>Ga0335075_10000148_pt1 | contig 137048 bp, 109 predicted proteins | sample Lox_Sample_24_FD_206723 | JGI IMG/M metagenome (GOLD analysis project Ga0335075, IMG submission 206723) | Soil microbial communities from Loxahatchee National Wildlife Refuge, Florida, United States - Lox_Sample_2.4 | ecosystem: Environmental > Terrestrial > Soil > Wetlands | place: USA... | reverse complement strand
TTTCACGCCCCCCGCGTCTGCGGCCCCCCCTGTCTCGCTGTGCCCCCCCCCCGGTGGGGGGGGGGGGGGGGGGGGGGGGCCCCCCGCTCTTGCTTCCCATGACGGGCTTCACCCCTCCCCAACCCTCCCCTGCCGCACGCAGGGGAGGGGGTACACACAGCCGGAAAGAGGGGGCGACACTGCAGAATCGTCCGATTGCGGAGCCTCATGGCGCAATGCAGTAAAATCCCCCGCTTTCCACTTTTGACATCAGGTCAGGTATCACCATGGGTAGAGGGCCGTCCATCGAAGGTCGCAAGAATGCCGAAGACGCCAAGCGCGCCAAGGTATTCACCAAGCTGATCCGCGAAATCACCGTCGCCACGCGCGCCGGCGTTCCCGACCCGGCCTTGAATCCGCGCCTGCGCGCGGCGGTGGACAAGGCGCTGACCGCCAACATGTCCAAGGACACGATCGAGCGCGCGATCAAGCGCGGCTCGGGCGCCGACGGCGGCGCGAAGATGGAAGAGCTGCGCTACGAAGGCTATGGCCCGGCCGGCATCGCGCTGATCATCGAATGCTTCACCGACAACCCCACGCGCACCGTCGCGGACGTGCGCCACGCGCTGACCAAGCATGGCGGCAACCTGGGCACCAACGGCTCGGTGGCGTTCCAGTTCACGCGCTGCGGCGAGCTGGTCTTCGCCACCGGCGGCGATGCGGCGGTGGAGGAGAAAGTGCTGGAGGCGGCGCTTGAAGCGGGTGCCGACGATGTCGTCAACGAGAACGGCGAGAGCACGGTGCTCTGCGCGCCGGAAAATTTCGAGACCGTGCAGCAGGCCCTGATCGACGCCAAGCTCGACGCGCTGCACGCCGGCGTGGTGATGCGTCCGAACAATCGCACCGCCGTCACCGGCGAGGCGCTGGAAACGCTCACCGACCTGCTGGAGAAGCTCGACTCGCTGGACGACGTGAGCGAGGTCTATCACAACGCCCAGCTACCGGCCGACGCCGGCTGAGCCGCCGACGCCGCGAACCCACGCCAGCCGCGATGATCCGCATCCTTGGCATTGATCCAGGCAGCCAGCGCACCGGCATCGGCATCGTCGATGTCGATGCGGCGGGCAAGTTGTCGCACGTGTTCCACGGTGCGCTGCTGGTGGCGGGCGAAGATAACTTTCCGCTGCGCCTGAAGCGTATTTTCGAAGGCGTCAGCGCGATCATCGCCGAACACCGTCCGGTCGAGTGCGGTATCGAGCGCGTGTTCATGGCGCGCAATGCCGATTCGGCCCTGAAACTGGGGCAGGCGCGGGGTGCGGCGATCTGCGCAGTGGTCCACCGCGGCATTGCCGTGCACGAATACGCGGCGACCGAAGTGAAGAAGGCGGTGGTCGGCGGCGGCCGCAGCGACAAGACCCAGGTGCAGCACATGATCGGCGTGCTGCTGGGCCTCAAGGGGCCGATCCAGGCCGATGCCGCCGATGCGCTGGCGATCGCGGTGGCGCACGCGCACACCCGTTCCAGCCTGGAGCGCGCGGGCATTCCTCGTACTGCTTGGAGACGTCGACGATGATTGGCCGCCTGAGGGGAGTGCTCATTTCCAAGCAGCCGCCGTGGCTGTTGGTGGAAGTGGGCGGAGTCGGCTACGAGCTGGAAGCGCCGATGTCCACCATCTACGACCTGCCGGCCACCGGCAAGGAAGTTACGCTGCTCACGCACTACGCCGTGAAGGAAGACAGCGTGGCGCTGTACGGTTTCCTGCATGAAGCCGAGCGCGCGCTGTTTCGCAATTTGCAAAAAGTGAGCGGCATCGGCGCGAAGATTTCGCTGGCGGTGCTGTCGGGCGTTTCCACGCAAGATTTCGCGCGCCTGGTGCAGGCGGGCGACGTGGTGGCGTTGACCAAGATCCCCGGCATCGGCAAGAAAACCGCCGAACGCATCGTGGTGGAATTGCGCGATCGCGTGGAGGGCCTTGGCGTCAGCGCGCCGGGATCGGCCGCCGCGTCCAGCGCGCCGCTCGATCCGGCCGGCGAGGCCACCGTCGCCTTGCAACAGCTCGGCTACAAGCCGGCCGAAGTCACGCGACTGGTGCAGAAAGTCGCCCAACCCGGCGACAGTGCCGAAACCATCATCCGCAAGGCGCTGCGCGCCGCACTCGGGAGTTAATGCGTGGGCCAGGACATACATCAGGGCATGAGCGAAGCCGACACCAGGAAGCGCCTCGCGGCGCTGGCGCTGGGCGCCATCGGCGTGGTCTACGGCGACATCGGCACCAGTCCGCTGTACACCTTGCAGACCACGTTGAGCCACGACGGCATGAAGCCGACGCCCGAAAGCATCTACGGCGTGCTGTCGCTGATCTTCTGGGCGCAGATCATCGTGGTCTCGCTCAAGTACGTCACCTTCATCATGCGCGCGGACAACAAGGGCGAAGGCGGCATCATGGCGCTGATGGCGCTGGCGCTGCGCGGCGTGCGCGGCAGTGCGAAGCTGCGCTGGCTGCTGGCCATCATCGGCATCTTCGGCGCATCGCTGTTCTACGGCGACGGCGTGATCACGCCGGCGATTTCGGTGCTATCGGCGGTCGAAGGCTTAAAGGTGGCCACGCCAGGGCTCGAACACTGGGTGGTGCCGATCACCGCGGTCATCCTGTTTTTCCTGTTCGCCTTGCAGCGCCACGGCACGGAGCGCGTGGGCAGGCTGTTCGGTCCGGTGATGATGGTCTGGTTCATCGTGATCGCCTTGATGGGCGTGGCCATGATCGTGCGCAATCCGCACGTGCTGCGGGCGCTTTGGCCTGGCTATGGGTACCATTTTTTCCAGACGCACGGCATGCAGGGTTTCGCCGCGCTGGGCGGTGTGGTGCTGGCGCTGACCGGTGCGGAAGCGCTGTATGCGGACATGGGGCACTTCGGCAAACGCCCGATCCGGCTGGCCTGGTTCAGCTTCGTGCTGCCGGCACTGGTGCTGAACTATTTCGGGCAGGGCGCGCTGCTGCTGGAGCATCCGGAGGCGATCGACAATCCGTTCTTCAAGCTCGCGCCATCGGTGATGCTGTATCCGTTGATCGGCCTGGCCTGCGTGGCGACGGTCATCGCCTCGCAGGCGGTCATTTCCGGTGCGTTCTCGATGACGCGCGAGGCGATGTCGCTGGGTTATTCGATGCGCATGCCGGTCGTGCACACCTCGCGCGAGATGTCGGGCCAGATCTTCGTGCCGTGGGTCAACAGCTTCCTGCTGGTCATGGTGCTGGTCGCGGTGTTTGGCTTTCGCAGTTCCGACAGCCTGAGCGCGGCATACGGCATCGCGGTGACCGGCACCATGACCATCACCACCGTGCTGGCGCTGTTCGTGGCGCACAACCAGTGGGGCTGGCGCCTGCCGGTGCTGGTGGTGGCCGGTACGTGCCTGTTGATCATCGACGTGGCGTTCTTCTCCGCCAACCTGATCAAGGTCGAATACGGCGGCTGGTTCCCGCTGGTGCTGGGCCTGGGCGTGTTTGTGGTGATGACCACCTGGCGCCGCGGCCGCGAACTGGTGGTGCGCGAGATCAAGCAGGGCGGCCTGGCACTGGCGCCGTTCATCGAAAACATCACCGAGCATCCGCCGCTGCGCGTACCGGGCACGGCGGTGTTTCTCACCGCCAACCAGCATGCGGTGCCGCACGCCCTGCTGCACAACCTCAAGCACAACAAGGTGCTGCACGAGCGCAACGTGATGTTGACGGTGGACATTCTGGAAACACCGGTCGCCGACGCCGACGAACGCATCCATCTGCAACCGATGGCCGGCGAGTTCTACGGCCTGGAGGTGCGCTTCGGTTTCGCCGAAGACCCCAACATTCCGCTGGCGTTGTCCAGGTGCGCGCGCAACGGCCTGCCGTTCGACCTGATGGACACCACCTTCTTCCTGTCGCGCGAGAACATCGTCGCCGACAAGCGCCGTCCCGGCATGGTGCTATGGCGCGACCGGCTGTTCGCGTTCATGTCGCGCAACGCGCTGCCGGCCACCGCGTTTTTCCAGATTCCCGGCAATCGCCTGATCGAACTGGGCACGCAGGTGGAAATCTGAGCGCTGCCTCGACCGGGAGCGGCTCGCTGCGGCCGCTCCGCTCCGTCATAATCGGCCCATGACCGATCACCGCATCATTACCTCCGCCGCCCAGCTCGATGACGAGGCGCTGGAGGCGTCTATCCGTCCAAAGCGGTTGAGCGAATACCTCGGCCAGCAGGCGGTGCGCGAGCAGCTGTCGATCTATATCGAGGCGGCGAAGAAGCGGGGCGGGGCGCTCGATCACGTACTGATCTTCGGGCCGCCCGGCCTTGGCAAAACCACGCTTAGCCATGTCATCGCCAATGAGTTGGGCGTCAATGTGCGCTCCACCTCCGGTCCCGTGCTGGAGCGCGCGGGCGATCTGGCGGCCCTGCTCACCAACCTGGAAGCGCACGACGTCTTGTTCGTCGACGAGATCCACCGCCTTTCGCCCGTGGTGGAGGAGGTGCTCTACCCGGCAATGGAGGACTTCCAGATCGACATCATGATCGGCGAAGGCCCCGCCGCGCGCTCGATCAAGCTGGACCTGCCGCCCTTCACCCTGATCGGCGCCACCACCCGCGCGGGCCTGCTGACCGCGCCGCTGCGCGACCGTTTCGGCATCGTGCAGCGCCTGGAGTTTTATTCGCCGGCCGAGCTGACCGCGATCGTGCGCCGCTCGGCGCGCATCCTGGGCATTGCCTGCGAAGTGGAAGGCGCGGAAGAAATTGCGCGCCGTTCGCGCGGCACGCCGCGCATCGCCAATCGCTTGCTGCGCCGCGTGCGCGATTACGCCGAAGTGCGCGCAGGCGGCCACATTACCCTGGCCGCGGCGCAGGCGGCGATGACCATGCTCAAGGTCGATGCCGAGGGCTTCGACGAACTCGACCGCCGCCTGCTCGCCACCATCATCGAAAATTTCGACGGCGGTCCGGTGGGCGTGGAATCGCTGGCGGCCGCGCTCAGCGAAGACCGCGGCACGCTGGAGGACGTGGTCGAGCCCTACCTGATCCAGCAGGGTTTCCTGGTGCGCACTGCGCGCGGGCGCATGGCCAGCGCCAAGGCCTGGCGCCATTTGGGGCTCACCCCGCCGCCCCGCCAGCCGCAGGCGGCCGATTTGTTCGGCACGGGCGGCCACGATGTCTGAGGGCAAGGTTTTTGCGTGGCCGGTCCGCGTCTACTGGGAAGACACCGACGCCGGCGGCGTGGTCTACCACGCCAGCTACCTGCGCTTTCTGGAGCGCGCCCGCACCGAATGGCTGCGCGGGCTGGGCGTGGACCAGCTGGCCTTCAAGCAAGCCACCGGGCTGGCCTTCATGGTGCACCGGATGGAGATCGACTTCCTCAAGCCCGCCCTGCTAGATGATGAACTGGCGGTGACGGTGGAAGTCAAAGAACGGCGTTCAGCCAGTATCCTTTTCACCCAGACGATCAGCAAGGCGGATGGGACCCGGCTCATCGAGGCGCAAGTGCGCGCTGCGTGCGTGGATCTCAAGCGCATGCGACCGGCCCCCATCCCTGCCGGGCTGATCCGGGATTGACCCCGTCCCGACTCGACGTTTTCACTTAAACCCATTTTGCTGGTGGAGAACCCCCAAGCCATGAACAGTGGACTGAACATTTTCAAGCTGCTTGCCGAAGCGAGCCTGCCGGTGCAAATGGTGATGGCGTTGCTGCTGGTGTTCTCCTTCATGTCCTGGGTGATCATTGTGCGCAAGTACTCGCAGCTCAAGGCCGCGATGGAAAACGCCGAGTCGTTCGAGGAGCGCTTCTGGTCCGGCGCCGATCTGGCCCAGCTGTTCCGCGAAGTCAGCAACAACGGCGGCGACAACGGCGGCATGGAAAACATCTTCGAATCGGGTTTCCGCGAATTCGTGCGCCAGCGCCAGCGCCGCGTCATCGACACGCGCATGGTGATCGAAGGCTCCGAGCGCGCCATGCGCGTGGCCGGCACCAAGGAGATCGGTTCGCTGGAGCGCAACCTGGAATTTCTCGCCAACGTCGGCTCGATCAGCCCGTACGTGGGCCTGTTCGGTACGGTGTGGGGCATCATGGGCGCCTTCCAGGGCCTGGGCGAGATGAAGGACGTCACCATCGCCGTGGTCGCGCCGCACATCTCCGAAGCGCTGATCGCCACCGCCATGGGCCTGTTCGCCGCGATCCCGGCGGTGTGGGCCTATAACCGCTACGCCAACCGGGTCGAACGCGTAGCCTCGCGGTACGAGGTGTTCCAGGAAGAGTTCTCCTCCGTGCTGCAGCGGCAGATCCAGACCGACGACGCCAATCACTGAGCAGGAGTGCAGCCATGCGAAGCTCCGCGCGCCATAAGCGCCTCAAGCTGAAATCGGAAATCAACGTCGTTCCCTACATCGACGTGATGCTGGTGCTGCTGATCATCTTCATGGTCACCGCGCCCATGCTCAACGCCAACGTCGACGTCAACCTGCCGCAGGCCAATGCCAAGTCGCTGCAGGACAAGAAAGAGCCGGTGATCGTTTCGGTCGACAGCCAAGGCCAGATGTACCTCACCCTGGGCACCGAAAAGAAAGAACCCATCGATGCCAATACGCTGAAGGTGAAGATCGGCGCCTTCGTGCAGCAGAACCCCGATGTCAGCGTGCTGGTCGCGGGCGATCGCGACGGCAAGTACGAGGGCGTGTACCAGGCACTGGCCCTGCTGCAGCAGGCGGGTGTGGCCAAGGTCGGCCTGATGAGCGCGCCGGAGACGGGCAATCCGAATGGACGACCGTAACGCCAAGGGCACTCCGCTTGCGGTGGTGCTGTCCGCCGTCCTCCACCTGGGGATCATCGCGTTCCTGTTTCTGGCCACCCTCTCGTGTACCAACTACGAGGCGTTCCTGACCGCACTGCATTTGCCCAACCCGATCACCTGCACGCCGCCGCCGATTCAGCTCAAGGGGCCGGTGATCGAGGCCACGCTGCTGGGCGATACGGCCGCGCCGCCGCCAAAATCGGCGAAGGTCAAGCCGCGGCCCAATACCACGCCGCCCCCGCCCTCGGCGACGCCGCCTCCGCCGCCGCCCGAGGCCCAGCCGAAGCTGAGCCAGCTGCCGCCGCCGCCCAAGAATCCCGACACCGTGGATCAGGAGCGGGTGGTGCAGGAAGCGCTGCAAAAGGCCCAGGACGCCAAGAAGGAACAGGAAGAGCGCGAGCGCCAGCGCCAGGCCGACCTGGACGCGCAGGCCGCCAAGCGCAAGGAAGAGGCGGAAAAAACCGCCGAGCTGTTCAAGCAGTTGGACCAGGCCACGGCTCAGACGCAGAAGCTGACCAGCAAGGCCAAGCAGGCCCAGCAGCAGCTGGCGGATGCGAAAAACGCCGCCGACAACGGCCTGCCCGATCTGCCAAACGCCGCCCAGCGCCAGAAGGGCACCAACGCTTTGAACAGCAGCCTCCTGGACCAGTACCGCGCAGCGATTCAGAACGCCGTCACACAGAATTGGATACGGCCGGATAACATGCCCGATGTTCCCTGCACGGTCGACATCGTGCAATCGCCGGGCGGCAACGTCTTGAGCGCCAAGGTCGTAGGCAATTGCGCCTACGACGATGCTGGCAGGCGTTCGGTCGAAAATGCCGTGTTACGCGCGCAGCCGTTGCCCTACAAGGGCTTCGAGAGCGTTTTCCAGCGTGAAATCATTTTCACCTTTACCCCGCAGTGAGTAAGTCCATGCGCAGATCATTCCGATCGATGTTTATTCTTGCCGTGCTGTTGTTCACGGGCTTGGTGGCAGGCCCCGCGGCGGCACAGGCACTGAATGTGCAGATCGTCGGCGGCACCAAAACGGCCACCCCCATTGCCGTGGTGCCGTTCGCCCAGCAGGGCGGTTCGCCCTTGCCGACCGACGTCGCCGACGTGATCCGCAGTGACCTCAATCGCTGCGGCCTGTTCCGCTCGCTGGCGGTCAGCGAGATCGTCGAGCAGCCCAGCCAGGGTTCGGACATCAAGTTCGCCACCTGGCGCCTGCTCAAGCAGGACTACATCGTGATCGGCCGCATCAAGGACGCCGGCAACGGCATGGTGTCGGTGGAATACGAGCTGTGGGACGTCAACCGCCAGCAGCGCCTGCTCAACGGCGTGATGCCGCCGGCCCCGATCAGCGACCTGCGCAGCGTGGCGCACCAGGCCGCCGACGCCATCTTCCAGCAGATCACTGGCATCCCCGGCGCCTTCTGGACCCGCATCGCCTACGTCACCGTGGTCGGCACCGGCAACAACGAGACCTATTCGCTGATCGTGGCCGACTCGGACGGTTACAACCCGCAGGTGGTGGCCCGTTCGCACGAGGCGCTGATCTCGCCCAAGTGGTCGCCCGATGGCAACCGTATTGCCTACGTATCCTTCGAAGGCGGCAATTCGGCCATCTATATCCAGAACATCGCCACCGGCGCCCGCCAGCTGGTATCGGACCGCGCCAAGGGCATCAACAGCGCGCCCGCCTGGTCGCCCGACGGCACCAAGCTGGCGATGTCGCTCTCCTATACGGGCAATCCGGAGATCTACGTGATGGACCTGGCCACCCGCCAGGAGACGCGCCTGACCCGAAGCCTGGCGATCAACACCGAGCCGGTCTGGTCGCCTGACGGCCAGAGCATCTACTTCACCTCCGACCGCTCGGGCCGTCCGCAGATCTACCGCATGCCCGCCACCGGCGGCACGCCCGAGCGCATCACCTTCCAGGGCCAGCAGAATCTGGACGCGGCGATCAGCTACGACGGCAAGCAGATTGCCATGGTGCAGGCCAACGGGAACGTGTATCGTATTGCCATCATGGACCAGAGTCTTGGTGGGCAGGTGCGCTTCATCTCGACCGGTCCGATTGACGAATCGCCAAGCTTCGCGCCAAACGCCAGCATGCTGATCTACGCCGCCGTCGATGGTCCTCGGGATGTGCTCTTTGCCGTATCCAACGACGGCATGGTCAGGCAGCGGCTCACCATCGCCAACGGCGATGTCCGCCAGCCGGCTTGGGGACCCTATCGCAAGAACTAACTCGGTGCGGTCGCGGCCTGCGGGCTGCGTCCGGCTGATCAGAGGAGGGGCCCGGAGCGCTTCCAGCGTTCCGGCTGCCGGGGTCGCGGTGCTTTGCCGCGTCCCGTTTAGCAGCCTGTGCGGTACAATGCTTGGCTGTAATATCGAAAGTGTAGAAAAATAAATACAACAGCCGGACCACCGGCGATCACTGTCCCGTAACCGCAATCGTTATTGACTGTCGGAAATCAAACCCGTTTGAAGGAACGTCACCATGAATAAGACCGTTCGTATCGCACTGGTCGCCCTGCTTTGCGTTGGCGCGGCCGCTTGTAGCAAGAAGCAGGAAGTGAAGCCGCAGGAAACTGCTCCGGCGGAACAACCGACCACCCAGCCTGCCCAGGGCACCGGCAAGTACACCCCGGCTGACCTCGAAACCGACGCTTGCCTGCGTCAGCGCGTGGTCTACTTCGATTTCGACAAGGACGAAGTGAAGCCGGAGTTCCAGCAGATCATGCAGTGCCATGCCAAGTACCTGCAGGATCGTCCGACCGCGCAGATGCGCCTGGAAGGCAACACCGACGAGCGTGGTACGCGTGAATACAACCTCGGCCTCGGCGAGCGTCGTGCCAACGCCGTGTCCAGCGCCCTGCAGGCCAACGGTGGTTCGGCCAGCCAGATCAGCGTGATCAGCTACGGCAAAGAAAAGCCGGTGTGCCGCGAGCACAACGAAGATTGCTGGAGCAAGAACCGTCGCGTTGAGATCGTCTACACGGCCACCTGATGGTGTTCCGGTTGGCTAATCGTTTCACAGCCAATATGAGCAAGGCGGGCGCCCTGGCGTCCGCCTTGCTGTTTTTGGTGCCCGTGCACGCGCAAGATTCCTCCCCGATGAGCCTCTCCGACCGGGTCGCCCAGCTGGAGCAGCAAGCGCAAAACCAGCGGCAAAATCGCCTCGGCCAGCTCAACGAACTGCAGCAGATGCAAACGCAGATGCAGCAGATGCAGGGCCAGATCGAGCAGCTGCAGCACCAGCTGCAGGAGTTGCAGGACCAGACCAAGGCCCAGTATTCCGACGCCGACAGTCGCCTGCAGCGCCTGGAGAAAGGTGTCGGCCCCAATCCCGCCGCGGCGGCCAGCAATGGCGGTCCGGCAGCGGTGGCATCTGCCGCAAGCCCGGGCAGCGCGGCCACCAGCCCGGCACCGGCGGCGACCACGCCTGCACCCACACCCGCGGCCCCAGCCGAATCGACAGCGCAAAAAGCCGCCGCGCTCAATGCCTACAACGCCGCCTTCAAGTCGCTGCGCGCAGGCGATTACGTATCTTCGTCGCGCGGTTTCCGTCAATTCATCGAGAAATACCCCAACGACGCGCTGGTCTCCAACGCCTTCTATTGGCTTGGCGAGTCGTACTACGCCACCACCAACTACCAGATCGCGGTGGAAGCCTTCAAACACCTGCTAAGCCAGTATCCGCAAAGCGACAAGGCGCCCGACGCCTTGCTCAAGCTCGGCTACAGCCAGCTGGAAATGAAGCAGACCGACGCCGGCGTCGCTTCGTTGAAATCGGTATTGGCCAAATACCCCAGTTCCAACGCGGCCAAGCTGGCCAAGGAACGTTTGAACCGGCTCTCGCAGCAGCCGGCTCGCTGAGGTCATGGCGGTGAGCGGCAACGACACCAGCGTGGACAACGCCACGGAATCGCCGGCCGCGGCAGGGCGCCTGCGCATCACCGAGATCTTCCATTCGATCCAGGGCGAGGCCGATGCGATGGGCTGGCGCACCGTGTTTGTGCGCCTCACCGGCTGTCCGTTGCGTTGCGTGTGGTGCGACACCGAGTACGCGTTCTACGGCGGCAACTGGCGTGACATCGACGACATCCTGGCCGAAGTAGCCGCACATGGCGCCAAGCATGTGTGCGTCACCGGCGGCGAGCCGCTTGCGCAGAAACGTTGCCTGACGCTGCTGCAGAAACTGTGCGACGCCGGCTATGAAGTCTCGCTGGAGACGTCCGGCGCCATCGATGTTTCCACGGTGGATCGGCGCGTGCGCAAGGTGATGGACCTGAAGGCACCCGATTCCGGCGAGGCCAAGCGCAACCTGTGGTCGAACCTGCAACATCTCTTGCCGCACGATCAGGTCAAGATCGTGATCGCCAGCCGCGGCGACTACGAATGGGCACGCGACACGGTCGCCGAGCATGGCATCGACCGTCGCTGCATGGTGCTGTTCTCGCCCGTGCACGGCGCGGTCGAACCGCGCGCGCTGGCGGAGTGGATCATCCAGGACAAGCTGCCCGTGCGGTTTCAGTTGCAGTTGCACAAGCTGTTGTGGAACGACGCGCCGGGGCATTGAGCCGCTTCACGAATTGCCGCGCCGCAGGATTTGCTTTACCCGCATCGCGGCCGTCGCCGGCATGCCGGTGAGGCGATCGATATCCAGGCTAGTCCATGATCATGCAAGCACTCCCGCACGCGGGAAACCTAAAACCACGCGCCCCGGCCTGTGTTGCCGTCAGCGCTCCCGGCCGGTGACCGGTCGTTCTTCTGTACTTGGAAAACCTCTATGTCAGGCTCCACATCCCGCAAGGCCGTCATCCTCGTCTCTGGAGGCATGGACTCGGCCGTCACCCTTGCCATCGCCCGCCAGCAGGGTTTCCAGATCCACGCCTTGAGCGTGAACTACGGCCAGCGCCACAGTTCGGAACTGGAAGCGGCCGCGCGCGTGGCCCACATGCTTGGCGCCGTTGAACACAAGACTGTGCATGTGGATCTGCGCAGCATCGGCGGCTCGGCGCTCACCGCCGACATTGACGTGCCGGAAGAGGGTGGCGAGGGCATTCCCGTTACCTACGTACCCGCCCGCAACACCATCATGCTGTCGATCGCGCTGGGTTGGGCCGAAGTGCTGGGCTCCACCGATATATGGTGCGGCGTCAACGCCGTCGACTACTCCGGCTACCCCGATTGCCGGCCCGCCTTCGTCGAGGCGTTCGAGCGGCTCGCCAACCTGGCAACCAAGGCCGGTGTCGAAGGCGCCGGCATCCGCATCCACGCCCCGCTCATCGCCCTGAGCAAGGCCGACATCGCCCGGGAAGGCCAGCGCCTTGGGGTGGATTTTTCCGCCACGGTGAGCTGCTACCAGGCCGACGCCGAAGGCCGCGCCTGCGGCCACTGCGACGCCTGCCGCCTCCGCGCCCAGGGTTTTAGCGCCGCCGGCCTGCCCGATCCGACCCGATACGCCTGATCGGCTTGTGCCCAGGGCGCCAAGGCCATAAAATTTACAGCTCACTTTTTTCCGGGCCGTTAGCTCAGTCGGTAGAGCAGTAGACTTTTAATCTATTGGTCGACAGTTCGAATCTGTCACGGCCCACCAATTCAAACCCGCACGGCTTATAGCCTTGCGGGTTTTTTATTGCACTGAGTCTGCACTGACAGACACCGACAATAGGCCACAGTGCCGTTCCAGTGCCGCTATCAAAACGGGAAGCAAATAGGGCGCCGGCAAGCTGCGAGGCGCAATCGCACGTCAGTTCGAAAAGACGCTGCGACCAGCGTGCAGCATGCGCGCGAACGTGAGTGCCACATCGCACCTATCGACCGATATACGCCGGCCACTGGACAGCGCGAAGTACAACGCAGAGTGATTACCAAGTCCTCGCCAACTGGGCTGAGACAGGGAGCGTCGCATTCAAAGTTGGACTGAGCAACGAACTGCTCGCGAATTTCCTTGTGAAAGAAATAAGTACATCAGCGCAAAAACTTGCCCGTTGACGATGTGGGCGGTTTTGCGCTACTCGTAAATGCATACCTGCGCGCAAGGCGCAGGCTCAAGGGGACAATCCGATGCGTGCACGTTGGCAAGGGAGCTGCCTGTGGGTAGCCGTGTTGTGGGTACTGGCTGGTTCATGCCATGCCCAAACGACGTACGCCACTCCGGATCAGGAATACCAGAAGCTGATCCAGGTCGATCAAAACATCGAGCCGTTGGGTGAGCATCCGTTCGGGGAAAACATCAGCACGTACGACGGTAGCGTGTCGTTCAACGTCACGGACGTCAGCTTGCGCGGCAACGGCCCGACCATCACCGTGGGTCGATCGTTGCAGTTTATCGAATGGATCTACGGCGATACCCAAAGCGCGCAACTTCCACTGGGCGACTGGGAGCTGGAAGTCCCTCGTATCGAAACCTTGGCCGCCACGCAGTTGGGATGGCAGACATTGGCCGGTGGCACGGGAGACACCGGTACTACACAGCGTTGCTCCAACTTCTATGAGCCGCCGGGCATTGCCGCCACGCTCTCCTCCGGAGGGTGGGTCTCGGATGAGTGGTGGTATGGCTATAACTTGATAGTGCCCGGTCAAGGCAAGCAGCTGCTGATGCCTCGCTACAGCGCCAATTCGCTGTCGCCGACCATCAGCGGAATGACTTTTCCCATCGTCACCAAGAACAACTGGATGATCAGTTGCGGTGTCACCGCGAGCGACGGTGGCGAAGGGTTTCTTGCCATCGCGCCGGATGGTACGCGCTATACCTTCGCTCACCTGGTCTATCGTCCGTGGACCCCGATCACGGGCGCGGGTGCGCTGCCTCCCGATGGCACGAACGTCGCGACGTCGAACGGCAGCCTGGCACAAAGCGCCATCTCGTCAAAAGCCGCGATTCCGATGTCGGGCACGGGAGGCGGCGTCAGCACGTTGGATCGCGAAGATGCGTTGATGTACGTCACGCAGATACAAGATCGCTTCGGCAACACGCTGACCTACAACTACGACCCCACTTCAGGCTATCTCACCAGCATCACGGCCAGCGACGGACGCGAGGCGGATATCACCTACGTATCCGGTTCGCAGTTGATTCAATCGATTACGGCGAAGGCCAGCAATGTCGCGTCGCGTACGTGGAATTACAGCTATTCCGGCCAAACCTTGACGGGAGTGCAACTGCCCGATGGCAGTGCCTGGTCCTATAACCTGAATATGGGGCCGATCGTCATCAATGTGCCGACCAGCAATTGTCAGCTCGATCAGCTTCCAGCGGTTAACTACCCCGTGGCAAGCAGTATAACCGGCACGGTCACGGCACCCTCCGGACTCACCGGCACGTTCTCATTCGGGCTGAAACTGAGCGGCCGCTCATACGCGCCGAAAGAGTGCTACGGAAGCAGCAATGGAACGGCTCCTTCGGCATTGTTTCCGGAGTGGTACGTTCAGATGGCCGTAACAAGCGAAGTGCTGTCGGGTGCGGGCATGCCCACGCAGACCTGGACCTACAGCTACTCGCCGGCCAATGCGAGTTGGAGCAGCGATGCCTGTGCAAGCAGCGGCACCTGCGCGACCACCGTTTACACCGACGTCACCGATCCCAACGGCAACGACACGCGTTACACCTACAGCAACCGTTACGACGCCACCGAAGGGCTGCTGCTGCGCACGGATCACTACAGCGGCGCCTACGGCGGCACCTTGCTGCGCTCGGACATCAATACCTACGCCAACGCATCGGGCGGCCCCTGGCCAAGCGTCTACGGCATCGATTTGCTGTATCGCGACAATTATTATCAAACCGAGCAACTCTCGCCGCTGCAGATGCGCCAGACCCAGGAAGAGGGCGACACCTATACCTGGCAGGCGATGGCCTACGACGGCTACGCCAACCCCACCGATGTGAAGCGCTACAACTCCATCAGCGGGCAGCAAGGCATCGAAGAGACCACCACCTTCCTCAATGACACCAACCTGTGGGTGCTTGGCCTGACGCAAAGCGTGGTGAACAACACCACGGGCGAAACGGAGTTGTCCAATACCTACAATGGCAGCGACCTGCTGCAATCGCGCTCGCGCTTTGGTGAGTTCATCATGAGCTACACCTACAACAGTGCCGGCCAGCTGGCGAGCTTCACCGACGGCAACAACCACACCACCAGCATCGGCAACTACTACCGCGGCATTCCGCAGTCGATCAGCTTCCCCGACAACACCAACGAAAGCCTCACCGTCGATGACCTTGGCCAGATCAGTTCGATCACCGACCAGAATGGCAATACCACGCACTACAGCTACGATGCGATCGGCCGCATCGCGCAGATCACCTATCCGACCAACGACAGCGTGTCGTGGTACCCCAAGGTGTTTACCTATAGCTTCGTGGGCAGCGAGCGCGGCATCACGGGCAACCACTGGGATCGCATCACCACCGTCGGCAGTGCCGTCAGCACCACCTATTTCGACGCCGACCTGCGCCCGGTGCTGAGCGACACCTCCAACGGCAGCCAGGACATCACCACCGCCACCTCCTACGACTACACCGGTGCGACCACCTTCGCCTCCTACCCCGTCTACGGCCAGGCCGCGCTTACCAGCCTCACCACTGGTACCCATCACACCTACGATGCGCTGGAACGCCTGACCCAGACGCAGGAAGACAGCGAACTGGGTTCGCTCACCACCACCACCGCCTATCTGGGCGGCGCGGGCTTGCAGGTCACCGATCCCAAGAACAACGTCACCACCACCTATTACCAGGTGTTCGACGAGCCCAGCTACAAGGATCCGATCCAGGTCAACGCACCGGCCAGCATCAGCCAGTCCATTACGCGCGACATCTACGGCAACCCGACCGCCATCACCCAGTCCGGTCCCTACGGCAGCGAGAACGACAGCGTCACCAAGACCTTGCTGTACGACAGCTACCACCGCCTGTGCCGCACCACCGAGCCGGAAAGCGGTAGCACGGTGATGTCCTACGACGCGGCCAATAACTTGGCGTGGAGCGCGCAAGGCCAAACCATCACCGACGGCACCTGCGGGCAGACCGACGTGGCGACTGGGGCACAAACCACGCGTACCTACGACGCGATGAACCGCGTGCTGACGATCACGCCGCCAGCGGGTACACAGACAACGTCTTACACCTACGATACACGCGGCAATATTAGCAAGGTGAGCTCTGGCAGTGCGACGAACATCTTTACCTACAACACCCTGAGTCTGGTAACCAGCCAGACACTGTCGGTCGGAAGCTACTCCTGGGGCATTGCCTACAACTACGACGGCTATGCGCATATCAATGCCGTCGGCTATCCGGCCTTCAACGGCAGCAGCGAAGGGGTGGCCTACAGTCCGGACGCATGGGGTCGCGCCACCCAAGTGGGTAGCTATGCCACCGGCATCGAGTACTTCCCCAATAACCAGATTTCCGGCTTCAACTACGGCAATGGCTCCAGCTACGTGGCGGAGCAGAACACGCGCCAGCTGCTGAGCAGTTTCACGTATGGTGCGGGCAGCACGCTCAATCTCAGCGAAGCCTATACCTACGACGCCAACGGCAATATCACGCAGGTGCAGGACGAGGTGAACGGCCAGCGCAACAAGTCCTTCACCTATGACGCACTCGATCGCCTGACCAATGCCACCGCCAGCAATCTCTACGGTACCGAGAGCTACACCTACGATGCGCTCAACAACCTGCGCAGCCGCCTGACCGGCGGCACGACGCTGACCTTGAACTACAACGGCAACAACCAGCTGTCCAGCGTGTCGGAAGGTGGCGCTACGGTCACCACGTACGGCTACGACAACCAGGGCAACCGCAACAGCCTGACCAGCGGCAGCACTACCAGCTACAGCTTCGATACGGAGAACCAGCTGCTGCAGGTGTCGGGCGTAGAAGGTTATGCCTATGATGCCGCCGGCCGCCGCGTCGCCAAGACGGATCTGAACGGCAATCCCACCGGCTACTACTTCTACGACCAGGCCGGCCAGCTGATGTACTCGCTCGACCCGAACACGCTGCTGGCGACCAATTACATCTACCTGGGTACCAAGCTCATTGCCAGGCACGTGCTGTTTGAAGCGCCTGCGCCGGGTGCGATCTCCTTCAGCAGCAACCCCAATGGCGGCAGCTTCACCGTCTCGTGGGGTGGTGTGTCGCAGGCCACCAGCTATACGTTGCAGCAGCTCACCGTAGCGTCGGGGACGTGGACGACCGTGTATAGCGGTGCGTCGCTCAGCACCGCCATCAGCGGCCTGGCGGCGGGCACGTATCAGTATCGTGTTCAAGCGTGCGTCAATTCGGGGTGTGGCAGTTGGGCAACTTCGTCGAACGTGGATGTGTGGCCGCCGCTTCCTTCCATGACGGTGCCTTCCGGAACGGTGGCGGGCACCTATGGGATCAGCTGGACGGCATCGGCCAACGCAAGTAGCTATACGGTGCAGGAAGCTGTGAATGGCGGCGCCTGGACGACGATCGGAACGTTCACGGGGACATCGACCACGCGGCCGGGTACGACGACGGGAACGTACACGTATCAGGTCCAGGCAACGGATGCCTCCGGTGTCACAGGGGGCTTTGGACCGGTGTCCAGTCCGGTCACGGTCAACGCTGCCTTGTTGCCCTCTCCCACCCCGACACTGAGCGTACCGGCCTCGACCAATACCAGCGGCGCCACGATCAGTTGGACGGCGGCCTCGCCAGTGACCACCTACACGTTGCAGCAAAGTGCCAACGGCGGATCAACCTGGACCACCGTTTACAGCGGTGCGGGCACCAGTGCGACGGTGTCGGGTCTTGCGGATGGCACGTATACGTACCAGTTGCAGGCATGCAACGCCCCGGGAACAGGTACGTATTGCACGAATTGGATCAGGGGAAGCTCGTTGGTCGTAGCGCTGCCGCCCGGCACGCCGACCCTCACGCCATCGACGACGTCGAGCAATACAGGGACCTACTCGCTCAGCTGGACGGCGCCGGCGACGTCCACAAGCTACGTATTGCAACAGCAGGTCAATGGCAGTGCCTGGACGACGGTGCAGTCGTCGGCAGCCACCTCCTGGTCTGTGAGTGGTGAGGGCGATGCCACCTACGGCTATCGCGTGCAGGCGTGCTATCAATCGGTGTGTGGCGGCTGGAGTGCGACCGCAACGGTAACGGTGCTTCTGCCTCCCGCTTCGGCACCGACGATCAGCGGTGCGGGGACCTCCAGCAATGGGTCATACACGCTGACCTGGAATACCGTCGCCACGGCGACGAACTACGCGGTGTACTACATCGCATCGAGCACCGATTGGGTGCAGGAACAGGACAGCGCGGCAACGAGCTATACCACCACACAGAGTGCGGACGGCAGTTACGAATATGTCGTGGTGGCCTGTAACGGAGGGGGCTGCGGCCCAACCAACAACGCCGTTGTCGAGACGGTGCTGTTCCCGCCTGCGACTGCTCCCACGCTCAGTGTCAGCCAACCCTCCCTTTATTCCGACACGGTCGATTTCAGTTGGACGAGTGTGGCGACAGCGGCCACCTACCAGCTGGAATTCAGCAGGGATCAATCGACGTGGACGCAGATCGAAGATACCGACACATTGTCTTGGACCTATGCGCCAGGCACTGGACTGTTTTACTTCGAGGTGCGCGCTTGCAATGCAAGCGGCTGCGGGCCTTGGAGTCCGATTCAAAGCCATACCGTTGTAGACAAATGAGTCGGGTACCCACTGTGAAATCGACCTTTTTTCGCAGCGAACACACGTTTGGCAATGGGGCGCCGCTCAGGGTGGCGCTTATGAATAAGGACATGGCGACGATGGGTAGGTTGGCTAAATTCCTGGTGTTTCTGTGCCTGCTTCTCGTCGGGCAAAGCGCGCTCGCTCAAACTTCCGGCACGGTGACCTATGTCTATACCGATCCGCAAGGCACGCCGCTCGCCGAGGCTGACGCCAGTGGGAATATCACGGCGACATTTGATTACACGCCGTATGGCTCGACGGCATTAGGCGCGCCGCCGAATGGCCCGGGGTATACGGGGCATGTGAATGACCCGGAGACCAATCTCGTCTACATGCAGGCGCGGTATTTCGACCCAGCAACGGGTCGCTTTCTAAGTACAGATCCTATTCCGTATGACGAAGGTGGAATTAACGGGTTCAATCGGTACGCTTACGGAAGCAATAATCCTATCTACAACACCGATCCAACTGGACAGCAAAGCGAAGGCGAAGTCGAAGAGCCGGCGGTGGAGTTTTATCCCAAGCTCGGCTCAGATACGGAGTCGGAGTCTCCCTTCCTACGGCTGCCTGATGAAAGTGACTCCAGATTTGCCGCGCGCCAAGCTATAGAGTTTGCGCAGATGTGTACTGCGCCAGGTGTGAAAATTGATTACGTAAAAATTGCGAGTGATGCAGAGCAAAGTGTCGCGGCAATAGAACCGGTTGGTCGCGGAGTGATCTATCGCGTTAACGGTCAAAATACTAGCTCCGGCCTTGACTACATTGGCTCAACGAATAACTTGGAACAGAGACAGCAAGAGAAGTCGGATGGGCGCGATAGATCTAGTGCACAAGTGATTGATACGTATGACAAAAGTAACAAGCAGGAGCGACGTCAAAAGGAGCAGCAGGCAATTAACAATAGCGGAGGCGTGAATCACTTAGATAATAGGCGGAACGAAATAGCTCCAAAAAAATGGAGTCAAAACAATATTCAGCCGCCGCGAGCGCCACCACCACCGCCACCGTCCGGACCGCATCCGCTACCACAAGTGGGTTCAAATTGAGGTAGGAAGAAAAAGGTGACTAAAATGCTAAACGAACGTCCAATTCCTCCATCTGCTTTACGCGACCCCAACGCAGTGGAAATGCTGCGCGTCTGGATTGCGGAAGGAAAGCTTGAGAGTTCTATTAAAATTGGTATGTATGCTGAGACGACCGATGTTCCCGAAGATGTCGCCTGGGGCATGATTTTGGCAGATCTGGCCAGGCATATTTCAAATGCGCTGCAATCAGGTTACGGGTTTACTGGCGAGGTATTAGACCGTATTCAGGCCACTTTTCTTCGAGAGCTAGGCGCACCTACTTCAACAGCCCACGGTGAATTCGTCACCAATGATCGCTCTCCGCAAGGAGATGGTTGACCACCAAAACAGGGCTCAGGTTGGGTTGGCTGGCCCTGTGAACAAAAGGATCTGGACTGCTGCCGGTTCGGTGGACACCACCTTAAGCTAATTCCATCTGCTGCTCGAACTGTATCGGACTGAGGTAACCGATGGTCGAGTGGCGTCGCTTACTGTTGTAGAACCGCTCGATGTAGTCGAAGACATCGGCTTTTGCCGCAGCCCTCGTGCGATACACTTTGTTGCCGGTGCGTTCGGCCTTGAGCGATTTGAAGAAGCTTTCCATCACCGAGTTGTCCCAACAGTTGCCCGAGCGACTCATGCTGCAGGTAATGCCCAAGTCGCCGCGCAGGCGCTGAAAGCGGTCGCTGGCGTATTGGGCTACCGCGATCGGAGTGATGCAAAACCGACTCGGGTCGTCGCCGACGCCACACGGCCATCATCAATGCGTCGGTCACCAGCTGCGCCGTCATCTGTGACTGCATTGACCAACCGACAACGCGACGGGAGTACAAATCCAGCACGGCCGCGACATACAACCAACCCTCGGCCGTCCACAGGTACGTGAAGTCGGCGACCCACTTCTGGTTTGGCGCGGTCGTCTGAAATTGGCGATCGAGCAGATTGTGTGCAATCGCCTTACCGGGTCGTTCGCCCCGGTCGATCGGCAGACAATAACGGTACCGAATAACGACACCAGGTTGACTTATGCGGACTGTGGAGCAGCACGGGCACGACCACGGTACTGTTCCCACCGTCATCGGCACCGACCATCAGCGGTGGGGGAACCACGGGCAGTGCAAGCTTCACCCTGACGTGGAACACGGTGTCCACGGCGACGAGCTACCAGGTGTTCTGGCTTCCCTCCGGCTCGGGTTCGCAGCAAGTGCAGAACAGCTCGGCGACCAGCTATACGGCGACCGTCGGCGCCAGCGGCACCTACGAATACGTGGTTCTGGCCTGCAACGCCGGGGGATGCGGTCCTGAGTCGGCGCCTGTCACGGAAACCGTGGTGTTCCCGCCAGCAAGTGCTCCCACGCTAACGGTCAGCCAGCCCTCCCTGTATTCGGACACAGTCGATTTCAGTTGGACCAGCGTGGCGACGGCGACGGCTTACCAGTTGGAGTACAGCAAAGATCAATCAACGTGGACGCAAATCGTCGATATCAACGAATTGTCCACCACCTATGCACCGGGCACGGGGCTGTTTTACTTCGAGGTAAGGGCCTGCAATGCCGGGGGCTGCGGGCCATGGAGCGCGGTTAAAAGTCTCACGGTGGTGGACAAATGATTCGTTCGCCGACCGTGCAATCGCCTCATTCGCAGCAAGACAGCGTTGGCAACGTGGTATCGCCCATGGTGATGCCCATGCATAAGGACATATCGACGATGCGCAGCGTGACGAAATGGCTGATGCTTTTTTGCCTGCTTGTCGTAGGGCAGGGTGCATGGGCGCAAAGTAGCAGGACGGATACGTATGTGTATACCGATCCGCAAGGCACGCCGCTGGCGGAGGCGGATGCCAACGGGAACATCACGGCGACGTTTGATTACACGCCGTATGGTTCCACGGCATTAGGCACGCCGCCGAACGGGCCGGGGTATACGGGGCATGTGAATGATCCGGAGACGAATCTCGTTTATATGCAGGCGAGGTATTACGACCCGGTGACGGGTCATTTCTTGAGCACGGATCCGGTCATTCCAGCGGCTGGAAATGCTTTTAGGTTTAATAGATACGACTATGCTTTAGATAATCCGATAAGAAATATTGATCCAAATGGAAAGGATCCGTGTCAATCTTGTGATGACATAAGTGGTGTATCGTACTTTCTGGGCTCACAGTTGCGCACCTCAGGCATCGTGCGGCAAGGTTATATTACTGATTCTGCAAAACTTGATCGTGCGGACCGAGAGGGGCGCACCAATCTAAAAGATGAAGCTCGATCAGAAACTCCTTCGATGGTCAGAAGAGTGGTTGCGGCTGTTAGACCTTCGACACAACCAAAAGAAGGGTCTGGTGGTCGCGCCAATGCCACAAATGAATCAGCAAACGCCGCAGGTGAGGGTATGCGAATTGCGGGTAATACGATGCTCGTTGCAGGCGCTGCGCTTTCCGCATATGACGTTGCAACGTCGCAAAATAAAACTAGATCCCTTGCTGCTGCAGGTGGCGCAATGTTGGGAGGAATAGGTGGCGGAGAGGGAGGAGCTTGGGGCTGCGGAATCGCGGGACTTTTCATCGCGGGGCCACCAGGTGCCGCAGTAGGTGCAATCGTAGGAGGTCTGGGGGGGTCTGCAGCTGGCGCTCACTACGGTTCGCAGGCCACAACAAAGCTGTACGATAAGGTCGCCAATTAACGCTATGCACATCATAGAAAGCTACTTGCAGTTGACAGACTCGCCCTTGACTTTAATTCGAAGGGGGGGGCTTTTCTTCAAGCGAAGAGTATCGCTAGCTGAAGTGTCTGAAATTTTGTCCGTCAATCGTGATGCAGTGACACATGATGAAGTCCAAATCTGCTTCAGGAGTGTGGATGGTCGCGAATTTCTAATATCGGAAAGTGATGGAAACTTCAAAAATGTCATTGAGGCTCTTAAATCAAAGTTTCCTGGGATTGAGAATTGGAGCAAGGTCGGCGAAGGAGCTCCACTAAAACATCGCGTTATGACGCTATGGACGAAATGCGCTGAGACTTAATCTGCTAATAACGGTACCAGGTTCTGAGGTATCCCCACGTTTCCTCATGGAATTCCCATTTGAGCGAGCGTGGCGTCGTCGAGCTGCCGCAAGTGCTGCATGAGTTCGTTGAAGTCGGGCGGCGGCCATCGTTGCAACCAAGCTTCCTGGCCGATACGGATGATCGAGTAAAGGCGGCGCCTGGTTTTGTGCGGCCATAACCGGGCGTGTCCTAGATTTTGTGTAAACGGGTCCTTGACGGGAAACTGCCACCAGACCCGGAGACACCATGAGTACACGCAAGAAGCACGACGTGCCCAGCGAGCTGCTGGATAGCCTGCTGGCCAATTACAGCAAGCCGGAAGACCTGATTGGCGAGAACGGCCTGCTCAAGCAGCTGACCAAACTGCTAGTCGAGAAGGCCCTCGATGCTGAGATGACTGAGCATCTTGGTCACGAGAAGAACGAGCCGGTGGCCAATGCGGCCGGCAATACCCGCAACGGCCGCAGTCGCAAAACGCTCAAAGGCGAGTTCGGCGAACTGCCCATCGAGATACCGCGCGACCGCGACGGCACCTTCGAGCCGAAGCTGGTGCCTAAGCATCAGACGCGCTGGAACGGCTTCGACGATAAGATCCTGTCGCTGTACGCACGCGGCATGACGGTGCGCGAGATCCAGGCGCATCTGGAAGAGATGTACGGTGCCGAGGTCTCGCCAAGCCTGATTTCCTCGGTGACCGACGCGGTCGTCGATGAGGTCAAGATTTGGCAATCACGCCCACTGGATAGGGTCTATCCGATCGCCTATCTGGACTGCATCCATGTGAAGGTGCGTGATGGCTCGGTACGCGCGAAGGCGGTGTACCTGGCCATCGGCATCACGTTGGCCGGCGAGAAGGAAGTGCTGGGTCTGTGGATGGCGCAAACGGAAGGCGCGAAGTTCTGGCTTCAAGTAGTGACCGAACTGAGAAACCGCGGCGTGCAGGACATCTTCATCGCCTGCGTCGATGGACTTAAGGGATTCTCCGAAGCGATCGAGGCGGTGTTCCCGAAGACGGCGGTGCAGTTGTGCATCGTGCACATGGTGCGATACAGCTTGAACTACGTGCCGTGGAAACGTCGGCAGGAAGTCGCATCCGATCTCAAGCGCATTTACACCTGCGCGACCGCTGAAGAGGCCGAACGGTGCCTGGGTGAGTTCGATGCCAAATGGGACGCGCAGTACCTACCCATCGGCCAATCGTGGCGACGTAACTGGGAGCGGCTGATACCGTTCTTCGACTTCTCGCCGGAGATCCGCAGGGTGATCTACACCACCAATGCCATCGAGTCGGTCAACTACAGCCTACGCAAACTGACCAAGCATCGTGGCGCGTTTCCCAACGATGAAGCCCTGATCAAATTGCTCTACTTGGCACTACGCAACATCAGCAAGAAATGGACGATGCCGATCCACAACTGGAAAGCGGCGTTGAACCAATTTACGATCCAGTTCGAGGGACGACTCCCTCAACCGTAAACCGAAATCCCGTTTACACAAAATTCTGCACACGCTCCAACATCGATCTCGGTGCATGCCCATTGCCTACGGCAATCATTATTGACGAAAGCGATTTCAAGCGACGATATGGGGCACTTCTTCTCAAGAAGTAGTGTGCGCCTGGATTTTTGCTACATTGGTATGCCTATGCCAACAACAATCCGGTCAATCACACGGATCCGGATGGGCTGTGCGTCGACGGATTGACTTGCGATCAGATGGCGCAGTCCTATGGGAAGTGGGCCTATGCCAATCCAAAAGAAGCTGACAAGTTCGGTCGCGTGGCTTGGGTAGGCGTTGGGGTGATGGCAGCCCCCGTGGGCCACGCAGCCCGTTGACAGCCAATCTAGCTCATCAACCAACAGCTCTTCCCAATCCAGTAGTGCAAGCTTATCTCAACGAGCACCAGGTAATAGGGCGACGCAAGCTCCTCAGGCGCCGCAACGAAATTCCGTTACGCCAGCACTCCACCCCCTTGGTCAGTAGGCTCTTATTAAACGGTCAGTTGATGCAGGCGTAGATGGGTACGGTTAGGCGATATTGAAACTTTGATTCAAAGAGCTGAACCGCGCTTGAAAAAACCGTGATTCGTTAAGTATATCGAGGCAATGTGATGATGAGATTCGTCGTAAGAAAAATGATAGCTAGCATCGGCCTCCTATTGGCAATCATGTTGGCTGGCAAAAGTTATGCGTCAGTATCGAGAGAATCTACGAATTGGGAAAAGCTTGTCGCAGAGGCTTCAGGCAGGCTGGATATGGAGTTGTATCAGTCAACTAAGTATGGTGGGGGCGCACCAAAGGGAGAGGCGTTTTTTCGAGCAGAGGCTGAGTGTTCCGCGAATTCGAATGCGTTGCTTAGCGCCAATGGAATACTCGTTAGCGCTCCTGCTGCTTTGCATCTTGGAAGTGCAGCCGCATGGTCGGGCAAGACTGCCGTATATGTTCGCCTTGATTTCGTAAATGGAGATAAATACAGATTCATTTGCTTAATTGGCCATGACGATAAACTGGAGCGCACAAGGCTACTTGACATAAATTCACGGGCTCGCAAGTCAGCGGTGGAAATTGAGAATTCTTACTACATTTATGGCGGCAAATGAGCAGACCTGGGCTCGGGTTCAGACTTTCCTGGGTTGTGCCTTGCAATAACGGTACTAGCAGGCTGTTGAGAAACGCCTCGCAGCAGCGACAATCATAGTCTCCATCAATGATCGAGTGTTTGCAGTGCGCGGAGCCGATATCCGGCAGCTTGGTATGTTCTCGTATGTGTCGGTGGACGAGCGTGTTCCTGCCGACCACCCGATCCGCAAGTTGCGTGTGCTGGTCGATACGATTCTGAAAGAGCTCGATGAGGTGCTGGCCGCGCGCTATGCCGTCGGCGGCCGCACTTCGATTCCACCGGAACGGTTGCTGCGTGCCTCACTGCTGCAAGTGGTCTATAGCGTGCGCAGCGAACGTCCGCTGATGGAGCAGTTGAACTACAACCTGCTGTTCCGCTGGTTCGTGGGCCTGAACCTTGACGATGTGGTGTGGGATCACTCCACCTTCTCGTTCAATCGGGATCGGCTGTTCGATGCCGAGATCGCCCAGCGCTTCTTCGCCAGCACGGTCCTGCTGGCCCGGCTCAACGAGCTGGTCAGCGATGAGCACTTCTCGGTCGATGGCAGTCTGCTCGAAGCCTGGGCCTCGCACCGCAGCTTCCGCCCGAAGGATGGCTCGGACGACGGCGACGGCAGCGACTTTCGTGACCAGCGGCGCGGTAACGACACCCACGCGTCGGCCACTGATCCGGATGCCCGTCTGGCCCGCAAGGGCAACGGCCAGCAGGCCCACCTGGCGTACCTGGCCAACGCCCTGATGGAAAACCGCCACGGCTTGCTGGTGGGGGTGGATGTACGCCATGCCAGCGGCACGGGGGAACGCGATGGCGCGTTGGCGCTGGTCGATGCACACCTGTCACCCGGCGCCACGCTGGGCGCGGACAAGGGGTATGACGTGCGGGAGTTCGTCGAGCAACTGACGCAACGTGGCATCAAGGCGCATATCGTCCGCAACACGAGCCACGGCCGGCGCAGCGCCGCCGATGCGCGCACAGCACGCAGCAAGGGTTACGCGGTAAGTCTGAAAGTGCGCAAGCGCATCGAGCAGAGCTTCGGCTGGGCCAAGACCGTTGGCGATCTGCGCAAGCTGCCGTTGATCGGGATGGCGAAGGTCAACGCCTGGGTGCACTGGAACTTCGCCGCGTACAACCTGATCCGACTGGGCGGTATCGGCGAGTGGTGGAATCCCTCGCCGACCTGAGGAAACGTGCGTCTGGAGAGCGACACCGCGACGACTTTTCGATCAATCAAACCTATCATGCGGTGTGGCAATGGGTGTTTCTCAACAGCCTGCTAAACCAGATTCAGTTATATATGCAGGTAGCCTACCAGCAACTTCGGTTGATCCCGGACTGCCAACACAGAATGCGACAGCTCCAGTTGCGCGCCAACTCCAAACCTCTTGGCCGTGAGACATCTAAATGAAGAGCCTATGGACCCTACACACGTTCGCGTTGGTGTTTACCTTCGCCAGCGTCACAATCGTTAGCGCTGCCGGCGCAAACGAAGCAGACCAAATCCATCCAGCTGTCAATGCGCAGTATTTGTACGATTTGGTAAGGCAAATTCAGCAAAACGCTGATAGGCAGAAAAGAACGGCTCTCGCTCGAGAGCTTAGGCTCGACGTTGATAACATGCCTCCTAGTATGCGCGGTACATTGGATTTGCGAGTAATCAACGCGATCGCTGAACTCTTGCGCGATGATAATGATTCAATTCGTTTCTACGCTGCTATTGCGCTTGGCAGGATTGGTCCAAGGGCTCGTTCGACTTTGCCAGCCCTCAGTTACGCTCTTGCGCATCCCGCTCCTCCGATACCTGGGCCGCTTCCATTGGAGCCTGAGTATGGTTCTAGCGCCGTGATTCCCATGTCTATTAAGAAAATCAACGGCAATCCATGAAGCAAAAAAAGAGGGCAGAGTAAGCCAGCCATGTCGCCGCTGGTGGAAAAGACAACTTCAAGCCGCGAGCATGGGACAAATATTGCTTGACGATCGCGAACCCTGGGCCAATGTATAAGCACCCATCGGCCTTCAACAAGCAAACACTCACGATCAAAGGTAAGTTCATCGACGATTATCTGAACTCGCGCACGATCGATTTGGGAGCTTGCCCCTTGCCTACGGCAATAATCGTCGATTACGCTGACCTGCAGCGGCGGTATCCGTCGCTCTTTCGCGAGCACTGATGATCGGAACCTCAGGGGTCAGGTTCATTATTCGTGGTGAACCATTCCGGCGTCGAGCCTATCGGCCAGCACGACTTCGAGCAGCAGCGGCACCTATACCCTCAGTTGGAACACGGTCACGGGAGCGACCAGCTACGACCTGTACCAGAACGGGACCTCGGTCTACGACTCCACCGGAACATCGTGGTCGGCGAGCGGTGCCGCCAATGGCACGTACACCTACACGGTGGATGCCTGCCACGCCTCCGAAGGTGGCCGGTCACCCCGCGCTGCTGACGAGCGTTGCCAGTTCCCCAGGTGGTGGTAAGGGTTGGCGCCGGGAATAAGCAATGCAATGGCAAATCATAGCTGCGTCGCCGTCGGCCGCAGTTAGTTTCGCTGGCGAAGCTGTTCAGTTGTTGTGCCAAACGTGGGCAGTTGGCTGGCGTTTTGCAGTTATCGAGGATGACGTGCGGCGACAATTCGAGCTGGACAGTCTGCGGGGCTTTGATTGGTGCGTAGCGGCTCATGTCCAATCGCCTTCCGATTAGCGTTGGCCAGCTGCGGCCGCCGCCGCAGCAACCCACTCGTTGACGGCCTGCGACGACCAGCGCGGGCTGCGGCCGAGCACCACGGTCGGCGGAGGGAAGGGCGGAGCACCGATCAGCTCGCGGTCCTCCGCGTGCAGCGGGTTAAGTTGGGAAGCGCTACGGATAGGGCCGCCGCCACGACTGGCGATGGCGCCGAGGCCAGGGCGTGGCGCTGTGGCGATAGGAGCCACGGCCGCCACGCCGCGCATGCGGTCGAAGCTGCGACGGCTGATGGAGAGCCGTTCGCAAATCTGCTCGATGGTCCAAAGGGTGTCAGTAGCAATGTCGAACTGCGAGGGCATAGCGGGCCTCATTGGCGCGTTTTGATGCGTCATCAAAAGACACGGTGCGCCATGGCGCAACATGGCATACCGGAACATGACTGCCTTGTTCGCTTAACGGGGACTTTGTTAAATAGCCCCCTATCCTTTCGTTTGTGCCGACTCCCGATTATTGATAATCTGGAATCGGTTATCTATATCGGAGGCGCCGATATGACTCAATCCATCAAGCTCGAAAACCTCCGCGACCTGGTGAACATGGGCGCGGTGAAGACGGCCACGATTCTAGGCCAGAAAGGAGGCTACGCCGTGCTCGCCAAGCTGGGGACGCAAGACCGTATCCTGGCGAACAAGGTCGGTGAGGTGAAGATGTTCGCCACCACCGATACCGCCGTGCGTGAGCTCACTCGCCTGGGCCTGTCGTCGTTCCTGTTGGACACGTCCGGATATGAAGCGGGCTTGCTGCGCGCCCCGCGTAAGGACGTGAGCGCACGCGCGAAGGCCGCGAAGCAGGCGCTTGCCTACGATCAGTGGGTACGCGAGCAGGTTGACGAAGCCTTGGCCGAGGAAAAGAACGGCACGGCGACGTGGCACTCCCACGACGACGTGTGGAAAGACGTTCTGGCCGAGACGGCGCAGCTTGTGGCCGAGCGCGATCGCGCGCCCAAAGCCAAAGTGGCCGCCGCGACCGTCAAGCGCACCATTCACAAGCAGGTACAGACGGCAGCGCACAACGTGCGACACGCACGCGCGGCTGCGGCCAAAAAAGCGAAGTAAGCCGTGGCGCTCATCTACATGGGGTTAGCAAAGAGGGATCTGAGCAAAGCCGCCAGGTTCATTGTGAGCATCGGCCATCCCGATCCGATCGGTTACGTCACCGAAATTCGAGACGCCATCGCCAAGAACTACACCATCAAAAACCCCGGAGTGAACGGCCGAAAGAAAGGCACAAAGGAATGGGTGCTCCGGGGTAAGCCTTACATCGGCGTCATCAAGTGGGTGGGGAATGACTGCAAGGTCTACCGCATCCTGCCCACCGCTATCATCAAAACGCCGAAGCCATAGGCAGAGTTTTCGCCGCGAAAACTGACCCTGGGGAGGGGATGAAACAGGCTCTATCGAAAGCCGCCGCGATCGCGGGGAAAATCCTGGGGTTCCTTATCCTGGCCATTTGCGGCTTATTCGTGGTCGCGCACCGCATGCACGACGTTCCGCTGTTGAGCCCCCTCGCGCAGTGGGTAAAAAGCCTGTTCTAGGGGTTAAGCCGAGATACGTGTAATTTTGATAAGTAGGATCGGGATTGCGCAGCAGCATCAATGCGTTGCGTGTTGGTTCAACTACCACCGCCTGCTCGGATCGATCGGCTATATCCCGCCGGCAGAGGCCGAGGCAAACTACTACCGGCAACTCGCCAGTCAGGCAGCCTCCGCGGCGGCCTGACTTAAGCCAAACAGCCTCCACGAAAACCGGGGCGGTTCAGTTCAAAACACGGGTCGGGTTCGACTTTCTAAATAGCTTAAACCACGCAGGCTAGGCACTTATCCGACCGGGCTTCGCTGTTCAAACCATTGGGGTCAGTTCTGCCAGCTCTCTCCCACGACTGAGTGGAACCTATGAACCGCAAAAAGAACTCGCCGCTACTTATTTTGCAAATGGTTATTCTGAGCTGTGGATCAATCACTCGCTTGTCGCACGCGGGAGTCCAGTGTAATGGGTCTGAAGTTCAACTTGAGCTCCGAAAAAATTACCCGGGATGGCAAGTAGTCCGGTTGGAAGATCTTCGCTCCGAGGATCGTGATCTTTGGGTTAAGCAACACGGCATCGATTGCCCCGGCATTTTTGAAGCGCATCTAAAGTCACAGACCTATAAAAGCTTTGTGCTGACCATTTTCAAAAAAAATAGAGAATTGCAACAGATATTGCTTATCGTGGACGAAGGTAAAGGCTCTCATCCTGTTACTGTTTTAGATGGTCCGCGGAAAGTTGCCTACCTATCTGTTGTTTCAAAGATGTCGCCAGGCGCGTACTGGGGCGTAGATGGAAGGAAAGTTGATGTCTCCTTGGACTCCGTCTTGTATGAGGCAATTGAGGCCGGTTCTACGCTTTATTATTTCAGAGATGGAAGATTTAGCTATATATCTGTCTCTGAATAGCTGCAAGCGTCAAGCATGATCTACAAATTTGATGAAGAAGTTATTTTTGTACGGCTTAAGGGCTTGAACACCCTTAAGCATCTTGCGTTCGGAATTCTTCTATTCGAGCGCGCGCTACCGGTTTCCTTCAGTTCCAACTTGATTTCCTTTCCAGTGGAGGGGGAGAGTTGCGAGCTGCACTAGCTCAATTGTGGCTAACTGGAAACTGAAGATAAACAAGAGGCATCCTTTATTGCGCGCGCAGTATGCGAAGATCGAACCCTGCCACAGCCAGATGATCAGTCGCGGCGCTGGCTGGCCTCGGGGGATATGAGCTAGAAGGGATCGACCATGTTCAAATGGTTTATCATTTGATCATCAAGGCAAGGGAAAGTTGTTCGGAAGTCTGAGGCTGCAAGTTGCGCGCGGGTTGTTACGATAAATAGGCAACGCCGCTTTTCGAGATTGCCACCTCGATGGTTTGCAAGAGCTATGTTGCAAATTCAAATGGTCGTATGCCGAAACGGAAGCCGAGTCCGATGGCATCGTACTCGCAGTCGAATGAGCCGGTCGCAACGCTACGGCATCCACTCCATCGCATACCACACCGACAACGTCTCTCCAGGCGACAACTGTCGTGAGGGCGTCAGATTAAACGCATCCGGCGGTCCGCTTTGCGGTTCGATGCAGGTGGCGTGCGCAGTCTCGTCATAGATCACCCAATGATCGCAGCTTGAACTTAGCCGGATGCGCTGGCCGGCGCGATGCATCACCAGCGGTTTGTCGTTGAGGAAGCAATCGTCCCACGGCGGTGGTGGCGGATCGATCACGGGCAATGTCGCTATGCCTTGGGCGTCGCGGGGGTACATGCGCGTGGGTGCGAATTCCAGCCGATCAGGCTTGCGAAACCAGGGGTGCCAGCCCAGCGTGGCGGGCATCGGCTGTTCGCCGGCGGTGATGGAAAGCGTCATGCGCAAGCCGTCCTGGCCTACTTCGATGCGCTGCCGCGCGATGCCGCCGAACGGCCAGCTTTCGTCCTCGGGTAGCGGCAGCGAGAGATCGATGTGGGTGGGCGAGTGGCCGTCGATCCACCACGGCAGGGCGAAGGCGATGCCGTGGATCGCATGTTCGCCAAAATTGCGCGGCAACTGGATATCGCGGCCGTGAAAGCGAAAGCGTCCGTGCCGGATGCGCCCCGCCCATGGCAGCATGGGATAGCTCCCCCAGGCGATCATCGCCTCGTCGCCTTCATCGTGGCCGATGAGCCAGGTGTCGTGGTCGGTAGTGATCTGCGCGATGCGTCCGCCAGCGGAGGGCGCTATATCGACGGTCAGGCTGCCGTGGGCAATGCGCACCAAGGGGCCGGGGTGCATCGGGCGCTGCGCGTGGCAGGTGGCGGATGAGGCGGAATCGGCGTTACTTGCCATAGGGAGCGATGGTGATGATCTTGCCGTGTTCGTCGTAGTGCAGTTCGGTCATCTTGATCGAGCGCAGGTGGGTGACGCCGCCGGACAGAATGGCGTCGTGATAAAACAGGTACCACTTGCCGGCGAACGTGCAGATGGAATGGTGTGTGGTCCAGCCGACCACTTCGCTCATGATCCTACCCTGATAGGTGAATGGACCGTAGGGGTTGTCGCCCGTGGCATAGCACAGAAAATGCGTATTGCCGGTGGAGTAGGAAAGGTAATACCGACCCTGATAGGCGTGCATCCATGGCGCTTCGAAATAGCGGCGCTCGTGGTCGCCGGCCAGCAGTGGCCGGCCGTGTTCGTCCAGGATGACCACTTCGCGCGGCGCTTCGGCAAATTGCTTCATGTCCGGGCCAAGTCTGGCCACGCGCGGGCCCAGCGCGGGCTGGTCGGCAGGCGGCTCTTGGTGCGTGCCGGCGTAGGCGTTGTCGCGGTATTTCTGCAGCTGGCCGCCCCAGATACCGCCGAAGTACATGTAGTGGGTGCCGTCGTCATCGGCATACACGGCAGGGTCGATGGAGTAGCTGCCGTCGATCGCTTCCGGTTCGGGCGTGAACGGGCCCTCCGGGCGATCGGAGAGCGCCACGCCGATCTGGAAGAGGCCGTCGGCGCGCTTGGCCGGAAAGTAAAGGTAATAACGGCCGTCTTTGCAGGCGGCATCGGGTGCCCACATCTGCCGCTCGGCCCATGGCACGTCTTTGACGTGCAGGGCGACGCCGCAGTCCACTGCTTCGTCGTCGGGCGAGGCCATGCGCAAGACGTGATAATCCTCCATGCAAAAATGGTCGCCGTTGTCGTTGAACGGCACGCCGCCCTCGATGTCATGCGAAGGATAGATGTAGATCGCGCCGTCGAACACATGGGCCGAGGGGTCGGCGGTATAGATGTGGGTGACCAGCGGCTTGGATATCGCGCGCGCGGCTAGTGCGCGCGAATCGTGTTCCAGCATTTCATCGGACATGGCGAATAAACCGTGTGAAAGGGTGCATGGGACATCAGGGCACCACGGCGGCCTGCAGGCGGCGCGCATCGAGTTCGCGTTCGATGCGCAGCTCCATCGGCTTGTCGATGTCGTACAGGAACATCAAGGCCACGGCGGCAAGGAAGGGCAGCGAGCACAGCACGCTGACCGTGAGATGGATGCCGCGCACGGCGTCGGCCGATTGCGCCGTCGCATCGGCATGGTAGCCGTAGAGCGCAAGGATGCCGGCCACGCACGCGCCGCCGATGCTCAGCCCCACCTTCAATCCGCACAGCATGGCGGAGAAAATGATGGCGGTGGCGCGGCGGCGGTTCTTCCATTCCGAATAATCGGCCACGTCGGCGATCATGGCCCATAGCAGCGGAATGGTGATGCCGTAGAAGAAGCCGTGAAAGACGTAGGAAAGCACCACCAGGCCGACGCTGTCGGGCGAATAGACATAGAAAGCCAGCAAAAACAGCGTGGACGCGAACAAGGCGCCGCCGAACACGTCGCGCTTGCCGAAACGATCGGCCAGCCGCTTGGAAAAGCCGATGCCTACGATCATGAAGATGATGCCTAGTGCATTGAACAAGCTGAAGGCGGAGGTGGGTGCGTCCTTGGGCCATTGGAAATCGGTCAGGCCGATAGCGTCCAATACCTTGTTCAAACCGGCGATAAAGCTGTTGAAACCGACATGTTGCAGGAATGTGGCCAGCGCTGCCTCATGCATGTAGTACTTGAAGTAATAGATGTACATGCCGCCCTTGAGGGCCAGGTTGATGAACAGCAGCACCGTCACCGCCAGCATGATTTGCCAGGGGCGGTTTTTCACGAGGTCCAGCAGATCATCGCGCACACTGGAAGCCTCCCCGCGCGCCGGTACGATGCGTTCGCGCGTGGTGAGAAAGGTAATCAGGAAGAACACCGTGCCGACGATGGCGAACAGTGTCATGGTGTTGTGGAACCCGCGCGCCTTGTCCCCGCCGCCGAGAATCAGTACCAGCGGCAGCAGCAACACCTGGATGATGAATTGCGCCACCATCACCGCCACGAAGCGGTACGAGGAAAGGCTGTTGCGCTCGGCCATGCTGCCGGTCAATACGCCGCTCAACGCGGAGTAGGGCAGGTTATTGGCGACGTAGACCAGCACCAGCAGCGAGTAGGTCGCCAGCGCGTACGTCACCTTTCCCTGCTCGCCCAGTGAGGGGGTGCTGAAGGCGAGCAGGGAAAGGGCGCCAAAGGGAATGGACGTCCATAGAATCCAGGGACGGAATTTGCCCCAGCGGGTATGCGTGCGGTCGGCGATCAGGCCGATGACCGGCGTAAACACGAACGCGCCAAGCATGCCGACGGCAAAGATGATGGTGGCCGCGGTGCCGGCGGGAATGCGGAACACGTCGGTGTAGAAGAAGGCAAGAAACGTCACCAGCGTCTGAAAAATCAGGTTGGCGGCAAGATCGCCAAGGCTGTAGCCGATTTTCTCCACCACGCTGAGTGTCTGGGGGGTGCTGTTCATCGCTCGATCATGGCTTGTGCGGAACGCGCAGCGTATCGCGTGTGGGCTACGGTCCGCAGCATTAAAAAAAACGGCCCACCGGGCATGACGCCGACCGGGTGGGCCGAGGGGGTTTAGACGTTGCAGCGGCGATCAGAACGTGCCACGGATACCGAGCATGATGGCGAAGCCCGGCGTGTAGTACGTGTAGGCGGCGTTGGAATAGGTAAACGTGGTGCGCAAGTCCGCCTTGGTCATATTGGTGGCATCGAGCGTAATCATCGGCTTGGACGGCAGATGCGGGAACTGATAGCTCGCACCCAGGTCGAGCTGGCCGCGCGCATCGGTCTTGATCTGGCCGAACTCAAGGCCGTTCTGGTCGGCGGTGGAGCTGATCTGCGCCGCATTCCACACGTACGACAGCCGGATCGTGGTGTTGTAGCCCTCCCAGTAGCCGGTGAGGTTGTAGGTATGCGGCGAAATGCCCACGGCCTGCGCCGGTACGCCGGCGCCGATGTTCTTCTGCGAGACGACGGTGTAGTTCGCCTGCAGGCCCAGGCCCTTGTAGATGAAATCCAGCGGCTGCACCCAGGTCAGTTCCGCGCCCTTGATGAACAGTGTGCCGTCGGCGTTGACCTGCTGGGTCACCTGCACCATCGCCGAATTCGGGCCGCCGCGCAGCTGCAGCGATTGCTGCTGCGTGGGCGTGAGGTCCGCATAGGGCACGCCCAGCGCCGTGAACGGAACCAGGTTGGTACCGTTGACGGTGAAGCCGGTGATGCGCTTGCCGAACAGATCCACGCCGACATAGCCTTCGTTACCGGTATACCACTCGCCGCCGAAGTCGAGGTTGGTGGACAGGTACGGCGCCAGCTTCGGATTGCCTTCGCTGGCGATTTCCGCCGCGGGGTCGCTGAAGTTGAGGCCCGGCACCATCGCGCTGGGGTCCGGACGGGTCATCGAGCGCGATGCGGCCAGGCGCACGATGATGTTGTCGGTGGCGTTGTAGGCGGCGTTGAACGACGGCAGGTAGTAGCCGTAGGCGTGCTTGAGCGTCACCTCTTCGGTCTGGCCGTTAAGCGTCACGGGGCCGGACACGGTCTGGTCGGTGTAGGCGTGGCGCACGCCGCCGTTGACGCGCAACTCGTTGCCCCACAGGTCGAACTTGCCGTTGCCCTGCACATACCAGGCCCAGGTGCTTTCCTCGATGTCGCCGGAGCTGGCGCCGGTGGCCGCGGCGGACGATAGCGGCGCGATGGACTCGTAGTAGCCGTAGTTGGTGGCTGCCATCAGCGCGGAGTAGTTCATCGCGATGAAGCCGGCCGGCCCCGACGAGAGGTAGGACGGCAGCGCCGAGGCGGGCACCGCGGCTTCGCCATAGTTTTGCCAGGCAGAGGTATCGACATAGGCCTTGATCTGGCGCGCGATATCGTCATAGGCGACGCCGACCTTGACATTGTTGTCGTCGTCGCCGATCTGCAGGTCTTCGCGCGTGCCCTTGTTGTCGGTCACACGTGTTTCGTTGTCCACGTTCAGGCGGTACCAGGTCCAGCCGGCGTTGGGATCGTTGAGATTGACACTGGAGGTAATGGTCGGGTAGTTGCCGCCTTTGTTGTTGTAGGTGACGGTGGTGATCGGCGACATCACCGCCAGCGTCGGCTGCTCGTTCTCATACCAGCTGCGCTGTGAGTAGCCTTGGAAGTCGAGCTTGATGTTCTCGTCGTCGCCGAACAGGAATTCGCCGCCCGGGTTGAGGTTGTAGAAGTGCACATGCTCTTGGTACGGGCGTTCTTCCAGGAAGTACTGTGCGTTGGCGAAGGTGGCGCTGGTCACCACATCGTTCTGGTCCACCTGCATATTGGTGGGGATCAACTGGCCGCTGCGGCCGATCAGATCCATGTCGGTGCGATTGAAATCGCGCTCCTGCTTGGAGAACAGCGTATCAAGGTAGAAATGCGCGCGCTCATCGGGGCGGAATTCGAAGGACATCAAGGCCGACTGGTGGTCGTTGGTGCCCTGGATGTACGCATCGCGGCCCAGGCGCGGAATCAGTGCGTTGGCGATCTGCGAGGTGGTCAGACCCGGGTTATGGGCCAGCAGCCACGCGTTGTCGATCGTCTGCCCTGGAATCAGGCCCGCACCCGCGCCGGCCGGAACGGTGGCCGGTATGGTCCAACTGCCCGCGCCGGGGCTGCACGAACCCGACGCGATGCCGCACTGGGCGGCGCTGAGGTGCGGCGTGGTCCAGCCGATGGTTTCGAAGCCGCGCACGTCATAATCGCTGCGCGATCCGGTGAGGCCGATCAAGGCGCCGAAGGTGTTGTCCTTACTCGTCCAGCTGCCGATGAAAGCGCCGCGCGGTTTGACGTCGTCGCCGATCGAGTTGTAGGTGCTCTGCGCCGAATAGGTCAGGTGCGTGCCCGGATTGTCGAACGGGCGCGTGGTGCGCATGTCCACCACGCCGGCGATGCCGCCTTCGGTCATATCCGCCTGCGGCGTCTTGTTTACCGTCAACTGGGTGAAGAATTCGCTCGGCAAGAGATCCAGATCGACTTCGCGGTTCTGGTTTTGCGAATCCAGCGTGCCGGAAGAGGCCACGGCAATCTGGTCGCCGTTGAGCAGGATCTTGGTGAAATCGGTGCCCAGGCCGCGAATCTGCACGTTCATGCCCTCGCCGTCCACGTCGCGCGAAATTTGCACGCCCGGGATGCGGTTCAGCGATTCGGCGATATTGGTATCGGGAAACTTGCCGATGTCTTCGGCGTAGACCGTATCGACCACGTTGGTGGCGTCGCGCTTGGCTTCGGTCGAAAACTCAATACTGCTGCGATAGCCGCCGTTGACGTTGACGGCGCCAAGCTGCTTTACCGGCGGCTTGGCGTTGGGCGTTTGCGTGTTGCTTGCCTGCGCGCCGGTTTGCGTCTGGTTTTGCTTAGGGCCTTGCGCCGGCGCCTGGTTTTGCGCGGCGGTTGCCGCGGGGCTTTGCGATGAATCCTGTGCTTGTGCGATCCCCGCCGCACTCAGCAGGGCCAGTGTTAATGCGCGCGACAACATCGTTCTTGCAAATGGGCTTTGCACCTTACTCCCCTCCCGATTCTTGTGTCTGGTAGTCCCCGTCGCGCAACCGGCCCTTACTTCCCCCCGGTGCGACGACTGTCTTGGGCGACCTTTGTCCTTCGGTCCGCCGGAACGGTAGCGCTAACATTTTCGGCACGCACGCTGCAGGGCAACATAAATTTCACGGAGCGCCCGAAGCGAGGAAAAAGTCCGACAAATTTGCTGCCGAACGATGAGCGCGGCAGGGGCGCGATGGGGCCGGGTCGGACGGAGTGGCATTTGAATTTGCGTCTGTGTTAATGATAGCGCTAACAAGAACACGCTCGAGCACACCGGCAACACCCGCTGGCGCAAAGCGGAAGTAAGTTCGCCGTTGCCAGTCCACATAAACCGCCCGGAAGTGACATGGACCCAGCCAGCTCTACCGCTACGACTTCGATGCGAAGCGGAAACATCGGCAGATACCGCTGGCGCGTGTGCGCCATGCTGCTGGCGGCGACCACCATCAACTACATCGATCGCCAGGTGCTGGGCGTGCTTGCGCCATTTCTGCAGGGCACCTTTCATTGGAGCGAAATCGACTACAGCAACATCGTCACTGCATTCCAGGCCGCCTATGCGATCGGTCTGCTGTGCGCCGGCGCGGTGATCGACCGCTTCGGCACGCGTATCGGCTACGCCATGGCCATCGGTATCTGGAGCCTGGCGGCGATGGGCCATGCGCTGGCCGTGGGCGTGGCCAGTTTTGCCCTCGCGCGCTTCGCGTTGGGGCTGGGGGAGTCGGGCAATTTCCCGGCGGCGATCAAGGCGGTGGCCGAGTGGTTTCCGCAGAAGGAGCGCGCGCTGGCCGCGGGCGTGTTCAATGCCGGCTCGAACATCGGCGCGATCGTCGCGCCGCTGGTGGTTCCGTTCGTCGCATCGCGCTGGGGCTGGCAGGCCGCGTTTCTTTTCACCGGCGTGCTGAGCGCAATGTGGGTGACGGTGTGGCTGGTCACCTATCGCACTCCCGACCATCAGCCCAGGTTGTCTGCGGCCGAGCGCGCGTATATCGGGCAGGAGCCGGTGGCGGGGCCGCGGGTGCCGTGGTCGCGGCTGCTTGGTTACCGGCAGGTATGGGCGTTCGTGGCGGCAAAGTTCATCACCGATCCAATCTGGTGGTTTTTTTTGTTCTGGCTGCCGAAATTCCTGCATGCGACCTATGGTCTCACCCTGCTGGACCTGGGGTTGCCGCTGATCGTGATCTTTCTGCTTGCCGATGCGGGCAGCGTGGCGGGCGGCTGGTTTGCGGGCAGGCTAATCAAGCACGGATGGAGCGTCAATCGCGCGCGCAAGCTGGCCATGCTGACTTGCGCACTGGCGGTGGTACCGGTGATGTTTGCGGCCCGGGCCAGCCATCTTTGGCTGGCAGTGGCGTTGGTGGGGCTGGCCACGGCAGGGCATCAGGGCTGGTCGGCGAACGTGTACACGCTCACTTCCGATCTGTTTCCGCGTCAAGCAGTGGCTTCGGTGGTCGGCATCGGCGGTTTCGCCGGTGCAGTGGGCGGCATGCTGATTTCCACCGTCATCGGCGTGCTGTTACAGACCACGCACAGTTACGTTCCGGTGTTTTTGCTTGCAGGCATGGCCTATTTCGTTGCGCTTGCGGTGGTGCAGTTGCTGGTTCCGCGCATGGAACCGGTACGGCTGGACGATGGGCCGGCCGCTTCAAAAACGCTGCGCTGAACGTGCCTCGGGCCGGGCTTACACTTTACTCCAAGGCATTACATCCCCTTTTTTGACGACATGCTTATGAATTCTGCAACGCATCCCCTGACGCTTCACGACGACCGCCTGTTTCCGGCCGAGCCCACGCAGCGGGCGATCGCGCGCCGCTTGTACGCGCACGTCGCCAAGTTGCCGATCATCAGTCCGCACGGCCACACCGATCCGGCGTGGTTCGCCGGCAACCAGCCATTCGCCAATGCCACGCAATTGTTGCTGGTACCCGACCACTATGTGTTTCGCATGCTCTACAGCCAGGGCATATCGCTGGACGCGCTGGGCATTGCGCGCGTGGACGGATCGCGCAACGACGTCGATCCGCGCCAGGCGTGGCGCGTGTTCGCCCATCATTTCCACCTGTTCCGTGGCACGCCGTCATCGATGTGGCTCAACCATGTGTTCCATGACGTGTTCGGCTTGCGCGTGCGCCTGGATGCGGGCACGGCCGATCAGTACTACGATCACATCACCGCGGCCCTGCAGCGGCCGGAATATCTTCCGCGCAGCTTGTTCGAGCGCTTCAACATCGAGCTGATCGCGACCACCGAATCGCCGCTCGATCCACTGCAACACCACGCAGCGATCCGTGCCAGCGGCTGGGGCGGACGCGTGATTACCGCGTACCGGCCCGATCCGGTGATCGATCCGGAACACGAGCAGTTCACCGCTGCATTGCAGGCCTTTGGCGAAATCACCGGCGAGGATGTCCACCACTGGGATGGCTATTTGCGTGCGCACCGGCAGCGGCGCGCCTTTTTTGCCCAGGCCGGCGCCACCTCCACCGACCACGGGCACCCCACCGCGGCGACGGCCGATCTGTCCAGAGCGGACGCCGCCAGGCTGTTCGGGAAGGTGGTGAGCGGCACGTTCAGCGCGCAGGAAGCGGAATGCTTCCGAGCTCAGATGCTCACCGAAATGGCAGCGATGAGCATGGACGACGGGCTGGTGATGCAGATCCACCCCGGGTGCTTTCGCAACCACAACCGCACGCTGTTCGAACGCTACGGCCGCGACAAGGGCGCCGACATTCCGTTGCGCACCGAGTACGTCAACGCGCTCAAGCCGCTGCTGGATCGCTTCGGCAACGCACCGGATTTCAAGCTGATCCTGTTCACGCTGGACGAGAGCAGCTACAGCCGCGAACTGGCGCCGCTGGCCGGCCATTACCCGGCGCTGCACCTGGGGCCGGCGTGGTGGTTCCACGACGCGCCCGAAGGCATGTGGCGTTTTCGCGAATGGACGCTGAGCAGCGCGGGTTTCTACAACACCGTCGGCTTCAACGACGACACGCGCGCGTTCCTGTCCATTCCGGCGCGCCATGATGTGGCGCGCCGGGTCGATTGCGCCTTCCTGGCCAAATTGGTGACCGAGCACCGTCTGGACGAGGACGAAGCGGCCGAACTTGCCGTTGACCTTGCGTACAATCTGCCCAAGCGCGCCTACAAGCTTTAGGCGTCGAAGGCGGCGAGCGCGCGCGACACCGGGGTCGGTGTCGCTTCGCCCAGCCGCGCGTAGGCCGCCCTCAGCGCCTCGCCGAAGCGCGCCTGGTGGGCCAGTGGCCCGAACACCGCGTCGAGCGCGAGAAACGCATCCACGTCCCCCTGCGCCTGGCCCGTGCAGGCCAGGCCGATGGCCGACAGCGTGTCGTTGAGGGGATCGACCAGCGCCACCCCGTGGCGCGCCTGCCTGCCCACGTAATGCATCCACGCCGCGATGGGCAGGCATAGCGCATCGATCGGCTTGCCGGCGGCCAGTGCGTCGCCGATCGTGCTGAGCAGGCGAACGGGCAGCTTCTGCGAACCGTCCCAGGCGATCTGCGAAAGGCGGTGGCGGATGGCGGGATTGCGGAAGCGCGCGAGTATGGCGTCGATATACGTATCGGCGCGCATGTCCGCAGGCAGCACGATCGCCGGTGCGATGGCGTGGCGCATCAGTCGCTCCACAAAGCCGGCCAGCTGCGGTTGCTGCATGGCGTCGCCGACGGTTTCCAGCTCCATCAGCGAGCCGAGGTAGGCCAGGCTCGAATGCGCGCCATTGAGCAGGCGCAACTTGGCGCGGTCATAGCCGGCAATGTCATGGCTCATCGTCGCGCCGACGCGCTCGAACGGCGGACGGTCGTTGCAGAAGCGGTCCTCGATCACCCACTGGGTATAGGTCTCGCGCTGGATCGGCCAGGCATCCTCGCAACCCAGTTCGGCGTTGATGCGTTCACGCAAGGCATCGTCGGTGGCCGGGGTGATGCTATCGACCATCGAACAGGGAAACGCGACCTTCGCGTCGATCCAGTCCGCCAGCCGGGGATCGACGTGCTGCGCATACTGCAACACCGCGCGGCGCAGGCGGTGACCGTTGTCGGCCAGGTTGTCGCAGCTGAGCACGGTATACGGATTCATGCCCAGCCGCCGCCGCGTGCGCAGGCCGGCAACGAGGTAGCCGATCGCGCTGCGCGGCGTTTCCGGCGCGGCGAGGTCGTGCGCGATGTCCGGATGTGCGGTGTCCAGATCCTCGCCCGCCAGGCAATAGCCCTTCTCGGTGATGGTCAGCGTGACCAGGCGCACGGCCGGGTCGGCGAGGCGGGCCAGCACGGCGGGTTGTTCTTCGCGCGCGCACAAGAGTTCGCGGATCGAGCCGATCACGCGCAACCGCGTCTCTTGCCCGAGCAGCAGCAAGGTATAGAGACCATCCTGCGGCATCAGCGCGTTGCTGACGTCGGCGCTATGCAGCGATACGCCGCAGATGGCCCAGTCCGGGCGGTCCGCGAGCAGGTCGTCGATGTACACCGCCTGGTGCGCGCGATGAAATGCGCCCGCGCCGATGTGCACGATGCCGATGCGAGTGCGGGCAGGTTCATAAGCCGGACGAATCACCGCGGCGGGCAGGCTCGCCAGTGACAGTTCCGACAGGCGCCGCGTAGACCCGCAAGCCATCAGCGCTTCACCTCGAAACCGCCTTGCGCCATCAGGGCAAGCACGTCCGCCTCGCATGAAAGATTGGCATCGCCGGGAATCGCGTGCTTCAGGCAGGCTGCGGCGATGGCGAAATCGAGCGTGGTTTCGTCGCTCATCTTACGCGCCAGGCCATGGAGGAAACCGGCCGCAAACGCATCGCCCGCGCCGATGCGATCGACGATGCCGGTCAACGCGTGCGTGCTGGTTTGCAGCATGCGATCGCGCGTCGCCATCAGGCCGAACAGCGCTTGATCGGATACGTTGTGGAGGTGGCGCCCGGTGGCGGCAATGCGCCGCAAGCGCGGCCAGGCCGAAAACGCGGCGGTGCCTGCGGCGCGGAAGCGGTCGGTTGCGTCGGCGTGGGGAAAATCCAGGCCCAGGATCAGGGCGATGTCGCGGTCGTTGCCAAAGATCAGGTCGGCTTGTGCGGCGATCTCGCTCAGCAGCGCAGGCGCTTGTTCGATACGCGAACCCCACAGCTTGCTGCGGAAATTGCAGTCGAAGGAAATCGGCACACCGGCCTTGTGCGCTGCCTGTACGGCAGCGAGGGCGGCCTGCGCCGTCGCATCGCCCAGCGCCAGGTTGATGCCCGACAGATGCAGGCCTTGCGCGTCCGCGAGCAGGCGTGACCAGTCGTAGGCATCGGCGCCTGTGCGCGCGAACACCGAATCGACGCGGTCGTAGAGCACTTCGGAAGGACGGTGCATGGCGCCGGGCGACAGGAAATACAGCCCCATGCGGCCTTCGGCGTAATGCAGATGCGTGGTGTCCACGCCATGGCGGCGCAGTTCGCCCGCGCAGGCGCGTCCGAGTACGTTGTCCGGCAATGCGCTGACCATCGCGCAATCGTGGCCGAGGATGGCCATGGAGGTGGCGACGTTGGCTTCGGCGCCGCCGAAGTGCACCTCCATGCGCGGCGATTGCAGCGGCAGTTCATGGCCGGGCGGCGACAGGCGCATCAGCAATTCGCCGAAGAAAACGCAGCGATGCTTGCGCGTTTGCGGATGTGATGGGTTATGCATGCTGTGCCTGCGTCATTCGTGGACGGTGAAGTCCTGGCTCAAGCGGATGTCCGCGCTGGAAGCACCAATCTGCACTTGATAATGGCCCGGATCGACCGCGTAGGCATGTTGCACGTCATCGTAGTACTTGAGGTCGTTCCGGGGGGTGATGTCAAACGATACGTTCCCGGTTTCGCCCGCTTGCAGATGAATGCGCTGGAAACCGCGCAGCTGCTTGATGGCGCGCGCATGCGGTTCGCCCTGCGCGCTGAGGTAAAGCTGCACCACTTCGTCGCCGGCGCGCTGGCCGCTGTTCTTGACCTTCAGCGTGATATGCAGATGACCATCGTCGCCTACCGAAGTGCGATCCAGCTGCAGATCCGAGTAGGCAAATTGTGTGTAAGACAGGCCATAGCCGAACGGATACAGCGGCTCGCCCTTGAAGTAGCGGTAGGTACGGCCCTGCATGCTGTAGTCGTCAAACGCGGGCAGTTTTTCGTCGGCCTTGTAGAAAGTGACAGGCAGCCGGCCGGCAGGGTTGGTGTTGCCAAACAGCACATCGGCCACCGCATTGCCGCCGCGCTGGCCGGGATACCAGGCCACCACGATCGCGGGAATATGCTGCTTGGCCCAGTCCACGGCCAGCGCCGAACCGGTGGTCAACACCAGCACCACCGGCTTGCCGGTGGCCTGCAGCGCCTCCAGCAGCTTCTGCTGCGTGGCGGGCAGGCGTATATCGGTGCGATCGCCACCGGCGAAGCCAGGATAATTGACCTTCATTTCCTCGCCTTCCAGGTCGCTGGTCAAGCCGCCGACGAAGATCACCACATCGGACTTGCGCGCCGCATCCAGTGCCTGGTCCAGGCTCGGCTTGGCCGTGCCAGGCTGGTGGAAGCCCTGCACCAGTTCGGCGCCCTGCGCGTAGGTCACCTGCGCGTTGGGCATGGCCTGGCGGATGCCCTGCAGGATGGTGACGGGCGCGGCCGGCGTACCGTTGTAGTTGCCCAGCAGCGCCTTGACGTCGTCGGCGGTGGGGCCGATCACCGCAATGCGATGCAGGTTGTGCGAAAGCGGCAACAGGCCGTTGTTCTTCAGCAGCACGATCGATTCGTCTGCCGCGCGGCGCGCAAGTTGATCGTGTTGCGGCGCCTGGTTGACCGAATACGGCAAGCTCGACCACGGCACCATCGCGGGCGGATCGAACATGCCGAGCCGGAAGCGGCTGAACATCAGGCGTTTGACGGACGCATCGATGTCCGCTTCGCTGACCAGCCCCTCGCGCACGGCCGTGGCCAGTGCGGAGTAGGTGGTGCCGCAGTTGAGATCGTCGCCGTGCTTGACGCCCATCGCGGCAGCCTGTGCGGCGGTCTGCACGACTTTGTGGCGCAGGTAGATGTCTTCGATGGCATCGCAGTCGGACACGACGTAGCCCTTGAAGCCCCAATCTTTGCGCAGGATGTCCTCAAGCAGGCGCTGGCTGGCGGCGGCAGGTTCGCCGTCGACACGGTTGTACGCACCCATGACCGCGTCCACCTTCGCTTCCTGCACCAGGGCCTGGAATGCGGGCAGGTAGGTTTCGTAGAGGTCGCGCTCGCTGGGATGCACGTCGAAGCGATGGCGTTCCGATTCCGGGCCGCTGTGCACGGCAAAATGCTTGGCCGTGGCGTCGAGCTTGCGGTATTTCGGATCGTTGCCCTGCATGCCGCGCACGAAGGCCACGCCCATGCGCGAGGTGAGGAAGGGATCTTCGCCGTAGGTTTCCTGGCCGCGACCCCAGCGAGGGTCGCGGAAAATATTGATGTTGGGCGACCAGAACGTCAGTCCTTCGTAGCGGGCGTGCATGCCGCGCCGCTGGAAATCGTTGTACTTGGCGCGCGCTTCGTCGCTGATGGTGGTGGCGACGTTGCCCATCAGCGTGGTGTCGAAGGTCGCTGCCAGCCCGATCGCCTGGGGAAATACCGTCGCCTGGCCGGCGCGCGCCACGCCGTGCAGGCCCTCGTTCCACCAATCGTAGGCGGGCACGCCCAGGCGCGGTATCGCGGGCGCGGTGTTTTGCATCTGCGAGATTTTTTCCGCGAGCGTCATGTGCGCGACAAGATCGGCGGCGCGATCCTCGAAGCTGCGGCTCGGATCCTGGTAGACGGCCGTCTGCGACCACGCGGGAAGCGCGGCGGCGGTGAGCGCAAGAGCGGCGATGAGTGTCTTGATGCGTAGCGTGGCCATGGCTGTCCTTTTTTACCAATCCCACATCGAGCCGTCTTCCAGGCGCGCGATGGGCAATTGCTTGGGGGTATAGGGAAACCGCGCGGCGAGTTTTTCGTCGATGGTGACGCCATGGCCTGGCGCTTCGCCGCAGTGCAGGCGTCCGTCGCGGAACATATAATCGTGCGGGAACACTTCGTCCGTTTCGTCGCTGTGGAACATGTATTCCTGGATGCCGAAGTTGGGTACCCAGGTATCGAAATGCAGGGCCGCGCCCATGCACACCGGCGACAGGTCGGTGGCGCCATGAAAACCCGTGCGCACCTGATGCAGCGCCGCGAAATCGGCCAGCCGGCGCAGATGGGTGATGCCGCCGCCGTGCACGATGGTGGTACGGATGTAGTCGATCAGCTGGTTCTCGATCAGGTGCTTGCAATCCCAGATCGAGTTGAACACTTCGCCCACCGCCAGCGGCGTGGTGGAATGCTGGCGAATCAGCTCGAAGGATTTCTGGTTTTCCGCAGGTGTCGCATCTTCCATCCAAAACAGGCGGTATGGTTCCAGGCTGCGCGCGAGGCGTGCGGCTTCGATCGGTGTAAGGCGATGATGAACATCGTGCAGCAGATGCACATCCGTGCCGTGATCGGCACGCAGGCGCTCGAACAGCTGCGGCACGATGTCCAGGTATCTGGGCGTGGACCACACGGTTTCGACCGGCAGTTCGCTTTCGGCCGGTTCATAGGCCTTGCCGCTGGAAATGCCATAAGCCTTCTTTACGCCCGGCACGCCGCATTGCGCGCGCACGGCAAGAAAACCTTGCTCGATGAAGCGGCCTACCGCATCGCTGGTTTCGGCGATGTCGCGGCCGTTGGCATGGCCATACACCAGCGCGCCCTCGCGTGAGCGCCCACCCAGCAATTGGTAGAGCGGCATGTTGGCGAACTTGCCCAGGATGTCCCAGAGCGCCACGTCCACGGCGGCAATGGCAGTCATCGTCACCGGGCCGCGCCGCCAATAGGCGCCGCGATAGAGGAACTGCCAGATGTCCTCGATGCGGCCGGCGTCGCGGCCGATCAGGTTTGGCACCACATGGTCCTCAAGGTAAGAAGCGACGGCCAGCTCGCGTCCGTTGAGCGTGGCGTCGCCCAGGCCCGTGATACCCGAGCGGGTTTCGACGATCAGCGTGACGAAGTTGCGTCCGGGGCAGGTGACGATGACCCGCGCAGCGACGATTTCGCGATCGCGCGGCGAGCTGTGAGTAGTGGAAGCGGACGAGGTGCTCATGGTTGGGTTCACCGGGTGGAAGGCTGTGAGGTGAGTGACAGTTCGAACGGACCGGCAGGCAGGCCGGCGTCGTCGTAAAGCGTGCAGATGGGACTGTTGGCCCAGCAGTAACGCACGCGCACAATGCTGTCGGCCGGAAGCTTGGCGTGCAGCACAACGTGACTGCCCTGGATCTGGGCCTGTGCGTAATGGCAGGAGCCGGGTTGCTTGCCGCACAGCTCGAAGCCGATCGGCGCGTCCGCGCTGTAGGCCACCAGATGGCCGGTGATATCGGCGAACGTCAGCGTGACGTCGTCACCGTTGCGTTGCGCCGTGGTGGGAATCGGGCCCGACGGCGGCTGCGCATCGCCATACACGACATGCCGCGCGACGCGCGCCAGGCGGCGACCCAGTTCCTGTTTGTTGGCCGGATGGATGTCGTAGCGTTCGCCGATGTCCACCGAAATGGCCAGGCCCGAATGCGCATCTTCCGCCGCGACCAGCCGTTGCGCTTCACGCACATCCGCCCAGCCGCTTTCGCCCGGATGCGTGGGCGGTGCGCCGTAGCTGGAAAGTTGCGCGATCAGAAACGGCAAGTTTGCGCCAAAGCGTGTGCGCAGATCCTCGCGCAGGCTCTCCAGCAGCTTGCGATAGCTGCCTGCATCGCCGGTGTTGGATTCGCCCTGGTACCACAGCACGCCGCGCAAGCCATAGTGGCCAAGCGGCGCGATCATGCCGTTGTACAGCGTGGTCAGGCCTGAGGTGGATTGCCATGGCACGCGCGGCGGCGCACCGAACGATGCCGGCACCACCCGGTATTGCCAAGCGCCAAGCGCCACGCTGGTGCCGTCGCGCAGACGTAGCGCCCGTTGATCGGCCGGGCCATAGATACCGCCGTCGCGATAGGTGTTGAGCACGTTGACGGCGATCAGGTTGTCGCCTTCGTGCAGCACGCCAGGGGGTAGGGCATAGGTGCGCGCCACGCCGCCGTAGGCCGTGCCGATCCAATGGCCGTTGATCCAGGTCTGGTCGATTTCGTTGGCGGTGCCGAGTGATAACGCCGATGCTTGCGCGGCCTGCTGCTTGCTGAGCGTTAGCGTGGTGCGATACCACAGCATGCCGGTGAAATTGGCCAGTTCCGGCATGCCCCAATGCTGCCAGGGACCGCGATCGATCGGCGCAGATTGCCAACCTTGTTCGTCCGCGTGCGCGGGATTCCATGGCGCGTTGGCGGCGGTTTGACCCGGACGCGAGAGCCACCACGCTTTCCATTGCCGATCCCATTGCATGCTGGCACGCACCGGATCCTTCACGTAGGCATCAAGCAGATCCAGTGCTTCGTCGTAGCCGCCGACCTTGCGCAGCGCTTGTGCGCTCATCCACGGCTCGATGCGCGAACCGCCCCAGGAGGAGACGATCAGACCCATCGGCACCGGCGTGGTCTTTTGCAATTCGCGCGCGAAGTAGTAGCAGGTGGCGGAAAACCTTGCCACGTTGGCGGACGTGGCGGCCAGCCAGTGATCGGAAGCGGGGATGCGCTCCAGCGGCGTAGCGCTGCTGACGTCGCTGACGGTCAACATGCGGATGCGGTCGTTGGAGGCATTGTGGATTTCCGCTGCGGCATCCAGCGTGCGCTCGACCGGCAGTTCCATGTTGGACTGCCCGGAACAAAGCCAGACGTCACCGACCAGGAGATCCTGGATGCTTTGCATGCTGCCGTCATCGGCGCGCACGCTGAGCGTGTAAGGGCCGCCGGCGGCCAGTGCGGGCAGGAAGGCTTGCCAGCGTCCGCTGCCGTCGGCACGCGCGCGAATCGTCTTGCCGGCGATCGTGATCGTCAGCGTTTCGCCGGGTTTCGCGTTGCCCCACACCGGATTGCTGCGATCGCGCTGCAGTACGGCATGGTCCTGGAATAGCGGATTGAGCAACGCAGCGGCATCGCCGGCCCGTGCCACGCATGTGCCGGCGCACAACAGCGCGAGTGCCGCACAGGCAACGCGGCGGCGCTTCGCCCTGGCACGCAAGGTGCGGATTACCATGCGGAGAAGCCGGGCACGTTGTCGAATTTAAGCGACTCGTAATACTGCAGCGAGTGCTGCGGCGGCGCGAAGCCGGCCGGCAGCGGCAGGCCGGATTTGCTTTGGAAGTAGGCGATGCACGCGTCGCGCCACCATTGCGCTTCCTTTTCCTGGATCGCCAGGAACGCTGCCGTCTGCTGATAGCGTTGCGGATCGATATAGCCGTCCAGACGCGCCCAGGTCTGGCGCATCTGCTTGACGTCTTCAACGCCCTGCGTGTAGTGCGCCACCAGTTCGTACCACAGCGTGTGGCCCGAGCGCATGCGGTAGTCCCAGGGCACGTGGTGGAACCACAGCAGCAAATTTTCCGGTGTTTGCTTTACGTCGTTAAATTGCGCGGCGACCGGCGGCGCGTACTGATCGACCGCATCGCTGCCGCTGCGGGTGCGATCGAAGCCGATGCCGTTGCGGTCGGCACGGTTGTAGTAGACCGGACGCCAGTCGGCGCGTGCTTCGCTGGCATCCCATGGTGCCGGCCCGTAGTGATGGCCGGGCCCCATCTGATGATGCAGCCCCAGCGGGGTCATGTAGTCGACCGCCGCTTCGCGCGAACCCATCATCATGTCCACGACCGGATGGATGAAAGCGTCGTCGTTGCTGAAGGTCATGCGCACCCATTCCTCGGCGATGGCGCGCGAGGAGAGGTCGGGGTTCCACGCAAGCCGGCCGAACACGTACCAGTTGGCCTGGTTGAAGATCGATCCGCACCAGTTGCGGTCGGTGCCGATGTTCGCCACGCCCGCCATGCCGGTCAGCGTCTGGCCATCCAGCGAACCCTCGATCACCTTGGCTACGGTCGAGCCCTTGCCGTGCGTCATGGTGTCGGCGCGCAGCACTTCCTCGAACAGCGGGCCCAGGTACACCAGGTGCGTGGCAAAGCCCAGGTATTCCTTGGTGATCTCCAGCTCCATCATCATCGGCGTCTTGGGCATGGCGCCGAACAACGGGCTGAAGGGTTCGCGCGGCTGGAAATCGATCGGTCCGTTCTTGGTTTGCAGCAGCACATTGGGGCGAAACTGCCCGTCGAGCGGCTTGAATTCGTCATAGGCCTGCTTGGCGCGGTCTTCGTTGCTGGGCGAGTAGACGAACGTTCGCCACATCACCACGCCGCCGTGCGGGGCCAGGGCGTCGGCCAGCATGTTGGCGCCATCGGCGTGCGTGCGCTTGTAGTCCTGCGGACCGGGCTGGCCTTCGGAGTTGGCCTTGACCAGGAAACCGCCGAAATCGGGGATCAGCTTGTAGATCTCATCGGCCTTGTTCCGCCACCACTGCCGTACCTGCGGATCGAGCGGATCGGCGGTCTTCAACCCTCCGATCTCCATCGGCGCGCTGAAGCGGGCGCTGATGTAGACGCGAATGCCATACGGGCGGAACACGTCGGCCAACGCGGCGACTTTTTGCAGATAGCGCGGTGTGAGAATTTCCGCGCCGGCATTGACGTTGTTGACCACCGTGCCATTGATGCCGATCGAGGCGTTGGCGCGGGCGTAGTCGGTGTAGCGCGGATCGCGCCAGTCGGGCAGCTTCCACCAATCCCAGATCGACGCGCCCGCGTAGCCGCGTTCCACCTGGCCGTTGAGGTAATCCCAGTGATCGAGCACACGCAGTTTCAGGCGCGGTGCGTCATGCAGGTCCAGGTGCTCGATCGATTGGGCGGTCTGCAGCAGGCGCAGGAATCGGAATGCGCCGTATAGCGCACCCACGTCGCTGTTGCCGACGATGGCGGTTGCCGGATGGCCATCGACGACCACGCTGCGGATCAGATAGCCCTCCTTGCCCAGGGATCGGGTGTCCAGTTGCAGATGCTGGATCAGCGGCGAGGAAGCCGGGGTGCCGATGAGGATGGCACCGTCGCGGGTGACGGAATCGGACACCGCAGGCGCCCGACCCAGCAGCCCGCCCAGGCCGCGCAGCAGTTCCTGCCGGGTGACGGTTTGCGTGGGCGAGGCCGCGCCGAACACCAGCTGCGAGGCATGGCTTCGATAGGCCGCTGCCTGCTGTGCCGGCAGCGGTCGATAGCGCAGCCACAGGTCGTAGCCATCCTCGGCGTGCGCGGAGCCTGCGAAGAGGGCGAACAGGGCCACCGCCATCGCCGCTGCGAGGATGCGCCAGATGGGCGTGGCCAACGCGGACCTGCCGCGCCTGGCGTTGTCATGCCGTGCGCCTGTTACCGCTAACATGTGTAAAAATGCGTTCATATCCGGTCCGAAGTCACGGCTGATATCGATTTGCGAAGCGACCGCGCGATGATGACGATGGTCGCGGCCCCACGTGAAGGAAAACGGCATTGAAGAAGACAGGCAGGAAATCGGTTCGCCGCAAGGGCTTCGCTGTCACCATCGACGAAGTGGCATCGCTGGCCAAGGTATCGCCGATGACGGTGTCGCGCGTCATCAACGGCCATAGCAAGGTGCGCGACACCACCCGCGAGCGGGTGATGCAGGCGGTGCAGGAGCTGGGCTACATCCCCAACTTGGCCGCCAGTTCGCTGGCCGCCGCGCAGGACGCCCGCATCGCGCTGATCTACACCAACCCCAGCGCGGCCTACCTGCGCGAACTGCTGCTCGGTGCGCTGCACAGCGCCGCGCGCGCGGCGGCGCAACTGGTGATCGACGACTGGGACGAGCTCGACGCCGGCGGCGAGCGCAAGGCTGCGCGGGCGCTGGCCAGGGGCGTGGCCGGCGTGATCCTGCCGCCGCCCTTGTGCGAATCCAAGGCGGTGATCGAGGAACTGGTCGGCGCCGGCGTACCGGTGGTGGCGATCGCGTCGGGACGGTTCAATCACGACATCTCCAGCGTGCGCATCGACGATTTCCTCGCCAGCAAGGAAGTGACCGATTACCTCATCAAGATGGGCCATACGCGCATCGGCTTCATCAAGGGCCATCCCAACCAGACGGCCAGTACGCGGCGCTACGAAGGGTATCAGGCGGCCCTGAAGGACGCCGGCATCGCGCCGGATGCGGCGCTGGTGCAGCAGGGCTACTTTACCTACCGTTCGGCGCTGCCCGCGGTGGAAAAGTTGCTCGCCCTGCGCAAGCCGCCCACTGCGATCTTCGCCAGCAACGACGACATGGCGGCCGCGGCGATCTCGGTCGCACACCGGCGCGGGTTGGACGTGCCGCGCGATCTTTCCATCGTGGGTTTCGACGACACCTCGGCCGCCACCACCGTGTGGCCGGAGCTGACCACGGTGCGCCAGCCGATTTCGACCATGGCCGATTCGGCGCTGGAGATCTTGCTGCGCACCATCCGCCGCAAGGAAAACGACACCAAGGTGGTGGTTGACCAGGTGGTCGCGCACCAGCTGATTCTGCGCGATTCGGTCGCCGCCCCCGCGCCCGCGGGCAAGTCGCCGGGCGGATGAATCACCCGGCGTGGCCCAGCGGGCGGTCACGGCATCGTCGGTGCGGCAGCGCATCGGGCTAGCCTTCCATGTGTTCCAGTTCCTTGCCGCGCGTTTCGTGCACGCAGCGCCGCACGAAAAACACCGAAACCACCGCCGCCGCCGCGTATATCCCGTAGGCGCCGGCCAGGCCGATGCTTGCCAGCAGAATCGGAAACGTGACGGTGATGGCGAAGTTCGACGTCCATTGCGCGGCGCCGGCCACCGCCAGGCCCGAGCCGCGGATCTGGTTGGGAAACATCTCGCCCAGCATCACCCACATCACCGGGCCCCACGACATGTTGAAGAAGATCACGTAGACGTTCGCCGCAACCAGTGCCAGCGTACCCATGGCGTGCGATAGCGCGAGCTTACCGTGCGCATCGATGCTGCCGTTGGCAAACGCGACGGTGACCAGGATCAGCGACACCGCCATGCCGAGGGAGCCGACCCACAGCAGGGGCTTGCGGCCGACCTTGTCGATCAGCAGCACTGCGATCAGGCAAGCGCCGATGCTCAGCGCACCGGAAAGCACATTGGTCAGCAGCGCGTCGTTTTCGGAAAAACCCACCGCCTGCCACAGCACCGCGCCGTAGTAGAAGACCACGTTGATGCCAACCAGCTGCTGGAAGGTGGCCAGGCCGATACCGACCCACACGATAGGGCGCAGTTTGCCGCTGACCTTGTCCCGCAGGTCCGACAGGCGCGGGCGATGCCGGTCCTGCGCCAGCGAGTCGCGGATCTGGGCGAGCTTGGCCTGTGCCTGGTCATCGCCGTAAAGACGGCTCAACACGTTGGCCGCGTCGCCGTCGCGCTTGCGCACCACCAGGTAGCGGGGGCTTTCGGGAATAAACAGCAGCGATACGAAAAACAGCGCCGATGGCAGCACCTGTACCCAAAACATCCAGCGCCATGCGGCCCGGTCCAGCCATAGTGCGTCGGTCGATGCGCCGGCCGCCTTGGCCAGGAGATAATTGCTCAAGAACGCACAGAACAAGCCGCTGATGATGGCGATCTGCTGCACCGTCGCCAGGCGTCCGCGATAGCGCGCCGACGCCACTTCCGCGATGTAGGCCGGCGCGATCACGCTGGCCGCCCCCACCGCCAGGCCGCCGACGATGCGCGCGGCGACGAACAGCGATGCGCCGGTCGCCGCGCCCGCGCCCAGCGCCGAAAACAGGAACAGCACGGCCGACACGATCAGTACCGCGCGCCGTCCCCAGCGGTCGGCTTCGCGTCCGGCGAAAAATGCGCCGAGCGCGCAGCCGAGCAAAACGGAAGCGACTTCGAAGCCGATGGCGGTATCGCTGGAATGGAACGCGGTCTTCAAGCCCTCCACGGTTCCATTGATCACGCCGCTGTCGAAGCCGAACAGGAATCCGCCCAGTGTGGCGACGCAACTGATCTGCACGATAAGCCGCGTGTTCTCTCCCTCGCGCGCAGGCAGTGCGCGGTCGAGCACGATGTCGTTCATGCCGCTGTTCCCCTCATGTCCATGTTTTTATGTCCCCGATGGGTGTGTTTTATCGCGATCCATCGCACACCCGTTGCGCGCTTCCCCGAGCATGCCCGGGGAGGCGCCATGCCGGCGTCAAAGCGCGAGATACTGATTGATCAGGTTCTCGTAGCGCTCCTGCTTGCCGCTGCGCTTGGCCGGTTCGCCGTTTTTCACGGCCAGTGCGTGCAGATCGGCCAGGCTGAGCTTACCCTGCGCGAAGTCGCGTCCGGCGCCCTGGTCGAAGCTGGCGTAGCGGTCGGTGCGCCACTGTTCCCACGGCGACTTGGTCAACAACGCATGCGCCACTTCCAGGCCGCGCGCGAACGCATCCATACCGCCGATGTGCGACAGGAACAGATCGTCCGCGTCGGTGGATTCGCGGCGCACCTTGGCGTCGAAATTCAGGCCGCCGGGCGCGAGCCCGCCCTGGCGCAGCACCACCATCATCGCGCCGACGGTGTCGTACAGGTCGGTGGGGAACTGGTCGGTGTCCCAGCCGTTCTGTGCGTTGCCGCGGTTGGCATCGATGCTGCCCAGGATGCCGTGGTCGGAGGCGACCTGCAGATCGTGCTCGAAGGTATGGCCGGCCAGCGTGGCGTGGTTGGCTTCGATGTTGAGCTTGAAATCCTTCTCCAGGCCGTGCGCTTGCAGAAAGCCGGCGACGGTGGAGGAATCGAAGTCGTATTGGTGCTTCATCGGCTCCATCGGCTTGGGCTCGATCAGGAAATTGCCCTTGAAGCCGATGCTGCGGCCGTAGTCGCGCGCCATGGTCAGGAACCGCGCGAAATGATCGAGTTCGCGCTTCATCTGCGTGTTGTGCAGCGACGCATAGCCTTCGCGGCCGCCCCAGAACACGTAGTTTTCGCCGCCGAGTTCGACCGTCGCATCCAGCGCGGCCTTGATCTGCACGCCCGCGCGCGCAACCACGGCGAAATCCGGATTGGTCGCCGCACCGTTCATGTAGCGCGGATGGCTGAACAGGTTCGCCGTGCCCCACAGCAGCTTCACGCCGCTGGCCTGCTGGCGCTCCTTGGCGAGCGCGACCATGTGCTTGAGGTTCTTCTCGTATTCGCCGATGTCATCGGCATCGGGCGCAAGGTCGATGTCGTGGAAGCAGTAATAGGGCACGCCGAGCTTGGTGAAGAATTCGAACGCCGCATCGACCTTCGCTTCGGCGCGCGCGATCGGCGTCGCCTGGGCATCCCAGGGATAGTTGCGCGTGCCCGGGCCGAACGGATCGTGCCCGGCGTTGCAGAAGCTGTGCCAGTAGCACACTGCGAAACGCAGGTGCTCGGCCATGGTCTTGTCACCGATCTTGCGGTTGGCCTCGTAGTGCTTGAAAGCCAGCGGGTTGTCCGAGTGGCGGCCTTCGAAGGGGATGCGGCCGATGCCGGGGAAATATTCGCGTTTTCCGATGAAGGGAGTGCTCATGACGTTTGAATCCTGATCGATGAATAAGTGGAGCCAAGGTGTCGCGAATCAGAAGGCACGTTAGGGCTGGCGATTCGCGTAAAACGACGTGCTGCTTTCCAGGTGACGCAGAAACTGCCGGTAGTGATCGCGGTAGGCCGCGACGTTGTGTGCATCCGGCTGGGCCGAAAGCGCCGGATCAATAAGGACATGCTCGCGTGCGAGCGCGGCAAGGTCCGTGGATTGACGGTTGGCGCTTTGATACGCCCACAGCGCCTGCAACGCGGCGCCGAAGGCGGCGCCTTCGGCCTGCACGGGCACTTGCACCGGCAACGCGAAAATATCGGCCACCATCTGCCGCCATGCGGCACTGTGGCTGCCGCCGCCGGTCAGGCGGATGGCGTTGCATTGCATGCCTGCTTTGGACCACGCGTCGTAACCGTTGCGCAGCGCGTAGGTGGCGCCTTCCATCGCCGCGCGATACGCATTGCCGCGCGTGAAGTTGGTCTGGTCCATGCCGTGCAGGCTGCCGCGTGCGAACGGAAGATCCGGCGTGCGCTCGCCATTGAGAAACGGCAGCATCACCAAGCCCGCCGCGCCGGGCGTGGTATCGGCCATCACGCCGTCGCCCTCGCGCGCGCTGAAGCCGAAGGCGCGCGCGACGGCTTCGGTGGCGACGGTGCAGTTCATCGTGCAGATCAGCGGCAGCCAGCCGCCGGTGGACGAGCAGAACGCCGCCCAGCCGGCATCATGGTCGATGACCGGACGATCAGCATACGCGAACAGCGTGCCGGAGGTGCCCAGACTCACGCTCAACATGCCCGGCACGACATTGCCGGTGCCGATGGCGGCCATCATGTTGTCGCCGCCACCGGCGCAGACGTGCGCATCCCGGGGCAGGCCAAGTTCGTCGGCGATGGCGGGCGCGATGCGAAAGCTCGCATTCGCTTGGACCAGCGGCGGCAGGCACGCGGCGAGATCGCGATCCGGATCGGTCGCGGCCAGCATCGCCGGCGACCAGCGCCGCGTGCGCACATCCAGCCAGCCGGTGCCCGAAGCATCGCCGTATTCCATCCAGCGCTCGCCCGTGAGCCAGAAATTCACGTAGTCGTGCGGCAGCATGATGCTGGCCAACTGTTTGTAGACGTCTGGCCGGTGCTTGCGCGTCCACGGCAGTTTCGACGCCGTGTAGCCGGTGAGAATCGGATTGCCGGCCAGTTCCACGCAACGTTGCGCGCCACCCGCGGCGGCCATGATCTGGTCGCATTCGCGCTGGGTGCTGGTGTCGCACCAGAGTTTGGCCGGAGCAAGCACCTTGCCGTTGGTGTCGACCGGCACAAAGCCGTGCTGCTGTCCGGATACACCGATGGCGACGATGCGCGCGCGCAAGGCGGCGTCCAGTTTCGCGAAGCAGGCGCGGATCGCGTCGATCCACCATTGTGCCTGCTGCTCGCGGCTGCCGTCGTCGCCGGCGAGCAGATCCAGCGCGTGACTGTGCGTGGCAAGCACCTGACGCGACGCCGCATCGTAAGCGACGAGCTTGACGCTCTGGGTGCCGACGTCGATTCCTGCCACAAGACTCATGGGTTATCCGCAGTAAAAATGTTAGCGCTACCACTAAACTATCGGAGATAAGTCGCGCTGGCAAGAATAGTCGCGCGCGATTTGCGTGGAAGCCGATAAAAAAATGCGCGCACGTGATGGGCGCATTCGCGCGTTTCCATGTCGCGATGCAAAAAAGAAGGCGCCGCGGGAGGAAAGGTTTGCGCGTGTTTGGCGCGGCGAAAAACGACGCGACGATTCCGATCAAGCGAGGCCGCAAGCAAGCTGCACAAGCCGCGCAGGTTGCGATGGCGGCCATTGGATCGGCGCCGGCAGGGGAAATTTTTAGCGCTGCATTGCGCTGTCAAAACTTGTCGCGGTGCACCAAGTCACGCGGGTGCACGGAGGCTTTGACATGTTTGCCGCGATCAATGCGAAGGCGGCTTCTTGGGCGAGGGCTCCGCCGCTGCATGCCGCAAGGTGCGGACCCGATCGAACAGCAACGGTACCAGCGACAGCAAGGCCAGCGCGGCAAGCGGCCCGATCACGCCGGGATCGAACAACAGGCCCGGACCGATCCGCTGCCCGTGGCTGAAAGCCTGGCCCAGGCCGGCGCCCACGGATGTTTCGAATACGAGCATGATCGTGCCGCCCAGCCAGGTCGCGCCGAGGAATAGCCATAGCGGGCAGCGCAACCAGGCCAGCGCGACGGTGATGAGTCCGAACGGTGCCACCGGCACCAGGCGCAGGAACAGCGTATAGCTCACCGGATGCCGCTCGAAGCCATGGTGAAGCTTCTCGGCAATGGCGGGGGGATGCTTGCTGCCGGCGCCGAAGGCATAGCGGCTGGCCAGGAACAGGATCAGCGAGCCCAGCGTCAAGCCGATCGAGGAATAGGTGGTGCCCTCCACGACGCCGAAGGCGAAGCCGCCGGCAAGAATCAGCACGATGGTCACCGGAATGCCGGTGCAGGTCGCCAGCGTCAGCAGGCCGATGTAAAGCAGGCGGCTAAGCCACGGGTCGGCGTTGATGTGCGCGCGGACTTCCTGCTGGTGCGCCACCAGTTGTTCCGGATGCCATTGGTCGAACACGCCGGAAAAGGCCAGCACAATGCCCGCGGCGATCAGCAGCAGCAGCGGCAAGGCGGCGCGCAGGCGGTTCAATAGCTGGCCCCGGTGGCGCCGTACGCGGCCAGCACGTTGCGTGCCTCTTCTCGCCGGATGTCGCGGCGTACGGCGATGCCGCGCCGTTCCAGTTCGCCGATCCAGTCGGCGGGCAGCGGACCTTCGTCGAATTCGGTGAGCGTTTCTACGTCTTCGGCTCGCGCGCCGATCAGCAGCGTATCGATGCCGGCCCATACGGTGGCGCCATAGCATTGGCAGCAGGGCTGCGCGCTGGTGGCCAGGGTGTAGTGGCCGCCCTGCTCGTTGAGGCGGTACCTGGCCAGCCGCTGCTGGGCGGCCATGTACGCGAGTATTTCGGCGTGGGCGACCGAGCAGCTCTGCGGCACCACGCGGTTGGCTGCCGCGGCGATCAACCGGCCGTACTCGTCGAACACCGCCGCGCCGAACGGGCCGCCGCTACCGTATTGGATGTTGCGCCGCGACAGCTCGATCGCCAGCCCCACGCGCTCCTCGTCGGAGAGATAGCGCTTTTGCGCATCGGCAACCTCTTCGATCCAGGGTGGCAAGGTGAGGTGGATCTGCAGCGGCAGCATCATGCCTGCTTGGTCCAGGTGTCGCGCAAGGTGACGGTGCGGTTGAACACCGGCGCCTGGGTACGATGATCGATGCGGTCGGCCACGAAGTAGCCCAGGCGCTCGAACTGGTAGCGCTGCTCCGGCGCGGCCTGCGCCGCGGACGGCTCCAGCCAGCCGCGCACGATGCGCTTGGCCTCAGGGTTGATGTGCTCGATCCAGGTCTTGCCGTCGCTTTCGTCGTCCGGCGTGGGCACGTTGAACAGGCGGTCGTACAGGCGGATTTCAGCCGCGATACCGTGGCGGGCGCTGACCCAGTGGATGGTGCCCTTTACCTTGCGGTCCGCGCCGGGCATGCCGGAGCGCGATTGCGGATCGAGCGTGCAATGCAGTTCCGTGACGTTGCCGGCGGCATCCTTGATGACGTGCTCGCACTTGACGATGCCCACCCCGCGCAGGCGCACCTCGCCCTCGGGCTTGAGGCGATGGAAACCTTTGGGCGGCACCTCGGCGAAATCCTCGCGCTCGATCCACACCTCGCGCGTGAACGGTACCTGGCGCATGCCGGCGCTTTCGTCCTTGGGATGATTGGGAAAAGTCAGCGTTTCCTCGTGGCTTTCGGCCAGGTTGGTGACGACCAGCTTGACCGGATCGATCACCGCCATGCGGCGCGGCGCGCTGGCATCGAGATCTTCGCGTACGCAGTTTTCGAAGATGACATAGTCGATGACGCTGTTCTGCTTGCTGACCCCCAAGCGCTCGATCAGCAGGCGGATGCCGCCCGGGGTAAAGCCGCGGCGGCGCAGGCCGCGCAGGGTGTTCATGCGCGGATCGTCCCAGCCGTCGACCAGGCCATCGTTCACCAGCTGCGCCAGTTTGCGCTTGCTGGTGATCATGTAGCTTAAGTTCAAGCGCGAAAACTCGATCTGGCGCGGTTTGGCCGGTTCCGTACGGAAACCCTTGTCGCGCATGTGCTGCCACAGCTCCGGATGATTGGGCAGATCCACGTTGTCCACGAACCAGTCGTAGAGCGGGCGGTGGTCTTCAAATTCCAGCGTGCACAGCGAGTGGGTGATGCCTTCCAGCGCGTCCGAGAGGCAGTGCGCGTAGTCGTACATCGGGTAGATCGGCCACGCATCGCCGGTGTTCTGGTGGGTGACCTTGCGGATGCGGTAGATCGCCGGATCGCGCAGGTTGATGTTGCCCGAGGCCATGTCGATCTTGGCGCGCAGGGTCTTGCTGCCGTCGGCGAACTCGCCCGCGCGCATGCGGGTGAACAGGTCCAGGTTCTCGGCCACGCTGCGTTCGCGGAAGGGTGAGTTGCGGCCCGGTTCGGTGAGGGTGCCGCGGTATTCGCGCAACTGCTCGGCAGTCAGGTCATCCACGTAGGCGTGTCCGTCCTCGATCAGCTTGATCGCGGCACGGTACAGCACCTCGAAATAGTCCGACGCGTGGCGCAGGTCATGCCAGTCGTAGCCGAGCCAGCGTACGTCATCCTTGATGCCCTCGACGAACTCCGGGTCTTCCTTGCCGGGGTTGGTGTCGTCCAGGCGCAGGTTGCACCAGCCGCCGAATTCGCGGGCGATGCCAAAGTCCAGGCAGATCGCCTTGGCGTGGCCGATGTGCAGGTAGCCGTTGGGCTCGGGCGGGAAACGGGTGCGGATAGCCGCATGCTTGCCCCGGGCCAGGTCTTCGCGAACGATCTGGCGGACGAAATCGCGCGGCGCGTCGGTCTCGGGGGTGTCGGCAGGCTTGGCGGCGGATTGGGTGGACATCAGATCAACATTCGCACGAGGGTGGCGGGAACCCCCAAGTTTAACCGGTCCAAGTCATTACGGAACCGCAGGCCCAAGCCGCCGATTTCAGCCCCTGGCGGCCGCCAATGCCAGGTAACGGCGGTGCAGGGCGGCCACCTGGGGGTCCAGCGCGGTGTCCGGGCCGCTGTTGTCGATCACGTCGTCGGCCAGCGCCAGGCGGGCCGCGCGCGTGGCCTGGCTGGCCAAGATGCGGCTGGCCAGCGTCTCGTCGACGCCGTCGCGCGCCATGAGGCGCTGGACCTGGATGGCCTCGGGTACGTCCACCACCACAATCCGGTCCACCCAGCGGTAGTGGCCGATGTTCTCGGCCAGCAGCGGAATGGCAAGGATGGCGTAGGGCCCTTCGTCCGCCTGCGCGTGCTCGAGCATCCACTGCCGGATGCGCGGATGCACGATCGCCTCCAGCGTTCGCCTCGCCGTGGGGTCGGCAAACACGCGCTGGCGCATGGCGGGGCGGTCGAGTTGACCCTGGGCGTTCAGGACGTCTTCGCCGAAGGCGGCGACGATCGCCGCCAAGCCCTGGCTGCCCGGCTCCACCACGACGCGCGCGGCGTGATCGGCGTCGTACACATTCACGCCCTGCGTCCTGAAGCAGCGCTCCACCACACTTTTGCCGGAAGCAATGCCGCCCGTAAGGGCCACGGTGAAAGGCATGCGCTGGGTTACCTTAGTCCGGTCACGCTCATGTAAGCGTGCCACAGCGGTTCACCGGCGATGAACCATACCCACCCGGCCATGGCGATGAACGGGCCAAACGGCATCGGTACGTCGCGGCCGTGCTTGCGCAGCGCGATCATCGTGCCACCGACCAGCGCGCCGATCAGCGAAGAAAGCAGGATGATCGGCAGCAGCGCTAGCGGCCCCATCCAGGCGCCGAGCGCGGCGAGCAGCTTGAAATCGCCAAAGCCCATGCCTTCCTTGCCCGTCAGCAGCTTGAATGCCCAATACACGCTCCACAGGCTCAGATAGCCGATCGCACCGCCCAGGATGGAAAGCTTCGGCTCGACAAAAACATGATCCAGGCTAAGCAGCAGGCCGACCCACAGCAGCGGCAGCGTTATCTGATCCGGCAGCAACTGGGTACGAAGGTCGATGCCCGACAAAGCGACCAGCGCCCAGGTGAGGAGCAGCCCCGCCAGGGCGGTTCCGTTGGGACCGAATTTCCAGACCACGACGGCGCTGAGCACGCCCGTCATCAGCTCCACCAGCGGATATTGGATGGATATCGGCGCCTTGCAATGGCGGCAGCGGCCCTTGAGCAACAGCCAGCTGAAAAGGGGGATGTTGTCGTAAGCGGCCAGCGGATGCTTGCAATGCGGGCAGTGCGAGGATTCGCGCACAATCCCCGGCGGCAACGATTCGGGTGCGGCATCCAGGCCCAGTACATCACGGGCCTCCCGGCGCCAGAGCGCTTCCAGCCGCGCCGGCAGGCGAAGTATCACGACGTTGAGGAAGCTGCCGACCAGCAGGCCAAGCACGCCTGCGACAACTATCCACCCTGTCAACGGCAAATCGGGCATGCCCGGATCCTGGTCATGAAAAACGCGCCACATTATTGCCGCAGGACGGCAACCATGTGGCGCGCTTGGTAATGGATTAGAACGTGCCGGCGAGTTTGAAGATCGGCAGGTACAGAGCGATTACGATGCCGCCCACCAGGGTACCCAGGATCACCATCATCAGTGGCTCGAGCAACGAGGCGAGCGAGTCAACGGCGTTGCTGACCTCTTCCTCATAGAACTCCGCGCATTTGAACAACATATGGTCCAGTGCGCCCGATTCTTCGCCGATGGCTACCATCTGGGTCACCATGTTGGGGAACAGCCCGGTCTGGCGCATGGCCAGCTGCAGCTGATGGCCGACCGCGACGTCGTCGCGCATCTGGTGCACGGCTTCGGCATAAACGATGCTGCCGGTAGCGCCTGCCACCGCGTCCATGGCCTCCACAAGGGGAACGCCTGCACGGAAGGTGACGCCGAGCGTACGGGCGAAACGCGCTACGGCCGATTGCCGGAGGATGTTGCCCATGACCGGCAGCTTGAGCGTCAAGCGGTCAAGAAAATGGGCGAATTTCACCGACCGCTTCTTGGCCATGATGAGCGCCACGATGCTGCCGGCAATCACCACTAGGAGCATAAACCAGTATTGCTGCATGAACTGCGACATGTTCACCAGCATTTGGGTCGGGGCGGGTAGCTCGGCGCCGGCGTCCTTGAAGGTCTTGGCAAAGACCGGCACCACAAACAGCAGCATGATCATGATCACGGCCACGGCGACCACCATCACCATGATGGGGTAGAAGAGCGCTTTCTTGATCTTGCCTTTGATGCTTTCGGTCTTTTCCTTGTAGGTGGCGACCGTATCCAGAATCGTATCCAGAACGCCCGCCGATTCGCCCGCGCGAACCAGGTTGCGATAAAGCTCGTCGAACTGGACCGGGTATTGGCCCAGCGCCTCATGCAGCGTGGAGCCACCCTCGATGCTTTGCTTGACGTCGACCAGCATGGTCTTGAAACGGGGGTTTTTCTGCCCGTCGGAGATGATGTCGAACGCCTGCACCATCGGCACGCCCGATGCCATCATCGTGGCGATCTGGCGGCTGAAGATAGCCACGTCCCGCGGCTTGACCGTGGAACCCGAGCCGCCAAACATCGGCTTGTTGCGCTCGCGCACCGTCTGCGGGTTCATGCCCTGGCGGCGCAACTCGGCCTTCACCAGCGAAGCATTCTTCGCAGGCATCGAACCCTTCATGCGCTTGCCGCGTTTATCCAGCGCCACCCACTCATAGGTGGGCATCTGGCTGACCTGCGCGCGTTGAGCGCCCTGCTGTCGGGTGTTCTTGGTGGCAGCGGTAACCGTGGCCATGCGTCTGTTCCCCCAAAATGATCCGGTCCGGCGCCGTCGCGGGTGCTAAAGGCGGGACAACGTCAAGCTTACGTTACTTTCAGTCGCCATTTTCGTGGTCTCCGACGCAAGTCCAGCACGAGAATGGTTCCAGGGCAGCCTGAGCCTGGGTTAGTCCTTGGTGACGCGGTCGATTTCCGCCAGGCTAGTCACCCCGGACTTCACCTTCAGCAGCGCCGACGCGCGCAAGTCGTTGATACCGATGGAACGCGCCACTTCGGCAATCTGCAGCGCGTTGCCGCCTTGAAGCACGATTTTTTGGATGTCCTCGACCATGGGCATGACCTGGTAGATGCCTACGCGGCCCTTGTAACCTTCGTTGCAGTCGGGGCAACCGGCCGCTTCGTAGAGGGTCATGCCCTCGTCGATGTCCTGCTGGGTGAATCCGGCGCTGAGCAGGGTCTGCGCCGGCAAAGTCATCGGCTTCTTGCAGCTGTGCAGGCGGCGGGCCAGGCGCTGGGCAATGATGAGGGTCACCGAGGAGGTGATGTTGTAAGGCGCAATACCCATGTTCATGAGACGCGCAACCGTTTGCGGCGCGTCGTTCGTGTGCAGGGTGGAAAGCACCATGTGGCCGGTTTGCGCCGCTTTGATGGCAATTTCAGCCGTTTCCAGGTCGCGAATTTCGCCCACCATGATCACGTCAGGGTCCTGGCGCAGGAAGGAGCGCAAGGCCGCGGCGAAGGTCATGCCGCGCTTGACGTTCTGCTGGACCTGGTTGATGCCCTCGACGCGAATTTCCACCGGATCCTCGACCGTGGAGATGTTGCGTTCGGCCGTGTTGAGAATATTGAGGGCGGTATACAGGGACACCGTCTTGCCCGAGCCGGTAGGGCCGGTGACCAGCACCATGCCGTAAGGCTTGTGAATCGCGTCGATGTAAAGCTGCTTCTGGACTTCCTCATAGCCGAGCTTGTCGATGCCCAGCTTGGCCGACGAGCTGTCGAGGATACGCAGCACGATCTTCTCGCCGAACAGGGTCGGCAGCGTACTGACGCGGAAGTCCATCGCGTGGCTTTTGGACAGGTTGAGCTTGATACGGCCGTCCTGCGGTATGCGCCGCTCGGCAATGTCCAGGCCGGCCATGACCTTTAGGCGCGAAGAAATGCGATTGGCCAGTTTCATGGGCGGGCTGGCCACCGCCCTGAGCATGCCGTCCATGCGCAGACGAACGCGATATTGCGTTTCAAAGGGTTCGAAATGGATGTCCGAGGCGCCACGGCGGATGGCGTCGACCAGCACTTTATTAACAAATTTAACGACCGGCGCATCGTCGGCACCCACATCGACGCCCGTGCCGGCGGATTCTCCATCCTCGTCGACGGTCTCAAGCGCCAGTTCCTCCAGTTCGCCACCACCCAGATCGGGAGCCACCTGGTTGATGGTGCTGATGGCGCTGTCGATGGCCCGGACTAGCTGGGCCCGCTCCACCAGAATGGGCTCCACCATGCAATTGGAGTGAAATTTGATTTCGTCCAGGGCATGCAGTTGCATGGGGTCGGCGATGCCGACAAACAGCCGTTTGCCGCGCTTGAGCAGGGGCAGGGCCTGGTGTTTGCTGATCAGTTCCTGGCTGATGAGGCTGAGCGGCATGCTCGCCGGTGCCAATGCGCTGACGTCCATCATCGGCATGCCGAATTCAGCCGAGGCGATCTGGGCCAGGCGCGCGTTGTCGACCAGGCCCTGGTCCAGCAGCCAGGCCGTGAGCGTCTTCTTCTGCTGGCCCGAGTCGGCAACCGCCTTGCGGGCGTCGGCCTCGGGTAGCAACCCTTCGGAAACCAGACGACGGGCCATGCCCGACAAACCTTGGGTGGTGGGTTGCGGCTGCGATGACATACGAAATTTGCCTAAGGCCCCTGATTGGCTTCGAATTTAGCGCACATTGGGATCGTAGGCTATCCGCCTGCTGGGCCCCCAGTCGGGGGGTGGCGGCGGAGTCAAGGAAGGGCAGGCAAGCGGAGGCCGAGAATCAGTCCACGATTCCCCGCCGAGGTGTTAGTTGTTACCGTGGCGTCATAGGTGAAGCGACCATGACGCGCTATGATCATGCGTCAATTGGGGAAGCCAACTGCTTGAATAAGCTCAGCATCATCTTACCGGCCAAGAATGAAGCGCCTGCATTGGCCACGCTATTGCCGCGCCTTAGATCGGCGCAGCCGGAAGCGGAAATCGTCGTCGTGGATGATGGTTCGACCGACGACACGCGCGCGTTATGTCTTAAGCATGGGGTCCAGTGCCTCAGCTCGCCGTATTCGATGGGCAATGGCGCGGCCATCAAACGTGGGGCACGGGTGGCCACGGGCGACATCCTGATTTTCATGGATGGCGATGGCCAGCACGACCCTGCCGACATCGAGCGGCTGGTCGAAAAGCTGGGCCAGGGCTATGACATGGCGGTGGGCGCCCGCGACTGGGGCAGCCAGGCCGGCGTGGGGCGGGGACTGGCCAATACGCTCTACAACTGGCTGGCTTCGCGCATGACCGGGCACGTGGTGGCCGATCTCACTTCGGGCTTCCGCGCCGTGCGCGCGGAGCGATTTCGCGAGTTTCTATACCTGCTGCCGAACGGCTTTTCGTACCCGACCACCAGCACCATGGCATTTTTCCGTAGTGCCTATCCGGTGGCGTACGTGGATATCAAGGCGGCCCAGCGCATCGGCAAAAGCCACATCAAGCCACTGCGTGATGGTTTGCGCTTCCTGTTGATCATCTTCAAGATCGCCACGCTCTATTCGCCGCTTAAGCTATTCGTGCCGGCGAGCGTGATTTTCTTCTTGTTGGGGTGTGCCAATTATGCCTGGACGTTCGTACGAGAGGGCAGGCTTACCAACATGAGCACCCTCATGTGGAGTGCGGCGGTCATCGTGTTTCTTATTGGGCTGGTGTCGGAGCAGATTACTGCGCTGACCTACCGACGTGATGCCTGAAGCGTCCCGCCCCAACCGGCCGACGCTCCTAGTGCTCGCTTCGACTTATCCGCGTTGGCACGGCGATCCGGAGCCGGGATTCGTGCACGAGCTTGCCAGACGCCTGACCGGGAGCTTCCACGTGATTGCCCTGGTGCCTGGTGCGCCCGGCGCCGCTGCGCGCGAAATGCTCGATGGCGTGGAAGTGATTCGCTATCGCTATGCGCCTCGCCGCTTGGAGACGCTCGTAAACGATGGCGGCATCATCGCCAACTTGCGCCGCCATCGCTGGAAGACGCTGCTGCTTCCCACTTTCGTGCTGGCCCAGGCATGGCACGCCTGGCGCCTGGTTCGCAGGCGTCGGATTGACGTGATGCATGCGCACTGGTTGCTCCCACAGGGGTTGGTTGCGACCTTCGTAAGCGGTTTGTCGCGCGGGTTCCCGCCGTTTCTGGTTACTTCCCATGGCGCCGATTTGTTTGCGTTGCAGGGAAGGGCGCTTAATGCCTTCAAGCGATTTGTGGTCAGCAAGGCGGCGGCGGTCACGGTCGTCAGCGAACCCATGCGCGGCGAGTTAAAGGTCATCGGCGCAGATGCGAACAAAGTCAGCGTGCAGCCGATGGGTGTGGATCTATCGGAACTCTTCACGCCCGACCCGGTGGTGCAGCGCTCGCGCGATGAAATTCTGTTTGTCGGACGGCTTGTGGAGAAAAAGGGGCTTCGCCATCTGATCGATGCCATGCCGGCCATTCTGCAGGCGCATCCTACGGCCTATCTGACGATTGTGGGTTTTGGTCCGGAGCAAGAAGCCTTGGTTGAACAAGTCCGGCGGCTGGATCTTCTCACCAAAGTCCGCTTCCTGGGTGCTGTGCCACAGCCGGAGTTGCCAGCCTTGTATCGGCGTGCCGCGGTATTTGTTGCACCGTTCGTAAAGGCTATTTCGGGAGACCAAGAGGGTCTGGGGCTGGTCTCGGTCGAAGCTGCCGGTTGTGGCTGTCCCGTCGTGTTAGGTGACTTGCCGGCGGTGCGCAGCGTCTTTGGACCGATGAATGCCCGCCTGGTGGCGCCGGGTTCGGTTGCGGACATAGAAAAAGCCGTCAGTGCCGTGCTGACCGATCCTTCGACCCCAGTTGTGGCGGCTGGGGTCAGGGCGTCGTTATGCGCGCGGTTTGACTGGAAATCGGTCAGCGAGCGATACGCGCGTATATTCCAAGGGCTCGCTGGCAATAAAGCGGCGGCAAGGGTTGAATGAGCCTGACACGCATGCTGCCGTTCTCGGACCGAACCTGGTCGCTGCGGTGTCTGAGATCGGCACCGTGGCGGTTGGCATCACGCACTATTTCGGCACGTATCCGCAGCCGCATTACCAGGAGCTTGAATACCCGAGGGTCGCGCCATTTCATCGTATATGCGCATATCTTTGATAGGGCGAATCGGATGGCCCATGAAATGGATATCACGCTGGATTATCGAATCTGACGAGGCACTCCCAGAAGCTTATGAGGATAGGTATCGACGCCAGTCGTTTGCGTGGCGGGATGAGCGGCATAGGTCGTTACATCTACAACTTGCTTGCGCCACTCGATGCCGAGCTTCCCGCGGCGAAGTTTTTCCTTTATACGCGATCCGGCTTCAAATTGAGTTTGCCTTCCGAGCGTTGGGTATTGCGGTGCGATGCGCACCCCGTTTGGAGCAGGCTGCCAACCGTATTTTGGACGCGTTTCAGAATGGGGGCATTGGCGCGCAAGGATGAGCTCGACGTTTTTTGGGCCGCCAACACCTTGCTTCCCTTGGGTATCGGAGTCGTGCCGTGCGTGGCTACTATTTATGACTTGAATCATCTTCTTGCGCCCGAGACCATGGCGCCGCTGACGCGCTTCGCCTACCGGGCTTGGTTTGCGCAGGCCGTACATTCGGCAAATTATCGAGTCGCTATTTCACACGGGACATCTTCGAGGCTTCAGTCGACATTTGGACGCCCGGCCGATGGCGTGGCATTGCCTGCCATCCCGTTTCGCGGTGCTTTGCCGACGAAGGAGGAGGCGGAGCGGACGCTCCAAAGGCTTGATGTGAGCAAACCCTACATTTTGACCGTGGGTACGCAGGAGCCGCGCAAGAACCTTGGTGCAGTCGTCCATGCGCTGGCGAGTCAAAAAGAGCAAGGGCATCTCGCTCGCCATCAGCTGGTCGTGGCCGGCGCTGCGGGGTGGGGGGGCAAATCGCGCAAAGATGCTCAACTGATGCAATCGGCGTGGATAAAGCCGATGGGTTATGTCGAGGATCGCACACTTGTAGCGCTATACATGCTGGCCGATGCCTTCGTCTTCCCCTCCGTATATGAGGGCTACGGCATACCTGTAAGCGAGGCGCTTGCCTATGGCTGTCCAGTCGTTGCGACGGATATGCCAGAGCTAAAAGAAGCCGGGGGTCCCGGTGCGGTTTACGTTGAACCTACCCCGCTCGGGATAGGTCAGGGACTGGACGCCGTGTTGACAATGCCACGGCCCAGTCCGAGGTCTCCCACTCATGACTGGTCGACAGCGGCGATGGTCATGGCCGAAGCGTTCCGTAGGGCGGCAAACTAAACTCATGGGCTCGAACATGCGCATATGGTTTCCTACGGTGCGTGCCGGTAGCGGTAGCGACGTTTACGTAGAGAGGCTTGTTTCTGGTTTGCGCGAACATGGCATAGATGCCTGTTTGCAATGGTTTGACCATCGTTTTGAGTTGTATCCGTGGGCGTTGCGACGCATTAATCCACCTGCGGGTACGGATCTTGTCCATGCGAACAGCTGGAACGGATTTGTATTTCATCATCATGGTTTGCCATTGGTCATCACGGCGTTCCATTGCGTTTACCGCAATGGCTTCCCATCTTGGAAAACAAGGCTTCAGTCGATCTATCACAATAACTGGATCGGTCATTTTGAGCGGCTGTCATTCGCCCATGCCGCAGCAGTGGTGGCGATGACGCCATCGGCGGCGGCAGATTTTTCCCACCGATTTACCTTGCCTGGGCTTCGGCTGATTCATGGCTGGGTCGATACAGACCTGTTCAAGCCAGGAGAAACGTACCGCGCGCATGACGCTACGACACGCATCCTTATCGTGGGTAACAGCTCAAAGCGCAAGGGCATGGATCTGCTTCCCCAACTGCGCGCGCAACTGGGCGAGCAGTTTTCGATAACCGTTATAGGCGGGCTGCGGGCCGAGCAGCGCAAGATGCACTTGGGCGTGACCTTCAAGACCGGCTTGTCGCTAGCACAGCTGGTAGCCGAGTACCATGCGGCGGACATGCTGGTCAGTTTGAGTCGTTATGAGGGGTTCGGCTATACCGCGCTTGAAGCGATGGCGTGTGCGAAACCCGTGGTGGCGTTCGATGTGACCGGGATTCGCGACATCGTAATCCCCGGCGTTACTGGTTTTCTCGCGGAACAGGAAGATACTTTGGATATGGTGAGATTGTGCGAGCGCATCGGAAGCAACAGGGAGCTTGGCCTTCAATTGGGTCGGGCCGGACGGGAAGCGGCGCTCCAGCGCTTCAATCAGGAATCGGCGCTGCAAAGCTACATCAACATGTATAGCCGGCTTTGCAATTCCTAGGAGCAGGGTTTTGATCTCTTTTCCGCATACCGGCTTATGGCGAAGCTATAGGATGCTGCCGAACCTTTGCCAGAATGATGCTGCCGAAAATCGCCATGCCCCACTCGGAGCATGCCAGGGTGAGTGCCATGCCCGCTAAACCATATCGGGGTGCCAACATCGTTGCTGCGATAAACAGTATCGCCAGTCCTGCAAGCTCAAATGTGGCCCGAAGCCACGGGTGCTGCAGGGACATGAGTGTAGTTCCCAACGCGATACGCAAGCTCATTCCTGGGGCCGCTACGCATAGCCAGCGAACGGCACGCTGCATGCCCGCGAAGTTGGAGCCAAACAACCAGGTAAAGACGGGTGCCGTCAGCCAGAGCGCGGCCCCAAGCAATAGGCCATAGCCGAGTGCTGCCGCAAGCACCTGTAGCAGAAATCGCTGCGTTTGCCGACCACTTACCTGACTGTCCCGGAACAACCTTGGCATCACCGACAGCATCATCGCGATCACCGGCACAGTGAGGGAGCCAACCACGCGGGCCGCGGCGGAATAGACGCTTGCTGTGACGGGAAGCAACAGGCGTGGTGCAAGCGTCTTGTCCAGTTCGGTGGGGCCGGCAGCCGTTATGTTGAGCACCGCATAACCAGCCGAATGCTTCAGTTCAGACGTGGTCGGCATGCGCCATCTTGAAATCGGCGGCCACGCGTCATGCAGGCTGAATGTCGCGATGGTCAGTGCCAATATCGCGGTGGCCAGGTAGCCATAGGCGTAAGTTGTTACGGGCGAGTGTGCATGCAAGAGGAGCACGCCGAGTACTACCGCCAGGCGCAACACGAGAGGAAGGCTAAGAAGTGCCTGCGAAAGCGGAATGCGGCCATGGCCTTGATGCTCTGCGCTGGGGATGGTCAATAGCGGAAGGATTAGCAACTCCGCTATGCCGATGGCGCACCTAGCACCGATGTCGAGGTTGTATCTGCCCAGAACAATAGGGCTTATAAGCGTGTATACGGCAAATAAAATGCTGCCGCACAGGAGTGTCGTGGTGACGGCGAATGGCAGAATGTCTGAACGCTTGGCGGGATTTTGAGAGATGGTCGCCAGCAGTACGATGTGAGTGCCAAGTGTCGACAATGTGCCAAGCATCACCGCGAGCGCGGTGATGCCGGCAAAAGGGCCGTAGTCATTAGGGCCAAGCAGTCGGGTAACCAGTAACAGTATCCCGGCCTGTACGAGGAGGCGTAAGCCCAATACGACGCTGGTGTGGAACGTATTTCGGGCGATGGGGTTTTTCATTCTGGAATCAACGCCATACAGTGGGCGCTAGTACTCCGTGCGTGAAATGCGACGTGAGCTCCCATTTCATTCGGAAGCATGTTTCAGCTCACTGATCTCGGAGGTCAAGCTACCCCCGATATTTAGTTTTTCGAGAGCGCCGATGGCCTGGTCCACCTGTACCCTTTGGCCCAGCGCGATATACATGCGCGCCTCGGTGATGCGATAGGCGGCGGTGGTGGGTGAGGCTGCAACGGCCGATTCGATCATACGTAGGCCGAGGGTGTGATCTCCAAGCACGTTCCAAGCATAGTCGCTATACATCGCGAGCAGGCGCGCGCTCGGATTGGGATGAGAAAGCGCTGCGAGATAGGCCATTGTCATTGGTTGCTTAGGCAGATCGCATTCATGGCGCGTTGCGCATTGCGTCAGAGCTCCCAGCGAACTTTCGTCCTGCACGCCTGGTTTGTGTGACTTCAGTTTGACAATCATGCTGTTCCACCATTGGGCTTTCAGTGGCCTATGCATGCGCGCATTCAGAAAGATAAGCGCTTGTTCGGGCAGGATCGATGAGCCGGGAAGTGCGGCGGCACGCTCAAGCGGAGCGTAAGCCAGTTGTACGAAGGGAGATAGCGGATCGTATTGCGAATAAATGATGTAAGTGCGCCCCAATTCGTATTGGGCGCGAGGCGATTCATGTGCTCTTGCAGCAAGTGCCTGGGCCAGACGCAGTGGATTGCCCCATGCCATGGCGGTGAATAACGTTTCGCCGGACCAGAGCAACAGTAGGCTAGCCAGCAGGGCGCGACGCGGCAACGCAAACGGCGCTGACCCTGAAGAAAGGGCTGTGAGCCACGGCACTATCGCTAGCATCAAGCCAAAGCTGGCGAAATAGTTACGGTGCTCATAAATTAATTCGAGCGGCAAAATAGTCGCTGTAAGCAGCTGGCAGCCAAGAAACAGGGCAATGCCTAGCGAGACCAGCGGACGGCGCCTGCGAAGCCAGAGTATCAACGCTATTAGTACAACCAGTCCAACGATGCTGGTGAAGGTTGTCCAGGGCGTGAACAGTCCCGTCGAGATGTGGAAATCGTCGTGGTAGAAGGAAAGCATCTGCGGCTCAGGCAGCAGCGTCCAGACGATGTAGGCGATGACGATACGGGTTTCGCTCAGCAGTCGTGTGCCGAGGGTGAAGTCGCGGGTGGCCCAGTTGGCAGGGGGGAGCACGTGCGGAAGCAACCATGCCAGGCCCGCGATCATCGGAAGCACCAGTACCACCGCAAACAGGACGCTTAATCGGTGATCGGTTCCGTGGGTTCGCATCCTGAAATGGAACAGCGACCATTCAATCAGGATCGCATACAGAGGGAGCATCACCGCCGTTTCCTTGGCCGTCGCGCCTAGCGCGGTGGGTAGCGTGATGCTGATCGCGCACAGCATGAATCCTTTCCAGCCCTCCCTATTTTCTCGTGAAAGTGATTCGGGTGGCTTTCTCGAACCCAAGGCAAGCAGCCCCAGCATGCGATAGCGGCCGGCAACGTAGCCGATCAACCCTAGAAGTACGAACAGATTCGCCATGCTCTCCATACGCTGCACGACATAGAGCACGGCAGTGAGGTTGATCGGCAATAACATCCACGCTGCGGCGATCAGTGCGGCCGTAAGGCCGGTTTGTCTTGCGTCTTTATCCGAGGCCGCGTCCTCGCGTTTTCGAAAATCCCCGCTTGTCGATGTACTGTTTCTTTGCTGCTCGTGCACGGCCCACAACAGACGGCGCGCCAGCAAAAAAACCAGCAGTCCGTTCAGTAAATGGATGACAACATTTGTTAGCTTCATCCAATACGGATCGAGGCCGGTCGCAAGATAGTTCACGGCAAAACTCAGCGACGCGAGCGGTCGCTTGAATTCGCTGGCGGGTGAGGAAATCACCGCATTGACCAGTGACGGCAGGTCCGCATGGTTGGGCTGCACAGCTTCGTTTTCGACAATATTGGGGTAGTCGTCGAAAAGCCATGTGCCCGACAAGCCTGGCCAATATACGGCGCAGGTGAATGCGAGTGCGATGCATAGCCCGCACCAACCGATCCACGTGCGCGACAAGGGCGACTTCCTTAGGTTTGCGAATATCATTTTTTGCTGGGGGCCTGCGCGGTGGCGTCGCCGCTTAGTGTAGCGCTCAGATGCGCCAGTTCTTTAGGCCAATACAGCTGCTTTTCCAATACCCACGCATGCAGGCGTGGCATGCCGAAAGCTGCGGGTTTGGCCAGATGTTTGACCATTTCGTAATGATCAAGATGTGCGAGTCCTTGTCGCGGGAATCCCATGGAACCCAGCAGTGCTGCTTGCGCTAGCGCAGTGGAGACGCGCGGCTGTAGATCCAGTGCCTGGTTGAAATCTGCGAGCGCGGCGTTGGGGTCTCCCCGCAACAATGCCAGGTGGCCCTGCAAGTAAAGGAGATCCTGTGAACGCCCCGTATCTGCTGCCAGATAGGCATTGGATTGCGCAGCATCAAGCAGTTCGGCGACCGTTTGCAAGGTAACCTGCGGACATGGCGGTCGTGCGACTTGTGCCATCAGCCCATCAAACCAATGGACCAATACGTTGCCCGTATCGCGACTGATGCGTAAGGCGGTACGGGAGGCGATGATGGTGCTCGAGTCGACTTGGCCCGTCTGGCACTCCGCGCTGAAAAGGTTCAAGGCCAGCTGTACTTGATCCGGCTCCTTCGTCAGTAGTCGCCGCAAACGTACGACGGCGAGCTCAGGGTGTCCGGCGATCCTCTCCGCGGCGGCAGCGTTGGCTTGCGCGCGAGGGGAGTCGGGGTTGAGCGCAGCCCACAGCAGTGCCTGGTCGTGGGTGTCGCCCCACAGCTGGGCGTTCATGTGGGTCATCAGGCCCAAGCCCAGCAGCACGACGATGGCGAGCATCAACTTGGCCTTGTGCCACTCCTTTCGCGAACGGTTTTCGGGCGTTGAAGTCGACGCGTGCAATGGAGCGGATGGTGCATTGTCTGGGCTCCAGGGGCGGACTTGTACGCTTCTATCAGCGCTCAGGGCGACTGGGCCTACGTTGCACAGCCACAACGCCAATGGCCAGAACATCAGCATGGCGGGTAAGTAATTGCGATGTTCGAAATACAGCTCCAGCGGAACGGTGCTGGACTCGATCGACTGCCCGACGAAATAGAACAACAGCGCCGCCGCCAATGCGGGCCGCCGGTAGCGGCATTTCCAGGCGACGAAGATCAATCCAACCACCCCCAGCAGCGCCGGTACTGTCGTCGGTGGCGACCACAGGGAGGTGGACACTTGGATATGGTCGTTGAAGAGTCCTGGCGTGAACGGTTGGGGAAACCAAAGCAAATCCAGGTAATCCAGCAGGACGCGCGGCTCGGTAAGCATGCGCTGGCCCAGCGTCCATGGGCGCGCCGATGAGATGCCGTGGACGAGACCGTTCCATCCTTCGTGAAACAAATAGCAAGCCACTGCCAGTGTGGGCACCCATGCCAGCAGAAACATGGTTTTGTTATAGAAGCTGCTTTGCTTGCGCGTATGCTCGTTCAATGCGGTGCGCAGCAAGACGTATTCGATCACCAGCGCCAATGCCGGAAGCAGGATGCCATTGGCTTTGCTCAGCATGGCGAGTGCTGTGCAGATGCCCAATCCAGTTCCGATCCAGACGATACCGGCAACGGTCCGCCCGCATTGCAATTCGGCTCGGCCATGGAGCCATGACAACAGGCCGAGCAGCGTAAAGGTTGCGGGCAGCATGGCTTCGCGCTGCACGATGTACAGAGTGGTGGAGACGAACAACGGATGCATCAGCCAAAAGCCAGCGCCAAACAGCGCGGCCATGTCCGTGCGGCGCCGATCGACGTCCGGAAAAAGCAGGCGGCCAAGTTTCTGTAGCAACCAGAACAGCAGCGCGCCGTTGAGCACGCCCAGCATCACATTGGTCCGCTTGAATGGAAACGGGTTGGCGGGCCAGCTGTGCGCATCAAGCAGAAAGGTAAGCAGCGTCAATGGACGCCCGGTCGGGTCGGCCGTTCCGGAGGTGATATAGCGCCAGAACGCGGGCCAGTTATCGATCGGTCCGGTGTCCCCTAGGCTGGGCAAGTTGGCGAAATCGTCGAACAGAAACCCGCCCCGGAGTCCCGGCCAATAAATGGCAAAAGCCAGCGCAAGCAGTGCTGGCAGCAAGTACAGTGGCCTCAGGGTGTAGCGGTTTTGCATCACGGCCTTCCGAAAAAAGAAGGGCCGCGCGAGGCGGCCCTTCGACTACCCTAGATGGTGGAATATTAACCGCCGGTACGGCAGCTGGTCGGCAGGTATTTACTGGGAACCGTGGTGGCGGCCACATCACAGGACCATGCAACAGTGCCGCCATTGGTGACCGGCGACAGGGCCAGCACGTCGCCAGAGATCGCGGTATTGACCTGAGCGCCACCGAAAGTCGCTTCGATGATGCCGGCGCTCGTCGGGGTTACACCCGTCACGTACTTGCCCGTGGTGCTGCCAGCGTTAGCGGGTAGGCCGGCGGACGCCGCAGTGCCGGGGAAACGGCCCGTGTTCTGATAGAACTCGGCCAGCGCCGTCTCCTGGGAGCTACCCAGCACCATGCCTTCAGAGACCTGGGCGCGGATCAGATAGTTCTGGTAGGCCGGAATCGCAATAGCAGCGAGAATGGCGATGATCGCGACCACGATCATCAGTTCAATCAGGGTAAAGCCTTTCTGGACGTTCTTCATGATGGTTCCTCTTGGTTAGCTAACCGTAGTGATGCCCCCTGAGCCCCAGTCCCATATCCCCCTAGGTGGGATCGGACCCTCATCCTTAGCCAGGAACGACCAGGAAGCTCGCGGTATCGATGCACCTTGTGTGCCATGTTCGCCCTCGATGCATCGGTTGATGTACCGGGCGATTGCCATTGTGGCTTGGGTCACGCAACCCGACAAGCAACGTACGTCAAGGTTTTGCAAGGAAATCCGGCCAAAGAGACTGGCCCGAATGAGCCTTGGTCAGAAATTGTCACGGGTTGACACTTTTTGTCAGTTTTTATCTGTCTGGTTCAGTTTGTGCGCAAGGTTTAGCGCCTGCAGGTTGACGGCAGGTACACGTTGCTTAGGGTGCTGTTGGTGCAGGTCCAATTGATGGTATTGGCGGATGTGATGGCTGAAAAGACCAATGTCTGATTGTTGATCGCGACATTTGCTTGCGGTCCGTTGAACGTCACGGTGATTTGGCCGGCGGGGGCCAAGGTGAGGCTTGATACATATTTGCCGGCGATGGACGTTGCGGAGGCCAATCCTGCCGAAGCGTTATTCGCAGGAAAACGCCCGGTGTTGGAAAGGAAATCCCACTCGGCTGTTTTAGCGGCGTCGGCGAAGGTGATGCCTTCGGTCACTTGTGCCCGAATGAGGTAATTCTGGTAAGCCGGGATGGCAATGGCGGCGAGGATCGCGATGATTGCCACCACGATCATCAGCTCGATCAAGGTAAAGCCGGCGGAACTGCCCTGGCGTGACATGGTTGGATTCCCCCTGAAGTTAAACTAAAGGCAGGCATGTTCCGTACCAGTTCCCAAAGGCGGGCGTGACACGCTTCACGGTTTGCCGTCAAGCTTGATCCGCCCGGGATACGCTCGTACTGTGACCCTTTGCCAATCGCAAGGGGTCGACCATGAAGCTTCTGATTGCCGCGTTGCTGCTGGCGCTGGCAGTGCCAGCCGCGGCGTCGGATTTGCCAGCCGGCGGCACTCCGATTGAAAGCAGCGAGCCGCATCCCTTCAATGTGCGCGACCTGGTGATGATGGATCGGGTCAGCGACCCGCAGCTGTCGCCCGATGGGCGCTATGCCGCGTTTGGCGTACGCAGCACCGACTATGCCGCCAACAAAGGCATCAACGCGATCGAAGTTCTGGATCTGGCGCATGGCGGCCAGCCGGTAAAGGTGGTGGACAAGGGCGCCTCGTCGCCGCGCTGGTCGTCCGATGGGCATAGCCTTTATTACACGGCGTCCGCTTCGGGCGTCACGCAGCTATGGCGGCTGGATTTTGAGTCGATCAAAGGCGCCCTTAACCTGGCTGCGACAAAGCCCCCCGTGCAGGTAAGTCACGGACCGTTGGATATTGACGACTACAAGCTGTCGCCGGACGGCAAAAGCGTGCTGCTGGCTTATGCCGTGTTTACCGATTGCCGCGGCCTGGCGTGCACCAAGGAGCGCCTCGATGGCCGCGCTGCGAACAAGGCCTCAGGCACGCTGTATGACAAGCTCTTTGTGCGGCATTGGGACACCTGGGCCGATGGCCGCCGCGACCAACTCTACATCGCGCGTTTTGGAGAGGACGGGCAGTTGCCGGAAGAACCAACGCTGCTGTCACGCGGCATCGATGGCGATGTGCCGAGCAAGCCGTTCGGCGACGATAGCGAATGGGCCTTTTCGCCGGATGGCCGGACGGTGTACTTCGGCGTACGCATCGCCGGCAACAGCGAACCATGGTCGACTAACTTCGATGTTTACAAAGTGCCCGCCGACGGTTCCGCGGCACCTACCGACCTCACCGCCGACAACAAGGCGTGGGACGCTTATCCAGTGCCATCTCCGGACGGCAAGACGCTTTACTACCTGGCGATGAAGACCCCGGGCTTCGAGGCTGACCGTTTCGCCATCATGGCGCTTAATCTGGCAACCGGCGTGAGGCGTGAGGTGGATCCTTCCTGGGATCGTTCTCCCGGCAGCATGCAGGTCGGCGCGGATGGAAAGACCTTGTTCGCTACCGCCGACGATGAGGGGCAACATCCTTTGTTTGCCATCGACGTTGTCAGTGGCAAGGTTAAAAAGCTGGTCAGCGAGGGTTCTGTGGAGGGGTATTCCATCGCGGGCAAGCGTATCTTGCTGGCGCGCGACGATCTCAAGCATCCCGCCGATCTTTACACCGCGGATTTGGATGGCAGCGACTTAAAGCAAGTGACGCATTTCAATGCAGCACGCCTGAAGAAGTCCAGGATGGGCGATGTGCAGTTCTTCACCTTCAAGGGTTGGAACAACGAGACGGTGCAGGGTTATGTCGTGAAGCCGGCGGATTACAAATCCGGCCACAAATACCCCGTCGCCTTTATCATCCACGGTGGCCCGCAAGGGGCGATGACCAACGACTGGAGTTACCGCTGGAATCCGCAGACCTACTCGGGACAGGGCTTCGCGGTCGTCACCGTCAACTTCCATGGCTCGACTGGTTATGGGCAGGCCTTCACCGATTCCATTTCAGGAGATTGGGGCGGCAAGCCCCTGCAGGACCTGAAGCTAGGCTGGCAGGCGGCGCTGGATAAATACGCCTTCCTCGATGCGAATCGAGCCTGCGCGCTTGGCGCCAGTTACGGCGGCTACATGACGTATTGGATTGCCGGAGTCTGGAACAAGCCTTGGAAGTGCCTGGTCGATCACGATGGGGTGTTCGATGCACGCATGATGTATTACGCCACCGACGAGTTGTGGTTTGAAGAGCACGAAAATGGCGGCACGCAATACGACGTGCCGGAAAACTACGAGAAATTCAACCCACTGAACCACGTGAAAGATTGGCGTGTGCCGATGCTGGTGATCCACTCGGGCGATGATTATCGTATTCCGATCACCCAGGGACTGGGTGCGTTCACGGCACTGCAGCGGCGGGGCATTCCCAGCCAATTCCTCACCTTCCCCGATGAAAATCATTGGGTGCTCAAGCCGCAGAACAGCGTGCTTTGGCACGACACGGTGAACGCATGGTTGAAGAAGTGGACCGCCGAAGGCGCAAGCCAGGGTACAAAATAGTTAGGCGATGCGCAGAAATTCACCGCACATCCATTTGCACGGAATGGGGCAAGAAAGCGACGCATCATGTGAAGCGAGTATTGCCCCTCATGAGTCCATGACCCAAGTAAGCTTTTGCGGGTGGGGCGCTACTTTGATGATTTTTGCCCAGGCGTCGGTGCCAGCTTGAGGTTCCGCGAAATGGCCTTTTCCAGCGACAGCCTGATGACGTCGCGTTGTTCAGGCGGGGACAGCGCAACGCTCGTGGCGGCGGCTGCGCGGGCCTCTTCCTCCTTGCCCTCAAGCGCAAGGATCATGGTCAGGTACATGGAAGGTTTGGCATCGAACGGCAGCAAGGTCACGGCTTGACGCAAATCGGCCTCGGAATCCGCCAGCCTGCCCTCCATCCCCGACGTCCTGCCGCGCAAGATCAGGTACTGGCCAAACAACTGGGGGTCGGTCCTGAGATTTTTGAAATTTCTTAGCGCATCCAGTGCCGTTTGCGACCGCAATGGCTGGTTTTCTGCCAGGGCAAGCGTGGCTGCGTTGAGCATGCAATTGGTGCAAGGCAGGTGTTCGGCCAGAATCAGGTCGGCCAACCGCTGCGCATGCCGGTAGTCGCGGGCGTAAATATAGGAAGCCAGCAGTTCATCCTTGGCGGTTACCGAATCGGGCGCGGTGGCCAAAGCCCATTGCCAGAGAGAAATATTGTTGGCCCATAACGGAATGATCATCCGTATATCGATGATCGAGACGATAAACCAGAAGCACAAGGCGACGCCGACCAAGGGACGAAGCAGCTTCACCTCGGCTAGCTTTGGCAGCGTGGGCAGACGCACAAGCGGCAGCATGGCGCAGACGACCGCGAGCGAGGTCATGACATAGTGCTCGTGGTAAAGACTGGGCGCGAAGGCCGCTGGAAGTATGCGCAAGACTGGCAACAGCGTTACCGTCATGGCTGTGACGATGCACGCAACCGGTGAGACGCGGCGAATCGCCAGGTAGGTGCTGGATACCACTAGGCCGATCGCCGCCGCATCGATGAGCAGAGACATGGGCGTGACCGCGGTGAATTGCGTGGCGCTGAAATCGTGATTGGGCGCCATGCCGTGCATGGGCACAAGCAACATGCTCCAGTAGTGCAGGTAGGTGAAGCAGGTTTCCTGCAAGGACGAGAACGCCGACGATGTTCCCGCCGATGCGCCATGAATAATTTGCCCCAATCCCCAGCGGCGGAACGCGAGATAGGCGACAACCGCAGCCAATAGCGCCAGGTAGGTTTGCCAGTGCCGCGCAACAAAGGCTTGAAACCGTGCGCTGAACGTATCGCTCGGAGCGCAGGTCTGCCGACCCCATTCAAACACCGCAAGGGTGAGCGGAAACGCGGCGGCGGATTCTTTCGCGCAGGCTGCAAGAAGGAAGCAGGCGGCTACCGCGATGGCGCGCCGGCCGGCGCGCCGAATACATGCGTTGAGCAGCAATCCCAGCAGCATGAACAGTGTGACGACCAGATCGAACTGGCATCCGATCCAGGAAACCGACTCGGCCAGCACCGGATGAAGTCCGTAAAGCGACATGGATCCAGTCAGCCATGCGATTCGAGATCTCATTCCCCGGGTTGCGTTGGAACTGCATAGCCATGCAAGCAATCCCACCAGCGAGGTATTGAGCAGATGCAGTGCGATGGACACCCCATGCATGGGGGCGGGATGACCATTGAACAGGCGCAGCTGCAGTGTGAAGAGCCCCACAACCAGAGGGCGAAAGTAATCTACCCAATAGTTGAAATCCCTGAAAATGAAGTGCTTCCATGCGTCGCCTGCGCGTAGCCACCCCATCTCGACAAAATCCGGAATGTCGGTCCAGACGAATTGCCCGTGGACGGCCGGCCAGTACACCACAGCGGTTACGGCAAGCACGAGGCTCGCAGAGAGACATGGCAGCATGCTACGCATGTTGAGAGTTGAGTGATTCCCGGAGGGTTTGCTCATCGCGCGTCCGTGCCATGGTTTATCGACGAGTGTGACTGGATACCCAGGTTTATCGCCTGATCAAGAGCGTGGCGCGTGGAGTCGCGTTTGTCGGGCGAAAGCAGGGCGATGGCGGCCGCGCCTACCTTGCGTGCTTCGTCTGCTTTGCCCTGCATCGCCAGCGTCGTGGCGAGCGATATTTGCGACTGCGCGTCGGACGGATCTACATGGATCGCACTGCGAAAAATGCTCTCCGCATCGTCCAGATGGCCTTGCAGCAACAGCATCCGTCCCGTAGTGACCAGGTACACGTAAAACATTCGCTTGTCGTTGACCAAGTCCTGGGAGGTTCTGACATCTTCCAGCAGGACCTGCGCGCGCGCGGGATCGTTTTCCGCAAGAGCGAGAATGGCGGCGTTCAACATGCAATTGGCGCAGTGCACATGGTCGGCACGAAGCTGGTTAACGAGCTTGTCGGCGTTGTCATACTCTTTGGCACCGATGTAGGCGCTAAGCAAGTCGTCTTTCGCGTGAACCGAGTTCGGATTGCCGGCGAGTGCCCATTGCCAGAGGCTTACGTCGTTGGACCAGCGTGGCACGATCGCGCGTATATTGATGACCGCGAATATAAACCAAAGTCCTGCGATTACAGCGCCGAGCGAACGGAGGGCCTTCATGTGGCCTGCACCGATCGGTATGGAAATGCGGATAAGCGGGAGCATGGTGCACACGACTGCAAGGGCTGTCATGGCGTAGCGCTCGTGATAGAGGCTGGGGGTAAAGTCGATCGACACGATGCGCAGCACCGGCAGCAGTGCTGCGGTGGCCGCTGCCACGATACAGGCGATGGGAGACGAGCGTTTAAGGGCAAAGTAAAGACTCGCGCCCGCGATGCTCAGGGCCGTTACGTCGGCAAGTAATGACGACGTGGAAGCCAGGTCGAAGCGATGAGTTTCGAACTCATGGAGAGGGTTCAACCCACTCATAGGCCAGAACAGCATCTTCCAGTATTGAAGGTAGATGAAACAGGTTTCCTGCAATCGCGCAAGTGCGGACGTATAGCCGGCGGTTGGGTGGACAATCTGGCCGAGCGCCCAGTGGCGGAAAGCGAGGTAGGCGATGCCAGCCAAGAATATGGCGGCGTACGTCAATCCATTTCGCTTTATAAGGGCAACCAGGGCTGAGCGCCATGCACCCTCGCGTGCTCTGGGGGTGATTGCCCAATCGAAAACCGCCAGTATCAGTGGAAAAGCCGCCGCTGATTCCTTGGAGCATGCTGCCAGGAAGAAAAACAACGCAATAGTTGTTGCTCGGATGAGGGTATTTTGGATACGCGTGTTCGCGAGCAGCCCAAGCAGCATGAACATGGTTGCGACCAAGTCGAACTGGCAGCCTATCCATGTCACAGCTTCCGCCAGCACCGGATGGAGGCCGTAAATAGCCATCGACAGACCCGCTAGCCAATTATTCTTTTCCGTATCGCCCGGCGCCATTGCGCTGACGCGCCACGACACCAAGCCGACCAGCAGCGTGTTTATCAGATGCAGTACGAGAGAGACCGCATGCATAGGGCCGGGCGCGCTGCCGAAAAAGCGAATCTGCAACGTGAATAGTGCGACGACCAACGGCCTGAAGTAATTTTTCCAGTCGTTGAAGTCCTTGAAGATGTAGTGCTTCCATTCGTCGCCATGACTCAGCCAGTCCTTCTGGACGAAATCGAGCACATCGTCCCATACGAACTGAGCATGAAGAACAGGCCAATAGACCAGGGCAGTCGCAATGATCACAATGCCTGCAACGGCGCAAGCGAATCTATTGCCCATGGTCGTCCCCCGTGCTTGTGCGCAAGAGTGCATCCTCGCACAAATGGGTGCCTGATGGTCGGCTCAGCCCGGCAGCACCTTGGAATCTGTGACTCTGAGCCGCGATGTCGTTAAGGATGATGCCCGGCGACGTCCGCGGACTTTGCATACAGCTTGTTCCAGCTATGCGTCAAAGCCACTTTGACCGCTTGAGCACGGCATAAATGGTGCCTACCAGGCACACGACCACGCCGATGATGATCGGATACGCCCAGGGTTGCGCAAGCTCGGGCATGTGCGTGAAGTTCATGCCGTACCAGCTGGTGATCAATGTGGGTGCTGCCAGCATCGCGGCCCAGCCGGCGAGTTTTTTCATCACTTCGTTTTGTCCGAACGTCACCAGCGACAGGTTGACGTTGATCGCTGCTGCTAGCATTTCGCGCATGGCGCCGATGGATTCGTTGACGCGGAAGACGTGGTCGTAGACGTCACGGAAATACGCGCGCAGTTCCTTGGGCACGAAGTCCGGATGCAGGCGCGCGAGCTGGTTGATGACATCCTGCATGGGGGCCACGGCAAGGCGCAGTGTCATCAGGTCGCGCTGCATGTCGTAGAGGCGCCGTACGGTATCGCGCTTGAACGTGTCGGAGAAGATATCCTGCTCCAGTTCCTGCAGCTCCTGACGGAAGTCGCGCACGATCGGCATCAGGTTGTCGACGATGAAGTCGAGTACGCCATACAGGCCATAAGCGGGGCCTTGCGCCAGCAGTTCCGGCGACATTTCGCAGGTGCGCCGCGCCTTGGCGTAAGACAGGGATGCGCCATGGCGCACGGTGATCAGGTAGCGCTTGCCCAGGAAGATGTGCGTTTCGCCGAAGGCAATGTGGCCGCCTTCCAGTTGCGCGGTCTGCACGACGATGAAAAGCGAGTCGCCGTAGGTTTCCACTTTGGTGCGCTGGTGCGCATGCTGCGCATCCTCCACGGCAAGATCGTGCAGGCAGAATTCTTCCTGGAGCTTGGCCAGCAGTGGTTCGTCGGGTTCGTGCAGGCCTACCCAGACGAACGTGTCGGGTTGTTCCAGTACGTTGCTGATCTGGGCCAGGCCGATGTCGTCCAGCCGCGTGCCATCATTCCGATAAGCCACGCAGTTGACGACCATAGGACTGTCGATGGTGCGATCGTGTGGCGGCGAACTGTCGGTCTTGTCCATGCGCAATAATGATGTTGAACTTTGATGGTGGGGACGATCTTGCGGCGGTCAGTCCGCGCTTGCGCGCCCTTGCGCAGGCTCGTGCTGCCGCAGTGTCCATGCAAGGGCCAGCCAGCATGGCAGGGCAAATAATATCCACGGCTGGTTCTGCTGGACCACGCCGGGCAGCAGGTGCAGCAGCAGGGCGATCAGCAATGCCGCGAGCTGCAACATCAAGGCGGTATCGGCTAGTCGCGATGGGCGCAGGTGACGCCGCGACCGCCATAGAGTGCGTATGAGCACGAAAGCCAATGGATTGAAGAGCAGCAGATTGGCGTTTGCCCAGGCGGAATGGTGTTCGGTCAGCGTCCACAGGGCGAGCATCAGTAAGCCGCAAACCCCCGCTAACACCAGGAAGATGGTGCCAAGCAGCGCATACGCGATACGTGCCTTGTGCCAGGCAAGTACCAGGATGGCGGCGAGCGCAAGGCCGGCGATGCCAAGCGGCGCGCGCAAATCGGGTGCTGTCGCGGGCGGCACATCCAGGCGGTTGGGTGACAGCAGGTCTTCGCTTTGCACGAAAGGCATCGCGCCGCCATGGTCATTGGGCACGCTGATGTTGCGAATGTTTTCCTGCAGTTCTTCCGGCAGGAAGCTTTCTTGCCAGGCGTTGAGCGGATGATCGGCGTATGGCCCCAGGCCAAGGTCCAGGATCAGCATCAGCCACGGTTGCGCGCTCATCAGGCGCACGGTCTGTTGGCGGTAGGTCATGCCGCCGGGCATCGTGGTGAGGTGTGCCTTGATGGCGCCGCCAAGCGCACGGTCCAGCGCGTCGCGTACGCGGGTGGTGCAGTTGTCGATGTAATAGTCGTAGTTGTAGCCGACGTTTTCCGGGCGCAGGTTCCAGAACAGGAAGTCGCGCAGTGCGGCGGCTTGTTGCGGCGTAAGTGCAAGGCGCTGGCGCGTTACGGAGCGGCCGGCCTGTACGTAGTAGTTTTCTTCGTCGGTGGTCGGTTCGGCGTCCATCAGGTAGTGCATGCGGCCGCGCGCGAAGTTGAGAAAGAAGTTCTTCTCGTCGAAGTTGAACATGCCGTAGTTGAAGTCAACTTCTTCGCCGCTGACGGTGTCGCGCAGTTCGATCGCGTCGTGGCCGAAGCGTTCCCAGTAGATGTCGCCGGGGCCGTAGGTGATCAGCGACACCTCCAGGTTCTGGCCGGCGGTATCGGCGACGTCGGCGCGAGCCGGCGACAGGGCACAGCCCAGGAGTAGCAGGGCGATGAGGGCGAGGCGGCCGGCCAGGGTCATTGGAATAAACGGTAGCGAGGGACGCGTTAGGGTAGCCGATGTGCGTGGCTGCGATGGCGGGGCCTGGGCACCTTCTGCCCAACTTGCGTATCGACGTGGTTTACGCCTCGCCCGGGCCCTTTGCCCGCCACGCAACGCCTAGCCATTGCTGCGCTTTTCCCGCGTGCCACGATGGGGGATGAGAAAAGCGTCAGTGGCGCACCACGCGGAACTCTTGCACGCGGCGGTCGTCGGCTTGGGTGACATGGAAGGTGAAGCCGCCGATGGCGATCTCCTCGCCCACCTCAGGCAGATGCCCGAACTCGGAGGTGGCCATGCCGCCGATGGTGTCAAATTCCTCGTCGGAGAAGGCCGCGCCCATTTCCTCGTTGAAATCGGCGATCGGGGTGAGCGCGTTGACGATCCACTCGCCATCGGCCTGCGATTGCATCAGGTCGGGCGCTTCCTCGTCGTCGTGCTCGTCATCGATTTCGCCGACGATTTCTTCCAGCACGTCCTCGATGGTGATCAGGCCGGCGACGCCGCCGTATTCGTCCACCACCAGTGCCATGTGGTTGCGGCTGCGGCGAAATTCCGCCAGCAGCACGTTCAGGCGCATCGATTCGGGAATCAATACCGCTGGGCGCAGCATCGAGCGGATGTCGAAATCCGAGCCGTTGGCGAAGTATTTGAGCAGGTCTTTCGCCAGCAGGATGCCCAGGATCTCGTCCTTGTCCTCGCCGTGTACGGGAAAGCGCGAATGCCCCGACTCGACCACCTGGGCAAGGATGTCGTTGAGCGGCGCATCGACGTCGATCATCACGATCTGCACGCGCGGCACCATCACGTCGTCGACATTGAGTTCGGTCACTCGCAGCGCGCCTTCCAACATGGGAAGGGTGTCGGCGCTGAGCAGGCCATTGGCCTGGGCGGTGCGCAACTCGTCGATCAGTTCTTCGCGGTTGCGGGGTTCGCCGGAAAACAGATGGCCCAGTCGATCCCACCATTTTCGGTGGACCGGGCCGCTGGTACTGCCAGGGTCCTCGTTCATTACTCTTGTAGATTCTGCCCGGAGCCGGGCGGAAGGATGAGTCTAGCGGAAAAACTATGACGATTCAGAACAAGGGCTTGGCGGGGGTGGCGGGACACCGCCAACCGCGCCCGGTAGGGCTGTCCGCCTCGATCAGGAGATGCCACGGGCCGGCGCGGGTTGGATGCCATGGCCGCCCTGGGTGGTAGGGGCGCCGACGCCCGGTTCCAGCCCGCTGGCGGAGCCTCCCAAGAGGGCCGCCTGTGCCAGTCGCCGGGCGCCGGTAGAGCGAATGCAGGGGCTCTCAGCAGTGCCGTAATTGCCCGCCCCCGCTCACGAATGTCATGGCGCCTGGACGTCGCGTTCGATCGCGTAGGGATCGGCCATGCCGAGCCCGGCGAGGATGCGCGTCTCCAACGCTTCCATCGCCTGGGCTTGGGTGTCGTCAAGGTGATCGTAGCCGAGCAGGTGCAGGACTCCATGCACGGTCATGTGTGCCCAATGATCCTTGGCGAGCTTGCCCTGTTCTTTGGATTCCCGTGCCACCACCGACGCGCAGATCACCAGGTCGCCGATCAGCGGCAGCTTCACGCCGGGCGGCAGTTCCACCGGAAACGACAGTACGTTGGTCGCATAGTCCTTGCCGCGATAGTCGCGATTGAGCTTGCGGCCTTCCCTTGTGCCGACGATGCGGATGGAAAGTTCCGCCGCCCTGCGGCGCCTGGCGCCGCGCATGGCAGCCTCCACCCAGCGCTGGAAGCTGCGCGCGGACGGAAGGCCCGTACGTGCGAGGCCGTAATTGACGTGGACGATGTGCGCGCCTGGCGCGGGCTTACCTTCCGCCATTGCCTTGCTTTCCCGCCGCTTGCTCGCCATGGTCGGACTCCTCGAAGGCTTCATAAGCACGCACGATCTTGGCGACCAGCGGATGTCTCACCACGTCGCGCGAGGTAAAGAAAGTGAAGCTGATGCCGTCCACGCCGCGCAATACTTCCACCGCATGGCGCAGGCCCGAGCGCACGTGGCGGGGCAGGTCGATCTGGCTGACGTCGCCGGTGATCACCGCCACCGAGCCGAAGCCGATGCGGGTAAGGAACATTTTCATCTGTTCGACGGTGGTGTTCTGCGCTTCGTCGAGGATCACGTAGGAGTCGTTGAGCGTGCGGCCGCGCATATACGCCAGCGGTGCGATCTCGATCACGTTCCGCTCGATCAGCTTGGCGACTTTTTCGAAGCCGAGCATTTCATACAGCGCGTCGTAAAGCGGTCGCAGGTACGGATCGACTTTCTGCGACAGGTCGCCGGGCAGAAAGCCGAGTTTCTCGCCGGCCTCGACCGCAGGGCGCACCAGCAGCAGGCGTTGCACGCGGTTGGCTTCCAGTGCCTCCACCGCGCTGGCTACGGCGAGATAGGTTTTGCCCGTGCCGGCCGGACCGACCCCGAAATTAATGTCATGCGTGGTGATGGCGTGCAGATAGCGCGCCTGGTTCGGCCCGCGGCCCTTGATCACGCCGCGCTTGACCTTGATCGTGACTTCCTGCGCGCTTTGGGCGGCATCGTCGGTGATCGCATCGATGCCCGATTCGGCCAGGTGCAGGTTGATCTTCGCGCCGGTCAGCGATTCGTTTTCGGTGGCGGCGTACAGCGCCCTGAGCACCTTCTCGCCCGCGCGGGTGGCGCCTTCTTCGCCGATCACCTGGAACAGGTTGCCGCGATGGTCGATCTCCACGCCCAGGCGCAATTCGACCTGGCGCAGGTGTTCGTCGAACGGGCCGCACAGGTTGGCGAGCCGGGCGTTGTCTTCCGGATCGAGAGCGAAATCGCGTTGATTCAAGCCGTTGGTCATAAGCTTCGGTGCATCACGTGGATATCGGTCGGGCCGTGGATGGCGTGGCGAAATGCGCCCGGCACGGTGCCGACGATGGTGAAGCCGTGGCGCTCCCACAGGCGCACCGCGGCGGTGTTGGTCGATACGACAAAGTTGAACTGCATGGCGGTAAAGCCGGCCTTGCGCGCTTGTTCCAACGAGTGCTCGCACATCCTGCCGGCAATGCCCTGGCCGCGTGCCGCGGGCGACACCATGTAGCCGGCATTGGCGACATGATCGCCCAAGCCCGGTTGATTGGGTTTGAGCATGTAACACCCGAGCACCTCGCCATCGCGTTCGGCGATGAAGCAGCGGGCGGGTGGGGCGGTCCACCACTCGCGCGCCTGTTCGATGCTTAGGTCCGGCGGATAGCTATACGTATCGCCAGCGGCGATCACCGCGCTGAACACCGGCCAGGCCCGCGCGAACTCGCCCGCGCCGATTTCACGCAGGATCAGTTCGCACGTCACGAAGCCAGGGCGACGCTGTCGTGAAGGGCGTGGACGCGGCCACGCAGCGAGTTGCTCATCGCCTCGGTGATCAGCACGTCCACGAATTGGCCGATCAGGCGCGCGGAGCCGGGGAAGTTGACGTAGCGCATGTTCTCGGTGCGGCCGGTAAGCTCGTTCGCGTTTTTCTTGCTGGGCTTTTCCACCAGCACGCGCTGCACCGTGCCGACCATGGCCTCGTTGATCTGCCTGGCATTGGCGTTGAGCACCGCCTGCAAGCGCGCCAGGCGCTCGTGCTTGGCCGCCGCCGGGGTGTCATCGGCGAGGTTGGCCGCGGGCGTGCCGGGGCGCGAGGAGAAGATGAAGGAGAAGCTTTGATCGAAGCCGACGTCGTCGATCAGCTTCATGGTCTTGGCGAAATCCTCGTCCGTTTCGCCGGGAAAGCCGACGATGAAATCGGACGAGATGCAGATGTCCGGGCGCACCGCGCGCAGCTTGCGGATCTTCTGCTTGAATTCCAGCGCCGTATAGCCGCGCTTCATCGCGGCCAGGATGCGATCGGAGCCCGCCTGCACCGGCAGGTGCAGGAAGTTGGCGAGCTTGGGCACGTTGGCATACGCCTCGATCAGCGAGTCGGAGAACTCCAGCGGATGGGAGGTCGTGAAGCGGATGCGGCCGATGCCTTCGAGCTGCGCAATGGCATGGATCAGCACGGCCAGGTCCGCGGTGCCGCCATCGTGCGTGGGGCCGCGGTAGGCGTTGACGTTCTGGCCGAGCAGGATCACTTCGCGCACGCCCTGGTCGGCCAGCTGCGCCACTTCCACGATCACGTCGTCGAACGGACGGCTGATCTCTTCGCCGCGGGTGTAGGGCACCACGCAGTAGGAGCAGTACTTGGAGCAGCCTTCCATGATGGAGACGAAGGCGGTGGGGCCTTCGGCGCGCGGTTCGGGCAGGCGGTCGAATTTCTCGATCTCCGGGAAACTGATGTCCACCTGCGGCTTGCCGGTGGCGCGCTTGGCTTCGATCAGCTCGGGCAGGCGGTGCAGGGTCTGCGGGCCGAACACCAGGTCCACGAACGGGGCGCGCTTGATGATCGCCTCGCCCTCCTGCGAGGCCACGCAGCCGCCCACGCCGATCAGCACCGGCTTGCCGCCCTGCTTGTATTCCTTCCAGCGACCGAGCTGGCTGAAGACCTTTTCCTGTGCCTTCTCGCGGATGGAGCAGGTATTGACCAGGATCACGTCCGCTTCGGACTCGTCCTGGGTCAGCTCCAGGCCGTGCGACGCCTTCAGCACGTCGGCCATTTTGGCCGAGTCGTACTCGTTCATCTGGCAGCCGTGGGTCTTGATGAAAAGCTTGCCGCTCATGGCGTTGGGTACCGTGGATGCGAAGGGCGCGGGCACAGGGTGCGCCGAACAGCGCAGTTTACTAGCCCCACCGGCTGCCCGCCACTGACGCGGCCCTGCCGGATCAACCACTTGCGGATATGTCCTGCTGCACGAAATCGGTAATCCGGGCTTGGCGCGGACTCGGCATGGGGGCACACTGCCGCCCATGCCCATCGCCGTACGCCAAAGGGGAGGCGCCGGCCCCCAGGCAGCCAGCCTCCCCGTGTTTCTCGCGACCTTCCTGCAGGTCATGCTGGTGGGCGGTGTCCTGTTGGCGGCGGCGATGTGGGCGAGGCCGGCACAGGCGGCCTCGCTCTACCGCTGCGCCGGGTCCCAAGGCGAAACGGTGTTCACCAGCACGGCGGCCGGCTACAAGGATTGCAAGCAGGTAGCTACCTTTGCCAACGCGCCGACGCATGCCGGGGCCAGGCGCGAGGTGCCCAGGGCGACGTCGCTGGCCTGGGTGACCGGCTGGGCCCAGACCACCGCGCAGCCCATCGCGCCGATCGTGGTGTCGTTGGACAAGGTGCAGGGTGCGGTCGACACCACCGCGCGCGCGCTGGCGGTCAAACCGGTGCCCGCGGGCAAGCCGGGCCAGTGGACCTATAGCGAATCGCGCGACGCCATGCCCTCGGCGCTGGCCGGTCCCGACGCGCCGGATTCGCCGGACAATCGCGTCCTGCGCGGTGCGGTCTATCGCGTGGTGCACAAGGACGGCAGCGTCGAATACACCAATATCCCGCCAGGCGGTGCGCAGGCGCGCAACGTCACGCGGCTTTTCAGCTACATCGCCACCTGCATGGCGTGCGACCTGCACTCCCCGATCCATTGGGGCACGGTGCGCCTGGACCTGACCGACTATGCGCAGGTCATCCACGCCGCGAGCCTGGAGTCGGGCGTGGACGAGGCGCTGATCCGCGCCATCATCCATGCCGAGAGCGCATTCAATCCGCGCGCGATGTCGCTCAAGGGCGCACAGGGCCTGATGCAGCTGATGCCGGGCACCGCCGGTGACATGGGCGTGCTCGATGCCTTCGATCCGGCGCAGAATATCCGTGGCGGCGCGCGCTATCTGAGCTTGTTGATGAAAAACTTCAACGGCGACGTGCGGCTTGTTGCCGCAGCGTATAACGCCGGTCCCGCCGCCGTGCAGCACTACAACGGCGTGCCGCCGTATGCCGAAACGCAGGTGTACGTGCAACGCGTGGGCGAACTGCTGCAGCGCTACAACAAAGCGTTGCACCCGCCGCTGGCCAGTCTTTGACGTGCCCAGGCGAGCTCAGCCGCCGCTCTGATCGATGCCGCCGCCCGCAGCGGAGGCCGCCGTCGGCAGCTTCGGTGGACGCTGGATCACCGTCAGCATCAAATGGAATGGCACGCCGTTGCGCAGGCCGGAAAGTTCGACGTGGCTGCCTGGCTTGAGTTCGGCTTCGCGCCGGCTGAGATCGGCCGGGTCGCGGATGTCGTCATCGCCCAGGCGCAGCAGGATGTCATGCGGCTGGATGCCCGCCATCGCGGCCGGACCGCCGGCCACCACGTCGGTGACCTGCGCGCCGCGCGCGGCGGCGGGCAGGCCGCTGTTGGCCGCCACCGGGACGAAGCCGTAGTCGGCGCCCAGCCAGCCTCGGACCACATGGCCGGTTGCGATTAATTGTCGCAGGACGTTGGTTGCCGTATCGACCGGAATGGCGAATCCGATACCTTCGGCGTTGGCGGCTTTGCCGATCAGCAGGGTGTTGATGCCGACGAGATCACCGTTGCTGTTGACGAGGGCGCCACCGGAATTGCCGAGGTTGATCGCGGCATCGGTCTGGATGAAATCCTCGGGGCTGCTGTTGCTGAGCTGTCGTCCGATGGCGCTGATGATGCCCATGGTGACCGTCTGGTTGAGGCCAAGCGGGTTGCCGATCGCCAGCACCACGTCGCCCACGCGGTTTTTCTTCGGGTCGGCCATGTGGATCACCGGCAGGTTGCCGGCTTCGATTTTCAGTACCGCAAGATCGGTTTCTTCGTCGGCACCGACCAGCCTGGCCTGGGCCACGCGACCGTCGTAGAGCAACACCTGGATATCATCGGCATTGGCGATCACGTGATTATTGGTCAGTACATAACCTTCCGCGCTGACGATCACGCCCGAGCCCAGGCTCTGTTCGCGACGCGTCACCGGCGGTCCGGCAACGGTGCCGCCGAACAGCTGCTGCATCAGCGGGTCGGTGAACATGCGCACGGCCTGCTCGGTGACCACTTTGTTTGCGTAGATATTGACCACCGACGGTGCTGCCCTGGCGACGGCGTCGGCGTAGGAAAAAGGCGCGCTGGCGGTCGGCGACGCAGGTTGCGTGAGAGCGGGCAAGGCGGCGGTGCTGGTTTGGGTGGCGGCGTGCTGCAGCCCCAAACGCGTGCGCAGCTGGTCGCCGACCCTGGGCCACAGCAGGCTGATCACGAACGCAAGGGCCAACCCAAGCACCACGAATCGGGCAATAAAGGCGACGATGCCGGCGGCATGCTTCATGTCGTAATGCGATCCGTGGAGCCAGTCGAGGAGTGTGGCGGGGCGACGTGACCGCCCGTGCGGTTTTATTGTAGGGTTCAAGACCTGAGGCTAGACTAACGCGATTTTTTAAGCAGTACGATTTTGGATTTTTGCAGGGGCACGATCCTGGGGCGGTCGGCGAAGCGCAACCTTTTTCGTCCGCAAGGCAGAATCTGGTTTCTGCAGTGTCAATGGCATGCAAGTACCGGAGAGCCTGATGGCGAACGAAGTCGTCGATCAAGGCCGCCGCCGCTTTCTCACCACGACGACTGCCGTGGTGGGGGGAGTGGGCGTGGTGGCGGCAGCAGTGCCTTTCATCAAGTCGTGGGAACCAAGTGCAAGAGCAAAAGCCGCTGGAGCGCCGGTCACCCAATCGCTTAAGAAGATCGAACCCGGCCAGCAATTGATCGTGGCCTGGCGCAGCCTCCCGGTATTCATCGTCAATCGCACGCCCAGCCAGCTTGCCGCGCTGCCCAAGCAGGATCCCCGGCTGGTCGATCCAAGCTCGACCGGCACGTCGGCCGACCAGCAGCCCAAGTACGCGCAGAACGGCACGCGTTCGATCAAGCCGGAGTGGCTGGTGATGGTGGGCATCTGCACCCATCTGGGCTGCGTGCCCAACTACGTGGGCGACATGAAGCCCGAGCCGTTCGACCCGAACTGGCAGGGCGGCTATTACTGCCCGTGCCATCACTCGCGCTATGACATGGCGGGGCGCGTCTACCAGGGGGTGCCGGCGCCGAAGAACATGGTGATTCCGCCCTATCACTATCTCGATGACATGACGGTCCAGATCGGCGTGGATCCTCAGGGGGCTGCGTAATGGCGAACGTATTGTCAAACATCGGTGACTGGGTAACCGAGCGGGCACCGGGCTTGATGCCGGTGTACCGCAAGCACATGACCGAATACTACGCGCCGAAGAATTTCAATCTTTGGTATTACTTCGGCTCGCTGGCGCTGCTGGTGCTGGTCAACCAGATCGTCACCGGCATCTTCCTCACCATGAACTACGACCCGAGCGCGGCAGGCGCGTTCGATTCGGTGCAGTACATCATGCGCGACGTGGAGTGGGGCTGGCTGATCCGCTACATGCATACCACCGGTGCGTCGCTGTTCTTCGTGGTGATCTACCTGCACATGTTCCGCGGCATCCTCTACGGCTCGTACAAGAAACCGCGCGAGCTGGTGTGGCTCTTGGGCATGTTGATCTTCCTGGTGCTGATGGCCGAGGCGTTCATGGGCTACGTGCTGCCGTGGGGCAACATGTCGTTCTGGGGCGCGAAGGTGATCGTGTCGCTGTTTGGCACCATTCCGGTGATCGGCAAGGACCTGGTGCAGTGGATCATGGGCGACTTCCTGCCCGCCGACGCCACGCTCAACCGCTTCTTCGCGTTGCACGTGATCGCGCTGCCGCTGGTGTTGCTGCTGCTGGTGGTATTGCACCTGGCGGCGCTGCACGAAGTGGGCTCGAACAACCCCGACGGTGTCGACATCAAGCATGGCCCCAAGGGCAACCGCTGGGATCCGACCAAGCCGGCCGACGGCATTCCGTTCCATCCGTACTACACGGTGAAGGATCTGGTAGGCGTGGGTCTGTTCCTGGCCATCGCCGCCTTCATCATCTTCTTCCAGCCCACCTTCGGCGGCTGGTTCCTGGAGCACGACAACTCGATCGCCGCCAACAACCTGGTGACGCCGGCGCAGATCAAGCCGGTGTGGTACTTCACCGCGTTCTACGCGATCGTGCGCATGATTCCCTCCGCCATGGGTACGGCGGTGTGGGGCGTGCTGGGCATGTTCGGATCGATCGCGCTGCTGTTCGCCCTGCCGTGGATCGACGTGGGCAAAGTGAAGTCGGTGCGTTATCGCGGCACCGGGTACAAGGTTGCGTTGACGCTGTTCGTGCTGGCGTTTTTCGGTCTGATGCTGATCGGCACCGACTACACCGACGAAATCTTTCCCAAGCTGTTTGGCGCCGATATCGACATTACCGCCTGGGACAACGCGTTCGGCCGTGTGATGACGCTGATCTACTTCGGGTTCTTCGTATTCCTGTGGCTATACACGCATCTTGGTTGGGAAAAAACCAAGCCGGTTCCGGAACGGGTGACGATGCATGATTAAGCGCTACTTCTCCACGATTGCGTTGGCACTGGGCCTGCTTGCCGGCGCGAGTGCCGCCATGGCCGACGAAGGTCCGGAACTGCCGTCGGCCGCCACCAACATTCGCGATACCGCCTCGCTGCGGCGCGGCGCCCACTTGTTCTTCAACTACTGCGTGGGCTGCCATTCGCTCAAGTACATGCGCTACGAGCGCATCGCGGACGACCTGGGGCTGACCCAGGACGAGGTGATGAACAACCTCAACTTCACCGGCGCCAAGTTCGGCGACCCGGTGATCTCGCACATGCCCGCGGACGACGCGCAGAAGTTCTTCGGCAAGGCGCCGCCGGACCTGTCGCTGGAAGTAAGCGCCAAGGGTGCGGACTGGGTGTTCGCCTACCTCAACGGGTTTTATCTGGATCCCAAGAGCCCGATCGGCTGGAACAACACCCTATTGCCCAACGCGGCCATGCCGTTCCCGCTATGGGAGCTGCAGGGCGAGCAGACGGCGGTGTTGAAGCCGGGCAGTTCGGCCGACGATCCCCAGATCGAAAAGCTGATCCTGACCCATCCCGGCCGCCTGACGCCCGAACAGTACCAGCAGGCCACCCGCGACCTGACCAACTTCCTCCAATACGTTTCCGAGCCGGCCGCCCTGCAGCGTCGCCACTACGGCATCTGGGTCGTGTTGTTCCTCCTGGCTTTCACCTTCCTGGCATATTTGCTAAAGAAGGAATATTGGAAGGACGTCCACTGAAGGGACTGGTGACCGCCGGCTGATCCGGCGGTCATAGGCGATGGGGAGGAAGGTGCATGGTCCAGAACGCTCGTTCCCGGACGGTACTTGCCATGTATTCGGCCGCCGATGACATCCAATGTCACCGCGTGCGCCTGGTGTTGGCGGCCAAGGGGGTGACCTACGACCTGGTGCAGGTCGACCCGGCCAAGCCCCCGCAGGACCTGATCGATCTCAACCCGTACGGCTCGCTGCCGACCCTGGTCGATCGCGAGCTTACGCTCTACGACACCTCGGTGATCTGCGAGTACCTGGACGAACGCTACCCGCACCCGCCGCTGATGCCGATCGATCCGCTGTCGCGCGCGCGGCTGCGCCTGGCCGCCGTGCGGATCGAGCGCGACTGGCTGCCCGAAGTGGAGCATATCCGTGCCGGCGGGCGACCGGCCGACACGGCGCGCAAGCATCTGCGCGAACACCTGTTGGGCGCCTTGCCCTTGTTCAAGGCGTCCAAGTTCTTTCTCAACCCGGAGATGAGCTTGGCCGATTGCCTGGTGGCGCCGGTGGTATGGCGCCTGCCGGCGCTGGGCGTGGACCTGGGGCGTGAGGGCAAGCCGATCCTCGATTACGGCGAGCGCCTGTTCCACAGCCAGGGTTATACGCGCAGCCTGACCCCCGACGAGAAGGCACTGCGGATGCCCTAACCGGATGCCGGTCGGGTTTGCACAGCGTCTGGACATCAAGGCGCATTTCAAATTCAATACGTTGCAGCCGGCCCTGGCCGGCCGCAACGCTTCGGTACGCCGGTTTGGCAGGTGGCCCGTCTGCTTTCGCCGTCATCCGTCCGTTCTGCCAGCAGCCAGGATCGGTGACATCCTTCCCGCATAGATCAGAGCGCCTCCCGGTGACCCAGCAGGACTCCCACGGCATGACCTCCAATCGCCCCTATCTGTTGCGGGCGATTTACGACTGGATCAGCGACAACAATCTCACACCGTACATGCTGGTGGATGCCACGCGCAGCGGCGTGCGCGTACCCACGCACGTGATCAAGAACGGGCAGGTCGTGCTCAACCTGGCCATGCGCGCGGTGGCCAACCTGGACTTGGGTAACGAATGGATCAGTTTCCAGGCGCGCTTTTCCGGCGTGAGCCACAGCATCCAGATCCCGATTCCGGCGGTGCTGGCGCTGTACGCACAGGAGAACGGGCAGGGCATGATGTTTCCGGCCGATGAGGATGGCAGCGAGCCGCCCACCGATACGCCACCCTCGCCACCGGCGCCGGAGCCGCCCAGTGACGGCGACAAGCCAAAGCGCAGCGGTGGATCGCATTTGCGGGTGGTGAAGTAGTCACCGCACCGTCATGCCGCCGCGACCTTTGCCGGCATGGCGGCAAGGTGCGGCGCGATCTGGTTGCCAGGGTGTGGATGGCTGCCGGGATGCCGCTTAGTGCCGCGCATCCCGATGACGCACTGGCCGCCGGAACGGCAGCACGTTGCCCTCCGCGGAAGCGGGCGGCTGCGGCAACGATGCTTGCTCCCGCTCAGGCATATACAACTCGATGGTAGGCAGGATCAGCGCCGTCATCACGTTGCCGATCATCCACAGATGGCCGGCTTCGCGATCGTTGCCGTCGATGCTCACCTCGAAGCTGTAACGCCGTTCGACGACGCGCTGGCCGTGGATGCGACGCAGGCGCAACCCGCTCAACCCGACCGTTTCATCCAGCAGTTGCAAACCGTGCTGGTAACAGCGTGTGCGTGCTTCCTGGATGGCCTTGTCGCGAGCGCGGCTCAGCGACAGCCACGTGCCGGCGATCGCGAGCAGGATAAGCAGCAGCAATAAGGTGGCCAGGTCGCCCATGCGACGTAGTGTGTGGGCGGCCCCGGCGGGTCGCAAGTCACCCGATCTTCAGGCGCAGCGAAAGATCGATGGCGTGCACGTTCTTGGTCAGCGCCCCGACCGAGATGTAGTCCACGCCGGTGCGGGCGTATTCGCCAATGGTCTGAAGGTTCACGTTGCCGGAAATTTCCAGCGGCACGCTTCCCGCGGTCATCGCCACCGCCTCACGCATCAGCGGCAGGGTGAAATTATCGAGCATGATGCGGTCAACGCCCGCATCCAGCGCTTGCTGCAGTTCGTCGAGGTTTTCCACTTCCACGATCAGCTGCAGCGAAGGATGGAGCTGGCGCGCGGCCAGTACCGCCGCCGCGATGCTGCCGGCCGCGATGATGTGGTTTTCCTTTACCAGGATGGCGTCGTACAGGCCCATGCGGTGATTGTGTCCGCCGCCGCAGCGCACCGCGTATTTCTGCGCCAGGCGCATGCCCGGAACAGTCTTGCGGGTATCGATCACGCGCACCTTGGTGCCGGCCACGGCGGCCATGTAGGCCGCGGTGATGGTGGCGGTGCCCGATAGCATTTGCAGGAAATTCAGCGCGGAGCGTTCGGCGCTGACCAGGGCGCGCGCGTTGCCGCGCATCTGGCACACCACCGTGCCCGGCGCGATCCGGTCGCCATCGCTGGCCTGCCAGTCGATGCGCGCGTTCGGGTCGAGCCTGAGCACGCAGGCGTTGAACCAGGGGATGCCCGCGAGCACGGCATCGTCGCGGCAGGTCAGTTGCGCGAAGGCTTCGGCATCGGCGGGCAACAGGCTGGCGGTGGCGTCGCCTTTGCCGAGGTCTTCGGCGAAAGCGCGATCTACGTCTGCGGCGATCAGGGCAGGGTCGGGCGGGGTGAAACGAAAGGCGGCGGTCATTCGGTATCGCTGGGTTTGACTTCCTCATGACTTAGCCGGTCGACGATGGCATCCATCGCGCGGTCGAACAGAGCATTGGAAGCGAGGATGCGCGCCCGCCCGTCAGCCATCACGACGGCCAGTTCGTAGGGCGAGTAATCGGCCACCTTGAGGCCGCGGCGGTTGACGAACAGGTAGCGGCCGCTCATCGGGCTGATCCACGACAGCTTGGCGCGCTCGAAGTGTTCGTCCTGGGTGTTGAATTCAAGCCAGATGCCCGGCTTGAGCGCGTTGACGCGTTCCAGTTCCTCGCGCACTTCCGGCGCGATCGCGGCAGCTTCCGGTTCGGCATTGGCCGATTCGTCGTCCAGGTCCGCCATGCTCTCGGCGATCGGCTGGATGCTTTCGGGAATCGGCAGCGGAGCGGGGGCGTTGCCCTGGAGCGCCTGCGGCTCTTCGGTGGCCGGCACAGCCTCGCCCAGTTGCTGGCGGTAGTAGCCATGCAACTGGCCCAGCAGGCGTTCGATGTCGGCGTCCTGGAACGCCACGTTCGCCAGGCCCTTGCGCAGCGCGCGCTCGATGCCAGGCAGCAATTGGCGCAGGTCGCGCTTGGCCTCGGGGGTGCGCACGGGCTTGGTGCTGGCGATGAACGCGTCGACGAAACGCAGGGCTTCGCGGAATTCGGTGGATTCCTCGCCCTTGCGCAGGATGGTGAGCACCATGTAGTTGGCCCAGGCGCGCGACAGCACGCCATGGACCAGCGGCGGCAATATGTGGTCGCCGATGCGGTTGAGGATTTCGCGTGCGGCGCGGCGGCGCGCCTGTTCTAGCTTTTCCCTGCCGCGCGTGGATTCGGCCACGCGCTGTTCGGCCAGTTCCGCGCGGCGGCGGTTAGCGTCCTGGAACAGCTGCAGTTCGGCCGACAGGCGATCGAAGATCGACATGTCGTCGTCGAATTCCTGCAGCAGGCGATCGACGATGGCCTTGACGGTGTCGTGCAGGCGGCCGTCGCGGTCCGATTCCTCCGACCAGCTCTTGGCCGCATCGGCCAGGCCGTCGAGCAGGCGGCGTGCCGGATGCTGGCGGTGCGCGAACAGCTTGCGGTCGAGGATCGCGGCCTTCAGATACGGAATCTGCAGGCGCGCCAGCAGCACCTGCATCTGCGGCGGCAGGTTTTTGTCTTCGAGGATGAACTCGAACAGCATGCCGACCAGATCGATGGTGTCTTCATCGATGGTGGCGATCTGACCCGGGCGTTGGCCGCGCAGGGAACCCAACTGCGCCAGCAGCTGTTCCTTCAGGTGCAGTACCTGTTCGGTGATGGCCATGACGTTGCCCTCGGCCAGGGGCATCGCCGGTGCCGGCTGCAGCGCGGCAGCCTGGCTTTGCAGCACGCTCAGCGCGCCGATCAGCTCGTTGGCGGTAGGCAGCGGTCCATGCGTCATCGCCGACATCGGCACGGTCGGATGCGCGCGCCGCGCGCCGAACAACGTGCGCAAGGTTTGCAGCAGTTCCGCCGATGCTTCGCCGTCGTCCGCCGCGGGAACGTCGCCTTGTTGTGCCAAGGCTGCCGCCGCACCGGCCGTGCCGGCCGCCGCACTGGCGCCCGAGGCGGGGGTGCGCAGTACCTCATGGCGCAGCTGCGGCAGCACGCCCGCGCGCATCAGTTCGGCGTTGGTTTCCTGGTACAGCTCGTCCAGCGACGCCATCACGTAGCGGTCGAACAGCTTGTAGATGATCAGCTTCACGCGCATGTCGGCGCTCAGTTCGCGCATCGACAGGCGGAACGCCTGGGCCAGCAGGGCCGGCCCGATCGGATTGGTGGCGTCTTCGATGCGCGTGCCGCCGCAGATGACGGACAGGCGCTGGTTCACCGCAAACAGGTCGCGCGCCAGGCGCGTTTCGTTCTTGCCGATCAGGCTGGTGATGGCGAGCGATTCTTCCAGCTCATTGTCGGCCACCAGCGAAAGCTCGATGGAGCCGGCCACGGGCGCCGGAGTGTTGTTCTGGCCGGGGCTGCGCTGGCCGCTGACGAAGTCGTTGAGCTCGCGCGAGACCTGCGCCAGAAAGCTGCGCTCGATCACCGGGCGGCGTTTGCGCACTTCGCGCATGCCGTCGAAGTAATGCATTTGCGCGGCGTTGTTTTCGGCCTTCTCGGCAAGGTCGAAGAGGGCGTCGTCGACGTGCTCGAACATGTTGCCGATGTACTGCTGCAGGCGACGCGCGGCAATGCTGCGAACGGCGTTCAGCAGGTCGCCCCCGCGACCGTTGGCAGGGTCCAGGCGCTGGCTGAGATTGACGATGTTCGATGAATCGTTCGCTTCTTTCATCGCCACACCCCTGTGGTGGAACCCGTTTACTTATGACGACGGTCTGCCGGCTTATCTAGGCACGATAAGCGAAAACGGGTTGCCCCGCTATGTCGGGCGTCAAAGAATCTCACTTTGCCGTTCAGGCGGGGCCGCGGCGGCGCGGTTTTTACGGCGCCGGGGGGAAGTCGGTGAGCTGGGGGGTGCCGATGCCTTCCTCGGGGAGCATCACCGGGATGCCGTCCTCGACCCGGTAGACCACTTTGCGGTCCACCGTGATCAGCCCCTCGGCCAGGCGCCCCTGCACCGTGCCGCCGGCTACGTTGAGCAACTGGCCCCCGTCGATGGCCCGGTTCAGCGCGGCCAGCTCGCCGTTGTTGAGCAATCGCAGCGGGGTCTTGCTGACCGGGCAGCACAGAATGTCGAGGAGGCGCTTGTCCATGGATGACGGCGGGTATCGTTGCAACGTGGGGAAGTACGTACAATATCCCCTTTTGGACGACCGGGCCATGACGGGAACAGCTGCGGCACCGCGGGTTGGTGTGGTGATGGGATCGCGTTCTGATTGGGAAACCATGACGCATGCGGCTGAAATACTTCAAGCCCTGGGCGTGCCCCATGAGGTGCGCGTGGTCTCCGCACACCGCACGCCCGACCTGTTGTTCCGCTACGCCGAAGAGGCCGTGGAGCGCGGCATCCAGGTCATCATCGCCGGCGCCGGCGGCGCCGCCCACCTGCCGGGCATGCTGGCCGCCAAGACGCGCCTGCCGGTGCTGGGGGTGCCGGTGCAGTCCAAGGCGCTGAACGGCATGGATTCGCTGCTTTCCATCGCGCAGATGCCGGCGGGCATTCCCGTGGGTACGCTGGCGATCGGGCGCGCCGGGGCGGTCAATGCGGGCCTGCTGGCTGCTTCGGTGCTGGCGCTGCACGATCCGGCCCTGGCCAAGGCGGTCGAAGCCTATCGCGCCAGGCAGACCCAGGGCGTCCTGGACCATCCGGACCCGCGCACGTGACCGCTCGCCGTCAACCCGTGCTGGGCATCCTTGGCGGCGGCCAGCTGGCCCGCATGCTTGCGCTCGCCGCCGCGCCGCTGGGCGTCAATACGCTGGTGGTGGACAGCGCGCCCGATGCCTGTGCCGGCCAGGTGGCACCGCTGCGGCTGGCCGACTGGACCGACTACGCGGCGCTGGAGAAATTCGCCGCGGAAGTGGACGTAGTCACCTTCGATTTCGAGAACGTGCCGGCCGAGACCGCGCACTGGCTCGCCGAGCGCGTGGCGGTTTTCCCCGACCCGCGCGCCTTGGCCGTTGCGCAGGATCGCCTGGCCGAAAAGACCCTGTTTCGCGAATGCGGCTTGCAGACGCCGGCCTTCGAAGCGGTGGATACGCGCGCGGATCTCGACCGTGCCCTGGCAACCATCGGTACACCGGCCATCCTCAAGACGCGCCGCCTGGGTTACGACGGCAAGGGGCAGTTCCGCATCAAGCAAGCGTCCGACGCCGAGGCCGCCTGGGCCGCACTGGGCGCGCAGGCCGATGCCCATGGCCTGATCCTGGAAGCCTTCGTGCCATTCGAGCGCGAGCTTTCGGTGCTGGCGGTGCGTGCGCGCGACGGCGATTTCCGCATCTGGCCGCTGACCCAGAACTGGCACACCGACGGCGTGCTGAGTTTCAGCCTGGCGCCTGCATTCGATGTCCAGGCTCTGCAGGCACGTGCCCACGAGCTGGCGCGCATTCTTGCCGAACGCCTGGGCTATGTGGGCGTGTTCGCACTGGAGCTTTTCGTCAAGGACGGCCAGCTGCTCGGCAACGAGATGGCGCCGCGCGTGCATAACTCCGGCCACTGGACCATCGAGGGCGCCATCGCCAGCCAGTTCGAGAATCACGTGCGCGCCGTGCTCGGCCTGCCGCTGGGCAGCACCGCGGCACGCGGCTTCTCGGGCATGTTCAACTGGATCGGCGAGCTGCCCGATGCGACCGCGGCGCTCAACACGGTCGATGCGCATTGGCACGACTACGGCAAGCAGCCGCGGCCGGGGCGTAAGGTGGGTCACGCGACGGTGTGTGCGAAAGAGGCGCGGGAGCTTGCCGCGCGCATCGATGAAATGGCGAGTGCGCTCAAGCGCGAGGAGCAGGCCGCGCTGGCGCTGAACGTACTGCGCTAGCGCCCTCACCCCAACCCTCTCCCCCAGCCTTGATCAAAGACGGGGGAGAGGAAGCTGAAGCATCAGGCGAGATTCTTCGCCGCAAAGTCCCAGTTCACCAGGTTCCAGAACGACTCCACGTACTTCGGGCGCGCGTTGCGGTAGTCGATGTAATAGGCGTGTTCCCACACGTCGATGGTGAACAGCGGCTTGTCGCTGCCGGTGATCGGCGTGGCGGCGTTGGACGTATTGACGATGCCCAGCGAACCATCCGGGCGCTGCACCAGCCAGGTCCAGCCCGAACCGAAGTTGCCGGTCGCCGACTTGGTGAACTCTTCCTTGAACTTGTCGAACGAGCCGAAGGCCTTGTCGATGGCATCGGCCAGCTTGCCGCTGGGTGCGTTGCCGTCCTTGGGCGAGCGCATGGAGTGCCAATAGAAGGTGTGGTTCCAGATCTGCGCTGCGTTGTTGAACACGCCGCCGGAGGACTTCTTGACGATGTCTTCGAGCGCGGCGCTCTCGAACTCGGTGCCCTTGATCAGGTTGTTGAGGTTGGTCACGTAGGCCTGGTGGTGCTTGCCGTAGTGGAACTCCAGCGTTTCGGCCGAAATGTTCGGCTCAAGCGCGTTCTTTTCGTAGGGCAGGGGGGGAAGTTCGATCGCCATGAGGGACTCCTGGGCGTTGGCTGAGGATGACTGATCCGGCGGCCCTGTGGGCCGCCATGACGGCTGGTACACTAGCTATCGGGCTGCATTGTAGTGATGAATCTGAAGTTATGGACGTCAACGAACGAATCAAGGCAGTGCTCGCCGAGCACCCCATCGTGCTTTTCATGAAAGGCACGCCCGAATATCCGATGTGCGGATTCTCCAGCCGCGCGGCGCAGGCGCTTGAGGAATCGAACGCCCGGTTCCACGCCGTGAACGTGCTGGCCGACCCGGAAATACGCGCGGCCCTGCCGCATTACGCGAACTGGCCGACGTTCCCGCAGCTTTTCATCCAGGGCGAGCTGATCGGCGGCTGCGACATCGTCGAAGACCTCAAGGCCTCCGGCGAGCTGGCGCGCATGGCAGCCGATGTCACCGGAGCCAGTCACGTATGAGCCTGCCGTCTTGCCGTCTCCCGGCTCATTGGACGAGTGCTGCCGGCCGCACGCTGGATGGACGCGTGGTGCTGGTCACCGGCGCCTACGGCGGATTGGGCAGCGCGGTGGCACGCGCCGCCGCGCGTGCGGGCGCCACGGTGGTGATCACGGGCAAGCGCAAGCGCCAGCTTGAGCAGCTCTACGATGCCATGATCGCCGAGGGGCTGCCGGAGCCGGTGATCCATCCGCTGGACATGGAATCGGCTACGCCGGGCGATTACGAAGCGCTGGCCGAAGGCCTGCAGCGCGACCTGGGGCGACTGGATGGCATCGTGCACTCTGCGGTGAGCTTTGCCGGCTTGACGCCGATCGCGATGCACAAGCCCGATGCATGGTTGCGTGCTTTGCATGTCAACGTTTCGGCACCGTTCGCGCTGACGCAGGCATGCCTGCCGCTGCTGACCAAGGCAGCGGACAGTGCGGCGGTGTTCGTGCTGGACAACCCCGAGCTGATGCAGCGCGCGCATTGGGGTGCGTATGGCGTATCCAAGGCGGCGCTTGAGCGTTTCGTGGCGATCCTCCACGAGGAACACGACGCCGGATCACTGCGCGTACACGCGCTGCTGCCCGCGCCCATGCGCACCACCTTGCGGCGCATGGCGTATTTCGGCGAAGAAACGATGCAGCAACCGCTGCCCGACGCCACCGCCGATGCGGCCGTTTATCTATTGAGCGCCGAAGCGGCCGCGGCGCGCGGCACGGTGCTTGATCTGCGCGTGGCATGATCGCATCCGGCGGCAGCGGCCGCGCAGCGTTGCATAAGGGGGCACGTTGGAAACGCAGATGACCACCTTGTCGGCGGCGATCCTGTTGTTCCTGATCATGGATCCGCTGGGCAATATTCCGATCTTTCTCAGCCTGCTCAAGGACGTGGCGCCCAAGCGTCGCCGTGCGGTGATGGTGCGCGAGTTGCTGATCGCGCTGGCAGTGCTGCTGGTGTTCCTGATGGGCGGCCAGTGGATTTTGCATCTGCTGCAGCTGCGCGAGGAATCGATCAGTATCGCCGGTGGCATCGTGCTGTTTCTGATTGGCATCCGCATGGTGTTTCCGCCCGCCGATGGCGGCGGCATCTTCGGCAAGGCGGGCGAGGGCGAACCTTTCATCGTGCCGATGGCCATTCCCGGTGTGGCCGGCCCGTCGGCGATGGCGGCCCTGTTGCTGCTTACCAATACCCAGCCCGGGCGCACGGCCGATTGGGCGATTGCGCTGTTGTGCGCATGGCTGGCCACCTCGCTGATCCTGCTCAGTTCCACCTACCTGTTCCGCTGGCTGGGCGAGAGTGTGCTCACCGCGCTTGAACGCGTGATGGGCATGCTGCTGATTGCTTTGTCCGTGCAGATGTTTCTGGGCGGCGTTGCGGCATATTTGCACCTTGCGGTGTAAGCGTTCGGCGAACCGTGGCTGCGAAAATCTGTCAGCAGAAAAGGCACAGGCCGCGCGGTCTGAACGAGCTTTTAAGAACGTGGTTTTGATCCTTCGTGTATTCTTGCGATCGAACGAGTTTGGCGACGTGATTTCTCGCAGTTGTCACACTTGAGCGGCAACATGAGCGAAACCCAAGGGAGGCGGTCATGCTTCACGTCGAACAGGCCCTTACCGAGCGTCTACCGTGGCTTGCGCAGCATCCGATGATCCGTCGCCCGGTGGCCGGCATGCTCGGCCGCCTGGCCGACGAGTCGGGCTTCAATCGCGTCCTTGATCGCATCGGAAACGCGCCGGGCTTCGCCTTCGCCGAAAAATCGCTGGAAGTCCTTGGCTGCAGTTATCACGTGTTGCAGCGCGAGCGGGAAAACATTCCCGTGGAAGGCGGCGTGATGGTCGTTGCCAATCATCCGCTGGGCATGCTCGATGCGATGGCGTTGGTGCACCTGGTGGGTTCGGTGCGCCGCGACGTGCGCATCCTGGGTAACGATTTCTTGAAGGCGATTCCGCAGCTGGGCGAACTGCTGCTGCCGGTGGACGTGTTCGGCAGCGGCGCGGCGTCGCGGTTGCGCAATGTGTATCGCGCGCTGGAGCGCGGCGAAGCGCTGATTGTTTTCCCCGCGGGCGAGGTGTCGCGCATGGGGCCGGCCGGTGTCCGTGACGGACGCTGGTCCGATGGCTTCGCGCGGCTGGCCATGCACGCCAAGGTGCCGGTGTTGCCGATCCACGTGGCAGCGCGCAATTCGGCCTTTTTCTATGGCCTGTCGATGCTCGCCAAGCCGCTGAGCACGGCGATGCTGCCGCGCGAAGCGGTGGCAACCAACGTCAGCCGCATCGGTTTCAGCGTCGGTGCGCTGATCGGTCCGGAGGAATTGGAAAAGCATAGCGGCGGCTCGACCCAGCGCGCGGCCAATCTTATGCGCCGGCACGTGTATCGCCTGGCGCGTCGGCGCGGCCTGATCTTCGGCGGCCAGGTGCCGCTGGCGCATCCGGAGCCGGTCGATCGGGTGGCGATGGAGCTGGGCCAGTGCGAAAAGCTGGCCGATCTGCCCGACGGCAAGCAGCTTCTGGTGTTGCGCGGGTCGGTCGATGGTGCGGCGTTGCGCGAGATCGGCCGTCTGCGCGAGCTGACCTTCCGCAAGGTCGGCGAGGGCACCAATACGCGGCGAGACCTCGATGCCTACGATGCGCACTACGAGCATCTGGTGCTATGGGACGCCAAGATGCTGCGCATCGTCGGTTCCTATCGGCTTGGGCATGGTGCGCGCCTGATCGGCGAGAAAGGCATGGCCGGGCTCTATACCTCCAGCCTGTTCCAGTATTCGCCGGCGCTGGAATCGCGACTGGCGCAGGGGCTTGAGCTTGGGCGCAGCTTCATCGCGCCGGCTTACTGGCGCTCGCGGGCGCTGGACCAGCTTTGGCAGGGCATCGGCCTGTACCTGCAGGGCCACCCGGAGCTGCGCTATCTGTTTGGCCCGGTCAGCATGTCGGTCAATCTGCCGCGCCAGGCGCGCGAGTGGATCGCGGCCGCGCACCAGCATTACTTCGGCGCGCCGGGCCTGGCGTCGGCCAAGCAGCCCTTCAGGGTCTCCCCGGACGTGCTCGAAGGGGTGCGCCGCGAGCTTGAGGGGCTGGATTCGGTCAGCGGGCTGGGGCGCCTTCGCAACCACCTGGATGCCCTGGGTGTCAGCCTGCCGGTGCTGTATCGCCAGTACGTGGACCTGATGGAGCCTGATGGCGTCCAATTCCTTGATTTTGGTGAAGATCCAGGCTTCTCCGGCTGTGTGGACGGGCTGGTGATGCTCGACCTTTTGCGGCTTAAGCCCGCCAAGCGCGCCCGCTATCTGGGCAAGGGCGCCTGATTCATTCAGACCAATCCGTCGTCTTAAAGCTCCGGCCCTTGTAGGCTGGGGCTTCTCCACGGTTGAGATATTCTTGTAAAATTAATGTAAACCTCTTGTGTGATCTTGCTAAGGTATCGCTAAGAGTCGTGACCGTTTCCCCTACCCGGCGTCCTGGAGCGGCGCGGGTAACGCATACGGAACAGGGTCGCTCACACAAGTTTGCCAGTCAGGGATAGTTGCTTCGATTGACGTTTTCTTGCCGCGGTTTTGCAAGAAATCCAAAAACCGAGGTTCCGCACGAAAGTCCAGCGACTCATTGTCATGAGTCCGAGATTTTTTTGTGTCCAGGGAAGGGGTGAGGCATTCACGGGCAGGCTGCGCAGGCAGTGTGGCTGTCCGGAGAAGTAAGCGCGGTCACTACAAGCGGTTACAAAGAAATTTCAAAAACCAACCGGAATTACGGGGCTCTCAATGAAACGAACGCATCTTTCTGCAGCGATTGCAATGGCGTGTTGCATGTCCATGGGTGTTGCGATGGCACAGACCGCCAGCAACAACCCGGCGCAGCCAGGCCAGGGCAACACGAACAGCCAGCAGCGTGTAAACGCATCCAGCACGTCCAACACCACCGCCTCCAATGCCACCGAGCGCGATGCCAAGCAGATGGCCACGGTGACGGTGCAGGGCACGTCGCTGTCGCTGGGCGGTGGTTTGATGTCGGTGCAGACGGCGCCCAAGGCGGTGTCGACGATTACGCGCGACGCCATCGAGAAAGCCAGCCCCGGTAGCAACTTCACCCAGCTGATCGGCACCATCCCGGGTGTGAATGCGGCAACCGACGACGTGACGGGCCTGGCCAACGGCCACTACAGCATGCGCGGTTACGATTCGTCCGATATCGGCATGAGCGTTAACGGCGCGCCGATCACCGATACGGGCAGCTACTCCGTGTACGCCACCGAGTACGGCGATTCCGAGAACATGGGCGACATCACGGTGCTGCAAGGCATTCCGGATATCGACATGCCCGATTCCGGCGCCAGCGGCGGCCACATCGGCTGGGCGACGATCGATCCTTCGCATCAGGGCGGCGTGGATTTCACGCAAACCTTCGGCAACAACGACTATCGCCGCACCTTCGTGCGCCTGAACACCGGCGACCTGGGTCCGGTGCGTTCGTGGGTGTCCTTCTCCGACAACAGCGCCAACATGTGGCGCGGTGCGGGCGACCTGCGCGTGACCAAGGTGGACGGCAAGTCGGTGTGGACCATCGACGACAACAACTCCATCAGCGCCTCGCTGCAGTACAGCCGTCAGAGCAACCTCGAATACGACAGCCTGTCCAAGGCGCAAGAAGCGCAGTACGGCTACTTCTACAACTACAACACCCAGTGGATCCCGCTGAGCGGGCTGAGCGGTAGTGCGCTCAAGAGCGCGGCGACCACCGACGAGAGCTTCTACGCGCTGCATACCAACCCCTACGCCAGCTACATGTTCAGCATGGATGGCGAGTTCAAGCTGACCGACAGCATCCACCTCTCGGTGATCCCGTACTTCTGGTACGGCGACGGCGGCGGCGGCGGCGGTTCGCTGGCGCAGGAAAGCGATTCGCCGATCAACAAGTATCTGTACGCAAACATCGACCTGAACGGCAACGGCTCGGTGACCAACAGCACCAAGACCGCCTTCTCCGGCGGCACGGTGTATTCGTACTCCTCGGCGCTGACCTATCGTCCGGGCGTGCTGGCGAAGTTCAACCAGGACTTCGGCATGGACAACAGCCTCGAATACGGCTTCTGGTATGAGCGTTCGCGCAAGAGCCAGGCTGAGCAGTTCGGCCTGGTGGATCCCAACACCGGTATCCCGGGCGACATCTGGGGCAACAACTCGCTCCTGGTCTACCCGACCGGCGGCGCGGTGCAGAAGTTCTATGACGAATACACCACGACCGAGCTGAAGAAGGGCTTCGTCACCGACAACTGGACCCCGAACGACTACTGGACCTTCGTCGCCGGCGTGAGCTACCTGTACGCCACGCGCACGGGCTTCAGCTACGACTATCCGGGCTCCACCACCCAGACCTTCGCCAACTTCAACAACAACTGGCACAAGTTCCTGCCGATGGCGGGCATCAAGTTCCAGCTGGATGAGCACAACCAGTTCTACATCGGCAGCGGCAAGACCTTCCGCGTGCCGTCCAACACCGCCGCGATCCTCGACGCGCTGGCCGGCGTGAACAACTCCGCGCCGGAAATGTCGTGGAACACGGACCTGGGCTGGCGCTACTACGGTGACGCGGTCTCGGCCAACGTCGACCTGTACCACAGCAACTACTTCAACAAGCAGGAAGTGGGCTACAACCCGGTCAACAACGACGAGATCTACACCACCATCCCGCACATGGATATGCGCGGCTTCAACGGTGAGTTGAGCTGGAAGTTCGCCCAGGACTGGAACGTGTATACGTCCTACACCTACACCCAGGCCAAGATCGAAGGCGACCTGGATGGCGGTCCGTATGACAGCAACAACGGCAAGGGCCCGGGCATCTACCCGACCGACGGCAAGACCATGCCCGACACCGCCCGCAACATCGGCAACGTCAGCCTGAGCTACGACAATTCGCACATCTGGGCCACCCTGAATGCGCGCGCCACCAGCTCGATCTACGGCGACTACATGAACACCGAGTCGGTGGCTGGCTTCACCACGTTCAACTTCAGCGCCGGCTACCGCTTCGCTGACTGGAGCGGCTTCTTCACCAAGCCGTACCTGAAGCTGAACATCGTCAACCTGGCTGACCGTCGTGCTTTCAGCTACGTCAGCTCCGCGCCGATCCTGTCCAGCGCCACGGTGGGCAAGGAACTGAACCTGTACAACAGCACGGCTTACTATGGCCTGCTGCAGCCGCGTTCGTACATCATGACCTTCGGTGTGTCGTTCCGCTGAGCCAGGTTCGGCGACGGCCCGCATGGCCTTGGCGATGCGGGTCGGGCCGGAACATCGCTTCAAGTCGTACCCGAACTCCCCGCAGCGTGCTGCGGGGAGTTTTTTTTAAGCCTTAAGGCCGCAAAATATTTCTGTACGTTGACCGCATGCCCCGCAAGCAGGATGCTAGGCGGCCGCACGCATGCCGCAACCTGATAGCAGGGCATGGCGAAGCGGCCAGGAGAAGGAACGCATGAACGATACGCAGATCACCAAGTCCGGCAAGCCCGCCACGGTCAACGCACGCATTTCCCCTGCCGGCGGCCTGGATATACTTTCGCGCAACGAAGTCTCCCGGCTGCGCGATGCCAGCGGTTCGGGACTGCATAGCCTGCTGCGCCGCTGCGCGCTGGCGGTGCTCAATTCCGGCGACATCAGCGACGACCCGCGGGGCATGTTCGAGCAGTATCCGGATTTCGATATCCAGGTGCTGCAGCAGGATCGCGGCATCAAGATCGAGTTGCAGCATGCGCCGGCGCGCGCCTTCGTGGACGGACAGATCATCCGCGGCATCAACGAGCTGCTGGTGGCAGTGGTGCGCGACATCGTCTACGTATCCACGCAGTTGGAGCAGGGCAACTTCAATCTGGACGATTCGGTGGGGCTTACCCATGCGGTGTTCGAGATCCTGCGCAACGCGCGCATTCTCAAACCGCAGGTGGATCCGAACATCGCAGTGTGCTGGGGCGGCCACTCGATCTCGCGCGAGGAGTACGAATACACCAAGCTGGTCGGCTACCAACTGGGCCTGCGCGGATTGGACATCTGTACCGGTTGCGGCCCCGGCGCCATGAAAGGGCCGATGAAAGGCGCCACCATCGCGCACGCCAAGCAGCGCCGCAAACGCAACCGCTACATCGGCATCACTGAGCCCGGCATCATCGCGGCCGAGTCGCCCAATCCGATCGTCAACCAACTGGTGATCATGCCGGACATCGAGAAGCGCCTGGAAGCCTTTGTACGCATGGGGCACGGCATCATCGTGTTTCCAGGCGGCGTGGGCACGGCCGAGGAGATTCTCTACTTGCTCGGCATCCTGCTGCATCCGGACAACGCAGGCATTCCGTTCCCGCTGATCTTCACCGGACCCAAGCAATCGGCCGCGTACTTCGAACAGATCGACACGTTCCTGAAGCTTGCGCTTGGCCAGGACGTCGCACAGCACTACAAGATCATCGTCGACGATCCGCTGGCCGTGGCGCACGCGATGGTGCGGGGCATGGACAAGGTGCGCAATTATCGCCTGGACAACAAGGACGCCTTCTTCTTCAACTGGGCGCTGCACGTTCCGGAGGCGTTCCAGCAGCCGTTCATGCCCACGCATGCGGCGATGCGCGCGCTGGCCATCCACCGCGACCGGCCACGTCACGAACTGGCCGCCGACCTTCGCCGCGCGTTCTCCGGCATCGTGGCCGGCAACGTAAAGGAAGAGGGCGTGCGCATCATCGAAAAACACGGCCCCTTCGAAATCGACGGCGAGGCCGAGATCATGCGTGCGCTGGATCGCCTGCTACAGGCGTTCGTGCAACAGCACCGCATGAAGCTGCCCGGCGGCACCGCCTACGTACCTTGCTACCGGGTGCTGACGAGCTGAGCGGCCCGTGGCATTCGCGGGCCGCGACTTGACAGTCGCGGCCCCGATTCCCCAAACTATGCAGCTCCCCGCCCGAATAGCTCAGCCGGTTAGAGCACTTGACTGTTAATCAGGGGGTCGTTGGTTCGAGTCCAACTTCGGGCGCCAAATGCTAAGGCCAGCAAGCTATTGCTGGCCTTAATTTTTTTTGGGGGTCCTAAAAAATTCCAGTCAAGGACTGCAGCGCTCGAATCTAGCCATCGGTACATTTTCGGTACACCACCAAGATTTTGGAGTACCCATTGGCAACGATCGTGCGAACGCCCTCGGCCACCTGGAAGGCCATGATTCGCAAAGAGGGCTGGCTTACAAAGGTTAAGACGTTCAGAACCAAGCCAGACGCGCAGGACTGGGCTCGCCGTACCGAGGATGACATGGTGCGAGGCCTCTCCATCGAGCGAGGGGCCTCAGAGCGCCTGGTGTTCGCTGAGGCCCTCAAGCGCTACATGGCTGAGGTGTCGCCCACCAAGAAGCCAGCAACGCACAGGACGGAGATTGAGAGGGCCAAGCCGCTGATGGCTTTCTTCGGCCAATACGCCCTGGCTGCCATCACCCCAGATCTCGTCGCCCGCTATCGTGACATCCGGCTTGCGACCATCAATACCTACCCGCCTACAAGGAAAACGCCCGCGTCGCGTCCACTGTCTGCCTCTACGATCCGGCTAGAGCTTGCCCTGCTGGGCCACCTTTTCACGACCGCCATCAGAGAGTGGAGGCTCGGGCTGACTCTTAATCCCGTGAAGCCGGTGCGTAAACCGAAGGCAGCCGAAGGCCGCGATCGGCGGCTCACGACGGAGGAGGAAAAGGCGATTTATGCCGCCGTCGACAGCCACTCTAACCCCATACTGGGCTGGCTGGTGCGCATCGCTGTGGAAACCGGTATGCGGTCGAACGAGATTGTCAGCCTCAGAATGACCCAAGTCGACCTATCGCGCCGCGTCGTGCGTCTAGCGGACACCAAGAACGAGTCAGCCCGAACTGTCCCGCTGACGAGAGAGGTTACGCGTGTGTTCGCCCTCACGCTGCAAGCTTCGTGACGCCCTTGGGTGCACTCTTACGCGCCTGCCAAAGCTCGTAGCTCGCCTGGAGGTTCATCCATGTCTCCGCCGTGCCCACACCGGCTTGCTCCAAACGCAACGCAAACTCGGCACTGATACCCGCACGGCCATTCACTACACGCGACAACGTCACGCGCGTTACGCCCAGGCGCTCTGCGGCCGAACCGATCGTCAAATCCAAAGGTTCGAGAACATCACTCTTGATGATCTCGCCCGGATGCACAGGATTCCTAATCATTTGTCACTCCTTACCTAACTCGCAAACCTTGACTCGTCGTTACCTTGACTTCTTGAATCTTACCGACATGGTCCGCACTTCAGTGGTAATCCCGGTAATCCACCAGTTCCACATCTGCACCATTGAAACGAAACGTCACACGCCAATTGCCATTCACCGACACCGACCAAATTCCTTTCAACTTGCCTTTCAACCGATGAAGGTCGAAACCCGGCAGCGCCATGCCCTGAGGATTGGTTGCGGCATCCAGCATCTGCAGAATGCGTGTCAATTTCTTCGCATGTGCCGCTTGAATGCCCTTCGTTGAGCCGGTCTTGTAAAAATCAGCCAGACCCTTGTGTTCAAATCCAATAATCATTCTTCTTTGATCCTTTTCTTGCCGTATAGTGTATCTATACGCGATACACAGTGTCAAGGCTGACTTCAGTGTTGCGGTTTTCGATTGCGCCAGAGGCCGGAAGCGTTAGCGCCGAATGGCGCTGATGCTTTCGGACGCAGGCCGATCCGCCGGCTGCCGTGGCAAATCAAATACGTGCCAGCCCTGGCTGGCTCCTTTAGGGGGCGACCTCGCGACCTGAGGACGCGCAAAGCGCGTAATCGCGGTTCGGCTGGACGATCATGCCTTTCTCGAAGTGGGGCGCGTAGCGTCGCTGGGCTTGGGTGGTGTCGGCCCGTCGTAGGGTCTCATGCTGCGTTCCCTGTCCAACAAGCCCCAAGGCTTCGCGGGTCATGCCATTGATCTCGCGCCGGTCTTCATTGGTGCCCACAAGCCGCGCACGAATGGATGGCGACGCAGACGGTGAAGGAAACCCGCAATTTAGAGAAGCATGTTTTTCCCAGGATCAGCGTGCTGTTTCCCATGCGCCCTGCAGACCAACGCAAGCGCCTTGTCTACAAGCAGAAGAAGGGACGCTGATGAAAAGACTACGCAGGACGTTGACATGCTCGCTGCTCATGCTGCTGGTCGCCCTGTCGCTGTCGGCATGTGCGAGTGAACAAGAGCGCAGCGATGCTCGCACCCGTCCAATGGTGGAGAAGCTTTGCGATCACTGGTCCATGGGTGTCCTTGCACCTGGCTACATGGAGGCATGGGTCGAAGATCTGGAGGTGCGGGATGACCGAGGCCGCTGGGTACAGATGCCGCAGGGCATGGCAGGAGATATGGGTCAAACGGTTGGTTGGGACCCCAAGGGCGGCGTCGCCGGTCAAACCCTCTACAGCGCGGGCGCACCGATGGAGGTGTACGTGCGCTGGCAATCGCTGGCCGAGGCGCAGACATATCGCTGGCACTTCACGATATCGGAAAGCCTGCGGCAGGCACTGGTGAAGCAAGAGCCGGTGGTTTTTCTGGGAAAGGCTGGCAACAGCTGTCGCAGCAATATCACCATCGGCGTCGCACCAGGGGGGCGAACCATCGTCTGGAATTCAGGGTTTGGGTTTGAAACCGCCGTGGTGATGTACGGACAAGGCGAGGTGGAGCCGTTGGGACCATGGCAGGGCAAAGGCAAAGAGTACGCCTACCCGTTATCGGACAAGGCCAAGCAGTACGTGCAGGAGCACGGCATTCCGTACGGCAGTTGGGACCCGCCACCGTCATCGACCATACCGGTGGTCACTGCTGCCACGGCACAGCCGGGTCTCCCCTTACCGGCAAAAGTCGATGTGCGCGCGAAGCCCGCAGGCACCTACGTGTTGAGCAACGTGATGGACGTGGACTCCACGGTGATCCTGCGCAGCGATGGAAGCTTTGATGCCGGCATTCAGATCGGATCGGCGTATGGCCTGGCTGCTGGCCATTGGATGCAGCATGGCGACACGATCAGGTTGAAAAGGGATGCACGAATGAAGGTGCGCGGCACCGTCGCTGGATCGGAATCGGGGGAACTGTCGCCGATGTTTGACGACATGGCGTTAACCATCGATGACGATTGTTTGCGGACCGGGATGATGGGCCAGAACGCTTGCTACTTGCGCCAGTGAACAGGCTACGTGGTATGTTTTGAGTGCGCTTCTGAATCCAGTGCCCTTCATTTGGTTCTATTGGAGGGTGCATGACACCTCAGGTCGCCGCTATTCGCGGCTACAAGGTTACGAGCACAATTTCTCCGCCATTGCCGCGCGGTTTTCCAGGCCGTCCCGAGTAACGCGCGCTACGCGATCGCCCGCGGCCTGGCCAGGGGCAACCTATGCAGGGCGGCGGCAGGCAGCTTATATTTTTGCACCACCCCACTGACGCGATGTCGAGCCATGAATCGTTGGAAAGCTGCCGCGGTCCATCTATCCATCAGTTTCGTATTAGCCGCGCTGATAGGTTCGTTGCTCTATTTCGTGTGGTTTCCCGCACCTTACTTCGTTGCCGCCGGCGGGGGTGGGTTGATTCTGTTGCTGATGGGCGTGGATATCGCCATCGGTCCGCTCATCACTTTGCTGGTGGTCAGCCGCAACAAGGCGCGCAAGTTGTTGCTGATGGATCTGTCTATCATTGGCGTGCTGCAAATCGTGGCTTTGGGCTACGGCCTGTATGTCATCACCGATGCGCGGCCGGTGTTCATCGTTGCGGAGGTCGATCGGCTGACTATCGTTTCAGCCCAGGATTTGAGCGATGCGGACTTGGCCAAAGGCGACCGTCAGGCATTTCGCACGCGTTCGTGGACGGGGCCGCGGTTGGTGGGTGCGGTTACGCCCAAGGGGAAGGATGCGGGCGATTTCGTCATGAAAGTCTTGGCCAGCGGCAAGGACATCGATCGGATGCCCAGGTTTTACCGGCCGTACGACGAGGTGATCGACGAGGTCATGAAAAAATATGCCAAGCCCTTGGCCTCGCTGAAGAAGGCCACTCAATCACAACGGGCTTATCTGGATCGCCTGCAGGCGCAGACGCCCGGTCAAACGTTGCTGGTGCTGCCGCTGCAGCGCGGAGACAGCAGCTACTCGGCGATTATGTCTCCCGTAAGCAAGCGGCCGATTGCCGTACTGCCTATCGACCCCTGGTAAGGCGGCCGGGCGCTTTGCGGCATGGGCGCTAAAGACCCCGCTGCGGCGGGCTTTTTAACGTGTTCCTCATAGCAAAAACCGCCGGCGAGGCACGGTTTTCTGGCTAATCGGCCCGATTTGTGCTTGTCTTGGCGACCGGCCGATGGGTGCCGAACGGATGATGCGCTGTGCTGTTCATGCAAATGCCCCCCGTTTCGTTCGAACAGCCGGTATGGCCGCGCGCGTCGCTGGCGCCGGCTAGTGCCGGGCGGGTGCCATGACGCGGCCGCAGGTGACACAACGGGTCATGCTGTGTGCCCCGGCGGCGTTCCGCGAGCGCCGCACCGCCGGGCGATCGGCGCCGGCGCCGAGAATCGTGATGGTCGATCCGCATGGCTGGGCGAAACGGCGACGTATCGTCGATGCGCAGCGCGGCAGCGGCGCCCATGCGGCGCATCCAACAGTCTTCGCCGACGCCTCGCTGCCGCCGCCGTCGCTGCAGCAGCGTTTGAACATCGACGCGGCGGCCATGCTGCTGGCGATGAAGCAGTATGCAAACGTGCATCGCCGTCCGATGTCTGCCGGCTTGGGCGTGGCGGCAGGCGTGGCGGCGTTTGCGATGTTTGCCCACAGTTGGCATGCCGCGCCGCCCGCTATGCCGCCGATGACATCGACGGTGCGCGTTCCGGCGCCGCCAGCGGCAACGGTGCCGGCACGCATACCGGCGCCGGTATCGGCGCGGTCATCGGTAATGGACGCTGTCGTAGCGGCGCAAGCGTCGCCGAAGATTTTGCCGGCGACACGTGGGCCCAAGACGACGCTGGGACTGGCGGATGACGGCACCATCGTCGTGGTGGCGCCGCCGCATCCGAGCAACATGGATGGGTTTAATCTCGATATCACCACGCCGGGCAATCTATGGGCAAAGGCCGGTGCGCGCTATCGCATCGATCCGGTGCTTATCTATGCCATCGCCCTGGTGGAAACGCGTGGCGTGCAGCCGGATGGTTCGGTCGCGCCCAGTCCGTGGATCGTGCGCATCAACGGCCATTTGCACAGCGGCACGCGCGCCGAATCGGAGCACGCCATCGAACTGGCCAACCTGATGGCGGTGCCGGTGCAGGACGTAGGCATCATGCAGGTGTACTACCCCATGCATCGGGACATCGAGCCCGATCCGATCGCACTGCTCAATCCCGCGCGCAACATCGACGTCGGTACCCGCCTGTTGCGCAAGGCGATGCAGGAAAGCAGCGATCCGGTGCTGCGGATCGGCTACTACCACAGCCACGACGCGCAGCTGGCGCGCGGCTACGGCCAGATGGTGCTCAACGTCTATCACGAATTGAAAACGGCAATGGGCAAGATCCCCATGGGCACCATGGCGATGGAGCATGCGCAGCCCGGTACGCTGGCCGTGCGCGGCGGCGGTTGACGGTTCGGCGTTAATGTGCCGGTCAAAAAAGCCCGCCCGATGGCGGGCTTTTCGTTATCGACGGCGGCCGACGGTCAGCATGACGTTGTCGCCATCGGCCGCTAAACTGGCGCTTTGACCGCCACGGCCAGACCCATGACGCAACCCTACGTCGTCCATCTCAACCCGGTCGCCCTGCATCTGGGGCCGGTCCAGATCCATTGGTACGGGTTGATGTACCTGCTGGGCTTCCTGGGCGCATGGTCGGCCGGCGAATACCGGCGCAAGCGCGGCCGCCTGCCGGTAAGCCGCGATGCGCTGGGCGACCTGGCCTTCTACGCCATGATGGGTGTGATCCTGGGCGGCCGCATTTGGTACATGCTGTTCTATTACGCGGGCGGCATCCACTGGATCTGGACCGAGCCGATGGCCTTGTTCCGGGTCTGGGACGGCGGCATGAGCTTCCATGGCGGCCTGCTCGGCGTACTGGTGGCGGGCTTGTGGTGGTCGCGCCGGCACAAGCTGCATTTTTTCGACGCGGTGGACTTCGTGGCGCCGCTGGTGCCGATCGGCCTGGGCCTGGGACGGCTGGGCAACTTCATCAACGGCGAGCTGTGGGGCAAGCCGGGGTCGGTGCCGTGGGCGATGATTTTCCCCCATGCACACGATGAGGATGTCGCGTTGTCGGCCAGCGATCCGCATCTGGCGCAACTGATGGCGCAGTACGGCGGACTGCCGCGTCATCCTTCGCAACTTTACGAAATGTTGCTTGAGGGCGTGGTGATGTTCGCCGTGCTGTGGCTGGTGTCGATGAAGCCGCGTCCGCGTTACCTGATCTCGGGTCTGTTCGCGCTGCTGTACGGATGCTTCCGCTTCGCGGTGGAATTCGTGCGTGTGCCCGATGCCCAGCTGGGCTACCTGGCGTGGGGATGGCTGACGATGGGCCAGATACAGTCGATCCCGCTGATCGTCGTCGGCCTTTGGCTGTTGTGGCTGGCACGGCGGGCGCCCACGTTGCCAACGGCAGATGCGACACAGACGGCGTAGACTCCCCGCATGCGCGCTTATCTCGACTTGCTTGCCCATGTGCTGGAACACGGCACGCAAAAAACCGACCGCACCGGCACCGGCACGCGCAGCGTGTTCGGCTGGCAAATGCGCTTCGATCTTGCCGAAGGGTTTCCGCTCATCACCACCAAGAAGCTGCATTTGAAATCGATCGTGCACGAGCTGATCTGGTTCCTGCGCGGCGATACCAACATTGCGTACCTGAAAGAACACGGCGTCAGCATCTGGGACGAATGGGCCGACGAGCACGGCGATCTGGGTCCGGTCTACGGCAAGCAATGGCGCGCGTGGCCGGCGGCCGACGGGCGCATCGTGGATCAGATCCGCTGGGTGGTGGAAGAGATCGGGCGCAATCCCGATTCGCGGCGCCTGATCGTCAGTGCGTGGAACGTGGGCGAGTTGCCGAAGATGGCCTTGATGCCCTGCCATGCGCTGTTCCAGTTCTACGTGGCGGACGGAAAATTGAGTTGCCAGCTTTACCAGCGCTCGGGTGACATCTTCCTGGGCGTGCCGTTCAACATCGCCAGCTATGCCTTGCTGACGCACATGATCGCGCAGGTCTGCGGCCTGGGTGTGGGCGACTTCGTGCATACGCTGGGCGACGCGCACCTTTACAGCAACCACCTGGAACAGGCGCGCCTGCAGCTCACGCGCCAGCCGCGCCCGTTGCCGCGGCTGAAGCTTAATCCGGACATCGCCTCGATCTTCGACTTCCGTTACGAAGACATCGCCATCGAGGACTATCACCCGCACGCGGCGATCAAGGCCCCTGTGGCGGTCTGATGGGGGGCTCCCGGGCTCTGCCGCACGCCCTTGGGATTTGTCATCTCCACCCTCGATCCGAAACGTTATAATGGGCGGCCGGCGTGGCGGGGAGGCTCCCCAGCGCGCCCCTTGCCGCTTACCTTTTGACCCGGAGCACCCATGGCCATTTCGTTGATTGCCGCCCTCGACGAGAACTTCGCAATCGGCCGCAAGGGGCAGCTTCCCTGGCATCTGCCGGACGATCTGCGCTGGTTCAAGCAGCTGACGCTCGGCAAATACGTGCTCATGGGCTACAACACGGCCGTGTCCATCGGCAGGACGCTGCCCGAGCGCGAGAACCTGGTGCTCTCGCGCCGTCACGAGGCCCCGTTTCCAGGCCAGGTGACCGTGCGTTCGATCGAGGAAGCGCAGGCGCGTTCCAACGGCACCGGCCTGATGGTGATCGGCGGCGGCAAGGTCTTTCACGATGCGTTGCCGATGGCGCAGCGCCTCTATCTCACCTGGGTGAGCGCGGCGGTGGACGGTGCCGATACCTTCTTCCCGGGCATCCATTTCAGCGACTGGGTCGAAGTCAAGCGCACGCACCACAAGAAGGATAGCGAGCACAGCTACGACTTCGACATGGTCGAGTACATCCGCAACCATTGATCCTGGCCTGATTCCCGCCCGTGAGCGACCACGCCGGCGCAGCGCTGCACGTGATGGCCGGCGTGCTGCGCGACGGGCAGGGCAGGGTGCTGCTGGCGCAGCGTCCACCCGGCAAGCATCTGGCCGGTCTATGGGAGTTTCCCGGCGGCAAGCGCGAACCGGGCGAGGCGCCGCGGCACGCGCTGGTGCGCGAGCTGCACGAAGAACTGGGCATCCACATCGACGCCGCCGACGGCACGCCGCTGATACGCGTGCCGTGGCGCTACGGCGAGCGCGAACTGCTGCTCGATGCCTGGCAGTTTTCCCGCTGGCAGGGCACGCCCGCGTCGCTGGAAGGGCAGGCGTTGCAATGGACCGTGCCGGCACAGGTGGATCCGGCGACGCTGGCACCTGCCGATCGCCCCATTTTGCAGGCGCTGCGCCTGCCATCGCGGTACGTCATTACGCCCGCCGATGTCACGCTGGAGCAGGCACAAGCCTGGCAGCTGCGTCTGGAGGCGGCGCTGGCGCAGGGCGTGCGGCTGATCCAACTGCGTCTTCCGCTGTGGCCGGCCGCGAAGGTGCGGGCACTGGCGGCGCACCTGCAGCAACGTGCCGTGCAGTGCGAGGCGAACATCCTGCTCAACGGCGATATCGACGGAGCGCGCAGTCTCGGCGAGGGCGTGGGCGTGCAGCTGAAATCCGCGCAGCTGCATGAACAGCTTGAACGTCCGTTGCCTTGGGCGCAGGTGGTCGGCGCCAGCTGCCACGATGCGTCCGAGCTCGAACGCGCCGCGCGCGCCGGGGCCGACTTCGCCACGCTTTCCCCGGTGGCGGCGACGATGAGCCATCCGGGCGTGCAAGCGCTGGGCTGGCCGCGGTTCCAACAGCTGGCCGATGCCGCGGCGTTGCCGGTCTACGCGCTTGGCGGCATGGCGCCTGCGCAGGTCGATCAGGCGCGCCTTCACGGCGGCCAGGGCGTAGCGGGCATCGGCGCGTTCTGGTGAACGCTTGCCCGGCCGTTCAAGCAGCGGTAGCGTGAGCCCATGCGCATCATCTATCGAGCCCAGAGCCTGATCGACGCCCATCTGGTCAAGGATGCGCTGGAAAGCGCCGACGTGCCCGCCTTCATCGCCGGCGAATACCTCACCGGTGCGGTTGGGCAACTGCCGGCGCTCGACTATGTCGCGGTGCTGGTGCCCGAATCGAGCGTGGATACGGCCGAGCCGATCGTGCGCGAGATCGACCGCGCGCTGGCGCAAGCCAGAGAGGCGATTGTCGAAGAGGACGGTGACCCCGGCACGCTGCTACCGGCGCCGGGTTGAAGCACGCATGACCGAGCCGTCCGTCGCGGCGCCCATCGGCGTGGGCAGCAGTGAAGCGTCCATGCGCGCGGCCATCGTGCAGATGGCGATCGGCGCGTCGCTGCTTTCCAGCACCAGCCTGTTTGTGGTCTATGCACACGTCGCGCCGACCGTGTCGGGTTTCTATCGCATGCTTTTCGGCGGCGGCATGCTGCTCGCGTGGGTGTCGATGCGCGGGCGCTGGCGGGCGATGATATGGCGCGACCTGTGGCTTGCGGTGCTGCCGGCGATAGGCTTCGCCGCGGACTTGATTCAATGGCACCGCAGCATTCTATGGGTGGGGCCCGGCGTGGCGACCCTGCTCACCAACTTCCAGGTGTTTCTGATGGCCTTGGTCGGGCTGGTCGTCTATCGCGAGCGCCCGGCCCGATGGTTTGTGCCCGGCATGCTGCTGGCAACGGCGGGGCTATGGTTGCTGGTCGGTGCGCATTGGTCGATGTTCGACGCGCGGCATCGACTCGGCGTGTGGCTGGGCCTGGGCAGCGGTGTAGCGTATACCGTTTACCTGCTCAGCTTTCGCCATGCGCTGAAGGCCTATCCGCATGTGTCGCCGGCACAGTTCCTTGGTCTGATGAGTGTGCTGTGCGCGCTGTTATTGTGGCTGTGGGGGCGTGGCGAGGGTGATTCGTTCGTGCTGCGCGACGCACGCAGCTGGAGCGCGCTGCTCGCCCTGGGTTTATTCGGACAAGTGCTGGCGTGGCTGCTCATGGTGCGGGCGATGCCGCGCCTGCCGGCTTCGCTGGTGGGTCTGTTATTGCTGTTGCAGCCGGCGCTGGCGTTCGTGCTGGACGTGATCCTGTTGGGCCGGCCTACCGGCATGGGCGATTGGGGCGGATTTGCACTTGCGCTGGCGGGTATTCTATTGGGCGCATGGCGCCCACGCCGGCGCGCGTGAACGCAGAGATAAAAAAACAGGAGTGCGTGCATGACATCGTTCGAAAGCCTGATCCGCGCGGTGCCGGATTTTCCCAAGCCTGGCGTGGTTTTTCGCGACATCACCCCGCTGCTGGCCGATGGCGCAGCCTTCGCGCGCTGCATCGATGCGATGGCCGAACCGTGGCTGGGTGGCCATGTACAGGCCGTTTGCGGTGTGGAGTCGCGCGGTTTCATCTTTGCTGCGGCCATTGCGCAAAAGCTGGGCGCGGGCTTCGTCCCACTGCGCAAACCCGGCAAGCTGCCGCCGCCGGTGATGCACGCCGATTACCAGCTCGAATACGGCACCGATCGGCTTGAGGCACGCACCGGCACGCTGCGCAAGGGCGAACGCGTGCTGCTGGTCGATGATGTGCTGGCGACGGGCGGAACGCTCGGCGCCGCGCGCAACCTGCTGGAGCAGCTTGGCGCCGAACTGGTGGGGGCGTCGGTGGTGATCGAGCTGCTGCCGCTGCAGGGGCGGGCGCTATGGCCGCAGCAAGTGCCGTTGCATACGGTGCTGCACTATTGATGCCTGGTGGCGTAACCCCGTGACGTCGGGCTCGGGAGAGGAAGGCAGCGGTGGTCTGCGTGGCCGCATCGCGGGCGTCACGCATCGATGGGCCATCAACACGGCCCATCGTCCTCTACCTCATGCCACGCGGCGACGCCGGGCGGAGGCCGTTGCGGCGCTATGCGGGTCGAGCAGGTCGCGCGGCAGCGAACAGAACACGTCGGCGAGTTGTTTCAGAAAGCCGCCCATGGCCGAACTCTTGCGCCACAGCATGGCGATGCGCCGGCTGGGCGGATGGCCGCTGAATTCGACCAGCTGCAGATTCGGCGCCTGCGCCACCGGCGGCTTCACGGCGAGCGTGGGTAGCAAGGTGATGCCTACGTTGGCCGCGACCATCTGGCGCAGCGTTTCCAGGCTGGTGGCGCGAAAGCCGCTCTTCTCGCCGGCGCCCGCCATGTGGCACACCTCCAGCGCCTGATCGCGCAGGCAGTGCCCGTCTTCCAGCAGCAGCAGGCTCTGGTCGGACAGGTCGTTGAGTTTCAGTTGCGGGCGCTTGGCCAGCGGATGCGATTGCGGTACGGCCAGCAGAAAGGGTTCTTCGAACAGAAATTCGGCGTGCAGGCTGTCGTCGTGGATGGGCAGGGCAAGTACGCCGGCGTCGAGTTTTCCTTCGCGCAGGCGATGCAGCACGGTTTCGGTTTTTTCCTCGACCAGCAGCAATTCCAGGCGCGGGAAGCGATCGCGCACCATCGGCACGACATGCGGCAGCAGGTAGGGCCCCAGCGTGGGAAAGATGCCCAGCCGTACCGTGCCCGATTCCGGATCCACCGTGCGCCGCGCAACGCCTTTGATCTGCTCGATTTCATTGAGCACGTCGCGTGCGCGGTTGGCGATCTCGCGCCCGACATCGGTCAGCAACACCTTGCGCGGCGTGCGCTCGACCAGCGGCACGCCCAGTTCGTCCTCCAGCTTCTTGATCTGCGTGGAGAGCGTAGGCTGGCTGACGAAACACGCTTCGGCGGCGCGGCCAAAGTGCCGGTGTTCGGCCAGGGCGACGAGGTAATGCAGATCGCGCAGGTTCATAGATTGCTCCAATTATAGGCTTTGCCTATGAACACTATGGTAATAATCGATTTGAACAATGCAAGCGTCAGTCGTATCTTTTCTCTCGTCAGTGCTGAGCCCCTGCAGCTGGAGCCAGGCCAACCCCCCAACCGGGCCTGTTCCAGTGTTCGCCCGTACTCCGCGCCGCTCGTTCCCTCCCCCCCATCGGAGCGCGCGGAGTCGCCGCGGCGGCGAAGTTCGCTTCGCCGCCGCTTTTTTTACGTAATAAGGCAACCTGCTGTTTCAGCGAACTTCGCACTGAAACAGGTAACCCTTGCTGCGCACGGTGCGCAAGGGGAGCGTTTCGCCGGTGATGTTGCGCGACTTCAGGCGAAGGCGGTAGATGGTCATTTCCAGGCGATGCGGATCGAATTCGTAGGCGTTGTGGGTCATCGCCTCGATCAGCGCCTCGCGCGTGATCACCTGGCCGTTCCTGGTGGCCAGCGCGCCGATCAGGGTGTGTTCGGTGGCCGTCAACGGGATGACGTCGCCATGGGGCGAGAACAGGCACCAGCCGTCGGCCTCCATCTGCCAACCGCGCACGGGCGGTTGATCGGCCACGGAGCCGAAGTCCTGCGTGCGCGTAAGGCGGCGGACCAGACTGCGCAGCGAGGCGATCAGCAGTTCCGTGTCTACCGGTTTGGGAATGTACAGATCCGCGCCGCTTTTGAGCGCCCGGATCGGTGCCTGCCGATGGTCGGCATCAATGATCACCGCGATCCCGATGTCGGAACTGGTGCGCAGATGCCGTGCCATGTCGTAGCCGTTCTCGCCCGGGAGGTCGGCGTCCAGCAGCACGATGTCGAAGTGCTGTGCCAGCATGGTGCGGTATAGCTCCGTGGCCGACGCCAAGCCATGCGCGCGAAAGCCCGCGTTGCGCAAGGCCGGCAGCAGGGCTGTTTCGCGCGACGCAATGCCCGCGTCGACCACGGCGATGCGCAGAGGGGCGGTGGTGGAGTAGACGAGCGACAGTTCACGATCCTTCATCAGACGCCGGGCCTGCAAGAAAAATGGATGTCTAGCTTAAGCAGACCGTACCGTTCCGATTGTCGGACTATGCCGTTTGGCACTGTGGTCCTAATCCGGCTTCGCCTAGCGTGAATGGCTTTCGATACCGTAGGTGGGGTCATCCATGCATCGTTTTATCCGTCCCTTCGCCATGACGGCGCTGGCATTTTGTTGCGGCGCAGCGTTTGCCGCGGTGCCGGCCGATTCCGTTCCGCACGGTCCGTTGCCGGCATGGGCCGTGCCTACCTCGTATCGTCTGGCGTTCAAGGTCGATCCCGCGCAGCAGACTTATTCGGGTACCACCGTCATCAAGGTTGACTTGAAGCAGGCCGCCGATCATCTGTGGCTGGACGGCCGTGATCTTGACGTGTCCAAAGTGACGATCACCGACGCCAGCGGCAAAACGCATGCGGGCAAGTACGTGGCGGCGGCGCCGCAGGAGGGCGTCGCGCGCATCGATTTCGGCAGCACGCTCAAGCCGCAGTCGCTGACCCTTGCCATCGAGTACACCGCGCCGCTCAACCAGCAGTTGCAGGGCCTGTACAAGGTGAGCCATGCCGGCGTGCCGTATGCGATGACGCAGATGGAGCCGATCAGCGCCCGCTACGCATTCCCCAGTTTCGATGAGCCGCGCTTCAAGACGCCGTACGATATTTCCCTCACCGTGCCCTCCGATCAGGTGGCGGTGGCCAACACCAAACAAGTGAGCGAAACGCCGGCCGGTGACAAATGGAAAACGGTCACCTTCGCGCAGACGCGACCGCTGCCCACGTATCTGGTCGCCTTCGCGGTCGGTCCCTGGGACGTGGTCAATGGCCCGGATATTTCGCCCGACCAGTACCGCAGCGAGGTGCTGCCGTTGCGCGGTATCGCCGCGCACGGCGAAGGCCATCGCATGCAGCATGTACTGAGCGAAACGCCCAGCATCATCCACACGCTGGAGAACTACTACGGCTTCGGCTATCCGTTCGGCAAGCTCGACCTGCTCGCGGCACCGGATTTCTCCGCCGGCGCGATGGAAAATCCCGGCCTGGTGACCTTCCGCGACTGGCTGCTGCTGCTCGATCCGGATTCCCCGGCCAAGTATGTGCGCAGCTCGTTCAACGTCACCGCGCATGAACTCGCGCATCAGTGGACCGGCGACACCGTAACGCTGGCGTGGTGGAACGACATCTGGCTCAACGAAGCCTTCGCCACCTGGATGCAGCAGAAAGTCACCATGAAAGTGCATCCGGAATACCGCGCGGATCTGGACCGCATCAGCGGCGCCGAAGGCGCGATGCATAACGACAGCCTCACCTCCGCGCGCCAGATCCGCCAGCCGATCACCGGTAATGGCGACATCGAAACGGCCTTTGACGGCATCACCTATCAGAAGGGTGCGGCGGTCATTGGCATGTTCGAAGGTTACGTCGGTGAAGACACCTTCCAGAAGGGCATGCGCGCCTACATCCAGGCGCACAAGTTCGGCAATGCCGACGCCGATGATCTGGTCGGCGCGATCGCGACGGCGGCCAACCAGGGCGCGGCATTCAAGCATGCCTTCAACAGCTTCCTCGACCAGTCGGGCGTGCCCTACGTGCAGGTGAAGCTGGAGCAGAAAAACGGCAAGACCATCCTGCACCTGAGCCAGGACCGCTACCTGCCGGTGGGCAGCACCGGCGATGCCCACCGCGTGTGGGGCATTCCGGTCTGCGTACGCTACGCCACCGCCGGTGGCACCAAGCAGCGTTGCGAACTGCTCGACAAACCGACCGGCAGCATGGTGCTGGCCGACGCCGCCACGCCGACCTGGGTGATGCCCAACGCGAATGCGCGCGGTTATTACCGCTTCAACCTGGGCAAGCAGGATTGGAACACGCTTACCCAGCACGTTTCAGCATTGAGCGACACCGAGCAGCTCGCCTATGCCGACAGCATCGACGCGGGCTTCCGTCACGGCGACTTGAACGCGGCCGATGTCATGGCCGCGCTCAAACCGCTAACTGGCGTGGCCACGCGCGAAGTGGCGATCGCGCCACTTGAAACGATCAACTGGATCTACCACAACGAAGCGTCGAACGATGCGCAGCGCGCAAAGGTGGCCGCCTGGGTGAAGAGTGCCTACCTGCCGCGCATGGAGCAGCTTGGTTACCAGCGCAAGACGGGCGAGCCCGAGGGCGACGCCTTGTTGCGCAGCACCTTGGCCGAGGTGCTGGCGCTGGATTTCAAACTGCCCGAAGTGCGTGCGGCGTTGCTCAAGCAGGGCGATGCGGCTTTGGCGAAAAAGGCCGATGGTCATTTGAACCTGGCCGCCGCCGATCCGGATCTGCTTGGTGCGGCACTGGCCGTAGCGGTGCAGGAACGCGGCGAGGCGGCACTGGATGCCTTGATCGGCGAATTGCCGCAGACCACCGATCCGGCGCTGCGCAATGCGATGCTGCAGGGCCTGAGTGCCGCCGACACGCCTGCGCTGGCCGACAAGGCGCGCGATTTTGCCTTGACCAAGCAGGTAAAGGTGGGTGAGATGGCCGCGATCCTGCGCGGCAGCCGCGACACGCAGGCCGCGCGCGATGCGTTGTGGCATTGGTTCACCGGCCACTACGACCAGGTGCTGGCGCGTACCGGCAGTTTCGCCGGCGGCCGCCTGCCATCGCTGGTGGGCGGCGGCGGTTGCTCCAAGGCGGAAGCCGATCGCCTGCAGGCGTATTTCGAGCCGCGCCTGAAGGAAGTCACCGGCGCCGACCGCGGCCTGGCCCAGACGCGCGAGCAGACCTTGCTGTGCGCGGCGCTAAAGGCCAGGCAGGATGCCTCGGTGATCCAGTAACCGACGATCGATGCCAAACATGGACGCCGGGCAGCGCGAACTGCCCGGCGTTTTTTTTTGGGAGTTCCATGTCGGCCAGCGGCTACACTGTGCCGCATCGACAGGCGCTAGAGGATCCACACATCATGATCGACGGCATGCCGTGGAGTTGTCGCCGTGCCTGATGCGCGCAACGCCGTGCGCGAAGCTGCGCAACGCCTGGGCGATCGTACCGAGGCGGAGCTGCTGCTCGCCTACGTGCTCGACCGCCCGCGCAGCTGGCTGATCGCGCACGCCGACGATGCGCTCGATGCCGCGCAGCTGCAAGCCTATGCGCGCGTGGTCGAGCGTCGCGCGACGGGAGAACCCGTGGCTTATATCGTGGGGCATCGCGGGTTCTGGTCGCTCGATTTGGAAGTCACGCCGGCGACGCTGATCCCGCGCCCGGAAACCGAGTTGCTGGTGGAACTGGCGCTTGAACGCTTGCCGCGCGATGCCGCGGCACACGTTGCCGATCTAGGTACCGGCAGCGGCGCGATTGCGCTGGCGATTGCGCGCGAACGTCCGCATGCGCGCATCGTCGCTACCGACGTGAGCGCCGATGCACTTGCTGTGGCGCAGCGGAATGCACTTGGGCACCAGCTTGCGCATGTAAGTTTCCTGAAAGGGCCTTGGTTTATCCCATTGGCAGGACAGCGCTTGGATGTAGTGGTTTCCAATCCACCTTACATCGAAAGCGCCGATCCGCATTTGCTCGAAGGCGATTTGCGCTTCGAACCTCGCGGCGCGCTTGCCGCGGGAGCGGATGGCCTGGACGACATCCGTCGCATCGTCGACGGAGCCGGGCGGCATTTGCGCGCAAACGGTTGGCTGTTGCTGGAGCATGGCTGGAACCAGGGCGAAGCGGTGCGCTTGTTGCTGCGCAACGCGGGCTTTGCCGACATTTTCACCGCGCGCGATATAGAAGACCGTGAGCGCGTCAGTGCCGGATGCTGGCTGGGCGGTTAACGGCGGTTGTGGTCCGGGCAACGCATCGGCGTAGACTGCAGCCATAAAAAAGCGGGCCCGGATGAAGAGTCGGTGCTTCCGGGCAAAGCGACAAACGCCTGTCCCGGACCTACCGTCATGAATACTGGCCGTCGTGTTGTAGCCCGTCGTCAGCCCGCGCAGCGTCGCCTGGCGTGCGCGATCCGCCTGCTGCTGGCGCCCCTCGCGTTGCCTGTTTGCGCATCAGTGGCCGTAGCGCAAACCAATGCGCCGCCGCAGACGCAACCCGCCGGTTCTAGCAGTACAACGCCGACGCCGGCGCAGGCCGGTCAATCGGCGGTGACGTTGAACGAAGTGATGGTGACGGCCAATCGCCGGCGCGAACCCGAACGCGAAGTGCCGATGCACGTGGAAAACGTTTCGGCCGTGTCGCTGCAGCAACTGGGCGCGAAGAATCTCAACGACTACGTGTCGTACCAGCCCGGCGTATTCTTCGCCAGTTCCGGTGGCCCTGGCGAGGGCGAGCTGGTGATGCGCGGCGTGTCGACCGGCAATCAGACCAGCCCCACCGTGTCGCTCTACATCGACGACGTGCCGGTAGGTGGCAGCACCGTGTACGCGGCGGCGGCCACCTTCGTGTTCGATCCGGCCCTGCTCGATCTGGATCACATCGAATTTCTGTACGGGCCGCAAGGCACGCTTTATGGCGCCGGCTCGATGGGCGGCCTGGTCAAATACGTCACGGTCAAGCCCGATACCAGTGGTTTTTCCGGCAGCGTGGGCGGCGATATGTCCAACACCCAGCGCGGCGGCATGAATTATTCCGAGCATGCCACGGTCAACATTCCGCTGATCAAGGACAAGGCGGCACTGCGCGTGGCGGTGGTCGATCAACACACCGCGGGCGTCTATCGGGCGGTGGGCGAGACGCCCGCCGGCGGTGCCGACCGCAACCATACCAAGGGCGCGCGGATCCAGCTGGAATACGATCCGATCGACAAACTAACCTTCAACGTTACCGCCATGGCACAGAAGATCATGGCCGACGGTTTGTCGATGGGCGATTTCAACCTGCAAGGACAACCCATTTCGGGCGGTCCTTACGATCGCCGGCTCAACCATCGCGAGCCGTTCACGCAGACGCTGCAGCTATATTCGTTCCAGGCTGCCTACGATTTCAACTGGGCCACGCTGGACTGGATCACTTCGTACCAGAATTTCACCAATCACAGCGTGCAGGACTATCCCGATTCGTTTCTTGCATTGCTCAACGCGGTGGGACCGTTGCTGGGCGTCGATCAGCCGTTGAGCAATCTTTACGTCGATTCGCAATACACCGTACACAAGACCTCGCAGGAAATTCGCCTTACTTCCCGCAAGGGCGAAACCTTCGATTGGCTCGGCGGCCTGTGGTTCAACCGCGAAAACGTGTGGGAAAACTATGTGCTGGAGGGCAACAACGCGACGCCGCCGGGCTTGACCGGCCTGCTTGAGCAGCGCACTAACTCGGGCTTTGAGGAATACGCCGGTTATGGCGACCTCACCTGGCATGTGAATCCCACGCTGGATCTGACCATCGGTGCGCGCGCAAGCGGTAACTCGCAGCATCTGTCGAGCTACGAGAATGGTCCGGTGGCCGGAAGCCCCGGCGGATTCCGCGAACGACTGCTCAGTGACGACGTCACCAAGTTGATCACGCTCAGTTGGCGCCCCAACGACCGGGACAGCTACTACATGCGCGCATCCACCGGTTATCGGCCCGGCGGCCTGCAGGCGCCGGTCGAAAGCACGATCCTGGGCCCGAACGCGAATGCGAAAGATACCTTCGGCTCGGACAACCTGCAGAGTTACGAGCTTGGCTATAAATCCAGGCAATGGGACGGCCATTTGAATGTCGGCATCGACGGCTACGACATCGAATGGCATCACCTTCAGCTTTATACCTACACGCTGGGCAACACCATCATCCAGAACGCGGGCGATGCGCGTATCGAAGGCGTGGAGATGCAAAGCAGCTATTCGAACGGGCCGTGGCAGTTCAACGCCTCCTCGGCCTTTACCGACGCCTACACCAAGAACGGCAGCCCTGAACTTGGCATCGCCCCCAATTCGCCGCTGCCGTATTCGGCCAAGTGGTCCGGTACCTTGGGCGGCAAGTACAAGTTCATGGTTGCCGGTACCGATGCGTACCTTGGCGCCACCCTGCGTGGCTCGACGCGTCGCAACGCGGGATTCAATGGCGACAGCAGCGATCCGAATTTCAGGCTGCCGGGCTTCGGTTTTCTCGATCTCAACACCGGCGTCAACCTGCGCAGCGGTGCCAACATCGATGTCTATGTGCGCAACGTGCTCAACAAGCAGGTGCCGATCGGCACGCTCAACGACGAAGCGGTCAATTTTCTCGCTTCGGTGGGTGGCCCGATGCTGGTGCAGTTGTCGACGCCGCGCACCATCGGCGTGGCGTTCAACGTGCCGTTCTGATCGCGGTGCGCCCTCCGCCATGCGGGCGGAAAGGGCGCGGCATCAATGCCCGGCCATCAGTGCCCGGTGCCGACCAGCTTCGACGGCGGCTTGATCGCGTAAAGCAACGCCGGCAGGAACACGAACGTTGCCAGCAGCACGGCGACCAGGCTGACCAGCAGCATGCGTCCCATGCTGGCCATGCCAAGATCGTGCGACAGCGCCAGCGAACCGAACGCGGTGCCGGTGGTGAGCGCGGAGAACAGCACCGCGCGCGCGGAGGCGGAGCTGACGAAGCGGCGCATGCCCGCGCGCCAGTTCATCACGAAATACACGTTGAAGGACACGCCCACGCCCAGCAGCAACGGCAGTGAAATGATGTTGGCGTAATTGATCGCCATGCCCAGCATGCGCGCGAGCAGCGCGGTCAGCAGCGCGGACATGCCTAGCGTCAGCAGCACGATGCCCACGTCTTTGAGGCGACGGATGGCCAGCATCAGCACAATGGCGATGGCGACGATGGCCAGCGATGCGGCTTGCTTGAATGCATTCATGATGGTGTCGGCCGAGGCGATGGTGGTCACCGCCGGGCCACCCGCATCGGGTGCGATGTGCTGAACCGCTTCCACGAAGTGGCGCAGGCCGGCCGTGTCCTGTTCGTTGACGGTCGGCGATACCTGGATGCGCACCTGGCCGTTGGGGCTGACCCAGTCGCGCTTGATCGATTCGGGCAGCGTCGCCAGCGTCACGCTCTGCGCGCTCAGCGCATCGCGCAGGCTTTGCAGCTGCGCCGGCAGGAAACGGCTGATCGCTTCATTCATGCCCATCAGGCGGTCGTCGGGCGCCTTGGCCAGGCGCTGCAGCGCGGCGTCGATGCCGCGCAGCGGCGAGTCGGGCGGCATTTCGGCGTTGGCGTCCATGATCGCCTCGTGCGTGTCCAGGATCGCGGCGCGCAGCGCGGCCGGTGTGACCGGCGGTGCGGAGGGTTCCACCGCCAGCGACGGTAGCATCAGCTCCTGCGCCTGGTCGAGCTGGTCCAGCGACTCCTGCTGGTGCGCCGGCACGAAGGTGGCCGCGGAGATCACGCTGGACACTTCCGGCAGCTTCGACAATTTGTCGGTGAGCGTGCGCGCGGTATCCAGGTTGGGCACCATGATGTTGATGTTGAACGGATTGGTGATCGGATTGTCGGCCAGGCTGCGCAGCGTGCGCATCGGCTCGGAATGGGGGTCCTGCGTATCGAGCGGATTGGCGTCGAACGGCATGCGGACGCCTGCCACCAGGCCCGCTATGCCCAGCAGCGCGAACACCGCCAGCACCGCCTTGGCGTGGCGGTGCAAGCCCACGTCCAGCACCGGACCGAACGGCAGCGCCAGCTCCTTGGTTTGCCGCGTCGGTTTGGCCAGGCTGAGCAGCGCCGGCAGCAAGGTCAATGTGCACACCAGGGCGATGCCCATGCCCACGCCGGCGATGGTGCCAAGTTCGGCGACACCGACGAAGCTGGTCGGCGAAAAGGCCAGGAAGCCGCATGCCGTCGCCGCCGCCGCCACGGCGATCTGCACGCCCGATACGCGCGCGCCTTCGGCCAGCGCCACGTCGATCTCGCCGTGCAGCATGCGCATCTCGCGCAGGCGCACGGCAAACTGGATGCCAAAGTCCACCGCCAGGCCGACGAACAGCACCGCGAAGGCCACCGAGATGACATTCAAGGTACCCACCGCCACCGCGGCGAAACCGGTGGTCAGTGCGAAGCCGGCCAGCAAGGTCAGCAGGATCGGAACGATGCGGCGTAACGAATGCATGGCCAGATACAGCCACAGCGCAAGCAGGAACAGGCTCACCACCGTGCTGGCGACGATGCCCTTGGTCAATGCGCCGAACTGCACGTCCGCCAGCGCGACCGAGCCTGTGTAGTTGATGTGCACGCGGCCGCTTTTCACATCCGGCAGTCCGTCGCGAATATGTTCCAGTGCGCGGGTGGCGGCCTTGCCCGGTTGCAGCGAGCCCTCTTCGAGCACTGGATGGGTCAGCACGAAACGCACGTTCTGCGCTTGCTGGGTAACGTCCGAGCCGAGCAGGTTTTGCCAGGACAGCGGCGTGGGATGGCCGTCGGCGGCGTTATCCAGCACTTGGCGCAACTGGTCGAGCGCGGGTTTGTACGGCGTGAGATCGGCATGCTGGATGCGCACGCCCGCGGCCATCAGCGATACGCCGTTCAATAATCCGCGCGCCGACGGATCGGACGCCAGCGGCCCCAGCAGCGGCTGCGCGCTCATCAGCGAATTGAGCAGCTTGGCCAGGTCGTCCGGATCGAGCAGCAGCAGGCCTTCCTTGTGGAAGAACGGGTCGGCATCGGGGCGCGTCACGTCGATGAAGTGCTTTTTATCCGCCTCCATCGCCTTGGCGAGCGCGGCGGCGGTTTCGTCCGATTCTTCCGGCGTATCGCCGCGCACCACGGCTACCAGCACATTGTTGAACTGCGGGAATTCGCGGTCGAACGCCATGGCGTGCTGGCGCCACGGCAGCGTGCTGGCAAACAGGTTGTCCGTGTCGGTGTCCACGCTCAGCCGATGCGCGGCCTCCCACACGCTGAGGGCAGACAGCGCGAAGAAGAACAGCACGACGAGCACGGCATAGCGCCGGCAGAATCGAGTAAGTCGGACGATGAACTCAGTCACGGGCCAAACGGTTCCTTATGAAAATTGCAGTAAAGCGCTTGCATGGAGGCGACCCCGTTCGATCGGTTGTGTCGCCGCAGCGGGGTTCGCCGCACGCCACGTCAAACATCCATCAAGCAGCTAAGGCGATTGAGCCAGCGCGCGATCCGTGCATGCTGGCGATGGGTGTTGCACATCGAGTCAGGCGCTCGCCTGACTTAGCGAAACCAGCTGCGGGAAGCGGGCTCGTATCGCCTGGCGGATGCCCGGCAGATCCAGCCCCGCCTCGCTCAGCACTTCTTCGCGGGTGCCGTGTTCCAGATACGCATCGGGCAGGCCCAGATGCAGGATCGGCAAGGTTACACCATGTGCGGCCAGGCACTCGGCCACGGCCGAGCCGGCGCCGCCTGCGATGGCGTTGTCCTCGATGGTGACGAAGGCCTGGTGTTCCTTCGCCAGTTCCAGGATCAAGGTTTCATCCAGCGGCTTGACGAAGCGCATGTTCGCCAGCGTCGCGTTGATTTCACGGGCGATTTCAGCCGCCGGCGCAAGTATCGCGCCGAAGCTGAGGATGGCCAGGCCACGGCCGCGGCGGCGCAGATCCGCCTTGCCGATCGGCAGGCTGTCCAGCGTGGTGCCGGCCGCCACGCCGGGGCCGGTGCCGCGCGGATAGCGGATCGCGGCGGGGCCGGGGTGACGAAAACCCGTGCTGAGCATGCTGCGGCATTCGTTTTCGTCGGCCGGCGCCATGACTAGCATGTTGGGCAGGCAGCGCAGGAAGGTGAGGTCGAAGCTGCCCGCGTGGGTGGCGCCATCGGGTCCGACCGTGCCGGCGCGATCGATCGCGAAGGTGACGTCCAGGTTTTGCAGTGCCACGTCATGGATGGCCTGGTCGTAGGCGCGCTGCAGGAAGGTGGAATAGATCGCCACCACCGGTTTGGCGCCTTCGCACGCCATGCCGGCGGCAAGTGTCACCGCGTGTTGTTCGGCGATGGCGACATCGATGTAGCGTTCGGGCCAGGCCTGCGAAAAACGCACCATGCCGGAGCCCTCGCGCATCGCGGGGGTGATCGCGAGCAGGCGTTCGTCGGCGGCGGCCATGTCGCACAGCCAGTCGCCGAAGACCTCGCTGTAGGTCGGCTTGGCCGGGCCGGTTTTCTTCACCACCCCGGCGCTGGGATCGAACGGACCCACCGCGTGGTATTCGATCTGCGCCCGTTCGGCCGGCGCGTAGCCCTTGCCCTTGGTGGTGATCACGTGCAGCAGCTGCGGCCCCGGCCGCTGCTTGACTTGGCGCAGGGCGGCAAGCAGGGCGGGCAGATCGTGGCCGTCGATGGGGCCGCTGTAATCGAAGCCCAGCTCCTCGAACATGCTGCTGGGCACCGATACGCTTTCGTCGTGCTTTTCCAGGCGCTTGGCCAGGCCGCCGACGTTTTCGCTGATCGACATGCCGTTGTCGTTCAGCACCACCAGCAGGTTGGCGCTGAGGTCGCCGGCGTGATCGAGCGCTTCGAACGCCATGCCCGCCGTCATCGCGCCATCGCCGATGACTGCCACGAAGCGGCGCGTGTCGCCCTTGCGCTGGGCAGCGATCGCCATGCCTAGCGCGGCGGAGATCGAGGTGGAGGAGTGGCCGACGCCGAACGTGTCGTACTCGCTTTCCGCGCGGCGCGGGAACGGCGCCAGGCCGCCTTTTTTCTTGATCGTGGTGATGCGGTCGCGCCGGCCGGTGAGGATCTTGTGCGGATAGCACTGGTGGCCCACGTCCCAAACCAGGCGATCGTGCGGGGTATCGAACTCGTGGTGCAGGGCGACGGTCAGCTCCACCACCCCCAGGCCCGCCCCGAAATGGCCGCCGGAGCTGGCCACTGCCTCGATCAGGTATTGCCGCAGTTCGTCGGCGACGGTGCGCAGTTGCGCGTCCGGCAGGCCCCGGAGGTCGGCCGGGTTTTGAATCCGGGACAGGTACGGGTAGCGGGACAGATCGATCATCCGTCTATTGTTAACCCTGCGTTAGGGCGGAGCAAGGGCAGAACCGGGGACGCGTCGCTCCCCAGTCAGCATCCGCCCTAGGGTAAACAGGCGCTAGTTCGGGCCGCGCAACGGCTCTAAACCATGGCCTCGCGCCGGTGCCGGGGCAGGTGGCTGACCAGAAACTCCATCTGGTCGGCCAGGATGTTGCGGTTGGACAGGATCAGGTGCTCCACCCAGCTTGGCCGGTACGGCACCGCCAGCAGGGGCATGTTGGCTTCCTGCGGGGTACGGTTGCCCTTGCGCAGGTTGCAGGCCAGGCAGGCGCTGACCACGTTCTCCCACTCATCGCGGCCGCGCTTGGAAATCGGCAGCACGTGGTCGCGGGTCAGTTCGCCGCGGCTGAAGCGCTCGCCGCAGTACATGCACAGGTAGCGGTCGCGCCCGAACAGCGCGCTGTTGGTGAGGGCCGGCGCCGGGTCGATGGCGTGATCGCGGCAATGGCCGGTGCTGGCGACGATGGGGTGCAGGTGGATCTGGCTTTGCGCGCCCAAGATGCGGTTATGGCCGCCATGGACGGTAAGGCAGGGGGCGCCCAGGGTCCAGGCCACCGCCTCGCGGACGTAGAGACAGACCGCGTCCTGCCAGCTGATCCAGTCCAGGATACGGCCGGCGGCATCCAGTGACAGCACGCGGGTCGCGTTCAGATCGGCCCGGTTTGGCACTTCCATAAGCATGCGTTTCGTCCTTCACCCAGTAGCGAAAGAGCGTCCCATCGATGCAATGGTGCTCGGTTTTGCCCGAGCATAGACCAAATGCATTGCAAATCGCATGCAAAACGGCTTCCAAGTCCATAAAAAACGTGCGGCCGGTCCGATTCGCCCCGGGCTGCGGGCGCTGATATAGTGATTGTCCATCTGTAGACCCGACGCCGGGTTTGGGAGGGGGAGCCTGGGTGGCGACCCCGGCACGGCGGGGCAGAGGTAATTAACGTGGCTGAAGTTCTTTTCTACGAGCGCCCGGTGCCGCTCAATCGCACCACCCACAAGGATCTGCGCATCAAGGGGCTGCAGAACCTGAAGTTTGCGCACAACGCGCATTCGGTGCCGCTCACCTGTACCGAATTCCCGATCGCGGCGCGCGACCTGCCGATCCTGTTCGCGGGCAATGATCTGGAAAGCGCCGGCCCAATGGCACTGCTGGGCCTGCGCCAGAACGAAAACCTGTTCCTGGACGACCAGGGCCAGTGGGCGCAGGGCGTGTATGTTCCGGCCTTCGTGCGCCGCTATCCGTTCGTGCTGGCCGAGAAGCCGCCGGGCGCGGAAGGCGACGACTTCACCGTGTTCCTGGACGAAGGCTACGAAGGCTTCAACCAGACCGAAGGCGAGCGCCTGTTCAAGGACGACGGCAGCGAAACGGACCTGCTCAAGAACGCCGTGAGCTTCCTCGGCGAATTCCAGCAGCACGTGGCCCGTACCCGGCAGTTCGTCGAAGATCTGCGCAAGCACGATCTGCTCGAGGCGCGCAATATCCGCCTGGAACGCAACGGCAACTCCATCAACCTCAATGGCCTGTACGTGGTCAACGAAGAAAAGCTGCGCAAGCTCGATGCGGCCACCGCGCAACAGTTCCTCGCCGACGGCACGATGGCCTGGATCTACGCCCATCTGCTGTCGTTGACCAATATCGACCGCGTAGGCCAGCGCCTGGCGCTGCGCGAAGACGCGGAAGCCGGCGCGACCAAGAACTGACCGGCCCTCGCACGATCGTAAAAAGCCGCCCTCGGGCGGCTCAGACTGCTGACGAACCCCGTGTTTTACGAAACACGGGGTTCTCTGTATCAGGCCCCAGCGAAAGCATGATGGCGGCAATGAAAAACGATCGGCCCGATCGTGATCGCCGCCTGACGCGGCTGAGGGGGGCTTGCAAGCCGACTGGGCGCCCGTAAAAGACCACAAAGACGCGCCAGCAGCAGCGCCATCTTCTTGATGTTCTGGGCCGCGGCGGCTAGCAAGCACTGCTCGGTCACACGCAACCAGCCGCGCATGCGCGCATAACGATGCCCATGCAACTGCTTGGCATCGGCGAAGCTGCGCTCCACCGTCTCCTTGCGCCGCGCATAGACCCGCTTGCCCC
>Ga0335075_10000147_pt1 | contig 137353 bp, 147 predicted proteins | sample Lox_Sample_24_FD_206723 | JGI IMG/M metagenome (GOLD analysis project Ga0335075, IMG submission 206723) | Soil microbial communities from Loxahatchee National Wildlife Refuge, Florida, United States - Lox_Sample_2.4 | ecosystem: Environmental > Terrestrial > Soil > Wetlands | place: USA... | reverse complement strand
CTGAGCGAGGCGCGGATGGAAAGCTATGCGGCTTATGCCTGGCCGCGCGGCCTCGGCCGGCTGTTCGAACGCAACGGGGTGATCGTCAGCCTCGCCGCGGCTTTGGGCGTCGCGGCCCTGCTGATCGGCGTCGGCCTTGCCCACGCGCCGGACCAATTGTTCGCGACAAGACGCGGCCCGGGCTCTTTCTACCAGGTCATCCCCTGGGGCCTGATGGCCGGGCTGGCCAGCGCCGTCACGCTCTACGCCCTCCTCGCCATGACGATCGGCGCGGTCCGCTTCTGGCGGCATTCCGGCAAAGGCGGCCAGCCGACCGGCGGCGCGGCGCTGCCGGTGGCGCAGGCGGCCGGCGACGTCCTGACCCTGCGCAATCTCGGCGGTGGCGGCCATGGCTGCAACGACAAGGACGAGGGCTTCTCGACGCTCAGGCGCCGGCTGCACCATTCCATGTTCTACGGCTTCATGCTCTGCCTGGCCTCGACCACCGTCGCCTGGTTCTACGACCATTTCCTTGGCCTGGTCGCCCCCTACCCTTTCTTCAGTGCCCCCGTCCTGCTCGGCACGGTCGGCGGCGTCGGCATGATGATCGGCACCGGCGGCCTGCTCTGGCTCAAATATGTCGCCGATCAGGCGCCGATGGCCCGGCGGCTGCTCGGCGCCGACGTCGCGCTGCTGCTGCTGCTCTTCCTCGTGGCGGCGACCGGGCTGGTGCTGCTGGCGCTCAGGGAGACGGTGGCGATGGGCCTGTTGCTCGCCGTCCATCTGGGCTTCGTCCTCGCCCTGTTCCTGGTCCTGCCCTATTCGAAATTCGTCCACGGCCTCTACCGCGGCCTCGCTTTGCTCCGCGACCGGCGCGAGCGGGCCGCGCGCTCCGGCAAAGCTGAAGGATAAGCTCCATGCGCATCGTCATGTACTTCACCGTGCTCGTCTATCGCGAAGCGCTGCTCGCCGAATTGAAGGACGCGCCCGAGGAGATCGTCGTCGCCGATACGCCCGCCGAGCTGGCCGAGGTTATCGAGGGGGCCGACGTCTTCCTGTTCAACGGCAGCGCCTACACGCCCGAGGTCGCGGAGATCCTGCGCACGAAGGGCCGGTCGGTCCGCTGGTATCATTCCAGCTCGGCCGGCAACGAGCCGCTGATCACCACCGGCGTCCCGCGCCACGTGACGGTGACGCGCTCGGGCGGGCACAGCGCCGCGATCGTCGCCGAACATGCGATCGCACTGCTCCTCGCCCTCGCCCGCGGCCTGCCCTTCGCGATGGAGAACCAGCGCGCGCGCAACTGGATCAAGGTGCGCGGCGGTCCGCGGCCCGGCACGATGCGCTCGCTCTTCGGCCGCACCGCCGTGGTGCTCGGCTTCAACCATATCGGCCAGGAGATCGGCCGGCGCCTGAAAGTGCTGGGCATGACGGTGATCGCCGTAAACCGCTCCGGCACCCCGCACGAACTGGCCGACGAGACCTACCCTTCCACGCAGCTCAGGGAGGCGCTCGCCGAGGCCAGCGTGCTTGTCGTCGCCGCGCCCGCCAATCCGGAGACGCGCGGCATGATCGGCGCGGAGGAGCTGGCGGCGCTCCAGCCCGACGGCTTCGTCGTCAATATCGGCCGCGGGCCGATCATCCAGACCGACGCGATCGAGGCGGCGCTACGCGACGGCACCATCCTCGGCGCCGGCCTCGACGTGATCGACCCGGAGCCGCTCCCGCCCGAGCACAGCATCTGGGACGCGCCCAATCTGATCATCACCCCGCACCGCGCGGGCGGCGGCGATCCGACTTCTGCCCGCCGCCAGGCCCAGGCGGTGCTCGCCAATCTCGAACGCTTCCGCGCCGGCGAGCCGCTCAAGCACGTGCTGGCGACGAAGGTGGTCGACTGAGGCTAGCGGATGTCGGGCTTGCTCTTGGCGGGGTGAGCCCGGGCGACGTCCTCGTCCACGTCCGCGCCCCAGCCGGGGCCGAACGGCAGATGGAAGAGGCCGTCCTCGACATGGTTGCGCACGGTCAGCAGGTCGTGCGCCCAGGGCAGCATATCGCCCTCATGCTCCATGATCCGCAGGTTCGGGATGGCGGCGCAATAATGGGCGGCGATGCGGGCGCCGAGCGGGCCGCCCGAGCAATGGGCGGCGACGTTCACGTCGTAGACGTCGGCGATGCGCGCCATCTTCACCGCCTCGAATATGCCGACCCATTGCGGGTCGACGATGGCGACGTCCACCGCCTCCGCATCCAGGAACGGTCGCAGCCCCCGCGCGCCCATGATCTGCTCGAGCGAGCCGATCGGCGTGGCCGTCGCCTGGCGGATGGCAGCGAGCGCGGCGGCGTCGGGCAGGTCCACCTCCAGCCAGCCGAGCGCATAGGGCTCGGCGGCGCGGGCGAAGCGGCGCATGCCCTCCGGCCGGAAATGGTAATTGAGATCGAACATGATCTCGAGCTCCGGCCCCGCCTCGCGCATCGCGGCGAGCTGGTCGGCGAAGGCGGCGATCTGGGCCGGCGAGGCGTTCAGCTCCGGATAGCCGGGACGCAGCGGCCGGTTCAGCCCGCGCAGATGCGTCGTCCGGCGCGTGGCGTCGAAACGGATGATGTTGCTCTTGATCGCCTTGTAGCCGGACGCGACGGCCTCGCGGACCGTGTCCTGCAGATCGTCCAAGCTGCGCACCGCCGGCCGGTCGATGGCCTTGCCGTCGTAGAACTGGCTGTAATGCGCGCGGAACAGGCCGAGATGCGACCAGTAGACCGGGATGGCGTCGCGGATCGCGCCGCCGAGCAATTCGTAGACCGGCAAGCCCGCTTCCTTGCCCTTGATGTCGAGGCAGGCGTTCATCACCGCGCCCGCCGCGCGCGGGAAGATGCCGCCCGGCCCGCGCCGGTTGATCGACTGGAAGAGAGCGTCGAGCGCGGCGACGTTGGTCGGGTCGCTGCCGACCAGCTGGTTGCGCAGCGAATGGATCACGCCGTCCACGGTCTCGTGCCGGCTGAACTCCGACCAGCCGGTCAGGCCCGCGTCGGTCGAGAGCTTCAGATAGGAGAAGGTCGAGAAGCCGCCGTCGACATGCAGCGTTTCGAGATCGGTGATCTTCATGCGGCGTCTTCCTGATCCTGGGCGCGGGGGGCGAAGAGGCAGGCGGCGCGGCTGCCGGCCGTGGTGAGCGCGAGCTGCGGCTCCGTTTCCGCGCAGACCGGCTGCGCGACGGGACAGCGGGTGCGGAAGCGACAGCCGGAGGGCGGGTTGAGCGGCGAGGGCTGCGGCCCGGTAAGACGGATGCGCGGCGTGATCTTGTCCGGATGCGGCGGCAGCACCGCGGAGAAAAGCGCCTTCGTATAGGGATGCTGCGGATCGTTCCGGATCTGCGCGACCGTCCCCGTCTCGGCGATCCGGCCGAGATACATGACCGCGATGTTGCGGCACATATGGGCGACGATGTCGAGATCGTGGGAGATGAGCAGATAGGACAGGCCGAACCTTTCCTGCAGCGACTGCAGCAGGTTCAGGATCTGGGCGCGGATCGAGACGTCGAGCGCGGAGACGGGCTCGTCGAGGATCAGCAGGCGCGGCTGCGGCGAAAGGCCGCGGGCGATGGCGACGCGTTGGCGCTGGCCGCCGGAAAATTCGTGGGGCAGGCGGTCGCCGGCATCGGCGGGCAGACCGACAATCTCCAGCAGCTCGCTGACCCGGTCCCGGATCTCCGCCTTGCTCAGCTTGCCGGCGGTGATCAGAGGTTCGGCGATAATCTCGCGGATACGCATCCGCGGACTCAGCGAACTATACGGATCCTGGAAAACGGCCTGGACCATCGAGCGGTAGCGACGCCAGCCTGCGGGCCTGGCGTCCTGCATCGCCTCGCCGGCGAAGCGGATCGTGCCGGACGTAACCTTCTCCAGCCCGAGCAGCATCCGCACCGTCGTCGTCTTGCCGCAGCCGGATTCGCCGATCAGGCCGAACGTCTCGCCTTCGGGAATCGCGAAGCTGACTCCGTCGACGGCGCGCACGACCGGGCGCTCGCCGCGATGGAAGAGCGGCGCGGCGGCCGGATAATGTTTCTTGAGGTCGCTGACCTCGAGGATCGGCACGCTCATGCCTCGTCCGCCCGCCAGCAATAAGCGCGCTGGCCGCCCGGCAACTCAACCGCGGGCGGCGCCTCGGTCACGCAACGCTCCACCACCTTCGGGCAGCGCGGCGCGAACGGACAGCCGGGCGGCAAGGCGGTGAGATCGGGCGGCTGGCCCTCGATCGTCGGCAGCATCCCGCCATGTTCGACGCCGTGCGGGATCGAGGCGAGCAGGGCCTGGGTGTAGGGATGGCGCGGCGTATCGAAGATTGCGCGGACCGGGCCATATTCCGCCGCCTGGCCCGCATACATGACCATCACGTCGTCGCAGATCCGGCTGACCACGCCCATGTCGTGAGTCACCACGATCAGGGCGAGGCCGTAGGTATCGCTCAGCCGCTCCAGCAGCTCCAGATAGGCGGCCTGGGCGGTCGGATCGAGCGCGGTGGTCGGCTCGTCGGCGATCAGCAGGTCCGGATTGCAGGAAATGGCGATCGCGCCGACGATCCGCTGCAGCATGCCGCCGCTCATCTGATGCGGATATTGCTTGAGCCGGGCTTCGGGCGAGGAGATCCCGACCGCCTGCAGCAACTCGATCTGCCGCGCGTGCAATTCCTCCCCGTCCAGATCGAGATGCTCGCGCAGCGGCTCGGCCAATTGGTCGCCGACCGTGAACAGGGGGTCGAGCGCCACCATCGGATCCTGGAAGATCATGCCGATCCGGCGCCCGCGAATGGCCCGCAAGGCCGCCGGACTTTCATGGGCGAGGTCGCGGCCGTCGAAATGGACGGCGCCACCCACATCGGCATTCTTCGGCAAAAGGCGCACTAGCGCCATGGCCGTGGTGGATTTGCCGCAGCCGGATTCGCCGACGATGCCGAGCGTCCGCCCCTTCTCGACCGCGAAGCTGACCCCGTTGACCGCGCGCACGGTAGAGCCGTCGCGCTTGCGGCGCAGCGCGACGCGCAGATCCTCGACCCGGATCACCGCCTCTGCCGCCGCCGCGCTCATTCGTACCGGATCCTGGGATCGATCACGCTGTAGGACAGATCGACGAGGACGTTCACCAGCACCACCGAGGTCGCGATCAGCATCACCCCGGCCTGGATCAGCGGCAGGTCGCTGTTCAGCAGCGCCTCGATCATCAGGCGGCCGACACCCGGCCAGTTGAACACCACCTCTATAATCACCGCGCCGCCGACCAGATGGCCGAGCTGGATGCCGAGCACGGCGAAGACCGGGACCAGCGCGTTGCGCAGCATATGCTTCCAGATGATCTGGGATTCCGGCAACCCCTTGGCGCGGAGGAACTTCACATATTCCTGGCTTTGCGTTTCCAGCATGGCGGAACGGGTCAGGCGCATCACCGAGGCGAGCGAGAAGAGCGCGAGGGTGAGCGCGGGCAGGATCAGATATTCCGGCCCGAGCCGCCCGCTGGTCGGCAGCCATTGCAGATGAACGCCGAAGATCAGGATGGCAAGGATGCCGATCCAGAAGCTTGGCGCCGATTGGCCAAGCACGGCGACGAGCCGCAGCATCCCGTCGATCCAGGTCCCTCGCTTGAGCGCGGCCACCACCCCCATCAGGATTCCGAAAATGGTGGAGATGAGGAAGGCGGTGAGCGCGAGCTGCACGGTGGCGGGCAGCCGCTCGAGCACCATCTCGAAGGCCGGCCGGTCGTAGCGCAGGGAGGTGCCGAAATCGCCCTGCAGCGCCTGCCCGACATAGATGGCATATTGGGTGTAGATCGGCTTATCGAGTCCGAGCCGCTCCCGCACCTGCGCGATCTCCGCCTCGCTCGCATCCTCCGACGCGAAATGCGAGATCGGATCCCCGGTGAGCCGCGCGACCACGAAGATGACCATCGAGATCGCGATCAGGGTGATCAGCGAGCGGCGCAGGCGCTTGAGGAAATATCTCCACATAGGCGGCCGTCAGAGCGAGCTTTGCCGGGTGTCGAGCACGTCGCGCAGCCAGTCGCCGAACAGATTGGTGCCGAGCACGGTCATGGTGATGGCGAGGCCGGAGAAGGTGGGCAGCCACCAGGCCGTCGCGAGATAGGCGCGCCCTTCATAGACCATGAGGCCCCAGGCGGTGTCCGGCGGCTGGATGCCGAGGCCGATGAAGCTGATCCCCGCCTCGATCAGGATGGCGCGGCCGATCTGCAGCGTGATCAGAACGATGCAGGTGCCGAAGAGATTGGGCAAGATGTGCCGCCTGAGGATCCGGAAGTGACTGGCGTTGGCGACCTTCGCCAGCTGCACATAGCCGCGCTCCCTGAGCGACAGCGTCTCGGCGCGGATCACGCGCGCATAATCGGCCCAAAAAAGCAGGACGATGCACACGACGATGGTGACGAGGCCACCGCCGATCGCCGCGCCGATCAGCACGATCAGCAAATTCGCGGGCAGCGACATCTTCACGTCGACGACCTGGCTGACGATCGAGTCCGTCCAGCCGCCGAAATAGCCCGAGACCATGCCGAGGGTGATGCCGATCACCGCCGCGATCATGACCCCGCCGATGGCAATGATCAGCGAGACACGCGCGCCCTCGATCAGCCGGCTGACCAGATCGCGCCCGAATTGGTCCGTGCCGAGCGGATAGGCCCAGTTGCCGCCGTCGAGCCAGACCGGCGGCCGCTGCGGGTGGAGGAGGTCGATGATCGTCGGATCGTGCAGGTAGAGAAGCGGCCCGAGGATCCCGCAGAGGATGACCGGCGCCAGCAGGATGATCGCGAGCCAGGGCAGCGAGCGCAGCTTCCCCCCGGTGCGGGGGCGGCCGGGCGGCGACGCGGGTTCCCCGGCCGGCACGTTGGTCGCCATTGTTTCTTCTCTTCCCTTCCCTGGCCCCGTTGCGCTGGGCCGGGGCCGGCGACTCGTCAGTCCGCCGGCCCGATCCTATTCAGAATTCGAACCGGAAGCCGAGCCGGAAATAGCGGCCGACCACGTCGTAGAGCGCGCCGTTCGTCTGCAGGTTCGACGAGGTGTTCGGGACCAGCGGCGGGTCACGGTTGAATACGTTCTCGATGTTCCAGAAGAGCTGCGCGCGGTCGTTGTCGAGAATGTCGAACGTGCCCGACAGATTGAACACCACGTAGGACCCGATCTTGTTGTCCTCCGGGCTGATCTGCGGGGCCGCGGTCGCGGTGCCGACCTCGCTGAGGCCGGTGTCGATCCGGCCGGAGCCGACATAGCGGGCGAGAATGCCCACGCTCCACGGCTCCTGCCGATAGATGAGCTGGGCGAGGCCGCGCCATTTCGGCGTCGCAAAGGGCGCCGTGTTGCCGACCATGCCCGCATATTGGAAGACGGCCGGCGGGTTGCTCGCCGTGATGAGCGTGAAATCGCGCACATAGGTCGCGTTGGCGCGCAGCGAGAGCTCGCCGCGGAACAGGGGCGTCCGGTAGTTCAGGGCGAAATCGATGCCGCTGGTCTTGTTCGACGCCGCGTTGATGAACTGGTCGTTGATCCCCGCCAGGCCTCCCTGGTCGTTGAACACCAGCAGGCTGCAGAAGCTGGTGACCCCGGCGTCGCAGTTGCGGGCGATCTCGGCCGCGCCGATCGTGGTGATCACGTCCTCGACGTTGATGTCGAAATAGTCGATCGAGATATTGAGCCCGGGCAGGAAGCGCGGTGAGAAACTGCCGCCGAAGGTCAGCATGTTCGACCGCTCCGGCACCAGGTTGATATTGCCCTGATTGGCGATGCGCAGGCCGGTATATTGTACGCCGCCGAAGATCAGGTTCTGCTGCGAGACGACCGGGGGCACCTTGAGCTCGAACAGGCTCGGCGAGCGGATGTCCAGCGAGCGGGTGATGCGGAATAACAGGCCGTCGACCGGCTCCCAGGTGCCGCCGATCTTCCACGTCGTCTGGCCGCCCGACGCCTCGGCGTCGCCCGAATATTGGGCATGGCGGACCGCGCCGTTCAGCGCGAGTCGGCGGGCGAAGGGCAGATCGGTGGCCAGCGGGACGGTCGCCTCGGCATAGCCCTCGAACACGCTGAACGAGCCGGTGAAGGCCTGGCCGACGTCGGAATCGGTGACGCCGGTGGCGGCCCGGTCGTCGACCGTCGAATTCGCGCTTTCGTGCCGCCATTCGAGGCCGGAGGCAATCGCCACCTCTCCCGCCCAGGTCGAGAAGGGCGAGCCGCGCAAGTTCACCTGCGCGGCGTCCTGCACATAAGCGAGGCTGGTCCGGCTGGTGAAGGTCACATAGTCGATCGCCGCCGCCGACGGCGTGCCCTGGCCAAACAGGTTCAGCGGGACGCAGCCATTGGCCGGATCGACTAGGGTGGACCGGCAGACAATCTGGCCGTTGGCGGGGTTGATCACCGCGTCGACGGCGCGCGCGTAGGCGGCGCGGTCGCGGGTGTTGTGGGTGGCGCGGTTATAGGTGTTCTGGCCATGGGAATAGGAAGCATCCCACTCCCAGCCGCCGCCGAAATCGCCGTTGAAGGTCAGGGCGTAGGTATAGGCCTCGTCCACGATCACGGTGGTGGGCTGCGGGAAATCGTAATTGTCCCGGGTCATCTGGAAGGACTGGCCCGTCGTCGGCGGCGTCAGGCTGGGCGGTCCGGCCGGGGCCGGGATGAAGGGACGCAACGCCGCCGGGATGAACGGGTTGTCCGCATAGATGCGCACCGCCGTGCCCGCGCCGGTCAGCGGGTTGTAGACGCCGTTCTGGTCGCGCACCGGGCGGGTGCGGTTGGTGCCGCGCGAGCGGCCGTAGGAAGCGTCGACCGAGACCTTGATATTGTCGGTCAGCTCGTAATTGGCATGGCCGAACAGCACCGTCCGCTCGAGATCGAGCAGCAGGTTCACGCGCTCCTGGTTGATGTTCTGCCCGCCCGACTGCAGCGCCTGGAAGGTCTGCGTCGTGGTGGTGCCGGTGACGGTCTGGCGGAACGGGTTGAAGTCGCCCCGCACGAAGGCCGAGACCGCGGTCGCGGAGTCGAACTGCATGCCGACGAGGCCGGCCCGCTGCGCCGTGGTGCCTCCGGTCGCGCTCACGATGAGGCCGCCGGCGGTGCGGTTGCCCGACTGGGCGTCGCAGGCGATCCGCTGCTGCGGCAGCTGGTTGGCGGCGGTCGAGGCCGGGTCATTGAATAGGTAGCAGAGGTCCCGCGACCAGTCACGCGAGCGGTTCTCCAGCCCGTCGCTGCGGATATAGTCGCCCGAGACGACGACATTGCCGCGGCCGCCAGCGAAGGAGAAGCCGGCCAGGCCGCCGAGGCGATATTCTTGGCGGTCGCCATATTGCGAGACGCCATATTGCATCTCGCCCTGAATGCCCTCGTAGCGGTGCCGGAGGATCAGGTTGACGACGCCCGCGATCGCGTCCGAACCCCATTGCGCCGAGGCGCCGCCGGTCACGATATCCATCCGCTCGACCATCATGGTCGGAAGCAGGTTGATGTCCACCTGCAGCGGCTGGCCCGGCGCCGACGAGGACGGCATCATCGGCACGAAGCGCCGGCCGTCGACCAGCACCAGGGTGCGCGCCGGCCCGAGGCCGCGCAGGTCGACGAAGTTCGCGCCGGCGGTCTGCGTGCGCACGCCGTTCGAGGCCGCGTTACTGCGACTGGTATTGATGGCGGGCGATTCCTGGAGGAGCGTCACGATGGAGGAGGCGCCACGATCCTGGATCTCCTCGGCCCCAACCGAAAGGGTCGGAGTCGGCGCGAGGAAAGGCGAACGGACGCGCGTCCCGGTGACGATGATGTTGGCGGCGTCGTCCGAATCCTGCGTTGCCGGCGGGGCTGCTGCGGGCGCTTCCTCCGCCTGCGCCTGCTCGGCTGCCTGCGGGTCGGCGGGTTGCGGGTCAGCCTGGGCGAAAGCGGGAGTCGCTCCCGCCGCCAGCGCCGCGAATCCAACGGTTCCCATCCAGGCCGCGCGACAGAGCCGGCCACGCACCGACGCACGAAAAGTGGTCAACATCGCTTCCTCCCCGAGTTGTCATTTATTTTGTGTATACTCTTGTGCACAATTTGGATGAGCGAGGCAAGACCCGGTCCAAAAATTTCGGAGGCGAAAATGACGCCTGATATTGTCCTTACAATCCAGTGCTTTACAAGAAACTCTCATTGGACGGGCCGACCGAATCTCGCGCCGGGACTTGCGCCGTCCGACGTCAATGTATACCACTGCACACAAAAATCGAGAGGATAGATTGAGCAGCTACAGACAACGCCGATTCACCCGCCGGGCCTTGATCCTGGGCGGCGGCGGCGTGGCTGGAGCGCTTGCCATCGGCAGCAGTTTCGCCGGTCTGCGCCGCGAGGCCAACGACCGTGTCCGCATCGCCGTCAGCCAGAATCCGGCGACGCTCGACGTGAGCAAGGTCGGCGCCGGCGTGAACGTGCTGCGGCCGACGGTCGAGAATTTCATCGAGACGCTGATTGAGAACGATCCCAGCGGCAACATTCGTCCCGGCGTGTGCAGCTGGACGATCTCGCCCGACATGCGGACCTTGGATTATCATGTCCGCCCCGGCGTGCGCTTCCACAGCGGCGACCGGGTCACGGCGCACGACATCAAGTTCAGCCACGAGCGGCAATATGAGGGCCTGCCCTCCTATCGCAGCCGCTGCTACGATCTTCAGCGCGTCGAAGTGCTCAACGACAGCACGGCGCGCTTCCACTTCCGCCGCTCGGGCGGCACCTACCTGCGCACCCGCGGCTGCTATCTTTATTCCAAGGCCTATTTCGACCGCGTCGGCGATGCCGAGTTCAGCGCCCGGCCCAACGGCACCGGCCCCTACCGGATGACCGAATATCGCGACGCCGAATATCTCGATCTCGACGCCTTCGAGGATTATTGGGGCGAGCCGCCGCCGATCCGCAAGGCGCGCCTGCTCTTCGTGCTCGAGGACATGACGCGGATCGCGATGCTGCGCTCGGGCGAGGCGGACCTGATCATGGCGGTGCCCTATCCGATGGTGCCGGTGCTCGCCGGACTCGGCTTCGAACAGGCGCGCGCGGACGTGCACCCGACCTTCACGGTCCGCTTCCAACTCACCAACCCCAACACGCCCTGGCAGGACCGCCGGGTGCGCCTCGCCATCGCCCATGCGATCGACTCGGATGCGATCGTCAACGGCCTGTTCGGCGGCGTGCCCAAGCATTTCGCGGTCTTCTCGCCGCTCGAGGCCGGCTACGATCCGACGATCCGGCCCTATCCCTTCGATCCGGAGCGCTCGCGCCGGCTGCTCCGGGAAGCGGGCTACGGCAACGGCTTCTCGATGCCGCTCGTCTATTTCGCGAACAATTATTATGGCGGCCGCGAGACCGCCGAGGCGGTCACCTTCTTCCTTCGCCACGTCGGCATCACGGTCAATACGAGCGCGCTGGATTCGTCCCACGCCATTTCGTTCAACCGCCAATATGCGCGCGATCCGAACGCGGTGATGGTCGCGCTGGGGAGCGGCATCCTCGCCAATTACAGCGACCCGGTTGAGGCCATGCGCTTCAGCTACGGGACGCGGCCCAACAACAGCTGGTACCGCAAGCCGGAGTTCGACCGCCTGATCGACGCCGCCGTCATGGCGACCGACGATGCGAGTCGCGCCGCCGCTTTGCGCGCCTGCGCCCGCATGATCCACGAGGATCTGCAGATCATCCCGCTGTGGAACAGCGTGGTCGTCTACATGATGCGGCCGGGCGTCCGGTTCCAGCCGACACAGCGCGACGTGCCGCTGATGCGCGTCAAAGACATGAGACTGGTTTGAGGAGAACTGGCATGACCGCCGTCTATCGCGAGATCATCGACACGCCCGACGCCTGGGTGAACGCGCCGAAGGAGAGCTTTCTCCGCACCTTGAGCGCGGAGGAGGTGGACGTGATCGCCGGCCTCGTCGACGCCTCCCGCCACCTGGAGCCGCTGGAGATCACGCGGGCGGATTTCGATCATCCCGTGGTCCGGGCGCTCGCCGTCGAGACCAGGAAGAAGCTGCGCAGCGGCGAAGGGGCGATCGTCCTCTCCGGCATGCCCGAGGAAAGGTTCAGCGCCGAGGATTACAAGCGGCTCTACTGGGGCTTCGGCACCCATCTCGGATCGCCGGTGATCCAGAATTATCACCGCGACCTCCTCACCCATGTCGAGGAGGAGACCAACAAGGACAATCCCTACGACACCCGCCTCAAGGGCCGCGGTTATCGCACCTCGACCGCGGCCGGCTATCATACCGATACCAACGAGATCGTCGGCCTGATGTGTGCGCAGCGCGCCGAGAGCGGCGGCGAGAGCGTGATCAGCAGCGCGCTCGCCATCCACAACGATTTCGTCCGGCACCGGCCCGATCTGCTCGACAGTCTCTATGAGGGCTATTGGCAGGCGATCGGCCAGGACGAGGTGATGACCGAGGAGAAGGCGCCGGTCTTCGGCTATCTGGATGGCCATGTCTGCGTCTACGTCCAGTTCCGGGCGATGCGCCTCGCCGCCGAGAAGCGCGGCGAGGAGATCCCGCCGGTGCTCGCCGAGGCGATGGACTATTTCATGGAGCGCGCGGTCGCCAACGAGGCCGAGTTCCTGCTCGAGCCGGGCGAGATGCTGCTGTGGAACAACCGCACCATCCTGCACGGCCGCCGGCGCTTCGAGAATTCGCCGGAGCGCCGGCGCCTGCTCTACCGGCTCTGGCTGGAGCCCGAGGACAAGCTGCGCATTCCCGACAATTTCGCCGAGCATCTGAAGCAGCGCATTCGCGCCGTGGACGCGGAGATGCTCGCGCATTGAGGTCCCCCGCGCCGGCCCTCCCCGGCGCGGCGGGACAACCCGAGGCTTTCATCGAAAAGGGTTCCAGATGGCAGAGTCCGACATCGAGGTGGTGAAGATCACCGATTTCATTGGCGCCGAGATCCGCAATTGCGATCTCGCCCGGCAGACACCCGAGTTGCACCAGGCGCTGCGCCGCGCGCTCGCCGAACATGGCGTGATCGTGATCAAGGATCAGGATCCGACGCCCGCGCAACATGCCGAGCTCGCGGTCGGCTTCGGCACGCCGCAGAACCGGGTCGATACCAGCACCTGCATCCACGGTTATCCGTTCATGAACGGAGTCAGCAAGAACGAGGACGAGTTCGTCAACATCGGCAATGCCTGGCATATCGACCAGACCTACCAGGCGGACCCGCCGACCACGACCCTGCTCGTCGCGCGCGAGATTCCGGAGCGGGGCGGCGACACGCTCTTCTCCTCCATGGCCGCCGCCTATGACGCCCTGTCGGACGGGCTGAAGGAGACGCTCGACTCGCTCGACGCCGTGCACAGCAACGACCGGGTGGTCGCCCGCAACGTCCGCCTGCAGGGCCGGACCGTGCTGCCGCCCGTCACCCATCCGGTGGTGATTCGCAATCCGATCACCGGCCGCAAGTCGCTCTACATCACCGCCGGCTACACGCAGCGCTTCGACGGTTGGACCGAGCAGGAGAGCGAGCCCCTGCTGAAGTTCCTGTTCCAGCACGGCCAGCGGCCGGAATTCCAGACCCGGATCCGCTGGACGCCCGGCACGATCGCGATCTTCGACAACAGCCAGGTCTGGCACTACGCGCTCAACGATTATCAGGGCCGGCGCCGCTACATGGAGCGGGTCACGGTGAAGAGCTTCTCCATCGCCGAGAGCCGCGTGGCCCCGCCGCGCGCCCCCGCCCCGGCCGAAGCCGCCTGACCGGATCGAAGGGGGCGGGCCATGAAGATCAAATCCATCGAATGCCTGAAGCTCGTTCGCGAGTTTCCGGCACCCAAGACTCCGCCGCGGGGGCCGATCATGTCCGCCGGCGGCAAGCCCGGGCGGAAACGCAACAACCCTCATCCGATCCACCGCTACCCCGACATCCTGACCGACGCCTTCGTTCCCAATCCGGGCGAGGCCTTCTTCACCAAGACGATGTTCGTCCGGGTCACCGCCGAGGACGGCAGCTGGGGCATCGGCAACTCGCACTGGGGCGAATATACCCAGCCGATCATCGAGCGGCACATCGCGCCCTTGCTGATCGGGCGGGACTGCCTGGCGATCGAGCATCTGAACGATCTGATGTGGCGCTCTTTCCAACGGCTCGGCCATGCTGGCCTGGTCAGCATGGCGCAGGCGCCGGTCGACATCGCGCTCTGGGACCTCAAGGGGAAATTGCTCGGCGTCCCCGTCTACACCCTGCTCGGCGGCCCGAGCAGGCCGGAGCTCGACTGCTACGTCACCACCAGCGACATCGACTGGGCGATGGAACTCGGTTTCACCCGCTTCAAGATCGGCAATTTCATCCAGCTCACCGACGGCACGGCCGGGATCAACCGGCTTGAGGATTATGTCGCCCAGACCCGCGAGAAGGTCGGGCCGGACGCCGACCTGATGGTCAATGTCGTTATGGGCTATAATGTCGAATATGCGATCCGCGTCGCCGAGCGCCTCCGGCCCTACAACCTCGCCTGGCTGGAAGAGCCGCTCATGCCGTGGGACCATGAGGGGCACGCCCAGCTGAAAAATGCGGTACCCACGGTGCCGCTGGCGACGGGCGAGACCCATCGCGGCCGTCACGCCTTCCGCGAGCTGATCAACCGCCGCGCCATCGACATCGTCCAGCCGGACATCAGCTGGACCGGCGGCCTGTCCGAGGTGCTCAAAATCTACGCGCTGGCCGAGGCGGCCGGCCTGCAGACCCTGATCCATGTCGGCGCGGGACGGCCCGAGGGACAGCATTTCTCGCTCGCCATGCCTGAGGCGACGCTCGCCGAATTCAATCTGCGCACCCCCGCCGGCGTGCCGCTGGAGGAGGTGGTGCGGGTGCCCGGCATGCCAATCCCGGTGAACGGCAAGATCCGCCTGTCCGACGCGCCCGGCCTCGGCACCGAATATCGCCCCGAAGACTTCGCCCGGTTCGACTGACGCGCGGAACCGGACATTCAACGAGAACAAAAAGGACCTTCCCCAGATGCCGATAGACGTTCTGTGCCTCGCCAACATTCCGGAAACTCAGCGCGCGGGCCTCATCGCGGCCGGCTATGTGCTGCACGATTATGCGGATCCGGCCCTGCGCACGACACCGCCGGCGGACGCGGAGCGCTATCGCGCGATCATCACCCGCGGCGGCACGGCCGGCGCGACGCGCGAGATGATCATGGGGCTGCCGAACCTGGAGATCGTCTGCACCATGGCCGCGGGCTTCGACAAGATCGACGTCGCCGCCGCGCGCTCCCGCGGCGTGATGGTCACCCACGGCCCGGGTACCAACGCGACCTCGGTGGCGGACCATGCGATCGCGCTCATGTTCGGCGTTGCCCGCGGCCTCGTTTACGGCGATGCCGCAGCCCGGCGCGACGATTGGGAGACGTCCCGCAAGGCGCGACCCCTGGTCGTCGGCAAGAGGCTCGGCATCCTCGGACTGGGCCGCATCGGCCTGCTGATCGCCCAGCGGCTGTCGGGCCTGAACCTCGAAGTCGCCTATCACAACCGCAACCCGCGCGACGACGTCCCCTACACCTATGTCCCCAATGTCACCGAGCTGGCGCGCCGCTCCGACTTCCTGATCGTCGCCGCGCCCGGCGGCGCGGATACGATGCATCTAGTGGACGCCGGCGTCCTCGAGGCGCTCGGGCCCAGTGGCTACCTGATCAACATCGCGCGCGGCTCGATCGTGCCGACCGACGCGCTCGCCGAAGCGCTCAGGGAGAAGAAGATCGCAGGCGCCGCGCTCGACGTGTTCGAGGGCGAGCCCCACCTGCCCGAGGCGCTGCGAGGCATCACCGACAATCTGATCCTGACCCCACACATGGCGGGCGCTGCGGTCGAGGCGCGCGCCGCGATCGAGGAATTGATGCTGCGTAACCTGAGCCTGCACTTCTCCGGCCAGCCGGTGGCGACACCGGTGCCGTGGGACGAGAACGGGATCGCCGCGGCCGCCGAATAAGGCTTAGATCCGGAAGCTCTCCAGCGTCTCCGGCGCGAACAATTCCTCCGGCGCGAGCAAATGCTTCGAGAGGCCCTGCGCATGATGGTAGCGCAGGAAGGTCGCGAGCACGTCCCGATTGCGTTCGAGCCCGTAGGGCCACCAGTCCGCGCCCATCAGCGCCCTCGCCTCCTCCACGGCGGCGATCTGCCAGGGCAGCATCGTCGCCAGCGCCGCGGTGACGTTGAGCGCTTGATAAGCGAGGCGCTGCGCGGCGGCGAAGGCCTTGCACAGCGACAGGGCGGCCCAGCGATGGCGCTCGTAGACGTCGCGGCGAAGCACCACGACATGCATGATCGGGAAGATACCGGTGCGCCGGAAATAGTCGCGCTCGACGGCGACGGGCTCGGGGAAGAGGCGCCGCACCCGGTCAGGGTCGGTATAGAAGCTGCTCGGCGCGCGGGCCGAATGAAGCGCGTCCAGGTCGCCGTCGCGCAGCATCCGCGAGAGTGTCTGCGCGGGGCCGATCGGCGTCACGCTGATCCCGTCCGGCAGGTCGAGCGCCAATTTCTCGATCCGGCCCGGCTCCTCCAGCCCGCCGCTGAAATAAGCGGGCGAGGCCGGGTCGACGCCATGTTCGTCCGCGAGAATGCCCCTGATCCAAACCGGCGCCGTCATCTGATATTCGGGCACGCCGATCCTTTTGCCCGCCAACTGTTCGGGCCTCTCGATCCCGCTCGCCGTCGAAACGAAGATGCAGCTGTGTCGGAAGAAACGGGAAGGAAACACCGGCAACGCGACGAACGGCGCCTCCTCGCGCCCCAGCGTCATGCAATAGGAGGAGAGCGACATCTCCGCCGCGTCGAACTCGCGCGAGCGGAGCATGCGGAAGAAGATCTCCTCCACCTCCAGGTTCAGGACGTTGAGGTCGATCCCCTCGGCCTGGACGCGGCCGTCGGCGAGCGCACGGGTGCGGTCGTAATCGGCGCAGGCGAGGGTCAGGTTCAGCCTGCCCATCTCCTCATTCCCCCAACAGCCGCCAGGCGGGCTCGAGCAGTTCGTCTACGTCGACCGGGCGGGGCAGCAGCCCCTGCCGCCGCGCCTCCTCCTCAATGAAAAGCAGCGGCTCGCGCAGCGCCGATGTGCCGAACATCGTGCCATAAGCGCCGTCCGCCGCCTCCCGAAGCAGGCGCCAAGCCGCCCTCACCGCCTCGGGCTCCACCGCCGCCACGTCGGCGCGGACGACCGCCATATGGTTGATCGGCACCCAGCCATGACGCTCGTGCCAAGCCCGGTCCGCCGCTGCATGATCGGCGAGCACCGGCACGAATTCCGGATCTTTCGGCAGATCGGCGCCCATGATCGCCGCGGCCAACTCGCCGTCGCGCAGCCGATCCGGCAGACTCTTCCCGCTCCGGTCCCAGGTCACGAAGGGAGGCGGCACATATTCGTCGAGATGCGCGCCTTCCCGCACGCACCAGATGCTCTGCCCCGCCTCGATGCTGTGATCCTCGAACAAGGCAGCCCGGACCCACATGCCGGTCGTCTGGGTAAAGGAGCGCACCCCCACCCGCGCGCCGATCAGGTCGCGCGGTCCGACCGGACGGTCGCGATGGCGGATCAGACAGCCGCGCTGCAGGCGCGAGGCGACCACCGCGGGCAGCAGGACCAAAGGCTTGCCATAAGCGAAGGCCTGCAGCGCGGAGACAATCGCCATCTCGCAAAGATCATATTCCAGCCGCCGCACCATCGGCGCGAAGGCGCTCGGCACCGGCTCGACCTCGACGAAATCGAACGCCACGCGTGGATCGGTCAGCCGCCCCTCGCGGAGCGGCGCGATATGGGGATAGCGGCCGAAGACCGTCCTGAGGCGCACGGGCGCGCCGTCAGTCAAGCTTGAGCGCGTCCATGAAGCGCATGCGGATTCTCTGCGGGTCGCGCTCGGTGGTGCCGCGCGGCGGCTCGCTGTCGATCTTGATCACGATCACCCAGGGCGCCTGCAGCGGCCAGAACCGGTCCAGCGCCGCATCCAGCGCAGCCGCGCTGGCGACGGTCGCCGTATGCTCGAGCCCGCAGGCCCGCGCCACCGCCTCGAGGTCCGTTCCCTCGGCGCTCGCCGTCGGCTGCGAACCGGTGATCTGGTAGCAGCCATTGTCCATGATCAGCGTGCCGAGATTCTTCTGGCCAAGCTTGGCGACCGTGGCGAAAGCGCCGAGCTGCATCAGGATCGAGCCGTCGCCCTCCAGCGCGATCACGCGCCGCTGCGGCTGGGCGAGCGCGACGCCGAGCGCGATCGGCACGGCGAGCCCCATGCTGCCGAGCATGTAGAAGTTCCGGTCCCGCGGCCCAGCCGCCCAGAGATCGAAATTCGTGTTGCCGATGCCGCCGACGATGGCGTCGTCGTCGCCCACCCGCTCCAGCAGCCGGAGGGTCGCGTCGTAGCGGTTCATGACCTCAGCGTTCATCGCCGGACCTTTCAGAATTTGCCGTGGCTCAGCAGCGGCGAGATGATGAGGGCGGCGCTGTCCTGCGTGCCAAAGACCTGCTTGATCGTCCGGTCGGCGATGAAGTCGACCTGGTCGAGGCTTGTGAGCGTGTGTCCCTCCATGCCCATGGAGCCGAGGATGGGGCGCATCGTCTTGCAGACCAGGGCCTGGCCGCGATTGAACTCGCCGAGCGTGCCGCGTTCCGAAATGATCATCAGCACCGGGATTTGGTACGTGCAGGGCAGCGAGGCGAGCACGTTGGGCAACGTCGCGAAGCCGCTGGTCTGCATCAACACGACACCCTTCACACCCCCCATCCAGGCGCCGCAGACGATGCCGACCGCTTCTTCCTCGCGGGTCGTCGAGAAAGCCTCGAAATAGGAATCCGCTTCGATCGCGTCGATCAACGGGGTCAGCACCCGGTCCGGCACGTAAGTGACCAGCCGGACGTCGTTGCGCTTCAGGCAGTCGCGGATCACCTCCGCCCAATTCCGGTCGGGGACGGCGGCCGCCCCTTCCCTTTCCACGGCTTCCATGACGCTCATCGGCTTCACCCTGATTGACGATCCTCAACATTATTGTTAACAATCTGGAGAACTCTTTCAAGGGCTTTTTCGTGCGGACATATGATCGGCTGTTCATCGGCGGCGCGTGGGTCGCTCCGCATTCGGGCCGGAGCTTCGAAAGTTTCGATCCCGCCACCGACGAGGTCTGGGCCGCGGTGCCCGAAGGCGATGCGGTCGACATCGACGCCGCGGTTTCGGCCGCGCGGGCTGCTCTGAACGGACCCTGGCGGCACGCGCTGACGCCGACCCAACGCGGCGGCCTGCTGCTCAAGCTGGCCGGTCTCCTCCGCCGCGACGCCGGGCGTCTCGCCGAGCTGGAGAGCCGGGACAATGGCAAGGCGATCCGCGACACCTCTGGCGAAGTCCAGCGCGCGGCCGACTGGCTCACTTATTATGCGGGCGCGGCCGACAAGATCGAGGGCAAGCAGATCCCCTACCGGCCCGACGCGCTCGCTTATACGCGGCGCGAACCGGTCGGCGTGGTCGGGGCAATCCTGCCCTGGAATTCGCCGCTCTCGCTCTACGGCTGGAAGCTCGGCCCGGCGCTGGCGGCGGGCTGCGCGGTCGTCCTGAAGCCCGCCGAGCAGACTTCGGTCACCGCGCTGGAACTCGGCAAGCTGATCGAGGAGGCGGGCTTCCCGGTCGGCGTAGTCAACATCGTCCCTGGTTTCGGCGCCACCGCCGGCGCCGCTCTGGCCGCCCATCCGGGCGTCGACAAGATCAGCTTCACCGGCGAGCACCGCACCGCGCAGAAGATCATGGCCGCGGCGGCCGCCAATCTGAAGCGCTGTACCTTCGAATGCGGCGGCAAGGCTCCGCACATCGTCTTCGCCGACGCCGATCTCGAGAAAGCGGCGATCGTGGCCACGCACGGCGCCTTCCGCTCGACCGGCCAGTCCTGTTCGCTCGGCTCCCGCCTGTTCGTGCAGCGCCCGGCCTATGATGCCTTCGTCGAGACCATGGTCGAGCGGGCGCAGCGGATCCGGGTCGGCATGCCGCTCGACCGGGCCGCCCATATCGGCCCGCAGACCTCGCGCGAGCAGCAGGAGAAGAGCCTGTCCTATGTCGCCCTGGGCAAGGCGGAGGGCGCGCGGCTGATGACAGGCGGCAACCGCCCCGCCGCTTTTCCCAAGGGCTATTTCGTGGAGCCCACCGTCTTCGCCGACGTCGACAACAAGTCCCGGCTCGCCCAGGAGGAGATATTCGGGCCGGTGCTGGCGATGATCCCCTTCGACACGGAGGAGGAGGTTCTCGCCATGGCCAACGACGTCCAATATGGCCTGGTCGCCGGCCTCTGGACCGCGGACGTCGGCCGCGCCCATCGCCTGGCGAACCGGATCGAGGCGGGCCTGGTCTCGGTGAATACCTACCGGCCGATCCACTGGATGCTGCCTTATGGCGGCTTCAAGCTTTCGGGGCTCGGCCGCGAAAACGGTTTCGAAGCCGTCGAACATTATCTCGAAACGAAGACCGTCGTGGTCGAATTGAGCGAGGACATGCCGGCCGATCCGTTCGCGGATTAGCCGGCGGCTTGGCGTCCCGCGCGGTCGTTGCCGCGGCTGTTCTTTGCAGGCATAGTCAAACGCCGCGCGCGGCGCCCACCTTTGCAATCGGAGACGAATGAATGCTCGCAAGGTCCGATCGGGACGAAAGCGTCAATCGGCTGCGCGCTGCGATCATTTCCGGCCGCTTCATGCCGAACGAGCGCCTCGTCGAGCAGGACTTGGTCGAGTTTCTCGGCGCCAACCGCGCCAATGTCCGCATCGCCTTGGGCAAGCTGGAGCAGGAGGGGCTGGTGATTAGCGAGCCCAATCGCGGCGCGCGCGTTCGGCTGGTCACCGACCAGGAGGCGATCGAGATCACCCAGGCGCGCGGCGTGCTGGAGGGCCTCGTCGCCCGGCAAGCGGCCGAGCGCGCCACCGATGCGGACCGCAAGATCCTGAAGGATCTCACCGCCCAGATGCAGGCGGCCCATGCGGAGGGCGACCTGATCGGCTTCTCCGCGATCAACGGCCATTATCATGCCGAAATCCACCGCATCTCCGGCAACGCGACGGCGACCCGATTGCTGGCCACGCTCAAATCCCAGATCGTCCGCTTCCAATATCGCACCATCATGCTGGCCGGACGCGCCGCCCGCTCGCTGCAGGAACATGTCGACATCACCGAGGCGATCGTCGCTGGCGACAGCGCGCGCGCCGAGCGGGTCATGCAGGCGCATCTGGAGGAGATCATCGCCGCGCTCAGGATCGCCATGGCAAAGACCGAGCGCGTGGAAGGGCTCTGAGAGAGGAGCCTGGCGTCCGCTCTCCGCCCGCCTGTTTGGCGAGACCGGCGCGAAACGACATAATTATCTTTAATCCCTGTGAAGCGAACGACTTGCGGTCGTCCGATCTTCGTCCAGGCTATTATACACGTCTGTAATATTTCATCATTCTCTTCCAAGATCGCCTTGGATGCGGCGGAGGCTGCGTCCGTTCTCCGGCGCGCATTCCAAGCTGACCGACGACTCCGCGTCCCACTGCCTTGCAATCGAGCTTCGCCTGCCAGCTGCGTCGCTGTCATTCCGCACAGATGCAGATGCTTAGCGACATTTACTATTCTTCCGTCACGTCAGGTCGGCGACGCCACTGAATTATGATTAATCTCTTTTCGATCATTTTTGTTTCGGACTCACGACAAAGCCGAATTGACTCGTAATAATTTTGCCCACATTCTCATCTATACAAATAGCGATTCGCGAGAATCGCACCGATTTTAAATATTTTTGCTATCTGTAACTTGCTCTACATGTAGGGCGAGGCGGAACTGACTTTGCTTCCATATTCAAACAGGAGGACGGTCATGAATGGCGATCCGGCAGCCGCCTATCTCGGCGGGGGACTTCAACATCATCTCTCCACCTATATCTGCGGGCCGGTCGGTCCTGTCGTGTGGAGGACCTTCCATCAGCCCTGTATTTCCTACCACCCGTTCATCTGTACCATGCCGCCCGTCACCATCCATCCGATCCGCTGCTCGCTGGTCTGCGGTGGGGACGTCGGCCAGACCCTGATCTCCCCGGACTGCATTGCGGTTACCTATCCCCATGTGCCGGACCTGCCGGGGCCGGGCCCGCAGCTGCGGCAGCTGGCGGCGGCCGACTGCAAGAACGTCATGTGGACCGCCGGCTGCACCTTCGCCGGGCAGCAGCAACAGGCCGCGGCGGACTGCAAGAATGTGATGTGGACGGCGGGCTGCACCTTCGCCGGGCAGCAGCAGCAGGCCGAGGCGGACTGCAAGAACGTCATGTGGACGGCAGGCTGCACCTTCGCCGGGCAGCAGCAACAAGCTGCGGCTGACTGCAAGAACGTCATGTGGACGGCGGGCTGCACCTTCGCAGCGCCGGCCGCGGCGGACTGCAAGAACGTCATGTGGACCGCGGGCTGCACCTTCGCCGAGGCGGCTCCCGGCGGCGCCGCGCCGCAGACCTTGGTCACCTATGGCGGGCCCTGCTATCCCACCGCGAAGACTCACTGCTTCATCTGCCCGCCACCGCCGCCCTGCCGGCAGGTGCTGGCCAGCCGGCTCTGCACCCTCGTCGGCGAGCTGCCGGACACCTTCGCGCAGGCCTCGGACTGCAAGAACGTGATGTGGACCGCGGGCTGCACCTTCGCCGGGCAACCGCAGGCGGTCGGCGCGGCCGCGGAATGCGGCAAAGTGCTGACGACCCTGGCCTGCACGCTCGGTGCCGCCAGCGGCGCCGAGTGCGGCAACGTTCTGACCACGCTCGCCTGTACTCTGGGCGCCGCGAATGGGGCCGATTGCGGCAATGTGCTGACCACTCTGGCCTGCACCCTAGCCGCGCCCAAGGGCGAGCAGGGCAGCCCGCTCTGCATCACCCTGCTCACCCATGTGCCGAGCTGGTGCCAGCCCGGCACCGACACGGTGGACTGCAAGAACGTGATGTGGACCGCGGGCTGCACCTTCGCCGGGCAGAACCCCAATGCGGGCTGCGTCGAGGTGATGCAGACCACGCTCTGCACGCTCGGGCGTCAGACCGAGGGCGCCGAGCAATGCGGCAACGTGCTGACCACCCTCGCCTGCACGCTCACGGCCGACAGGATGCCTGCCGCCGACGGCAAGCTGGACTGCAAGAACGTGATGTGGACCGCGGGCTGCACCTTCAAGGCACTCGGCAAGGGCGAGCAGTGCGGCGACGTGCTCACCACCCTGGCCTGCACCCTGATGGCGGCTCCGGCGGAAGGCCAGGAAGGCAATGCGGCCGACTGCAAGGATGTCCTCTGGACGGCCGGCTGCACCTTCGCGGTGACGCCCGCCGAAAATGCGGACTGCAAGAATGTGATGTGGACCCTGGCCTGCACGGTCTAGGTCGAACGGCTGGGCCGGGACACCGCAAGGTGTCCCGGCCCTCCGCCTTTTCTGGGGGGCGCCGATGGGCAGGCGAGTTGCATCCGGACCGGCTGACGGAGCGTGCCGACGCGGCGCGCTCCTCGTGTCTTAGGCGGGCGCCGGCGCCGTGGAGACCATCTTCAGGAACCTGGTCCGCTATCTTGTCGGCGAGCGCCTGCTGACCGAGGAAGCGGTGGTCGACGGCGGCCTCGCGCTCGCGATGAGCCGCAGCCGCAATCGCTACGTGCTGGTGAAGCAGCGCAACGGCCCCTGCTATTTCGTCAAGCAGGCGATGGAAACCGAAGCGATGACCGCGGAGACGGTGGCGCGGGAGGCGGAGGTCTATCGCGGCGTCTATGGCGACGACCGGCTCGCCGCCTTGCGGGACCTGCTGCCCAATTTCCACCTGTTCGATCCGGCGCAGGGCATCCTCGTCACCGAATTGGTCCGGGACGCCGATACGCTGGCCGCCTGTCATCTGGGCCTCGGCGCCTGCCCGCCGGCTCTGGCCGCGCGGCTGGGCACGGCGCTCGCCACTTATCATCAGGTCCGCTTCGCCGAGGGCAAGCCGCAGGCCGCTTTGTTTCCCCAGACCCCGCCTTGGATCTTCAAGCTGCATAGCGAGCCGGACACGCGCACGCTCCGGCGAAGCAAGGCCGCGGCCGCGATGGTGGACATGCTGCTCGAGGCGCCAGGGCTCGGCGAACAGCTGGCGGCGCTGCAGGGCGCCTGGCGGCGGGACACGTTGATCCACACCGACATGCGCTGGGAGAATGTCCTGCTGGCGCCCCGCACCGCGCCGCTGGACGAAAGGCGCCTTGTCATCGTCGATTGGGAGCTGGCCGATATCGGTGACGCCGCCTGGGACGTGGGCGGCATGTTCCAGGCCTATCTCAATTTCTGGATCCTCTCCATGCCGCCCGATGCCGGCCCGGCGCCCGAGGCCCGGGCGGCCGCCGCCACGCGCCCGCTGGAGAGCATCCGCCCCGCCATCGCCGCCTTTTCGGACGCCTATCTCGACGCGAGCGAGGCCTATGGCGACACACCGGCGCCGTTCCTGGAACGCGCAACCGCGATGATGGGCGCGCGGATGCTGGTCACCGCCTTCGAGATGAGCGCCTGGAGCGAGACGCTCCCCCCTCATGCGGTGATGATCGCGCAGACGGGTCTGAACGTGCTGCAGGCGCCCGCGGATGCGGCGCGCGACCTGCTGGGGCTGGACCTGGCGGACCGGCCGGTGCCGGCCGATCGGGAAAGGCGGCGGGCATGACCGAAATCCTCGCGCCGCTCCGCGCCTTCGTCGCCGCGCTCCGGATGGAGGGCTCGGTCCTCAGGCTCGACGGAAAGATGGCGGGCGTGGCCGCAGGCGCCGAGGCGGCGAAGCTCGCCGACGCGCTGACCCTCTGCGTCTACGAACATGCCTATACCAAGGCCTATCCGCCCGCCGACGCGGCCCCGCCGGGCGAGGAGCGCGACCTTACCCAGGCGATCGCCGGCGCCAACACCACCCGCCCGCGCAGCGAAACGGGCTGGAGCGTCGCCGAAAGCTGGGCGGATGGCAGCGTGGTCGCGACCCGGCATGGCCGCACCCGGCGGTTCGGCGCCGGCCAGTTCATGCCGATGAACGGTGTCTTCCCGGTCGTCGCCGGGACCGCGCTCGCCGTCCAGCTCCCGGCCGGTTCGGCGACGCGGCAGCCGGGCTTCTATTATTGCTTCGGCGAGGGCTTCCGCGACGTGCACGACCAGAGCCCGCTGGTGCGGCTCTACTGGAACCTGATGGCGCCCGGCACCGAGGCCTTCACCGCCATCCTCACCGGCGCGCTCAACCGCTACGAAATCCCTTTCGAGCTGAAGGTGGCGACGCACAGCGCCTTCTCGGCGCGGCGGGACAACGCCGTCCTCTATCTGGCCCGCGACGTCTTTCCGGCGGCGGCGCTGGCGCTCCACGCGGTCCTGCCCGCGCTCGCCGGGACGCTCGCGCCCGACGTGCCCCTGTTCACCAAGGCGCTGGCCCCCGGCGTGGGCTTCGCCGAGGATCCGGGCGGCAGCAATGAAAGCTTCGGCAGCGCCCGCAGCCGGCTCGTCGCCACGGCGCTGGCGGCATCCCGCACTGATGACGGTTTCAGCTGGGACGAGTTCACCCGCCAGTTCGCCGAAGCCGTCGGCGCCGCCCGGCTCGACATGGACGCCCTCTGGCTCAACCCCGGATCGAAGGACATTTACCGATTCACGCAGCCCTCGCCCCGCAAAGCAGCCGCCTAGGCCAGGATCTCGGCGCGGCGTGCATCGGCGCCGCCTTCGAGATCGGCACGCGCCTCGTCCGCGACGCCGTCTGGGACGGCGGCCGCTGCAACTGGTTCAGCCCCGTCTATGACGAGTTCGGCGGCGTCCAGCAGCTCGGCTGGGGGACGCTCGGACCCACCCTCTATGACGGCACGGCGGGCATTGCCTTGTTTCTCGCCGAGCTCCACCGCGTCACCCGCGACCCGGTCGTCGGCGCGACCGCGGCCGGTGCGCTCGAACACGCCTTCTCGCGCGTCGACGACGTGCCGGCCGGCCTCCATGCCGGCTTCTATACTGGCTGGCTCGGCATCGGCCACGTCGCGGTCGAGGCGGCGCGTTGCCTGGCCTCGCCGGAGCTGGAGGCGCGCGGCTTGGCGCTCATCCGCGGCGCGATCGCCAAGGCGGAGGATGCGGTGGACATCATGTCGGGCAATGCCGGGATGATCGGCCCGCTGCTTCGCCACGCCGCCGGCGCGCCGGACCGGGCGGATCTGGTGGAGGCCGCGCGTGCCGCCGGCGAGCGCCTGCTCGCCGCCGCCTCGACGGGCGAGCGCGGCCTGTCCTGGGACACGGTCGGCGACATGAAGAAAGTGGTGGAGGAATCGGGCCTCGGCCAGGATGCCGGCCTGCCCTGGATGGAGAGCGACCATCCTCATCTGACCGGCCTGTCCCACGGCGCGGGCGGTGTCGCGGTAGCTCTGCTCGAGCTCGCCAAAGTCACGGGCGACCCCCGCTTCTCCGAGGCGGCGCGGGCCGCCTTCGCCTATGAGGACAGCTGGTTCAACCAGGCGGGGGATTTCTGGCCCGATCTTCGCCTGGACGATCAGCAGGCCGCAGGCCAGTCCGCCTGGTGCCACGGCGCGGCGGGCATCGGCCTCGCCCGGCTGCAGGCCTACCGCCTGACCGGCGACAAGAGCTATCTCGAGGGTGTGGAGCGGGCCTTGCGCGTCGCCGCCAAATCGCTGGTCCGCGCCTTCGCCGCCGGATCGCCCAGCTATTGCCTGTGCCATGGCGCCGCGGGCGATGCCGAATTGTTCATGCTGGCCGCGGAGACGCTGCGGGACATGGACGCGGCCCAGCTCGTCTCCGCGGTCGCCTGGCACGGCCTCACCACCTTCGCCGATCCGAAGGCGCCCTGGCCATCGGGCGTGCCCGGCGCGCAGGAGGCGCCCGGGCTCATGCTCGGCGCGGCGGGCACCGGCCATTTCTACCTGCGCGTCGCCGATCCGGCCGCGACCCCCTCGATCCTGCTCGTCTCGCCCGCCGGCTGAACCCTCACTCCGTCCAGCGCCGCTGCACGATCCGCGACGGTTGGAGCCGCGCGTCGACCAGCACCGTCTCGCGATAATCGCTGCCCATCAGCCGGATGCGCACGTCGAGCGTGAACCAATTGGTCTTGAGCTGCGGCTGCACCTGGACGTCGAGCGGCACGTTCAGCTCGCTCATCGCCTCGATCCGCCAGAATTCGACCTGATTGCCCCAGCCGGCCGACGGCCGCTGCGCGAGCACCCGGCGGGCGCGGTCGAGGGTGATCTGGCCCGGCGCGAGCATCGCCAGCAGCGGCGCCTGTTCGAGGCTCAGCGTATTGATGTTGATCGGCGAGAGATCGTGGACCGGCAGCGCGCAGAGCCAGGGCCGGAGGCGGGCGTAGATTTCCGGGGTCATGCCGGCGAGCGAGCGCGCTTCGCCCGGATCGGCGAACAGCGTGTTGCCGGTCCGATAGGGCGCCGGGCCGGCGGCATAGGCCTCGTCCTCGGCACCGCCCGGACCGGGAACATTGTCGCTGTCCACCCAGTCGGCCGCCGCCTCGGCGATCCGCCGCGCCTCCTGCTCCGGCACCTCCAGCGCGATCAGCAGGCCCATGAACTGGCCGACGCCCGAGGCGCGGCGCACGAAGGGCTGGCCGGGCTGGCCGTCGACGACGCTGTTGAGATTGAAGCAATTGCCCCCGTCGCGGACGGTGACCTCCGCGACGGCGTCGTTCGGCAGCTGGATGGTGCGGGTCGCGCCGTTCCAATTGCCGTCGAGCGTGGTCCGCTCCGGGCTCTGCTGGATGCGGTCGTCCACGGTGAGCAAGGCGAGCTGCTCCACCCCCTCCGCGAACAGCCGGCCCTGGTCGCGCGCCATGGCGTTGACGGCGACGCTGCGCGACAGCCGCAGCCCCTCGACCATCGAGGCCGCGATCGCGCCCGTCACCGCGACCAGCAGCAACACCGCCAGCAAAGCGGCGCCGCGCTCGCCTTCGGGCACCCGCCGCTTCACCGGCCATTCCCCACGAGGAAGACCTGGCGGATCTCGCCCTGCCCCTCGCTGTCGCTGACGATCTCCACCGCGGTCGGCAGTCGCGCGGCGTCGGTCGGATCCCAGCGCTCGCGCCAATTGCCCTCACGGTCGCGGTAGCGCAGCTGGACGCGGCGTACGCTCTCCAGCAGCGGCATGGCGACGGCGCGCCCCTCCCCGTCCACCGCATCGTAGCGCCAGCGTTCCAGCCGGCCGTCGCGGAGCCGGTACTCGACCCGCTGCAGCGAGGAACGGAAGGCGTTGTCGTCCTCCCAGCCGCGACGGACGAAGGCCATGAGCAAGGCCTCGCCGCCATTGCCGCCCGTGAAGGCGGGCCGCGGGCGGCCGTCACCGTCGCGATGGATGCGCGGCGCCGCCAAGGCGAGATCGGCATTGAGCAGGGCGCTGGTCCGGCGGAGCGTGCTCAGCTCGTCCAGCACCCGCTCGGCGCTGTCCTGCGTCCGCACCGTCAGGGTGAGCAAGGTGACGCCCGCGGCCGTGATCATCCCGAAGATCATCAGCGCGATCAGCATCTCGATAAGGGTGAAGCCGGCCTCGGCCTGGCGCGCGCGCATCAGACCGGCCCCCGGCGGAAGACGGTGAGGCTCGCCCGCCCCGGCCCGCCCGCTTCCGGCTGCACCAGGATCTCGATCTGCTGGATGCGCGCCTCGGGCGAGCGGCTGACCGTCCGAGTCCAGCGCCAGCGGCGGCCGGCATTGACCGCATCGCCCTGGCTCGCGCCGAAGGCGGGCGGCTGCGGATCGGTCAGCGTCTCGACCGCGAGGTTTCGCGCGACGATCTGGGCGATCGCCTGGTCCGACAGGCTGGCGCTGTTGGTCGCGGTCGCGCCGCCGAGCCGGAGCAGGGCCAGCGCCGCGAGGCTGAAGATGGCCAGCGCCACCAGCATCTCGATCAGCGTGAAGCCGTTTTCGGCGGGAGCGCCGACCAAGAGCTCGCAGCCGCGTTCGCCTTTCCGGTCAGCGCACGACATGCACGCCTCCGTCGCCGGCCACGTCGATGACCGCCCGATCCTCGCCGCGCCGAAGCGTGATCCGGGCGGGTTCGGAAAAGCCGGTGGAATCGAAGCGGATGCTGGCCTGGTCGGTGCCACCGACGTCAGGGACAGTACGCTCCACCCAGTCGTAATGCGCCTCGGTCCGCCAGACGCCGCCTTCGCGCCGCGCGACCTCATAGCCGCCGCGGCCGATCTGCAGCGCCATCGCGCGGGATTCGAGGATGGCGGTGTCGCGCACCGCCTTGACGCGGGCGGCCAAGCGCTCCGCTTCGCCGCTGATGCTGCCGCCCGGCTCCGGCATGGCGAGCACGACCGCGGCCGCCGCCAGCCCGAGGATGACGAGCACCACCATCAGCTCGATGAGGGTGAAGCCCTCCTGTTTCCGTTTCCGTCCGCGCATGGCCGGAGCGACCCTTAGCAGCGCGCGCATGTCACGAAAGTGACACGCCGGCACGCCACCCGGCGCACAGCGTGACCGGTTCGTCCCGCTTCAGGTCTGGTTTCGGAATTTGCACCTTTTGGGTGGTGACATTCCTTGACGGACAGGGAAAGGGGGATCGGCCAGAATGGAGCCCCGAATGCCCAATCGTCCGTTCGCGCGCGTGCTGATCTTCGGCGCGGGCGCGGCGCTTCTCATCTTCCTCGTCGTCCTCGCCATCCGTCATTTCACTGCCGAGCGCGAAGAGCGCCGGGAGGCGCGGAACGAGTTCAATCCCGCGGCCTATTCGGCTCCCCCACGGCTCGACGCGCCCACCGGCGCGAGCGACATGCAGGTGGTCGACGCGATGCTGAGCCTCGCCCAACTCCGGCCCGACGATTATGTGATCGACCTCGGCTCGGGCGACGGCCGCATCCTGATCGCCGCCGCCCGGTCCAACGGCGCGCACGGGCTCGGCGTCGACATCGATCCGGCGCAGATCGAGCTGGCCAATCGCAACGCGCGTAATGCCGGCGTCACCGGCCTGGTCAGCTTCCGCCGGCAGGACCTGTTCCAGACGCCGCTCGCGGAGGCGGACATCCTGACCGTCTACCTCACCGCCGCGGTCAACCTGCGCCTGCGCCCGCGCATCCTTTCCCAGATGCGGCCCGGCACGCGCGTGGTGAGCCACGAATATGACATGGGCGACTGGCATTACGATCAGCGCCGCCGGGTCGGCGACGCCACCGTCTTCCTCTGGATCGTGCCCGCGCAGGTGGCGGGCAATTGGACGCTGACCGACAATGGCCGGACGACTCCCCTCGCGATCGAGCAGCAATTCCAGCGCTTCACCGGCGCGGTCGGCGAGCAGGGCCGGATCGAGCAGGGCCGCCTCGAAGGGACGCGTATCCGCTTCATCGCCAATACGGGCAACGGCCGGCGCGTCTATGAGGGCATTGTCGAGGGCAACAGGATGACCGGCGCCGAGGGCGCGACCTGGTCGGCGGCCCGCGCTTCCTAGGCCTTGCGCAGCACGACCGAGAGGTTGTTCGCCGGCATCTCCACGATCCGCTCGAGCACGAGGCCCTGCGTTGCAGCCTCCGCGACGACGTCCTCGACATCGCGCAGCCCCCATTGCGGATTGCGGGCGCGCAGGCTTCCGTCGAACGCCACATTGCTCGGCGCGGTCTCGACCTCTGCGCGGCGATAGGGGCCGTAGAGATAGAGCGGGGCGCCGGCGCCGAGCAGCCTGCCCGCGCCGCGCATCAGCCCCACCGTCGCGGACCAGGGGCTGATATGGATCATGTTGATCGAGAGGATCGCATCGGCCGCCGTCACCGGCCACGCCGCCTCCCGGGCGTCGAGCGTGACCGCGGGCAGCAGGTTGGACAATCCGCTTTCCGTTCTCCAGCCCTCGATCGAGCGCAAAGCCGCCGGCTCGGGATCGCTCGGCTGCCAGAGCAGGTCCGGGAATTCGCGCGCGAAATGGAGCGCATGTTCCCCCGTCCCGCTCGCCACCTCGAGCACCACCCCGCGCTCCGGGAGGATGTCGCGCAATACGTCCGTGATGGGCGCCGCATTGCGCGCGACATGCGGCGCCGAGCGGCGCGGATCGTCGGTCATTCGGGGGCCGAGTCGGGACGCCGGCCATACCAGCGCCAGACGAACAGGCCGATGCTGACCGGCAAGGTGGCGTAGACCATCGGCGCATATTGATCGACCGCGTCGAACCGCGTCATCGCGATCGAGACGAGGCCGGTGACGATCAGGATGATCCAGATCCAGACTTCGCCCGTCAGGGCGCGGCGCAGCTGCGGGTCCAGTGCCCGGTTGCGCCGCGCCTCCGCGAACAAAGCGGCCATCACCGCCGCCATGGCGATGAAGCCGGCGCCGTAGATCAGGAAGAGGTCGCCGACGGCGCCCGAAAAGGGCGTGCCGGCACCGCCGAGATAGGTGCTGAGCGAACGCGCCATGGCCCGCAACGGCTGCACGTAGATCAGCACCAGGAAGACAAGCAGGATGGACAGCACCGTGGATACCCAGTCGCCTTCGCCCCTGATGCTGCGCCAGCGGACATGCGCTGACCAGAACATCGCGATGACCGCGAAGCCGATCGCGAAGGCCGGCACCTCGGCCACGGCGGCGCTGAGCATGGTGACGTTGGTCGGCGCCTCGCTGCCGCCGATCACCAGCAGGGTCACCGCGAAGGCGAAGGCGGCGTCGGTGAAATTGTCCAGCCGGTCCGTCTTCATCCACCGCCCCCCAGCGCTGCTATTCGGCCGCTTCGGCCTGCTCCGGCTCCTTGTATACGAGAACCGGCTTGCGCGCCGCCAGCGTCTCGTCGAGGCGCCGCCGCGGCGCATGGATGGGCGCAGCCTTGAGGCTCGCATCGCCGGCCTTGGCCCGCTTCGCCACGCTGCGCAAAGCACCGATGAACTGGTCCAGGGTCGCCTTGCTCTCGGTCTCCGTCGGCTCGACCAGCATCGCGCCGTGGACGACCAGCGGGAAATACATGGTCATCGGGTGGAAGCCTTCGTCGATCAAAGCCTTGGCGAGATCGAGCGTCGAGATGTCGCCGCCAAAGCCGCGGTCGCTGAACAGGGCCTCGTGCATGCACGGCCCGCTGTCCCCGAACGGCGCGTCGAGCAGGTCGTCGAGGCTCCTGAGTACATAATTGGCATTGAGCACCGCATCTTCCGCCACCTGCCTGAGGCCGTCGGCGCCGTGGCTCAAGATGTAGGAAAGCGCGCGGGTGAACATGCCCATCTGGCCGTGGAAGGCGGTCATCCGGCCGAAGCTCCGCCCATGCTCGGCCTCGGCATTCTCCTCCTCGACGAGGACGTAGCGATCGCCCTCCTTCTCGACGAAGGGAAGCGGCGCGAAGGGGGTCAGCGCCTCGGAAAAGACCACCGGCCCCGAGCCCGGCCCGCCGCCGCCATGCGGGGTCGAGAAGGTCTTGTGCAGGTTGATGTGCATCGCGTCGATGCCGAGGTCGCCCGGCCGCACCCGGCCGACGATCGCGTTGAAATTCGCGCCGTCGCAATAAACGAGACCGCCGACCTCGTGCACGGCCCGCGAAATCTCGATCATGTCCGGCTCGAACAGGCCGCAGGTGTTCGGGTTGGTGATCATCACCGCGGCGACGTCCGGGCCGAGCCGCGCCTTGAGCGCCGCCACGTCCACGCGCCCCGCCTCGGTCGCGGGAATATTTTCCACGCGATAGCCGGCGAAGGCGGCGGTGGCGGGATTGGTGCCGTGCGCGCTCTCCGGTACGAGGATGACTTCGCGCGCGTCACCCCGCGCCTCGAGCGCCGCGCGGATGGCGAGCAGCCCGCAAAGTTCGCCATGCGCGCCCGCCTTTGGGCTCATCGCGACGCTGTGCATGCCGGTCAGCTTGACCAGCCATTCGCCCAGCTGGTGGATCAGGGCGAAGGCGCCCTGTACCGTGTCGATCGGCTGCAGCGGATGGATGTCCGCGAAGCCCGGCATCCGCGCGACCTTCTCGTTGAGCCGCGGATTGTGCTTCATCGTGCAGGAGCCGAGCGGGAAGATGCCGAGATCGATCGCATAATTCTGCCGGCTGAGCCGGGTATAGTGACGCACCGTCTCCGGCTCGGAAAGACCGGCGAGGCCGATGTCCCGGTGCCGATCGAGCCCGCCCAGGCGCGATTCGCCGTTCGGCGCCGCGGCGAAATCCACGCCCGTCGTCTGGGTGTCGCCGATCTCGAAGCTCAGCGGCTCCTCCAGCATCAGCGCGCGGTTGCCGGTCCAGGTCCCGATCTCCTCGCCCGACGCCTCGGGCGCGGTCGGGCGCCAGCCGCTCTGGTTGATCGTCATGCCAGCACCTCCTCGAGCGCGGAGGCGAGGGCTTCGACATCCTCCTGCGTATTGGTTTCCGTGACTGCGACGACGAGGCCGTGCTCGATCTCGCCATCGTCCGGATAGAGCCGCCCCAGCGACACGCCGGCCAGGATCCGCCGCTCGGCGAGCGTGCGCACCACCGGCCGCGCCTCTTGCGAGAGCCGCAGGGTGAATTCATTGAAGAAGCTGTCGTTGACCAGGGTCACGCCAGGGATCCGCGCCAGCCGGTCCGCGGCCGCCACCGCCTTGGCGTGATTGAGCATGGCGAGCTGCCGCAGCCCCTTCTCGCCGAGCAGGGTCATGTGCGCCGTCCAGGCGAGCGCGCAGAGTACCGAACTGGTGCAGATGTTCGAGGTCGCCTTCTCACGGCGGATATGCTGCTCGCGGGTCGACAAGGTCAGCACGAAGCCGCGCTTCCCTTCCGCGTCCACCGTCTCGCCGGCGAGACGGCCGGGCAGCTGGCGGACATATTTCTCGCGCGTGGCGAACAGGCCGCAATAAGGCCCGCCGAACTGCAGCCCGACGCCGATCGACTGCCCCTCGCCGACGACGATGTCCGCGCCCATCTCGCCGGGCGCCTTGATCGCGCCCAGCGCCACCGGCTCGGTCACCACCGCGATCAGCAGGGCGCCCGCGGCGTGGCATCTCTCGGCGAGGCCGGACAGATCGGCGATCCGGCCGAGGATGTCGGGATATTGAACGACGACGCAGCTTGTCTCCGCGTCGATCGGGAGCGTGTCGAGATCGGCCTCCGCGGTCAGCGTCGGCGCCCGATGCTCCAGCACGTCGCCGGTGAACCGCGCCATCGTCTTCGCGACCGAGACATAATGGGGATGCAGCCCGCTCGACAGCAAGGCCTTGCCGCGCCGCGTGATCCGCCGCGCCATCGCGATCGCCTCCCAGCATGCGGTCGAGCCGTCATACATCGAGGCATTGGCGACGTCGCAGCCATAGAGCCGCGCGACCTGGGTCTGGAATTCGAACAAGGCCTGCAGCGTGCCCTGCGCGATCTCCGGCTGGTAGGGCGTGTAGCTGGTCAGGAATTCACCGCGCTGGATGATATGGTCCACGCTCGCCGGGATATGGTGGCGATAGGCGCCGCAGCCCAGGAAGAAGGGCACGTCCCCCGCCGCGACATTCTGCCGCGCCAGCGCGCCGAGCTGGCGTTCCACGCTGAGCTCCGAGGCATGATCGGGCAAGCCTTCGATCTTGCCGCCCAGTCGCGCCGCCTCCGGCACGTCGGCGAACAGAGCATCGATCGAACCGGCGCCGATCACGCGGAGCATCTCGCTCCGGTCGGCGTCGCTGAGCGGTAAATAGCGCATTCGATTCCCTCGTTTTTGGGGATTGGGGACTGGGGACTGGGGACTGGGGACTCGTTTGCCCCTTCCTCCTAGTCCCCAGTCCCGAGCCCCCAGTCCCTAGCCCGGCTTCCGCATCGCGAAGCGGAGCCGCACATAATCCGCGCACCAGCTGCCGTCGGCCTGCTGCAGGAGCGGTGCGACCCGACTTTCGACGGCGGCGGCGATATCCTCCCGCTCGAACTCGGGCACCATCGCCACATCCATCACGCCGGCGCGGAAGGTTTTCACCCAGTCCGCCGCGCTGCCCGGAAGCGGCGTCGGGCGCGGGATCAGTTCGGCCCTGACCTCGCAGAATCCGGTGGTGACGTAGAGCCGCGTGAACTCGTCGACGCCGGCATACCAGGACGGATCCTTGTCCGGCATGACATAGCCGCGCGCCGTGAGCTCCTCCCGCAGGGCCGTCCGCAAAGCGAGGAGATTGCCCTCCCCGCCCATCTCGCCGACGAAGCGGCCGCCGTCCTTCAGCCCTTTGAAGATTCCGCAGGCCACCGCATCCGGATCGAGCATCCAGTGCAGAGCGGCATTGGAGAAGACCGCGTCGAACTGCCCGAACCGCTCGAGATCCATATCCTCGGCGTCGGCCACGAACGCGTCGATCCCGCGCGCCCTCGCCGCCTCGACCATCTCCGGCGAACTGTCGAGGCCGATCACGCTGGCGCCCGCCTCGACGATCCGCTCGGTCAGCACGCCATCGCCGCAGCCGACGTCGAGGATCAGCTCCCCGGGCTTCGGGTTCAGCAATTGCAGCACCGCATCGCCGAGCCGCGGCACGAAGGCGGCATTCTTCGCATAATCGGCCGCGGACCAGCGGCTGGCGGTGTTGACCATCTTATTCCTGCTCGGCGCAGAACGCCTGATATTGCTCGGCGTTCATCAGCTCCGACAATTCGTGATTGTCCGAGAGGGTGAGCTTGAAGAACCAGCCCTCCCCTTCCGGGTCGGTGTTCACCAAGCTCGGCTCGTCCACCACCGCCTGGTTGCCCTCGGTCACGGTGCCGGAGACCGGCGCATAGACGTCTGAGGCGGCCTTGACCGATTCGACGACCGCGGCGTCCACGCCCCGGCTGACCGCGCGTCCGGCCTCAGGCACCTCGACGAAGACGACGTCGCCGAGCTGCCCCTGCGCGAAGTCCGTGATGCCGACGGTGGCGCTGTCGCCCTCGACGCGCACCCACTCATGTTCCTTGGTGTAATAGACCGTCATTGCGCGCCTCCCTTGCGCTGGTAGCGATGCGGAACGAACGGCATCGGCGTGACCGTGCCGGTGAAGAGCTTGCCGCGCGATTCGAGCGTGATCGTCGCGCCGGCTTCGGCGGAAGCCCAGGGGACATAGGCCATGGCGATCGGCGCCTCGAGGCTCGGAGAAAAACCTCCGGACGTGACCTTGCCGACCTCATTGCCCTCGCCGTCGAGGACGAGCGCACCCTCGCGGACGGGCTGGCGGCCCTCGACCTTCAGGCCGACCCGCTTGCGGATCGCGCCGTCCTCCAATTCCTTGGCGATGCGGTGCCAGCCCGGAAAGCCGCCTTCGGCCCGGCGCCGTTTGGAGAGGGCGAAGGCAAGATCCGCCTCGACCGGCGTCGTATGCTGGTCGAGATCGTGGCCGTAGAGCGGCAGGCCGGCCTCCAGCCGCAGCGAATCGCGCGCGCCGAGCCCGATCGGCTTTACCTCGTCCTGGTCGCAGAGCAGGGTCGCAACCAGCTCCGCATCGCGCGCGAGGATCGAGATCTCGAAACCGTCCTCGCCCGTATAGCCCGACCGGCTGATCCAGGCCTTGGCCCCGGCGATGTCGAACGCCCCGCCGGTCATGAAGGCGAGCTGCTCGACGCCGGGCACGAGCCGCGCCAGCGCCGCCGCGGCCTTCGGCCCCTGCAAAGCGAGCAGCGCCTGCTCCTTCATATGATCGATGACCACGCCGCGCTGCAGACGGGCCTGGAGATGCTCGATGTCGCCCGTCTTGGTGGCGCCGTTGACGACCACATAGAATTGGCTGCCGCGCCGGGTGACCATCAGGTCGTCGATGATCCCCCCTTCCGCGTTGAGCAGCAGCGAGTAGCGCAGCCGCCCGTCCTTCAGCAGGGTCAGGTCCGCCGGAAGCTGGCTTTCCAGCCCCTTTTCGGCATCCGGGCCGCCGACGAGGAGCTGGCCCATATGGCTGACGTCGAACAGGCCGGCGGAGTCGCGGGTCCACTTATGCTCGGCGATGATCCCCTCATATTGGATCGGCATCGCATAGCCGGCGAAGGGCACCATGCGCGCGCCACGGGCGCGGTGCCAAGTGTCGAGGGGAAGTGGGGCAGCGTCGTCGCTCATCTGGGCCGGCTCCGGTCGGTATCGGTCTCCGACCGCACGAGCGGCCGGATGGTTCCAACACCCCCTCTGTCACCGGGACCTGAGAGCTTTCCCCACCATCGCCGGTCAGGGCGAAGGCGGGTTACCCCTTCGGTGGCCCGCCATTGCCCGAAGGGCGACGGTGGGCGCTTTCCAGAGTGTCCTGAACGCGCGGTCCTTTTGCCTGAGAGATTCCGGGGCGGTTGCTCCTTCGGCGGTGCCGGCTAGCGACACCCTCTCCCGCGCGTCCATAGCGGACGCGCGAAGCTGTGGAGACTCAGGCTCGCGGAGTCAATCGAAGGATCGGCGGGTTTAGCGGGTCGCGTTGAAGCGCAGCTGTTCCGGGGTCAGCTCGAAACCGAGCATCACCTCGAAGCGCGCCCGGTCGACGGCGGCGCGCACCGCGGGATCGGCCATCGGGTCGATCGCGGCGTCGGCCGCGCCCGGGCGGCGCTCGCGGGTGATCTGGCGGCGGATGTCCTCCGGCAGCGTCGCGGCGGCGCGCGACACGCGCGTGCTGGCGGTGGCGGCCGTGCTTGCCCGGAAGGAGCCCTCGGGGAAATGCAGCGTGACCTGGCGCACGCGCTTGGCGACGACGTTGGTGTTGCCCTGCACGACGGTGGCGAAATAGGGCAGGGTCACGTTGCGCGCGCCGCGATTGTCGCGGCGGCGGGCCTGCACCTCGAAGGTCACCTCGTTGACGATATTGTCCGTGCCCTCGGTGCAGGTGGAGCGCACGTTGGTGATGTTCGCGACCACGTCGATCGCATTGGCGTCGGTGCTTCCGGCCGGATCGAACAAGGTCACGTCGCCCGCGGGGGCGATCACCGCGACGGGCGGGCAGGCGGTGTAGCTGGTGAGAATGCCGGTCTGCTGGATGTCGCCTTCGCGGGCGCAGGCGGCGAGGCCGAGAACGAGCAGGGAAGCGGCGGCCGCTTTGGACGTGAACAGGCGCAAGACGTTATCCTCGAAGATGCTTGTTGCGACGCTTCCTAGCGTCCCCGGGCTTTCGTGCAAACTGGCAATCGAGTAGAGGCGCCCCCAAGTGAACCTCAGATGACCGCCAAGCCCCCCCTCACCCTGCTCATCGCCGCCCCGCGCGGCTTCTGCGCCGGCGTCGATCGCGCCATCCGCATCGTCGAGCTCGCGCTCGAACGCTATGGCGCGCCCGTCTATGTCCGCCACGAAATCGTCCACAACCGCTTCGTCGTCGACAGCCTCAAGGCAAAGGGCGCGATCTTCGTGCCCGAGCTGGACAAGGTGCCGGACGGCGCGCCGGTCGTCTTCTCCGCCCATGGCGTTCCCAAGGCGGTTCCGGCCAAGGCGCAGGCGCGCGGTCTCAACTATCTGGACGCGACCTGCCCGCTCGTCTCAAAGGTCCACCGCCAGGCGGAGCGGCTGATCGAGCGCGGCCGGCATATCCTCTTTGTCGGCCATGCCGGCCATCCGGAGGTGATCGGTACGTTCGGCCAGGTGCCGGAAGGGCGGATGACCCTGGTCGAGACCGCGGCCGACGCCGAGACCATCGCGCCGCCGGACACCGACAGCCTCGCCTTCCTCACCCAGACCACGCTCTCCGTTGACGACACGGCGGAGATCGTCGCCATCCTCAGCCGCCGCTTTCCCTCGATCCAGAAGCCGCGCAGCGAAGATATCTGCTACGCCACCTCCAACCGCCAGAGCGCGGTGAAGGCGATCGCCTCGCGCTGCGACGCCTTGCTGGTGATCGGCTCGCCGAACAGCTCCAACTCGCTGCGCCTCGTCGAGGTGGCCGAACGCGAAGGCACCAAGGCCCGCTTGGTCGGGCGCGGCGCGGATCTCGATTTCGGCTGGCTGGCGGGCGTGCGCACCCTCGGCATCACCGCCGGCGCCTCGGCCCCGGAAGTGCTGGTCCGCGAGGTGGTGGCGGCGCTTGGCGAGCATTTCGTGGTGACCGAGGAACCGGTGGAGGGTGTCGAGGAGCGGATGGTGTTCAAGCTCCCCGCCGGCCTGGAGGCCGCGTGAGCGACGCGCTGACCGAGGTCGAAATGTTCACGGACGGGGCCTGCAAGGGCAATCCCGGTCCTGGCGGCTGGGGCGTCATCATTCGCGCGGGCGCGCGGGAAAAGGAGCTTTCCGGCGGCGAGACCCTGACCACAAACAATCGCATGGAGCTGATGGCGGCGATTGCGGGTCTGAACGCGCTGAAACGCCCCTGCCGCGTGCAGCTCTACACGGACAGCGTCTATGTCCGCGACGGCATCACCAAGTGGATCCATGGCTGGCGCCGCAACGGCTGGAAGACCGCCGACAGGAAGCCCGTGAAGAATACCGAGCTCTGGCAGGCGCTGGTCGAGGCCTGCGCCCCGCACCGGGTCGACTGGCACTGGGTGAAGGGCCATAGCGGCCATCCGGAAAATGAGCGCGCCGACGCCCTCGCCTGCGCCGAGGCGCTGCGCTACGCGAAGCGCCCGGCCGCGTAGGGCACCGGATCGATTGCCCCGCCGGTCCTGCCCAGCAGCAGGTCCGCGGCCAATGCCGAGGCGGCGGGCGCGGTCTGGATGCCGAAGCCGCCTTGCCCCGCGCACCAGAAGAAGCCCCGTCCGGAGTCGCTGAAGCCGTAGACCGGCAGCCGGTCCGGCGCGAAGCTCCTGAGGCCCGCCCATTTGCGCTCCACCGCCTCGATCCGCCAGTCGATCAGGCTTTCCAGCCGGTCGATGGCGACGGCGACGTCCAGCTCGTCGGGCGCGCAGTCGCAGGGCTCGGACGAAGTCTCGTCATGGGGGCTCAGCCAGAGCCGTCCCCCCGCTTCGGGCTTGAAATAGAAGCGGCCGAGCGCGTCGACGATCAGCGGCAGATCGGCGGGCGCGGCCGGCGCGACCCGAAGCTGGGCGATGGTCCGGCGATAGGGCCTGATGCCGAGTGGGCGCTCGCCCGCAAGGCCCGCGACCGCGTCGGCCCAGGCGCCCGCGGCATTGACCAAAATATCCGCCTCGAAGCCGCCCGCGCTGGTCGCAAGCGTCCAGCCCGCCCCCGTGCGCGTCGCCTCCAGCAACCGCGCGTTCACGACCAGTTCGGCCTTCGCCGCGCGCAGGCAGGCGGCGTGGAGCCCGGCCACGTCGATGTCCGCGCAGGTCGGCTCCGAGAGCCCTTTGTCCCAGCCGGGCCTGAGCCCGGGCAGCCGCGCTTCGAGATCGCGTCGGTCGAGCTCGTGCAGCGGCACCGACGCATCCCGGAACTCCTCCGCCAGCGCGGCGAGAGCGCCCGTGCCGCCCGCATCCGCGATATGGATGCAGCCGCGTGGGCCGAGAAAGGGCACGAGCGCCGTCCGCGACGCGCTGGTCAGGGGCTGGATCAGCGGCCCGCCATAGGTCTCGGACCAGAAGGCGGCGGATCGGCCGGTGCTGTGATAGCCCGGCTGGTCCTCGGCCTCGAGCAGCAACACCCGCGCCGCGCCGGCCAGCGCGGCGGCGAGCCCGGCGCCCGCCATGCCGGCGCCGACGATGGCGACGTCGAAGCGGCTCATCCCTTCAGCCCGGCGAGGAAGGCGTCGATCCTGGCCAGCGCCTCGTCGCGAACCGGATCGTCGTCACGGAGAATTTCATGGGCGGCGTCGGGCATCATCACCAGCGTGGCATTGGGCAGCAACGCCGCCGCCTCGCGAATCGCGGCTGCGCTGACCAGCCGGTCCTGCTCCGCGCCGACGATCAGGATGGGCAGGGTCACCCGGCCCAGCCGCTCCGCCGTGAAGGTCGCCGCGCGCGAGCGGAAGGCGGCGCGCATCCACCCGAAGCTGGGCGGGCCGATGTTGAAGCCCGGCTCGACGCCCCACCAGTGGAGCTCGTCCTCATAGCGCGCGCGCGAACCGGTGAGGTTCCGGTTGCGCCGCCCGCCCGGCGCCAGCATCGACGGCGGCGTCTTCCACATCGGCACATTGCCGAAGCCCAGCCAGTACATCGTGTCGGCGACATCCGGGGCGATACGGATCGGGATCGGCGCACTGTTCACGTCCAGCATCGGCGCGGTCAGCACCGCGGCGTCGACGGCGGGCTTGCGGTCGACCAGCGCGCGCAGCACCAAGTGCCCGCCCATCGAGTGGCCGAGCACGACATGAGGGCCCGGTCCCGCCGCCCGCCAGTCCGCGATCAGAGCCTCGAGATCGTCCACCAGCACATCGAAGCTGGCCCAGGCCTTCTCCTCGCCCGGCCCGCGCGACGCGCCCTGACCGCGCCAGTCGAAGCTGGTGACGTGCCATCCCTGCCCCTGGAAATGGGCGTAGCTCTCCAGATATTTCTCGATGAAGTCGCCGCGCCCGTTGACGAACAACAGGCTGCCGCGCCCCTTGCCCCGTCCCGCCGGGGCCCAGTCCATGCGGCGCAAGGGGAAGCCGTCGGGCGCCGCCCATTCGGAAAAGACCGCCCCTTCAGGGTGAACGCGCCAGGCTGCCGCTTCATTTACCATGGCCACCGGTTACGGTTTGGAAAGAGTGTCCGTCTAGACCCCTCTCTCATGGGTATGGGGCTGTCCTGGATTTTGCTTGGGCTTTTGGCCGCGATGCTGCTCGCCTGCAGCTGGTGGGACCTGAAGACGCGCACCATTCCCAACTGGCTCAATCTGGCGATCGCGTTGCTCGCGATCCCGTTCTGGTTTTCCGTCGACCTGCCCTTCTGGCCGGAGATGGTGCTGCGCATCGGCGTCGCCTTCGTCGCCTTCTGGGTGTTCGCGGCCGCCTTCGCCATGGGCGCGATGGGCGGCGGCGACGTGAAGCTGATCGCGGCGCTCGCCCTCTGGCTGCCCTGGCAGGCGGTGTTGGTGCTCATCTTCCTGATGTCGATCGCCGGCGGCGTGCTGACGCTTGCCTATCTGATCCGGCACCGGCTCGCGAAACGCCAGGAAAAGCTCGAGATTCCCTATGGGGTTGCCATCGCCTTCGGCGGGCTTTGGCTGATTAGCGAACGTTTTCTTAACCAGTTTGGATGATGAGTACGGACTGAAATTCCACTTCAGTCCCGCAAGGGGGAGCGGCGATCGCCATGGACGTCAAGAAAATCGTGCTGCTGGTAGGCGCACTCCTCATCGCGGGTGTCACCGCGATCATGGCCAAGAACATGTTCAGCGGCGCCGGCGCGCCGCAGGCCGAAGCGACCACGCCCCAACAGGCGCCGCAGGGCCCCGAGGTTCTGGTCGCAACCCGCACCCTTCCGGTCGGCACGATCATTGATGCCGAGGCCTTCCGCTACCAGCCCTGGCCGCAGGGCCTTGTGCAGGACGCCTATTTCGCCCGCGGCGAAGGCGGCACCGATCCGCAGAGCCTGATCGGCACCGTCGTCCGCAGCGAGATCACCGCCGGCCAGCCGCTGACGCAGGGCGCGATCGTTCGCCCCGGCGAGCGTGGCTTCCTGGCCGCGGCGCTCGGCCCGGGCATGCGCGCCGTCACCGTCGGCGTCTCCGCCACGTCGGGCGTCGCCGGCTTCGTCTTCCCGGGCGACCGGGTCGATCTCGTCCTGACCCAGGAGGTCGAGGGCGGGGGCGACGGTCCGCCGCTGCGCGCCTCCGAGACGGTCGTGCGCAACATCCGCGTGCTCGCCGTCGACCAGCGGCTCAACTCGCGCGACGAGGCGGGCAACCAGGTCGCCCAGACCGTGTCTACCATCACCTTCGAGGCGACGCCCAAGATCGCCGAGAAGATCGCGGTCGCGCAGACCATCGGCCAGCTCTCGCTGTCGCTGCGCAGCCTCGCGGACAACAATGCCGAGCTCGAGCGCGCCATCGCCGCCGGCGAGGTGCAGGTCCCGGCCGGCCAGGATCCGCGCGCCGAGCGGCAGATGCTGCTCCAGGTGGCGAGCCGGCCGATGGACTCCAATCCGACCTATACGGTCGGCGCGGAGGTTTCCCGTTTCCAGCGCAGCACCGTGCCCTCGCGGCAGCGGAGCAACGACAACAGCAATGATGCTGCGCGCTCTGCCCCGAGCGGTATCCCGTCCGCCCCGTCCCAGTCCGTGGGTCCGGTGGTCCGTATCGCGCGCGGCAACAATGTCACCGTGGTTCCGGTGGGGGGTCGTTGAGATGACGAACATGAGCAAAATCCGGCGGGCCGGTCTGCGGACCGCCATCGCCGCGGCGCTGACGGTCGGTGTGATGGCCACGGCGCCGATCAGCCCCGCCTCGGCCCAGGGCACGCTGGCTCCCGCCAATGACGTGACCCTTTCCGTCGGCACCGGCCGCATGGTCCGTCCGTCGGGGGCGGTGGCGGAGGTGTTCGTCGCGGACGAGGATGTCGCGGACATTCACGCTTCCTCGCCGAGCCAGATCTACATCTACGGCAAGGCCGCGGGCAGCACGACCGTCTATGCGACCGACCGCTCCGGCCGGGTCGTCTATTCGGCCAACGTCCGGGTCGGCCAGAATCTCGGTTCGGTCGCCCAGATGCTCGAGGTCGCCATGCCCGAGGCCGACATCACCGCCACGCCGATGAACGGCATGGTGCTGCTGACCGGCACCGTCGCCCAGCCCACCGACGCCGCCGAGGCGGAGCGGCTGGTCAAGGCCTTCGTCGGCACCAATGTCGAGGTGGTGAGCCGCCTGCGCACCGCGACCCCGCAGCAGGTCTACCTGCAGGTCCGGATCGCCGAGGTGAGCCGCTCGCTTGCCCGCGACATCGGCACCAACCTGCTGAGCCGCGACCAGTCCGGCGGCTTCCTGTTCGGCATCGGCCGGGGCAATCCCGGCACGATCACGACCGTCACCCAGGCCAACGATCCGAGCGGCCTGCCGGTCGGCTCGACCAGCTATACGTTCAACAACCCCGTCGGCGCGACCACGCTCGGCGCGGCTGGCCGCGTACTGGGCATGGACCTGCTGGGCACGCTGAACCTCGCCGAGACCACCGGCCAGGTGGTGACGCTCGCCGAGCCGACCCTGGTCGCGCTCTCGGGCGAAAGCGCCACCTTCCTCGCCGGCGGCGAGTTCCCGATCCCGATCCCGCAGTCGCTGGGCACGGTCACCATCGAGTATAAGCAATATGGCGTGGGCCTCGCTTTCTCGCCGACCGTGCTCGAAAATGGCCGCATCTCGATCCGCGTCCGGCCGGAGGTTTCCGAGCTGTCCGCCTCGGGCAGCGTCCGCTTCAACGGCTTCGAGGTTCCGGCCCTGACCACCCGCCGGGTCGAGACCACGGTCGAGCTCGGCTCCGGCCAGAGCTTCGTGATCGGCGGCCTGCTGCGGAACAGCAATTCGAACCAGATCGACCGCGCGCCCATCCTCGGCAACATCCCGATCCTGGGCGCCCTCTTCCGCTCCACGCGCTACCGCCGCGAAGAGAGCGAGCTGATGATCATCGTCACGCCCTATCTGGTCCGGCCGGTCTCGGCGAACCAGATCGCGCTGCCGACCGACGGCTATCGCAACCCGGATGAGGCCTCGCGGCTGCTCGTCGGCACCACCAATGCCAGCCGCAACGAGCCCCGCCCGATGCCGTCGGCCGCCCAGCCGCGGACCGTCGGCCCGGGGATCACCACCGGCGCCGCGACGCCGCCCGCCAACGAGCGCCAGGCCAGCGCCGCCAACGCGGCTCCGACGCCGCCGGTGGCCACCGCCTCCGCCCAGCCCGGCTTCAACTTCTGATGACCGCCCGAGATCGAAAGGACGTCACGACCATGTCTCGCTTGATCAGGATCGCCGCGGTTAGCGCACTCGGCCTCGCCGTGGGCGCCTGCGCCACCGGCCAGCCCGCGCAGCTGAACGCGCGCAGCAATTACAGCGTCTATTCGGTCCACCAGCCGGTGGTCGAGCGGACCAACTACGTGTTCGACCTGCGCGTCGACGGGGACCGCGTCTCCGAGACCGAGATGGACCGGCTCGCCGCCTGGTTCCACTCGATCGACGCCCGCTACGGCGATCGCATCACGATCGACGCGCCGCGAGGCTATGCCTCGGTCGCGGCCCGCACCGACGTCAGCCGCGTCGCGGCGGATTTCGGCCTGCTGCTCGCCAGCGAGGCGGCGCCGGTCACCGAGGGCGAGATCGCCCCGGGCACGATCCGGGTCGTCGCCAGCCGGGCCACCGCCCGCGTCGAGGGCTGCCCGAGCTACACCACGCAAGGCATCGATTCGCCGGTCCGCACCGACTCCAATTTCGGCTGCGCGACCAATTCCAACCTCGCCGCGATGATCGCCAATCCGGACGATCTGGTGCGCGGCCAGGAAGGGTCCGGCCGCGACAGCGCCACCGTGGCGGGCCGCGCGGTCCGTTCCTATCGCGAGCGGACGCCCACCGGCACGCAGCCGCTGCCGGCCACCTCAACGCGCAACGCCGGAGGTGGCCAGTGAACGCGCCTTTCCATCGCGGATCGGGTCTTCGCGACCCCTTCCAGGCTTTCGTAGCCGACGAAACCACGGCCGAGCTGCTGCGGCCGGTCGCGGTCGAGCATGGCTGGTCGCCCGAGAAGGTGAACAAGGGCGGCCTGCGCAATGCCGTACAGACCCTGTCGGTTGCGGCGAGCCCGTCCATCCTGTTCGTCGACCTGTCCGAAAGCGGCGATCCGCTGAACGACATCAACGCCCTGGCCGAGGTCTGCGAACCCGGCACGGTGGTGATCGCCGCCGGCCAGGTGAACGACGTCCGCCTCTATCGCGACCTCGTCGCCTCGGGCATCCAGGATTATCTGCTGAAGCCCTTCTCGGCCGACCAGCTGCGCGATGCCTTCGCCAATGCGCAGATGACCATTTCCGGTCCCCGCCTGACCGAGACCGCGAACGAGAAGCCCAATGTCATGGCCGCCGTGATCGGCGTCCGCGGCGGCGTCGGCGCCTCGACCGTGGCGACCTCGCTCGCCTGGCTGATGGGCGACAAGGCCGGCCGCTCGACCGCTCTGCTGGACCTCGACGTCCATTTCGGCACCGGCGCGCTGGCGCTCGACCTCGAGCCCGGCCGCGGCCTGACCGACGCGATCGAGAATCCGAGCCGCATCGACGGCCTGTTCATCGAGCGCGCCATGGTCCGCGCCAACGACAAGCTCTGCGTCCTCTCCGCCGAGGCGCCGATCAACCAGTCGATGCTGACCGACGGCTCCGCCTTCTACCAGCTGCAGGAGGAGATCCGGCACGCCTTCGAGGGCACCGTGATCGACATGCCGCGCAACATGATGGTGCAGTTCCCGCATCTGCTCGGCGACACCCATGTCGTCGTCGTGGTCTGCGAGTTCACCCTCGCCGGCACGCGCGACGCGATCCGCATCCTCTCCTGGCTCAAGGCCAATGCGCCCCAGGCTCGCGTCATCGTGGTCGCCAACCGCGTCCAGGTCGCCGTACAGGAGGTGAGCCGGAAGGACTTCGAGCATTCGATCGAGCGCAAGGTGGACATCGTCCTGCCGTTCGACGCCAAGGCCGCGTCGCAGGCCGCCAAGCTTGGCCAGCCGCTCGCCAAGGTCACCAAGTCCTCCAAGCTGGCGCAGCCCTTCAACGAGCTGCTCTCGCGCACCGTGGACCAGGATGCCGGCGACGACGGCGGCGACGAGAAACCCGCGAAGAGCGGCGGCGGCTCGCTGCTCGGCAAGCTCAATTTGAAGTCCTTCGTCGCGAAGAAGCCGAAGGAGGCGTCGCAGGCGGCCTGACGGCCGCGGCGGGGCTCGTGACGGGACCTTAGGAGGCGAAATGCCCTCGTTGGACGTGATCTTGCTGTTTGCCGGTGCGGCGGGCGCGCTGCTTCTGCTCTTCGCCGCCCTCTCCGGACCGGCGACGGGCAAGCTCGCGACGCGCCGCCTGGAATCCGTGCGCGAGCGTCACGTCCGCTCGTCGGACGCGATGGCGCAGGCGCAGATGCGGCGCATCTTCGCCCAGCGGCAGAGCAAGAGCGACAGCCTCGCCAAGCGCTTCATCCCGAATCCGGCCCTGCTCCAGCTGCGCCTGAACCAGACCGGCAAGGACTGGCGGCTTGGCCAGTATCTGCTCGCCTCGCTCGGCCTGCTCGTGGCGATGACGGGCCTCCTGCTGTTCCAGGGGATGCCGCCTTTGCTCGCGATCACCGTCGGCCTCTTTTTCGGCGTCGCGCTGCCGCACATGGTGGTGTCGCACCTGATCAAGAAGCGGGTGAAGATGTTCAACGCGAAGTTCCCGGATGCGATTGAGCTGATGGTGCGCGGCCTGCGCTCGGGCCTGCCCATTTCCGAGACGATGCAGATCGTCGCGGACGAAATCCCCGATCCGGTCGGCATCGAGTTCCGCGCGGTCTCCGACAAGATGAAGATCGGCCGGACCATGGATTCGGCGCTGCAGGACACCGCCCAGCGGCTCGGCACGCCCGAATTCCAGTTCTTCGTCATCAGCCTCGCCATCCAGCGCGAGACCGGCGGCAACCTCGCCGAGACCCTGTCCAACCTCGCCGACGTGCTCCGCAAGCGCGCCGCGATGAAGCTCAAGATCCGCGCCATGTCGTCGGAATCCAAGGCGTCCGCCTACATCATCGGCGCCCTGCCCTTCATCGTGTTCGGCCTGATCTGGTGGATCAACGGCAGCTACATGCAGAATTTCTTCGTCGACGAGCGGCTGATGATCGCCGGCGGCGGCGGCATCGTGTGGATGGGCATCGGCGCGTTCATCATGTCGCGCATGATCAACTTCGAGATCTGAGCGAGGGGAAGACAAACAGATGGCGCCTTCGCAGAGCCCGACGATCATGGGGATCGACGTCGTCCTGGTGGCGAGCATCCTCGCCGCCGTGGCGACGTTCGCCGTGCTGGTCGCGATCTACGCGGCGACCACGGTGCGCGACCCCATGGCGAAGCGCGTCAAGGCGCTCAACGAGCGGCGCGAGCAGCTAAAGGCCGGCATCGTCGCCTCCACCTCCAAGCGCCGCCGGAACATCAGCAACAAGAACGAGATGGCGGACAAGGTCCGCGGCATCCTGTCCTCGCTGAAGGTGCTCCAGGAGGAGCAGGTGGTGAAGGCGCAGGCGCGGCTGATGCAGGCCGGCGTCCGCTCCAAGGATCTCGCCTTCGTCGTCATCTTCGCGCGGCTGGTGCTGCCGATCGTGCTCGGCAGCTTCATCATCTGGCTGGTCTACATCCACGATTATTTCCCCGACTGGGGCTCGTTCAAGAAGTACGCCCTGGTCGCGGGCACCTTCATCCTCGCCTACAAGGCGCCCGACCTCTGGCTGAAGAACAAGGTCGACAAGCGCACCGCGGCGATCCGCAAGGGCCTTCCCGACGCGCTCGACCTGCTCGTGATCTGCGCCGAGGCCGGCCTCACCGTCGACGCCGCTTTCTCCCGCGTCTCGCGCGAGCTGGGCAAGGCCTATCCGGAGCTCGGCGACGAATTCGCCCTGACCTCGATCGAGCTCGGCTTCCTCACCGACCGCCGCCTCGCCTTCGAGAATCTGGCGAAGCGCATCGACCTGGATTCGGTCCGCGGCGTGGTCACGACCATGATCCAAACCGAGAAATACGGGACGCCGCTCGCCTCTGCGCTGCGCGTCCTCTCCGCCGAATTCCGCAACGAGCGCATGATGCGCGCCGAGGAAAAGGCCGCCCGCCTGCCGGCGATCATGACCGTGCCCTTGATCCTGTTCATCCTGCCGGTGCTGTTCATCGTCATCCTCGGCCCGGCGGCCTGCTCGATCAACGACGCGCTAATCGCGGGGAACTGACGCCCGCAGGGCTGGTACCGCATTCAGCAACAGGCGGAACCTTCGGTCGGCGGAGGCGGTTGAGCCCCCGAAACGACCCAAGGAGCGCGGCATGACCTTCACGCCCGACCAATGGCTGATCCTTTTGCTTGTCTTCGTGCTGGGCCTGGTGCTCGGCATGGCCTTCCTCGCCGGCCCGAAATGGAAGAACCGCTACCGCGAGGAAGTCGCCCGCCGACAGGAGGTCGAGGCCGAGAACGAACAGCTCAAGCGCGATGGCCGCGAGCTGGAATCCCTCCGCCACGCCGCCGCCAGAGACGAGGCGCGGCACGACGATAGGGACCGGCCTGGGCCGCTCTAGGAGCGTTTACGCTTTCCTGAGTGCGGCCTGCGCAGCCGCCAACCGGGCGATCGGCACCCGATAGGGGCTCGCCGAGACATAATCGAGACCGGTGGTTTCGCAGAAAGCGATGCTGGCCGGGTCGCCGCCATGTTCGCCGCAAATGCCGAGCTTGAGCGCCGGCTTGGTTCCCCTGCCCCGGTCCGCCGCGAGCGCGATCAGTTCGCCGACGCCCTCGATGTCGAGGCTGACGAATGGATCGCGGGCGAAGATGCCCTTCTCGACATAAGCGGTCAGGAAGCGGCCGGCATCGTCTCGGCTCACGCCGAGCGCGGTCTGGGTGAGATCGTTGGTGCCGAAGCTGAAGAATTCCGCCTCTTCGGCGATCTTCCCGGCCTGCAGCGCGGCGCGGGGCAGCTCGATCATCGTGCCGACCAGATAGTCGACCCTTTTGCCCCGCTCGGCGAACACCGCCGCGGCGGTGCGGTCGATCAGGGCGCGGATGATGGCAAGCTCGGCCTTGGTCGCGACGAGCGGCACCATCACCTCGGGGATCGGCGCCTCCTCCACCTCCAGCGCCGCCTCGAAAATGGCGCGGGCCTGCATCTCGTAAATCTCGGGATAGGTGATGCCGAGCCGGCAGCCGCGATGGCCGAGCATCGGATTGAACTCGTGCAGCTCGCCGACGCGCCGCTTCAGCGTATCGACGGTGACGCCGGCGGCCTCGGCGACGTCGGCGATCTCCTCGTCGCTGTGCGGCAGGAATTCGTGCAGCGGCGGATCGAGCAGCCGGATGGTGACGGGCAGCCCCGCCATGATCCGGAAGATCTCGGCAAAGTCGCCGCGCTGCGCGGGCAGCAGATCGGCGAGCGCCGCGCGCCGCCCCGCCTCGTCCTCGGCCAGGATCATCCGGCGGACGTTCATGATCCGCTCGCTGTCGAAGAACATATGCTCGGTGCGGCAGAGGCCGATCCCCTCCGCGCCGAACTCCCGCGCGGTGCGGCAGTCGAGCGGGGTCTCGGCATTGGTGCGGACCTTGAGCCGGCGTTTGGTGTCCGCCCAGGCCATGAGCGTGCCGAAATCGCCGACCAGCTCGGGCTGCACGGTCGGCACCTCGCCGAGCATGACCTCGCCCGAGGCGCCGTCGATGGTGATCAAGGTGCCCTCGGCGATGTCGTGGCCGCCGACGCGCATCTTCTTCGCCTTATAGTCGATCGCCAGCGAGCCGGCGCCGGAGACGCAGGGCCGGCCCATGCCGCGCGCGACCACGGCGGCGTGGCTGGTCATGCCGCCGCGCGCGGTGAGGATGCCCTCGGCGGCGTGCATGCCGTGAATGTCCTCGGGGCTGGTCTCGACGCGGACGAGGATCACCTTCTCGCCGGCCTGCTTCCAGGTCTCGGCCGTGTCGGCGTCGAACACCGCCTTGCCGCAGGCGGCACCCGGCGAGGCGGGCAGACCCTTGGCGATGACCTTGCGGTCCGCCGCGGGGTCGAGCGTCGGGTGGAGCAGCTGGTCCAGCGCCGCCGGATCGATGCGCAGCACCGCCTCCTCCTGCGTGATCAGCCCCTCATTCGCCATGTCGACCGCGATCCGGAGCGAGGCCTTGGCGGTGCGCTTGCCGGAGCGGGTCTGCAGCATCCAGAGCGTGCCGCGCTCGACGGTAAACTCGATGTCCTGCATGTCGCGATAATGGCCTTCGAGCAGATCGAAGACGCGTGCCAGCTCGGCATAGACGACCGGCATCGTCTCTTCCATCGAGGCCGCCCTTGCCCCGGCCTTCTCGCGCGCGGCGAGGGTCAGATATTGCGGGGTGCGGATGCCGGCGACGACATCCTCGCCTTGGGCGTTGATCAGATATTCGCCATAATAAGCGCGCTCGCCGGTCGAGGGATCGCGGGTGAAGGCCACGCCGGTCGCCGAGCTGTCGCCCATATTGCCGAACACCATGGCCTGGACGTTGACCGCCGTGCCCCAGTCGCCGGGGATGTTGTTGAGGCGGCGATAGACCTTCGCGCGATCCGACTGCCAGGACCCGAAGACGGCGCCGACCGCGCCCCAGAGTTGTTCGTGCACGTCCTGCGGAAAGGGACTGTCCCAGAGCTCCTCGACCAGCGCCTTGTAGCGGCGGACGAGCTTTTCCCAGTCCGTGGCCTCCAGGTCCGTGTCGAGATGGACGCCTTTGTCCTCCTTGGCGATCTCCAGCGCCTCCTCGAAGGCGCCGTGATCGAGGCCGAGCACCACGTCCGCATACATCTGGATGAAGCGGCGATAGCTGTCCCAGGCGAAGCGCGGATCCCCGGACGCGGCCGCGAGACCCTGCACGGTGGCGTCGTTCAGGCCGAGATTGAGCACGGTGTCCATCATGCCCGGCATGGAAACGCGGGCGCCCGAGCGGACCGAGACGAGCAAGGGATCGGCGGCGTCGCCGAAGCTCTTGCCGGTCACCCGCTCGATATGCGCGATCCCCTCCGCCACTTCGGCGGCGAGCGCGTCGCGAAAGCCCTCGCCCTTCTCGTAATAAAGCGCGCAGGCCGGGGTCGCGATGGTGAAGCCCGGCGGCACCGGCAGGCCGATCGACGCCATTTCCGCCAGATTGGCGCCCTTGCCGCCGAGGACATTCTTGTTCCCCGCCTCGCCGTCCGAGGCGCCGCCGCCGAAGCGGAAGACCGTTCGTGCCATCTTACCCTTCGATTCTGGAGAAATCCGCCACCCGGTGGATGGCATCGCGGACCCGGCCGAGCAGGGCCAGGCGGGCCTCGCGCTTCACCGGATCGGGATCGTTCACGGTCACCTTCTCGAAGAAGGCGTCGACCGGCACGCGCAGCGCCGCCAGCGCCTTCATCGCCCGCTCGAATTCCTCGTCCTCGAGCGCGGTGGCGACCTTCGGCTCGGCCGCATAGAGCGCCTCGTCGAGATCGGTCTCCTCATGCTGCGGCGAGAAAACGGGTCCCCGGTTCCGGGGCGGCTCGCCGGTCCAGCCTTCCCGCTTCAGGATGTTGGCGGCACGCTTGTAGCCGGCGAGCAGATCCGCGCCCTCCGGGCGTTCGACAAAGGCCTGCAGCGCCTTCACCCGGGCGAGCAGGCGGACGAGATCGTCCTCGCCGCCGCCGTCCGGCTTGCGGGCGGCAAAGACCGCGTCGATCAGATCGTGGCGGATGCCCGCCTCGCGCTGCTGAACCTTCAGCCGGTCGCCGAGGAAATCGAGGATCGCCTCGCTGAGATCCTGGGCCTCTTCGATGATCTTGCCGCGCTCGATATTTGGGGTGAGCTCGGACTTCCAGCGCACGACGACGCGGTCGCCATGGCGGTAGGTGTAGCTGCCCACCTCGGCGGTGATCTCATGCTCGTGATCGTCGCTCTCGAGCAGGTCCGGGAAGGTGACCGAGGAAATCGCGCCGAGCCGCGAGACGATATTGAGCACCGCCGCCTGGACCAGCACGTCGCTGAGCGGGAGGCGCAGATCGTTCTTCGTCAGCAGCTGCAGGAAGCCCAGGGCCGCGCGGCGCAGGGCGAACGGATCGCGCGAACCGGTCGGTTTCTCGCCGATCGAGAAGAAGGCAACGAGCGTGTCCAGCCGGTCGGCGATGTTGACGGCGACCGTAACCGGGTCGGTCGGGACCTGGTCTCCCTGCCCGGCCGGTTTGTAATGGTCGCCGATCGCCTTCGCGACCGCCTCCGGCAGGCCCTGGGCGCGGGCATAATAGCCACCGATCACGCCCTGCAGCTCGGGAAACTCGCCGACCAGCTCGCTGACCAGGTCCGCCTTGGCGAGCCGGCCGGCGGTGAGCGTGTCGAGCGGATCGGCGCCCTTCACCAGGCGTTCGTTGACCAGCCATTGCGCCAGCTTGGCGACCCGCTCCACCTTGTCGGCGGTGGTGCCGAGCCTCTCGTGGAAGACGATCTGGTTGAGCTTCTTCGCCTGCGCGGCGAGCGGCGTCTTGAGATCCTGCTCCCAGAAGAACTTGGCGTCGGAGAGGCGCGCGACCAGCACCTTCTCGTTGCCCGCGACCACGGCGGCGGAGTCGGAGCTGTCGATATTGGCGACGCAGACGAAGCGGTTGGAAAGAACGCCTTCACCGTCCTGGCACGCGAAATATTTCTGGTTCACCCGCATGGTGAGCCGGATCAGCTCAGGCGGAAGCGCGAGGAAGGCCGCGTCGAAGCTGCCCTTGAGCGGCACCGGCCATTCGGTGAGACCGGCATTCTCCGCGACCAGACCCTCGTCCGGGATGGTCTTGGTGTTGCGCTGGAGCCTGTCCGAACCCTTGCGGATGATCGCCTTGCGCTCCTCCTGATCGACGACGACGTGGCAGGCGCGGAGCTTCTCGGCATAATCCTGCGCGCCGCCGATCGTGATCGGCCCGGGATGGTGAAAGCGATGCCCGACCGTGGCCGCGCCCGAGCGCACGCCGGCCACCTCGAAATCGACCACCTCGTCCCCGAGCAGGGCAATGATGGAGTGGAGCGGGCGCACCCAGCGCTGGCTCTCGGTCGAGGCCGAGGCCTCGCCCCAGCGCATCGACTTGGGCCAGGGGAAGGCGCGGACGATGGCCGGGATCGCCTCGGCCAGCACTTCGGCGGTCGGCCGGCCGGGATGGGCGATGGTCGCGAACCAGATGCCGTCCCGCTCCTCGAGCCGGTCCTGGGTCAGGCCGGTCTTGCGCAGGAAGCCCTCCAGCGCCTGCGGCGGCGCGGCCGTGCGCGGGCCCTTCAGTTCCTCCGACACCGCCTCGGTGGCTTCCGGCAGGCCGCTTACGATCAGGACCAGGCGACGCGGCGTGGCCAGGGTGGTGACCTTGTCGGCCTTCAGCCCCGCGGCGGCGAGCTGCTCCTCGAACAGGCGGGCCAGATCGGCGCGCGCCTTGTCCTGCATCCGCGCCGGGATTTCCTCGGAGAGCAGTTCGAGCAGGAAATCGCTCATGCCGCCCACCCGTTCTTTTCCATCCAGGCCGCGCAGGCGCCCTTCGCCAGCTCGCGGACGCGACCGATATAGGCCTGGCGCTCGGCGACCGAGATCACGCCGCGCGCCTGCAGGGTGTTGAAGATGTGGCTCGCCTTGATCGCCTGGTCGTAGGCGGGCAGCGGCAGCTTCGCGTCGATGCAGCGCCGGCATTCCTCCGCCGCCTGGCGGAAGCGGTCGAACAGGCTGTCCGTGTCGGCGACCTCGAAATTATAGGTGCTGAACTCGACCTCGTTCTCGTGGAAGACCTGGCCGTAGGTGACGCCCGCATCGTTGAAGGCCAGGTCGTAGACGCTGTCGACGCCCTGAATGTACATGGCGAGCCGCTCCAGTCCGTAGGTGAGCTCGCCCGCCACCGGCTTGCAGTCATAGCCGCCGACCTGCTGGAAATAGGTGAACTGGGTCACCTCCATGCCGTCGCACCAGACCTCCCAGCCCAGCCCCCAGGCACCGAGCGTCGGCGATTCCCAATCGTCTTCGACGAAGCGGATGTCGTGCTTCAGCGGATCGACGCCGATCCGTTCCAGGCTGCCCAGATAGAGCGCCTGCAGATCCGGCGGGCTCGGCTTCAGGATCACCTGATATTGGTAATAATGCTGCAGCCGGTTCGGATTCTCGCCGTAGCGGCCGTCGGTCGGCCGGCGCGAGGGCTGGACATAGGCCGCCTTCCACGGCTCCGGGCCGAGCGCGCGGAGCGTGGTCGCCGGGTGGAAGGTGCCCGCGCCCATCTCCATGTCATAGGGCTGCAGGATGACGCAGCCCTGCGCGCTCCAATAATCGTGGAGCGTCAGGATCAGGCGCTGGAAAGACAGCGGAGCCCCCATTTTTCCCTTCTTTTTTCCTTCGCAGGTGCAACAAAAGGTCGCTTCGCTTTGGCGCATGGGGCAGGATGGGTCAAGGAAGCGGGACCGGGTAAACGTCAGAAGGACATGGTGATGGGTTGGCGGAGAAAGTCGTTCGCGGCGCTGCTCGGCGCGCTGTGGCTCGCCGCCCCCGCTGTCGCCGCCCCGGAGGCGGCAGCCCCGGCCCGCGTCCCGGCCGCCGCCGCGCAGCCGCGCGCCGAGCCGCGCCCCGCCATCTGGCTGCTCGCCGACGCGGACACCCGCATCTATCTGTTCGGCACGGTCCATGTCCTCCATCCGGACCTGCGCTGGCGCTCGGCCATGTTCGACCGGATCGCGCGCGAGGCGCAGGAACTGGTGCTCGAGCTGGCCGACGACCAGCTGGCCGGCGCCAATCCCGAGGCTTATGCGATGATGCGCCTCGCCCGGCCGGTGCCGGTGCTCGACCGCGTCTCCGCCGAACGGCGCGACGGGCTCGCCCGGCTGATGGCCGACCTGCAAATCCCGGAGGGGAGCCTGGACGGGCTCGAGACCTGGGCGGTCGCGGTGATCCTCGGCGTAGGCCAGATGGCGCAGGAATATGCGGGCGGCGAGGGCAGCGCCAGCGAGGCGGCCGCAGCCGCGCCCGGCGTCGAGGAGACGCTGACCGCCGAATTCCGCGCCGACGGCCGCCCGATCTCCGGCGTCGAGACCGCCGCCGACCAGATCGCCGCCTTCCGCATGATGCCAGCCAATGTGCAGCAGGCAATGCTCGACGAGACGGTGGACGCATATCTGACCGGCGAGGAGGCCGGCGATCCCGACGAGACCGACTGGATCGAGGGCAATCTCGACGGCATCGCCGCCGAGATGGATACGCTCCCGCCCGAGCTCTACGAAAGCCTGATCACCCGCCGCAACCGCGGCTTCACCGACTGGCTGGCCCGGCGGCTCGACCGCCCCGGCACGGTCCTGTTCGCGATCGGCGCGGGGCATCTGGCGGGGCGGGTGTCGGTGCAGTCCATGCTGGAGCGGCGGGGGCTGACGGTGCGGCGGATCTATTGAGGGCTATCGACGCGAGAGGATCGCCCGGACTTCGCGTGCCTGTTCGGTTGCTTCCTCGAAGATGAATGCGCGTGAACAGGGCGCCTGCACCGGCACCATTGCCGAGGCGTGTGGATCGGGGCTGATCGTGGCGCTCGGCCCACGCAGCGGCGGCGCGACCCCGCCCGATCGGCGCAGCGCGACCAGATAGCGCCCCGCCGGCATCGACCTGGGCTCACCGAAGGTGGAATTGTCCCAGCTTACCGTCAGGACTCGCCCTGCAGTGCCCACCAGCACGTCTTCGACCGCGATGTCGAACCGAGCATAGTCGGGCAGAAAGCTGGTCTGCCGGGCCCGGCGTTGCTGCTCCTCCAGGGACAATCCGGGCCAATTGGCTTCCAGAACCCGGCGATCCTGCCTGGTCTGCTGGTCTTCGACGATCCGGTAGTTCAATATCCGTCCGAGCACGACGACGTCCGCATGGCGAATGTCGTTCAGGTTCACGGGCACTCGCACCCGACAAGCCTGCGCGGGAGAGGCCGCGGCGGCGATCAAGGATCGGTGCATTGGCTCCTCCGAGATAAGACCGGCCTCAAACTATGCGGCGGTTCGTTAACGTCGGCTTTCTTTGGCCTGGGTTGCCAGGCCGCAAGATGGAAGGTTTTCTTGACACACGCCCGCGAATCGCATAGTCAGGTAAACATGACATAAGGTCAGCATGAGCTGACACGCGGAGTTGGACTTCTTGCAGAACCGTTTGCGGGTGCTCAGGGCCGAGCGCGGCTGGAGCCAGGCGGAGCTTGGCGGCCGGATCGGCGTGTCCCGGCAGGCCGTGAACGCGATCGAGACAGGCAAGCACGATCCCTCGCTGCCGCTGGCCTTCCGGCTGGCGCGGCTGTTCGGGACGCGCATCGAGGAGATTTTCGATGATGGCGAAGGCCAGCGGGACTGACGGCGCGGGATCGGGCGAGACGCTCGAACGGCGCAGGCGGCTGCGCAAATACTGGATCATCGGCGCGCTCTTCGTCGCCGGCTTCATCGGCGGCTTCACCGCGGGCTTCACCCAGGCGGACGACCTGTTCGATCCGGCCCATCGCTGGCCGCCGGCGCTCGCCATAGGCCTGACCGCCGCCTATCTCTTCGCGGTCTGCTTCGGCGGCTGGCTCTATTCGCGCCACCTCGACGAGTTCGAGCGGACGGCCAAGTACAAGGCCGTGTCCGCGGCCGCCTCCTCCTACGTCATCGTCTATCCGGTCTGGCTGCTGCTCTGGAAGGGCGGCTTCGTGCCCGAGCCGATGCACTTCGTCATCTTCCTGCTCTTCACGGCCGCGATGCTGATCGCTTCCTTCTTCTATCGCGTCCGCTAAAGGCCTCGAACCCCCCGGAGACCTATCCCCATGAAAAGACTGCTCCTCACCGCCGCCCTGATCCTGATGCCGGGCCTCGCCTGCGCGCAGCCGCCGGCCGCGCCGCCCCCGGCCGCCAACCAGCCCGCCGCCGCCGCGCCCGCCGCCCGGCCGCCTCTGCCGGGCGCCGACCGCGACGCCGATCCGGCCCTGTTCGTGGTGCGCGACGAGGACACGACCATCTATCTGTTCGGCACCTTCCACCTGCTGGACGGCCGCACCTGGTTCAACGACGAGGTGAAGACCGCCTTCGACGCGTCGAGCGAGCTGGTGCTGGAGGCGCGGCTGCCCGAGGATCCGGCGGCGATGCAGGGGATCGTCCTTCGCTATGCGGTCGATCCGCAGGGCCGGACCATCTCCTCGCGGCTGACGCCGGCGCAGAATACGGCGCTGAACCGGGCGCTGGCCGGGATCGGCGTGCCCGAGGGCGCCTTCGAGCGGCTGGAGCCCTGGTTCGTGGCGATGACCCTGGCCGCGGTCTCCGCGCAGCAGATGGGGATCAACGCCGAGAACGGTCCGGAGACGATCCTGACCCGCGCGGCGCAGGCCCGGAACATGCCGATCGGCGAGCTGGAGGGGATGGAGCACCAGATCCGGATCTTCGACAACCTGCCCGAGCCGCTGCAGCTGGCCCAGCTGACCCAGACGCTCGAGCAGCTGGACGAGATTGCCGGGCAGCTCGGGCCGATGCTCGGCGCCTGGTCGACGGGCAATGTCGAGGAGCTGGCGCGGCTGACCAACCAGGAGATGGATGCGAACGGTCGCGCGCTCTACCGGGTCATCTTCACCGATCGCAACGCCGCCTGGGCGACCTGGATCCAGCAGCGCATGGCGCGGCCGGGCGTGGTCTTCGTCGCGGTCGGCGCGGGCCACCTGGCGGGCAATGACAGCGTCCAGGCCCAGCTCCGCGCCCGCGGCGTGGCGAGCAGCCGGGTGCCGCACGCGGTGGCGCGGTAGGTTCGGGACTAGGGACTGGGGATTGGGGACTTGGAAGAAGTAAGTCCCAGTCCCAAGTCCCGAGTACCCAGTCCCCCTCCCCGCCATCTTGCGCCCGCGCCCGCTCTCCCCTATAGGCGCGCCTCCCCGTTCATGGTCATCCCTGGAGGCGTGAGCGGGAGAGTGCTGAAACCCGCATAACGGAGACTAGCTATGAGCGAACAGCTTACGCTGTCGGCCGAGACGCGCGAACGGGCTGGCAAGGGAGCCTCCCGCCATCTGCGTCGCGAAGGCCGCGTACCCGCCGTCGTCTACGGCAACAATGAAGAGCCCCTCTCGATCCACCTCGAGGAAAAGGCGCTGATCAAGGCGCTTTCGGGCGGTCATTTCATGAATTCGGTGGTGATGATCGAGGCGGGCGCCGCGCCTGTCCGCACCCTGCCGAAGGACGTCCAGTTCCACCCGGTCACCGACCGACCGCTGCATGTCGACTTCCTGCGCATCTCCGAGCATGCGACCGTCACCGTCGAGGTGCCGATCCGCTTCGTCGACGAGGAGAAGTCGAAGGGTCTGAAGCGCGGCGGCGTGCTGAACGCCGTGCGCCACGAGCTCGAGCTGGTCTGCGACGCGGCCGAGATCCCGGAAGAGGTCGAGATCAGCCTGGCCGGCCTCGACATCGGCGATTCGCTGCACATCAGCGCCGTCGCTCTGCCCAAGGGCACGGCGAGCGCGATCACCGACCGCGACTTCACCATCGCCACCATCGTTCCGTCGTCCGGCGTGAAGGATGAGGGCTCGACCGACACCGGCGCCCCGACCGCGGCCGACGTGCCCGTGATCGGCGAGGACGGCGAAGGCGAAGCGTCCGGCGAAGAGTCGAACGAAGGCTAAGCCCTTGTTTCGCTGGCTCGGCTCCTTGTTCGGCGGCAGACCGCCGGTCGAGGTGCCGGGCCAGCCTTCCGCCGCCGCCGCGGCGGAGGATTGGGGGGATTTCGCGCCCGTGCAGATCTGGGTCGGCCTCGGCAATCCCGGCGCGCAATATGCGCTGCAGCGCCACAATGTCGGCTTCATGGCGGTGGACGCCATCGCCGAGGTGCACGCTTTCGATCCGCCGAAGAAGAGCTTCTCCGGCTGGGCCCAGCAGGGCCGGATCGGCGGCGCGCGCATCCTGCTGCTGAAGCCCGCCACCTTCATGAACGACAGCGGCCGCTCGGTCCGCGCCGCGCTGGATTTCTTCAAGCGGGAGCCCGGCGACGTGACCGTCTTTCACGACGAGCTCGATCTCGCCCCGTTCAAGGTGAAGGTGAAGACCGGCGGCGGCACCGCCGGCCATAACGGTCTGCGCTCGACCGAGGCGCATATCGGCAACGATTTCCGCCGGGTGCGGATCGGCATCGGCCATCCGGGGCACAAGGACAAGGTGACCCGCCACGTCCTCGGCAATTACGCCAAGGCGGAGATGGACCCGCTCGCCGACCTGCTCGCCGCCATCGCCGCCGAGGCGCGCTGGCTGGCCGAGGGCGACGATGCGCGGTTCATGAGCGACGTCGCGCTGCGGCTGCGGCAGGACTGACGGGAACCGGCGCGGGCGCGCCTCGTTCGCCCCGCATGGCCAAGCGCCTTACCCTCGCCATGCCCGCCGATGTCGGCGCCGCGCTCAAGGCCGGCCATGTCGAGGCCGCGTATCGCGCCCGGCCGCCCTACCAGCGCAACGACTATCTCGGCTGGATCGACCGGGCGAAGCAGGACGAGACCCGCCGGGACCGCATCGCGCGGATGGTCGCGGAACTGAAGAAGGGCGGCGTCTACATGGGCATGAAGCACGCGCCGAGCGCCAAGGCCTGAGGCTTGGCGACCGGCGCGAACCGGGGCTAGGATGGCTCCATGTTCGACACCCTCATCGCCATCGCCCTCGCCATGCTCGCCCCCGCCCAGAGCCCCGCCGGCGCCGAGCGGCGCTGCGGCTGGCTCTCCAATCCGACGCCGGCCAATTACTGGCTCACCGACCGCGACGGCGAATGGACGATCTCTTCCCAGGGCGGCTACCATGCCCAAGGCTGGGACGAGATGCCCGACATGACCACGCGCGGTTGGGTCGGGACGAGCGGCTCCTACGGCTATGGCTGCGCCTGCCTGAATGTAACCACGGACCGTGCCAGCGGGCGCATCACGCGTATCTACGGCGCGACGCCGGTTCCCATTCGCCAGTGCCGCGCGGACCGGCGGCCTCGCCGTCCGTCCTGACGGTTCCGCCGTCAATCCTCCGCGGCGCCGATCGGCATGCCCGGCGGGATCCTGATCGTACGGGCCGGCTCGGCGAGCGCGGCGGCCAGCGCCTCCCGGTCGGCGAGCAGCCGGCCGAGCGCGGTGCGCCATTCATTGCCGCCGCCCACCGCCCGCTGCAGCTGCTCCGCGAGCCGCCGCAGCCGCGCCGACAGCTCCAGCGCCACGGTCGGCGACAAAGCGGGATCGCGCTGGGCGCGGGCGAGCGCGAAGACGATCTGGGTCGCGAGCCGTCGCTGCAGGATCTGGTTGGAGACGTCGACGCGCGCCACGCGCCCGAGCAGCCGCTCGAAGATGTCGGCGGGGCTCAGCCATTCCTCGTCCGCCTGGGCCTGGATCTCCAGCCGGTTGAGCCGCGTGGGCTCCAGCAGATGGACGAGCGTGAGCTGCGCCGCCACTTCCGACGCCGCCAGCGGATCGAAGACCGGGCCGCCGGCGGTGCGGAAGATCTCGATCGTCTCCTGCCGGTCCGGATTGCCGGACCAGCCGGCGGAGAGAAAGGGGAGCAGAGCGGGCGGGACTTCGAGCGCGGCCGGGTCGAGCGTCGCCATCAAAGCGTTGAGCGCCTGGCGCTGCCGGGCGAGCGGCACGGCCGGCGAGCGCTCCCGCTCGTCGCCGTTCAGCGCATAGGCGAAATCGACGCCGCCGATCAGCTTGGCCGCGGCCTCGAGCTGATAGCGATGCAGCAGCCAGATCGGCACGAACTTGCGGCGGAGGTTCGCGACCGGCTCGTCCGGATAGAGCGCGCCCGGCCCGAAGCGCGCCACCGCCGCCTGCCGGACCTGCATCATCCGGCCGAGCTCGGCGACCGGCTCCGGCCCGTCGTCCCAGAGGCTGCCGAAGGGCTGGGACGAGAAAGGCGGCCGCGCGTCGCCGTCCCCGACGAAGCGCAGCCCCTCGGCGAGGCCCGTCGCCATGATCGGCCGCGCCGCCTCGTCCGTCTGGGCGCCGTAGAGCCAGTTCACAGCGAACAGGTCCCAGCGGCCGACGCCGGTGCCGTAAGCGTCGCCGAGGTCCGGCGCGCCGTCGCGCAGGCCGATGCGCGGTGCCGGATAATCCATCACCGAATAGCGGCCATGGCTCGAAGCGGCGAAATTGTGGGCGAGGCCGAGCGCATGGCCGACCTCGTGCGCGGCGAGCTGGCGGATGCGCTGTAGCGCGACGCGTACCGGATCGTTGGGCCCGCCGCTATTGGTCTGCCCGGCGCCGACCAGGCCTTCGAAGATCAGCATGTCCTGCCGTACCCGCAGCGAGCCGAGCAGCACATGGCCGCGGATGATCTCGCCGGTCCGCGGATCCTCGACCACCTGGCCGTAGGACCAGCCGCGGGTCGCGCGGTTGACCCAGCGAATCACATTGTAGCGCGCGTCGAGCGGGTCGATCCCCTCGGGCAGCAGCTCCACCCGATAGGCGTCGATGAAGCCCGCATCCTCGAAGGCCTGCCGCCACCAGCCGGCGCCCTCCAGCAGGGCGGTGCGGATCGGCTCCGGCGCGGCCCGGTCGACATAGAAGACGATCGGCCGGCGCACCCGGGACCGGGCCGCGCCGGGATCGAGCCGCTCGAGCCGGAAGCGGTTGGCGAGCTCGTAGACGATCGGGCGGCCGAGCGGCTGGCCGAAATCGACGATCTGGCTGCCGAACGTCCCGGAGCGCGGATCGAAGCGGCGGGGCACATAACCGGGATCGGGCAGCTTGATCAGGCTGTGGCGGACGACGAAGCTGAGATTGCCGTTCACCACGGCGATATTGTTGACCTCCGCGGTGGGCGCGGCCGAGGTGAAGGTCAGCCGCCCTTCGAGTTCGATATTCTCCGGAAAGGCGCGGACCGAATTGGGATCGGCGACCGACAGCTCCGGGGCCAGCCGAAACTCCCCGCCCCCGCCCTCCCGGATCGCCTGGGCGATGCCCAGCTCGTCGCGGGTCAGGAAGGAGACGAGATCGACGAGCAGCCGCCCGTCCGGCGTCTCTGCGGCGATGTCGCCCATCCAGATCGTCGAATAAGCGAAGCTGTCGCGCACGCCCGCCTGCTCGGCCGGCGTGCCGGTTGAGGAACGGAAGCGTGGATTCTCGATCTCCGCGACGATCTTCCGGCCGATCCGGCGGAAGACCAGGATGCGGCTGCCGCCGGCGAGGCCGCGGTCGAGCCCGATCGGCGCCGAGCCGAGGCCCGTCTCCAGCGAGGCGACATAGACGAAGCGACCGGACAGGCCCTGCGCGTCCGGCGCGGGCAGCGACACGATGATCCGCCCCTGCCGCCGGTCGACATGGACGGGGAGCAACCCCGGCTGGGCGGCGGTGCCGGTCAACACCTGGGTGGCGGGCGTGGGGGGCGCCGGTTGCGCGGGCTGGGCGACGGCGAGGAGCAGGGCGGCGAGGCTGAGCATGAGCAGACACTAAGCTGGCATTCCGCGGACGCAACGGCTAACGGAGCGCCCATGCGCGGGCCTCGCCCGCTTCCATCCACATCACCGGGTTTCTGAAATGGGCTTTCGTTGCGGAATCGTCGGGCTGCCGAATGTCGGCAAGTCCACCCTGTTCAACGCGCTGACCGAGACGGCGGCGGCGCAGGCGGCCAATTATCCGTTCTGCACGATCGAGCCCAATGTCGGCCGCGTCGCCGTGCCCGATCCGCGCCTGACGAAAATCGCCGAGATCGCCAAGTCCGCGCAGGTGATCGAGACCCAGCTCGAATTCGTCGACATTGCCGGCCTGGTGCGCGGCGCCTCGACGGGCGAGGGCCTGGGCAACCAGTTCCTCGGCAATATCCGCGAGGTGGACGCGATCGTCCACGTGCTGCGCTGCTTCGAGGGCGGCGACGTCACCCATGTCGAGGGCAAGGTCGATCCGATCGCCGACGCGGAGACGGTCGAAACGGAGCTGATGCTCGCCGACCTGGAGAGCCTCGAAAAGCGCGTCCCCGCGCTCGCGAAGAAGGCGCAGCAGGGCGACAAGGAGGCGAAGATCCAGGCCAGCGTGCTCGGCCAGGCGCTGGAGCTGCTCCGCGATTCGAAGCCCGCCCGCCTGACCGAACCGAAGGACGCCGAGGAAAAGCTCGCGCTCGACCGCGCGCAATTGCTGACCGCCAAGCCCGTCCTCTACGTCTGCAATGTCGACGAGGGCGATGCCGCGACCGGCAATGCCCACAGCGCGCGCGTGTTCGAGCGGGCCGCGGCGGAGGGCGCGAAGGCGGTGATCATCTCCGCCGCGATCGAGGCGGAGATCGCGACCATGGATCCGGCCGACCGCCCCGAATTCCTCTCCGACCTCGGCCTGGAGGAGACCGGCCTCGCCCGCATCATCCGCGCCGGCTACGACCTTCTCCACCTCATCACCTTCTTCACCGCCGGCCCCAAGGAAGCGCGCGCCTGGACCGTGGAGAAGGGCTCCAAGGCCCCGCAGGCGGCCGGCACGATCCACAGCGATTTCGAGCGCGGCTTCATCCGCGCCGAGACCATCGCCTTCGAGGATTTCGTCGCCTGCGGCGGCGAGACCGGCGCGAAGGAGGCCGGCAAGATGCGCGCCGAGGGCAAGGAATACGTCACCCAGGACGGCGACGTCATGCTGTTCCGCTTCAACGTTTGATCCGGCGGACGTCGCGCTGGCGGCGGCGGGGCGGGCGTGCTTATCCTCCTGCTTCAACCCAAGGAGAGAAAGCCCATGAATCCGCGCGTGTTCATTCAGACGATGATCGCCCTCGCCTCGGCCTCGCTCGGCCTGGTCGCGGCTTTGGCCTGGAACGAGGCGATCAAGGCGACCCTGGCGATGCTCGGCCTCGGCGACGACCTGGCCGGGCTCTACGCTTATGCGATGCTGGCCACCGTGCTGGCGATCGTCGTCCTGGTCTGGCTCGGCAAGCTGGCGGCCCGGGTCGGCGGCGACGCGGCGATCAACCGCGAGGCCGAGGGCTGAGGTCGTTCCGGATCAGCGCGGCGAGAGTCGCCTGATCCGGTCCGCCGCGGGCGGGGTCAGCGGGCTGCCGGCGGCGAGATAGCGCTCGATGGCGTCGAGATCGAGCGGGCCGCCGACCATGTCGCGCCCGCCCCGGAACAGGGTGAAATTGTCGCCGCCCGAGGCGAGGAAGGAATTGAACGCGATCCGGTAGACGGTCTCGTCTCCCACCGGCTGGCCGTTCAGTCGGAGATCGAGCACGCGCTGCCCCACCGGCCGGGCGAGGTCGTAGCCGTAGGTCAGCCCGCGCGACGGCAGCAGCATGATCGGCGCGGTCACCGTATTGGTGCCGCTCGCCCATTGCTGTTCCAGGATGGCGCGCAGCTCGCGCCCGCTGAAGCTCTTGATCACCAGATTGTTGCCGAAGGGCTGGGCGGTGAAGAGCTGGCCGAAGGTGACGCTGCCGTCCGCGGCCGGGACGATGTCGGCGCGAACGCTCGTCTGGTTGGTGAAGGCGATCTGGGCGCCGCCCGCCTCGGGCGCTCTGGTCGCGGCGAGATGGGCGTCGGCGATGAGATTGCCGAGCACCGATTCGCCGGACTCCGCCTTTTCGCGCGAGGCCGGGCCACTCAGCCGCCCGACCACGCGGTTCGCCATCGGCGCCGCCGCCGCGACGTAGCGCGCCACCAGGGCCGAGACGGCCGGATCGGGCTGGAAGCGCGGAAAGGCGTCGGTCAGCGCGACCTGCCCGCCGGAGCCGCGATAGGCCTCGCCTTGCACGATCGAGAAATCGGCGGTCTTGGCGCTGACCCGGCCGGCGGCGGGGTCGATGCTGAGATCGATCGCGGTCACCAGGGTCCCGCTCCGCCCCGCGCTGGTGACCAGAAAGGGCCGCGCCGGATCCACCTCGCCATAATTGCAGATATAGGCGTTGTGCGTATGCCCGGAGACGACCACGTCGATCGCGGGATCGAGCCGGGCGAGAATGGCCATCAGGTCGCCGCGCATGCCCCGGCAGGAGCGGTCGTCATAGGGCACGTCGGTCTCGACCCCCTGGTGGATCACCACGACGATCGCGTCCGCCCCCTCGGCGCGGAGTCGCGGGACGAGCGCATTGATGCTGTTCGCTTCGTCCTCGAAGCTGAGGCCGGCGACCCCGTCCGGAGTCACCAGGGTGGCGGTGTCGCGGGTGGTCAGCCCGATGAAGCCGATCGTCACCTGCGCGTCGCCCTCGCCGAACCGGCGCAGGCCGTAAGACGGGAAGATCGTATCGCCCTCGCCGGCGCGTACATTGGCGGCGAGGAAGCGGAAGCTGGCGCCGGGGAAGTCCGGATCGAGCAAGCAGGGCACCCGGTTGGTGTAGACCGCGCAGCCGCCATTCTGCATGCGCAGCAGCTCCCGCCGCCCGCGATCGAATTCGTGATTGCCCACCGCGTTGAAATCGAGCCCGATCAGGTTCATCGCGAGGATGGTCGGCTCGTCCAGGAAGGCGGCGGAGGTCAGCGGCGAGGCGCTGATCAGATCGCCCGCGGAGACGGTGACATTGTTCGGATGGCCCTCGCGAAGGGCGCGCACCGCGCTCGCGAAATAGGCCGCGCCGCCCGCGGGCACGCGCACCGCCTGGCCGTTCACCACCTCCGGAACGGCCATGCGCGGGGGCTCGAGCGCGCCGTGAAAGTCGTTGAAGGCGATGATCCGGACGGGGACCGGCGCGATCGCCCTCGGGGCCGGCGTTCCGGGCGCCGCCGCGCCGCGCGGCGGCGTGGCGCAGCCCGCCAGCGCGAGCGCCAATCCCAGCCAGAGCGCCTTACGCATGCGAATCCCCCGTCCAAGCCGCTTGAGTCGATGCGGCGAGCTTTGGCATGGAGATGTGACTCTTGTCACTGGAGCGGACATGACCCGGCCGAACCTCCGTCTCTTCACCTACGGCACGCTTCGCGATCCCCATGTGCAGGTCAGCCTGTTCGGCCGGCAGGTCCCGGGCGCGGCGGATGTCCTCCTCGGCTACCGGCTCGGCACGGTGACGATCCGCGACGACGCCGTGATCACGACCAGCGGCAGCGCGGTCCACCTCTGCGTCGACCATACGGGCGAGGCGGACGACCGGGTCGAGGGCATGGTCCTGAGCCTCACCGAGGCCGAGCTTGCGGCCGCCGACGCCTATGAGACCGCCGATTATCGGCGCGTCACCGTGACCCTGGCGTCGGGCATGCAAGCCTATCTCTACGCGCGGGCATGACGCGACTCCGGCCCGTCACGGTTGCGCGCTACCCTTCCCCCATGCTCGTCCGCGCCTTGCTCGTCCTCGCCGCCCTCCTGTGCCTGCCGCCGCCGCCCGCCGCCCGGGCGGAGACGCGGACGCCGGTCACCATCCTGGTCTCGCTCGACGGCTTTAGGCCGGACTATCTGCGCCGGGGCCATTCGCCGCGGCTCGACGCGCTGGCGGCGGGCGGGGTGAGCGCGGTCATGCGCCCCTCCTTCCCCGCGAAGACCTTCCCGAACCACTGGACGATCGTCACCGGCGCGCGGCCGGACCGGCACGGCATCACCGCCAACCGGATCGAGGATCCGGCCGATCCCCGCCGCGTCTTCACCATGGCGAGCACCGATCCCTTCTGGTGGAACGCGGTGCCGCCCATCTGGGTCGAGGCCGAGCGCGCCGGCATTCGCACCGCCTCCATGTTCTGGCCGGGCGCGAATGTCGCCTGGGGCGGGCGGCGCCGGGAGGCATGGCCCGAGGGCATCATGGGCGGCCTCCGGCCGCGGGACTGGCACGAGCATCAGTCGGACGTCACCGATACGCAGCGGACGGACGCCGTGCTGGACTGGCTGCGCCGCCCGGCCGAGAGCCGGCCGCGCTTCATCGCTCTCTATTATGAGACGGTCGACACGGTCGGCCACAATTACGGCCCGAACGATCCCCGGACCGCCGCCGCAGTGGCCCAGGTGGACGAGGCGGTGGGTCGGCTCGTCGACGGCCTGGCGGCGTTCGGCCAGCCGGCCAATCTGGTGATCGTCGCCGATCACGGCATGGCCGAGGTCCGCCCGGACCGAGTCATAGGGCTCGACCGGCTGCTGCCGCCGGACAGCTACCGGGTCGTCGAGGACGGGCCTTTCGCCACCCTGGTCGCCCCACCGGGGCGCGAGGAAGCGCTCGCCGCCGCCTTGCGCCGCCCCCATCCCCATATGCGCTGCTGGCCCAAGGCCGCGCTCCCGGCCCGGTTCCATTATGGTACCAATGCGCGCATCCCGCCCTTTCTCTGTCTCGCCGAGACGGGCTGGGTGATCCAGCGGTCGTCGGCCTATGCGCAGCGGAGCCGCGGCGAGCATGGCTATGACCCCGACTCGCCGGATATGGCGGCCCTGTTCATCGCCAGCGGCCCCGCCATCCGGCGCGGCCTGCGCCTTCCCGCCTTCGACAATGTCCACGTCTATCCGTTGCTCGCCCGTCTGCTCGGCGTGGCGCCCCATTCCGGCGACGGGGATCCGGCAGTGCTCGGCAGCGTGCTGGCGGCGCGTTGACAAGCGCGCGCGCGGCTCGGATGGGTTCACGCCTGTGCAGGAGGCGCGCGTGATCTATTTCGAGGACCTCGAGGTCGGCAAGGAAACCTATTTCGGCAGCTATGAGGTGACCCGCGAGGAGGTGCTGGACTTCGCGCGCAAATATGATCCGCAGCCCTTCCACCTCTCCGACGAGGCGGCCGCCAAAACCCACTTCAAGCGCCTCGCGGCGAGCGGCTGGCATACCTGCGCGATGGTGATGGCGGTGACCGTCCAGTATTTCCTGCACGGCCATGGCGAACCGCAGGCGGGGCTGGGCTCCCCCGGGATCGACGAGCTGCGCTGGCTGAGGCCGGTCTATCCGGGCGACATGCTGCACGTGCGCGGCACGGTCATCGACAAGACGCCGTCCCGCTCCAAGCCCGATCTCGGCTCCTTCCGCACGACCACGACGGTGACCAACCAGGACGACATCCCGGTCCTCACCTTCACCTCGATCGTATTGATCAAGCGGCGGCCCGACGCCGGCTCAAATGGTTGAGACCCTGATTCACGCCTCAGGCTGATTCAGCCTGAGGCGATCAAGGTCAGTCGCCCTCGAATTCGACCAGAGCGTGGACCGGAAAGCCCTCGGCCGCGAGCCTCGCCGCGCCGCCGAGGTCCGGCAGGTCGACGACGAAGCTTGCCCCGGTCACGACCGCGCCGGCGCGCCGGATGAGGCGGGTGGCGGCGAGCGCCGAGCCGCCGGTGGCGATGAGATCGTCGGCGAGGTGGACGGTCGCGCCGGGCGCGCAGGCGTCGACATGCATGGCGAGCCGGCCGACGCCATATTCGAGCGCATAATCCTCGGCGATCGTCTCGCCGGGGAGCTTGCCGTCCTTGCGGACCAGCAGCAGGCCCGCGCCCAGCCGCTGGGCCAGCGCCGCCGCGAGGATGAAGCCGCGCGCCTCGATGCCGGCGATTAGGTCGGGCTTGTCCCCGATGCGGAAGGCGAGCCGCTCGATCGCGGCGCCGAAGCCGGCCGCATCGAGCAGCAGGGTGGTGATGTCGCGAAACTGGATGCCGGGCTTCGGGAAGTCCGGGATGGTCCGGATCAGCGCTTTGAGGTCGTCATGCTCGCCGATCATGACGACCCCGGAATGCCGGCTCAGTGCTTCCGGCCGGCCCAGACGTTCTGGTAGGCCATGTAGGCGATGATCGTCGCGATCAGCAGGAAGATGAGGGTCGCGAGACCGACATTCTTGCGCGCGTCCGATTCCGGCTCCGCCGCCCAGGCGAGGAAAGCGGAAACGTCCTGCGCCATCTGGTCGACCGTGGCCGGCGTGCCGTCCGCATAGGTGACCTGATTGGCGCTCAGCGGCGCCGGCATGGCGATGTTGAGGTTCGGGAAATAGGGATTGTAGTGCAGCCCCTCGCCCGGCCGGTTCTCTGCCGGCAGATTGGCCGGCGGGTTCTGGTAGCCGGTCAGCAGCGAATAGACATAGGCCGCCCCACCGTGCCGCGCCTTGGTGATCAGGCTGAGATCGGGCGGCAGCGCATTGTTGTTGGCGTTCCGGGCCGCGGCCTCGTTCGGATAGGGGTTCGGGATGCGGTCGGCCGGGAGCGGGTTGCGCTCGGCCGGCGCGCCGTCGCGCGGATTGATGCTCGGGACCTTGTGCGTCCACTCGTTCGCGATCGTGCGGACCTGGCCCTCGCTATAGCCGAGCGCCTCGAAATTGCGGAACGCGACATATTGCAGGCCGTGGCAGCTGGCGCAGACTTCGCGATAGACCTGGAGGCCGCGCTGGAGCTGCTGCTGGTTGTGGCTGAACCGCCCGAACGGCCCCTCGAACTCGAAATGCGGGTGCTTCGGATGCTCGTGGAACTGCGCCTCGACCGAGCGCTGCGGCGGCTCCCCGATATAGGCGATCACGCCCCAGAGCAGCGACCAGGCGGCGACTCCGACGAAGCCGAGGCCAACCAGGATGCCCAAAATGCGAACCATGACGGCGTCTTCCCTTTACGCTTTGGCCGGAGCGGCATCGCCGCCGAGGTCGGCGGGGGCGGCTTCCGCCTTCTCGCCGTGCAGCACGCTTTCCGAGATCGAATTGGGCAGAGGCAGCGTTTTTTCCACCCAGGAGAGGATCGGGAGAATGATCAGGAAGTGGGCGAAATAGTACATCGTCGCCAGCTGCGAGATCATCACATAGGGCTCTTCCGCCGGCGCGCCGCCGCAATAGCCGAGGATCGCCACGTCGAGGATGAGGATCCAGAAGAACATCCGGAACTTCGGCCGGTAGGTGGCCGAGCGGACCGGCGACTTGTCCAGCCAGGGCAGGAAGAAGAGCAGCAGGATCGACCCAAACATCGCGATCACGCCCCACAATTTCGCCGGCAGGATGAAGTCGATCGTGAAGGCGCGCAGGATCGCGTAGAAGGGCCAGAAATACCATTCGGGCACGATATGGGCGGGCGTCGAGAGCGGATTGGCCGGGATGTAATTGTCCGCATGGCCGAGATAGTTCGGCAGGAAGAACACCATCACCGCCAGCAGCAGCAGCGCGAGGCCCACGCCGAACCCGTCCTTCGCCGTATAATAAGGATGGAAGGGGATCGTGTCCTGCGGGCTCTTGACGTCGACGCCGGTCGGATTGCCCGAGCCGTGGATGTGCAGCGCCCAGATGTGAAGGATCACCACGCCCGCGATCACGAAGGGCAGCAGGTAGTGGAGCGAGAAGAAGCGGGTCAGCGTCGGCTGGTCGGGCGCGAAGCCGCCGAGCAGCCAGGTCTGCACCGGCTCGCCGACCACGGGGATCGCCCCGAACAGGCCGGTGATCACCTTGGACGCCCAGAAGCTCATCTGCCCCCAGGGGAGCACATAGCCCATGAAGGCGGTCGCCATCATCAGCAGGAAGATGACGAGGCCGAGCATCCACACCATCTCGCGCGGTGCCTTGTAGGAGCCGTAATAGAGGCCGCGGAAGATGTGGACGTAGACCACGACGAAGAAGAAGCTGGCGCCGTTGGCGTGCAGGTAGCGCAGGAACCAGCCGCCGTTCACGTCGCGCATGATATGCTCGACCGAGGCGAAGGCGGTGTCCGCATTGGCGTTGTAATGCATCGCCAGCACGATGCCGGTGATGATCTGAAGCACCAGGGCCATGCCGGCGAGCACGCCGAAGTTCCAGAAATGGTTCAGGTTCCGGGGAACCGGATAGCCCTTGCCGACGGCATTGTAGACGAGGCGCGGCAGCGGCAGCCGATCGTCCATCCACCGCATGAACGGGTTCTTCGGCTTATATTGTTCAGCCCAGGGGAAGCTCATCTTGGTCTACCTCTAGCTCAGCCGATGCGGACGGACGTGTCGGTCAGGAATTCATATTCCGGGACCTCGAGATTGCGCGGCGCCGGACCTTTGCGGATGCGGGCGGCGGTATCGTAATGCGAACCGTGGCACGGGCAGAAATAGCCGCCGAACTCGCCCTTATTCTCGCCCTCGGCGGCGCCCAGCGGCACGCAGCCCAGATGGGTGCAGACGCCGAGCGTGATCAGCCACTGATTATGGCCTTCCTTGGTGCGCTCGGCGAGCGTCTGCGGATCGCGCAGCGAGGCGGCGTCGACCGCATTGGCCTCCTGGATCTCCGCCGGGGTCAGCTGGCGGATGAAGATCGGCTGCTTGCGCCAGATCGTCTTGATCGCCTGGCCCGCCTGGATCGACGACACGTCGACGTCGATCTGCGCGAGCGCGAGCACGTCGGCCGACGGATTCATCTGGTTCACCAGCGGGTAGAGCATCGCGACGGCGCCGACGCCCCCGAAGCTCGCCGCGGCGATGTTGATGAAGTCGCGGCGGCGGACGCCGCCTTCCTCAGCGGGGGGAACCGCCTGTTCGCTCGAATCGACCGCAGCCATAATGCCCTTCGTGTGTCCGAAACCGGATAACAATAGCCCCCGAGCCCGAAGGATCGGGGCCGTTGCGGGCGCCTGATAGACGCGCGGCACGCCCTTTGCCAACCGTCATTTTGACGAGAGGGTTACGCCCTTTGGAGAGGGGCCGCGATTCGGGGGAAATGCGGCCCATTCCCCCCTTCCAATGACGACCTATGCTAAGGACCGGGCGATCGGCGCGGCGCCGCGCAGGGAGGATTCGAGCGATGATCACGGTTTTCGGCGAAGGCAGGGGCTTCCGCATTGTCTGGCTGCTCGAGGAAATGGCCCTTCCCTACCGGCTGCGGCCCGTCGACCTGCTCGGCGGCGGCGCGCTCGATCCGGACTTCCTGGCCGCCAACCCGGCCGGCTTCATCCCCGTATTGCAGGACGATGGCGTCACCATCATGGAGTCGATCGCGATCATGGAATATCTGCTGGCCCGCCACGGGCCGGCCGCGCTGGCGCCGGCCCCGGAAGATCCCGACTTCCCCGCCTATCAGCAATTCCTCCATCTCGGCGAAGCCGGCCTCGCCATGCCGGTCAACGTCGCCGTCGCCACCCGCATCCTCGCGCCCGAGGACGAGCGGGACAATTGGAGCACCCGCTGGGCGCTGGGCGTCTTCGAGCGGCGGCTCGGGCTGGTCTCGCGGCAGCTGGCCAATACGGCCTATATCGCCGGCGACCGCTTCACCGCCGCCGACATCTCGATCACCTACGCCCTGGAATTCGCCCAGCGCACCGGCTGCTTCACGCTTGGCGAGACCGAACGCGCCTATGTCGCCCGCACCAGCGCGCGCGCGGCCTATGGCAGGGCCATGGACTCTTGCCAGGCGACCAAGGCCTGGGCGGCGGAGGTGGCGGCGCGGGAGCAGCAGCCGGCCTAGCTCCTGGGTCGATCGGAGTGTCGGTCGATCGAGAGAAGCTGAGAAAAACTGAGAATAGTCATCCCGGCGGAGGCCGGGACCAATGAACTCCGCGTGCCGAAACAGATCGCGGCCGTGGTCGCCTTTAGCGTAAGATCTCCTGTTCCTGGGTCCCGGTCTTCGCCGGGATGACTCCGGGTCGGCGGGCGCCGTTCGCGACCCCGGCACCGCGGTCCGCCCCCCTCCCCTGCCGGCGCGGGGACGGGTAAGACGCCCCCATGCGCCTCGCTCTCTACCAGCCGGACCAGGCCGGCAATGTCGGCACGATCATGCGCCTCGCCGCCTGTTTCGGCGTGCCGCTCGATCTGGTCGAGCCGATGGGCTTCCCCTGGGGCGACCGCGCCCTGAAGCGCGCGGGCATGGACTATGCGGAGCGCGCCAATGTGACGCGGCATCCGGACTGGGCGGCATTCGAGGCGGGATTGGCGGGGCGGCTGGTGCTGTTCACCACCGCGGGCGAGACGCGGTTGCCGGAGGCGCGGTTCGAATCGGGAGATGTGTTGCTGTTCGGATCGGAGAGCGCCGGCGTGCCGGCGGCGGTGCATGAGCGGGCCGCGCTGCGGGTGCGCATCCCGCAGGTCGAGGGCACGCGGTCGCTGAACCTTGCCGTGGCGGCGGGGATCGGGGTGGCGGAGGCCGTGCGACAGGCGGGGTTGTGGGTGGGGTAGATCCTTTGGCGGACCGGCACGGTCGCGCGAATTGGCGGACACGCCGCCAAAAATCGTGGTAAGTGATGCCACGACGCCATTCCGAGGACGAGGCCTTCTGGATTTCAAATGACCAGAGAAACAGGCAAGATACGATATGATCTGTTAGGACGCCGGGTCCTGGCCTACTTCACGGCACTTGGGTATGACGTCCTGCGCGACGTGGAAATCGGCGGATATTCTCTCGATTTCATCGCGCGAAAATTCGACCCCAGCATCGGCGAAGTCACTGTCGCCGTCGAAACGAAGGCCGGAGCGGCACATTTGGGCGCGAGCGACATCTCGCCATCGCTGTCGAAATTCGATGTCCTGATCGCTCAGGATCAAATCACCTCCGCGATGATCGTGACTGATACTGGTTTCACCGCGAAGGCGCGACAGGCGGCGACCGCCGGAGCCGCGGTGAGGCTGCTGGAACTGGACGATCTGGAAGACGATCTGCGACGGGAATCCGTCAACGAAGGATCGATTGCCTACCGGGCGGCTTCACCGGAGACCGAGCGGGGAAGCGCCGTCTCCAGGCTCACCGAGCAGGTGCAGACCATCCTGGACGAATCCGGTGCGCCGGAAGGATTTGATGCGCCGACCTGGCTGTCGCATTGGCTCCGGCAGCCTCTGCCCGCGTTGAGCGGCCAGCGGCCTATCGATCTTATCGACACGATCGAAGGGCAGAGGCTGGTCGAACAGGCGCTCGGCCAGATCCAGAGCGGAGCCTATGCGTGAGCCGGTCGGTCTGGCGCATCGCCACCGATACGAAGGATTATGAGGCAGACGACCTCACCGGCGCGGGGGCAAAAGCGACGGGCGGGCGCTGGAACGCCAGCGGCATTCCAATGCTCTATTGCTCGGAAAGTCGCGCTCTCGCCTGCCTTGAAACATTGGTGCATCTGAACGCCGGCGGATTGCCGCTCAACCGCTATCTGGTCGAGATCATCGTGCCGGACGACGTCTGGGCGGCCCGCCAGATCGAAACAGCCGCATCCCTGAAGGTGGGCTGGGACGCGGAGCCCGCGGGACGAGTCGGCATCGGCTTCGGCACCGACTGGGTTAGCAGAAAGCACTCGCTGCTGCTCTCCGTGCCATCGGTGATCGTTCCCGAAGAAACCAATATCCTCGTCAATCCGGAGCATCCGGACCGCTCCCGATTGGTCGCGCGCAAGCTGCGGAAATGGGTGTACGATCGGCGGGTGGCAGGCGCGGCCTAGGCATAAGCTGACCGGGCGCCTCCGTCTTTCGGAAACCAGAGTCTTGATGGGTCCATTCCAAGGCGCATCCTCATGCCTCCGCCTCGCCTTCCCTGCCGATCCCCCGCCGCAGCCCATAGCCCCGCATGATGCTGTCTATCTCCAGGATCGTCTCCTCGAACGACCAACGCTGCCGCCGCCCGTCCGGCCTGAAGCGGCTGTCCACGCGCCGTGCCTTGCGCTCCCAGCGGGCGAGGAGCTGCATCGTGCGGTCGAACTGGGCGTCGTCGTCGGGCTCGTGGCCGCAGTTGGGGCAGCGGCATTCCGTCCCGAAGCTCCGGGGCGAGGTCACGGCGCCGCGCTCCATCGCCGCGCGCAGGCGCTCCTGCGCGGCGTGGCGGAGCCGGAGGGCCTCGTCCTCCAATTTGGGGACGGCGATGGCGACGGCCTCGGTGTGGAGCGCGGCGAAGTCCGGGTTCATGCGGCGGTGCAGGGTCACGGTGGAGATGGCGACGCCGGCCACGGTCGCCGCCGCCTTGCTGTCGCCGCTGGCCGCGAGATGTTCGAGGTAGAGTTCCTGCCGCGCCTGCGTGAACCGGACGTGGGGGCGGCGCCGGCGCTGGACCACGCGGCGGTTGGCGGGCGCGATGCGCAGCTCCCCGCTTAGCCCGCGTTCCGCATAGGCCCTGGTGCGGTGCTCGACGGCTTCGGGCGCGGCGAGCGCTTCCGTCCAGGCCTTCGCGAAGGCGGGATCGCGGCGGCGGCGGCCGTAGAAGCCGGTGAGGCTGAAGCCCGCCTCGGCCGCCGCCTCGCGCGGGGCGCCGCGGCGGAGGGCGGCGATGAAGATCGCGGCGGCGGCGGCGTCGATCCGGCGGAACGGGCGCGGCGAGTCGGGGGGCTGGTCCATGGACGAGCCTGGACCAGAAAAGCGCCGTGTAGGAAAGAGGTCGCGCCGGGCGCCTGAGCGCATTCCCCGACGACGGTTGTGTTCGCGCCGCGCTCTGCGGCAGACTGGTTGCGCGTCCAGAACGAGTCCGGCTCTCCGGTGGAGGGAGGAAGGCCCTTTATGTCCGCGTCTCCCGTCTTGCGCCACGCGGCCACGCCGGCCGGCCCGCTCGAGGAGATGAGCCGGATCCTCGACCGGCCGCCGCTCGCCCTCTCCGAGGGGCTGCGCGGCGACACGCTGCTGACCGGGCGCTGGACCCATGGCGCGGTGCACGCCAGCCTGCCGGCCATGCCCGCCCATGTGATCATCGCCCATCATGGCGGCGATGCGGAGATCGCGCTGCGCGGGGGCGACGGGACGAAGCTGCGCTCGACCACGCGCCAGGGTACGATCGTGATCATCCCCAAAGGGCATGACGGGCGCTGGGACATTGCCGGCGAGGTGGACGTCAGCCACGTCTATCTGACCCAGGACAGGCTGCAGGCGAGCGCCGAGGCGCTGACCGGTGGCCGGCCGGTGGAGCTGCTCGACCGGGTCGGGTTCGAGGATCCGGCGATCACGCGCATCCTCGGCCTGCTCTGCGACGAGGCGAATGCAGGCGATCCTTCGGCGCGGCTGTTCCTTGAGCAGGCGCTGGACCTGCTCTGCACGCAATTGGTGCGCGGCCATTCCAGCTTCGGCGCGCTCGCCGCGCCGACGCCGCGGCGCGGGCTGGCCGAGTGGCAGCTGAAGAAGGTCACCGCTTATATGCGGGCGATGCTGGACCAGGAGATCGGGCTGAACGAGCTCGCCGCCCTGGTCAATCTCAGCCGCTTCCATTTCTGCACCGCCTTCCGGCTGGCGACCGGGCGGACGCCGCACGAATGGCTGACCGCCCTGCGCATCGGGCGGGCGAAGGACATGCTGGCCGATCCCCTGCTGCCGGTGACCGAGATCGCGCTCTGCGTGGGCTACCAGACCCCTTCCTCCTTCGCGGCGAGCTTCCGCAAGGTGACCGGGACGACGCCGAGCGCGTTCCGGCGCGGGCTTTGACGAAGCGCAAGGCGGCGCGCGGCGCTGGCGGCTTGAACATCGGCCCGGTCGGAGGCATCGGCGGGCCGACGCGTTTGGAGAATGTGAACATGATCGAGCTGGACGACCAGCAGCAGGCGGCCCGGGACTGGTTCGAGGCGCTGCGGAGCCGGATCTGCGCCGCGTTCGAGGCGATCGAGGCGGAGGCGGGTTCGGACGCGCGCTTCGACTATCTGAGCTGGGACCGGCAGGATCCGGAAGGCGCGCCGGGCGGCGGCGGCGTGCGCGGGGTCATGAAGGGCAAGGTGTTCGAGAAAGTGGGCGTGAACGTCTCCACCGTGGGGGGCCGGTTCAGCGAGGAGTTCGCCAAGACCATCCACGGTGCCGGCGAGGATCCGCGCTTCTTCGCCACGGGGATCAGCCTGGTCGCGCACATGGCCAATCCCCACGTGCCCGCGGTGCACATGAACACGCGCTTCCTCAGGACCACGAAGAGCTGGTTCGGCGGCGGCGCGGACCTCAACCCGCCCATCCCCTATGCGGAGGATACGGCCGATTTCCACGCCCGGCTGCGCGCCGCGTGCGCCGCCCACGACCAGACTTATTATGGCCGCTTCTCGAAATGGGCGGAGGATTATTTCTTCATCCCGCACCGGAACGTGCATCGCGGCGTCGGCGGCATCTTCTACGACCATCTCGATTGCGCGGCGCCGGGCCATGGCGTGACCTTCGAGGAGAATTTCGCCTTCACCCGCGACGTGGGCGAGGCGTTTCTCGACATCTTCCCGCGGCTCGTGCGGCGGCGGATGGCGACGCCGTTCACGGATGCCGACCGGGCGACGCAGCTGGAGTGGCGCGGCCGCTATGCGGAGTTCAACCTGATCTACGACCGCGGCACGTTGTTCGGACTGAAGACGGGGGGCAATGTCGACGCGATCCTGATGAGCCTGCCGCCGCTGGCGACCTGGTCCTAGGGACGATCCGGTGGACGCCGCCCTCACCGCCGTGCCCGCCGGCCATGTCGCGGCGGTGGTGACCTATCTGGAGATGGACGCCCCGCCCGCGCCCGCGCCGGCGCCCCCTTCCCCGCTCCGGATGGACCGCTGGGCGGGGGTGGATCCGGACCGCTACCGGGCCCTGTTCCGCCGGGTGGGCGCGCGCTGGCTCTGGTTCTCGCGGCTGGCGATGGACGATGCGGAGCTGCTCGCCAAAGTGGCCGAGGTGCACGGCGTGACCGGGCCTGACGGGACGGACGCCGGCTTCATCGAGCTGGACTTCCGGGTGCGGCGGCTCTGCACCTTGCGCTTCCTCGGGCTGGTGCCGGACCTGGCGGGGCAAGGCCATGGCCGCTGGCTGTTCGCGGAGACTTTGGCGCGGGCCTGGGCGCCGGGGGTGGAGAGGGTGACGGTGCACACCTGCTCGCTCGACCATCCCGCCGCTTTGCCCGCTTATCTGCGCTCCGGCTTCGTCGCGAAACGGCGGGCGTTCGAGAGCTTTCCGGACCCGCGCCTCGCCGGCCTGCTGCCGCGCGACGTCGCGCCGCAAATCCCGCTGGTCGACGGCTAAAGTTCGGGCTTCCGCGGGGCGACGGCGCGGTAGACGGCGGCGCTGAGCATGGTGACGAGCGTCGCCACCGCCGCGGTCAGCAGGGCCAGGACGATCTCGGTCAGGAAGCGGCCGAGCTCCTGCCCGGCGGCGAGGATGAAGACGATGCCGGTCAGTTTCTCCACCGCGAACAGCAGCACCGCGCCGGACAGCGCCACCAATATGTAGAGGCCGAGGATCAGCCAGCCATGGCCTTCGGTCAGCGCCCAGGATCGGCGGATCGTCTCGATTGGATGGCGCCGGTCCTCCGCCACCATCACCGCGCCGGCAGGGAATAGCCGTCCCCAGACATAGAGGCCGGGGACGATCAGCAGCACCAGCCCGATCAGCACGCCGAGATTGATGAAGACCAGCATCAGCGAATAGACCGGCAGCAGCATCGCGCCGAAGACGAGCGCGCCGCCCACGGTCACGCCCCGCGCGAAGACCAGGCGGAGCATCGCGGCGCTGCCGATCATGATCACGAAGCTCTGCAGCACGAACCAGATGATGTTCTGCCGAAGGAAGGCGCCCATGATGGCGAGGGCGCGTCCCGCCTCCACGTCGGGGCCCGGCTCGGGCCAGGGCACATAATGGTTGACCAGCAGGACCGGGAAGAAATTGAACACGCCGGCGATCGCGACCAGCGCCACCCAATGCGTCCGGATCAGGCGCAGCGTATCGTCCCACACCTCGTTCTGGGTAAATTTCGCCACGTCTTGCTCCTCGCCTTCCGCCATAGCCCTGCGCGGCGCGCGCCAGCAAGCGGCGCTTGCGCGGGCGGCCGAAGCGCACGACATGCAAGGCGATGACGACGGATCGGATCGAATGGCGGGTGTCGCCGGGGCTCGTCCCCTATCCCGAGGCGCTGGCCGCGATGGAGGCCCGCGCGGCGGCGATTCGCGCCGGCGCGGCGAAGGAACTGGTCTGGCTGCTCGAACATCCGCCGCTCTACACGGCGGGGACCAGCGCCGATCCGGCGGAGCTGTTCAACCCCGAGGGTTTCCCGGTCTACGACGCCGGGCGCGGCGGCCGCTACACCTATCACGGCCCCGGGCAGAGGGTCGGCTATTTGATGCTCGACCTCGACCGGCGCGGCCGGGACGTGCGCCGATTCGTCCATAATCTGGAGGGCTGGCTGATCGATTCGCTCGGCGACCTGGGCGTGACCGCCTGGCGCTCGCCCGGCCGGATCGGCATCTGGGTCGACCGGAACGGTGCGGAGGCCAAGGTCGGCGCGCTCGGGCTCAGGGTGCGGCGCTGGGTCACGCTGCACGGCTTCTCGGTGAACCTCGAACCCCAACTGTCTCACTTTTCAGGCATTGTGCCCTGCGGCATCGCGGATTCGCCGGTCACCAGCCTGGCCGAACTGGGCGTTTCGGACCCGAACCGTTTCGATGCGGCGTTGAACGCCCGATTCGAGGACTTCCTCGCTTCCCTCAACGGGATAGCCGAGACTTGAGGGGCACTTCCTTTCCGTATAGGATGCGTAACTGATTTGGCGAAAAAGGGGCCTACCCGACCAAATCATCAATCTAGGGAGACCTTTTCATGCGTAGCATCCTTTCCAAAGCGACCACCGGTGCGATGATCGCCGGCGCCGCCCTCCTCGTCGCGGCCTGCGGCGGCGGCGCGGCCAACAACACCGCCAATGCCGTGAGCAACGAGCCGGTCGTCGTCAACGAGCCGATGGCGCCCGACGTGAACGGCATGCCGCCGGTCGACGCCAACGCGCCGATGACCACCGACATGAACGCGCCGGCTCCGGCGATGAACAGCACCAACACCACCAACGCGATGTAATTCGCGTCCACTGGTTTGGAATCGGGAAGGCCGCCGGGCGACCGGCGGCCTTTCTTTTTGCCCGGCGCGGTCCCCATGGCCCGTGATCCTCAGAGCTGCTCCGGCACCGGCAGATCACGGCGCGCGTTCATCGCCGCGCCGACCGAGGAGACGACGATGATCCCGATCGCCGCCCATTGCGCCGGCGGCAGCGCCTCGCCGAGGATCAGCAGGCCCATGATCGCGCCGATCGCCGGCTCGGCGCTGAGCAAGGTGCCGAAGGTGTTGGACGGCAGTTGCTGGAGCGCGACCATCTCCAGCGCATAAGGGATGGCGCTCGAGACGATGGCGACGACCAGGCCGAGCATCAGGATCTCCGGCCGCAGCAACGCGGCGCCCGCATGGGCGATGCCGATCGGCGCGACCAGCAGAGCGCCGAGGATCATGCCGGCCGAGGCGGCGGCGGGGCCGTGCGCGGCGCCCGCGCGCTTGCCGGCGAGGATGTAGACGGCCCAGCAGAAGCCCGCGCCCAGCGCCAGCGCGACGCCGCGCCAGTCGAGCCCCGAGGCCAGTTCACCGACCGGGAGCAGCAAGGCGAGGCCGGCCACGGCGAGCGCGATCCAGGCGAAGTCCGCCCGCCGTCGCGAGGTCAGCACCGCGACCGCCAGCGGGCCGGTGAACTCGACCGCGATGGCGACGCCGAGCGGGATATAGGAGAGCGCCATGTAGAACATCAGGTTCATCGCGCCGAGCGCGACGCCGTAAATAGCGAGCGCGCGCCAGTCCCGCCCGAGCCTGAGCCGCCACGGCCGGAAGATGGCGGCGAGGATGATCGCGGCGAGGATCAGGCGCAGGCCGGTCGCGCCCTCGGGCCCGATCGCCGGGAACAGACCCTTGGCCAAGGAGGCGCCGGCGGTCACCGACACCAAGGCTAGGAACAAGGCCGCGACCGCGAGGCCGGTCGGCGACAGGCGGGTGAGGCGGCGGGCGATGGCGTGATCGGTCATGAAAGGCTCGGCTGTCTGCGTCGGGGTTCGGGGCAGATTCTAGAGGCGCGCGACGATCGCCTTGATCGAATTTGCCGCCAGCACGATAATGTTTATCGAGGACGCCACACATGCCGACCAAGATTCGCCTGGACGATTTCGACCTGCGCCTGCTTGAGCTGCTCCAAGCCGATGCGCGCATGCCGGTGCCGCGGCTGGCCGAGGCGGTCGGCCTATCCGCGCCGGCCTGCTACCGCCGGATCCGGGCGCTGCGCGAGTCCGGCGCGATCGACCGGGAGGTCGCCGTGGTGCGGCCGCGCACCCTGGGCTGGGGCGTGTCGATGATGGTGCTGGTGGTGCTGGAGCGCGAGGGCCGGCAGACGATCGACGATCTGATGCGCAAGCTGACCGACGTGCCGCAGGTGCTCGAGCTCTGGCACGTCACCGGCGAGTTCACCTTCGTCGTCCATATCGTCGCGCGCGACATGGAGGATTATGACGAGCTGGCGACGCGGCTCTTCTCGCGCGACGACCGGGTGCGCAGCTTCCAGACCATGGTGGTGATGCGCGAGGCGCGCTCGCGAAAGCCGCTGCCGGCCGCCGACTAGGGTGGCGCTTTTCCCCCTTTCGCGCCGCGCCCGTAACGATAGTATCGCGCCGGCTTTTCCAAGGGAGGGTAAGATGCGTCACCTGATCAAGTTCACCATGCTGGCCGGCGCAATGCTGGCCGTCTCGGCCTGCAACCGCGCCGCGCCCGCCGTCAACAATTCGACAGAGGTCGGCCTCAACGAGAGCCTGGAGACGCCGGGCAACGACGCCAGCGCGATCGAATCCGTGACCAACGCGCCGCTGCCGCCACCCCCGCCGACGGAGAATGCGGCGAACACGGCGACGCCGGAGACGGCGCCGCCGCCGCCCTCGACCCCCAATGTCGAGAGCAACGTCGCCGGCATGTGAGCGATCGGGACGGGCCCTGCCGTGTCCGCGGCGGGTCCGTCCGCCACTGGCGCCCTTTTCCAAGGCCGGTTAAGGCGTTAACCAGCGCTGTTTGGCGGAGGGTGAGATGGGCGTAGCGAGCAGGACCGGACATAAGAGGGGCATTTTCGCGGGGCTGACCGCGCTCGCCGTCGCCATGCCGGGCGCGGCGCCGGCCCAGCTTTTCCTGGTCCAGCCCAATTTCCCGTCGGCCCCGATCGAGGGCAGCGATCCCTTGGTCGGCCTGCCCTTGCCGGGCGCGACCCCCGCCGAATATCGCGCGCACCTGCTCTGGAACCTGCGCTCGGGCCTGAACGTGGCGGCGCTGCAATGCCAATTCTCGCCCTTCCTGCGCACGGTCAGCAACTACAATGCGCTGCTCGCCCATCACAATCGCGAGCTCGCCGCCGCCTATACGACGCTGGAGGGCTATTTCCGTCGCCGCGCCGGGCGGACCGGGCCGCGCCAGTTCGATCTCTATTCGACGCAGACCTATAACGGCTTCTCCGCGCTCAACGCCCAGCTCGGCTTCTGCCAGACCGCCTCGCGGATCGGGAAGGAGGCGCTGAGTACGCCCAAGGGCCAGTTCGGCCAACTTGCCGCCAACCGGATGCGCGAATTGCGGTCCAGCCTGATCGTGGCGAGCGACGGCTACAGCTTCACCCGCGCCCAGGTCCGGCTCACTCCGATCGCGCTCAGCCGGCGCGACTGCTCCAGCCTGCCCCGCCGCGAGCGGCGGGAGTGCGAACAGGAGCGTTAGGGCAGGCCCAGCAACTTGTGGGTCTGCAGGCTGAGCCGCCATTCGGGATGGGCCAGCACATAGTCGATCGCCGCCTGGCGCGCGGCGGCGGCGTCGGCGCAGTCCAGCGGCTGGATCAGATAGTGGCGGAAGTCCCAGCCGAGCAGGGCCTGGGGGTCAACGCCCGGCTGCGGCCAGACCAATTTCAGCTCGTCGCCCGTGCGCTGGACCACGTCGGTGCCGGCCTTCGGGCTGACGCAGATCCAGTCGATCCCCGCGGCCGCCGGAAGCGTGCCGTTGGTCTCCATCGCGATCTCGAAGCCACGGGCGTGGAGGGCGTCGAGCAGGGGCGCGTCGAGCTGCAGCATGGGCTCGCCGCCGGTGATGACGACGAGGCGCTCGTCGCCTTTGCCCCATAACGTCTCGACCGTCGCGGCAAGCGCCGCGGCGTCGTAGCGGCCGCCATTCTCGCCATCCATGCCGACGAAATCGGTGTCGCAGAACGTGCACTGGGCCGTGGCCCGGTCCTGTTCGCGCCCGCTCCAGAGGTTGCAGCCCGCGAGGCGCAGGAAGACGGCGCGCCGCCCCGCCTGCATGCCCTCGCCCTGCAGGGTCAGGAAGATCTCCTTGACCGCGTAGCTCATGGCGTCGCCGCGTAGCCGGTGGGATCGGGGAGGCCGGCTTCCGCGAAGCCCTTCGCGCGCAGCCGGCAGGAATCGCACAGGCCGCAATGCAGGCCGCCCGGGGCGGGATCGTAGCAGGACCAGCTCATCCCGGCGTCCAGGCCGAGCCGCGCGGCCTCCGCGGCGATGTCCGCCTTGGTCATCCGCATGAGCGGGGTGTGGACGGCGAAACGCTCGCCCTCGACGCCCGCCTTGGTGGCGAGATTGGCCATCGTCTCGAAGGCGGTCACGAATTCGGGACGGCAGTCCGGATAACCGGAATAGTCCAGCGCGTTGACGCCGATGAACAGATCGCGCGCGCCCGCTGCCTCCGCCCAGCCGAGGCAGAGCGACAGGAATATGGTGTTGCGCGCGGGAACGTAGGTGACCGGGATCGCGCCCTCGTCCACCCCGTGCTTGGGCACGTCGATCGCGTCGGTCAGCGCCGAGCCGCCGAAGCGGCGCAGGTCGAGCGGGAGGACGATATGGCGCGCGGCGCCCAGCTCGGCCGCGATCCGCGCCGCCGCCTCGAGCTCGACGCGGTGGCGCTGGTTATAGTCGACCGTGAGCGCGAGCAGCCGGTAGCCCGCCTCCTTGGCGAGGCCGGCGACGACCATGGAATCCATGCCGCCCGAAAGAAGAATGACCGCCTGTTTGCTCATCGCGGGCCATATAGCGCCCCGCGCCGCAAAAAGAATGGGCCGCCCCCTTCGGGAAGGGGACGGCCCAGTTCAGGCGTTGAAGCCTGCTAGGGAGGAAAGCGTGCCGCTCGCGGCACAAGGCTCCCAATAAGCAGGCGTGGTTACCAAGCCGTTAACTCTGATCGATAAAATTGCGGAGCCGCAACGACCTGCTCAGGCGCAGGGGCCGATCCGCCGCGCTTCCGCCCGGAGGGCGAATGGCATGCCGTGGTCGAGACCCTGGCTGTCGATCTGCACCAGCCGGGGCGTCTCGAAGCGGATCGTGGTGCGGCCGCGGCCGAGGCCCGGGCAGGAATAATTGACCGTCATGCTGTCCGAATCGGCGGCGACGACGTCGCGCGTGCAAGGCGCGGACCCATGCCGCGGCTGGGTGAGCAGGATCGGATTGCCGAGGCAGATGGCGAGGATGCGGGCATTGCCGGCGCCGCCGCGCAGCTCCCACTGGCCGGCCTCGAGCCGGCCCAGCATCTGCTGCGGACCGCCGCCCGGCTGGGAATGGCCCGGGCCGGCAAGGAACAAATACGCGCCGGCGGCGACGAAGGCCCGCCAGGTAAGCCTGTTACGCATCACAACTCCCGATGGCGGATACGCCGCCTTGACCCAGATTTATCGGCTACGATTGTAGCATAATTGCGGCGTCGGAACGACAAAAGCCCATCGCGCCTGTCCCGGCCCTGAACGGTCCCGCGGCGACCGGCGCTCAGCCCTCCAGCTCGGCGAGCGGGATCCGGTACACCGTCGAGCAAAATTCACAATCGACGCCGATCATGCCGTCCTCGTCCGCCATCGCCGCGCGCTCGTCGGCGGGGAAGCGGGCGAGCACGGAGCGAATATGCGCCTCGTTGCAGCGGCAGGCCCGCACCAGAGGCGTCGCGGAGAGCAGCCGCACCTCCTCCTCGTCGTGGAACAGGCGCCAGAGCAGGTCCTCCAGCGGCAGCGCCGGATCGGTCAGCTCGCCGGCGCGGACCGTCTCGCCGAGGATTCGGACATGATCCCATTCCGGATGGTCGAGCCGGGTGTGCAGCCGCTCGCGCCCCTCCTCGCCCTCCGGGAGGTGCTGGAGCAGGATGCCGCCCGCGATCCGGCCGCTGTCGCCGACCGCGATTCGGACAAGGCTCGGCAGCTGCTCGGACTGGCAGAAATAATGCTCGGCCGCGTCGGCGAGACTCTCGCCCTCCAGCGGCACGATGCCCTGATAGCGCTCGTTGGAGGCCGCCTGGTCGAAGGTGATGGCGAGATAGCCCTTGCCGAACAACGTCTCCAGCGGCAGGTGGCCGGCGGGTTCGGCGGCGAGCCGCTCCGCGTCGAAGCGGACATAGCCGCGCAGCTCGCCACCCTTGTAGTCGGCGACCAGCAGATCGACGATGCCGCTCTCGGTCTGCGCCTGGAGCGTGAGCTGGCCGCCCGCATCCTTTAGCGTCGCGCCGAGCAGAGCGGTGAGCACCAGCGCCTCGCCGAGCACATGCGCGATCGGCGCCGGATAGGCATGGGCGGAGAGCACCTCCTCCAGCGCCGGCCCGAGCCGGACCAGCCGCCCGCGCGCATGGCGGGAGGGAATGGAGAAGCCGATCGCGGTGTCGAGGCTCGCCGCCGCGGCGATGGGTTGCTGATTGGGGGAAGCCATGCCGCCGATGTGGCGATCCTTGCGCGGGGGTCAATCCCTCACGAGGTGTCGAGGCGGTCGAGCACAGTCAGGTCCAGGACACGCCCGCGGCGATGGCGGACGGCTCCGGCCCTACCCGGCCAGGATGGCGGCGGCCGTGTCCTCGATGGAGCCGGCGACGAGCAGATAGTCGCCGCCGACGATACCGACCTTGGTCTGGCCGTTCTCGTGCGTGCGCAGCCAGGCGATCTGCTGCGCGACCACGAGATAATCGCCGCCGCGCGACGGGAGTTTGATGAACTTCATGAACCGGCCTCCTGAATCGGGGGCGGGTCTAGAGCCGGGAATTTTGTTTCCGGTTAACGGCCGCCGCGTTCAGCGCCGCGTTCAGCGCCGCTCGAGCCCGGGCTGGCGCAGCAAGGCGGCGCGCGCCGCCGCGTCGCCGAAGACGTAGCCGTCCAGATAGAAGAGCATCGCCGTCATCGCCGCCTCGAAGCGCGCCGAATCCCGCGCCAGCGCCAGAAAATGATCGGCCTCGGGCAGGACGAGCGCATAATGGTCGCCAGCGGGCGCCCCCCGCTGCGAGGCGAGATGATCGCGCCAGTCCGTGACGAAGCCGGGCACGAGATCGCGCGTACCGGTGACCAGCAAGGTCGGCACGTCCAGATGCGCGAAGGCGGTGGGCTGGATCAGGCCGGGGATGATCCCGGGCGAGGAGAAGCTCACCACCGCCGCCAGGCCCGGCACCCGGACCGGCGCGATCTGGTCGAGCGCGCCGCCCTGCATCTGGGCGAAGAGCGACCCGTAGCTGTGCCCCATCGCCACCAGCTTCAGCCCCGGCCAGCGCGTCCGCGCATAGCCGGCGGCTGCGGCAAGATCGGCGATCCGTTCCGGAAAGGCGCTCTGGATCGTGTAGCGCGCCGTATCCGGATGCGCCCGGCTGTCCACGTGCAGCGGTGCCAGCACCGCGAAGCCGGCGGCCTCGAGCCGCGCAAAGAGCGCCGGATAATGGTCGGGCCCGCCAGCGCCGCCGTGCGAGAAGATGACGACCGCGCGCGGGGCGGCCGGCGCATGGACGTCGATCGTCACCTGCCGCGCGGGGGTGGCCGGGATCGTCGCCCGCTCCGGCGCGGACGCCCCCGCGGCCGGCGCGGCCGGATCCTGCGGGAGAGGGAGGCCGGCGAGCGCGAGGCCCAGCAGAAGCGACGAGAAGAACGACATGCTACATCCTGAAAGATGGGGCCGACAATGCGCCGTCCTCCGCGGCCGATTCGCACAGGGCGCCGCGTCCCACAAGCCGCTTCGCGCTGGCGAGCGCGCAAAGACGGGGCGCCGCACGATGATCGCGCTTGCGAATTTCGGAGGAGCCGCTTTACGCGGGCAATACAGTCCGGCAGGCTTGCCGGGACCAGCGGATTTGAACCGGGAGTGGGACCATGCGCAGAGGCTCTTTCATCGTCGCGGCTTTGCTCGCGGGCGGCGCGTCGCTGCTGGCCGCGCCCATCATGGCGCAGCGCCGCGCCCCGGCCGCGGCGAGCGCGGTGCCGCCGCTCGGCTACCAGCATCGCGTCCTCGCCAACGGCCTCAACGTCTACACGATCCGCGACACCCGCACCGCCAACGTCTCGGTGCAGATGTGGTACAATGTCGGCTCCAAGGACGATCCCGCCGGCCGCTCCGGCTTCGCGCACCTGTTCGAGCATATTCTCAGCCGGGTCACCCGCAACATCCCGCATGGCGAGCTGTCGCGGATCGTGGAGGAAGGCGCCGGCGGCACGCGCAACGCCTCCACCGGCCCGGACATGACCAATTATTACGAGACGGTGCCGGCCAACCAGGTCGAGGCGATGCTCTGGGCCCATGCCGAGCGGATGGGCCGTTCGGTGCTCGACCAGCAGGTGTTCGAGGCGGAGCGAAGCATCGTCAAGGAGGAGATGCGCCAGCGCGTCCTCTCCCAGCCCTATGGCCGGCTGCAGCGTTACTATCTGTTCGACAACGGCTTCACCGGCCATCCCTATCGCCGCTCCGGCATCGGCACGATGGCCGATCTCGACGCCGCCACGCTCGCCGACGCGCGCGCCTTCCACGCCAATTTCTACCGACCGGACAATGCGACCCTGATCGTCTCCGGCAATTTCGACCAGGCGCAGCTGGACCGGATGATCGACCGGCATCTGGGCGCGCTCCCCCGCCCGGCCAATCCGATCCTGCGCAACCGCATGGCGGAGCCGCCGCGCGCGGCGCCGCGCACGCTGATCGCCTACGGGCCGAACGTGCCGCTGCCGGCCGTCGGCTTCAGCTGGCAGCGGCCGCGGCTCAACCATCCGGATTCGGCGGCGCTGGCGGTGATCGACAAGCTCCTGTCCGGCGGCCAGTCCTCGCGGCTCTATCGCAGCCTGGTTTATGAGCGCCAGCTCGCGACCAGCGCGAACACACTCGACTTCGGCCTCGAGGATGCCGGCATCTTCGCCGTGCAGGCGATCGTCGCGACGGGCCGGGAGATCGGCGAGGTCGAGACCGTGCTCGCCGCCGAGATCGCCCGGCTGCGCGACGCGCCGGTGAGCGCGGCGGAGCTGGCCGAGGCGCAGAACGAGATCTTCGCCGAAACGCTGTTCGGCCGCGAGACGCCCCAGGGCCGCGCCTTCGAGCTCGGCCAGTCGCTGGTCACCGCCAACGATCCGCGCTGGGGCGACCGGCAGCTGGCGGCGGTGCGGCGGGTGACCGCAGCCGACGTGCAGCGCGTCGCCCGGCTCTATCTCAGCGACGCCCGCCGGGTGTCGATACGCTATCTGGACGAGGCGCAGCGCCCCGCCGGCCAGGCCGCCTACGATCCGTCCGCGCAGCCGACCGATCCGGGGCTCGGCCGGAGCTTCCCGCCCGATACGAGCACGCCCAACACGCTCGCGCCGGAAGGCCAGCGCGTCGCTCCGCCCGCCCCGGGAACACAGCAGCCCTTCGCCGCCCCCGCCATCGCCGAGCGGCGCCTCGCCAACGGCCTGCGCGTCGTCGTCGCCCGCTCGACCGAGGTGCCGATCGCCTCGGCTCTGCTCGTTTTCGGCGGCGGCACCTCCGCCGATCCGGCCGCGCGGCCCGGCGTCGCCAGCATGATGGCCAATCTCGTCGACAACGGCGCCGGCGGGCTGACCGCGCCGCAGATCGCCGCGCGTATCGAATCGCTCGGCGCCTCGATCGGCGGGTCGGCCGGTCAGGACAGCAGCGCCGCTTTCGTCTCCGCGCCGACCGCGAACATCGAGGCGGCGGGCGCGCTGCTCGCCCAGGTCGTGCACGATCCGGCCTTCGCGCAGGAGGAGCTGGACCGCGAGCGCCGCCGCGCCCTCGACCAACTCCGCGTCGCGATGCGCGACCCCTCCTTCGTCGCCCAGCGCGTCGCCTGGCGCGCCGTCTATGGCGATGCGCCCTACGGCTCGCCCCCCGGCGGCACCCCGGCCTCGCTGGCGGCGCTGACCCGCGACGACCTCGTCCAATATCACCGCGCCTGGTGGCGGCCGGACAATGCGACGTTGGTGATCACCGGGTCGCTCGATGCCGAGGCCGGCTTCGCGCTCGCCGAGCGGCTGTTCGGGCAATGGGCCGCGCCCGCCGCGCCGTTGCCGCCCCTGCCCGCCAACCGGGCCGGCACGCCCTCGGCGCCGCGGGTGATCGTCGTCGACAATCCAGCCTCGGATCAGTCGGCCGTCGCCGTGGTGACGCGCGGCATCGCCCGTAGCGATTCGGACTATTTCCCGCTCGTCCTCGCCAATTCGGCGCTCGGCGGCTCGTCCACCTCCCGCCTGTTTCAGGAGGTGCGCGTGCGCCGCGCGCTCAGCTACGGCGCCAATAGCGGCCTGCCCGCCTATCGTGACGAGGGCCTGCTGGTCGCGCTCTCCCAGACCCGCAACAATGCCGCGCCCGAAGTCGCGCAGGTGATGATGGGGGAACTGCGCCGGATGCGTGACGAGCCGATCGCCGAGGAGGCGCTCGGCAAGCGCCGGACGTTGCTGGTCGGCGCCTTCGGCCGGCAGGTGGAGACGACGAACGGGCTCGGCCAGTTCCTCTCCAGCCTCGCCGTGCAGGGCCTGCCGATGAGCGACTATGCGCGCTATCTGCCCGGCCTGCAGGCGGTGACGCCGGCGCAGGTGACCGCCTCGGTCGCCGCCGAGATCGATCCGGCGCAGGCGAGCATCGTCATCGTCGGCCGGGCCAGCGAGTTCCTCGAGGCGCTGCGCGCGCAGCATCCGAACGTGGAGGTGATCCCGATCGCCGCGCTGGACTTCGGCTCGGCCACGCTCGGGGCCCGGGCACGCTAGGCACCCTGGCCCGTACGCGCACATTTCCTTGATCCGGCGCTCCCGTCCCGCCCGGAGCACACTTTCCGCTTGCTATATGTTAGAGACCCGCAGACGGGGGGAACCGGGGGAGACACACGGCATTCGCTGCGTGGAGGAGAATTGCGGGTGCCCAGTCGCCTAATCGTTGCTTACGGGCTGATCGCGGCCTTCGTGATCGCCGCGCTGATCGTTGCCATGCTGGTGCTCCGCCGCCGGCGGCGGGACTATGACCTGCGCTGGGGCAATAAGAAGCGCTGGAAGCGCCGCTCCTAGCGCGCGCCCGCGACTTGCGGGGCCGCCCGGAGGCGGCTATCCGCCGGTCAGGGTCTGCAGCCACCCAGGCGTCACCGCCCCGCGAGGGGAGCTAAACCTGCACTGGAATCTTCGCGCATCACGTCATTCCCGTGCCGCGTCGCAAAGCCGGTGACCCGCGACCTCCTGTCCAGGAACGGCACCAGGAGAATGATCGTGCCGAGACAAATCATCCCTTTTGCCGCCGCGGACATGTCCGCGCTCGCCAAGTCGCTCCGCGCCCAGCTGGCGGCGCGGGCGACGCCGCCCAGCCATGTCGAGATGCTCAACATGCTCGCGCGCGGCGCCGGGCACCGCAACTTCCAGCAGCTGCGCGCCGGGGCCGCTCCCGCCGCGGCCGGTTCTCCGCGCCCGCCGGCGGACAGCACGGCTTTGCTCAGGGCCGCGCGCTGCTTCGACGCGCAAGGGCGCCTGCAGCGCTGGCCGTCCCGCACCGCGATCCAGCATCTCTGCCTCTGGCCGCTCTGGGCCCGGATCCCGCGCGGCAAATCGTTCAGCGAACGCGGCATCAGCACGTTGCTCGCCGGCCTCAACCTGTTCGGCGATCATGCCATCCTCAGGCGGACGATGTGCGAGCGCGGCCTGATGACGCGAACCCGGGACGGACGCGACTATCGCCGGGTCGAACAGGTCCCGCCGCCGGAGGGCGCGGCCCTGATCCGGCATCTGCGCTCGGTCTGACGCGAAAAACTCAGGCGGCCTGCGGCACCTCATAGGCGCGGGCCGCCTCCGACAGGCGCTCGACGAACTCGGTGATGTGCGCTTCCTCGATCACCAGCGGCGGGATCACGCGCATCACATTGTCGCCGGCGGCGACGGTGAGCAGGCCGTGCTCGCGCAGATAGTTCACGAAGGCGCGGCTGTCGGTCTTCATCTTGACGCCGAGCAGCAGGCCGAGCCCGCGCACGCTCTCGAACAGATGATCGTGATTGGGGATCATCTGCTCCAGCGCGCCGCGCAGCCTCTCGCCCATGCGGGTGACCTGCTCCAGGAACTCGTCGTTCGCGACCACGTCGAGCACCGCCTGACCGGCTGCCATAGCGAGCGGGCCACCGCCATAAGTGGAGCCGTGCGTGCCGATCACCATGCCCGCCGCCGCCTTCTCGGTGGCGAGGCAGGCGCCCATCGGGAAGCCGCCGCCAATGCCCTTGGCGCTGGCCAGGATGTCCGGCTCGATGCCGTAATGCTCATAGGCATAGAGCTTGCCGGTGCGGCCGACGCCGGTCTGCACCTCGTCGAGGACCAGCATCAGGTCATGCTCGTCGGCGAGCCCGCGCAGGCCCTTGATGAAGGCCTCGCTGCCCGGGCGGATGCCGCCCTCGCCCTGCACGGGCTCGAGCAGGAAGCCGGCCGTGTGCGGGCCGATCGCCGCCTTCGCCGCCTCGAGATCGTCGAACGGCACGACCTTGAAGCCGGGCAGCAGCGGCGCGAAGCCACCGCGGAGCTTCTCCTGGTCGGTCGCGCTGATCGTGCCGAGCGTGCGGCCGTGGAAGGCGTTGGAGAAGGTGATCAGCTCGTGCTTCTCGGGCCGGCCGTGATGATGGTGGTAGCGGCGCGCGGTCTTGATCGCGCACTCGACCGCCTCGGCGCCCGAATTGGTGAAGAACACCGTGTCGGCGAAGGTGTTGTCGATCAGCCTTTGCGCGAGCGCCTCGCCCTGCGGGCTCCCGTAGAGGTTGGAGACGTGGATCAGGGTCGCCGCCTGCTCCTGGATCGCCCTGGTCAGGTGCGGGTGGCCGTGGCCGAGCAGGTTGACGGCGATGCCGCTGGCGAAATCCAGATATTTCTCGCCACCCTCGCCATAGAGATAGACGCCCTCGCCTCGCACCGGCCGCACCGGCGAGCGCGGATAGACGGGCATGAGGGGGGTGATGGCCATGACGGGGCTCCTGAAGAAGAAATGGATCAAGTGAAAAAGGCGACCCTGACAGGCCGCCTTTCACTCCCCGCTTATAGGGATTTGGGGGGCGCCGCGTCAATCGAAGCGGCGCCCTCCCTCATCGCCGGCCACTTAGTAGCGGCGGTTGTCGCGGTCGCGATTTTCCATCCGGACGCGCTGCTGCAGGCGATTGACCTGGCCGCGCAGGATGTTGAACTCGCGCTGGTTGATGCCGTTGCGATGCGCGCGGTTCAGCTGGTTGCGGATATTGGCCGCCTCGCGACGCAGGCTCATCGCCTCCCGGCGCGAGATGCCGGGCGCCCGATTGATCCGCTGCTCGGCCTGGTTCAGGTCGCGCAGCAGGTTGGCGACCATCGGCCGGGTCGGCCCGCCGCGCTGCCAGCCATAGCCGGGCTGCGCCATCGCAACACTGGGAACAGCCGTGGCGATCGTGGCGGTCGCCAGGGCGGCGGAGATAAGCAACTTACGCATGTGAACTACTCCTTTGCTGCTCAATTGCAGCTCCGGTTCTACGCCGGGGCCGCTGTTTTGATCCTGAACGCGCTCGACAGAATCCGTTCATAAATGTCGCGATTTGTATGAACGACCTGCATGGATTTCCGTTTGCGGCGCAGGGAAGCGAGCGGGGGTCCGCGGCGAGCGCGTCCACACATCATGCTGCACATGGCCCACTTCCTCGAAAGCGCGAGGAGTGTCTGCCTGCTAACGCCCGCGCCGTGGCGGCGCGGGGCGGTTGGGCGCCCGGGCGAGATCGCGCACCGCGAAGACCTGCGCTTCCAGAAAAGCGAGCTCGGCATCGGAAAGGCCGTGGGCGGCGTAGCTGCTGCCGAGCGAGCGGACCAGGCCGGTCTGGCGCCGGATCGAGCGCGCCTCCCGCCGGCTGATCCGCCCCGCGGCGCGCTCCTCGCGGGCGTCGCGGTCGATCATGGCCAGCTCGCCGCTCCAGTCGTCCCGCGCCATCGGCGCGCCCCGCTCGCGCTGGGCGGCGCTGGCCTGGCGGCTGCCGTTGATCTGCGCGACGGCCGGGGTCGCGGCGAGCAGGAGAGCGAGCGGCAGCAAGGCAAGGCGCATGGCGGGGCTCCGAATCTGACAGGTCAGGCTATGCCCCCGAAGCTGTGCCGTGGATGAACGGGGCGGCGCGCGCTAGACTGGCGAAAACGGGGAAGGAGATCGGCTTGGGCAGGAAGCGGGCGCCCGCGCAAGGAGGACCGCCAGCCGGCCAGGATCCGGCCCTGCTCCGCCGCCTGCTCCGCGCCCGCGACCGGATGGACGCCGCCTCGCACGAGGAGTGGCCGGTGGAGCGGCTCGCCAGCGTCAGCGGCGTCTCCGAGGCGCATTTCGCCCGCGCCTTCAAGCAGGCCTTCGGCGCGCCGCCGCATCGCTACCTGCTCACCCGACGGATCGAGCGCGCCTCGGCCCTGCTCCGTGACAGCGACCTGCCGATCATCGACATCGCCTTCGACACCGGCTGGAACAGCCTCGGCACGTTCGGCCGCACCTTCCGCGACGTGACCGGCGAGAGCCCGACCGAACTTCGCGCCCGCGCGCGGGCCGAAGGCCATGCGCTGGAGCAGGTCCCCCACTGCTTCGTCCGCGCCGCCCAACGGCCGGACCTCAAAACAGCAGTTTCGGAGAAGCGGCGGCGCGAGGCGGGCGATATCAGGGATGGCGACACCGCTGAAGAAAGGAAGCAGCCATGAGCCAACAAGTCGCCGTCGTCGGTCTCTACGTGCACGATCAGGATGAAGCGCTCGCCTTCTATGTCGGGAAACTGGGCTTCGCCGTCCACACCGACGCGAAGAACGGCGATTATCGCTGGCTGACCGTCCAGTCCCCGGACCAGCCCGATTTCCAGCTCGGCCTGTTCGCCCCGCAGCCGCCGACGGTGGACGAGGGCACGGCGCAGGTCCTGCGCGAGATCGTCGCCAAGGGCGCGATGCCGCCGCTGGTGCTGGTCGTCGCCGATTGCCGTGCCGCCTATGACCGGATGAACGCCGCCGGCGTCGAATTCACGCAGGAACCGATCGACCGCTACGGCAGCGTTGATGCCAGCTTTCGCGATCCTTCCGGCAATGGCTGGAAGCTGGTCCAGGCGCGCTGACATGTACGCCGATCTGTATCGCGCCACGCCGCAACCCCTATCGACGGAGGTTCCGATGAACCGCAGCACTTTCATCCGCCGTAGCCATCGCTGGGTGGCCATGGCCTTCACCCTGCTCGTCCTCGCCAACATGGCCGCCTACAGCTTCGGCCCGCCGCCGGCCTGGCTGACCTATGCGCCGCTCCTGCCGCTGCTCCTGCTGATGCTCGGCGGCACCGTCATGTTCTTCCAGCCCCATCTCGCCCGCCGCCGCGCGCGGCGCCCAAGCAGCCAACAGCCCCTCGCCCTGGAGTCCTGATCATGAGCAACCAGAACCCGTCCGATCTGATCGACGCCAAGCTCGCCGGCATGACCGACTGGCGTCGCGACACCTTCTCCCGCCTCCGCGCCCTGATCCACGAGGCCGACCCGGAGGTCGAGGAAACTCTGAAATGGGCCAAGGCCACCAATCCGATGGGCACGCCGGTCTGGGAACATGCGGGCATCCTCTGCACGGGCGAGCTCTACAAGGACAAGGTGAAGCTCACCTTCATGTACGGCGCCTCACTGGAAGACCCGAAGGGCCTGTTCAACGCGAGTCTCGACGCCGGCACGCGGCGGGCGATCGATGTGAAGGAAGGCGAGACGGTGGACGCGGAGGCGTTCAAGGCGCTGATCCGGGAGGCGGTGGCGCTGAACCTGGGGAAGCGCGGCTGACGCTTGGGCCCGGGCGCGTCGTCCGCAATGGCGGCGCGTACGGGCCTAGGCCTTGATCTTCCACCCCGCCCGGAGCAGCGCGTAGCAGGCGGCGCCCAGCACCAGATTGATCGCCAGCAGCAGCAGCGCGCCAAACAGGATCGGCGAATCCGCGACGCCGAGGAAGCCGTAGCGGAACCCCGAGATCACGTAGAAGAAGGGATTGGCGTGGCTGATCGCGGCGAAGGTCGGCGACAAAGCGTCGACCGAATAGAAGGTGCCCGAGAGGAGCGACAGCGGCGCCACCACGAAATTGGTCACCGCCGCGGCATGATCGAACTTCTCCGCCCAGATCGAGGTGATCAGGCCGAGCAGGGACAGCATCATGCTGCCCATCAGCCCGAACCACAAAATCGCCCAGAGATGCTGCGGGGCGACATGGACGCCCGGCCAGAACAGCATCGCCAGCCAGACCGCGCCGCCGACCAGGAAGGCGCGGGTCACCGAGGCGCCGATCATGCCGAGCATCAGCTCGCCGGTGGAAAGCGGCGGCATCAGATAGTCGACGATCGTCCCCTGCACCTTGCCGACGAGCAGGGAGAAGCTTGAATTGGCGAAAGCGTTCTGCAGCATCCCCATGACGATCAGGCCCGGGGCGATGAAGTCCGCGAAGTGGATCTGCAGGTGATCGACCGGCACGGTGCGGCCCGAACGGCCCAGGGCGACGGTGAAAATCACGAGGAAAAGGAGGGTGGTGACGGCCGGCGCCCACACGGTCTGCAGCTGGACCTTGAAGAAACGCCTCACCTCCTTCACATAGAGGGTCTGAAGGCCGCCCCAATTGACGTTCCTGATGACGGGGACGCCCGGGGCGGTCCGGACCCAATTCGAAGGCTGGTCGCTCACAGCGCCGTCGCTAGTCGCAGACGCCGTGACACGCAAGCCGTGATGCCGAGGAAGATTGCATGTCCCTGTCCTGGACCGACGAGAGAATCGACCGCCTGAAGGAGCTCTGGAGCCAGGGCAAGACCGCGAGCTACATCGCCGACGAGCTCGGCGGGGTCTCCCGCAACGCCGTGATCGGCAAGGCGCACCGGCTCGGCCTGCAATCCCGCCCCTCGCCGGTGAAGCCGAACGAGCCCGCGCCCAAGGCGAAGGCCAAGGTGCGCGAGAAGGCCGAGGCCGCCGCGCCCGCGCCGAAGCCGGCCGCGGCCCCCGCCCCCGCCGCGCCTTGGGAGGATGACGAGGACGAGGCGCCCGCCGCCGCGCCCAAGCCGGCCCGCGAGGCCGCCGAGAAGCCCGCCGAAAAGGCCGAGCCGCAGCCGATTGTCCGCTCGATCGGCCCGGGCGGCTTCGTCCGCCAGGGGCCGAGCGACCAGCAGGCGCCGATCCCGCCCGCGCCGCCGCGCCGCCTGGTGCCGGCCAAGCCGAGCCCCGAGGTCGCCGACAAGACCGGCCTGCTCGATCTCAACGAGCGGATCTGCAAATGGCCGATCGGCCATCCGGGCGAGCCCGATTTCCACTTTTGCGGCAACCCCGCCAATCCGGGCTTCCCTTATTGCGTCCAGCATTGCGGCGTCGCCTATCAGGCGCAGCTGCCCCGCCGCGACCGCAAGCCCCCGCCCCCGCTCCCGTTCGGCGGCCCGCGGGTGCGCTGACGTCCGCCGCCAGATGGCGGTCGGCGACACTCCTGTTCGCTTCGCGCGACTCCGGCGGCTCAAGGGCTGATCGGACGCGCGTCGTCGGGTGTCAGGCACGTCACTGACACCACGTTCCGCGCGGCAGCTCGGTCATCCGTGCGTCCATCGCCATGCCATACCGCTCTTGGCAGGGCAGAGGCCGCACGATTAGGGTGGCCGGAAACAGGGGCGAGGTGCGCGTGAGATTTGTCGTTGCGGTCCGGCTGGCGGTTTCGCTCCTTTGTCTCGCGGCGCCGGCCACGGCCAATGCCGCCGAGCCGCCGTTCGCGCCCGCCCCAGCGATCGAGCGCGTCGTCTACCGCCACGCCATTCTGATCGACGGCACCGGCGCCGCTCCGCGCCGCGACATGGCGGTGATCACGCGCGGGCCGGTGATCGAGGCGGTGGTCCCGGATCGGGCGCTGACCCGGGCGCAGCTGGCCGGCGCCCGCACGGTCGACCTCACCGGCCGCTTCCTCCTCCCCGGCCTGATCGACAGCCACCAGCATCTGGCGACGCCGCCCAACCGCCGCCGCGCGGAGGCGCTGATGCGGCGCGATCTCTACAGCGGGATCACCGCGACGCGGATCATGGCGGACGACCTGCGGTCCATCGCCGAGCTCGACCGGGCCGCGCGCATCGGCGAGATTGCCGGGCCCGACCTCTATTTCGCCGCTCTGGTCGCCGGGGACAGCTTCTTCGACGATCCGCGGACGCGGGCGATCAGCGGCGGCGGCTGGACGCCGGGACAGACCCCCTGGGCGCAGGCGATCAACGCGCGCACCGACCTGCCGCGCGCCATCGCCATCGCCCGCGGTACCGGCGCGACGGCGCTGAAGATTTACGCCAATCTGACGCCCGATCTGGTCCGCCGGCTCACGCAAGAGGCGCACCGGCAGGGCTTTCCGGTCTGGGCGCACGGCATGGTCTTCCCGACCCGTCCGGCCGACGTGATCGCCGCCGGGCCAGACACCGTCTCCCATACCTGCTATCTCGCCTATCAGCTCACCGCGCACCCGCCGCAAAGCTATCAGGAGCGCGCGCCGGTCGATCCCGCGCCCTTCGCGGCCGGCGACAATCCGGTGATGGCCGGCCTGTTCCGGCAGCTGCGCGCCCGCGGCATCATCCTGGACCCCACCCTGCGCGTCTATCGCGAGGTCGAGCGCCGCTCGGCCGCCGCCGGGCGCCCGCCTTATTGCACGCTCGATCTCGCCGCCCGGCTCACCGCGCAGGCGCATCGCGAGGGCGTCCTGCTCTCGGCCGGCACGGACGGCGACACGCCGGCCGAGGCCCCCTATCCGGCCCTGTTCGAGGAGCTGGATCTGCTGGTCTCCCGCGCCGGCCTGACCCCGCTGGAGGCGATCCGCGCGGCGACGCAGATCGGGGCGATGAGCATAAGCCAGGGCCGGACCATGGGCGTGATCGCCCCCGCCTTCGCCGCCAATCTCGTCATCCTGGACCGCGATCCCAGCGCGGACATCGCCAATATGCGCTCGGTTATCTTCACCGTGAAGCAGGGCCGCCGCTTCGACCGGGCCGACTATCGCGGCATCACGCCTGAGGAGATGGGCGATGACGACTGACGCCTTCGACCGCCGCCTGTTCCTCGGCCTCGGCGCCGCCGCTCTGGCCTTTCCGGCCGCGGTCGCGCGGGCGCAGGGGGCGCGGCGCGGGGCAAGCGGGCGTGACCCGCTGATCGTCAACGCGCTCGGCGGCTTCGGCGACCCCAATGTCGAGACGGACGAGCCTTTGTCCCCCCGCGTGCTCGCCGACGCGCGCGCCTCCGGGATGAACGCGGTCAACCTCACGCTCGGCTATGTCGCCGGCGACATGGCGCCATTCGAATATTCGGTCCGCGAGATCGGCCGCTGGAACGCGCGGCTGCGCGCCTATGCGGACCGGCTCAGCCCGGTTTTCACCGCCGCAGACCTGCTCCGCGCCAGAGCCGAGCGGAAGATCGGCGTGATCTACGGCTTCCAGAACAGCGCGATGATGGGCACCGATGCGGCCCGCGTGGCGCTCTTCGCCGATCTCGGCGTGCGCGTCGTCCAGCTCACCTACAATCCCGCCAACGCCGCCGGCGACGGCGCGATGGCGCCGGATAATCGCGGGCTGACGCCGTGGGGCCGCGACCTCGTGCGGGCGCTGAACGCGGCCCGGCTGATGGTCGATCTCTCGCACAGCGGCGAGCGCACCTGCCTGGAGGCGGCGCGCCTCTCCGCCCGGCCGATCTCGATCAACCATACGGGCTGCCGCGCGCTCTGCGACCTGCCGCGCAACAAGACCGACGCGGAGCTTCGCCTGGTCGCCCAGCGGGGCGGCTTCGTCGGCATCTATTTCATGCCCTTCCTGAGCCCGGACAGCGTCGCCGAGCCCGAGGATGTCGTCGCTCATCTGACCCATGCGGTGAATGTCTGCGGCGAGGACCATGTCGGCATCGGCACGGACGGCGGCACCACCGGCGTCGACGACATGGCCGCCTACCGCACTCGCGTCCGCGCCGAGATCGCCCAGCGCCGCGCCATGGGGATCGGCGCGCGCGGCGAGAATCCGGACACCCTGCCCTTCGTCGAGCGGCTCAGCGGCCCGGGCCAGTATCGCGCCCTGATCCGCCTGCTCGAGGCGCGGCGCTGGCCCGCCCGGCGGATCGAGAAGGTGATGGGGCTGAACTTCCTCGCCTTCGCGCGGGAGATCTGGGGCTGACCCCTAATAGAGGATCAGCGCCCGCACCTCGATGCTCTCCCGCTCCGGCGCATCGGCCGGGCCGGCGGGATCCTCGAAGGCGCTGTGCGGGGTGAAGCGCGCCACGCGCGGGTCGCTGTCATAGCCCTTGATCAGGATCGCCTCGTCCGGCGCCAGCAAAGGAAACCAGTACCAGGCCTGCCCCGGACCGAAGCCCAGCGCATAGGTCTCGCCCACGCGGTCGCGATAGATCAGGTCGCTCTCCACCCATTCGCCGGGCGCGATCGTGCGCGCGTCGGCCAGTGCGAGCGGCGACTTCTCCACCCGCCGCCCGATCGGCCGCCAGAGATTGACGATCGCGAAGCGGCGGTCGAGCAGAGCCGGGTCGAGTCCGCGCGCCGCCAGCTCCGCCGCCGCGCGCTCGGGCCCGGATCTGGCGGTGAAATCGTTGTGCGTGCGCGGCACCGGCCCGCGAATCCCGGCTTCGCCGCCGGCCGCGCGGGCGACGCTGCGCACATTATGGTCGAAGGCGATGACCCGCCGCGCCCCGGTCGCCTGCCCGAGCAGGCGCTCCACCTCCGCATAATAAGCCGCGCTGATCGCCGCCGGATCTGCCCAGGCGGCGAAAAGCGTCGGCGCGCGCAGCAGCGCGAATCCCTCCGCGTCGAGCGACAGTCGCCCCGCCAGCGGCCGCGCATCGCGTATCGCCACCGGATGCGGCGCGTCCTCGCCATTGCGCTGCGGCACGCCCGGCGGCGGCTCATATTGGTAGGAATAGAGCCGCGCGGCCATCGGCTTCAGGAAGTTCAACGTCGCGCGGGTCGCGGCGGCCGCGCGCGAGGCGGTCCGGATCGGGCTGTGGGCGGTCATGGTCGGGCTCCTGGTCGGGCCGCCCCGCAAGGGGTTCCGAGGCGGCCCTGTGCCCCTCATGTGCGGCCCAAATGCCCGGCCCGCCAACGAAAAGGCGGCACGCGGGCATAAGCCCAGCTTGTGGCCTGATCGCGCCGCGCAGTCTGTTCCCGGTTCAGTCGTCCTGGCTGAGGTCGGTCAGCGGCCGGCGCTCGCCGGTCTGACCCGCCGCGATCTCCGCGTCGGTCAGGAACTTCACCGCCTGGCCGATCGAGCGGCGCGAGCCCCAGCTCATCGCGGTGACCCGGGCGCCGCCGGCGCGGGCATTGACCACCGCGTCGGCGCGAAGCCGCACCGCCCGCTCCCAGAGCTCGCGGAACACCTTGTCGCGCGACGGCGCGCGGCTGAAGATCGTCGCCTTGCGCACCTCGGCCCGCACCTCGCCGAGGATGCGATAGGGCCGGTCGGTAATGTCCTGATCGGTCACCGGCGGCCGCGCCGAGACGAGTTCGCTATAGGTGGACGGCGTCGGCGGCAGCTCCGGCGTGTTGTTCTGGGCATAGGCCGCGACCGCGACATTCGCCGCGACGACCGCGGAGATGATGAGCAAGCGCTTGTGAAGCATCGATAAATCCCCCCTATAAGTGAGCCAGACTTCGCCGAGGCAGGGAGCATTGTCAATAACGCCGGCGCCACCCCGCACGCGTGAAATCGGCGTCCCCCCTCTCTGCTTCCTCCCCTCCGCCTCCGCGCGAGCCGCGCCCTTCCTGTGGATAGAACGATCCAAGAACCTTGCCCCCGGGAGTCCCGCGCTCCTATACCCCGCCCATGTCAGACGATCTGTTCGCTTCCTCCTCCAGGACCGGCACCGATTACGACGCCTCCGCCATCGAGGTGCTCGAAGGCCTAGAGCCCGTGCGCCGCCGCCCCGGCATGTATATCGGCGGCACCGACGAGCGCGCGCTTCACCATCTTGCCGCCGAGGTGCTGGACAACAGCATGGACGAGGCGGTGGCCGGTCATGCGACGCGGATCGAGATGGTGCTGGAGGCCGTGGAGGGCACGGCCGGGCGGCTGACCGTGATCGACAATGGCCGCGGCATTCCGGTCGACGAGCATCCCAAATATCCGGGGAAATCGGCGCTCGAGGTGATCCTGACCACCCTGCATTCGGGCGGGAAATTCTCCGACAAGGCCTATGCGACCTCGGGCGGCCTGCACGGCGTCGGCGTCTCCGTGGTCAATGCGCTGTCGACCGAGACGGTGATCGAGGTGGCGCGCAACAAACAGCTCTTCCGCCAGACCTTCGCACGGGGCGTGCCGGTCACCGGCCTGGTCGAAGTCGGCGCGACCCAGAACCGGCGGGGCACGAGCACGACCTTCACGCCGGATCCCGAGATTTTCGGCGCAGACGCCCGCTTCAAGCCGGCGCGGCTCTACCGGCTGGCGCGGTCCAAGGCCTATCTGTTCGCGGGCGTCGAGATCCGCTGGAAGTGCGATCCGGAGCTGGCGACCGAGGAGGTGCCGGCCGAGGCCGTCTTCCAGTTTCCGGGCGGGCTGGCCGATCACCTGAAGGAGCAGATCGGCGACAAAGAGGTGGCGACCAACGTCCCCTTCACCGGCCGGCACGACTTCCCCAACGAACAGGGTTCGGTGGAATGGGCGGTGGCCTGGCCGGTCTGGGGCGAGGGCGACCAGAGCTATTATTGCAACACCATCCCGACCCCGGACGGCGGCACGCACGAGCAGGGCTTCCGGCTGGCGCTGACGCGCGGCCTGCGCGCCTTCGGCGAACTGGTCGGGCAGAAAAAGGCCAAGGACATCCAGGCCGAGGATGTGGTCACCGGCGCGGAGATCATGCTCTCCGTCTTCATCCGCGATCCCCAATTCCAGAGCCAGACCAAGGACCGGCTGACCTCGCCCGACGCGGCGCGGCTGGTCGAGACCGCGGTGCGCGACCATTTCGACCATTATCTGGCCGATCATATGGAACGCGGCCGCGCTTTGCTCGGCTTCGTCCTCGACCGGATGGACGAGCGGCTGAAACGGCGGCAGGAGCGCGAGATCAAGCGCAAGACCGCGACCTCGGCGCGCAAGCTGCGGCTGCCGGGCAAGCTGACCGACTGCGCCAATGACGATCCGGCGGGGACCGAGCTCTTCATCGTCGAGGGCGATAGCGCGGGCGGGAGCGCCAAGCAGGCGCGGGACCGCAAGACGCAGGCGATCCTGCCGATCCGCGGCAAGATCCTGAACGTCGCCAGCGCGACCGCCGACAAGATCCGCGCGAACAGCGAGATCGCCGATCTCAGCCTCGCGCTTGGCTGCGGCGTGCGGGACAAGTGCCGAGCGGAGGACCTGCGCTACGAGCGGATCGTGATCATGACCGACGCCGACGTCGACGGCGCCCATATCGCCACGTTGCTGATGACCTTCTTCTTCAACGAAATGGCGCCCGTCGTCCGCGAGGGGCATCTCTATCTCGCCCAGCCGCCGCTCTACCGGCTCGCCGCGGGCGGGACGGTCGCTTATGCCCGGGACGATGCGCATCGCGCGGAACTCGAGGCGACGACGTTCAAGGGCAAGAAGGTCGAGGTGTCGCGCTTCAAGGGTCTCGGCGAGATGAACCCCGGGCAGCTGCGCGAGACCACGATGGACCCGAAGACCCGGGGCATGATCCGCATCACCCTGCCGCAGAGCTACGAGGAGCGCGACGGCGTGCGCGACCTGGTCGACCGGCTGATGGGCCGCAATCCCGAGCATCGCTTCCAGTTCATCCAGCATCATGCGGCCGAGCTGGACGAAGAGGCGATCGACGCCTGATGAACCGCAAGCGCCACTCCCCGCCGCCGGCAAGAGGCCCGTTCACGGGCTGGACCGTCCAGCGCGCGGCGATCGCCGGCATCGGCCTCGGGCTGGCCGCCCTGCTCGTCTCGGCCTTCGTCGAGAGCCGGGCGACCCTGCTCGTCTATGCGGGGCTGCTCATCCTGACCCTGCTCTGCGGCGTCTCGATCCTGCTGATCCTGCTCCGGGACGTGCACGCGCGGCAGCGGGGCGACCGGGTGCGGCCGATCCGGATCTTCGATTTGGCGATGGGCGTGCTGCTCGCTCTGCCCGCGGGCTACGGGCTCTGGCGGGTCTGGCCCTTGCTCGGCCTATGAGGCGCTGAGCGCCGCTTCCACCATTCGCTCCCAGACGGCCGCGTCGCCCGCCGCCGCCATCGTCTCGTCCGGCTCGCGCAGGGTGTGCAGGACGGCGAGCGCATCGTCGCGATGCTCGGGCCAGGCCGCATCCACCTCGGCCCCGGCCGAGGCGTCTTCACCCTCGGCATTGATGCTGAGCCGGCGGGCGGCGAGCACCCGCGCGATCCGCTCGACGATATCGATGCTTGCAACCGGCATGGCAGACTCCCGTGAAAGACCCGGCGGTGTAACGGTGGAGCGCCGCGCGGGTTTCCCCTAAGCAGTCGCGCAACCGGAGGATCCCATGTTCAGTCGCCTGCTTCTCGCCTTGCTGCTCCTCGCCGGCGCGCCCGCCTGGGCCCAGCCGCCCGCGGCGCCGGCCGCTCAGCCGGCGAGCCCGGCGCTCCGCGCCGGCGCCGAGCGCGTGGTCGCCCTGCTGAAGGGCGAAGCGCAGCCCGTCGCGCTCTTCACCCCCGCCTTCCTCGCGCAGGTGCCGGAGGCGACGATCCGCGGCGTCGTCCAGCAATTCGCCAGCCAGTATGGCGCGGCGCAGCGGCTGGAGGGGATCGACGCGGTCTCGGCGCAGACCGGCATCATCCACATCCGCTACGAGCGGGCGATCGTGCACATGCAGCTCGCCATCGAGCCGGCCCCGCCGCACCTGATCAGCGGCCTGCAGCTGACCGGCGCCGACATGGCGGGCGACACGATGGAGGCGGTGCTCGCCGAGCTGCGGCAATTGCCCAGCCAGGTCTCCTTCGCGGTGGCCCGGCTGGGGGACGGCGCGCCCGCGATAGTGACGAGCCTCGAGCCGGACCGGGCGCTGGCGATCGGCTCGACCTACAAATTGTTCATCCTCGCCGAACTGAGCCGCCAGGTGCAAGTGGGCCAGCGGCGCTGGAGCGATGTCGTTCCGGTCGACCGCAGCTCGATCGGCGGCGGCACCATCGCGGGCTTTCCGCGCGGCGCGCCGGCGACCCTTCACACGCTCGCCGCACTGATGATCTCGATCAGCGACAACAGCGCCACCGACATCTTGCTGAACGTCGCCGGCCGCGAGAATGTCGAGCGGATGATGGCGACAATGGGGGTGCGCGACGCGGCTCGCAACCGGCCCCTCCTCTCCACGCTGGAGCTCGGCATGCTCAAGGCCGCGCCGGCGACCGCCTTCGCCCTCTGGCAGCAGGCCGACGAAGCAACGCGGCGGCAGCTCCTCGCCAACGATTATGCCGCGACCGAGGCGTCGCGGATCGACATCTCGCTCTTCGCCGGCAACCCGATCCGGATCGACACGGTCGAATGGTTCGCCACCGCGGCCGATCTCGTCCGGGTCATGGACTGGCTCCGCCGCAACGCCGACGACGGCGCCAAGGCGATCCTCGCCATCGGCTCCGGCCTGCCGCCGCAGGCCCGCGCGGCGGTCGCCTATGCCGGCTTCAAGGGCGGCTCCGAGCCCGGCGTGGCGAACCTCACCTATCTGATCCAGACCCGCGCCGGCGCCTGGTATGCGGTGAGCCTCGGCTGGAACAACGTCGCCGCGCCGGTCGACACCAACCGGCTGGCGGGGCTGGCGGCCCGGACGGTGCAGCTGCTTCGCTGATTAACGCTATCTTTGCCCTCCCCCTCTAGGCTCGCGCGCCTGGCTTTCGGGGACGGACAATGAACGCGCGCACCTTCGGCAAAAAGGGCTCGACCAGCAACGAGACCGCGATCGCCTCGCGCCGCGCCGCCTTCCTCGCGCAGGAGCGGGCCCGCGGCGAGGGCGAGGGTCGCGGCGCCGATACGACAGTCTTCCCGGTGCGGGAGACCACGATCGCCCATCGCGTCGCGTTCGTCGAGAAGCCCAAGAGGCCGCGCGAGCCGGTCGGGCCGCGCTCGCTGACCCTCGCCTGGGCCCTGTGGTTCCCCTGGGGCCTGGCCGGCGCGCATCGTCTCTATCTGGGCCGCTACGCGACCGGCGCGCTGCAGGCGGCGCTCTTCATCGGCTGCGTCGTCGCCGTGTTCGGCTTCGAGCTCTATCCGGCCTTCGGCGGCCTGGCCCTGTCCTGGCTCTGGATGCTCGTCGACGGCCTGCGGCTGAAGCAGATGCATGCCGACGCGGTGGGCACGCCCGCGGGCGCCACGATCGTCAAGGTCTAGCTGATCACCGCCGGCGCGATCAGCGGGAAGCGCGGGATTTCGACCGGGAAGCTGGAGCCGTCCGCGGCGATCATGAAATAGCGGCCCTCCATCGCCCCCGTCGGCGTGCCGAGCGGGCAGCCGGAGACATAGTCGAAGGAGCCGCCCGGCTCGAGCACCGGCTGCTCGCCGACCACGCCTTCGCCGCGCACCTCATGCTGGGTGCCGCGCCCGTCCGAGATGATCCACTCCCGGCTGACCAGCTGCACCGCCTGCCGGCCCGCATTCTCGATGCGGACATGATAGGCCCAGAACCAGCGGCCCTTGCCCGGCTCCGACTGCTCGGGGAGGAAGCTGACCGAGACCCGGACGGTGATCGCGCCGGTGGTGAGCGCATGAGGGAAAAGTTCTTTCACCCGCCTGTCCTGTGCTGGCGCGGCGGCGAGGTCAACTCCCCGCCGGCGTCGCGGACGGGGCGGCGGCGGCCCCCATCCGCTTCAGGCGTTCGACGAGCCGCTCGCGGGCGGAGAGAATCTCGCTCTGGCGCTCGGTGAGGACATGCTCGGCGAGGCGGTCGCCGGTCACGCGCAAAGCCGCGCGGATGGTGCCCGGAATCGCCGCCACCTCGGCCTCGTCCAGGCCGAAGCCGAGCTCGCCGAGCAGCAGCAATTCGTAGCGCAGCAGCGCCAGCGCCCAGCCGCGCGCGCTCGGCGCCGCCTCGATCGCGGTGAGCAGGCCGTCGAGCCCCTGGAACAGCGCAGGATAAGGCTGGCCCTCCGGCAGCGCCGCCGCGGTGAGCGCCGCCGCCCAGTCGATCCCGGCGGAGGCGAGCGGCTCGGAGAGCAGGAAGGCGCGGCTGTGGATCAGCTCGACCGAGAGATGCGGCAATTGCTCCTCGGTCCGCGCGCGATAATCGGCCTGGACGAGATTGCCCGGCACGAGCACGGGCCGCAGCCGCCGGGACTTGCCGCCGCGCACATAGCCGGGCCTGAGCCCCTCCCCCGGGGTCAGCGCGCGCACGATCGCCCCATGTTCGCCATGCGGGCGGACGGCGACGATGATGGCCTGGGTGTCGAGGTGCACGGACCCGGCCTAGCAACAAATGGCGGGCGCGGTGACCCGTTTCGGCACAGGCGCGCGCAAGCGGGCCCGGCGGTAACCCCTTGCATACCAAGTTGCGCTACGCGGCCTCACGACGCGCAAACGGAGTGCCGCATGCCCATCTTCGCCGAACCTGATCTCGACCGCTTCCGCTCTTATTATCCGGAGCGGCCCGGCAAGCTGACCCACCGGCTGACCGATCATCCGCTGCTCACGCTCGAAGCCCTGGTCGAGCTCGGCAAAAGGCTGCCGCGCAAGTGCGTCGAGTATAATGCGGGCGATCTGCCGTTCGGCGTCGATCCGGAGAAGGTCAGCCATACCGGCCTCTCCGTCGAGGACACGATCCGCGGCATCGAGGAATGCGGCAGCTGGATGGTGCTGAAGCATGTCGACCAGGATCCGGCCTACAAGGCCCTGCTGGAGGAGGCGCTCGGCGAGCTGGCGACGGTGATCGAGCCGGTCTCGGGCGAGATGCTGACCAAGGTCGGCTTCATCTTCGTCTCCTCGCCCGGCGCGGTGACCCCCTTCCATCTCGATCCGGAGCACAATGTGCTGCTCCAGATCCGGGGCTCCAAGACGATGATGATCGTGCCCGGCGAGGCGGACGTGGTGCCGGACGAGAAGCACGAGGCCTATCATGCCGGCGGCCATCGCAACGTCGACTGGAAGGACGCTTACCGCGCGCGGGGCGAGGCCTTCGAGCTGACCCCGGGCGAGGCGGTCCATGTGCCGCTGATGTGGCCGCACTGGGTGAAGAACGGGCCGGAGCCGTCGATCAGCCTGTCGATCACCTGGAAGTCCAACTGGGTCTACGAGGAGGCCGATGCGCGCGGGATGAACCGGCTGATGCGCAAATGGGGCCTGAACCCCGCCGCCCCGGCCGCCTTCCCCAAGCGGAGCGCCGGCAAGGCCTATGCCTTCCGCGCGATCCGGCGGGCGAAGAACAGTCTGGGCAAGGGGGCCTGACGTCTTACCCTCCCGGGTGGAAATAATCGTAGACTTTCCGCGCCACCGACACTGAAATTCCCGGCGCCTTTTCAAGGTCTTGGAGGGCGGCGTTGCGAACCGCTCTCGCGGTGCCGAAATGCATCAGCAGCGCCCGCTTGCGGCCCGGGCCGATGCCGGGGACGTCGTCCAGCGTGCTGCCGGTAAAGGCCTTGGCGCGCTTCTGGCGGTGGGCGCCGATCGCGAAGCGGTGGGCCTCGTCGCGCAGCCGCTGCAGGTAGAAGAGCACCGGCGCGTTCATCGGAAAGGTGATCTCGCGGCCGCCCGGCAGATGGAAGATCTCGCGGCCGGCATTGCGGTCCGGGCCCTTGGAGACCGCGACCACGGGCACGTCGTGCACGCCCGCTTCCTCCATCGTCGCGCAGACCGCGCTGAGCTGGCCCTTGCCGCCGTCGATCAGCAGCAGGTCCGGCCAGTCGCCCTTGGAGCGGTCCGGATCCTCTTTCTCCAGCCGCGCGAAACGGCGGCCGAGCACCTCGCGCATCATCGCGAAATCGTCGCCCGGCGCGGTCTCCGGCCGCTTGATGTTGAACTTGCGATACTGGTTCTTGCGGAAGCCCTCCGGCCCGGCGACGATCATCGCGCCGACCGCGTTCGTGCCCATGACGTGGCTGTTGTCGTAGACCTCGATCCGCTTGGGCGGCTCGGCCAGTTCGAAGGCGTCGGCGATCTCGCGGAGATTCCGGGCCATGGTCGAGGTCTCGGCGAGCCGGCGATCCAGCTCCTCCTCGGCATTGCGCGCGGCCTGGCGCATCATCTTCGCGGTGTCGCCGCGCTGCGGCACGCGGAGGGCCACCTTGCGCTCGGCGCGTTCGGTAAAGGCCTCGGCGAGCAGGGCCGTCTCCGGCAGCGCCCGGTCGGTCAGGATCGAGGGCGGCGGCGGCACCTCCTCGTAGAACTGGACGAGAAAGCTTTGCAGAACCTCGGCTTCCGGGACGTCGTTGGTATGGGCCGGGAAGAAGCTGCGATGCCCCCAATTCTGTCCGCCGCGGATGAAGAAGGCCTGGATGCACATCGTCCCGCCCTTGCAGGCGAGCGCGAAGATATCCGCATCGCCGAGCCGCTCGGCATGGATCATCTGGCTGCCCTGGACGTAGGTGAGCGCGCGCAACCGGTCGCGATAGACCGCGGCCAGCTCGAAGTTCATCGCCTCGGACGCGCCGGTCATCAGGGTCTGCAATTTCTGCTGGATCTTGGTCGATTTGCCGCCGAGGAAATCCTTGGCGTCGCGGACCAGCTCGTCATAGCCGGCCGCGTCGATCCGGCCGACGCAGGGCGCCGAGCAGCGGCGGATCTGGTAGAGCAAACACGGCCGTGCCCGGTTCGCGAAAAAGCTGTCGGTGCAGCTTCTTAGCAGGAAGAGCTTCTGCAGGCTGTTAAGCGTGTTGCGGACCGAGCCGGCGCTGGCGAAGGGGCCGTAATATTGCCCCTTGAAGCGCCGGGCGCCGCGATGGAGCTGCACGCGCGGATAATCATGATCCTCGCGCAGCAGGATGAATGGGAAGCTTTTGTCGTCGCGCAGCAGGACATTGTAGGGCGGCCGGTAGCGCTTGATCAGCTGCGCCTCGAGCAGCAGCGCCTCGGCCTCGCTATGCGTCGTCACGATCTGCATCGACCGGGTCTGCGAGATCATGCGCAGCAGCCGCTTCGGCTGGCGCGCGACCTGGGTATATTGGGTGACGCGGTTCTTCAGCGCCCGCGCCTTGCCGACATAGAGGACGTCGCCGCGCGCATCGAGCATCCGGTAAACGCCGGGCCGCACCGGCAGCGACTTCACCACCGCCCTGATCGCCGCGACCCCGGCGTCGAGGTCCGGCTTGTCCGACCCCTTCAGCGCGAAGGTCGCCTTCTCCTCGTTGAAACGGTTGGGCGCGTTGGGGATGTCGGGGCGGTCGGCGGTCACGGGAGCCTATCTAGGGAGCCGGTGCGCCGACCGGAAGTTTCAAAGTTTCCGCTTCCCAATAGCGAAAAAAGCCGTCCCTTCCCGCGCGCGTGCTTCCCAGAAGTGAATGACGATGCCGAACGCGATCCATGCCATCTCTTGGAACAGATGAACTCCAACTTTTGAAGTGCTAGCCTGCGGCCATGATCAGCGCCGACGATTTCCGCCACACCGCCCTCGCCTTTCCCGGGGCCGAGGAAAAGAGCCATATGGGCCATCCGGACTTCCGCGTCGGCGGCAAGATCTTCGCGACCCTGGGCTCGCCCGACGACGGCTGGGCGATGGTGCAACTGCTGCCCGAGCAGCAGGAACTGGCGATGGCGGCGGAGCCCGACAGCTTCAGGCCGGCGGCCGGCGCCTGGGGGCGCGGCGGCTCCACCCTGGTGCGGCTGGATTGCGTGTCCGAGGAATGGGCCGGGCGGACGCTGGACTGGGCCTGGGCCAAGCGGGCGCCGCTGGGCTTGAAGGGTAAGGGCTGAAGCCGTCACCCTGAACTTGTTTCAGGGTCCAGGGTAGAGTTGCTCGGAAGCCCGCGAGTTCGCGTCGGACTCAGCGCCGCGTCCACCTTGAACCCTGAAACGAGTTCAGGGTGACGGTGAATGGTGATATTCTGTGCGTCATGGACAGAGGGCTGGCGGCCCACATCTGGCCGACATGTCCGCCGCGTGGCTGGAGCGGGTGCTGGACTGGGCTTGGATGCTCAGGGCGAAGGGCTGAGGCCGTCACCCTGAACTCGTTTCAGGGTCCAAGGTCGGGCTGCTCCCCACGCTGGCGTTCACAACAAACTCAGTGCCGCGTCCGCCCGGGACCCTGAAACGAGTTCAGGGTGACGGTAAATGGTGATATTCTGTGCGTCATGGACAGGTGGCCGGCGGTCTACATCCTGGCGAGCACGTTCCGCGGGACGATTTACATCGGCGTGACGTCGGATCTTCCAGCCCGGATCTGGGAGCATCGGTCCGGCATCAAATCCAGATTTCCGGCGAAATATGCCGTCTATCGCCTCGTCTATGTCGAGACGTTCGGCGACATGGATGCCGCAATCGCGCGTGAAAAACAGCTGAAGCGCTGGCATCGGCCGTGGAAGCTCAACCTGATCGAGGCGGACAATCCGCGGTGGATCGACCTTGCGGTGGATATGGGGTTCGCGCGGCTCCCGGACAGGCGGAGCCCTCGCCCCGAGCCGTCACCCTGAACTCGTTTCAGGGTCCCGGGTCGGGCCCAGCTCGGAAGTCTGCGGCTCGCGCCGGATTCAGTGCCGCATCCGCCCTGGACCCTGAAACGAGTTCAGGGTGACGAAAGGGTGCGATGGCCTGCGGCTGTGCGGGGGTGGGCCGGGCAATGAAGGCGCGGAATTCGGGAAAGGATTGAGGCCGTCACTCTGAACTCGTTTCAGGGTCCAGGGTGTAGAGTTGCTCGGAAGCCCGCGGGTTCGCGTCGGACTCAGCGCCGCGTCCGCCCGGGACCCTGAAACGAGTTCAGGGTGACGGTGGGCGGACTTCGACTAAGCGGCGATTACCTGCGGCCCAGCTCGGCGATCGTCGCGTCGATCATCGCCTTGTCGGCGGCGGCGTCGAGCTTGTCGCGGATCAGGGTCTCGGCGGCCGCGGAGGCGGCGCGGGCGGCCTTGGCGCGGACTTCGTCGAGGGCGGCGCGCTCGGCGGCGGCGATCTTGTCCTCGGCCATGCGGGTCCGGCGCTCGACCAAAGCGGCGGCGTCGGCCTCGGCCTTGGAGACGATCGAATCGGCCTCGGCGCGGGCGCGCTCCAGCATGGTCGCCGACTCGGCGCCGGCCTGGGCCGACTTGGCCTCATATTCCGCCTTCAGCGCCTCGGCCTCGGCGCGGAGCGTCGCGGCCTCGTCGAGCTGCTCGCGGATGCCCGCGATCTTCTTGTCGAGCGCCTTGCCGATCAGAGCCGGCACCCGCTTCCAGATCAGGAGCGCGAAGACCATGACCATGGCCAGCGCGATCCACATGGGCGGGGTCAGGCCGAAGGCGGTCGGCTCGGCATGATGCTCGGCCTCGCCGCCATGGGCCTCGGTCGTGGCATGGGTCTCGCCGGCCGCGGGGGCCGGGTGGGCGCCCTCGGACGCGATGGGAACGTTGTGACTAGCCATTGGCCATCGCCGCCTTCACGGCATTCCGGGCCTCGGCCGCGCTGACGTTCACGCCCGCGAGCCGGCCCACCATGTCCTGCGCCGCCTCGGCGGCGACGCCCTCGATCTCGGCCAGGGCCGCGGCGGCCGCGGCGCGGATCCGCGCCTCGGCATCCTCGACCTTCGCCTGGTTCGCCTCGTTGGCGGCCCGCATCCGCTCCTCGGTCGCCTTGGCGCTCGAGGCCTTGGCGGCGGCCGCCACCTTCAGCGCCTCGGCCCGGCTCTCATCGATCCGGGCGCGATAGGCCGCTTCCGTCTCGTCGGCGGCGGTCCGCGCCGCCTGGGCGGCGGCGAGATCGTCGGCGATGCGCTGGTCGCGCGCCTCGACGGTCGACTGGATCTTCGGCAGCATGAGCTTGCCGATGCCGAAATAGATGAGCGCGAGCACCAGCAGCAGCCAGAAGAACTGCGAATAGGCGACCAGCGCGAGCTGATTGAGCTGAGGCATGTCAGTCCCTTGAATGGGGACACGTACCTTTTCTCGAAAAGGTACGTGTCCCCTTCGGATTACATGAACATGATCATCATCGCGACGACGAAGGCCATCAGGCCGAGCAGCTCGGCGGCCGCGAAGCCGATGAAGAGCCGGCCCTGCTGACCGTCGGCGGCCGCGGGGTTGCGGATCGCGCTGTTGAGGAACTGGCCGAAGACGATGCCGACGCCGATGGCGGCCGCACCGACGCCGATGCCCGCGAGGCCGGCACCGATCATTTTGGCAGAAGCGAGGTCCATGATTTAACTCCTTTGTGAAACCGTCAGGTGGATTAGTGCAGGTTGACCGCGTCGTTGATGTAGAGCGAGGTCAGGAGGGCGAAGACGTAGGCCTGGATCGCGCAGACCAGCAGCTCCAGCGCCATCACGCCCATGATGAAGAGGAAGGACACGACGCTGATCGCGGGCCCCGCGGCGCCGCCGGCGTTGAGGCCCTGGACGACGAAATTGGCGAACACCTCGACCAGGATGTGGCCGGCGATCATCGCCACGAACAGTCGGATGGCGAGGCTGAACGGACGCACCAGGAAGGAGATGAACTCGATCGGCACGATCAGCAGCTTCAGCACGAACGGCGTGCCGTGCGGGACGAAGAGCGAGAAGAAGTGGAGCTTGTGGCGCCAGAAGCCGGTGATCAGCACGATCGAGAAGCTCAGGATCGCCAGCACGCCGGTGACCGTGAACTGGCTCGTCACCGTGAAGGGATGCACGCCGGCCAGCGCGAACGGGAACAGCCCGATCAGATTGGCGAAGAGGATGAACATGAAGACGGTGAACACCCAGGGGACGAACTTGCGTCCCTGCGGGCCGACGCTGCTCGACAGCATCGATTCGACGAAGCCGGTCACGCCCTCGACCATCGCCTGCCAGCGGCCGGGGACGAGCTGACGCTTCATCCCGCCGAGCATGAAGACGAAGATCAGTCCGAGGACGATCATCATCCACATGGCGCTGTTGGTGAAGACGAAGGGGCTCCCGTCCAGATTGCCCGCGACCGGGTTGATCTGGAACTGGTGCATCGGGTCGATTCTGGTTTCGGCCGCCACTTAGTCGCTTCCCTCAGCCCGTTCGGGCTTCTGCTTAGACATCTTCCACACTTCCCAGACGGCGGCGCTGAACCCGAGGAACAGCATCACCAGCACGACCCAGCGGGTTCCGGCCCAGCGGTCGATCAGCCAGCCGATCAACGCGCCTCCCGCCGGATAACCGACCAGGACCGAGAGAACGCGATAGGCCGGCGACCGATAGTAGACCATATTGTCCGCCACGGCGCCGTGCGTTCCGGTCCGTTCCGCCTCCTTCGCCTGCGCTCTGGCGAGCCGCTCGTCGAGCGAGTCCAGCCGCGCATCCTGGGGAGACTTCGGGTCCTGCCAGGGCTCGTCTTCCTGCATGCCGTCCTTAGCTCCTGTGCCGCCGCACGCTGGAAAGCGCGATGCACGAAGGCGGGGGACATGCCGGCGAACGAACCCGCCAAGGCGCGGTCCCTTTAGCAAGGCACGGGGCCAAGTCAACACACCCATGCTGCACCGCATCATGCCGGCCGGTGCGCGCAGAGGCTGGCGCGACGGCGCGCGGCAGGATAATCGGGCGGCGATGTTGAATCCGCTTCTCTTTTCCGCGGCGCTCCTGACCGCCGCGCCGGCGCCCTGCCCGGCCGACACGGTCTGCATCGCGCGCGACACCCAGAGCTACAGCTTCCGCTTCACCTATCCGATGGCGGCGGCCCGGGTCGCCGGGCTGGACGGGATCCTGCGCGAGCAGGCCACGGACGCCGAAGCCGCGCTGATCGCCGCGGCCGAGGCGGGCGGCCATGACGGGCGGCTTCGCTTCGAATCGCATTACCGGCTGGACGCGAACCTGCCCGAGATCATCGCGCTCACCGGCACGGTCGAGGGCTGGGACGGGGCGCGCACCCGCACCGTGATGTTCGACCCGCGCAACCGCGAGCGGCTCGACCTGATCAGCCTGTTCGGCGCGGAGACGTTCGACAATTTCTTCTTCTGGAGCCGCCCGCGCGGCATCCGCGCCGCGCAGGACAGCTTCTGCCATGCCTTGTCGGCGGCGGTGCGGGAACGGCGCGCCGAGCTGCAGCTGCGCGAGCTCGACATCGCCTGCCCGGACATCGAGGACCAACCGGTCACCACGATCTGCAACGGCCGCGGCCGGATCCTCGCCCTGCGCGCCTATGTGACGCCCGAGGCGAGCCGCGGCGTCGATCCGGAGGTGCCGCAGCCTTATGTGGTCGATTTCGACATGACCGCCGAGATGATCGGGGTGATGAAGCAGCGCTACCGAATCGCCTTCGGCCTGCCCGGCGAGACGCGCGGCCGCGGCAGGCGGACCTGCCCGGCGGCCTGACCGCGCCACGAATCCTCCGAAGTGGCGGAATTTAGCGGGAAATTTGCGTCGGCCCCCGCCCCGGCTTAACCTGGGTTCATGGCCGATGCGTCCGAAGACGGCAGCGGGCACCGCGCCCGGCTGCGCAAGCGCCTGTTCGAGGGCGGGCCGGACGCCTTGCTGGACCACGAGCTGGTCGAATATCTGCTCGCCCTCGCCATTCCCCGCCGCGACACCAAGCCGCTCGCCAAGAAGTTGCTGCGCGAGTTCGGCGGCTTCGGCGGACTGATGAGCGCGGACGCCGACGCGGTGGCGCGGGTCGGCGAGATCAGCGAAGGGGCGGTGGCGGCGCTGAAGATCGCCCAGGCGGCCGCGCTGCGCCTGCTGGAGGAGCGTGTGACGCAGCGCCCGGTGCTGGGCTCATGGCAGGCCCTGCTCGACTATCTGCGCGCCGACATGGCGCATCTCGCCGTCGAGCGGGTGCGCGTCCTGTTCCTCAATGCGCGCAACGTGCTGATCGCCAACGAGGCGATGTGGGAGGGCTCGATCGACGAATCGGCGGTCTATATCCGCGAGGTCATGCGCCGGGCGCTGGACCTGCACGCCAGCGCGATCATCGTCGTCCACAACCATCCGTCGGGCGATCCCTCGCCGAGCCAGCAGGACATCCGCCTCACGCGCGACCTCGCCGAGGCCGGGCGGCATCTCAACGTTACGCTGCACGACCATGTGATCGTGGGCGCGTCGGGCCATACCAGCCTGCGCTCGGAGGGGCTTATCTAGGCGCGCTCGCCGGGCCGACGCGGGTGAAGCGCATCGTCCACATCTCGCGCCAGCTGCCGTCGGCCTGGCGGGCCGAGCTGGTGCCCGAATAGCCTTCCCCGTCGCGCACGAGCCGGTTGCGCAGGGTCAGCGTCTGGCCGTTGCCGCCGACATAATTTTCCTCGGGATAGTCGATCCCGGTCGGGGTCGGATCGGCGAAGCCGCCGCTATAGCCGCCGTCCGAGGCGTAATAATCGTAGCGGATGCGGCGGGCCTGCGGGTCCCAGCGGAAGATGCTCTCCCCGGAATAAGGCGCCGGCGCGCCCTCGACGATGTGGATGTCGCGGATGTACCGGCCGCCGAGCATCGCCGTGTAGCAATGCGTGTCGGTGTGGCTGGTGTTGGGGAAGGTCGCGCGCCAGCAGGAGCCGACCAGGAAGGCCAGCGGCCGCAGCTCGGCGATGACGGTCGGCGCGGCCGGCGTCGCGGGCGCGGCCGGCGTCGCGGGCGCGGCCGGCGTCGCGGGCGCGGCCTGCCACGCGGCGGCGGTGTCCTCGGTGGCGGTGAAGCCGGCGGTCATCGCCCCGGCCCGTTCGAAACGCAGGGTCAGCGGCACCTGCTGGCCCGCCGCGATCGGCGCGCGCAGGTTCAGCAGCATCAGGTGAAGCGGGCTGCCCGGGCGAATCTCGACGCCGCCGGCGGGCACGGCGAGCGCCGGCTCGGCGGCCATCGACACGTTGCCGCCATCGCGGGTGACCCGATGGATCTCGACCCGATCGGCGCAGGCGCAGGAGACGCCGACCAGCCGGTCCCCCTCCCCCCCATTGCGAATCGCGACATAGGCCGCGGCATCCTCGCCGGCCGGCGCGGCGCGCACGATGCGATTGTCGAGGGTCACCTGCGCGGCCAGCGCCGCCATCGTGAGTGCAAGCATGAGCGTGTCTCCCCTGCCGACAATTTGAACGCGCGTTCAAGCGCCGTCAAGCGCATTTGATCGATCGTTCAAATGCTTGGCGGGACCGTGGCGCGGGACGGCGGCGCAGGCTATGTTTCGCGCGTGACGATGCTCGACCGCCGCTCCCTGCTCATCGGCGCCAGCGCCACGCTGGCGCTGGCGGGATGCGGCGGGGCGCCCGAGCAGGCCGTGGCGCAGCCGTCGCCCGCGCCGGGCAAGGCCGGCCGGCTGCTCGCCGCCGCGCGCGGCCAGATCGGCGTCACCACGAGCTGGAACGGCGCTTATGCGCGGCTCGCCTTTCCCGGCGGCGACGTCCCGCGCCACACGGGCAGCTGCACCGAGGTCGTCATCCGCGCCTATCGGGACGCGCTCGGGCTCGACCTGCAGGCGCTGGTCAATGCCGATATGCGGCAGGCCTTCGCGGCCTATCCGCGCAACTGGGGCATGAGCCGGCCGGACAGCAATATTGATCATCGCCGGGTGCCGAACCTCAGGACCTGGTTCGCCCGCCACGACGCCGCGCTGCCCGTGCCGCGCGACGCCTCGGGCTGGCAGCCGGGGGACATCTTCACCTCCCTGGTCGAGAATCGCAGCACCCATATTGGCCTGATCTCCGACCGGCGGGGCCCGAATGGCTGGCTGATCATCCACAATATCGGCCAGGGCACGCGCGAGGAGGATGCGCTGGCCGACTGGCCGGTCACCGGCCGCTATCGCTGGGCGCTGGCCTGACTTCGCCCATGGGTGCGTTGCGCCCTGCCCGTCCCGTTGCTAGGCGCGCGCCATGATCCCCCGCTACGCCCGCCCCGCCATGACCGCCCTCTGGGAACCGGAGACGCGGTTCCGCATCTGGTTCGAGATCGAGGCGCATGCGCTCGACGCCATGGCCGAGCTCGGCACCGTGCCCAGGGACGCGGCGGAGAAGGTCTGGGCCTGGTGGAAGACCGACCCGGCGATCGACGTCGCCGCGATCGACGCGATCGAGGCGGTGACCAAGCACGATGTGATCGCCTTCCTGACCTGGGTGGCCGAGCAGGTCGGGCCCGAGGCGCGCTTCCTGCACCAGGGGATGACCAGCTCCGACGTGCTCGACACCTGCCTCGCCGTGCAGCTGAAGCGGGCGGCCGACATCCTGATCGCGGATCTGGACGCGCTGCTGGAGGTGCTGAAGCGCCGGGCGCATGAGCACAAGCTGACCCCGACAATCGGCCGCAGCCACGGCATCCATGCCGAGCCGGTCACTTTCGGCCTGAAGCTCGCCCAGGCCCATGCCGAATTCGCCCGCAACCGCGCCCGGCTGGTCGCGGCGCGCGACGATGTCGCCACCTGCGCGATCTCGGGCGCGGTCGGCACCTTCGCCAATATCGATCCGAAGGTGGAGGCGCATGTCGCCAGAATCCTCGGCCTGAGCGTGGAGCCGGTCTCGACCCAGGTGATCCCGCGCGACCGCCACGCCATGTTCTTCGCGACCCTGGGCGTCATCGCCTCGTCGATCGAGCGGCTCGCGACCGAAGTCCGCCACCTGCAGCGGACCGAGGTGCTAGAGGCCGAGGAATATTTCTCGCCGGGCCAGAAGGGCAGCTCGGCCATGCCGCACAAGCGCAATCCGGTGCTGACCGAGAATTTGACCGGGCTCGCGCGGATGGTGCGCTCGGCGGTCACGCCGGCCCTGGAGAATGTGGCGCTGTGGCACGAGCGCGACATCTCCCATTCCTCCGTCGAGCGCTATATCGGCCCCGACGCGACGATCACGCTCGACTTCGCCCTCGCCCGCCTGACCGGGGTGATCGACAAATTGCTCGTCTATCCGGAGCGGATGCAGCGCAATCTCGACCGGATGGGCGGGCTGGTCCATTCGCAGCGCGTGCTGCTCGCCCTCACCCAGGCCGGCGCCAGCCGCGAGGATGCCTACCGGCTCGTCCAGCGCAACGCGATGAAGGTCTGGGAGTCGGACGGGGCGCTCAGCCTGATGGCGCTGCTGAAGGACGATGCGGAGGTGACCGTCCTGCTCACCCCGGCGCGGATCGAGGCCGAGTTCGATCTCGATTATCATCTCAAGCATGTCGACACGATCTTCGCCCGCGTGTTCGGCGCGTGACGGCCCGGGCGGCGCTGCGCGCGGCGACGGGCGCGGCGCATGAGCGCGTCGACGCCCTCTTTTCCCGCTTTCCGCTCGGCGACGAGGCGGGATACCGGGACTTCCTGCTCGCGCAGGCGGGCGGCTTCCTGCCGGTCGAGAACGCGCTCGACGCGGCGGGGGCGGAGCGCGTCCTGCCGGACTGGCCGAACCGCCGCCGCGGCGACCTGCTGAGGGTCGATCTCGCCGCGCTCAACGTCACGGCTCCGGAACCTTTTTCCGCCCCGCCGCTTTTTTCCGGAAAGGCGCCGATGCTTGGCGCGATCTATGTGTTGGAGGGATCGAGGCTTGGGGGCGCGGTGCTGAAACGGACCGTTCCGAGCCACTTTCCCCGGCGTTTTCTGGAGGCCCGCCAGGCGGCCGGCAGCTGGCGATCTTTCCTCCAGGCGCTCGACGATCTTCTCATCCGGCCTGACGACCTCGCGGCCGCCTGCCAGGCGGCACGGGAGGTCTTTGCGCGCTTCGAACAGGCAGCGGACGCGCAGTTGGAGGCATAAGGCGCGTGAGTGAGACATATCCGCAGGTCGATCTGACCAATTGCGACAAGGAACCGATCCACATCCTGGGCGCGATCCAGCCGATCGGCTTCCTGATCGCCTTGTCGTCGGACTGGATGATCGCCCGGGTGTCCGCCAATGCGGGCGACTTCCTGGGCGGCGGCGACAGCGAGGCCCTGCTGGGCCGGCCGCTCTCCGAAATCTTTCCCACGGGCACGATCCACGCGCTCCGCAACCGGGTCGCCATGCTGCGCGGGCCGGATGCGGTGGAGCGCCTGTTCGGCTGCCCGATCCGCGAGGGCGGCGCCGATTTCGATCTGGCCATCCATCTCTCCGGCGGCCAGATCGTCATCGAGGGCGAGCCCGGTTCGCGCGAGACGGGCGACGCGACCGGCACCGTGCGGTCGATGATGACCCGGCTCGACCAGGTCGAGGGAATTCCCGAATTCCTGAACGAGGGCGCGCGCCAGGTGCGGGCGCTGACCGGCTATGACCGGGTCATGGTCTACCGCTTCGCCGCCGACGGTTCGGGCGAGGTCGCGGCCGAATCCTGCCGGCGCGGCATCGGTTCGTTCCTGGGGCTGCATTATCCGGCGACCGACATCCCGGCGCAGGCGCGCGCGCTCTACAAGCGCAACCTGCTCAGGATCATCACCGACATCAACGCCACGCCGGTGCCGATCGTCCCGCAGCTCGACGAGAATCGCCGGCCGCTCGACCTTTCGCTGTCCGTGCTGCGCTCGGTCTCGCCGATCCACATCGAATATCTGAAGAATATGGGCGTCGGCGCCTCCATGTCGATCTCGATCATCGTCGAGGGCAAGCTCTGGGGCCTGTTCGCCTGCCACCATTATTCGCCGCGCGTGATCCCCTTCGAGCGGCGCTCCGTGGCCGAATTGTTCGCGCAGATGTTCGCGATGCGGCTGGAGAGCCGGGAGCGGCAGCTGATCGTCGAATTCGAGCGGCGCGCCCGCGACATTTCCGATCAGCTGCTCGGCGCGGTCGCCTCCGACGAGACCCTGCTCAACGACCCCGACTGGCTGGGCCGGATCCTCACCCATGCCATCCAGGCGGACGGCGTCGGCGTCTGGATCAACGGCAATCACGCCTTCTGGGGCATGACGCCCGACGTCGACCAGTTCGCGCGGATCATCAAGGCGCTGAACGGCACCGCGGCCGGAAAGGTCTACGCGACCGACCGGATCGCCGGGATCGTGACGGGCGCCGAGGACTTCGCCGATACCGCCGCGGGCATGCTCGCCATCCCGATCAGCCGGGCGCCGCGCGACTATGTCGTGCTGTTCCGCTCCGAGCTGATCCGCTCGGTGCGCTGGGGCGGCGATCCGCACAAGCCCGTCGACTATGGCCCCAACGGGCCGCGCCTCACACCGCGCGAGAGCTTCGAGGAGTGGAAGGAGACGGTGGTCGGCCGCTCGCGTCCCTTCACCAATTCCGAGCTGCGCGTCGCCGAGACCCTGCGCGCCACCCTGATCGAGGTCGTGCTCCGCCTCGCCGACGAGGCGAGCGCCGAGCGCCAGGCGGCGAACGAGCGGCAGGAATTGCTGATCGCCGAGCTGAACCACCGGGTCCGCAACATCCTGGCGGTGATCCGCGGCCTGATCCGCCAGTCCAAGCCCAAGGCGGGGAGCAAAGTCGAGGATTTCGTGAAGCTCGTCGACGGCCGCATCCATGCCCTTGCCCGCGCGCACAACCAGATCACCGACGACCATTGGGGCCCTGCCCCGATCCGCGCGCTGATCGACGCCGAGGCGGCCGCCTTCCTCGCCGAGCAGACCGACCGGATCACCGTCGACGGGCCGGACCTGATGCTGAACCCGCAGGCTTATTCGACCATGGCGCTGGTGATCCACGAATTGGTCACCAACTCGGCCAAATATGGCGGCCTCTCCGACAGCGGCAGCGCCCGGATCGCCTGGCGGCTCAACGACCGCGGCGACCTGCTGCTGGACTGGACCGAGCGCGACGGCCCGCCGGTGAAGCCGCCGTCGCGCAAGGGCTTCGGCTCGACGATCATCGACCGGTCGGTGCCCTACGATCTCGGCGGCGAATCCTCGATCGACTACAAGCCGGAGGGAGTGGAGGCGCATTTCCGGATCCCCGCCCGCCACGTCTCCGAGCCCAGGGACCATACGGGCCCGGCGATCCGCTTCCCGCGGCCGGCCCCGGTCCGCGACGGGCCGGTGCCCGAGCAGGTGATCCGCGGCGCGAACGTGCTACTGGTCGAGGACAGCCTGATCATCGCGCTCGACGCCGAGGACATTTTGAAGCGGCTCGGCGCCGCCCATGTCGCCACCGGCGCGACGGTCGAGGGCGCGCTCGACACGATCCGCGCGGCGCGGCCCACCCTGGCGGTGCTCGACATCAACCTGGGCGACCAGACCAGCTATGCGGTGGCCGACCGGCTGCAGGAGCTGGGCGTGCCCTATCTCTTCGCCACCGGCTATGGCGAGCAGGCGGATTTGCCGGCCGACCATGCGGGCCGGCGCGTGCTGCAGAAGCCCTATACGCTCGAAAATGTCGCTCGCGCTCTTGCCGAGCTGACGGAGACGAACGCCGTCGACGACGCCGAAGACGCGCCCTCCGCCTGACGGGTCCTAATGGTGGCCCGGGCGCGGCCGGGTCAGGCTCCGATGGACGGTGGCGACGAAGGCCTCCGGCGTGATGAAGGCGCCGGGGCGGCCGTAGCGGTCGGCGAGGCGCAGCGCCTGGATCTGCGCCAGCGTCCGCCGCTGGCGGATCGCGCGGGCGACCCCGTCCCTGACCTCGCGGAGCATGGCGAGATAGGCGGCGAGGTCCGCCCGGGTCGCGATCGGGCCGTGGCCGGGGATGATCCGCGTCTGCTCGTTGGTCAGGCCGAGCGCCGTCTCCACCGCGCGGATCGCGCCGTCGATCGAGCCGCCAGAGTCCAGGTCGATGAAGGGCAGCAGGCCGTTGAAATAGGTGTCGCCCATGTGGAGCACGTTGGCGCGCCGCCAGTAGACCAGGGAATCGCCGTCCGTATGGGCATCGTGGACATGGGTGACGAGGAGCTCGTCGCCGTTCAGGTGGAACGTGGTCGTCTCGCTGAAGGTGATGACCGGCAGCGCCCCCGACGGCGACGGCGGCACCCGCTCGCCGCGCACCAACTGTTCCATCGACATGCGGCGGCGGACATTGTCGTGGGCGACGATCACCGTGCCGCCACGGCCGAGATTCTCGTTTCCGCCGGTATGATCGCCATGCCAGTGGGTGTTGATCACGAAGCGGATCGGATCGGGATCGAGCGTGCGCACCGCCGCGAGCACGCGCTCCGTCGCCGGCGCATATTGATCGTCGATCAGGACGTTGCCGTCCGTCCCGAAGGAAAGGCCGATATTGCCGCCGCGGCCGAACAGGACGGCGACGCCGGGCGCGATCCGCTCCACCCGGAGCTCGGGCTGGGCCGGCGGCTGCTGGGCCAAAGCGGGCGTGGCGAGGCAGAAAATCAGGGCGGCGACGACGCGGCGCATGGAGTCCCCTTTCAAGCGCGGACGGGCATCCTATCTTGGCCGTAACGACCCGGAGGTTTCAAGCATGGCCGATCTTTCCGCTTTCCCGATCACGACCCGCTGGCCCGCCCGGCATCCCGACCGGATCCAGCTTTACGGCCTGCCGACGCCGAATGGCGTGAAGGTCTCGATCATGCTGGAGGAGACCGGGCTGCCCTATGAGCCGCATCTGATCGACATCATGAAGAACGAGAGCTGGACCCCGGAATATCTCTCGCTCAACCCGAACGGGAAGATCCCGGCGATCATCGATCCGGACGGCCCGGGCGGGCGGCCGCTCGGCCTGTTCGAATCGGGCGCGATCCTGATCTATCTGGCCGAAAAGAGCGGGAAGTTCCTCGCCGCCGATCCGGCGACGCGCTACCAGACCATCGCCTGGGTGATGTGGCAGATGGGCGGGCTCGGGCCGATGTTCGGCCAGCTCGGCTTCTTCCACAAGTTCGCCGGCAAGGACTATGAGGACAAGCGCCCGCGCGACCGCTACGCGGCGGAATCGAAGCGGCTGCTCGGTGTGCTGGAGACCCGGCTCGAGGGCCGCGACTGGATCATGGACGAGTACAGCATCGCCGACATCGCGACGCTCGGCTGGGTGCGGAACCTGATCGGCTTCTACGAGGCGCGCGAGATCGTCGACTATGACAGCCTGACCAACGTCCCCGCCTGGCTGGAGCGCGGCCTGGCCCGGCCGGCGGTGCAGAAGGGGCTGACGATCCCGGCGCGAGACTGAGCGGTCAGATCGTCCGGCCCTGGATCATCAGGCCGGACAGATCGGGCAGGGCGAAGCTCTGGACGCCGTCGCCGCCGTAGAGGGTGCCGATGACCTTGAAGAGCATCATGTAGGAGGAAATCGGCAGCTGGGAGCCGTCGCAGGCCAGCCAGCCCTGTGGAATGGTGCCGCCGGCCCAGGGGACGATGTGGCCGACGAAGACCCCGGCGGTCAGATCGCCGTCGCCATCCTCCGTCGGAAACAGGCCGTCCGTGCAGATGAGGTAGTCGAGCCCGAGGCCGGGCGTCTGTCCCGACACCTGCTCGCCCATGGCAATGGACTGGCCGGCGGGGCCGACGCCGGTCCCGACCGGCGCCGCGCCGGTGAGGTTGGGCACGGCGAAGCTGCTCTGACCGTCGCCGCCGAACGTGCTGCCGATGACCCCGAACAGCTCGGGAAAGGCGCTGGGCGGATACATCGCGCCGTCCGCCGCCAGCCAGCCGCCGGGCACGAAGGACCCGCCGAACAAAGCCAGCGTGCCGGCGAGCGGCCCCACGGATGGAACCGACTGGGACGCGATCAGCCAGGTCATGCCGAGCGTGTCGGCACCCTGCTGGCCGGGAGGGCCGCCGACCGGCGTCACGCCGTCGAGCGCGGGATAGGCGAAGTCGTTCCGACCGTCGCCACCGAAATTGTTGCTGTAGAGCGAGAAGAGCGCCGTGTTGGACAGGATTTCCAGCACCTGCCCGCTCGCGGTCGGCGCATTGAAAGCGTGGAACAGGGCCGCGAAGCTCTGCACCATGCCGAGCGTATAATGCGCCGGACCCTGGCCGCCGTGGGCCGGGAAGAAACCCTTCGTCGCGACCAACTGCGGAATCCAGAGCACAATCGGGTAATCGGCGACGTCGGCAGGCGAAGACGGGGGCGGGACTTCGGACATGGCTGAAGCTCCTTCGGAGCTTCGAAATTTAACGCAGCCACCGCGTCGCGGCAAGTCGCGACGCCACCGAAACGAACTATTCGTCCGTCAGCCGCCCAGCGCCGTCTTGAGCTTCTGGAAGAAGCCCTTCGCATTCGGGCATTCCTCGCCGGTCTCGGTCTCGCGGAATTGTTCGAGGATCTCGCGCTGCTTGGCGGTGAGCTTGGTCGGCGTCTCGACGTCGACCTGAATCACCATGTCGCCGAAGCCGCGACCGTTCATGCTGGGCATGCCGGCGCCGCGCTGGCGCAGCTGCTTGCCGGACTGGGTGCCGGCCGGGATCTTGATCTCGTGCTTCACGCGGTCGAGGCCCGGGACCTCGATGCAGCCGCCCAGGGCGGCGGTGGTGAAGCTGACCGGCGCGCGCGCGAACAGGGTCGTGCCCTCGCGCTGGAAGATGTCGTGCTTGGCGAGGTGGATGAAGATGTAGAGATCGCCCGGCGGCCCGGAGCGCACGCCCGCCTCGCCCTCGCCGACCAGGCGGATGCGGGTGCCCTCGTCGACGCCGGCCGGGATGTCGACCTTCAGCTGCTTGCGCTTCTCGACGCGGCCCTCGCCGCGACAGGACGGACAGGGATCGGCGATCATCTCGCCGACGCCGCGGCAGGTCGGGCAGGTCTGCTCGACCACGAAGAAGCCGTTGCGCGCCCGGACCTGGCCGCGCCCGCCGCACATCGTGCAGGTGGCGGCCGACGTGCCCGCCTTGGCGCCGGAACTCTCGCAGGGCTCGCACGGCGCGGTCGTGTCGACGGTGAGTTCGACCGGGCGGCCGTGAAAGGCGTCCTCCAGGTTGATCTCGAGATCGTAGCGCAGGTCGGAGCCGCGCCGGACGTTGCCGCCCCGGCCCCGCCCCTGCTGGGCGCCGCCCATGAACTCGCCGAAGATATTGTCGAAGATGTCGGCGAAGGAGCCGAAATCCTGCGGCCCGCTCTGGGCGCCGCCACCGCCGCCGCCATTGCGGAAAGCGGCATGGCCGAACCGGTCATAGGCAGCGCGCTTTTGCGGGTCCTTCAGGCAGTCATAGGCCTCGGACAGAGCCTTGAACTTCGCCTCCGCGTCGCGGCAGCCGCCGTTGCGGTCCGGGTGGCATTCCATGGCGAGGCGGCGATAGGATGATTTGATCGTCCCCGCGTCCGCCGTCCGCTGCACCTGCAGCAATTCATAATAATCGGTTTCAACCACCGAGGTGCCCCCACCCTGGAAAGCCGTTCGGGCTGAGCCTGTCGAAGCCCCGCCCTGCCTCTACTTTCGTAAAGAAGGACTGTCCTTCGACAGGCTCAGGACGAACGGGACGTTGCATGTCCCGTTCAGCCCTTGTTGTTCTCGTCGACCTCGGAGAATTCGGCGTCGACGACCTCCTCGCCGCCGGCCTCGCCGCCCGCGGCGTCAGCGGCGGCGGCGTCAGGCTGCGGCGAGGCCGCGGCCTGCTGCTCCTTCTCGTAGATCGCCTGGCCCATCTTCATCGCCGACTGGGCGAGCGCCTCGGCCTTGGCCTTGATCGCGTCGGTGTCGCCGCCCTCGACCGCGGTCTTCGCCTCGGCGACGGCCGCCTCGATCTCGGCCTTGAGCGACGCGTCGATCTTGTCGCCATGCTCCTTGAGCTGCTGCTCGGTCGAGTGGATCAGGCTCTCCGCCTGGTTCTTCGCCTCGGCCGCCTCGCGGCGCGCCTTGTCCTCGCCCGCGAACTGCTCCGCCTCCTGCACCATCTTCTCGATGTCGGAATCGGACAGGCCGCCCGACGCCTGGATGCGGATCTGCTGCTCCTTGCCGGTGCCCTTGTCCTTGGCGTGGACGTTGACGATGCCGTTGGCGTCGATGTCGAAGGTGACCTCGATCTGCGGCACGCCGCGCGGCGCCGGCGGGATCCCGACCAGATCGAACTGGCCGAGGATCTTGTTGTCCGCCGCCATTTCGCGCTCGCCCTGGAAGACGCGGATGGTCACCGCATTCTGATTGTCCTCGGCGGTCGAATAGGTCTGCGACTTCTTCGTCGGGATCGTGGTGTTGCGGTCGATCATCCGGGTGAAGACGCCGCCCAGGGTCTCGATGCCCAGCGACAGCGGGGTCACGTCGAGCAGGAGCACGTCCTTGACCTCGCCCTGCAGCACGCCGGCCTGGATGGCGGCGCCCATGGCGACGACCTCGTCCGGATTGACGCCCGTGTTCGGATCCTTGCCGAAGAATTCCTTCACGACGTCGCGGACGCGCGGCATGCGGGTCATGCCGCCGACCAGGACGACCTCGTCGATGTCGGCGGACTTCACGCCCGCATCGGCGAGCGCCTTCTTCAGCGGCTCGAGCGTGCGCTTGATCAGCGGCTCGACCAGCTTCTCGAGGTCGGCGCGGCTGATCGATTTGACCAGATGCTTCGGCCCGGTGGCGTCGGCGGTGATGAAGGGCAGATTGACCTCGGTGGTCTGCGCCGAGCTGAGCTCGATCTTGGCGCGCTCCGCGGCCTCCTTGAGGCGCTGCAGCGCGAGCCGGTCGGCGCGCAGGTCGATGCCTTCCGCCTTCTTGAACTCGTCGGCCAGGAACTCGACGATCTTCGCGTCGAAATCCTCACCGCCGAGGAAGGTGTCGCCATTGGTCGACTTCACCTCGAAGACGCCGTCGCCGATCTCGAGGATCGAGATGTCGAAGGTGCCGCCGCCGAGATCGTAGACCGCGATCGTCTTGCCGTCCTGCTTCTCCAGCCCATAGGCCAGCGCCGCCGCGGTCGGCTCGTTGATGATGCGCAGCACCTCGAGGCCGGCGATCTGGCCGGCATCCTTGGTCGCCTGGCGCTGGGCGTCGTTGAAGTAGGCCGGGACGGTGATCACCGCCTGGGTGACGGTCTCGCCAAGATAGGCCTCGGCGGTCTCCTTCATCTTCTGCAGGATGAAGGCGCTGATCTGCGACGGGGAATAATCCTTGCCGCCCGCCTGCACCCAGGCGTCGCCGTTCGCGCCCTTCACGATGTGATAGGGGACGAGCTCGGTGTCCTTCTTGGTGATCGGATCGTCGAAGCGGCGGCCGATCAGGCGCTTCACCGCGAAGACCGTATTGTCGGGATTGGTGACCGCCTGGCGCTTGGCCGGCTGGCCGATCAGGCGCTCGCTGTCCTTGGTGAAGGCGACGATGGACGGCGTCGTGCGCGCGCCTTCCGCATTCTCGATGATCTTGGGCTTGCCGCCCTCCATGACAGCCACCGCGCTGTTGGTGGTGCCGAGATCGATGCCGATCACTCTTGCCATATTCGTTCCTCTAGGCCCCTCAAAAAGCTGCACAGCCCGCGGCCCTTCTGGAAGGCACGCGCAGGCTTTTCGGGGTCGATATAGGTGCCGAATTTGTTGCGACAAGGACATGCAAAGCGTTAGACGCGCAGGCGCAGTCCCGGAGAGAGATAAGATGCTTAAGACCGCCTTGCTTTGCCTTCCCCTCGCCGCCCTGCTCGCGGGCTGCAGCGCGGGGGACCCGGCGGTCTCGGTCGAGGATCCGGTGGTCCGGCTCCCCGCGGTGCAGGGCAATCCGGGCGCTGCCTATTTCACCCTGCGCGCGAACCGCACGCCGATGCGCATCCTCGGCGTCTCCAGCCCGCAGATCCAGCGCATCGAGCTGCACGAGAGCGAGATGGAGGGCGGCCGCATGCGCATGGGCCCGCTGGAGGACAACAGCTTCACCACCGGCGGCCTGAAGGTGTTCGAGGAAGGCGGCCCGCACGCCATGCTCTTCGGCATCGCGTCCGAGGTCCGCGCCGGCGGCACGGTGCGCCTGACCTTCGATTTCGACAATGCGCCGGACGTGACCGTGGACGTGCCGGTGCAGACCGCCGTCGGCCCGGGCGGCCATGGCGGGCACTAGCGACGGTTCGAGAGCCCTTCCCTTCCGCGCCGCAAATGCTAGCCTTCCCGCAAACGGGGAGACGACCCATGACCGATGCAGCGCTCGACACCTACCGGCCTTCCACCCTGGGCTGGCTGAAGGGGACGCTCGCGGGCTGGGGGACGGTGCTGCTGTTCGTCGCCGGGATCGTGCTCGCCATCCTCGGCACGGCCGATCTGGGGCTATACTGGCTCGCGCTCAGCGCCGTCGCGCTCGGCATCTTCGTCTGGCGCTGGTTCGAGAATCTGGCGTCAAAGTTCCAGCTGACCGAGGAACGGCTGATCATCCGGCGCGGGATCATCGCCAAGAGCGTCGACGAGATCGAGCTCTACCGGATCAAGGACGTGCGGATAAACTTCTCGATCATCAACCAGCTCGCCGGCATAGGCACGCTCAGCATCTCCTCGTCCGACGAGACGACGCGCGACGGCGACCTCGTCATCCGCGACGTCGATCGCGCGCAGGCCCGGCGCGAGGAACTGCGCCGCCTGGTCGACATCGCCCGCCAGAAGCGCCGCGTCCGCGAGGTCGACATGGTGCATGACGACCTGCCCTGAGGCTCAGTCCGCCCGGTCGATATCGAGATCCGGCTGCCCCGCCAGCGCATCGTAGAGCGCCGCCAGATCCGCGTCGGTGAGCAGCTTCAGCATCGCCGCGAAGCTCGGAATCACGAAATAGCCGTGCTGGAAGGCGTCCGAGCGGTAGCGGGTGCGCAGCACCTCGGGGATGCTGAAGGCGCGCCGGGTCGGCGCGCCGCTCTCCAGCGAGAACAGGCTCTCGCCGAAGCTGGACAGCAGGCCGGCGCCGTAGATGCGGGTCTCGCCGCCTTCCATGGCGAGGCCGAATTCGACGCTGTACCAGTAGAGCCGCGCCAGCCGGTGCAGCGCCCCGGCCCTCAGCGCGGCCAGCCCCTCGGCGCCCATCGCCTGCATGAAATCCGCCACCGCCGGCTGGGCGAGCAAGGGAACGTGCCCGAACACGTCGTGGAAGACGTCCGGCTGCTCGATATAGTCGAGACTGTCGGCGGCGCGGATGAAATTGCCGGCGGGGAAGCGGCGCTTCGAGAGATGGTCGAAGAAGATGTCGTCCGGCACTAGGCCCGGGACGGAGACGATCGTCCAGCCGGTGCGCGCGAACAGTTTCTCGTTGAGCTCGTCCAGATCGGGAATGCCGGGCCTGGACAGATGCAGCACGTCGAGGCCGCGGAAGAAGTCGGAGACCGCCCTCCCCCGCAGCAGCTTTTCCTGGCGGGCGAACAGGGTGTCCCAGACGCCATGCTCCTCGGCGGTGAACCGCTCCCAATGCTGGGGGATGGTCCAGTCGGCCGCGGCGCCGGCGGGCGGCGGGGTCTTTCCCGCGATGATCGTCTCGGTCAACATGGGGTCTTCCTTCGGCATAATGAAAAACCCCGCCCGGAGGTCCGGACGGGGTGGCGATCTGTTGAAACTCGGCTGTGCTAAGCGCGCGTCAGATCGGTCCCGCCCGGGCGGTCCGATAATAAGTGACGCTGGCGATCACGCGCTGCATGGGATGCAGATCGGGCTTTGGGGTGCCGCTGTCAAGTTCGCCGCGCGCTTCACCCAACGCTCCGGCCTTCGCCGGAGCACAGCTTTGGCGGCTCTCATCGTGCTCCGGCGAAAGCCGGAGCGCTGGCCACAGGCACCACGGAAGAGTTTCAGGTTCGAACGCGCGGGTCTATGGGCTGGAGATGGCCTCTCTCGCCCCCCAGGTCCGCAGGGACAACCAGCCGCGCGTCGACGACAGCGCGCGGGAGATCGTGAAGCGGCACCGCTGGCCGGTCCGCCTCTGGCACTGGGTGAATGCGCTGACCGTCTTCGTGATGCTGATGAGCGGGCTGATGATCTTCAACGCCCATCCGCGTCTCTATTGGGGCCATTACGGGGCGAACAGCGATTATGCCTGGCTGGAGATCGGCTCGACCCGCGACGCCGGCTTCCTGCGCGTCGGCGCGGTGACCATCCCGACCACGGGCGTGCTCGGCTACCGGACCGACGCCAACGGGCAGGTGAACCGCCGCGCCTTCCCCGGCTGGGCGACCATCCCCTCCACCTACAGCCTCTCGGCCGGACGACGCTGGCACCTGGCCTTCGCCTGGGTGCTGACGATCGGGGCGATCGCCTACTGGATCTACCTGCTCGCGGGCCGCGGCCGGACGCGGCTCTTCCCGCGGCGCGCCGAGCTGAGGCCCGGCCATGTCTGGGGGGAGGTGAAGGACCATGCGCGGCTGCGCTTCGCCACCGGGGCGAAGGCGCTCGATTACAATGTGCTGCAGAAGGTCAGCTATCTCGGCGTGATCTTCGTCATCCTGCCCGTCGTCATCCTCACCGGCCTGACCATGTCGCCGGGGATGAACGCGGCCTGGGGCTGGCTGATCGACCTGTTCGGCGGGCGGCAGTCGGCGCGCTCCATTCACTTCATCTGCGCCTTCCTGCTCATCCTCTTCATCCTGGTGCACCTGATCATGGTGCTGCTGGCCGGGCCGCTGAACGAGGTTCGCGCGATGATCACCGGCTGGTACCGGGTGCCGCAGGCCAGGCATAAGGAAGCGCCGGCACCCGTCCCCCCCGAGGAGACGCAGCCATGATCCTCTCCCGCCGCACCCTGTTGCTCGGCGGCGCGGGGACTCTGCTCGCCGGCTGCGACAGGCTCAACGACAGCCCGACCTATCGCGGCCTGCTCCGCTCCAGCGAGGGCCTCACCATGCGCGCGCAGCGGCTGATCACCAGCCGGGACGCCATGGCGCGGGAGTTCGACGCGTCGGACATGTCGCCGGTCTTCCGCTCCAACGGCACCGCCAATCCAGGCACGCCCGATTATAATCGTCTCGCCGCCGGCAATTTCGCGGACTGGCGGCTCACGGTGGACGGTCTGGTCAGCCGCCCCCAGAGCCTCTCCCTCCACCAGATCAGCCGGATGCCGCGCCGCACCCAGATCACCCGCCACGATTGCGTCGAGGGCTGGTCGGCGATCGGCAAATGGACGGGCGTGCCGCTGGCGCTCGTCCTCGACCAGGCCGGGCTGCGCGACGAGGCGCGCTACATCGTCTTCCACTGCATGGATCGGCTCGGCGGCCGGCCTTATTACGAGAGCATCGACCTGATCGACGCCTTCCACCCGCAGACCATTCTCGCCTGGGCGATGAACGATGCGATCCTGCCCATTCCCAATGGCGCGCCGCTCCGGCTCAGGGTCGAACGGCAGCTGGGCTACAAGCACGCCAAATATATCTCGCGGATCGAGGCGCGCGCCACCCTCGCCGGCCTGCATGGCGGCCAAGGCGGCTATTGGGAGGATGTCGCCGACTATGAATGGTATGCCGGCATCTGATCAGACGGCCGGCGGCGGCGCCCCTTGCGGCTCGCGCCGGCGGAACATCAGGAACCAGGCGATGAGCAGGAAGAGGCCCGCCGCCACCAGCCCCGCCAGCGCGCCATAGACGAGGCGCATCGCCACGCCATTCTCATAGTCGAGGATCGACTGCGTGCACTGGTTGCGGACGCCGTCAGGAATCGTCTGGCCGGTGCCGAGGAAATAGCCCTGACTGGCGTAACAGGCGTCCCGTTCGCTTTCGGCGAGACGGAAGGCATTGTCGCCCAACTGGCCCGCCACGAGCAGGCCCACGCCGGCGAGAATGGCGAGCGCGATCAGACCGACCACAAGCTTCTTCATGGCATTTTCCCCCTCTTTCCCTTCAGCGCCGCAGATGCGCCGCCAGTTCCTCCTCGATCGCCCGATAGGCCGAGCGCGCCCCGCGCGGCGGATCGCCGCCATTGCCGGTCGCGAAGAAGGCGATGCCGATGCGCCGGCGCGGATCGATCCAGAGGCCGGAGCGCAGGCCATAGGCGTCGCCCGCATGGCCCCACATCGCCCGGCCGCCGCCGAACAGGTCGTCGCGGCAGCCCTCCCGCGCCACCGGCAGGAACTGCACGGCGAGGCCGTAGGAACAGTAGAAACCCTCCTCCGTGGCGCCGTTGCTCCCGTCGAAGGTCCAGAGCGGCGCGGTGAGCGCCTGCACGCTCGCCTGGCTCAGGATGCGCTCCCCTTCGTGCATACCGCCGTAGATGAGCATGCGCGCGACCACGGCCAGGTCCCGCACCGAAATGCGCAGGCCGCCCTGCGGGGAGAAGAGCGCGCCATTGTCGCCGAGCCGGTAGGTCGCCAGGTCGCAGCCGTCCGGCGCCAGCACCGGGCAATCCGGCCGCCGCCCCCGCAGATCGTCGCGATTCACCGTCCCGTCCGGATGGTAGAGCACGACCGCCCGGGCGATGGCCGGATCGCTGCAGGTCGACCAGTTGAAGCAGGCGTCCAGCCCGAGCGGCCGCAGCACGAGTCGGTGCATCAGCCGGTCGAAGCGCTCGCCCGAGGCCTTCTCCATCACCGAGGCGATCACCGGATAGCCGAGGTTCGAATAGCGGAAATAGCCGCCGGGCGCGTGCGCGGCATCGAAGGCGACGGGATTGGCGAGGGTTTGCTCCAGGGTCGCGCCCAAAGGAATCGCCCAATATTCGATATCGTCCTTGAGCGACGAGCGATGCGACAGGAGCAGGCGGAGCGTGATCGGCCGGTCCGGGAAAGCGGGGTTGCGCAGCCGCCAGCCGAGATAGTCGGAGACGTCGCGGTCGAGCTCGAGACTCCCCTGCTCGACCAGCCGCATCACGCCGATCGCCACGACCAGCTTGGAGATGGAGGCGATCCGCACCGGATCGTCGATCGTCAGCCGCCGACCGCTCGCGCGATCCGCGAGGCCGGACGCGCCCGAAGCGGTGATCCCTGCCTGGTCGAAGGTCGCCCAGGCATAAGCCGGGCGCGGGCCGGCGGCGGGCGGCATGGTGGCGCAGCCTCCAAGCAGGACCGCGACGAGAAAAAGGAAGCGCGTCATGACGCGCGCAGAAGAACCTGTTCCGCGAGTTCATGCAACCTCGCCCTGAGCGCGGCCGGCGCGACCACCTCGATTTCGGGCCCGATGCCGAGCAGGACGAGCGCGGCCCGGTCGGGCGTCTCGACCGGCAGGCTGAGGCGGGACCAGCCCTCCGCGTCCGGCGGCCCGGCCGTGAGCGCGGCCTCGGCCGCCCAGGCGCCGAGCTCGGCCAGCCGCCGCAGGCCCTCGGGCGAGACGCGCAGGTCCGCGAGGCCCGGGCGCAATTCCGCCTCGAAGCGCCGGAGCGAGGCCTCCCACCAGGCCGGAAGGTCGAAATCCCCGGGCCGGTCGAAGCTCTCCGCCTCCGCGGCCTGGGCCAGGATGTTCGAGACCCGGAAGGTCCGGATCTTGTCCGCGCCGCGCGCGACCAGATACCAGGCGCCCGCCTTCAGCACGAGGCCGAGCGGCTCGACGCGCCAGTCGCGCATGCCGGTCCAGCTCTCGTAGCGCATCGCGAGCAGCTTCTGGTCCAGCACCGCGCGGGCGATGGCCGGCAAATGCCGGACCGGCTGCTCGGCCCGGTACCAGTCGGCCGCGTCGACGTGGAAGCGCGCCGCCATCCGCCCGGCCTCGGCGCTGCCCGCCGGCGGCAGGGCGGCGAGCAATTTGCCCCGCGCCCGCGCCGCGGCCACGCCGACGCCGAGCGAGGCGGCGGCGGCGGGCAGCCCGATCACCGGCAGCGCCTCGGCCTCGTCCGCCGCCAGCCCGGTCAGCTTCGTCCGATAGCCGTCGAGCAGGCTGAAGCCGCCGCCGGGGCCGCGGTCGCCATAGACCGGGATGCCGGCCGCCGAGAGCGCGTCGATGTCGCGATAGATGGTGCGGACCGAGACCTCGAACTCCTCGGCCAATTGCTCCGCGGTCAGCCGCACCCGCAGCTGCAGCAGAATCAGGATGGAGAGGAGCCGGCTCGCGCGCATTTTTCGAGCTTAGCCGAAAAATCCTGACGCACTATGTCAGTTGTCGGCGCCGATAGTCGCCTCGGGCTCGCCGGACAGGGAGAATCGGGGTGATGGGACGCAGGACAATGTTGACGGGCGCGGCGGCGCTGGCGGTCGGGAAGCTGCTGGCGGGCGGCGCGGCGTCGGCGGCGGGCCGCGCGGCCACGGGCGATTTCGCCTTCCTCACCGGCGAATGGCGGATCGCCAACCGGATGAAGCAAGGCGAGACCTGGCTCGATTTCCCCGGCGAGGCCACCGTCCACGCCGCGCTCGCCGGCAATGCCAGCATCGAGGAATTGCGCATCCCCGCCCGCAATTTCAGCGGGATCGGGCTTCGCCTCTACGATGCGGCGGCCGGCGTCTGGAACGACCATTGGATCAACGGCCAGCAGCGCCGCGTGAACGGCCCGATGGCCGGCACGTTCGAAAATGGCGTCGGCACCTTCCTGTCCGACGACATGGACGGCGAGACCCCGATCAAGGCGCGCGGCATCTGGGACCGGGTCACGTCCCGCTCCTGCCGCTGGCGCCAAGGCGTCTCCCGCGACGGCGGCGCGACCTGGGAAGACACATGGTTCATGGACTGGACGCGGGTGGGCTAAGAGGTCCGGGGTCCGGCTCGGCGCCCGCGGCGAGCATCTGCGGCAACAGCCGCAGCACCGCGTCGGTCAGATCGTCGGGCGTGAGCGCCGTGCTGGCCAGCCGGTAAAGGGCGCCCACATCACAAGCGATCCCGACGCCGCCGATCGTCACCCGCGGGTCGGCCTCGGCGTCTTCGAGGACGGTCTTCAGGTGGCGGAAGAGGTAGGTCGGGCCGTTTGACTGCAATGTGCTGTCATCGACGGGCGCCCCGTCCGAGATGACGATCAGCAGCTTGCGGCGCTCCGCCCGCGCGAGCAGCCGATCGCGCGCCCACAATATGGCTTCGCCGTCCAGATTTTCCCGGAGGAGGTCGGGATGCACCATGACCCTGCGCGCGTCCCCGCCAAGACCGGCTTCGTCCGCGGATTTGTAGATGACGTGCATCAGCGCGCACAGCCGGCCGGGACGCGCGGGCCGGCCGGCGTCGAGCCATTGCGCGCGCGCATGGCCTCCGCGCCAGCCGGCGGTGGAGAAGCCGAGCACTTCCGTGCACACGCCGAGACTGTACAGGAGGTCGGCCAGCAAGGTGGCAGTCACGGCGGCGGAAGTCATCGGCGCGCCCTTCATGGACCCCGACTGATCGACGAGCAGGGTGACGAAGATGCCACCCGGATCCGTCGCCACGGCGCGCAGCTTCGCGCGCTCCGCGTCGAGATCGAAGGCCGCCCGCTTTGACGTGAGCAAGGCTTCCATGCCGGTGGCCGCCCGGTCCCACGCCGGGGCGCCATCTAGATAGCCGAGCCTCGCGTCGGGACTCGCTGTCGGGAGGTAGACAGGGACCTCATGGGCGCGCAGCTCCAGATCGAAAGCGCAGGTGTAAATTCGATAGGGCTCGTCCGACGGGCCGTCCGCAGCAACCGTGGGTTGTCGTCGGCGGAACGACAGCCAGACGAGGAACGCGACCACCGTCAGGGGCAGCGCGATCCGGGCGAGCGTCTCCCCCCAGGCGGACATGGTCAGCCCTTCCGCGCCACTCCCACCAGGGCCGGCCTGAGCAGCCGGTCCTTGATCGTATAGCCGGCCTGCATCTCCTGCACGATCGTTCCCGGCTCCTCGTCGGAGGGCAGTTCCATCATCGCCTGGTGCAGATGCGGGTCCAGCGGCTTGCCCATCGCCTCGATGCGGACGATGCCGTGGCGCTGGAAGGCGCTGTCCAGCTCGCGGCCGGTGGCCTCGAGGCCGGCGACCAGGCCCTTCATCGTCTCGTCGCCGCGCATCTCCTCGGGGATGGCGGTGAGCGCGCGCTCCAGATTGTCCTTCACGCTCAGCATGTCGCGGGCGAAGGCGGTGGCGGCATAGGCCGCGGCCGCGACCTTCTCCTGCTCCAGCCGGCGGCGGACATTCTGCGTCTCGGCCTGGGCGTAGAGGACGTGCTGGCGGACCTCCTCCAGCTCCTTGGCCAGCGCGTCGAGCCGATCGGTATCCGCCTCCGCGGCGTCGGGCTTCGCGCCGACCCCGTCAAAGTCGATCTCGCCCTCCAATTCGATCTTGGTATCTTCCTGGTTCATCCCAACAATCTCGATAATGTTTTCGCGGTGAAGTCCACCATGGGTACCACGCGCGCATAGTTCAACCGGGTCGGGCCGATCACGCCGACGACGCCGACCAGTTTCCCGTCATGCCCGCGATAGGGCGCGGCGATAACCGACGAACCCGATAACGCGAACAGCTCATTCTCCGATCCGATGAAAATCTTCATCGCCGCGCCGGCGCGGGCGCGGTCGAGCAGGCGGGCGATCTCCTCCTTGCCCTCAAGCTCGTCGAGCAGCTGGCGGACGCGGTCGAGATCGGCGGCGACATGCTCGTCGATCAGATTGGCCTGGCCGCGCACGATCAGCACCGGGCGCCGCGAGCCGTCCTCGGACCACAAGGCGAGACCCTGCGCGACCAGGGCCTGGGCCGCCTTGTCCAGCGCCGCCTTGCCGGCGCGGATTTCGTCGCCGAGCCGGGCCTGGGCCTCGCGCAGGGTGAGGCCGGAGAGGCGCGCGCTCACATAATTGCCGACCTCGGCGAGGGTGGAGGAGGTGACTCCGGGCGGCAGGTCGACGACCCTGTTCTCGACGCTGCCGTCGCTGCCCACCACCACCGCCACCGCCTGGCGGGGCGAGAGGGGGACGAAGGCGAGCTGCTTCAGCGCCGGCTCCTCCTTCGGCACCAGCACGATGCCGGCGCAGGCGGACAGGCCGGAGAGCGCGGCGGTGGCGCTGGCGATCGCCTCCTCGATCGGGCCGCCGCGGTCGATCAGCGATTCGATCGCGGCGCGGTCTTCGGGCCGGGGCTCGGCCACCTGCATGATCGCGTCGACGAACAGGCGCAGCCCGGTCTCGGTCGGGATGCGGCCGGCGGAGGTGTGCGGCGCGGCGAGCAGGCCGGTCTCCTCCAGATCCTGCATCACGTTGCGGATCGAGGCGGGGGAGAGATTGAGGCTGGAGGTCCGCGAGATGGTCCGCGAGCCGACCGGCTGGCCGCTCTCCAGATAGGATTCGACCACCATGCGGAACACATCCCGCGCGCGGTCGCTCATCTCGCCGATGCTGGTCGCCATCGGCGGAATGTAGTCAGCGGGGGCGGCCGATGAAATCCCCCAGCTGCGGCAGCAGGTCCGGCGCCCGGCGCAGGCGGTCGGCGATGGCGCGGTTCTTCCGCATGTCGCAGCCATAATAGAAATAGAGGCTGCGCTGGCCGCCCTGCCCGTGCCAGGTCACGGTGGCCGACGGCAGGTCCGTCGCCATCACCCGGCAGCGGTCGCCGGAATAGCGGATGTTCTCGGCGCGGGCCGGCCGCAGCGGCTCGAGGTGCCGCGCGAAGCTCAGATAGGTGCCGGCGGGCACCCGGAATTCGCGCGTTCCCTCGACCGCGGTGAACCGCCGGCCGGTGAAGGTCGCGCGGCCGTCGCTGTAGATCGTCACCGAATAGACCGGGCAACGGCCGAAGCAGACGCCGGTCTCGTAGGTGATCGAGCGGGTCGGGCTGCGCGTCGGCCCCTGGGCGGCGGCGGGAACGGCGAGGGTCGTGGCGAGGAGGAAGAGGAGCGTTTTCATGCGCCGCCTCTGCCCGAGCGCCCCTGAACCGCGGCTTAGCGGAGCTTGCGGCCGTACCAGGCCATCAGCGCGCCGCCGACC
>Ga0335075_10000146_pt1 | contig 137502 bp, 123 predicted proteins | sample Lox_Sample_24_FD_206723 | JGI IMG/M metagenome (GOLD analysis project Ga0335075, IMG submission 206723) | Soil microbial communities from Loxahatchee National Wildlife Refuge, Florida, United States - Lox_Sample_2.4 | ecosystem: Environmental > Terrestrial > Soil > Wetlands | place: USA... | reverse complement strand
GCGGGCGAGCAGGGGTAGGCTCAGCGGCAGGCAAGGCACACTCCTTTCGACGGGTCGTGTGCCTTGCCGCTTCAACCCAGCTCTACATAACTCCTGCCCGCCTGCCCAGAGTTTTCGGACGGTTTCTTAGTGTTGAAGCCGAACTCCGTCAAATACACGGGTAGGCGCGCCGGCAGTGCACCTGCGCGAGCGGCGCTCGCGAGGGCGTCGGTCAAACGCGAGAGCGTCCCGATCGTCACATTGTCATAGTTCGACGGTCGGTAGAACGGGCCGGCGGGAAGCGTGTACGGATGCTGAGCATAACCATAGGGATGCAGCTCGCCGCACGTGGCGGCTTTGCGGTAGTCACCGTTCAGGCACAGCATCGGGCGCAGGAACGCCAGTGGTGAGACATTGTGGCGCACGCCTTCGGCGCGCGCGTCGACCGTGCTGTAACCGAAGGGCGCGGTTTCTCCGATCAACACCTTCGGGTGCGCGATCCCGGCAGCCTGCAATCCGGCATAGCCCGCCTCGAACAGGCCACGGTAGATCCGGGGCGATGCGGGCGTGCCGTCGGAGTTGAACTGCGGCAGCAGCCAGCCCAGCTGATTGGGCTCGTTCCAGATCGCAAACAACGACACCTGCGAGCCATAGTGACGACCGACCGCCGTCATGAATTCCTGAAACTCCAAGTCATCGGGGCGGGTCACATACGGGGCCTTGCGATTGGCGGTCGCCCAGCGCGGGACCGGCGAGGCGACCGTCAGTAGAACCTTCCATTTCAGCCGGGCGGCTTCCGCGAGCACCACGTCGTACTCACCCCAGTGATAGCTCGCGGGATCGGTCGCGTCGAAACTGGGACGCTCGGCGCTGTTGGCGGCTGGCGCGACGTTCGCCCAATAGAGCTCGACACGAATCGCTTTCACACCGAGCGTTTGCATCTCGGCAAGCGCTTTTGCCCGTGTGACTGGATTGAGCAGCTCCTGCCCGGCCTCGAAGAACACCTCCTGATCGTGTGAAGCCAGGGCCGGAGCCGCCCACAGCAGCGCGAACGTCGCGCATGTGGCGACGACACTCACTGCCAGAGTGCGAATCGCACTCAGTGAAAGAACCCCCGTTCGCATCACGAACGCTAAGACACACCGCGCGCACGAAGGTTGCGGTGAATGTGAAAACGAGTTACGGGAAGAGCGTCATGGCCCGCGAGAGCCGTTCACTCGGCTCTCCTCGCCGGACCGGTGCGGAGGCGCTCGTAATTGGGCGCCGTGGCCGTGCTAGGAGCGCGGGCGCCGCGAGACGAACACGATCGCAGTAATCACGAGAAGCACGCTCGCGAGAACGACCGCGGCCCGTCCCTGGCCCCGCTCGCCGAGGATCGCGCCCGTCGTTCCGTGGGAGAGCACGGACGAGCTCGCGCCAGCCGAGAGCAGCGACCCGAGCGATCCGGCCGAGCCGATCGAGAATGCAGAGCCGAAGGATCCGATCGAGCCGATCGACATGGCCGAGCCGACCGAGCCGATCGACAGGAAGGAGCCCGTCGAGGCGATCGACAGGAACGACGCCTCTGAGGAGGGTGACAGCGGGCCCACCGGCGCAGCGTATACCGCGGGTGCGGGCCTATGCGCGTGGCACGACTACCCTCGGCGGCGGGCGGCGCGCCGCCGCAAAGCCGGACAGGCGTAGTCGCGGTCGTAGGCGCCTTCGGTGAACTGCGCGATCGTGACGGCGCTGCCGCTGAACGCGCGGGCGCAGGCGCGCCGCGCCCGCGCGAGGCTCGTCGAGCCGCTGACCCAGTCATGGATGGCGTGCGAGAAGTAGGCCCCGCTCGCACGCGGAGCCAGTCCGGTGATGGCCCGCCACTGATAGGCGTCGGAGTAAAGGCCGACAGGGCCGCGCGCGCCCGCCGCGCGCAGGCCCGCCAGATAGCCGCGCAGCGCGGCGACGTTCAGCTGTGCCCATTCGCGTGAGCCCGAGCGAGTGGCCCAGCTGGCGCCCGTCTCCACGTCGATCCACCACGGCGCGCTCGCGGCGACGGGCAGCGCCATCGCGGTGGCCGCGGGCGCGGCCGTCGCGGCCAGAGCATAGGAGTAGGCCGCCCGCGACGTCGCATATGTGAATGCGCACGCGCGGCTCCAGCTGCCGTCGCACGTTCCGTACGGCGTCTTGGCGGTAGCCGTGCCAGCGCCCGGCGACGGCCAGTCGGCCACGTCGTCGCCCGGGTCGGCTGCGTTCAGGTAGAGGGACACGCCGGGCAGCCCGGCTCGCCGCAGGCCGGGCGCCGAGACCGCCCACATTAGCTGCTGCACGAGGCACGGATTTGGATCGTTCGCGAGCCCGCCGTTGACGCCGACGATCGCGAAGCTGGCGGAAGGCGGCAGCGCGATTTCGCATTGTGGATAGGACACGTCGTAGCCGACGGTGCCGGGCGTCGCGAGCGCCGTCGCCGCGCCGAGGAGCAAGGTCGCGATGCCGAGCAGGACGACGCGAGCTTGACTGCGCAGAATCAATATCCCTCCGATCCTTGCAAGCGGCGAACGGGGGTCGGACCCGCGACCTCGAGCTTGGGAAGCATCGCAGAACCCCCGCCATGATTGGGATCCAACCCGTTGTCGGCGGCCCAAATCCGGCCATATTCGGGGAGGTCCGGACGGGTTCGGGCAAGCGTTTGCCACTATCCGCCGCGCGACGCAGACGGCGGTTGGCGCGCGGTCGGGTGTACCAGGCACCAGAGCCATGACCGGCGATCAGGATCTGAGACGCTGATCCATCTCTATCTACGAATGCAAAGAAAGCAGATAGACCCGGCCGACGGCTGATGTCCGTGGGAGCATGGTGGGCGGCAGATGGCTGTCCCCGGGCATCGGCTACTGTCCGTACTTGGCCGCGGTGCGGCTTCTCGCCGCGGAGGTCCAGACGCGGCTACCGAGAGACAAACAGGGCGCCGAACCTCCAAGCGGCGAACGGGTCTCGAACCCGCGACCTCAAGCTTGGGAAGCTTGCGCTCTACCAACTGAGCTACCGCCGCAGACGCCCGAATCTTAGGCGACCGCTCTAATGTTGTCGATCGTGAGACGCCGACTGGCGCCCATCCTCGTGACGATCGCCGCCGCCGCGGTGGTCGCGTTGCTGGCCTACGGCGTGACTGCCCAGTCGGCCAATCGCACGCTCGACGAACTGGTCGCGCGCGGCGACTATCCGCCGGCGCCCGACGCCACCCGTCCTTTGCCGGCGCTCGACGGCGGCGCCCGGCGCACGCTGGCCTCGCTGCGCGGCGAGGTCGTGGTGCTGAACTTCTGGGCGTCCTGGTGCACGCCGTGTCAGGCGGAGGCGCCGCTGCTCGAGCACGCCGAGCGGGGCCTGCGACAGCATGACGGCACGGTCCTCGGCGTGACCTACCAGGACTCGACGCCCGCGTCCGAGAGCTTCGTCCGCGAATACCACATCACATACCCGGTCGTGCGCGACACGACCGGCGAATTCGCGCACTCGTTCGGAACGCGCCAGGTGCCCGAGAGCTTCATCATCGACCGCCGGGGACGGATCGTGGCGATCTCGCGAGGAGAGATCGAACAGCCATTCGTAAAGCAAGCGATCGCGCTCGCGGAGAGCTCGTGAGCCTCCGTCGGATGCGCCCGCTCGTGCTCGCGCTGGCGGCGGCGCTGCTCGTGCCGGTCGCGCAGGCGGACGCGCGCCTGGTCCCGAGCGTCGCGCTGCCGGCGATCGAACGCCAGGCGATGTGCGTGACTTGCAAAGTCGCGCTCAACGAGTCCCAGTCGCCGCAGGCGAACAGCGAGCGCGAATACATCAAGGAACTGATCGCCAAGGGCGAGGGCGAAGCCGAGATCAAGCGTTCGCTCGTGGCGCAGTACGGACCGACGGTGCTCGCGCTGCCGAGCACGCACGGCTTCGACCTGGCGGTGTACCTGGTCCCCGCGGCGGTCGTGCTCGCGCTGCTCGCGACGGTCCTACTGCTGCTCCCCAGGTGGCGGCGCGAGACGCGCAGCGCTCGCGCGGGGGCCGCTGGAGCGCCCGCCCCGCTCAGCTCCGCGGACGCCGCCCGGCTCGAGTCCGACCTCGCGCGCTTCGACTGAGCTTCCACTCGCGAGCGCGCCGCGGCGTGCCGCGGCGCGGCGGGCCGCCGGCGAGCTACATGCTCGTGGGCGCGCTCACGCCGAGCACGCCCAGGCAGCGCGCGATCGTGCGCATGCTCGCGACGCACAGCGCGATGCGCCGCGATTCGACGGCCTCGGGCTCGACGCCCACGACCTGGCAATCGCGGTAGAACGACGTGAACGTCTGCGCGAGCGTGAGCACGTAGGCGACGATCCGATGCGGGGCGCGCCGCTGCGCCGCTTCGGTGAGCTCGGCCGGGAAGGCGAGGATCTGCTTGATCAGCGCGCGCTCGCTCGCATCGAGCCGATCGCCACCGCTCGTGCCCCCGCCGACGCCGCCCGCCGTGGCCCCGCGATCGCCAGCCGCCGCACCCCCGCCATCGCCGCCCCCCGCGCCCCCGCCATCGCCGCCCCCCGCGCCCCCGCCGACGCCGCCGGCGATCTCGGCGAGTCCGCCCCCGAGCACCGCGGCGAGCGCCTGCTGGGAGCGCTGCTCGCCGGCCTTGGCGAGGATCGAGGCGATGCGCGCGTGCGCGTACTGCACGTAGTAGACGTCGTTCTCGCTCGACTGTTCGCGGGCGAGGTCGAGGTCGAGGTCGACGGTCGTGTCGTGCGAGCGCGCGAGCAGATACCAGCGCGCGGCGTCGACGCCGATGTCGGCGACGAGGTCGTCGAGCGTGACGAACTCGCCGGCGCGCTTTGACATCTGCGCTCGCTCGCCCGAGCTGATCAGGTGGACGAGCTGCATGATCAGCAGCTCGAGCTCGCGGGGGTCGCCGCCGAGAGCCTCGTATGCGGCCTTCATGCGCCGCACATAGCCGTGGTGGTCTGCGCCCCACACGTCGATCTGGCGCTGAAAGCCGCGCTCGCGCTTGTCCTGGTGGTAGGCGATGTCGGAGGCGAAGTACGTGTGCTCGCCGCTGGAGCGCACGAGCACGCGATCCTTGTCGTCGCCGAGCTCGCTCGTGCGCAGCCACAACGCTCCCTCGCTCACGTACGTGTGCCCCTCGCGCTCGAGCAGCGCGAGCGTGTGCTCGAGCGGGCTGGGGTCGCCCTCGTGCAGCGTGCTCTCGAAGAACCAGTGGTCGAAGTCCTCGACGCCGAACGCGGCTAGCGACCGACGCACGCCGTCGAGCACGATCGCGACGGCCGCGTGGCCGAGCTCGAGCGGGTCGCGCTCGGCGGCGCCGTCGATGCCCGCGCTGAGCGCGAGCACGTACTCGCCCTTGTAGCCGTCCTCCGGCACCGGCTCGCCGCGCGCGACCGCGCGGATCGACTCGCCGAGCCTGCGCACCTGCGAGCCGGCGTCGTTGACGTAGAACTCGCGCGTCACCGCGTGACCTTGCAGCGCGAGCATGCGCGCGAGCGCATCGCCGTAGACGGCGTTGCGCGCGTGGCCGACGTGGACCGGCCCGGTGGGGTTGGCGGAGACGAACTCGACGAGCACGCGTTCGGGCGCGTGGCGCGCGCCCACGCCGAAGCCCGCGCCGGCGGCGAGCACGTGCGCGAGCGCGTCAAGCAGCCAGGCGTCGGACACGAACAGGTTGAGGAAGCCGGGACCGGCGACCTCGAAGCGCTCGATGCTCCCCCGCAGCCGCGCCTGCACGGCGTCGCCCAAACGCTCCGCAAGCTCGCGCGGGGCCAGGCCCAGGCCGGGCGCGATCAGCAACGCGGCGTTGGTCGAGTAGTCGCCGAACTGCTCGCGGCGCGGGCGCTCGAGCACGAGCGTTCCGGCCTCGCCGCCGACCTCCCGGGCGGCCCCGATCACCGCGGCGCGCAGATCATCGAGCGGCGTGGCCGCGCCATCGGCGCCGGTCATGCTGCGGCTTTGTCGTACGCGGGTGCGGGCTCGGTCATGGATGCGCGATCTGGGCTTGCGATACTAGCCGTGTGACAGACCAAGACCCAGGCGCCGAGCGCCACATCAACATCCATCTGTCCCCCGAGATCATGGGGGGCGTATACGCGAACTTCGCCAACGTCAGCCATTCCGACTACGAGTTCACCGTCACGTTCGCGCGCGTCGACCACGAGGTCGAGGCCGAGGAGGTCCCCGGGGTGGTCGTCTCGCGCGTCAACCTCTCCCCGCGCTTCATGCGCGAGCTGATCGACGCGATGGAGGACAACTACTCCAAGTGGCGCACCCGCGAGGGCATCAAGAACCTGCCCGAGTACGGGGGCAGCGAGACGGGGGCCGACGCCGAGTAGCGGGAGGCGGCGGCGCGCGTGCAGGACCGCCGGCGCCCGTGGAAACGCGCGCCCGCCGGCGGTGTTCCTACCCTGCAAGGATGAAGGTCGCGGTCATCTCGGACATCCACGCCAATCGTCAGGCCTTCGAGGCGACGCTCGAGGCGGTCGCGGACAGCGACGCGGCCGAGCTGTGGTGCCTGGGCGACCTCGTCGGCTACGGCGCCGAGCCGGACGCGTGCGTGGAGCTCGCGCGCGAGCACGCGGCTGTGTGCCTCGCCGGCAACCACGACATGGCGGTCACCGGTGCGATCCCGCTCGATGAGTTCTCACGGGGCGCGAGCCTGGCCGCGCAGTGGACCAGGGAGGTGATCGCGCCCGAGAACCTCGCGTTCCTGGAGAGCCTGCGCCCGCAGGCCCAGGAGGGCACCGTCGGGCTCTACCACGCCAGTCCCCGCGACCCGGTGTGGGAGTACGTGCTCTCGGCGCTGCTCGCGGAGCTGTGCATGGACGCGCAGTCCCAGCGCATCTCCCTGATCGGCCACTCACACGTGGCGCTCTCGTTCGTGCGCCTGGAGGGCGAGCTCGCGACCGGCGAGCCGCGCCGCGACCAGGCGCGCGTGGACGTCGCCGAGGGCGAGTGGCTGTTGAACCCCGGCAGCGTCGGGCAGCCACGCGACGGCGACCCGCGCGCGTCGTGGCTGCTGCTCGACCTCGACAGCATGGCCGCGTCCTTCCATCGCGCCGACTACGACGTCGCGGGCGCAGCCGCCGCGATCCGCGCCGCGCGCCTGCCCGACTCGCTGGCCGAGCGGCTCGAGTACGGCCAATGAGGGCGCGGCGCTCGCTGATCGTGCGCGCGGCGCTCGCGGGGATGCTCGGCGTGGGCGCCGCGGCGCTCGTCTCGTGCGGCTCTTCGAGCACAAAGCTGATTCCGCTCGCGGACGCCGGCCCGCTGCGCAGCGACTTCGAAACGGTCACGCACACGGCGGAAAGCGCCGACGGCGAATGCAAGGGCACGGAAGACGCGCTCGCGAAGACCGAAGCAGACTTCAACGCGTTGCCGGGCAGCGTCGACGCGGGGCTGCGCGACCGGCTGCGCGAAGGCATCGAAAAGCTGCGCGAAGACGCGCTGTCGATCTGCAGCCAGACGACGTCGAGCGCGACGAGCTCGACGTCGAAGTCGACCTCGAAGGCGAGCACGCCCGCCAGGACCCAGAGCGCCCCGACTACCAGCACCTCGACGACGAGCACCGAAACGACCACGACCTCGACGACCGTGCCCCCGCCGACGAGCTCGCCGACGACGGGCGGCGGTGACGGCGGCGGCACGACCGTCCCGGAAGCTGAAAAACCGACGAGCACAGGACCGGGCGGCGGCACGGGCGTCGGCGAAAGCGCCCCGAGCGAAGGCGCCGGCTCGAGCCCGGGCGGATCGGCGGGGGGCGTTGCCCCGGGCGCGGGCGCCACCCAGGAAGCAGCCAAATGAGCCCGGTCGAGATCGCCGGGCGCTATCGCCTGGAGAGCCGCCTGGGCTACGGCGGGATGTCGACGGTGCACCTGGCGATCGACAGGCGCCTGGAGCGCCCGGTAGCGGTCAAGCTGCTCGCCGAGCACCTGGCCGACGAACCGGCGTTCGTATCACGCTTCCAGCGCGAGGCGCAGGCGGCCGCGCGGCTGGTGCACCCGAACATCGTGCAGGTGTTCGACTCGGGCCGCGACGAGCGCACCGGCCAGTACTTCATCGTGATGGAGTACATCGAGGGTCAGTCGTGCGCGGAGATCCTGCGCGATCAGGGCTGGGTGGAGGTGGACGACGCGCTGTCGATCATCGAACAGGCGTGTGAGGGCCTGCACTACGCGCACCGTCACGGCGTCGTGCACCGCGACGTCAAGCCCGGCAACCTGCTGCGCGCGCGCGAAGGCGAGGTCAAGCTCGCGGACTTCGGGATCGCGAAGGCGACCGAGCAGTCGAGCATCACGCAGATCGGCTCCGTCCTGGGGACCGCCGCTTACCTCGCGCCCGAGCAGGCGCGCGGCGAGGAGGCGGGACCGAGCGCGGACCTGTACGCGCTGGGCGTCGTCACCTACCAGCTGATCTCGGGGCGCCTGCCCTACGAGGCGACGTCGCTGACCGAGCTGGCGCTCCGCCAGCAGCAGGAGCACCCGGCCCGCCTGGATACGCTCGTCGCGGCCGTGCGCCCGGAGCTGGCCGAGGCGGTCGCGATCGCGCTCGCGCTCGATCCTCGCGACCGCTACCAGAGCGCGCTCGAGATGCGCCACGGCCTGAGCGACGGCTCGCGCGGCATCGCGCCGAGCGCCCTCGCCCCCGCGAGCCGCGCCTCCGCGCCACCCGAGCGCGGACGCCGGTCGATCCGCGCCGGTCGCGGCGCACAGGCCACCCAGGCGACGACCGTGCTCGCGGGCGCCGGGCGCGCGGGCGCGGGCGCGAACGCGCAGACTGTGGCGGTGCGCCGTCCGCGTCCGGGCGGCGCGCGTACGCTGCCTGCGCGCGTCGAGCAGCAGCAGGTACGCGCGGCGGCTCCTCGCAGACGCCGCTCCGGGCGCGTGCTGAGGACGTTGTTCGTGCTGCTCGTGCTCGTGCTCGCGATCGTGGCGATCGTGATCGCGACCGCGCCCGGGCCCGCGAAGGTGACGCTGCGCACGGTCGTGTACAGCGACATCCACCAGGCGTCTGCCGCGCTGCAGCGGCTGGTCTCCGAAAACACGCAGTAGAGCGGCAGCAGGCCACCGCGATGCTGGCCGGGCTGCTCGACGTCAACCACCTCGTCGAGGTCTTCGGATACCCGCTGCTGTTCGTGCTCGTGATGAGCGAGGCCGGCGGCGTGCCGATCCCGGGCGAGACCTCGCTGATCGCGGCCGCGGTGCTCGCGAGCCAGGGCAAACTGAAGATCGAGCTCGTAATCTCGCTGGCGGCCGCCGGCGCGATCGTCGGCGACAACCTCGGCTACGTGATCGGCCGCAAGGGCGGGCGCTGGCTGCTCGAGCGCCCCGGCGCGTTCCGCCGTCAGCGCCAGGAGGTGCTGCGCGTGGGCGAGCCGTTCTTCGAGGTGCACGGCCCGAAGGCGGTGTTCTTCGGGCGCTTCGTGCTCGGCCTGCGCGTGTGGGCCTCGTGGCTGGCGGGCGCGACGCGCATGCGCTGGAAAGCGTTCGTTTTCTGGAACGCGCTCGGCGGCATCAGCTGGGCGAGCGCGATCGGGCTGATCGCGTACTTCCTCGGCCACTCGGCCGGTGGCGCGATCGAAGCGTTCGGCGTTTACGGCCTGGTGGCCGTCGCGCTCGCGGTGCTCAGCATGGTGATACTGCACCGCCGCCACGTGCGCCACCAGCCCCACACGCCCTCCTCACGGGCGACCGCCGCGAGTGAACACCCGGCGTACGGACGCGAGCGCGACGAACGCATCGCGGGTGAGCGCCCGGCGACCGAGGGCACAGCCGGCGCACACCCGAGAGCGGACGCGCGAGCAGACGAACGCCCCGCGCCCCCGGCGGCGGGGACACGGGGCGGCTCAGCAGACGACTAGCGCGCGCCCGCGTGCCTACGCGCTCGCCTGCCTACGCACTCGCCCGCCTACGCACTCGCCCGCCTACGCACTCGCCCGCCTACGCACTCGCCCGCCTACGCACTCGCCCGCCTACGCACTCGCCCGCCTACGCACTCGCCCGCCTACGCGCTCGCGTGCGCGCCGGACGGCTGGGCGTCGGGCTGGGCGTCGGGCTGGGCGCCCTCTGACCCGCCGGCGTGCGTGTCGCTTGCGCCCTGGCCGGCGCCGAGCTGGGTGGCGTTGGCGGCGCCGTCGATCGCGACGCGGTGGGGCGTGCGCTGCGCGGGCTTGGGGACGCTGATCTCGAGCACGCCGTGCTCGATGCGCGCGTGGATCGCCTGCGGGTCGACGCCGTCGGGCAGCACGAGCGAGCGCGAGAAGCTGCCGCTCGCGCGTTCGACCCGGTAATAGCCCCGAGCGCGATCCTCGTGCTCGCTGCGGCGCTCGCCGGAGATGCTGAGCACGTTGTCGTCGAGCTCCACCTTCACGTCCTGCTCGCGCACTCCCGGCAGGTCGGCGCGCAGCACATACCTGTCGCCCTCCTCGACGAGGTCCATCGCGGGGATCCAGCGGCGCAGCGCGCCGCCCCGGCCGTTGCCCCCGGCCTGGGTGTCGAAGAACGTTCCGAACAGACGATTCATCTCCTGCTGAATCGTCCGCAGCTCGCTCGCCGGCGGGAGGGCCGGTTGCCATCTGATCAATGCCATCGTGATACCTCCGAAGACTTTGGTGACTATAACTTTCGACCCATTATAAAATCTAAGCCTCTAGATATCAAGTTTATTTAGGAGAGGTCGCGCAGCGCGCGACGGAATGTCCACGTTCGAGGATCGCCGCTGCGCAAGCGGCTTTGCGCGGACGGGCAGCGCTTGCGCTGCCCGCGCGGGGCGCGCGGCGTCCGGTCGCGGCGTCAGCGGCTGCGGCTCAACAGCCGTTGCACGGAGCGATGCGCTCCCACATGTCCGCGAGCGTGCCGAGCTCCTCGTCCGAGAAGTGCGACAGGAACTGCTCGCGCACGACCGCCAGGTGCGTTCCGCGCGCCGCGTGCAAGCGCTCGCGACCGGCGTGCGTCAAGCACGCGTACGCGCCGCGCGCGTCGTGGTCGCACGAGCAGCGCTCGAGCAGGCCGTCGCGCTCGAGGCGGTCGACCAGGCGCGTCAGCCCGCTGCGCGAGAGCTGCGCCTGTTCTGCGAGTTCGCACATGCGCATGCGCCCGGCGCTTGCCTCCCCGAGGTGTCCGAGCACCTCGTAGGAGCTCATCGGCAGCCCGTGCGCCTGCTCGAGCTCGGCGTCGAGCCGCTTGGCCAGGCACGCGTGCGCGCGCAGCAGCCCGCGCCACGCGCGAAGCTCCCCGAGCGACATTGTGTCCTCTTCGCTGCCCTCCCCGACGGGGGCGAGATTGACGGCTGTGACGGTCGACATGGCGGTCCGATGCAACTGCCTGCTCAAGCGAACATAGCAGCGCTCGCGCTCAGCGCCCGCGCGTGGCCCTCCACGCCCACAGCATCATCAGCGGCTGCAGCGTCAGGCGCGCATACAGCGCCCAGCGCGGGATCCGCTTGAAGCGCCGCGGCTCGCGCGCCATGTACACGTTCGCCGGGAACACCGCCGCGAGCAGCGCGATCAGGCCGAGGCCGGACGCGCGCCGCGTCGAAGGCAAGAGCACGCCGACGCCGCCCGCGATCTCCGCGACGCCGCTGATCTGCACGATCCGCGTGGCGTGAGCGCGCAGCGACGGCGGCACGATCCGCGCGTAGGCGCGCGGCATCACGAAGTGGTTGGCGCCGGCGCCGATGAAGAAGTTCGCAAGCAGCCGCCACGACATGCCCCTGCCGGCGCCCCGCTGCTCGTCTGTGACCACCTCGCCTCCCTCGCGCATCACGCACGCCGCCGGCACGCCGGCCCAACCGGTGGTGGGCCGCACGGCCGTCCATCATAAGAGCTATCGATCGTCGATCAGCGAGCGCCCGGTCATCTGCGCCGGCTGCTCGATGCCGAGCGCCGCGAGCACCGTGGGCGCGACGTCCGCGAGGATCCCGCCGTCCGCGCGCAAGCTCGCCCCGGTGCTGGTCACGATCAGCGGCACCGGGCTGAGCGAGTGCGCCGTGTTCGGGCTGCCGTCCGGCTCGAGCATGTGCTCGGCGTTGCCATGGTCGGCAGTCACGACGCACACCCCGCCGCGCTCGTGCACCGCCGCAACCACCTCGCCCAGGCATGCGTCGACCGTCTCGATCGCCGCGACCGCCGCCGTGATCACGCCGGTGTGCCCGACCATGTCCGCGTTCGCGAAGTTGATGATCCCGAAGCTCGGCTCGTCCGCCCGCCACGCCGACACGAACGCGCCCGCCGCCTCGCGCGCGCTCATCTGCGGCTTGTGGTCGTAGGTCGGCACGTCGCGCGGCGAGGCCACCAGCTCGCGCCGCTCGCCGCGCATCGGCGTCTCATCGCCGCCGTTGAAGAAGTACGTGACGTGCGCGTACTTCTCGGTCTCCGCCACGTGCAGCTGGGTCGCGCCGGCGCGCTCGAGCGCCTCCGGCAGCGTGCATTGCGGGTGCTCGGGCGAGAGCGCCACCGGGTATGGCCAGCCCTCCTCGTAGCGCGTCAGCGTCGTGTAGCGCGCGATCGCGGGGGCGCCGCCGCGGCCGTCCCAGCCCGGAAGCTCCTCCGCGCCGGAGCCGCTCGCGGCGCGCGCGCCGGCGCCGGAGCCGCTCGCGGCGCGCGCGCCGGCGCCGGGGGCCGCGCGGCCGGCCTCGCCGAAGCCGGGCTCGGCGAGCGCGCGCGTGATCTGGCGCATGCGGTCGGGGCGGAAGTTGAACGCGATCACGCTGTCGCCCGGGCGCACGAGAGCCTCGGCGCCGACGAGCGTGGGCTCGATGAACTCGTCCGTCTCGCCCCTGCGGTAGGCGTCGCGCACCGCCTGCTCGCCGCTGTCCGCGTGGTGCGGCGCGCGCGCGTGCACGAGCATGTCGTACGCGCGCTGCGTGCGCTCCCAGCGCCGGTCGCGGTCCATCGCCCAGTAGCGCCCGACGACCGAGCCGACGCGCACGCCGTGGGTCTGGTCGAGCGCGCGCAGGAAGCCCGCGCCCGCGTGCGGCAGCGTGTCGCGCCCGTCGGTGAACGCGTGCACCACCAGGTCCCCGGCTGCGAGCGCGCGGCCCAGCTCGATCAACGCGAGCAGGTGATGCAGCGAGGAGTGCACGCCGCCGTCCGAGACCAGGCCGACCAGGTGCACGCGCTCGGCGTCCGCGAACGCCGCTCGCAGCGCCTCGTTCTGCGCGAGCGAGCCGTCGGCGATCGCGTCGTCGATGCGCACCAGGTCCTGGCGCACGACCGCGCCCGCGCCCAGGTTCAGGTGCCCGACCTCGCTGTTGCCCATCTGCCCTTCCGGCAGGCCCACCGCGCGCCCGCTCGCCTGCAGGCTCGTGTGCGGGTAGGCCGCCCACAGCTCGTCGAACGTGGGCGTGCTCGCGAGCGACACCGCGTTGCCCGGGCCCGGCTGCGCCAGGCCCCAGCCGTCGAGCACGACCAGGCACGCGCACGGCGCGGGCAGGCTCGCGGGGCCCGGCGGCAGCGCGCTCATCGCGCGGCCGCCGCCACGATTCGCGCGAACGCGTCCGCGTCGAGCGACGCGCCGCCGACGAGCGCGCCGTCCACGTCGGGCAGCGCGAGCAGCTCGGCGGCGTTCTCGGCCTTGACCGAGCCGCCGTACAGCACCCGCACGTGCTCGGCCGCCTCGCGGTCGCGGTCGGCGACCAGCGCGCGGATGAACGCGATCGCCTCCTGCGCCTGCTCCGGCGTTGCGACCCTGCCCGTGCCGATCGCCCAGATCGGCTCGTACGCGATCACCAAGTCGGCCAGGCGCTCGCCGGGCACCCCCGAGAGGCCCTCGCGCAGCTGCTGGCGCAGCTTGCGGTCTGTGTCGTCGTTGTCGCGCTCCTGCTCGGTCTCGCCCACGCACAGGATCGGCACGAGGCCGGCCTCGAGCGCCGCGGGCAGCTTCAGCGCGAGCGCCCTGTCGGTCTCGCCGAACAGCTCCCTGCGCTCGGAGTGCCCGAGCACGACCCCGCGCACGTCGAGCTCGCGCAGCATCGGCGCGGAGATCTCGCCCGTGTACGCGCCCTCGGGCTCCTGGTGCATGTTCTGGGCGTACACCTCCACGCGCGAGCCGCGCGCGCTGTCGACCATCGGCTGCAGGTCGGTGAACGGCACGCAGATCGCGACGTCCACGCGATCCACGGCCGCCACCCGCGGCAGCAGCGCCTGAATGTGCTCCTCGGCCTGCTCCTGCGTCTTGTGCATCTTCCAGTTGCCCGCGATCAGCGGCGTGCGCCCGCCGCTGACGGCGCTCAAAAGGACAGCCCCGCGCCGGCGCTCGCGCGCGCGCCCGCGCATTCCAGCGCCCGGACTCCCGGCAGCACCCGGCCCTCGACCAGCTCGAGCGTCGCGCCGCCGCCCGTGGAGAGGTGGTCGATCGCGTGCTCCAGGCCGAACTGGGCGAGCGCGGCCGCGGAGTCGCCGCCGCCCACCACCGTCAGGCCCGGCGCATTTGCCACTGCTTGCGCGATCGCGCGCGTGCCCGCAGCGAACGGCTCCAGCTCGAACGCTCCCATCGGCCCGTTCCAGAAGACCGTGCCCGCCCCCGCGATCACGCTCGCGTAGCGCGCGGCCGTCTTCGGTCCGATGTCCAGCCCCATCCAGCCCTTCGGCACCTCCGCCCCGTCGAGCACGCGGTGCTCGGCGTCCGCCGCAAGGCGCTCGCCGATCACCAGGTCATTCGGCACCAGCAGGCGCGCCCGTCCGGCCTGTGGAGCGTGGGTGTCGCTGGCTCGCGACAGCGCGCTGCGCGCATGCCGCACGTCGTCGTCGTCGCACAGCGAGTCGCCCACTTTGTGGCCCTGCGCGCACAGGAACGGGAAGCACATCGCGCCCCCGATCATCACCGCGTCGGCGACCGCCAGGAAGCGCTCGATCACCTTGATCTTGTCCGCGACCTTCGCGCCGCCCACGATCGCCACGAGCGGGTGCTCGGGGTGCTCGAGGATCCCGGTGAGCGTCTTGACCTCGCGTTCCAGCAGCCGGCCGGCGGCGCTCGGGAGCAGATGCGTGACGCCCTCGTTGCTCGCATGCGCGCGGTGCGCCACGCCGAACGCGTCGTCCACGTACACGTCCGCGAGCGCCGCGAGCTCTCGGGCGAGCTCGGGGTCGTTGCTCGTCTCCCCCGGCTCGAAGCGGACGTTCTCGAGCACCAGGATGTCGCCTTCGCCGAGCTCTTCGGCGAGCGCCGTCACCTCCTCGCCGACGACCGCCGGCGCGAGCGTCACCTTCGCCCCCGTCAGCTCGCGCAGGCGCTCGGCCACGGGCGCCATCGAAAGCGCCGGCACGCGCTTTCCATCGGGCCTTCCGAGATGCGAGACCAGCACCAGGCGCGCGCCGCGCGCCCGCAGCTCTTCGATCGTCGCCAGCGCCGCGGCGATTCGCGTGTCATCGCTGACGAGCGGCACGCCGCCGGCCGTCGGCCCACCGTGCGCGTCGGCGTCCAGCGGCACGTTGAAATCGACGCGCACGAGCACGCGCTTGCCGTGCACGTCGAGCTCGTCAATGCTCCTCATCGGCCTGGTACCCATCTGTCGCGCTCCGTCACGATATATCCACCGTCCACTCCGCTACCCGCTGCCCTGCCGCCGGGCTCCTCGCCCGCGGCCTCGCGCCGGCGCTCACAGGACTCTCTGCACCAGGTCCACCAGCCGGTTCGAGTAGCCCCACTCGTTGTCGTACCACGCGACCACCTTCAGCATCGTGCCGTCGATCACCGCCGTCAGCAGCGAGTCGACGATCGAGGAGTACGGCGAGGACACGATGTCCGTCGAGACGATCGGGTCCTCCGTGTAGCTCAGGATCCCCCGCAGCGGGCCGCTCTCGGCGGCCGCGCGCAGCGCCGCGTTGACCTCCTCGACGCTCGTCTCGCGCGCGCACTCGACCGTCAGATCGACGACCGAGCCGGTCGGCACCGGCGCGCGCACCGCGTATCCGCTGAGCTTGCCCTGCAGCTCGGGGATCACCAGCCCGATCGCCTTCGCGGCGCCCGTCGAGGCCGGAATCAGGTTGATCGCCGCCGCGCGCGCCCTGCGCAGGTCCTTGTGCGGCATGTCCTGCAGGCGCTGGTCGGCCGTGTACGCGTGGATCGTCGTCATCAGGCCGTGCTCGATCCCGACCGCGTCGTCGATCACCTTCGCCACCGGCGCCAGGCAGTTGGTCGTGCACGACGCGTTCGAGATCACGTCGTGGCGTTCGCGGTCATACGCCTCCTCGAAGTTCACGCCCAGCACGACAGTCACGTCCGCGTCGCTCGCCGCGGCCGATACGATCACCTTCTTCGCGCCCCGCGCCAGGTGCTTGGCCGCGCTCTCGCGGTCCGTGAACAGCCCCGTCGACTCGATCACCACGTCGACGCCCAGCTCGCCCCACGGCAGCGCCGCCGGGTCGCGCTCGGCGAGCACCTTCAGCTCGCTCCCGTCGACCTCGATCGCCGACTCGCCGCGCGCCCTCACCGTCCCGGGGTACGGGCCCAGGATCGAGTCGTAGTGGAGCAGGTGCGCCAGCGTGCGCGCGTCGGTCAGGTCGTTGACCGCCACCCACTCGATGTCACCGCCAAGCTCCTCACCGCGGGCCTTCGCCGCGCGGAACGCATTTCGCCCGATCCGCCCGAATCCGTTGATCCCCACGCGTACCGGCACTCTGTTGCCTCCTACAAGCGAAAATGAACGATGCCGGGCCGTGGAGTGCTGGGCGCTCGCAGATCCGCTCTCGATCGCCCTCGGTCCATCGCCCGGCGTGCCCGCGGGAGGCTATCAACGCGCTGCCCGCGGGGAGCTCCGCGGGGGGCGCCGCCGGCGCCACCTCACTTCCCGCCGGGCGATAGCCATGGTCATACGGATCAGGCGCTGCCCGGCCGCCTTGCGATGTCGCGGTGCGCGACCGCCACCTCGAGGTCGTCGTGGTCGCGGTAGCGCGCGGCCAGGTGCTCGGCGATCGCGACCGAGCGATGACGTCCGCCGGTGCAGCCGATCGCGATCACCATGTGCGCCTTGCCCTCGGCGACGTACTCGGGCAGCAGGAAGTCGAGCAGCGCGTGCAAGCGCTCGTACAGCTGCTGCAGACGCCCGTCGCGGCTGATGTAGTCGACGACCTCCTCGTCGAGCCCCGTCAGCTCGCGCAGCTGCGGCTCGTAGTGCGGGTTGGCCAGGAAGCGCACGTCGAACGCCAGGTCCTCCTCGCGCGGCGGACCGTGCTTGAAGCCGAAGCTCATGAACGTCACCGCCAGGCGCCCCGCGGTCTGGCGGGGCAGGAACTCCTCGGCGATTCGCGTGCGCAGCATCGCCGCGGACATGCTCGTGGTGTCGATCACGAGGTCGGCGCGTCCTCGCAGCGGTTCGAGCAGCGCGCGCTCGGCCGCCACCCCGGCGGCCACGCTGCCCTCGGGGGCGAGCGGGTGGCGGCGGCGAGTCTCCTTGTAGCGCGTCACCAGCGCCTGCTCGCTCGCGTCGAGGAACAGCAGGTGGTGGTTGATGCCGAGCGCGTCGAGGTCGTCGACGACCGCGCGCAGCGCCTCGAAGTACACGCCGCCACGGACGTCCGACACGACCGCCGCGCGCTCGACCTTCGAGCCCTTGTGCACGAACAGCTCGACCAGCGAGCGGATCATCTCCGGCGGCAGGTTGTCCACGCAGAAGTAGCCCGCGTCCTCGAACACGTTCATCGCGGTCGACTTGCCCGCCCCCGAGAAGCCGGTGATCACCACGAAATCCTCCAGGCGCGACTCGATCACCGGCGCACCCGCCTTGGCGCCGGCGGCTCGCAGCGGGCGCAGGGGCCTGATCACCGCCATCATGCCCATTGTGTCGCCAATCACGGACGCGCCTTGTCAAATTGCAGGGAACTTTTCAGGCCCGCCCGGCGCCGCTCATCGCCGGCTCAGCCGGCGCGGTGGACCCGTCCCGGCTCCTGAGCCGGGCGAGGGGCAAGCGAGACAAGGACGCAGGGAGCGAAGTGTGCTGCGCACACGAGCGACCGAGGACGCCGTATCGCGCCGCTCATCGCCCGGCTCAGCCGGCGCGGTGCAGGTAGGCGTGCAAATCCCGCCCAACCTTCGCCGGCAGCCCGGGCACCGTCTGCAGTTCCTCGCTGCTCGCCGCGACGACGGCCTCGGGCGAGCCGAAGTGCGTCAGCAGCGCGCGCTTGCGCGCCGGGCCCACGCCCGGCAGCTCGTCCAGCAGCGAGCTCTTCAGCGCCTTGTCGCGACGGCCGCGGTGGTGGGTGATCGCGAAGCGATGCGCCTCATCGCGCACGCGCTGCAGCAGCTGCAGCTCGGGCGTCGAATGATCGAGCACCAGCGGCGAGCGCGTGCCCGGGAGGAAGATCTCCTCGATGCGCTTGGCCAGCGACACGACCGCCACGCCGCGCTCGCGAAAGCCGCGCAGCGCCTGCACGCCGGCCGCCAGCTGGCCCTTGCCGCCGTCGATCACCACGAGGTTCGGCAGCGACGCGAAGCTCTGGTCGTAGGCGCTGTCGTGCGGTGAGATGTCCGCCTGGCGCTCCCACTGGGCAAAGCGGCGGCTGAGGACCTCGGCCATCGAGGCGAAGTCGTCGGGCGCGCCCTCGGTCGAGCGGATCTTGAAGCGCCGGTAGTCGGACTTCTTCGGCGCGCCACCCTCGAACACCACCATCGAGGCGACCGTGTGGGTGCCGCCGAGGTTGGAGATGTCGAAGCACTCGATCCGGATCGGCGGCAGGTCGAGCCCGAGCGCGCGCTGCAGGCCCTCGAGCGCCTCGACCCTGCCCTGACGCCGGCGCTCCGCGCGCAACCGCTCCTGGTCGAGCGCGAGCAGCGCGTTGCGCTCGGCCAGCTCGAGGATCCGGCGCTTCTCGCCGCGCTCGGCCGCGCGCAGCTCCACGGGACCGCCGCGGCGGCTGGAGAGGGCGTCCGCGAGCGCCGCGCGCTCGCCCGCGCCGCGCTGCACGACGATCAGCGCGGGGGTCGAGGTGTAGCCGTCGTAGTACTGGAGCATGAACTCCTCCGCGACCTCCGCGAGCTCGCGCTCGGCCTCGTTCGCGAGGTAGAAGGACTGGCGATCGGACAGCACGCCGTCGCGCACCTGAAACACCTGGGCGTTGGCGTCGCGCCCGCCGACCGCGACTGCGACCGCGTCGAAGCTGCCGAGCGCCTCGGCGGTCACGCGCCGGCGCTCGAGCAGCGAACGTACCGCCTGCAGCCGGTTGCGCTCGAGCGTCGCCTGCTCGAACTCCTCGTCGGCTGCCGCCGCGAGCATCCGCTCCTGCAGGTCGCGCTCGATCGCCGAGAAGCGTCCGCTGAGAAAGTCGATCACTCCGTCGATGCTCTCGCGGTAGGACTCGCGCGTGACGTAGCCCACGCACGGCGCGCCGCAGCGCTTGATGTAGTAGTCCAGGCACGGGCTGCCGCTGCGCCTGCCCGGCTCGCGCCCGGTGCACGAGCGGAACATGAACACCTTCGTCAGCACCTCGAGGGTCGAGCGCACGCGCTTGGCGTTCGAGTACGGCCCGAAGTACGCGCGCCCGGGGCGGTGGCGCTCGCGCGTGAAGTACACGCGCGGGTACTCCTCGTCGAGCGAGATCGCGATGAACGGATAGGACTTGTCGTCGCGCAGGCGGATGTTGAAGCGCGGGCGGTACTGCTTGATGAAGCTCTGCTCGGCCAGCAGCGCCTCGGCCTCGCTCGCGACGACCACGCACTCGATGTGCTCGACCGCCGCGACCATCTCCGCATGGCCGGGAGATCCTGTCACCCGCCCACCCCCCTGCGCCTTGGAGAAGTGCGAGGCCACGCGCTTGCGCACCGACTTCGCCTTGCCCACATAGATGACGCGCCCGCGCGCGTCCCTGAACAGGTACACGCCCGGCTGGTCGGGCAGCGCGCGGCGCTGCTCGGCGAGGCTCGCGCTTGGGTCGGCGGGCCGGCTCTCGCCGGCCTCGCGCTCGCTCAGCTCCCCGGTGACGGCCATCGCTTCGAGGATAGGCGCCGCCGCAACGGCATCCGCCGGGCGCGCGCCGGCAGCGCGCGAGCGCCCGAGCCGGGGCGCGCGGATGCCCCCGGCGCGCGGCCGGCCTCAGTAGGCGCGCCAGTGGCGGTACACGGCCACGAGCGCGTACACGGCCATGCCCGCGAGCGCGAACCACAGCACCTCGCCGAGGCCGTCCCAGCGGTGCACCTGCGTGAGCACCCCGCCGCGGACCTGCAGCGCGTACCACAGCCGCGAGCGCACCGCCCACAGGAAGAAGCCGAGCGCCACCGCGCCGTACAGCAGCCCGCGATGGCGATCGCCGAGGCCGAACAGCGCGACGTGGTGTTCGCGGTACATGCGCAGGCCCAGGTAGCCGACGCCGAGCGCGAACGCAGTCCACAGGGCCGCTTCGACCGTGCTCGCCACCCGTTCGCCGCCCGGGATGAAGTCCACCCCCGCCGCGATCGCCAGGATGATCGCGATGTTGCGAACGTTCTTCAGGCCTTCGGACATTGCCACAGCGTAGCCGCGCGGGCTCAGTCGACGAGCGCCTCCAGGCGCGCGTACGCCGCCTCGACCGCGCGCGTCGCGGCGGTGTGGCGCGCTTCGGACTTGGCCGCCTCATAACGCGTCGCCCACGCCGCCGGGTCGGTCAGCTCGGCTTCGAGCGCGCGCAGCGCGCCCTCCGCCGCTTCGATCTCCTGCTCGGCCTTCTGCTGCGCGCTCACGCGGTTCTTCGACGGCCCCTTCGCCTTCGCCTTGCCCTTCTGCTTGGGCGCTACGGGGAGCGTGTCGGTCGCGTCCGCCGCCCGCCCACCGCCGCCGGCCCGCGCACCCGCGCGGGCGCGGACGCCGTCGCTCGCGGCTCCGTCGGCCGCGCGCGCGTGCGAGGCCGAGCTGTTGACGCTCGCCGCGGGCAGCGGGCCGCGGGCCGCGCCCGTCGCGCCCCCCGCACGGCGCTCGTCGCGGACGCGCACGTACTCCGGCCAGCCTCCTGTGTAGCTGTGCAGCGCGCGCTCCTCGACGGCGATCGTGCGCGTGCCGACCGCGTCGAGCAGCGCGCGGTCGTGGGAGACGAGCAGGAGCGCGCCGGGGAACGCGCGCAGCGCGTCCTCGAGCGCCTCGCGGCTCTCGAGGTCGAGATGGTTGGTCGGCTCGTCGAGGATCAGCACGTTGGCGGCCGACTGCACGAGCACCGCCAGCGACAGCCGCCGGCGCTCGCCGCCGGACAGGCCGCTCAGCGGCTTCTCCGCCTCCTCGCCAGAGAACAGGAAACGCCCGAGCAGCGCGCGCGCCTTGCCCGGCGTCATGCCGGTCGCGCGCTGGGCCACCTCGAGCACGCTCTGGCCCGCAGGGCCGCCCGCGCCGAGCTCCTCGGCGTGCTGGGAGAGGTAGCCGACCTTCACGTTGTGGCCCGTGCTCAGCTTGCCCGCCGCCAGCGCCCGGCGCCCGGCGAGCGTCTGGATAAGCGTCGTCTTGCCGACGCCGTTGGGACCGACGAGCGAAACGTGCTCGCCGCGTTCGAGCCACAGCTCGGCGTGGTCGAGCAGCGCGATCGGATCCCCGTCCGCCCCATCCGCCGGCCCGCCCACCTCGATTCGGCCGTCGAGCAGCTCGAAGATCACACGCCCCGAGCGCTCGGGCTTGGCGAACTGGAACTCGAGGCCCTTCGCGTCCGCGGGATCGCGCTCGATCCGCTCGATCTTCGCGAGCGCCTTCACGCGCGACTGCGCCTGTTTGGCCTTCGTCGCCTTGTAGCGGAAGCGCTCGATGAAACGCTCCATGCGCGCGATCTCCGCCTGCTGCTTGTCGATCGCCTTGCCCAGCGCGATCTCGCGCGCGGCCTGCTCGCGGCGCCACTGATGCCAGGTGCCCGCGAAGAAGCGCGCGCGTGTCGGCTGCGGGCCGTACAGCTCGAGCACCGCCGTGCCGACCGCCTCCAGGAACCAGCGGTCGTGCGCCACGAGCAGCACCGCCGCGTCGAGGTCCACGAGCGTCTGCTCGAGCCACTCCAGCGACTCGATGTCCAGGTGGTTGGTCGGCTCGTCGAGCAGCAGCACGTCCGCGCCCGTCGCCAGTGCGCGCGCGAGCGACGCGCGCGTCAGCTGGCCCCCGGAGAAGGTGCTCAGCGCGCGATCCAAGTCCGCGTCGCGAAAGCCCAGGCCGTGCGCCATCGCGCTCGCGCGGTTGCGCCACAGGTAGCCGCCGCGCGTCTCCAGGCGCGCCTGTGCGCGCGCGTAGCGCGCGAGCGTCTGCTCGTCGCTGGCACCGCTCGCCATCTTCGTCTCCAGCTGCGCGAGCTGCGCCTCGATCTGCAGCTCCTCCACGCAGCCCGAGAGCAGGTACTCGCGCAGCGCCATCCCGCGCCTGCCGGCCGATCGGCGATCCCATTGATCGCCGATCGGTGGGCGCTGGTCGTGCAGCGCGATCCGCACCCCCTTGGCGACGCTCAGCTCGCCGCCGTCGATCGACGTCTCCCCCGCGAGCATCCGCAGGAGCGTCGTCTTGCCCGCGCCGTTGCGTCCCGCGATCGTCAGCCGTTCGCGGCGCTCGAGCTTGAACGACACGCCGCCCAGCAGCGGCTGGCCGGCGATGTCCTTGCGCAGGTCGGATGCGATCAAGAGCGCCATGGCTGCTGATGGTAGGCGCGCTTTGCGCGCGCTTCGGTAGCATCCGCGGCGATGCTCGGCAAACGCCTGCTCGTCAAGCTGATCCCGCTGGCGCTGCTCGCGGCGCTCGCGCTCGCGCCGGCGGCTAGCGCTTACAACGACGGGCGCGGCTTCTACGGCGCGACCCGCGAAACGGTCGTCACCAACGCGGGCTTCCTGCTGATCATCTTCTTCCCCACGTTCATCTTCGTGATGAGCATGATCCAGCGCCATCTCGACAAGCGCAAGGAAGCGCGCAAGGCCGCGCAGAAGGCGTTCCTCAGCAACGGCCAGTGGCGCGGCGGCTGGTAGCCGCACGCGACGCGCCAGCCGGCCGGCCTCGCGCATGAGCGAGCCGCGGCCGGCGCGCATGAGCGAGCCGCGGCCGGCGCGCACGAGCGAGCCGCTCGCGCGGCGGGCGCGCGAGCGGGAGCGTTGCGGATGAGCGAGCCTGGGCCGCCCGCCGCCGGGCTCGACCCGGCGCCGCCCGTCGGCTACGAGCGCCGCGGCGCGGCCGCGCTGATCACGATCGACCGCCAGCACCGGCGCAACGCGGTCGACGGCGACACCGCCGCGGCGCTGCACGAGGCCTACCTGCGCTTCGAGGCCGACGAGGGCGCGCGCGTGCTCGTGCTCACGGGCGCCGGCGGTGTCTCCTTCTGCGCGGGCGCCGACCTCAAGGCAACCGGCACGATGGCGGCGCGGCTGATGAGCGCGGAGGGGCCGATGGGCTTCACGCGCCTGACCGCGTCGAAGCCCACGATCGCGGCGATCTCCGGCTTCTGCCTCGCGGGCGGCCTGGAGATCGCGCTGTGGTGCGATTTGCGGATCGCCGCCGAGGGCTCTACGCTCGGCTATCCCGAGCGCCGCTGGGGCGTGCCGCTGATCGACGGCGGCACCCAGCGCCTGCCGCGGATCGTCGGTCTCGGCCGCGCGCTCGACTTGATCCTCAGCGGGCGCTTGATCGACGCGCGCGAGGCGCTGTCGATGGGCCTCCTCACCGAGGTCGTCGCGCCGGGCGCGCACCTCGAGCGCGCGCTCGCGCTCGCGGAGGGGCTCGCGCGCTTCCCCCAGCGCACGATGCTCGCCGACCGCCGCGCCGCGATCGAGGGTCTCGGCATGCCGCTCGCGGACGCGCTAGCGCTCGAGGCCAAGGCCGGTCCGGATGTGTTCGAGGAAGGCGCCCGCGGCGCCGCCCGCTTCGCAGCCGGCGAGGGCCGCGGCGGGGCCGGCGCGGGGGCGTGATCAGACGAGCGCGCCCCGCAGAGATCAGGCGGGCGCGCTGCATCACTCGGCCGGGGACGCCGCAGGGTATGCTCGCGTGAGCGATGGCGTACTTCGTCACGGGAGCCACGGGATTCATCGGACGCCGTCTGGTGGAGCGGCTGCTGGCGAACCGCCAGGGCACGATCTACGTGCTCGTGCGCGAGAAATCGGCCGGCCGCCTGGAGGATCTGATCGAGCGCTGGGGGATCGCGACGGGCACCTCCGCGAAGGAGCGCGTGCAGCCGGTGCTCGGCGACCTGCGCCGCCCGCTGCTGGGCGTCGAGAAGGAGCAGGTGAGCGAACTGCGCGGCACGGTCGAGCACTTCTTCCACCTGGCGGCCGTGTACGACATGACCGCGCCGGCCGAGCGCAACACGGCGGTGAACGTCGGCGGCACGACGCACGCGGTCGAGCTCGCGCGCGCGATCGGCGCGACCCGCCTGCACCACGTCTCCTCGATAGCGGTCGCGGGCACGTACAAGGGCGTGTTCGAGGAGCACATGTTCGACGAGGGCCAGCGGCTGCCCTCGCCGTATCACCGCACCAAGTTCGAGTCCGAGCGGATCGTGCGCGAGCAGCCGTACGTCGCCTGGCGCGTGTACAGGCCGGGGATCGTCGTCGGCGACTCGCGCACCGGCGAGATGGACAAGATCGACGGTCCGTACTACTTCTTCAAGGCGATCCAGCGGATGCGCCAGCTGCTGCCCGAGTGGGCGCCGCTCCTCGGCGTGGACCTCGGCTACACGAACATCGTGCCCGTCGACTGGGTCGCGGACGCGCTCGAGCACATCGCGCACGAGCCCGACCTCGACGGCCGCGCGTTCAGCCTGACCGACCCGCGCCCGCAACGCGTGGACGAGCTCCTGAACGAGCTCGCCGCCGCCGCCCACGCGCCGCGCTTCGCCGTCAGCGTTCCCAAAAGCGTGCTCGGGCCGCTGCCCAAGTGGCCGCTGCGGCTCGGCCTCGCGCTGCCGCCGCTGCGCCAGGTGCGCGCGCTGGTGCTGCGCGACCTGGGGATCCCCGAGGAGGTGCTCGCCCACATGGAGCTCGTGCCGCGCTTCGACACGCGCGAAGCCGCGGGCGCGCTCGCGGGCACGCCGCTCGAACAGCCGCCGCCGCTGCGCGACTACGTCGGGCGCCTGTGGGACTACTGGGAACGCGACATGGACAACCAGCTGCGCCGCGGCGCGACGCTCAGGCAGGCGCTCGAGGGCAAGCACGTCCTGATCACGGGCGCCTCATCGGGCATCGGGCGCTCGACCGCGATCAAAGTCGCGGGCGCCGGCGGGGTTCCGTTGCTGGTCGCGCGCAATGTGGACAAGCTCGAGGAGGTGCGCGCGGAGATCGTCGCGGCGGGCGGCACCGCGTACGTGTACGCGGCCGACATCGCCGACATCGAGTCGATCGAACGCCTGCTCGAGCGGGTGCTCGCCGACCACCGCAACATCGACATGCTCGTCAACAACGCCGGGCGCTCGATCCGCCGCTCGATCGCGCTCTCCTACGACCGCTTCCACGACTTCGAACGCACGATGCAGCTCAACTACTTCGGCGCGATCAAGCTGATCATCGGCCTGCTCCCGCACATGCGCGCGCGCGGCTCGGGGCACATCGTCAACGTGTCCTCGATCGGCGTGCAGGCAAACCCGCCGCGCTTCTCCGCGTACGTCGCCTCGAAGGCCGCGCTCGACGCGTTCACGCGCGTGGTCGCCTCCGAGGTGATCGGCGACGGCGTCACCTTCACCACGATCCACATGCCGCTCGTGCGCACGCCGATGATCGCGCCGACCAAGATGTACGACGCGTTCCCCACGCTGTCCCCCGACGAGGCCGCCGACATGATCTGCGAGGCGCTGCGCGGTCGCCCGAAGGAGATGGGCACGTGGATGGGCAAGTTCGGCGAGGTCGCGTACACGCTCTCGCCCAGCGCCGTCGACCGCCTGCTGCACCTCGCCTACCGCGTGTTCCCCGACTCGGCCGCCTCCAAGGGCCAGACCGACCTCGAGGAGCACGTGTCCTTCGAGCAGATCGCGATGGCGACGCTCACGCGCGGCGTGCACTGGTGAGCGCGCGCCTGTCGCGGATCTGAAGACCGCGCCACATGTGGCGCGGTCCCGCCCGCCACATGTGGCGGGCGGTCCGCCGGCGCATGCGCCGGCGGCCGGGCCGCACATGTGCGGCCCGGAAAGAGTTCGCACATGTGCGAACTCTGACCTCGGCGCGTGCGCCGAGGACCCACGGATGTTGTAATGATCGAGCTTGATGACAGTCGGCGATCCGGCGATCGAGGTCCGCGCCCTCTCCAAGCGCTACGGCGACTTCGAGGCGCTGCGCGGGATCGACATCGAGGTGCGCCGCGGCGAGGTGTTCGGGCTGCTCGGGCCCAACGGCGCCGGCAAGACGACCACCGTGGAGATCCTCGAGGGGTATCGCGCGCGCACCGGCGGTCAGGTGTCCGTGCTCGGATACGACCCCGCCGGGCGCTCGCTGGAGCTGCGCAAGCGGATCGGCATCGTGTTGCAGTCCGGCGGCATCTACAGCCACATCACGCCGCGCGAGGCGCTGCGCCACTGGGCGAGCTTCTACCCGCATCCGCGCGAGGTCGAGGAGGTGCTCGCGCTCGCCGGCCTGCAGGACAAGGCGGACGAGCGCAGCCGCAAGCTATCGGGCGGGCAGCTGCGCCGGCTGGACTTCGCGCTCGCGCTCGTCGGCGACCCCGAGCTGATGTTCCTCGACGAGCCGACCACCGGCTTCGACCCCGAGGCGCGCCGCGCGGCGTGGCAGACCGTGCGCTCGCTGCGCGAGCTCGGCAAGACGATCCTGCTGACCACCCACTACCTCGACGAGGCGCAGGCGCTCGCCGACCGCGTCGCGATCGTCAAGGACGGGCGCGTGCTCGCGATCGGGCCGCCGCGCGAGCTCGGCGTCGGCGGCCACGCGGGCGGGTCTCGCGACGATGACGATCAGCCGGGTGCAGCGCGCTACAAGGTCGCCTACCGCGACGCGCGCGGCGAGCTCGTCGAGCGCGAGACCGACGACCCGACCGCGCTGCTGCACGAGCTCACCGGGCAGGCGCTCGCGCGCGGGGAGCGCCTGCGCGAGCTGTCCGTGGGCAGGCCCACGCTCGAGGACGTCTATCTGGAGCTGACCGCCGGCGCCGGCGCGCCCGCGGCCTCCCCCGAGGACAGCGTTCCCGAGGAGGCCACCCATGCCTGACGCGCTCGTGCTCAGCTGGCGCCAGTACCGCCTGGAGCGGCGCATGTTCTGGCGCAACCCGAGCGCCGCGTTCTTCAACTTCGTGCTGCCGCTCGTGATCCTCGCCGGCGCCGGCGCCGCGCTCGCCGGCAACCAGCACCAGCTCAACCGGCTCGTGCCGATGATCGCCGGCATGAGCGTCATGTCCACCACCTTCACCGCGCTCGCCTACAACATCGTGTTCCTGCGCGAGCGCGGCGTGCTCAAGCGGATCCGCGGCACGCCGCTGCCCACCATCTCCTACTTCGGCGGCGTGGCCGCCAACGCCGTCACCAACACCGTGCTGCAGATCGTCATCATCGAGCTCGCCGGGCGCGCGTTCTTCGGGATCGGCTGGCCCGTGCACTGGGGCGCTTTGATCGTGTTCGTGCTCGTCGGCGTCGTGTGCTTCGCAGCGCTAGGCGTCGCCTTCGCGCACGCGATCCCAAACTTCGAGTCCACCGCCGCGTATGTCAACGCCGTGTTCCTGCCCGTCGTCGCCGTCTCCTTCTACGTGTTCGACTCCAGCAGCGCGCCCGGCTTCGTGCGCACGATCGCCGAAGCGCTGCCGCTGAAGCCGTTGATCGACGGGCTGTCCGCCGCGATGGTCGCCGGATCCGGGCTCGGCAGCCACCTCGACCAGCTCGCCGTGATCGCGCTGTGGGGCGTCTTCGGGCTGTACCTCGCGGTGCGTGGCTTCAGCTGGGAGGGCTCGCGCACGTGAGCCCGGCATCATGAGCGGCGGATGAGCGCCGCAGACGCGGCGGTTCGTCGCGAACTCGCCATCGCCCCGCTCGTTGCGCGGCTGCCATGAGCGAGAGCGTGTTCGTGCCCGCCGGAGGGCGCTTCCTCCCGACCGAGCACGCCCGCGGGCCGTGGGACCCGCGCGCGTTGCACGGCGGCGCTCCCGCCGCGCTCATCACCGCCGCCTTCGAGCGCGTGCAGCCGGGCGCCGAGCTGCGCATCGCGCGCCTCGGCTTCGAGTTCCTGCGCCCGATCCCGCTCGCGCCGCTGAAGCTGTCCACGCGCATCGTGCGCCCCGGGCGCCGCGTGCAGGAGCTCGCCGCCGAGCTCAGCGTGCTGGTGGACGACCCCCGCGCCACGGCTGGCGGCCCTGACGACGGCGCGGGCGCCGAGCAGGTCGTGTGCCGCGCCAGCGCCGTGCGGGTGCGTGCGGTGCCCGCTGAGGTGCCCGAGATCGCAGACGCACAGCCAGCCGACCGGGTCACGCCCGCCTCGATGGGCGCGCCCGCGGACGCGACGCCGGTGCGCTTCACGCTCGAGGGCTCCTCCGAGGATCCGAGCTTCGCGGGCAGCGCGATGGAGATGCGCTGGCTCGAGGAGTCCTGGAAGCCGGGGCCCGGGCGCGTGTGGATGCGCCTGCGCCCGACGCTCGTGGCGGGCGAGGCGCCCACGCCGCTCGCGCGCCTGGCGGCCAGCGCGGACTTCGGCAACGGCGTCAGCGCCGCGCTGCCGTTCGAGCGCTTCCTGTTCATCAACGCCGACCTCACGATCCACCTGCAGCGCAGCCGCGCGGCGAGTGGATCGGCCTGGACGCGCGCACGCTGCTGGCACCGGGCGGCACCGGCCTGGCCGAGAGCGTGCTCCACGACGAGCACGGGCCCGTCGGGCGGGCGTTTCAGACGCTCGTCGTCGAGCCGCGCTGACCGGCGCCGCGCGCGGTCCGGCGGGCGCGCGCGGCACGCCCCGGGTGGCCCGGCGCCGGGCGGCCCGACGCCACGGCCGCCAAGGCGCGCCCTCAGCGCACGACCACGTCGCCGAGCGCCTCGTCGATCGCCGCGAGCGTGTCCGCGCTGAGCGTCACGCCCGAGGCGGCGGCGTTCGCGTGAACCTGCTCGGGACGGCTCGCGCCGACGATCGCCGAGGCGACGTTCGGCTGGCGAAGCACCCACGCGAGCGCCAGCTGCACCATCGTCAGGCCCGCCTGCTCGGCGATCGCTGGCAGGCGCTGGACCGCGTCGAGCACGCGCGGCTCCATCAGCTGGTCGATGAAGCCGCCCATGCTCTCGCTCGCCGCCCGCGAGTCGGGGGGCGGCGGCGCGCCCGGCAGATACTTGCCCGTGAGCACCCCTTGGGCGAGCGGCGACCACACGATCTGGGAGATGCCCTCGCGTTCGCACAGAGGGATCACGTCGGCCTCGGGCTTGCGCCAGATCATCGAGTACTGGGGCTGGCTCGAGACCCAGCGCGTCACCCCTGGCAGCGCGAGCGACTCGGCGATCTTCTCGGCCGGCCACTCGCTGAAGCCGATGTAACGGGCCTTGCCGGCGCTCACCGCCTCGGCGAGCGCCCCCATCGTCTCCTCCAGCGGCGTCTGGTGGTCGTAGCGATGGCACTGGTAGAGGTCGACGTAGTCGGTCTGCAGCCGCTGCAGCGACGCGTCGATCTGCTTGTGGATCTGCGCCGCCGAGAGGCCGCGGTCGGCGTTCGACATCGGGAAGTACACCTTGGTCGCGAGCACGTAGGAGGAGCGCTCGCGCCCGGCGAGCACTTCGCCGAGCAGCGTCTCCGCCGCCCCCCGCCCGTACACGTTGGCTGTGTCGATGAAGTTGACGCCCGCCTCGAACGCCGCGTGCACGCACGCCCGCGCCTGCTCGCGCTCGACCCCCCCTGAGTACGTCAGCCACGATCCGAGGCTGATCTCCGAGACCTCCAGGTCGCTGGCGCCGAGCTTGCGCAGGTTCATCGCGGGGAGCACACTATCCGGAGATTGACGCGCGGGCGCTCGCCGGCGAGCGAGCGCCGCGCCGACTACGCTCTGGAGAGAAGTGGACGCGATCGATCCCAGCCTGCAGATCCGCTCGGTGACACTCGCCGTCAGCGACCTCGCGCGCAGCGCCGACTTCTACGAGCGCGTGCTCGGCCTGCCGCTGATCGCGCGCGAGCAGCACACCGCGCAGCTCGGGCCCGACCCCAAGCGCCCTGCGCTCACGCTCAGCCAGATCGCAGCGCCCACGCCGCTGCCGCCCGGCGCCACCGGCCTCTACCACGTCGCCTGGCTTCACCCCTCGCGCGCGGCGCTGGCCGAGAGCGTGCGCCGCCTCGCCGCCGGGCGCTGGCCGCTCGAGGGCGCCTCCGACCACGGCGTCTCCGAGGCGCTGTACCTGAGCGACCCCGACGGCTTGGGCATCGAGATCTACGCGGACCGTCCGCGCGAGCGCTGGGGGCGCCCGGCCGGCGGGCATGGGGTCGCGATGGTCACGCTGCCGCTCGACCTCGACGACCTGCTCGCGCAGTTCGGCGACCGGCCCGCGCCCGCGGTGCCCGCGCATACGACCGTCGGGCACGTGCACCTGAAGGTCGCAGACGTCGCTCGCACCAGCGCCTTCTATCGCGGCGCGCTCGGCTTCGAGGAGCAGGCGACGCTGCCCTCGGCCGCGTTCGTGTCGGCCGGCGGCTATCACCACCACGTCGGGCTCAACTCCTGGCAAAGCGAAGGCGCCACGCCCGCCCCCGAAAGCGCACCCGGCCTGCGGCGCGTCGAGCTCGAGCTGGGCGACGCGGACGCGCTCGCGGCACTCGAGCGCCGTCTCGCGCGAGCGCCGGGCGAGCCGTCGTTCGAGCGCCGCCGCGATCAGGAGCTGGCGGTGCACGACCCCGACGGGGAGCTGCTGGCCTTCACCCACCGCTGAGCGCGCGCACCGCTCGCGCCGAACACGCGCGCGCGCAGGCCGCAGGCGCGCGACGCGGGCGTCGGCCGGGCGCCGGGCGCGACCGCCCGCGCGGGCGCGCGGGCGGTCGGGTGCTACGCGCCGGCCGTCGAAAGCCGCTCGAGCTCGGCCGGCGACAGCTCGAGCTCGGCGCACGCAACCAGCTGCGCGAGCTGCTCGGGCGAGGTCGCGCTCGCGATCGGCGCGATCACCGTCGGCTGCGCGAGCAGCCACGCGAGCGCGACCGCCGCGACCGGCGCTCGGTGCCCGGCGGCGACCTGCTCGAGCGCGTCCAGCACCGCGAAGCCGCGCTCGTTGAAGTAGTCCTCGCGCACGCTCGCCGCGCGCGGGCTGTCGACCTGCGGGCCGCCGCGGTGATACTTGCCGGTCAGGAAGCCCCTGGCGAGGGCGAAGTACGGAACGCACGCCAGGCCGTGGCGTTCGCACACGCCCGCGAGCTCGCCCTCGTACTCGCGCCGCTCCATCAGGTTGTACTGAGGCTGCAGCGCCACGTATGAGGCCATGCCGTCGCCCCGCCCCACGCGCAGCGCCTGCTCGAGGCGCTCGGCGGTGTAGTTGGAGGCGCCCGCGTAGCGGACCTTGCCGTCCTCGAGCAGCTCGCCGAACGCGCCGAGCGTCTCCTGTAGCGGCGTCGCCTGATCATCCCTGTGGGCGTAGTACAGGTCGACGTGGTCGATCCCCAGGCGCCGCAGCGAGCCGTCGATCCCGCGCCTGATCGTCTCTCGCGAGAGCCCGCGAAGCTCCGGTGACATCCCCACCTTGGTCGCGATCACGAGCCGCTCGCGATTGCCGCGCGCGGCGATCCAGCGCCCGATGATGCGCTCGGACTCGCCCGCGCCGCCCGCCCCCCGCCGGCCGTAGCTGTCGGCGGTGTCGATGAAGTTGCCGCCCGCCTGCACGTACGCGTCGAGCACCGCGAAGGAGCGCTGCTCGTCGATCGTCCAGCCGAACACGTTGCCGCCCAGGCACAGCGGGAAGACGTCCAGGTCGGTGTCGGCCAGGCGCGCGATCCGCCCAGGTTAGCCGCCAGGCCGCGCGCGGCCCCCGGCCACCCGTGTGCGAACATCGCGCGCATGGGCGTCCGCTCGACTGCGCGCAGGCTCTCGCTCGGCGCGCGCATGCTCTCGCTCGGCGCGCGTATGCTCGCGGTCGCGCTCGCCGCGCTCGCGCTCGCGCTCGTGCTCGCCGGCTGTGGGGGCGCGGGCGTGAAGGCGACGAGCGCCAGCGGACCCGGCGCGGGCGTCGAGCAGCGACAGTCGCTCGCGGCCCGCCGCGAGTTCGTCGCGCATGCCGCCGCGATCTGCGCCCGCGCCGGCGCACAGGCAAAGCCTCTGAAGGCGCACGAGGAAGCGCTGAAAGGACAGCCTGTCGCCTCGGCGACCCCCGCGTTCGTGTCGCTGGCGCGCCGGGCGATGGCGATCGCGCTGGCCGCCTACGAACGGCTGCGCGCGCTGCCGAGACCGCCGGCCGACGCGAGCGCAGTCCAGCAGCTGTTGCAGGCCTACGCGGAAGAGACGAGCGACGCGGGCGATATCGCGAACGCCGCCGCCCACAAGGAAAACAGCCTCGGGGAAGCCGTCTCGCAGGCACTCGGCAAGTCGGTCAGCAGGAACCTCGCGGCGGCGAAGCGCTTCGGCATGGGTGAATGCTTCCTGCTCGAATGAGCGTCGTGCGTCGACGGCCTCGCATCCCTACCGCCGCCTGCCCGTCGCAAAGCTCTGGATCGGCGGCGCGACCGCTCGCATGCTCGATCCGACCTGCGCACCGGAGGCGTCTTCCTCGTCCGCGGCCGCGCCCTCGCGCCGAGCGCGCTCGCCGGCGCGCTCGGAGGCGGGCAGGCGATGAACCCGTCCGCCCGCCCGCGAGGCCCCGAGCTCGTCCTCGAGGCCGCCCGGGAGATGACGCTCGAGCGCGTCGAGCTCGCGCACGATCACGTTGATCACCGGGCGGATCTGCTCCGCGCGCTCGTCCGGTCCCGGCGACTGGCGCGTGCGCTCGAGGCGTCCCCTGGCGAGCAGCAGCGGCTCGGCGCGCGCCAGCTGGCGATGGCGCTCGTACACGGCCCTCGGGACGATCAGGTTGATCGTCCCGAACTCGTCCTCGAACAGCAGGAACATCGTCCCCCCCGCCGTCCCCGGCCGCTGCCTGGCGATCACGAGCCCCGCGACCGCCACCTCGCCGCCGCTCGGCAGCCGTGCGAGCTGGGCGCTGGTCGCGAGCATCGCGATACCCCATCGCGGGGCACAGGCGGTCAGCCGCGGGCGCAGGATCGCGATCGCGTGCTCCTCGAGCGCGATCCCGCTGGTGGAGTAGTCGGCGATCAGCCGCTGCCAGCGCCCGAGCGGGCGCAGCCTCGGAGCCGCCGGCGGCTCCAGCGGGAGCGCGAGCTGGGTCGCCGGCGCGCCATCGGCGCCCGCGCCGTCGGGCAGCGCCCCCGCCGCCGCCGCCATCCCGAGCTGCCACAGCGCCTCCCGCCTGCCCGTCCGGCCCGCGGCGGGAGCCTGCGTCGCGCTCCGGGGGGTGTCCTTCGGGGCGCCCGTCCGCGTTTGGGCGGCGCGCTCGGCGCGCGGCATCGAGCCGCTCAGCCCGTCACAGGCGCCCGACCACGCGAGCTGCTCGAGCGTCGCCCGCCGGCAGGCGACGCGACCGGCGAGCTCGCCGAGGCTGGCGAACGGCCCGCCGCGCTCGCGCTCGGCGACCAGCGCCTGCATCTCGGCCTTGGGGGCGTCCTTGATGCAGCCGAGGCCCAGGCGCACGGCTTTATCCTGGACGGTGCACTGCACCTGTGAGGCGTTGACGTCCACGCCGAGCACCGCGATGTGGGCGGGCGGGCTTCGATTTTGGGCCTCGTGGACGAGGCTGTCGGGGGCGTAGAAGCCCATCGGCTGCTCGTTCAGCAGCGCGCACAGGAACTCCGGGCCGTAATGGACGCGCAGCCAGGTCGACTGGTAGGCGAGCAGGCCGAAGGCGGCCCCGTGGGCCTTGGGAAAGCCGAAGCCGGCGAAGCCCTCGACCATCCCCCACACGCGCTCGGCCGTCTCGCGGTCGGCTCCCACGTGGCGCCCGGCCCCTTCGAGGAAGCGCTCGCGATGGGACTGCACGCTCTCGTGCGAGCGCTTGCGGCTCATCGCCCGGCGCAGCCCCGCCGCCTCGCCCGGGCGGAAGCCGGCGAACGCTTCCGCCACTTCCATCACCTGGTCCTGGAAGATGACCGTGCCGAGGGTCTCGCGGAGCACTGGCTCGAGCGACGGGTGCTCGTAGGGGATCGCGTAGCCGGGGTCTTCGCGCAGGCGCTGGCGGCGTTCTATGTACGGGTTGACCGCCCCGCCCTGGATCGGGCCGGGCCGCACGATCGCCACCTGGATCGTCAGGTCCTCGAGGTTGCGCGGGCGGGTGCGCAGCAGCGACTGCATCTGCGCACGGCTCTCGATCTGAAAGACGCCGACCGTCTCCGCCGCGCCGATCGCCTGGAATGTCTCGCGATCGTCGAACGGGATGCGCGAGAGGTCGATGCGCTCGCCGCGCACGCGCGCGATCTCATCGACACAGCGCTCGACCGCCGAGAGCATCCCCAGCCCCAGCAGGTCGATCTTCAAGAAGCCCGCGTCCGCGCACGAGTCCTTGTCCCACTGCACCATCTGCCGGCCCTCCGTCGCGGCCGGCACGACCGGGCAGCAGTCGATCAGCGGCCTGGTCGCGATCACCATCCCGCCGGAGTGCTGGGAAAGGTGCCGCGGCAGTCCCTGCGCCTGCCCCACCAGGCGGGCCAGCCAGCGCCAGCGCTCCGATGGACTCCCACCCGCGCCGTGCGGGCCGCCCGCGCCCTGGGCCGAGTCCTGCGCGACCGAGCCCGCGAGCGCCGTTACGAGGTCCTGCTCGGCGGAGGACGGGCTTCCAAACGAATCGGCGCCGCGCGCCACTCGCTCGATCTCGCCGGCGGGCAGGCCGAGCGCCTTGCCGAGCTCGCGCACGGCGCCGCGCACGCGGAAGGTAGGGAAGGCGGCGACCAGCGCCGCGCGATCGTTGCCGTAGCGTTCGTGCACGCGCGGGATCAGCCGCTCGCGGATGTCGCGGGGGAAGTCGAGGTCGATGTCGGGCAAGCCGTGCAGGTCCTCGTGCAGGAAGCGCCCGAGGGCCAGCCCGTTGGCGATCGGGTCGATGTGCGAGAGGCCGGTCAGGTAGCACACGAGCGAGGACACCGAGGAGCCGCGGCCGCGCCCGGGAGCGAGCAGCGCGCGCGGTGAGTCGATCCCGCCCGCCCCGCGGACTTCGCTAGCGACCTCCCGCGCGAGCTCGAGCATGTCGTGGTGCAGAAGGAAGAAGCCCGCCAGCCCGAGCCGCTCGATCACGCGCAGCTCCTGCTCGAGCCTGGCCTGCGCCTCCGCGCGCGCCGCGCGCGCTCCGCGCGCGGCGTGGGCGCGCCCCACCGGATAGCGCTCGTCCAGCCGCACCCGGCACAGCTCGGCCAGGCGCCTGGGGGCCTCGCGCTCCTCGCTGCCCGGGTAGCGGTAGCCGAGGTCCTTGCACAGGTCGAACGTCAGCCGCTCGGCCAGCGCGAGCGTCTCGCGCACCGCCTCGGGATGGTCGGCGAAGCGGCTGGCCATCGCCTGCGGCGTGCTCATCACGTGGCTGTGGTTGCCGCGGCGCACGGGCTCGGAGGCATCGAGCGTCGTGTGGTGGCGCAGCGCCACGAACGCGTCCTGCAGCTCGGCCCGGGCGGGGGCGTGGGCGTGGACGTCGCCGCTGGCCACGCAGCTCACGCCCAAGCGCCGGGCGGCCTGCGCGAAGGCGCGGTTGCGAGCGCGATCGTGGCGTGCGTACGGGCGCTGCAGCTCGACGTACAGGTTCTCCGGGCCGAACGCCTCGAGCAGCCGCCGGGCCGTTCGTTGCCCCTCCCGCGAGCCGGCGACGCCGTGGTCCCCCAGGACCGACCGCTCGGCGCAGCCCGTCAGGCACACGAGCCCCTCGGCGTGGTCGAGCACGCCCTCCAGATCCACCCACGGCTCGCCGCGCTCGCGGCGGGCGGAGCCCGCGCGCGTGTGAGCGTGGGCGAGCGTGATGATTCGGCAGAGGTTGCTCCAGCCGCGCTCGTCGCGCACGAGCAGCGTGAGATGGCGCGTGTGCGGCGGGTCGCAGGCGGGGCGCTCGCCGGCGCCCCCGCCAACGCACTCGCCAGGGCTGGTGCCGGCGTGCGCGAGCGCGACGTCGATCTCGGCGCCGTGGATCGCCCTGATCCCGCAGTCGCAGGCCATCTGCGCGAGCTCCATCGAGCCCGAGACCGAGTTGTGGTCGGTCAGCGCGAGCGCCACATGCCCGAGCTCACCCGCCCGCTGCGCGAGCTCCCCGGGCAGCGAGGCGCCGTCCAGGAAGGAGTAGGCCGAATGGCAATGCAGCTCGACGTATGGCGGCGTCCCCGAGCTCATAGAAGCGCTCACGGTCACCTCAGGGGCCCTGGAGGAACCAGTGGCCCGAGAGCAGGTCGTGGAAGACGATCACGTTGCGTCCGCGCTCGCCCACGAGCTCCCAGTAGCGGCGGCGCAGCGGCTGCCCGGTCCACCAGCGGTCCTCCACCAGCCAGGACTCGCGCAGCGACTCGATCGCTTCGCCGTTCACCTGCGCTGGCACGCCATCGCGCCAGCGCACGCGCGCGGGCCGGGGATGGTTCAGGGCTCGCGTCAAGGCAGCCTCCGGTTTCGCGCCAGCGCGCTCATCGCTCGGGAATCGGCGCCAGCACGACGCGCCGCTCGGGCACGCGCGAGTCGGGGTCCACGCACACGGCGCGCAGCGCCGCGTCCTGCCCGGCCACCGCGCGCACCTGGGCGATGGCTTCGCGCAGGCGCGCGGCCCGAGCGGACGATGAGGCGCCGAACAGCTCGCCCTGGTCGCTGGTCGGCGGCCCGAAGCGTTCGACCGCGAGCGTCAGCTCGCGGGCGGGGGCGGGGAGCGTCAGCAGCCGCACGGACAGCGCCAGCCAGATGCGCTCGGGGTCGGCGAGCGCCTGGCGGAAGACCACGCGCTCGCGCCAGCCGCCGCCCGCGAGCAGGCTGGCGGAGAGCGTGGCGGAGCGCAGCGTGCGCCCGCGGCGCTCGGAGCGGGCCAGCAACCTGTCCACGAGCACGCCCAGCACACGCCGCAGCGCCTCGCCGGAGCTCGCGTCGCCGACCGCCATCGACTCCTCCAGGCACTCCTCCACGCGGCGCGGGCGCAGCGGGCTGTCCTCGCCGCAGGCCAGCCCGTGGGCGAGCGCGCCGGGCGCGCCGAAGCGGTCGGTGAGCGCCGGGCGCCCGAGCCTCGCCAGCTCACCGAGGGTGCGCACGCCCAGGCGCGCGAGCGGCTCGATCAGCGCCTCGGTGTCCGCTCGGAAGCCGAGCAGCCCCACCGGTCGCCCGGCCAGCCAGCGCCTTGCCTCGCTGCCCTCCAGCACCAGCGGGCGCGAGGAGCGCGTCGCCAGCGCGGCGGCGAGCGCACAGAAGCGCGTCGGCGCCGCGCCGAGACGCACGGGGCGATCGAGCGCGCGCCTGGCGGCTGCGATCGTCGCCTTCTGCGTACCGTGAAGCCCGCGCAGGGCGCCCGCCTCGAAGTAGGCCAGCCCCGGGCGCGCCGGCTCGACGGCCGCGCCGATCGATTCCAGGGCCTTCAGCGTCGCCTCCCACTCCTGCGCCACGCGCACGGGATCGCCGGGCAGCAGGACCAGGTCGGGGCAGCGGGCGAGCGCCTCGCCCAGCGTCATCCCCCTGGCCACGCCGCGCGCCTCGGCCGCCCCCGAGACCTCCCCCACGCGCTGTTCGGCGCCGAGCAGCGGCGCGACCGCCAGCGGGCGTCCCGCCAGCGTCCGGCGCGCCACCCGGGCGCCGTCGCCCGCCGCCACGGCCAGCTCGAAACGGGGGAGGTGCACACACACGACCATGCGAACGTATGTTCGCATGGAGCGAGGTCCGCGTCAAATCCTCGAGCGCGCCTGCCCCCGTGCAGCCCGACGGCCATCACGCATCGGCGTCCCGCTCCTGCTCTGCGCGCTGCGCCGCCGCGGCGCGCTGCGCCGCGATCCGTTCATGCACGTGCCAATGCCAGCCTTCGCGCAGCGCCACGATCGCGGCCGGCTCCCGCTCGTCCCATCCCCGATGCAGGATGACAGCGGCGAACAGAGCCTCGACGACGATGTTCGGGTACTCCCTCACGGCGAGGTTGATCACCGCCAGCAGGTCGGCGGGCTGGACCAGCTCCTGAAGCTTGTCGAGCCCGCTCTGGCCGGCGTCGAGGATCTGGATCATGTCCGCCTCGGCGGTTGCCGTTCGGGCCTCCGCAAGCATCACGAGCGCATCGCGATCCGCCTGCGAGAGCGCGTCGATCGCGGCGTCGCGCTCCTCCTCGGACATCGACGCGAACTCGTATAGGAACCCCAGCAGCCTGTCCTCGCCGTCGCCGTCCATCTCCGGAAACCGCTAATCCATCGTCAACGGCCCCTCGGCGGACCCCGCGAGGAACTGGCGCACGAATGGGTTCTCCGAGGAGAACATGCGCGCGGCGTCGCCCGCTTCGACGATCCGCCCGCGCCAGAGCAACGCGATGTACTCGCCGATCTGCCGCGCGGAGGCGATGTTGTGCGTGACGACGATGTAGGTGCCGCGGTGGATCTGGTGCATCTCCTGGATCAGGTCGCACAGCAGCGCGGTGCGCACCGGGTCGAGCCCGGAGTCGGGCTCGTCGAAGATCACGATGTCCGGTTCCATCACGAGCGCGCGCGCGAACCCGGCGCGCTTGCGCATCCCGCCCGACAGCTGCGAGGGCAGGTCGTCGATCGCGTCGGCGAGGCCGACGTCCGTGAGGCGCTCGCGCACGCGTTTGGCGATGTCCGCCTCCGACATGTCGGTGTGCTGGCGCAGCGGGAAGGCGACGTTGTCGAACACGTTCATCGAGCCAAACAGCGCGCCGTCCTGAAAGAGCACGCCGATCTTGCGCCGCAGCGCCAGCAGCTCCGGCATCGTCAGGTCTTTGACCGTCTGTTTTTTGACGATCACATCGCCCGAGTCGGGGAACATCAGTCCGATGATGTGCTTGATCAGCACGCTCTTGCCGGTGCCCGACGGGCCGAGCACGACCGTGATCGTGTCCTCCGGGAAGGCCACGTTCAGGCCGTCCAGCACCCACACCCCGCCGAGGCGCTTGTGCACGTCCACGCAGCGGATCGACCAGCGCTCGTCGTCGGGGTCGCCGAGCAGCTCGAGGTCGGTCGCGTGGTACTGGTGGCGGTCGTCCTCGTCCGGCTCGCCCGCGGTCGCGAGGCTCCGCGGCGACGCGGGCGCCTGCGCGGATCTCCGCGCGCCGTCGGGTCCGACGCCCGTGCCCGGCCCCGGGTCGCGTTCGCGTGTCGGGTCCTCGTCGGCCATCACTTTTCCTTGTATACCGCGTGCGGGAACTGGCTCGTTTCGCCGTTGAACGTGAACGGGGATTGCTGCGCGCAGGAGGGGGCGGGGACCCTGTTGGCGGTGCCCGGTTCGTTGGCGACCGGGGATTCTCCTTCCTGGCGCTCGCGCTTTTCCGAGGGCAGACCTTTTTCCTTTTCTGGATGCGGGGCGGTGAGCAGTTCGATCAGGGCTTCGGAGGCGATTTCGTTGCCGGGCCCGCTGACCGAAGGCGCGGAGTTCGCGCACGCGCTCGAGCTGAACACGGGCAATCCGCCGGCGAGCGAGCTGTAGGCGCCGGAGTGCGGGTAGGCGTCGGCGCGATTGGTGCCGATCCGGCTCTGGTAGATCGCGAGGCTTTCGGGCGTCAGCACCTGCATGCCGGTCAGATCGTGCAGCTTGCCGCTTTCCGTGGGGAGATCGCTGCTTACTTCGGTGGCCTCCGTGGCGGCGGTGACGTTCGCGAAGAACGATTGCAGCTCGGGCAGGTATTCGCCGAGGTACTGCAGGAACGGGTCGAGGTTGTGCAGCACCGGGCGGAGGTTTTCGAGCACGGGCACGGTCAGCGTCAGCGCCTTCTTCATGTCTGGCAGGTCGGTCCTCGCCGCCTGCGTCAGCGGCCCGAGCGAGGTGAGGAAGGCGTTGAACTGGGGCGAGAACGGCTTCGCCGCCCGCAGCAGCGCCGCTAGCTGGCGCTCGGTGGTCCGGAATTCTTCGAAGTAGGGATTGGCGATCGCGGCGAATTTGTCCGTTTCCTTGAGCGCCACGGTCGAGTTGTGCTCGAAGCCCGGCAGCACCCGGAAGGCCGTGGCGAATGCCTGGCTCGCTTCGGCGGCCGCGTGGAAGGTGCGCTCGCCGTTGGCGATCGATCCTTCGAGCTGGTGTTCGCGGCTGGCGAGCGCGTTGAAGACCACGCCCGTGTTGTGCACGAGCTCACGGACCGCGCCTTCCTGCTCGTCCAGGAGCGTGACCAGCCGGTTGGCGCTTTCCACGAACGGTTCCAGGCGGGCGAAGGAGGCGTTGATGTCTTCGCCGCGGCCGTTGGTCCCTTCCGCGGCCGCTTCCTGCCAGATCTGGAAGTCGCGCCGCGTCTTGGCGTTGAACGCCGAGAGGATGTCGTCGAGCGTGACCGACGGTTCGACCTGGCTGTTGGGCAGCTGGGCGCCGTCGCGCAGGTACGGGCCGCTGCGGGCCTCGGGGATCAGCTGGATGTAGGTCTCCCCGAGTATCGTCTTCTGGCGCAGGATCGCGTGCATGTTCGCGCGGATCGGCGCGTAGCGCCCGGCGATTTCGACGATCGCGTGCGTGCGCCCGTCGTCGCCCACGGCGAGCGAGACGACGTGCCCGACTTCCACGCCGCTGATGCGCACGTCGGACTCTTCGGCGAGCGCGAACGAGCGCGGGAACGCGACCGAGAAGCGGTAGCCCTTCGGTTTGAGCGGCAGCGGGCCGCCGAACGACGCCCACAGGAACATCAGCAGCCCGAAGCAGCTGAGCACGAACAGCACGATCACGAGCAGGTTGCCGAGCGTGGGCGCGCGCTTCTGCATCTCAGCGCCTGCCTCCGAGTCGATCCGGTTCGAGGCTGGAAAACGGCTCGCGCGCCGGGGTCTTCTGGCTCGTGCGGGCGCGAGCCGTCGCCGCGGAGGACGCCGCTGCAGCCGGCAGCAGGTGGTCGGTTTCGCATTCCTGCTTGGTCGGCGGTCGCAGCAGTTGCAGCAGCAGCCTCAGGTTCGAGTTGGTCCTTTCGACGGGTTCAAAGATTTTGATGATCGCGCAGTCGAAGTACACGACGGTGCGCCCCAGCGCGCCGTTCGCGTCGGCCGAGCTGAGCACGCTGTTGAGGTCGTGGTTGCCCCAGTCGAGGAAGAACAGGAAGCCGGCCTTGTTCGGCCCGGGGTTGTAGGCGATCTCGTTGAAGAATTCATTGAGCACGCCGAAGCTCGAGGCGAGTTTCGGCAGCGCCTGGCCGAACTTGCGCGTCGTCGGCGCCAATTCGTCCACGACGGGCAGGATTTCGCGCGCGAACGGGCGGATCTCGCTCTTGATGATCGGCGTCGTCTTGTGCGCCAATCGCCGCGTCGCTTCGTTGGCGGGGCCGAGCGCGCGCGCGAACGGCTCGAGGTCGCGCAGCGTCGGCGTCAGCACGTGCGTGGCGGTCGCGAGCTTGCCGAGCCCGACGCCGGTCGTGTGCAGCGCGCCCGGAAGCAGCGCGAGCGTCTTCTTGAAGCTCGCTTCCTCGGCTTTGAAGGTGGCGAACACGGCGTTGGAGGCGTCGACGAGCTGCGAGAGCTGCTGGTCCTTGTCGCCCAGCGCTTCGAGCAGCAGCCGGAAGTTGTGGATCGAGACCGCGACGTTGCGGTGCCTGGCTTCAAGTTCCTTGGCGATCTCCTCGGTGTAGCGGGCGGTCGGGTCGAAGCGCTTGAGCGCCGCCGCGAGCGTGCGCCCGTTGCCCTTCAGGCCGATCCCGAGACCGGCGAGCAGCTCCTGCAGGTAGGAGCGCGTTTCGGCGTCGAGGCCCGCGAGGAATTCGTCGAAGTCGACGTTCGCGGCGGTCGCCGAGACGGGCAGCACTTCGCCGCTTCGCAGTTTGCCGGCCGACGGCGTGCCGGGGCTGACCTCGACGCTGATGTCCTGCAGCTGCGTCTTCGGGCGCAGCAGCATCGTCGCGTTGCGGTAGATGTAGCGCGCGTACTTGGGCTCGACGTTCATCGTCACGAGCGCCACCCCGTGCCGCAGTTCGACCGACGCGATTTCGCCGATCTTCGCGCCGGCGATCGTGACCGCCTGGCCCTGGCCGGGGGTGACGGCCTGGGCGGTTTGGAATTCGCCGTCGAGTTTGAAGTAGCTGTGGCCGAGCACCGGCACCCAGCTCGGGAGTTTGAGGTTCTCGTGCGCGAGGATGTAGCCGCCGACCACCGCGGCGATCGCCACGAGCGAGAGCACCGCGATGAACGCCGAGCGGTAGCGCTCGATCTGATCGCGGACGCTGAGGCCGCCTTCGTGGCTGTCGGCGGGGTTCATCATTTCCCGCCTCCGTCGGCGGGGCCCTGCGAGAGCGGGCCGTTGAAGTTGGGCAGCGCCTGCTTGTAGCAGGGCACGAGCGGCTCATACGGCGGCTCTTCGGCCGGGAATGCGGGGCGCGTGCCGAGCGGAGGCAGCGGCGAGCGCCCGAGCAGTTCGGCGCCTTTCACGTCAGAGCCCACTTTCGAGGTGGGCAGCGAGCGCAGCACGTTGCCGCTGTTGCCGACCAGCGCGTTGACGCTCGGGCCGTTGCCGGTGAAGTTCTGCCCGATGCTCGCGAGGCCCACGAGGCTGTACCAGAATTCGCGGTAGTCTTCGACGCCCGAGGTGCTCGACCCGTCCTGGAGCTTCGTGTTGCCGGCGGGGTAGATGACGTTCGTCATGCACTTGTTGAAGAGTTCGGTCTGGTCATAGAGCGTCGTCTGTTCGCTCGTAAGGCGCGTGAGCGGCGGCACGGCTTCCTGCAATCCCTTGGCGACGCCGCCGAGTTCCGCCGGCGAGAGCGACGCCTTCACCTGTTCGATCCACGGCAGCGTCGCGGCGACCGTCCGGTCGGTGTTCTTGACGCCCGGCAGGATGTCGTGGGCGAACGCGCGCGTCGGCGGGAACGATTCATCCAGGCCGGCGAGGCCCTGCTGCACGCTCAGCAGCGTGCCCGGCAGCTCGGCGACCAGCCGCGTGAGGCTCGTCGACTGCGAGGCGAGCGAGCTGAAGAACGAGTTGTAGTTGGGGAACAGTTCGCTGAGGTCCTGTTCGTGCACGTTCAGCGCCGCGGCCACCTTGTTGATGCTGGCGACGAGCTTCGAGAGGTCGTCGGCTTCGGTGCCTGTGACCGCCTGCGTGTCGATCGCGCCGCCGCGCAGCGACTTCGGCCCGCGCGCGTAGGTCCGGTTGAGCGCCTGGGCGGCGTTCAGGCCGCGGACTTCGGGTTCCTGTTCGGCGTTTTCGGGCGCTTCGGGCTTGCGCGTGAGCGCTTCGCCGTAGTTGATCAAGAAGCTCTGCAGGTTGGCGCGGGTGTCGGTGTTGAGCGCGTCGAGCACCTGGTCGAGCTGCACCGGGTCCGAGGTCTGGGCGACCGGGATCGTGTAGCCCGAGGAGACAGTCCGCGCCGAGGGGCTGCCCGGCTGCAGTTCGACGAACCAGTTGCCTTCCAGGAACAGCCGCGGGCGGATCTTGACGGTCGCGTCGGTGTGGATCGGCAGGCCGCGCGATTCGATTTCCATGCTCACGAGGCCGGTGTTGCGGTCGCGCTTGATCGAGGTCACCTGCCCGACGGTGACCCCGGCGATGCGCACGGGGGATTTGCCCTGGATGTCGATCGCGCTCGCGAACTGCGCGTTCAGGCGAAAGCCGTGCGTGAACGGGATCTTCTTCTCGAAGGCGAAGTACACGGCGATCGCGAGGATCACGAGCAGCACGATCCCGGCGCGCACCGGGTTCCTGCGCTGCAGCTCCATCACCGGCACCCGGTCCTGGCGGCGCCACAGCCGCACGGGGCTCACCTGCCCTTCCCCTTCGACTTGGACTTGGGCTTCGTCGGGGTCCTGTGCGCCGGCTTGGGCTTGACCAGGCCGAGCGCCTCGAGCGTCGCCTTCGGGTACTTTTCGCCGGACAGGTCTTCGTCGCGGCTGGTGAATTCGCGGTTGTCTTCGCTCTTGGGGGCGTGGCCGATCTCCGTTTTGCCGACCGCGTATTCCTCGTTGCCGGCTTCGCAGACGTCCGCCTGTCCTGGACCGGTGACGTTCGGATAGGGGTTGTAATGCAGGAAGTTGTCTTCGACCACGGCCCCGAGGCCGCCATCCGAGCGTTCGATTGACGGTCCTTTCGCGACGCCGCCGGCGGCGTATCCCTCGTTGTTGACGCCCGTCGGGGACAGCACCGTGCTCGCCCGCAGCAGCGTGCCGACGCCCACGTCCTCGGACTCGAGGCTCGCGAGGTTGCGGAACGCGAGCGTCCAGTAGTTGCAGTCGGCCTGCTCGGGCGCGATCCCGGCGAGCAGCGGGTTGCCGATTTCGAGCGTTTCCGCGAAGTTTTCGAGCGCGACCGAGACGATCGGGTTGTGGGCGAATTCCTCGAGCGCCTTTGAGGATTCCGCGAGGCGCGTGTTCAGCGTGGTCGCGGCCGCGAGGTTGACCGCGCCGACCGAGAACGCGTGGCCGAGCTGCGGCGCGACCGTCCGCAGCGCGCTCGCGCTCGGGTGCAGCAGGCGCATGAACTCCGCGGCGTTCTCGTAGAAGGGCGCCTCGTGCGGCAGCGAGTAGATCGCCTGTTCGAGCGACGCCGGGCCGCCCCGGTTGGCCGCTTCGAGCGAGGGCGCGACTTCCGCCCAGGCCTTGAAGAACGTGTCGAGGTTGCTGAACAGTTCTGCGTTCTGCTGCGCTACGGGCGCGGTCTGCGAGGCCGCCCGGTCGAGGTCGACGAACAGCGCGTGCAGGCCGGTCTGCGGCGCGGCGAGGTTGTGCAGGACGGGGATCGCCTTGGTGACCAGCGGGCGCAGTTCGTGGATCGCGTCGTTGAGGTTCAGCCCCCGGCCGGCGAGCCCGTCGCCGAAGTTGTTGGTGTTGATCTTGATCGCCGTGCGCGTGGGCTTGTCGAACATGTCAAAGAGTTCGTCGATGTCCACCGGTTCGCGGGTCTGCGCGAGCGGGATCGTCTGCCCCGGCTTCAGCTTTGCCCGCGAGTCGCCCTTTTCGAGTTCCAGGTACTTCAGCCCGACGTCGGACACGGACTGCACGACCGCCTTCGTGTTCGCCGGCAGCGGTTCGAATTTTTTTTCCAGGTGCAGCGTGGCGATCGCCGTGACGCGTCCGGTGCGGGGGTTCTCGTGCGGCGAGAGCCCGCTGACGATGCCCACGCGCGTGCCCGCGATGCGCACCTGGTTGGAGCTCTGCAGGCCGGAGGCCTCGGGCAGTTCGACCTTTATGTTGTAGGTCGGCACGAACGGCAGGCCGTTGTTGGCGTTGAAGGAGAGGAACACCGCCACCACGACGATCAGCGTCGTGACCGCGCCGATCAGCAGCGGGCTCGCGGCCAGGGAGCTGCGACGCCTGTTGTTCATGGCGTCTCCGTGGGGTCGCAGTCGAGCAGTTCGCCGTCGACGAACGGCGAGGAGCCGTCCGCGGCGGGCTGCGTGGCCGCGCCGGGACAGCGGCGCAGCTGCCCGGTCTTCAGGCCTTCGAGCGCCGCCTGCGGGCTGCTGGCGGGGTGCAGCGTGTCGTTTTCGCCGAGCGTGAAGGTCGGGAACACCGGGCTTAGGTGGGCGTAGTGGCCGTCGGCGTCGTAGTAGCCGGCGCCGGCGGCGAAGGTCCGCAGCGTGCCCGCGAGGTCGGGCGCGTACGGGCCGAAGACGGCCGTGATCGGGACCGATTCCTTCAGCGCGGTGACGGTCACCGGCGAGGCCGTCGTCAGCCGTTTGGCGAGCGCCGGCAGGGCCTTGACGAGATCGGTGAGGTCGTTGTCGGGCCCGGGACGGCTGAACACCTGGCTGAAGTCGTGCACGACCGGGGTGGCGGTTTTGAGCAGCGGGCGCAGGCGTTCGAGCAGCGTCGTCAGCGGTTTGGTAGTCGGCCTGGAGGCTTCGACGAGTTCGCCGAGCGCCGCGAACGTGGCCGGCAGTTCGGAGAACGTCTTGTTGCCCTGCTTGAGCGTGCCCGGGAGCTGTTTGAGCCCCTTGGCGAGGTCTTCCTGCTCGACGCCGATCGCCTGGAAGGTCTTGTTCTGGTTTTCGATCAGGTCGGCGAGCGATTCCTGGCGCGCGCCGATCGTCGTCACCGCCTTGGCGGCTTCCACGAGGAAGCTCGTGAACACCGGCTGGTCGTCCGAGAGCTCGGAGAAGAAGTGGTTGGCGGCGGTGAGCGCCGCCGGGAAGTATTCGGTCGAGGTGCTGAAGTTCTTGCCCTGGCCCTCGTACTGTTCGGCCGTCCCCTGGATGAAGCCCTGCAGCCCCTTGCGCGTCTTCGCGTTGAGCGTGTTGAACAGCTGGTCGAGGTCGGTGACTTCGCGCGTGGCGCTCGCCGGCAGCGTCGCGCCGGCCGCGTACGCGCGGTAGTTGTTGGGCCCGAGCGAGAGCGCGATGTAACGGTCGGCGACGGTGGTCAGCGACGGCACGCGCACCTGCGCGACGGTGCCATGGTGCAGCGGCACGAGCGAGGAGTCGACGTGGATCGTGACGAGCGCTTTGAAGTCGGAGGTCAGTTCGATGTTCGTGACGCTGCCCACCGGGACCCCGCCGACCTGCACCTGATCGCCCCTTACCAGCCCGTCCGCTTCGGCGAATTCGAGCTTGTAGCTGGCCCCTCCGGGGCGCGCGAACACGAGGTAGGCGACGATCAGGACGACGAGCCCGAGCGCGCCGACGGCGAGCGTGCGCAGCCTCGCGCTGCGGGGAGAGCGCGGTCGCGGCCCCGGGCCCGGAAGTCCCGGCGGCTCCGGCGCGGCCGGCGGGCGCGGCGGGCTAGTCGTCGCCATCGGCTTCTTCCTGGGCGCTCGCCTGAGCGCCGGCGCTCGTCGTCGGGTCCGGGATCGCGGCGCTCGAGTGACCGCTCGAGACGGTCGGGTCGGGGATCTCGCCGAGGCGGCCGATCAGCTGGACCCACTCGGCCGGCGTGAGCCCGGCGGCCGATAGCGCTGCCGCGTGCGCGCCGCCTGCGCCGAGCGCGCCGAAGGCGACGTGGATCGCCTCGCTCGCGCTCGGGCGGGCGATCGCGGCGGCGGCGCCCGGGTAGCTCATCAGGCTGACGATTCGCTGGGGGCGCGCGAGGCCCTGGAGCATCAGCAGCTTGCGCACCGTCTCATCCGCGATCGAGCCGGGCCCCTGGTGGCCGGCGATCGGGATCCCGTTGACGGCGGTGATGTTCACGGCCTCGCTGGTCGCGGCTGCGTTGGCGGCGGCGGCGGCCGGCGCCGGGGGAGCGCACGGCAGGCCGGAGACGGTCGGGCGCAGGCCCGAGACCGAGAGGTACTCGAGCAGCGCGAGCACGCGCTTGTCGACCCTGCCCTCCTGGACGTCCTGGCGCGCGCAGGAGCCGAGGCGGACGCCGGGGTCGTGGAGCACCTGCGGCTGCAGCTGCTGCTGTGACTCGAGCAGCACCTGGCCGACGCTCGGCGAGGTGGCGAGGAACGGGTTCACGCCTTTGGCCCTGAACACCGACGTGTCTTCGAGCGCCACCCAGCCGTCGAGGATCGGCTTGGGGTCGATCAGCGGCGCGCCGGCGCCCGCGGGGCGGACCTGGAAGAGGATGTGGGGCGCTTCGCCCGCCGGCGCCCCCGTCGAGGGTGCGCCGTCCTGCCCCGTCGCGGCGGATCCGCCGCTCGGGCCGACGTGGCCGAGGACGGTGCCCGCGATCACCTGCACCCCGGGGACCAGCGGGTGCAGGTAGACCTCGTTCTGGCCTTCGCTGAAGGCGCGCACCCGCGCGTGCGCCCGGGCCGGCTTGGGCGCCGCGGGAGCGGGGGCCGGCGGCGGCGCTTCGAGCGCGGCGGCGGCGCCGAGCGCGAAGCTCGAGATCGCCGCGCCCTCGGACAGCGGCGAGCGCGGCTGCGCGCCGGCCGTCGCGGGGCCGCTGGGCGGCGGTTCGCGCTTGCCGGCCGGCCTGGCGATCCGTGAGCTGACGGTGCTGTCGACGCGCGGCTCGAGCACCGGATACACCGACGCGACTTCGCCGAGCCCCGCGTACACGTAGCTGTTGCCGTATGCGTCGCGCAGCACGACGAAGTGACCGAGCGAGGGCGATTCGCCGATCTGCACGACTTCGCCGTCCTGCACCGCGATCACGGGAGCGCCCGCCCGCGAGTAGATCGTCGTGCCGACGAGCGTCGTGGCCGGTGGCGTCGATCCCGGTCCGGAGGGGTCGGGATCGACCGTCGGGAAGCCGTCGCTGTAGTGCGAGGGCGCATAGACGGGGAAACGCGCCTCGGTGAGCCCGGTGATCGCGCCGAGCAGTTCCGGGGGCGTGCCGCCGAGCAGCTGGGCGCGCAGCATCACCGATTCGACGTACGCCTGCGAATGGTTGTAGGCGTAGACCGCCGCGCGGATGTCGCGGTCGCCGCCGGCCGCGCGCAGGTACCTCGCGGCGGCGAAGATCGCGTCGGCCGGGTTGTAGGGGTCCTCCCAGCCGTCGCCCGTGGCGTCGACGCCGTATCGGGCCCACTCGGATGGCAGGAACTGCATCCAGCCCTCGGCGCCGGCGCTCGAGACGCTGAGGTCGCGCCCGTAGTCGGTCTCGACCTCGTTGATCGCCGCGAGCACCTGCCAGGGGACTCCGTAGGCCGTGCCGGCCGCTTGGAAGATCGGCAGCAGGAACGGCGGGATCTGAAAGCTTTCGATGAAGAACGACGGCAGGCCGCCGAAGCCGGCGCTCAGCGAGGACGGCAGCGCGGGGGTGAGCGTCGAGGGCGCCGGCGCCTTGCGGCCGGCGCGCGCGCCGGCCGAAGCGCCCCCGCCGGCGCCTGCGCCGGTGCCCCCTGACGTCTTCGGTCGCTTCGCGTGAGCGCGCGCCTCGGCGGGCCCGCCGCTCGGGCTCGCGCTCTGCCTGTGCTTTGCCCGCACCTGCGGCGGCGCCGGTTCTTCGGCGCTCGTGGGCGCCGGCGTGGTTTCGCCCGGCGCGGTGGTTTGGGTGGCGGGTGCTTGGGCCGTGCTCGAGGTCGTTTCGGTGGGGGCGGTAGAGGTCGTGGTGGTGCTGGTGGCGCTCGGCGCCGGTTCGACGGTCGAGGTGGGGGTCGTGTCGCCTTCGCCGGCGAGGCTCGCGGCGGGCACGCCGAGCGCGAGCGCGCCGGCGGTGAGCGCGCCCGCGGTGAGCGCGCCGAGCAGCAGGCCTTTGTGGAGCGCTCGCGGCCTCATCGCGTCATTCGTTCCCGAGCAGGTAGTTGAGCAGCAGCCCGTCCGCGCCCGAGCCTTCCCCCTCCGGGGAGGATGCGCTCGGCGGCGTGTAGTAGGTCGTGCCCGCGCTGGTCCCGCCGACGGGCTGTGCGCTCGCGGGAGAGCCGCCGCCGCCGGCGCTAGTGCCCGCTCCTTCTTGTTCGACCGTCTCGGGACCGGGGTATTTGGCGATCGCCTGCGCCTGTGTGGCGCCGTTCATCACTGCGAGCGTGCGCGCCATCAGCACGCTCGTGTCGCTCGAGTCGAGCGCCGATGCCGCGCTCGCGGACTGCTTGCTCGCTGACGCCGCGCTGGCCGTTGAGCTGCCCGTGTGGGTGTTGAACAGTTTGCGGTGACAGTTCCCGCTGCTAGTCGCGGAGCTGATGTAGTAGCTGAGGCAGTCGTTCGCGGCCCCCTCGGCGCGCAGGAAGTGCCCGAGCGCGTCGTAGCCGTTGGCGGAGCCGGTGCCGAGGAAGATGAAGTCCATGATCCGCTCGAGGCCGCCCGTTTCGCGCAGGCTCTCGAACAGCTGCGAGAAGTTTTCCGTGAACGGCAGTCCGGCGTCGCCGAGCCTCTGCAGCTCTTTGAGCAGCGGCTTTGTGCCGACGAGCGCGGGACCGTTGAGCTTGGCTGTGCTGCCGAGGTTGGTGAAGAACTTTTCCGAGCTGCTCGAGAATGCGGGCAGGCTCTCGAACGCCTTGTCGAGGCCGGGCGCGGCGGCTTTGAGGTCGGCGAACGTCGGCGTGGTGGCTTCGGCGAAGCGCCGCACGCGTTCGAGCGCCGGGCTGAGCTGTTCGAGGAACGGCGGGAACAGTTCGAGATTGCGTTTGAGCGAGCCGCGCGTGGCGGCGCTGGCCTGCGCGACCTTGTTGGCCTGCACGATGAAGTCGCCGACGCGTTCGCGGTCGCGGGCGATCGGTTTGAGCGCCTTGTCGCCGTCGACGGCGAGTTTCGCGAGCACCTTGTTCTCGTTGGCGAGGATCTGCAGGACCTTGTCGAGTTCCTGCAGCGCGGGGTTGGCGCGCTTGATCACTTCGTTGAGGTCGCTGCCGCGCCCGGCGAGCCCGGCGCCGAGTTCGTTGAGGATGATCGTCAGGCGCTCGCGTTCGGGCAGGCGATCGATGTCGCCGAGCAGGTCGACGTCGACCGGGCTGTGGGTGTTCTGCACGGGCAGCAGGTACTCGCCGGCGCCTTCCTGGCCGCCGGGGATCCGCTTGAGCGGCGGCGGCAGCGGCGTGCCTTCGACGCGCGGCTGGGTGGGCAGGCAGTCGACGTACTTCTCGCCGATCAGCGACTCCGGGCGGATCGTGCAGGAGGCGTCGGAGCGGAAGTCCCGGAAGCCGGGGTTTTCGATGTCGAGGACGACCGCCGCCTTGGCCTGGGGCGTGGCCGTGACCGAGCTGACGGTGCCGACCTTGACGCCGTCGATCTTGACGTTCTCGCCGGCGATCAGGTTGCCGGCGTCGTCGAAGATCGCGCGCACGCTGTAGCCGCCGGTGGAGCCGCCGGCGGCGGTCGCGACGAGGATCACGACGACCGCGGCGGCCGCGCAGGCGACGCCGGCGATGCCCCCCGCCAGTCTCCTCCACCCCACGAACTCGGTGCTCAACCCGATCCTTCCCTAGGTTTACGACGAGCGAGCGGCCCCGTCGTCGACGGGGCCGCCCACCCGGCACGCTTGCTTCGAGGTTACGCCCTCACCGGCGCAACCCCTTCCTCACTTGCGCGGACACGGCGCTTTGTACGTGGCGGGCACGCTCACCGGGGTCGATTCTTCGCCGTTTTCGGCGAAGACGACTTCGGTCTTCAGCGGGAAGCCGCCCTTCGGGCAGCTCTTGGGGACGCGGCCGTAGTAGATGGTTTTGCCGTGCGACTTGTACGCGGAGCCGTCCTTGACCTTGATCGTTTTGACGGACGCGTACGGCGCCCCGGGGACGCTCGCGACCTCGGGGACTTTCACGTGCAGCTCGGCGCCGTAGCCGCCGGGGCTGCTCGTGAGGCTCACGAAGGCACCCGTCGAATACACTTCCAGCGATACCGGCGTGTGGCCGTCGGTGAAGAAGATGAAGCCGCCGCCGGGCTTGTAGAAGGAGAAGTTTTCGGCGGTCTCTTCGACGCGTTCCCCGCCGAGCGTGACGTATCCGAGGACCGTGCCGACCGGCCCCGCCTGCGAGGCCTTCGGGCAGCCGATCGGGCCCTTGTCACGGACGACTTCTTCGCTGCACGTCGGAAAGCCGGTCGGGTGCAGCACGGTGCCCTTGGGGAAGTAGAAGTTGATGGCGATGATGGGTGGCGGCGAGCCGAAGTATTCGGTGCCGGAGATTTCGTATTCGGACACCAGCGCGGCGCCGGCGCCGAGGATGTTCCCCGTGCCGCGGAAGCCCGGGATGGGCACGGCCTGGGCTTTGAACTTCACCGTCGGCGCGGCCGAGGCGACGCCGGGCACGGCGAGCAGCGCCAAGCCGAGGACGACAAGACAGGTGGATGCTCTGCGCATCGGATCTTTCTCTCCTCTTTTGATGGACAGGTCCGCCTCGATCCGGGTAGCTCCGGCACCATGCGGTCCGGCGACATCGAGATCCCCGTCTGGGCTGGGGAACATTGGCGAGTTTCTGGCGCAAACCTTATCCGTCTGGCTCGACGCGTTCAACCGAGAGCTCCAGGCGCTCGCCGCCGTAGCGCACGCCGAGCGGCTCGAGCACGACCTCGCGCGGGCCTTCCTCGACGCGTCCGGCGAGCAGCGCGTCAAGGCGGGCGCGGGCGGCGAGCGCCCCGCGGTCCGCGCCGGCCGCACGGTAGCTCGCGTCCTGTGCGCTCATCGGCGATGATCCCAGGACAAGCCGCGAGGAAGGGAGAGACGAATGGACTTCGAGCCGAGCAAGCGCTGCACCGAGTTCAAGGAGCGCCTGAGCGCGTTCATGGACGAGCACGTGTATCCCGCGGAGGAGGTGTATGCGCGCGAGCTGCGCGAGTCGGGCGATTCGCATCACCAGCCGCAGGTGATGGAGCAGCTGAAGGCGCGCGCGCGCGAGGCGGGGCTGTGGAACATGTTCCTGCCCGACGAGGAGCACGGCGCGGGCCTGTCGAACGCGGACTACGCGCCGCTCGCGGAGATCATGGGGCGCTCGCCGATCGCCTCGGAGGCGTGCAACTGCTCGGCGCCGGACACGGGCAACATGGAGGTGCTGCACCAGTTCGGCACGGACGAGCAGAAGCAGCGTTGGCTGGCGCCGCTCTTGGATGGAGAGATGAGGTCGGCGTTCGCGATGACCGAGCCGGGCGTGGCTAGCTCAGACGCGACCAACGTCGCGCTGAGCATCGAGCGCGACGGCGAGGACTATGTCCTGAACGGGCGCAAGTGGTGGATCACGAACGTGTTCCATCCGCACTGCCGGATCATGATCGTGATGGGCAAGACCAATCCGGACGCCCCGACATATACCCAGCAGAGCCAGATCCTGGTGCCGCTGGACACGCCGGGGGTGACGGTGCTGCGCAACCTGCCGGTGTTCGGCTACGCCGACCAGGACGGGCACGGGGAAATCGAGTTCGCGGACGTGCGCGTGCCGGTGAGCAACGTGATCTCGAAGGAGGGCGACGGCTTCATGATCGCGCAGGCGCGCCTGGGCCCGGGGCGCATCCACCACTGCATGCGCGCGATCGGCGCGGCCGAGCGCGCGCTCGAGCAGATGTGCAGGCGCGCGGTCTCGCGCGAAACCTTCGGGGCGCCGCTTGCGACCCGCGCCAACATCCAGGACTGGATCGCGGAGTCGCGCATCGAGATCGAGATGGCGCGCCTGTTGACGCTGAAGGCGGCGTGGATGATGGACACGGTCGGCAACCGCCACGCGCGCACGGAGATCGCGGCGATCAAGGTGGCGGCGCCGAACGTCGCGCTGAAGGTGCTCGACCGCGCGATCCAGGTGCACGGCGGCGGCGGCGTGACCGAGGACTTCGCGCTGGCGAGCGCGTGGGCGCACCTGCGCACGCTGCGCCTGGCGGACGGCCCCGACGAGGTGCACAAGCTGTCGATCGCGCGCCGCGAGCTCGCCCCGTACGTCCCGCGCGAGCAGCCGTCGCCGGCTGCGCGGGGCGCCGTGGCGAGCGCCTCGGGGGCGTAGCGCCGTGGAGGTGCTGATCGTGGGCGCGGGCTTCGGCGGGATCGCGGCGGCGATCGAGCTGCGCCGTCACGGGATCGACGACGTGCGGATCCTCGAGAAGGCGCCGGACCTGGGCGGCACGTGGTTCTACAACAGCTATCCGGGAGCCGCGTGCGACGTGCCCAGCCACCTGTACTCGTTCTCCTACGCGCAGCGGCGCGACTGGTCGCGGCTGTGCTCGCCGCGGGCGGAGATCCACGCGTACCTGCACGAGGTCGCGCGCGCACACGGCGTCGAGCGCCTGGTGCGCACGGGCACGACGGTGAGCGCGTGCGCGTGGGATGCGGAGCGCTGCCGCTGGGGCGTGCGCAGCGAGCGGGGCGAGACGTACGAGGCGGACGCGCTGGTGATCGCGACCGGGCAGCTCGACCAGCCGTCCGTGCCGCGCATCGAGGGCGCGGAGAGCTTTGCGGGGCACAGCTTCCACTCGGCGCAGTGGGACCACGACTACCCGCTGGCGGGCAAGCGCGTGGCGGTCGTGGGCACGGGCGCGAGCGCCGTGCAGCTCGTGCCTGAGATCGCCAAGCAGGTCAAGCGCCTGAGCGTCTTCCAGCGCACCGGCAACTGGTTCCTGCCACGGCGCAACCGCCGCTACAACGCGACGGTGCGCGCGGCGATCGAACGCGTGCCCGGGCTGCAGGCGCTGCGGCGCGCGTTCGTGTTCGAGTACGCCGAGTCGCTGACGCTGGCGATCCGCCACCCGGAGACGTTCGGGCGCCTGGCGGCGGCGCGCTCGGCGGCGTTCATGCGCTCGCAGCTGAAGGACCCGCAGGTGCGCGCGAAGGCGTGGCCGGACTACACGTTCGGGTGCAAGCGCATCCTGTTCAGCTCCGACTACCTGCCGGCGCTGGCGCGGGCGAACGTGCAGCTGGTGACCGACGCGATCGCGAGCCTCGAGCCGGCGGGCATTCGGACCGCCGCGGGCGCCGTGCACGAGGCGGACTGCGTGATCTGGGCGACGGGCTTCAAGACCCACGACTTCATGCACCCGATGCGCGTGACGGGCGCCGACGGCGTCGAGCTGCGCGAGTACTGGGCGGGCGGCGCGCACGCGCATCTGGGCATGTGCGTGCCGGGCTTCCCGAACATGTTCCTGATGTACGGGCCGAACACGAACACCTCGGGCGGCTCGATCATCGTGTACCTGGAGGCGCAGGCCGCGTACGTGCGCCAGGCGCTCGCGCAGCTGCGCGAGCGGCGCGCGGGCGCGATCGAGGTGCGCGCCGAGGCCGAGGCGGCGAGCGATCGCGAGCTGCAGGCGCGCTTCCCGGGGACCGCGTGGACGCGCTGTGACTCCTGGTACAGGGACGAGCGCGGGCGCATCGTGGCCAACTGGCCGGGATACATGCGCGAGTACCTGAAGCGGACGGCGAGCGTGGACACGGCCGAGTACCGCTTCACGCCGCTGCCCGAGCGCGCGGCTGAGCGAGGCTCCGTTCCCGTCTTCGGCGACGCGCCGGCATGACCCCCCGGGCCGTGCCCCGCATGGTCGACGCGCCGGCATGACCCCCCGGGCCGTGCCCCGCATGGTCGACGCGCGGGCATGACCGCGTACGACTATGTGATCGTGGGCGCCGGGTCGGCCGGCTGCGTGCTCGCGAACCGCCTCTCGGAGGACCCGTCGACGCGGGTGCTGCTGCTGGAGGCGGGCGGCAGGGACCGTTCGCTGAAGATCAAGGTCCCGGCGGCGTTCGCGCAGCAGTTCCACACGAAGCTCGACTGGGACTTCGCGACCGAGCCCGAGCCGCACGTGGACGGGCGCTCGCTGTACATCCCGCGTGGCAGGGCGTTGGGCGGCTCGAGCTCGATGAACGCGATGCTGTACGTGCGCGGGCGTCCGCTCGACTACGACGGTTGGGAGGCGCAGGGCGCGCCGGGATGGGGCTACGCGAGCGTGCTTTCATACTTCATCAAGGCCGAGGACAATGTGCGCGGCCCGTCCGCGTACCACGGCGTCGGCGGACCGCTGCGGGTCGCCGAGCAGCGCTCGCCGCGACCGTTGAATGCGCGCCTGCTGGCGGCGAGCGAGGCGGCGGGCATCCCGCGCATCGCCGACTACAACGGCCCCGAGCAGGACGGCGTGTCGGTGTTCCAGGTGACGCAGCGAGACGGCGCCCGCTGGAGCGCCGCGGACGCGTACCTGCGCCCGGCGCTGACCCGTCCGAACCTGCAGGTGCGCACGAATGTGACGGCGCTGAGTGTGGAGCTCGAGGGACAGCGCGCGAGCGGCGTGCGCGTGCGCCGCGGACGCCGCGGCGAGGAGAGCGTGCGCGCGGCGCGCGAGGTGCTGCTGTGCGCCGGCGCGATCGGCTCCCCGCAGTTGCTCCTGCTGTCGGGCGTGGGCGCGGGCGATGAGCTGCGCGCGGCCGGCGTCGAGCCCCGGCACGAGCTCCCGGGGGTTGGGCGCAACCTCCAGGACCACCCGTTCGTGACCGTCATCTGGGAGGTCTCAGACCGCGAGACGCTTTACGGGGCGGACAAGCCCAAGCCGCTGCTCGAGTGGCTGCTGCGCAGGTCGGGCAAGCTCAGCTCGACGGTCGCCGAGGTGGTCGCGTTCACGCGCACGCGCGGCGGCCTGGCGGCGGCGGACATCCAGTTCCACATGGGCGCGGCGTACTACGAAGACCACGGCGCCGAGACCTACGACGGCCACTGCGCGGTGATCGCGCCGGTGCTCGTCTCGCCGAAGGCGCGCGGGCAGGTGTGGCTGCGCTCGGCCGACCCCGAAGCGAAGCCGCGGATCATCACGAACACGCTGTCCCAGCCGGAGGACCTCGCCTCGCTGCTCGCCGGGGTGCGCCTGGCGCGCGCGATCGCCGAGCAGGCGCCGTTGCACGAGGTCGTCACGCGCGAGCTCAAGCCGGGCGCTGCGAGCGTCGAGGACGGCGAGCTCGAGGCGGATCTGCGCAGGCGTCTGATGCTGATCTACCACCCGGTGGGCACTGCGAGGATGAGCGACACCCACCCCGAAGCGGTGGTCGACTCGGCGCTGCGGGTGCACGGCGTGCAGGGCCTGCGCGTGATCGACGCGTCGATCATGCCGACGATCACGGGCGGCAACACGAACGCTCCCACGATCATGATCGCCGAGCGCGGCGCCGACCTGATTCGAGCCCACCCACCGGCGTGAGCGCCCGCGCGCGAGCAACCGGCCGGCGCGGTGAGGCGCAGCGCAGCGGCGCGGCCCGCCCACGCGGTGAGGCGCAGCGCGGCGGCGCGGCCCACCCGCGCGGTGAGGCGCAGCGCTGCGGCGCAGCCCACCCGCGCGGTGAGGCGCAGCGCTGCGGCGCAGCCCGCCCGCGCGGCGAGTCGGGGCGCTGCGGCGCGGCCCGCCGCCGCGAGGTTTGGTTGTGAGCCTGTCGATCAACTATCACCGCGAGGGCGAGGGGCCGCCGCTGGTGCTGCTGCACGGGGTGGGCCATCACTGGCAGGCGTGGGCGCCGGTGATCGGACGGCTGGCAAGCGACTTCGATGTGATCGCGTGCGACTCCCCCGGCTTCGGGCACTCGGCGCCGCTGAGCGCGGGCATCAAGCCGACGATCCCGGCGTACGCGGACGCGTTCGAGTGGTTCTTCGCCGAGCTCGGCCTCGAGCGCCCGCACGTCGCGGGCAACTCGATGGGCGGCGCGATCGGCCTCGAGCTCGCCCGCGGGCGCGCGGTGCGCTCGGTGTGCGCCTTCTCGCCGGCTGGCTTCTGGACGGCGCTCGAGCGTCGCTACTGCCAGCATGCGCTGCGGACGCCCGCGCGGATCCCGCCCGCGGCCAGGCCGGCGGTGGAGGCGCTCGCGCGCACGCGCGCGGGACGCGTGGCGCTGTTCTGGCAGACGTTCGGCTATCCCGCGCGCATGCCGGCGCAGGAGGCGGTCGAGACGCTCAGGGACGCGTGGGCGGCGCCGGCGCTCGCGGGCGCGTTGGACGCCTTCGCCGACTACCGCTTCGGCGCGGGCGAGAGCCTGCGCAGCACGCCGCTGACGGTCGCGTGGGGCAGACGCGACCGGCTCCTGCCCTACCGGCTGCAGGCGCCGCGAGCGCGCGCGCTGCTCCCGTGGGCGACGCACGTGACGCTCGGCGCCGGGCACGTGCCGTTCTTCGACGACCCCGCGGCGGTCGCCGCGGTGATCAGGACGCGGGCACGCACACAGCTGGCGGCGCAGGCGACCTCGTAGCGGAGACGACGCCCCTGCCGACGACGGCCTGTGTCTTGAAGATCGGCACGTCCGCCTGGCTCAGCCGATGCTGTCGTAGCCCCACAGGCTGACGAGGTCGCGCCCCAGGAACTCGCTCAGCGCGACGACCTCGGGCTTGTAGCGTTCGCGCAGCTCCGTCATGAAGCTCTCCTCGGGCGCTGCGAGCGGCTCGCTGACCACCACACGATTGTGGATCCTGCCCATCGTGCCGCGGCGCAGCTGCTGCGTGGTGAGCGACTTGATCGTGGCCTTGGCCGCGCGCGGAAGCGTCCCCCGGCCCATCGACGCGGAACGCACGGCGCCGTAGAGCCGCGGCGCACGCACCCTGGTGGTCTTGGTGACGTTCACGTTCACAGGCTCGACCGGGCGTTCGGAGTCGACGTCGAGGAATTGCATGATCCGGCGCAGCGTCCCCTCGTTGTCGCGGCGAAAATCGTCGTAGATCAGCACCAGCACCTGCTCTTCTGCGAAACGCTCGTAGTAGCGGCGCAGTTGTTCGACGTAACGAACGTGCTCTGAGTACTGCAGCAACTGGGGTCGGTGTGAGCGATCGGGCACGTTGCGTCCCTCGCGTCTGTCGGCCTCGAGGGAGAGCGCCTTGGTGAAGCTCCTCTCCCCCTCGACATGCCAGCGCAGCAGCATGAAATGCAACGAATGCAGGAAGCTCGCAGGCTCGCGTATGGTGGCGATTATGCGCGAGTCCGCTCGCAGCTGCGCAATGTTCGACGCCGCCGTGCGTGACCACAGATACGTCGTGGACGCCTCCCCGAGACGCTGCGCCGGCGTCGCCTGCGCGAACAGCGCCAGGTACTCATCGAGGGTCACGGGATAACCGAGGTCCGCAGGCCCCTTCTCGAACCCGGGGCGAGGAGCCATGTCCTCGGCGAGGAAACGTGGCTCCTTCAGCTCCGGCATGAAAATCTGGGGATGCCGGCTCAACATCTCGTAAAGCGCCGTCGAACCGCTCTTTGGCGAGCCCACTATGAAGAATTCAGGCGTCCTCGAGCCGGTCTCGCGGGCGGCCATCTGCTCTGCGACGACGGACCGCGTGCGGGTCGTGGCCATGCTCCAAGTCTATAATGAGCGACGCTTGTTCGCGCTCCGCACAGAGCACTGAACGCACGGCGGTATCGAGGTCCGCCCGATCGACAAGGAGTCGAGCGACAAGCGCGCGGTCGCGTGGACGGACGCCGGCTTCAACGTGATTAACTCGCGCCGGTTTAACCTTCGTACCCACGTGCGAGTCCGGTACCCACGTGCGAGTCCGCGGAGCACGACTGGGCGCGGGCGGGCCACGATTCGCCGATGCCGGCGTTCATGCCGTTTCACCTGATCGTGTGAATACGTGCGAGCGCGGGTCTCGCGCCGGCGCGCGCGCCTCGAGCGAGAGCGAGAGCGCGAGCGAGAGCGCGGGCTCGCCGGCAGCCGGCCCGCAGGGACGGCGGACGCGCTAGCGTCCTCACCCTGTGGCGAAGAGCGGATGGATAGCTCCGGCGGGTGCGGCTCGCGCGCGCTCTCGCCGGGGGCCCGTGACGGCGCTCGCGCTGCTCGTGCTGATCGTGGCGGTCGGATGGCGGGCGTCCACGGAGAGCGCGCCGCCGCTGCGCCTCAGCCGCACGGTCGCCGCGTACGTTCGCCTGCCGGGCGGCCCGCCGCGGCTCGCGTGGCCGCGCGAAGGCCAGGCGGCGGTCGAGGTGCAGGGCGTGTCCGGCGCCTTCGCGAGCACGCCGGCGCAGGCTCCCGTTCCGATCGCGAGCGTGGCCAAGGTCATGACCGCATACCTGACGCTGCTCGAGCACCCGCTCGGCGCCGGCCAACGAGGGTTCGAGCTGACGATCACGCCCATGGAGGTCGCCGAACAGGGGCGGCGTGTCGCCCTCGATCAGTCGACGATCCCCGTGCGCAGCGGCGAGCGTCTCAGCGAGCGCCAGGCGCTGCAGGCCCTGCTGCTGCCGTCCGCCAACAACGTCGCCGCCCTGCTGGCGCGCTATGACGCCGGCTCGATCCCGGCGTTTGTCGCCCGCATGAACGCGACGGCGAGGCGCCTGGGCATGCGCGCGACGACCTACACCGACCCGAGCGGCTTCGAAGCGAGCACCGTATCGACCGCGGCCGACCAGCTCGCGCTCGCGCGGGTCGCGATGCGCGTACGCGCGTTCGCGGCGCTCGTCGATGAGAGCTCGGCCGTGCTGCCGGTCGCCGGGCGCGTGCTCAACTACAACGGGCTGGTCGGCGAGGACGGCTACGTCGGCGTGAAGACCGGCTCTGACTCCGCCGCCGGCGGCTGCCTGGTGTTCGCCAGGCGCGCGCTCGTCGCCGGCCGTCGGCTGATCGTGCTGGGCGTGGTGCTTGGCCAGCGCGCGGGCGGACTCGTGGAATCGGCGCTCGCGAGCGCCCAGCGACTCGGCGACTCGGCGGCCGCCGCCGTGCGGCTGTTCACGGCGCTGCCCGCGGGCACGCGGGTGCTCGACGCCCGCGACGCCGACGGCCAGCACACCGCGGGCGTGACCGCGGGCGCGCTGCGCGCTCTCGGCTGGGGCGGGCTCGCACTGCGCGTGAGCGTCTCCCCCCGGCGCCTCGGCAGCCGCGCGCGGGCGGGCGAGCGACTCGCGGCGGTCACGCTCGACGCCGCCCAGCCTGCGTACAGCGCCGCGCTCGCCGTGCGCACCGTCTCGGGCCCCTCGCTCGGCTGGCGCCTGCGCCACCTCCTGTGAACGCCAGCCGCAGCGCGCGGGGCGCGGCGCCGAGCGACGTTCGCAGCGCGCGGGGCGCGGCGCCGAGCGATGTTCGCAGCGCGCGGGGCGCGGCGCCGAGCGACGTTCGCAGCGTGCGGCGCGGGAACGCCGGATTGACTACGCTGTTCCGACGTCCTGGCTGGCCAGCCAGTTTTCATACCGAGAAGGAGCGCAGCGATGAGCAACCGCACGTTTGTGATCGGCGTCGGCATGTCGAAGTTCGACAAGCCCGGCACCAAGCCGGGCGACTACCCCGAGTGGGTGCTCGAGGCGGGCGCGCGCGCGCTGGCGGACGCGGGCATTCGCTATGAGCTCGTGCAGCAGGCGTACGCGGGCTACTGCTACGGCGACTCGACGTACGGCCAGCGGGCGATCTACGGCCTTGGGCTTACGGGCATCCCGGTGCTGAACGTCAACAACAACTGCTCGACCGGCTCGAGCGCGCTGTTCCTCGCGCGCCAGGCGGTCAAGGGCGGCCTCGTCGACTGCGCGCTTGCGCTCGGCTTCGAGAAGATGGAGCGCGGCTCGCTCGGCATGAAGTACACCGACCGCACGCCCGCGATGGACAAGCACATGGCGCGCATGTTCGAGCTGCGCTCCCCCGAGCAGTCTCCGTTCGCTCCGCAGATGTTCGGCAACGCCGGGCGCGACCACATCGAGCGCTACGGCTCGACGCCCGACCACTATGCGTGGATCGGCTGGAAGAACCACAAGCACTCGGTCAACAACCCGTACGCCCAATTTCAGGACGAGTACTCGCTGCAGGACGTCAAGGACGCGAAGATGATCCACGAGCCCCTTACGAAGCTGCAGTGCTCGCCGACGTCGGACGGGGCCGCCGCCGCGGTCGTCGCGAGCGAGCGCTTCATCGACGAGCACGAGCTGTGGGAGCACGCGATCGAGATCGCAGGCCAGGCGATGGTCACGGATCTCTCGAGCAGCTTCGACGAGCACGCCGACTGCATCAGGATCGTCGGCTACGACATGAGCCGCGAAGCCGCGCGCAAGGCCTACGAGGAGGCGCAGGTCGGCCCCGAGGACGTGCAGGTGATCGAGCTGCACGACTGCTTCAGCGCCAACGAGCTGATCACGTACGAGGCGCTCGGCCTCGCCGAAGAGGGCCATGGCCACGAGCTCGTCGACGCGCGCGCGACGACCTATGGCGGGCGCTGGGTGGTCAACCCCTCCGGTGGGCTGATCTCAAAGGGCCATCCGCTCGGCGCGACGGGCCTGGCTCAGTGCAGCGAGCTGTGCTGGCAGCTGCGCGGGCAGGCCGATGCACGCCAGGTCGAGGGCGCCAGGGTCGGCCTCCAGCACAACATCGGCCTCGGCGGCGCGGCCGTAGTGACCGTGTACAAGCCGGCGGCCGGCTGATCCGCGCGGGCGAACGCGCCGGCGCGCGCGCTTGCACCGCCGTACGTCAGCAGCCCGTCAGTAGTCCTCGCGCACGTAGCCAATGTGCTCGGTCTGTACGTACAGCTGTTCGCCGCTTTCGCCCGCGGTCAGCGTTACCCAGCCGGGTGGCGCGAGAATATTGCCGCTGCTGTTCCTGATCCCGTCCTTGGAGGCGACGATTCGCGCCAGGACCTCCTCGACGCCCTCGGAGACGCTCGTCTCCCTTCCGCTCAGGAGGATTCGCGCCATGCGTGTTCCTTTCGTTAGGTGCGGCGAGCCAGGCGCCGTCCGCGGCGCGGACGGCGCGATAACGTTAGCTGCCGGGTGAGCAACGCGGCGAGCCGCCCCGCCGGGCCGCCGGCCGCTAGCCCCAGGTACGCGAATGCGGCGAGGGTTTGCGCTCGAGCGGCACCGACAGCCCGGCGAGCAGCTCGTCGATCGTCACGCCAAGCCCGTCCGCGAGGATGTACAGAGTCGTCAGTCGCGGCTCGACGATTCCCTGCTCGATTTTGCCGATCTCGGTGCGGTGCAGCCGCGTAGCGTCGGACAGCCGTTCCTGCGAACAGGGCGGGCTCTTGGCGCCGCGCACGCGGCGCACGTTCGCTCCGAAGCCCTCCAGAAACCGCTCCAACTCGGCCTTGTAGGCCTCCATCGTGCTCATCGCTGCACTCTCCCTGCCGTCAGAGAGGAATGCGACCGATGTCCATCAGCCACTCGCGCGAGTGCCGGACGCACGTCCGCCACACGCAAGACCGACGGACCTACGTCTGGCACTCTGTCGAGTGGCAGACGAGCATATCCGCGCCTGGTCCGTGCGATCCCCATGCGAACATATGTTCGCATATGCCGGGTCGCGTGGGCGTCAAAGCTCCACGAGCGCTCGCGGAGCACGAACGGGCGTCTTCCAGTCGATCGCGCGGCGGCCGAGCTCCGCTGATTGACAGGCGCAAGCTGCGTCTGTTACCGCGCGGCGGCCGAGCTCCGCTGATTGACAGGCGCAAGCTGCGTCTGTTATCCATACAACGGCGTCGCCCCGTTGAGAGACCGCGGCGCGTGGCCTTTCGGGAGGTCGTCATGGATTGGCGCGGCGGGAACGGCGGGACGGCTGGGGCGGGATGGCGCACCCGGGTTCGCCCACGCGGTGGGCGTGGGCGCTCGAGCGGCCGGCGGCTGGCCGCGGCGTTGCTCGCCTCGCTGGCGCTGGCCGCGGCGTTGCTCGCCGCGCTGGCGCTGGCCGCGCCGGTCGTGATCGGATCCTCCTCCGCCGCCGCGCAGGGCGGGCTCGTGCGCATCGGCGCGGTGCCGCAACTGCCTCACGGCGTGCGTGATCTGGGGGCCGCCCCCGCCGGCGCCGCCGTCGCGGGCGCCGTCGTGCTGCGCCCGCGCGATCCCGCGGCGCTTGAAAGCTTCATCGCTGCGGCCACCAGCAAGGGCTCGCCAGCCTTCGGCCGGTATCTCGGCAGGGGCGAGTTCGCGGCGCGATTCGGCCCGAGCGGCGCGACGATCTCCGCCGTCAAGACGCAGCTGGGCCGCGCGGGACTGCGCGTCGGCGCCGTCAGCGGCGACGGCCTGCTGGTGCGCTTCTCCGGTCCGGCGGGGCGCGTTGCCGGGGCGTTCGCGACCGGCATCCACGACTACCGGCTCGCCGGTGGCGAGATCGCGCGTGCGACGACCTCGGCGCCCGCGCTGCCCCAGGCGATCGCCCGATCGGTCGCGGCGGTGGTGGGGCTCGACGACGTCGTGCGCTTCCGTCCGCTGCGCGTGCGTCGCCCGGCTGGCCTGGCGGGGCGTTTTCCCGCGGCGAAGGCGACGAAGTTCGCGCATCCGCCCGGATCGCCCGACGCGTGCCGCGCGGCGCGCGCCGACGCCGTGCAGTTCGGCGGCCTGACCGACGATCAGATCGCCTACGCGTACGGCGCGTTCGGCCTTTACGGCGTCGGCGACACCGGCTCGGGCGTGCACATCGGCGTGTTCGAGGAGGAACCGTTCCTGACCTCTGATCTCGAGCACTTCGATACGTGCTACTTCGGCGCGGCGGGCGCTGCGAGCATGCTCTCGCGCCTGCACGTGATCTCGCTGGAAGGCGGGCAGCCCGAAGGACCGGGCTCGGATGGCGAGGCGCTGCTCGACGTCGAGGACGTCTCCGCGATGGCGCCCGGCGCGGACATCGACGTGTACGAGAACGCCGAAACGCCGGGCGAGGAAGTCGCGGAGATCGCGGCGATGGTCGACGAAGACCGCGACCAGATCATCACCTCGAGCTACGGACAGCCGTGCGAGCAGGAGGAGGAGACGGGCCAGCCCGGCACCCAGCAGGCGCTCGACTTCCTCTTCCAGCAGGCGGCCGCCCAGGGTCAGACGTTCCTCGGCGCCGCCGGCGACAACGGCAGCGACAGCTGCGAAGAAGTCCACCGCGAAACCTCCCCACAGCCCGGGCAGAACCCTATCTCGACGGGCGAAATCGCGAGCCAGCCGTACGTGTTGGGCGTCGGCGGCACGACCATCACGGACGCGACCCAGCCGGTGCAAGAGCACGTGTGGAACGACGGCGACGAAGGCGGCGCGGGCGGCGGCGGCATCTCCCAGTCGTTCGCCGCGCCGAGCTGGCAGCGCGACGCGACCGTCCCCGGGATCGCGCTGCCCGGCGGCGTCGACTACACGAACGCCGCGAGCGTCGAGCGGCGCTTCGGCTACCCGACTGGCTTCTGCGAGGACACCCTGGCGGATTCCCGGGCGAGCACCCCGTGCCGGCTCGAGCCGGACGTCTCGGCGCAGTCCGACGAGTTCACCGGCGCGATCACCGTGTACAGCGAGGAGTACCGCGGCGAAGGCGAAGAAATGGCGCCCGACGGGTGGGTCACGTCGGGCGGCACATCCTCGGGGGCGCCGATCTGGGCGGGGATGCTCGCGCTCGCGGACGCCTCGCCGACCTGCCGGTCGAATCCGTCCACAGCGTCCGGCGTGGGCTTCGTGAGCCCGCTGCTGTACGCGATCGCATCCAACCCGAGCGCGTACGCCGCCTCCTTCAACGACATCACCGAAGGCGACAACGACCAGTACGGCCTCGACGACGGCGGGGTCTTCCCCGCCCGGCCCGGCTTCGACCTCGCCTCGGGGCTCGGCTCACCGCGCATGACAGGTCCCGGCGGCTCCGCGGGGCTCGCGTACTACCTGTGCAGCTACAGCGCCCGCGGCGTGGCTCCGAGCGTGTCCGGCCTTGACCCGAGCTCAGGGACGACTTCCGGCGGAGAGAGCGTGACGGTCAGCGGCAGCGGCTTTCAGAGCGCGGGCGCCTCGGACGTCGCGGGCGTGCAGGTCGGCGTGTGGCACGTGCCGGCGAACGCGATCCACGTGCTCGCCCCGGGCTCGCTGACGATCACGCTTCCACCGGCCCGCGACACGCTGCCGGCCGACACCCCCGCACCCGAGGACGGGGCTGGCCCGGCCGACGTGATCGTGACGCTCAGCGATGACCAGTCGAGCTCGCCCGGCCCGGGCTCGACCTTCCAGTACGTGGACACGAGCGGCGCCGGTTCGCTGCCGAGCGTCACCGGCGTGACTCCGGCCGGCGGCAGCGAGACGGCACCCGGTCCGGTGACGATCCTCGGCTCGGGCTTCGCGGGCGCGCGTGGCGTCAGCTTCGGGGGGGTCAGCGCGAGCTCCTACGCCGTGCTCGGCGACTCGGAGATTCGTGTCACCCCTCCCCCCTACTCCGCCGCGCACACCGTGTGCGCGTCGCTGCCCACGAGCGGCGTGTACGCGGGGGAGGACGCGAGCAACGACCTCTGCCAGGCGCAGGTCGTCGTCCACGGCGCCCACGGCGCGAGCGCGAGCGCGAGGATCCTGCCGCCGTTCGAGGGCGCGCCCAGCTACGAACAGGACGGGGCGCTCGTGGCGCCGCCCGGCTGCGGCTGTGAGGTGTACCCAGCGGTCACCGAGTTCGACTACGCGCCCGCGCCGACGATCACATCGGTCTCGACCTCCTCCGGGCCCGCGGCCCTCGCGAGCGAGACCGGCGAAACGCTCGTCACGGTCCACGGCGCGGGCCTGAACCGCTTCACCTTCGACTACGCCGACTTCGGCGAACCCGGCCTCGAATCATCGATCGACCTGCAGCCCGCGGCGTTCGACAGCGGCACCGAGTTGCAGATCCCCGCGCCCACGATCGCCGAATCGGTCAAGGAAGCCAGCACAGACCCGATCAGCGTGCCGTTCTCGGTGCGCACGCTCGCAGGGTCCTCGACGCAGACGCCGGTCGAGTACGCGGGCGTGCCGCGCGTCTCCGGCGTGCAGAGCACGGCCAGCGAGATCAGGCTCGAAGGCCGCAGCGGCGCCCCGGACACGGGCGGGACACCGATCGCGATCACGGGCAAGGGAATGATCGGCCAGGTGACGCTCGTGCGCTTCAGCGACAGCGCGAGCCCGCCGTCCGAAGGCACCAACTACACGTTCGTCGCGAGCAGCGACAAGCGCCTGAGCACACAGACGGTCTCCCAGAACCCGGCGCTCGCGAACGTGCAGGCGTGCACCGTAACCGGGTGCAGCCCGACCTCGAGGGCCGACCTGCTGTACATCTACCCGCCCGGGCAGCCGCAGGTGCTCTCGCTGGCGCCGGGCTCCGGGAGCCCGGCGGGCGGGACGCACGTGGCGATTCATGGCCAGAACCTCGGCTGCCCGCTCGCGGTCGCTTTCGGCGAAAACCCGGCCGAGTCGTTCAGCTCGGCGCCCGAAAGCACCCTCGCGTGCCCGTCGGCGACGCTGCTCGAAGCGGTCTCGCCGCCCGGCGCCGCGGGCAGCAAGGTGACGGTCCACGTGACCACGCTCGAGAGCCTCTTCACCGATAGCGGCGACGCGCCAACGACAGCTGGCTTTACGTACACGGGCTCCGGCTGAGCGACGACGCGCCCGCAATGCGGCGCGGCGGCGCGGCGGGCGCGGCGGCGCGGCGGGCTCGGCGCGCAAGCTGGGGGCTCGCGCCGCCTCCGGCTGCGGGTCGAGCGCGTCGCGCTCGGCGCGCAAGCCCAGGGCGCGCGGTGGGCGAGGCTACCCGTCGATGTTGACGCGCTCGATCAGCTCGGCGAGCACGCGCTCGGCCTCGCAGTTGTCGACCTGACAGGTGCCCGCCGCCGCGTGGCCGCCGCCGCCGTGCGCGAGCATCAGCGCACCGACATCCGTGTGGCTCGAGCGATCGACGATCGACTTGCCCATCGCGAACACCGTGTTCTGCTGCTTGAGGCCCCAGAGCACGTGGATCGAGACGTTGCACTGCGGGAACAGCGCGTAGATCATGAAGCGGTTGGTCGGGTGGATCACCTGCTGGTCGCGCAGGTCCAGCACGACGAGCTTGCCGTGCACGCGCGAGCACGCCAGCAGCTGCGCCTGCGCCGCCGCAGCGTGCTCGTTGTACAGGCCCACGCGCTCGACCACGTCTGGCAGCTCGAGCACTTCCTCGACGCCGTGCTCCAGGCAGGCGTCGATCAGCGTCATCATCAGCTGGTAGTTGGAGATCCGAAAGTCGCGAAAGCGGCCCAGCCCGGTGCGCGGGTCCATCAGGAAGCTCAACAGGATCCAGCCGCTCGGCTGCTTGATCTCATCGAGCGAGAACAGCGCGCTGTCGGCCTTGTCGACGGCCGCCATCAGCGGCTCGCCGACCCGCGTGAAGCGCTCGGCGCCGCCGAAGTAGTCGTACACCACCCGCGCCGCGGACAGCGCGCCGGGGACGATCACGTGGTTCTCGGGGCTCTGCTCCAGGCGCAGGGTCTCACTCTCGTGGTGATCGAAGGCCAGGCGCACGCCCGGCACGTAGGGCAGGTTGGTCGTGATGTCCCGCTCGCTCAGCTCGACGATGCCGTCCTGCATGTCCTTCGGGTGCACGAACTTGATCTCGTCGAGGATCCCGAGCTCTTTGAGCAGGGCAGCGCACACCAGCCCGTCGAAGTCGCTGCGGGTGACGAGGCGGCACTTCTCGGTGACGACTGTTGCCATGTGGCTCGGCTCCTTCCGCTGTGGTTCACAGAACACGTCGGCAGCTGAGCGGCGATCCTGAAGCGTCCCGCGGGCGATGCGAGCGGTTGAGGGCGAGGGCAGCCGTGCGCCGGCGCCCAGCCGCCCGGCTCTGAAAGACGACAGCGGTCCCGACATCACCGCCGCGAGCTGCTCGCCAGGCGGACCGACGCGGAGCTGCGCCGGCGCGACCCGGTCGACACCGGCTCGACGCGACCGCGCAACGCCTGGGCGATCGCGGCGAGCTGGGGCTCACCGGGTCCGGCGCGTCTGGCGAGGGCGACGGTGCGCACGGCCGCCGGGTGGTCGATCGCCGAGACTACGACGCTTGCGGGCAAGCTCCCGGCGGACAGGCCGGGGACGACGGTGACCCCGAAGCCAGCGGCCACCAGACCGACCTTCGCCGTCCAGTCTCGTAGCTCGAACGCGATGCGTGGCCTCCAGCTTCCCGTCGTCCACGCGCCGAGCAACGTCGAGGCGGGATCGGAGCTGCCCGCGATCCACGGCTCCTCGCGGAGCTCTTCGGGATCGACTCTCGCGAGCCCAGCCAAGCGGTGGCCGCGCGGCATGGCGACGAGCAGGGGATCATCGAGCAACGGATCGAGGACCACGCCAGCGGGCGGGCCCGACCTGGAGGTGACGACCGCGAGGTCGAGCCGGCCGGATGCCACACGCTCGGTCAAACGGTCGCTCGTCCCCTCGTAGAGCCCGATGCTCAGGCGCGGCTCGCGAATCGCGAGCTCGGCAAGCGTGCTGGGGACGAGCGCGGCCATGGCTGTCGAGAACGCGCCCAGTCGGACGCGGCGAGCGCGAGGCTGATCGAGATCTTCGAGCTCGACACGGGCCAGGTGCAGCTCGGCGAGCGCCGCGTTGGCGCGCCTCAGGACGATCTCGCCCGCGCGCGTCAGCTCCACGCCCCGCGAGCGGCGGTCGAACAGCCTGTGTCCCGCGGCGCGCTCGGCGAGCGCGACCTGACGCGAGACGGCCGACTGCGTGTACCCCAATGCGTCTGCAGCCGCCGAGAACGACCCGCGCCTGGCGATCTCGCCCACGACGCGCAGCCCGACGAGCGAGAGCTCTGCCATGCGTAAAAAGCATATCCGGGTTGACAAACAGTCGCTTCTCGCATCTGTCCGTTTGGGCTAGCGTGCGGGTATGAGCTCAGACACCAACAGGCGCCTCCTGACAACGATCTTCGACTCACTCGCCGCCGGCGAGACACGGCCGTTCGCCGACGCCATGTCCGAGGACTTCCGCTGGCGCTTCGCTGGCGAGTGGTCGTGGGCGCGCGACTGGGGGAACGGCAAGCGAGAGGTTCGCCGGAACCTGCTCGCGCCCCTGATGGCCCAATTCCGCGATTACCGTTGCACGGCGCAGGAGATCATCGCCGCGGGCGATCGGGTGGTAGTGCGCGCGAAAGCGGACGCGAGGACGGTGCGCGGCGAGCGCTACCCCCAGGCGTACTGCTACGTGTTCCGCGTCGAGCACGCCCGCCTGACGGAGGTCATCGAGTACTGCGACACGGCACTCGTCGAGCGGGTGCTCGCGCTACCGGATCTCGGCGAACCGCTGTAGCGCACGGAGGGGCTCGAAACACCGAGCTTCGCCGCGACGCAGCTGCGCGTCCCACGGTCGGCGGTTGACATTCGAACGTAGTGTCGAACGACGGCCTCGACCGCTGGCGCGCTGGCAGAGGCGCTCGATTGCGCGCGCGCCCAGCGACCCGGGCATGAGGATCCATGACGATGGACTCAGCCGGCCCGCGGCGGGCAGTGCGCGCGGGAGGCACTGAGATGCACGGCCGCGGATGTCATCCGCCAAACACCGTAGCTCGGCGACCGGCTGTGCGGACGCCGAGAGGAGTCGGACAGCTGAGCGTCGAAGCAGTCGAGGCACGGGTCGTGTTTCTGTGAGATGTACGTCACAGTCGACGTGATACATCCATCACACCAGTTGTGACGCTTGCGCTACACTGACCTACATGCGCTCCCGCGACGTGATACGGATTGCGCGGGACCGCGCTGGCCTGACGCAGCATCAGCTTGCCGCACGCAGCGGACGACCCCGCGAGACGATCGCACGCTGGGAGTCCGGAAGCCAGATTCCGTCACTCGACGCCGTGTCCGCTGTCGTGGCCGCATGCGAGCTCGATTTGGTTCTCAGGCTCACTAAGCGAGACACCGCTCTCCTGGATCGCGTCCGTGAGCAGATCGCGCTACTTCCACCCAAGCGCCTGGCGCGGCTACTCCCGGTTGAGACAGTGCGCGATGCAAAGCGCTCGCTCCGGTGGCTAGCCGACGCGAGCACCCCAACCATCGTGCTCGGTCAAGTAGGAGCAGCTCTCCTCGGGGCGCCGCAGCGTCCGGATGGCGCACAGGTCGAGTTCGTTTCCGAAGACCCGGCGGCGACCGATGGTGAGCTTCGGGCCGCCGGCCTGGTACCCCTAGATGTCGATGATCGCTGGCGGGAAGCGGATGTGCGTGAGCCTTGGACGTTGCAGGCAGGCGGCACGCTGGCATTGGCTCGCAAGCTTCCCGGCACTCGTGACTACCGAGACCTCAAGCGGAGTGCCTCGCCCCTGGACTTCGATGCGCGAACGAGGGTGCTGGTGGCGCACCCTAGAGATCTGCTCCGCATAGCGGACGCGTCTACACGCGATTCAGAACGCGCCCGTGTGCCTGGATTGCAGGCTTTGCTCGAGGCTACCTACCAATGACGCTCGCGGAGGATCAATCGAATCTGCTCCATGCACTCCTCCGAAACGGCGTGGAGTTCGTGATCATCGGTGGCGTGGCAGCCTAGTTCCGCGGCTGGGTAGGTGCAACAACGGACCTGGACATCGCCGTCGCCAGCAACGACGGCAATGCGGAGCGAATTAACCGCGCATTGACGGAAGTCGGCCTGATGAAAGCCGACGTGGGAGGGCTGGGCACAAGCTTCAGAAACCGAGTATGGACGACTGGAGATCGTCCGCCGCGCTGATGGCATCGGAATGTACGACGATTGGATGCGCAACGCGACCGAGATGGAGTTCGACCACCTCACGATCGTGGTCGCGGCCACGAACGACATCGTTAGGTCTAAGGAATCATCTAACCGAGAGAAGGACCGCGCCGTGCTGCCCGGGATGCGTCGGGACTTTGGGCTCGGCAACTGAGATCTGGAGTACGAGTACCGGCTGCGTCCAGTCCGACGCTCAACTACGCGACCTCAAATAGCTGCGAACGCGACCGTCGTGTCCGGAAACGCTCAAGGCCGTGCCCACGAAGGAACTGGGCCGGTTCGACCTTTCGTCAAGATGATGGAGACGGCGGGAATCGAACCCGCGTCCGTGATCGCGTGCGGATGGCGTCTACGAGCGTAGCCGGCCCTCTGATCTCGTCCCCAGCTCGCCTGGCCGGCGGGGTTGCGGTGGACCAGCCTCCTTGATGTTCCCCGGCGCGGCGGAGGCGAACGCGCCGGGTGAGCCTGCTTTCTGATCCCGGTGATCCTCGCCGCAGGCGAGCGAGGCCCGAGACCTCACGGCTTAGCTATTGACTAAGCGGCGAGGGCGTACTCGTGTGAGTCCGCACTTATTGTTTTCCCGGGTGTTTTACGAGGCCGCCCGGGACCTCGACTCGCGACCACCCCCACGAACCGACCACGTCGAAGCCTGTCGTCCCCGGGGATGTTGTTGCTCTGTGAAGTGTAGTGCGGCACAGACGTGCAGGCGGCTGGCGGCGCGAACGAGCGCGGCGCGGCCGACAGAGCACGAAACGGCGACGCGTGCGCAAGCCGGCTGTGTTGGCGCGCGAGTGCCGGCCGACGGGCGAGTTGGGAGCAGACGCAAGGAGACGCGGTTCCAAGCCGCGTTGAGGAACCAGCTGGGTCCGGCCGAAGCCGTTCCGTGCGGGTGGCGCGGCCTCACACCTCGTTGGCCTCGCTCTTTGCGGCTCGGTTCCGCGTCTGCAGCTCAACCTAGACCGCGCACTCCCCGTGTGCAACCCCGACGGACACTCGATCCCGCATCCTCCGACAAAAGCCGCGCGCGGAGCGAGCAGGCGCGCACGGAACGAGCAGGCGCGCGCGGAGCGAGCAGGCGCACGCGCGTAGGAGCGGGGAGCGCGCGCGGGGGAGCGAGGAGGCGCACGCCCGAGCGGTGAGGACGCGCACGCTGCACGCACGCTGCAACGTCGCGCGCGCGTTAGGGAGCCGTTAGCTGGCCTGCGAGAATGTGGGTGATGGACAATCACGAGCTATCGCTGCCGGCAGCGGCTCCGGCGGCGCCCGCGACGGCGCTGCAGGGCGGCGCGTACCCGACGCGCACACCGGCGCTAGGCGGCGAGAACCCGTTCGGCGAGCAGCCGCGCAAAGCGCAGCCGGTGCGCAGCTTGCGCAAGCGGATCGGCAGCGCGCTGGCGGCGGTGGGCGCGTTGCTGGCGAAGTTCGGCGCTGCGCTGAAGGCGCTGCTGGTGGCGCTGCCGAACCTGAAGCTGTTCGTGACGGCGGGCACGGCGCTGGTGTCGGTGGCGGCGTACAGCCTGTTCTTCGGCTGGGAGTTTGCGGCGGGCTTCGTGGCGCTGCTGTTCGTGCACGAGATGGGTCATGTGATCGCGCTGCGCCGCGAGGGCATCAAGGCGAGCGCGCCGATGTTCGTGCCGTTCATGGGCGCGGCGATCTTCTCGCGCTCGCTCGGCGAGAACGCGCTGGCGGAGGCGCGCGTGGGCCTCGCGGGTCCGATCCTGGGCAGCATCGGCGCTGCGGCGGTGGCGGTGGTGGGCGAGCTGACGGGCAGCTCGCTGCTGATCGCGCTCGCGTACTTCGGCTTCTTCATCAATCTGTTCAACCTGCTGCCTGTGGTGCCGCTGGACGGCGGGCGGGCGGCGGCGGCGATGAGCCCGTGGATGTGGTTCGGCGGCTTCGGCGTGCTGGTGGCGCTCGCGTTCCTCGACCCGGGCAACCCGATCCTGCTGATCATCGTGCTGTTCGCGGCGTTTCAAACGTGGCACCGCTGGCAGCAGCGCAAAACGCGCTCGCTGCAGCAGGCGGCGTACTACCGCGTGGCCCCGCATCACAGGCTGCTGGTGGGCGCTGTGTACGTCGGCTTGATCGCGCTGCTGGTGTTCGGGATGCACGAAACGCACATCCTGAGCAGCGGCGGCCACAGCTTCGGCTCGCTCTGATCGCGTCCGTATAGCCGATAGCTATCCGGCTGCGCAAACGGAGAGCCTCCACGCCGCCGACGCCGTTAGCTTGGCTATCGCCGCGCTTCGCGCAGCCCGCGTTCCATGTCGCGCTTGGTCTCGCGCTCGCGGATGCTTTGGCGTTTGTCGTACAGGTCCTTGCCGCGCGCGAGGGCGATCTCGACCTTGGCGTGCGCGCCGGAGAAGTACAGGCGGGTGGGCACGAGCGTGAGCCCGCGCTCGGCGACGCGCGCGGCGATGCGATCGAGCTCGCGGCGGTGGAGCAGCAGCTTGCGCGGGCGCTCGGGATCGTGGTTCTCGCGCGAGGCGGGGCCGTACGGCGGGATGTGCACGGAGTACAGCCACAGCTCGCCGTCGCGGATGGCGGCGTAGCCGTCCTTGAGCTGGGCGCCGGAGGTGCGCAGCGACTTGACCTCGGTGCCCGCGAGCACGATCCCGCACTCGAAGCGCTCGAGCAGGTTGTAGCGGTGCGCGGCGTAGCGATTTGACGCGACGTCGCCGGCGCCGATCTTGCGCTTGCCCTTGCCCTTTGCCACTGAGGCGAGCGTAGATGGTCGCGGGCGGGGGCACGCGCGCGACGCTCACGATCTTTTAGAGGCTCCGCCCTTGCGGGCTCCGCTGCGGCGTTCGTCGGGCGCGTCACTTAGGGGGATGAGATCGACGCGGCCGCGGATCGGATCGACGCTGTCCACGCGCACTTGCACGGGGTCGCCGAGGCGTAGCGTGGCGCCGGTGCGCTCGCCGTGGAGGATCGTGCCGTACTCGTTGAGTTCCCACCACTCGCGCGTGCCGTGTTCGTGCGCGCCGCGTGCCCGGCTGGCGGACGAACTACTGGTGGACGTCGCGCGCGGGCGAGCGCGACGCGAGGCGACGGCGGCACGGGCGGGCGCCGGCGCGGGCGCGCGCAGGAGCCTGACGGGGAGCATGCCCTCGTAGAGCGCCGCAGGGGCGGCGAGCGCGGGCGGCGGGTTCGCGTCCGAGACGCCGTGCGCGTCGGTGGGGGCGAAGGCGACGAACGCGCCCGCGGGGATCAGCCCGACGATCTCGCCGGCGAAGGTCTGCTCGTGGCCGCGCTCGCGCAGCAGGCGCTCGAGCGAGAAGCAGCGTGCGACGTCGTCGCTGTCGCGCTCGATGAGCATCGCGTGACGCTCGCGTTCGGAGCTCCACACGGCGAGCTCGGGCATGTCGGAGGCCGGCGGGGCGGGCTCGAGGCCGCCGAGCGCGGAGAGCAGCGCGCGGTGGCAGACGAGGTCTGGATAGCGGCGGATGGGCGAGGTGAAGTGGCAGTAGCAGGGCGCGCGCAGGCCGGCGTGGCCGAGGTTGGTGGGCGAGTAGTAGGCCTGGGTGAGCGAGCGCAGCACGAGCGAGGAGAGCGCCTGGCGGCCGCGGCGGGTGCGGCGCACGTGCTGCTCCACCCGCCGTGAGATCTCGCCGACGAGCTCCGCGGCTTGGGTCGAGGACATGTGCTCCCCCTCCGCGGACGACGCGGGCAAAGGCGGCGTGGGCACCCCGAGCGAAGCGAGCTGGTCGGCCAGGCGCCGGACGCGCTGCGGCTCGGGGCGCTCGTGCACGCGGTACAGGCACGGCACGTTGCGCTGCTCGAGCAGCCGTGCGACGGCTTCGTTGGCGGCGATCATCAGCTGCTCGATCAGGCGGTGGGACTCGGTTTGGGTGCGCGGCAGGATCGCGCTTACGTTGCCGTGCTCGTCGAATACGAACTCGGGCTCCTCGGAGTCGATCACGAGCGCGCCGATGCGCTCGCGTTGCGCGGCTAGCGCAAGGGCGGCCTGGCGCGCGGCGGCGAGCGCCGCCCCCCACGGCTGGGCGGAGCGCTCGCGCCCGGCGAAGATGCGATCGACGCGCTCGTAGTCCAGGCGCGCGTCCGAGCGGATGAGCGAGCGATGAAAGGCGGCGCGCGCGACGTTCGCGCCGTGCAGCTCGAGCTCGACGCTGACCGCCGCGCGGTCCTCTCCGGGCACGAGCGAGCAGGCGTCGCTCGAGAGGGCGTGCGGCAGCATCGGCTCGACGGCGCCGGGCGCGTACACGCTGGTCGCGCGCGTGCGGGCCTCGCGATCGACGGGCGAGCCTTCGGGCACGTGCGCGGCGACGTCGGCGATGTGCACCCACACGCGGACGGCTGCGTCCGGGCCGCTGACCTCGGCGGAGATCGCGTCGTCGAAGTCGCGTGCGCTGGCGGGGTCGATGGTGAACGTCGGCAGCTCGCGCAGGTCGCGCCGCTGCCCGGGCGCTCGGCGGACGCGTTCGCCGGCGGCCGCGGCCTCGCGCTCGGCCTCGGTGCTGAACGTCCGCTGCAGGCCGCGGTCGAGGAGCAGCGCCTCGATGACGTCGCGTGCGACGTGTGGCCGCCCGATCACGCGCACGACGCTCGCCCCGCGACCGCGCCGTGGCGCGTGCACGAGCGCCAGCTCGCCGGCTCCCGCGCGGACCCCGCCGGCGCCCGCGGAGCGCGCCGGACCGAGCGTCACGCGCGCCGCGTGCGGACGGCGGGAGGCTGCGCCGGGGGAGCGATCGCGAAGCGCGTCCCCGAACAGCGGCTCGGCGGTGAGGAAGCGTCCGTGGCGCTCGAGCACGGCGACGAACGTGTCGCTCACTTGACGTTCGCGGCGGGCGTGCGGCTCACTTGACTTTGGCGGCGAGCGTGTGGAGCGCGACTTCGAGGCCGTGTTCGCTGTCGACGCCCGTGGGCACCTTGACTTCGGGGATCACGCCGGCGCCCTGTTTGACGCCGCCGCCGCCGAGGTTGCGCCCGTCCGGCGTGAAGAACTCGCCGACGGTGATGTCGAGCGCGCCGCCGTTGGACAGCGGCTGCTCCTCCTGGAAGACGCCCTTGCCGAACGTGTGCGTCCCGACGACGGTCGCACGGTGGTGGTCCTGCAGCGCGGCGGTGACGATCTCCGAGGAGGATGCGGTGTTGGAGTCGACGAGCACGACCATCGGGATCGAGCTCGGGATCGCGCCGCCGGTCGCGACGAGCACCTGGGTCGGCTGGCTGCGCCCGCGGGTGGTGACGATGACGCCCTTGGGGATGAAGATGCTGGCGATCAGCTGCGCTTCCTCGACCAGCCCGCCGCCGTTGCCGCGCAGGTCGAACACGAGCCCGCGCGCGCCGGCGTGCAGCTCGCGCTCGACGGCTTCGCGCACTTCGACGTGCGAGCCGAGGGTGAAGCTCGCGAGCGCGACCACGCCGAGCTTGGTCCCGTGCACGGTCCGGGTGGCGGATTCGACGACCGGCTCGGAGACGACCGCGCGCGTGACCTCGATGCGGCGCGTCGCATCCCGGCCCGGGCGGCGGGCGGGCGCGTTGACCGCGAGCTGAACGTCCGTCCCGGGGGCTCCCCTGATCAGCGAGGTAGCGGTTTCGGTGGACAGGCGTTCGAGCTTGCGTCCGTTGACGGCGACGATCACTTCGCCGGCCTTCAGGCCGGCGCGGGCGGCGGGCGAGGAGTTGAACACGCGCTCGATCAGCAGCCCGTGATTGGGGGCGAGCTCCGGATCGACCGCGACGCCGATGCCGGTGAAGTGGGGCGGCGCGGTGAATTCGTGGAATTCGCTCGGGCTGAGATAGTGGGAGAAGCGATCGTCGAGGCTCGCGACGGCGCCGGCGATCGACGCGTTGGACAGCTGGCTGGCGGACACCGGCCGGTAGTAGTCGTCGGTGATCCGCTGGATGGCTTCGTCGACGACCGCGCTCTGGTGGTTGGCGACGAACGCGTCGCGCAGGAAGCCGGGCAGGTCTTCCGGGTGCCCGCCCAACCACAGCCCCGCGGCGAGCAGCACGGGCAGCGCGAGCGCGAGCACGGCGATCAGTGGTTGGCGGCGCGAGCGGGGGGCACGGTACATGGGGTCCCGGGCAAGGGTAGTGCAGGCGTGCGCGCGGGACGGCCGCTCGCCGCCGCGCCGAAACGCCCCGGGCGTCGCGCGAGGCGCAGGCGCGCGCGGGACGGCCGCTCGCCGCCGCGCCGAAACGCCGCGGGCGTCGCGCGAGGCGCAGGCGCGCGCGGGACGGCCGCTCGCCGCCGCGCCGAAACGCCCCGGGCGTCGCGCGAGGCGCAGGCGCGCGCGGGACGGCCGCTCGCCGCCGCGCCGAAACGCCCCGGGCGTCGCGCGAACGTTCTAGGGTGGCGGTCATGGCGAGCGTGGTCACGAGCACGGTCCCGGAGAACGGGCTGCCGGTCCACCGCATGCAGCTGCCGGGCACGCGGGCGCTGACCGTGCTGGTGGCGTTCGACGCGGGCGCGCGCAGCGAGCGTGCGGAGGAGAACGGGATGGCGCATTTCCTCGAGCACCTGGTGTTCAAGGGCGGGCAGAGCTACCCGACGTACAAGGACGTCAACGAGACAGCCGAGCGGCTGGGTGGCGTGCTGAACGCGTACACGAGCCACGATCTGGTGGCGTTCCACATCACGGTGCGCGCGCAGAGCGCGGCGCAGGCGATCGACCTGCTGAGCGACTTCGTCGGGCGCCCGCGCCTGGACCCCGAGGAGCTCGACCGCGAGCGCGGCGTGGTGATCCAGGAGATCAACCGCGCGTACGACCAGCCTTCGACGGTGGCCGAGTACCTGATCGACCGGGCGGCGTTCGGCGAGCACCCGCTGGGGCGCACGGTGCTCGGGTCCGAGGCGAACCTGCGCGCGTTCACCCGTGAGGGGATCGTCGCGTTTCGCGAGCGCCGCTGGGCGGGGGCGCGCGGCGGCGTGTTCCTGATCGGGAACCTCGAGCACCTGCCCGCCGAGCAACAGTTGCACGAGCGCTTCGCGCGCTTCCCTGCGCTGCCGGAGCCCAAGCCATACGCGCCCGCGCCGGCGTTCGCGCCGCAGACGCTGGTCGAGGAGCGCGACACCAACCAGTCGCACCTGCGCATGATCTATCGCCCGGACATCGCCGTCCGCGACGTGCGCGAGCGCGCCGCGCTGTCGATCTACTCGACGTTGCTCGGCGGCTCGATGGGCTCGCGCCTGTTCGAGGAGATCCGCGAGAAGCGCGGGCTGTGCTACTCGGTGTACGCGATCGATCACGAGTTCGCGGACGTGCCCGTGCTGCAGCTCGGCTCGGGGCTCGAGTCGGCGAAGTGCATCGAGGCGTACACGCGCATGCGCGAGATCGTCGATGAGCTGCGCGCGGACGGACCGACCGAGGAGGAGGTCGCGCGGGCGCGCGCGTACGCCGCCGGACGCCTGGTGCTGGCGTTCGAGAACACGAATGCGGTCGGGCGCTATGCGGCCAACCAGCAGATCGTCTTCGGCCAGGACATCGACCCCGACGCGGCGATCGCGGCACTCGACGCGGTCACGCACGCGCAGGTCCGCGAGGTGGCCGCGGGCGTCGCCGAGCAGCTCGCGGTCGCGTGCGTGGGCCCGCACTCAGCCGAGGAGTTCTGAGCGAGCTCCGGGTTGCGCGCGTCGGGCGTCGCGCTCGAGCGCCGGGGCCGCGCGGCGAGGCGCACGCGGGCATCGCAAGCGCGCGCTCGGGGCCGGGCCACGGCACCAGGCGCACGCGGGCATCGCGAGCGGATGCTGGCGTATGATCGCCGAAGACCCGAGGAGGTGGCTGGCGTGCAGGACTTGAGAGGTCGTAGCGCCCTGGTGACCGGGGCGTCGGGCGGGCTGGGAGGACACCTCGCGCGCGGCTTGGCGCGCGAGGGCATGAACGTCGTCGTCTCCGGGCGGCGCGAGGACGCGCTCGCGGCCCTCGCCGGAGAGCTCGGCGAGCTCGGCGTGCGGGCGAGCGCGGTGCCGGCGGACCTGTCGGATCTGAGCCGGATCGAGCCGCTGATCGAACGCGCCGAAGCCGCGCTCGGGCCGATCGACGTGCTCGTGAACAACGCGGGCGTCGAGATGACGAGCGCGTTCACCTCGTACACGCGCGAGGAGCTGACCTCGATGGTCGACGTCAACCTCACCGCGCCGCTGCTGCTCACCCACCTGGTGGTGCCGGGGATGCTGTCGCGCGAACTGGGGCACGTGGTGTTCGTGTCGTCGGTCGCGGGCAAGCTGGGCCCCGCGTATTCGGAGCCGTACGCCGCGACCAAGGCCGCGCTCGTCGGGCTCACGCAATCGCTGCGCGCCGAGTACCTGGGCGCTCCGATCGGCTTCTCGGTCGTCTGCCCGGGCTTCATAGCCGGCGACGGCATGTACCAGCGGATGGTCGAGGACGGCTTCAAGTCCAACCGCATGATGGGCGAGACGACCACCGCGAAGGTCACTCAGAAGGTCATCCGCGCGATCCGCCGCGATCAGGGCGAGGTGATCGAGTCGGGCGCGCCGGTGCGGCCGATGCTCGCGCTCGGCCAGTTGGCGCCCGGGCTGGTCGAGCGCGTTGCGCCCCGCGTGGGAGTCACCGAGCTGTTTCGCAGGGTCGCCGCCTCGCGCGACCGGGACGCCTGAGCGAGTCGAGCGCCCGGGCACGCTCGCGCGCCGCGCGGCCAACGAGCATCGCCGCCGAGCGCGCAGTCGGGTGGTCGACCCGGACGTGACCGAGGAGCTCTAGCGGCTCAACGCGCTCAGCTTCGCGGCGCGGGCGTCCTCGCCGACCATCTCGACCACCAACCGCCGCGCCTCGTCGAGATCGACCGCCCGCGCCTCGACCATCGCTTCGATGTCCACCCAGTCGCGTGGACGGTCGAAGATCGCCTTGAACACCGCCAGTCCCGTGCAGCTGAGCACCGGGATCGTGCGCTCGCCAAAGGACACGTGGCGGATGTTCCTCTGCACGTCGTCGTGGAACGGCAGCACGCTGAAGAACAGGTCGACAGGGGTCTGCTCCCAACGCACCCTCACCTGTCCGTCGCGTTCCGCCCGTTCGAGATCGCTGCCTGTCGCGACGATCTGTCTGGGCAGCACCGCAAAGACGTCCCGCGCGCGGCTCGGCGAAACGAAGACGTTGACGTCGACGTCCTGCGTGGCCCTTGCTTCGAGGGTGCAATACCCGAGCGCTATCGCTCCCCCGATCGCGTGCGGGAATCCGGCCCCGTCGAGCGCGTCGTGCACCGCGAGCATCCGGTCGGCGAGCCCGCTCACGCGGCGAGCCGAATCAGCGGCGGATAGGCGAGCTCACCGCGCCGCCGCGACGGCATCCGGTCGGCGAGCCCGATCACGCCGCGAGCCGAATCAGCGGCGGATAGGCGAGCTCACCGCGCCGCCGCGACGGCATCCGGTCGGCGAGCCCGATCACATCGATCAGGACCCTGCCGGCCCGCTCCAGGGCTGCCTCATCGGACAGCCGCGAGAGCCGCAGCTCCATGCCCGCCGCCCTGGCGATGCGGGCCAGGGCCGCCACCGAGGGCTGACGGCGTCCGTGCTCGTACGCGCTCAGGACCGATCGCTGCACGCCGCAGCGACGCGCCAGCTCGGCCTGGCTCAGTCCGGCGGCGCGCCGGATCTCGGCGAGCAGCTCGCCGGCGACGCGCTCATTGTTCACGAACATGCCACAAGAGTAGCATATCCGCCAACACTTGCGCGTAGACGTTAGCGCATACGCTACTTCAGCCGAGCGCGACCATGCGGTCGATCGGCACTCGCGCACGCACGGCGACGTCCGCGGGCACACGCACCTCGAACTGCATGTCGCGCAGCGCGTCGCGCAGCTTCGGCAGCGTGATCATCTTCATGTACACGCACGACGCCTCCGCGTTCGCCGGGATGAACTCGACGTCCGGCGCGGCCATCCGCAGCGGATACAGCATGCCCGTCTCGGTCGCCACGATCGCCTGGCGGCGGCGCGGCGAGGCCTGTCCGTTCGTCGCGCCGCCAACCGACGCCGGCCGCTCGGACCCGCGCCCGGCGCCCTCCTCGAGCTCCTCGGCGGCCTCGCGCTCCCCCTTCGGGGACGATGCGGCCTGCTCGGCGTACCTGAGCATGCCGCCCGTCGAGAGCATGTGCACGCCCTGCGCCGAGACGTCGCCCGCGGCGACGTACTCCATGATGCTCGTCGTGCACCCGCACTCGGGGTGGATCAGAAAGTCTGCGTCCGGGTGCGCCGCGCGCGTCGCCGCGATGTCGTCCGGGCGGATGCCCGCGTGCACGTGGCACTCGCCGTCCCACACGTGCATGCGCTCGCCTGTCATCTTCTCGACGTACGCGCCCAGCCACATGTCCGGGCCGAACAGGATCTCGGTCCCGGGGCCGCGCGTGTCGTAGATGTGGCGCACTACGTCCACCGCGTTCGCCGAGGTGCAGCAGTAGTCGGTCAGCGCCTTGACCTCTGCGGTCGTGTTCACGTACATCACAACGACGCCCCGCGGGTATCTCGCGCGCCACTCGGCCAGCTGCTCGGCGTCGATCGACGCCGCCAGCGAGCAGCCGGCGTCCAGGTCGGGGATCAGCACGGTCTTCTCCGGGCACAGGATCGAGGCGGTCTCGGCCATGAAGTGCACGCCGCAGAACGCGATCACCGCCGCGTCCGTCGCCGCCGCCCTGCGCGAGAGGCCCAGCGAGTCGCCCACGTAGTCGGCCACGTCCTGGATCTCCGGCACCTGGTAGTTGTGCGCCAGGATCACCGCGCCCCGCTCGCCCGCCAGCGCGCGCACCTCGTCCTTCAGCTCGGCGATCTCTCGCCCGGAAAGCGCGGGCGCGGGCGCCTGCGCGGGGACCATCGGCAGGGCGGGGGCCGACGGGGCGGGCGCCGCCGCCGGCGAGGACGAAGTTGGGCCCGCCGGCGGCAGCGCGGGGGCCGACGGCGCGGGCGCCGCCGGCGAGGACGAAGTTGGGGCTGTCGGCGGCAGCGTAGGGGCCATCGGGAGGTTCATGGCTGTGCCTCCATCAGCAGCGAGAGGTCGAGGGCGGGCGCGGAGTGCGTCAGCGCGCCCATCGAGATCCATTCTATCCCCGTCTGCGCCAGCGAGCCAAGCGTCGCGAGCGTCACGCCGCCGCTGGCCTCGAGCTCCGCCCGGCCGGCCACCTGGGCGATCGCCGCGCGCAGCTGCGACTCGTCCATGTTGTCCAGCAGCAGGCGCGGCGCGCCGGCCGCCAGCGCCTGCTCGATCTCCTCGCCGCTTCGCACCTCCACCTCCAGCGTGCCGGCCAGCTCGGGCGCGTGCGCTCTCGCGCGCGCGATCGCCTGCGCGATCCCGCCCGCGGCCGCGATGTGGTTCTCCTTGATCAGGATCGCGTCGTACAGGCCCGCGCGGTGGTTGCACGCCCCGCCCGCCGCCACCGCCGCCTTCTCCAGCGCGCGCAGGCCCGGCGTGGTCTTGCGCGTGTCCAGCACGCGCGCCCGCGTGCCGTGCACCTCGCGTGTCGCCAGCGCCGCCTGCGTGGCCACGCCCGACAGGTGCGCCAGGAAGTTCAGCGCCGTGCGCTCCGCGCTCAAGAGCGCCCGCGCCCGGCCCTCGATCGACAGCACCGGGCCACCCTCCTCGCGCCACGCCCCCTCCGCCACCAGCCGCTCGAACCGCGCATCCGGATCGAGCTGCTCGAACGTCGCCTCCGCCGCGTCCATGCCGAAGATCACCCCCGGCGCCTTCTGCGTGATCAGCGCACGCGCACGCGCGCGCTCGGGCACAGTCGCCTCGCTCGTCACATCCCCCGCGCCGATGTCCTCCGCGAGCGCCGCGCGCACGAGCTCGGCGGTGTCCGCGTGCCCACTGGTCCTCACAGCGCATCAGCATAGGATCCGCGGTGATGGACGCCCGCCCCGCCGCCGACTCGCGCGTCACGCTCTCCCACTGGATGGGACCGCTCGACGCCAACGGCGCCGGCTTCGTCCACGGCGGCACCGTCATGAAGCTCTGCGACGAGGCCGCCGGGCTCGCAGCCGTCAAGCACTCGCGCCGGCGCGTCGTCACCGCCAGCATGGATCGCATGACCTTCAGGGTCCCCATCCACGTCGGCGAGCTCGTCAGCTTCCAGGCCAGCGTCAACGCCGCATGGCACACCTCGATGGAGGTCGGGGTGCGCGTCGACACCGAGGATCCCCGCACCGGCGAGCGCCGGCACAGCAACAGCGCCTACCTCACGATGGTCGCCGTCGACGAGCAGGGCAACCCGGTGGCCGTGCCGCCGTTGCTCGCCGGCAGCGACGAGGAGCGCCGCCGCGAGAGCGAGGCCCAGCTGCGCCGGCGCAACCGCCTGGCCGAGCGCGAGCAGATCGAGGCTAGCCGCTAGCCGTGAGACGCCGCGTTGGAGAGCAGGTACGCACGCACGAATCCATCCAGATCTCCATCCAGCACGCGCTGCACGTCGCCCAGCTCGTGGCCGGTGCGCGCGTCCTTCACGAGCGTGTACGGGTGCAGCACGTACGAGCGGATCTGCGAGCCGAAGTTCACGTCCTGCGCCTCCCCCTTCTCGCGCGCGATCTCCTCTTGGCGTTCGCGCTCGGAGCGCTCCAACAGCTTCGCGCGCAGCATAGCCATCGCCGTCGCGCGGTTGGATGACTGCGAGCGCTCGTTCTGGCACTGCACCACGATCCCCGTCGGGCGGTGCGTGATGCGCACCGCCGAGTCCGTCTTGTTGACGTGCTGGCCGCCCGCGCCCGACGCCCGGTAGGTGTCCACCTGCACGTCGTCCTCGTTGATCTCGACCGCGCCCGTGTCCGCCACCACCGGCGCCACCTCCACGCCCGCGAAGCTCGTGTGGCGGCGGTGCGCGGAGTCAAACGGAGACAGGCGCACCAGCCGGTGCACGCCGCGCTCCGCGCCGAACAGGCCGTAGGCGTTCTCGCCCGACACCCTGAAAGTCGCCGACTTGATCCCCGCTTCCTCGCCCGCGCTCGCCTCCAGCAGCTCCACCTCGAAGCCCCGGCGCTCCGCCCAGCGCATCAGCATCCGCAGCACCATCTCCGCCCAGTCCTGCGCATCGGTCCCGCCCGCGCCCGCATTCACGCTCACCAGCGCGTCGCCCGAATCGTACGGACCCGAGAACAGCCGCTGCTCCTCCAGGGTCGCCAGGCGCGCCTCGACCGATGCGATCTGCTCGTCGACCTCCGCCTGCAGCGACTCGTCCTCCGCGGCCATCTCCGCCAGGCCGTCCAGGTCCTCGACGTCGGCCCGCAGCTTCGTGAAGCCCTCCAGGCGCCTGGACGCGCGCGCCTGCTCCGCGGACACCGACGCCGCTCGCTCGGAGTCCTCCCAGAAGCCCTCCGCGCCCATCTCGCCCTCGAGCGCCGCCACGCGCTCGGCTAGCCCGGCAGGGTCAAAGATAGTCCGCGAGCAGCTTCATCTGCTCGCGGATCGCAGCCAGGCGCTGCGGCGTGGACTCGCTTGGGGCGGTCGTCGCCATACGCCCACGCTACCAGCGGAGGGGGCGCGAGGCCCGGCCGTGCCCGCTCCCGGGCAAAGGCGTGTCCGGGGTGTGACCGCGCGGTGTCCACTGTGTGGCTGCGCCGGTGTGAGTGCTCTCTTGCAAACTCTGTATAACTATGGTAGAAGCGTCGCTGCGGCACCGGCCGGCTAGGCCCCGTGGCACTTCTTGAACTTCTTGCCGCTGCCGCACCAGCACGGCTCGTTGCGTCCCACCTGGTGCTCGTCGTCGAGCACGCGCTGCTCGACCACCGGCAGCGCTTCCGCGTCGCCGTCTTCGCCGAACGCCGCCTGTGCCGAGCCGCTGTTCAGGCCGGCGTTCGCGGCCGCCGCCGCGAGCGCGCCCGCGCCCGCGGCGCTGTGTCCCCCGGAGTAGGACACGCGACCCGCGCGCGTCGAGCTGCCCGCGGCCGCGAACGATGGCGCCTGGCCGCCCTCCGCGCCGTTCGCTCCTTCGACGTTGACCTGCACGTTGAAGATCATGCGCGCGTAGTCCGACCACACCGTGTTCATCAGGTCTCCGAACAGCGTGAACGCCTCGTTCTTGTACGCCACCAACGGGTCGAGCTGGGCGATCCCGCGCAGGCCGATGCCTTCGCGCAGATATTCCATGTCGAACAGGTGCTCGCGCCAGCGTTCGTCGATGATCTGCAGCAGCAGGAAGCGCTCGAGCGCGCCCATCAGCTCCTCGCCCAGCGCCTGTTCGCGGGCCTCGTAGCGCTCCATCGCCGCATCGACGATCCGATCGGTCAGCGACTCGCGGTCGATTCGCTCGCGGTCGATCTCCTCGCCGGCGAGCTCGAGCGGCAGGAACTGGCCGAGCGCGGTGAACATCCCGTCCATGTCCCAGTCCTCGATGAAGTCGCCCGGCGTGTACTGGTCGATCGTGCGCTCGATCACCTTCGCGACTTCGCGGCGCGCCTCCTCGCCGATGCTGCGCCCCTCGAGCACCTCGTCGCGGTAAGCGTAGATCACGCGCCGCTGCTCGTTCATCACGTCGTCGTATTCGAGCACCCGCTTGCGGATCAGGAAGTTCTGTTCCTCGACCTTCTGCTGGGCTTTTTCGATCTGCTTGGAGAGCATCCCGGCCTCGATCGGTTCCTCGTTGCCGTCCTCGTCCACGCCGCCGAGTTTGTCGAGGATCCGATAGATCCGATCGCCGGCGAACAGGCGCACGAGATCGTCCTCCGCGGACAGGAAGAAGCGCGACTCGCCCGGGTCGCCCTGGCGCCCGGAGCGGCCGCGCAGCTGGTTGTCGATGCGTCGTGACTCGTGGCGCTCGGTGCCGCAGATGAATAGGCCGCCCGCGGCCACCACGCGCTCGCGGCTTTCTTGCACTTCGCGCTCGAGCGCCGGCAGCACGGCGGCCAGGCGCCGGGCGTAGGAGTCCTCGTCCTCGCTCTCCTCCACGCCCTCGCGCGCGAGCTGCTGGCGCGCGAGGTGCTCGGGGTTGCCGCCCAGCTTGATGTCCACGCCGCGGCCCGCCATGTTCGTCGCGATCGTCACAGCTCCCGGCTGGCCGGCCTCGGCGACGATGTCGGCCTCGCGCGCCGCGTGCTCGGGCTTGGCGTTCAGGACGGTGTGCTTGACCCCGTGCTTGGTCAGCTGCTCGGAGAGCAGCTCGGAGACCTCCACGGAGATCGTGCCCACGAGCACCGGCTGGCCGTTCTCGTGGCGCGCGACGATCTCTTTGGTCACCGCGTTCCACTTGCCCGACTTGGTCTTGTAAACCTGATCGTTGCGATCGTCGCGGACCATCGGCATGTTCGTCGGGATCTGCACGACCGGCAGCTTGTAGATCTTCATGAACTCGGTTGCCTCGGTCAGCGCCGTGCCGGTCATGCCCGACAGCTTCTCGTACAGGCGGAAGAAGTTCTGGTAGGTGATCGTCGCCAGCGTCTGGTTCTCCTCCTGGATCGGCACGCGCTCCTTGGCCTCGACCGCCTGGTGCAGGCCCTCCGACCAGCGCCTGCCGTCGAGGATGCGCCCGGTGAACTCGTCGATGATCTTGACCTCGCCGTCGATCACCGCGTAGTCGACGTCGCGCTTGAACAGCGCCTCCGCGCGCAGCGCCTGGATCAGGTGGTTGATCAGGTGGCCGTTCTCGGCGCGGTACAGGTGGTCGATCCCCAGGAAGCGCTCGGCCTTCGCGACGCCCTGCTCGGTGATCGCGACCGTCTTCTGCTTCTCGTCGATCTCGTAGTCGAAGTCCGCCAGGAAGCCCTTCTTGGTGCGCGGGTCCATCCCTTCGGGGGTCTTCCCGAGCTTCAGCTGCGGCGCCAGGCGCGCGAACTTCACGTACAGGTCGGCCGCCTGTTCGGGCGCCCCGGAGATGATCAGCGGCGTGCGCGCCTCGTCGATCAGGATGTTGTCGACCTCGTCGACGACCGCGAAGTAATGCCCGCGCTGGACCTTTTCGGCGATGTCCTTGGCCATGTTGTCGCGCAGGTAGTCGAAGCCGAACTCGGAGTTCGTCCCGTACACCACATCGCTCGCGTACGCGCGCTGCTTGTCCTCGTAGGACTGCTGGTTCTGGAGCACCCCGACGGTCACGCCCAACGCGTCGTAAATCGGGCTCATCCATTCCGCGTCGCGCCTGGCCAGGTAGTCGTTGACCGTCACCACGTGCACGCCCCTGCGTTCGCGCGGCGCGCCCGGCTCGGCGGGCTCGCCCTCGCGCACCGCCAACGAGTTCAGCACGACCGCGAGCGTCGCCGTCAGCGTCTTGCCCTCGCCGGTCTTCATCTCCGCGATCTGGCCCTCGTGCAGCGCCATCCCGCCGATCAGCTGCACGTCGAAATGGCGCATGCCCATCGTGCGCCTGCCCGTCTCGCGCACGATCCCGAAGCACTCGGGCAGCAGCGCGTCGAGCGGCTCGCCGTCGCTCGCGCGCTGGCGCAGCTCGTCCATCCGCTCGCGCAGCTCCGCGTCGCTGTCGTGCTCGAGCTCGGGCTCGAACGCGCCGATCAGCGCCACGCGCTTCTGGTATTCCTTGAACTTCTTCGCCTCGCCGACGTTCAGTGCGCGATCGAGCAGGGACGGCATTGGGCAAGGATAGCCCGCCGCCCTAAACCTCAGGTCATACCCGAAGGCAGCGTCGCTCCCTGCGAAATCGCGGCGGCCATCCGCGCGGCGGCGGCGTGGCCCTCGCGCCGCCCGCGCAGTTTGTCGCGGTGGCGCTTGACCTGCCTGGCGAGCTCGTCGACGACAAGGTTCAGCGAGTGCAGCATCTCCGGAGAGCAATCGCGTGCGCGCAGCGTCACGCCCTTCAGATACAGCGTGCACTCCGCGACCTGGCTGTCGGCCACCCGCGGGTTGCGCTCGCTGAAGATCTCTATCTCCAGGCGGGCCAGATCGGAGACCTGCCGCGCGACCTTGCGCAGACGGCGCTCCGCGTGCGTGCGCAGCTCGTCGGTGACCGGGACGTTGCGACCCTTGATGTCGATCTGCATCGTAGGCTCCTTGGTCGGCCTTTTGTCTATGTCCGACGATGCTACGCCTGGTCACGGCGGATGTAAACGACCCCTCGACAAAGATTGCGCCCGCAAACTGCGACAATTGGCCAAGCCGTCGATGCACTCTGCCGTCAGCTGTGCTACGATGACTCTTGTCATAGTCTCACTTTCCGTGAAGGGGCTCGCTTCGGCGGGCCCTTTCGCGTAGTGCGCCCGCTTCACGGGCGCGGGCCGCGGGTGGGGCGCGAGTCGCGGCGGGCGGCGCGTCAGTCTAGGGCGTCGTAGCCCCACAGCGACACGAGGTCCCGGCCCAGGTATTCGCTCACCGCGACCACCTCTGGCTTGAACCGGCGCCGCAACCCGGCCATGAACTCCTCGTCCGGCGGCGGCGGCTTGCTCTCGACCAGGGTGCGCATCACCGCTTGCACCGCCTTCGCGCGTACCGGCTCGGGCGTGAGCCTCTCGATCGACGCCCGCACGCGACGTGACACCGGGCCGCTGCCCGCGAACGCCGTCTTCAACCGCTGCTCGACGCGAGGACGCACCAGCACGGTCGGATTCGCTTCGCGCATGTCGACTTCGAACTCGTCGTCGACCTCGAGGAAACGCAAGATCTCGCGGACCGTAGCTCGGTTATCGCGCCGAAAGTCCTCGTAGATGAGGACGAGCACCTGCTCGCGCGGGAACGCCGCGTGGAAGCGGCGCAGCTGCTCCACGTAGCGCACACGCTCGGAGTACAAGAGTCTCTGGGGCCGCACGCAGTTGCGCGGAAGGTGCCTGCCTTCTCGCCTGGCCGGTTCCAATTCGATCGCCTTGCGAAAGCTGGTCACGGTCTCCCCGTGCGTTTGCAGGTGCTGCAGGTGCAGCGAGCGAAGGTAGCTCGTCGGCTCCCGCAGGAGGGCGATGATGCGCGCCCGCGGCTGCATCTGCGCGATCTCATCCGCCGCGACGTTCGACATGAGATAGAGCGCCGTCGCCTCGCCCATGCGCTGATCCGGCAGCGCGTCCTCGAACAGCGCCAGATACTCCTCGCGCGTCGCCGGCAGCGGGGTCGATGCTCGGGCCTGCTTGAGCGTGCGCCCGTCCGTCGGCGTGATCAGGTCGCTCGCGAAGAAGCGCGGCTCCTTGAGCTCCGGCATGTAGATCTGCGGGTGGCTCCTGAGCATCTGGTGCAGGGCCGTGGTGCCGCACTTGTGGTGACCGACGATGAAGAAGTCCGGCACTCGGCCGTTCCCCGGCGGAGCGCCGCCCGCCGGCGACGCGACAGACTCCTTCGCGGCGACGCCCGTCGGCCCCGCCTCGTCATGCGTGGATGGCCCGCTGTTCGCCGTCATGTCACCCAATCGCGCCGGTTTCGCGGCCGAGACAGCAGTGTACGCCAGCGCGCGTGAACACCGAAGCCGTCAGCCGCGTCGGCGCAGACTCTGCAGGATGCCGCCGTGGCCGGCGATCGCGCCGATCAGGATCGACGCGGCCGGTACGTCGGTGCCCGGGAAGACGATGCTCTCGCGCAGCTGCGCGTGCGCTCCCACGCGTGCGCCGTCGCCCAGCACGATCGGTCCCATCAGCCGCACCCCCTCCGCGATCTGAACATCCCGCCCGATCCACGCCGGCCCATCCACCTCGGTGTCCCCGAGCAGCGGGCGCGCGCTCTCGGCGTAGCCGTCGGCGTCGGCGACGAGCACTCCCGGCCTGACCTCGAGACCCTCGATCCGCAACCGCAGCTCCCCGCGCAGCGCGTCGAAGGTCCCCTGCCTGAGCTCGCCGAGCGACCCTACGTCGTTCCAGTACTCGCGCACCTCGTGGATGTGGAACGGGACGTCGTTCTCGAGCAGCACCGGGAACACGTCCTGCGCCCAGTCGACGAACGGGCGCGCCGGGAAGTAGTCGAAGATCTGCGGCTCGAACATGTAGATCCCGCAGTTGCCCAAGTCCGACAGCGCCTCCTCGGGCGCGGGCTTCTCCTGGAAGCCGGTGACGCGCCCCTCGCGGTCGTGCAGCACGACGCCGTACTCGCGCGTGTCGTGCACCTGCTTGACGGCCAGGGTCGCCACGCCGCCGCTTTCGCGGTGCCTGGCCGCGAAAGCCGTCAGGTCGATGTCCGTCAGAGCGTCGCCGGAGATCACCAGGAATGAGTCCTCGCCGAGGAAGTCCGCGCACCCGCGCACGCCGCCCGCGGTCCCGAGCAGCTCCGGCTCGAAGCGGTAGCACAGGCGCGCGCCGAAGTACTCGCGGATCGAGTCCGGGAAGTAGTGCAGGTTGGCGATCACCTGCTCGAAGCCGTGACGATCGAGCAGGTCCACGATGTGCGCCATCACCGGGCGGTCGAGCACCGGCACCATCGGCTTGGTGATCTCGTAGGTCAGCGGACGCAGCCTGGTGCCCAGGCCCGCGGCGAGGACCATCGCTCTCATCCGGCTAGTAGCGGTAGTGATCCGGCTTGTACGGCCCCTCGACGGGCACGCCGATGTAGGCGGCCTGCTCGTCGGTCAGCCTGGTGAGCTTCACGCCGAGTGCGTCGAGGTGCAGGCGCGCGACCTTCTCGTCCAGGTGCTTGGGCAGGACGTACACGCGCTTCTCGTACTCGTCGTTCTTCGTGAACAGCTCGATCTGGGCGATCGTCTGGTTGGAGAACGAGTTGCTCATCACGAAGCTCGGGTGCCCGGTCGCGTTGCCGAGGTTCAGCAGGCGTCCCTCGGAGAGCAGCAGGATCGCGTGTCCGTCCGGGAACACCCACTTGTCGACCTGCGGCTTGATGTTCACGCGTTCGATGCCCGGGATCGCCGCCAGGCCCGCGACGTCGATCTCGTTGTCGAAGTGGCCGATGTTGCCGACGATCGCCTGGTGCTTCATGCGCGCCATGTCCTGCGCGCGGATGATGTCCTTGTCGCCGGTGCACGTCACGAACACATCAGCGGTCTCGAGCACGTCCTCGAGCGTCTTCACGTCGTAGCCCTGCATCGCCGCCTGCAGCGCGCAGATCGGGTCGATCTCCGTGATCACCACCCGGGCGCCCTGGCCGCGCAGCGATTCCGCGCAGCCCTTGCCCACGTCGCCGAAGCCGCACACGACCGCCACCTTGCCGCCGATCATCACGTCGGTGGCGCGGTTGATGCCGTCGATCAGCGAGTGGCGGCAGCCGTACAGGTTGTCGAACTTGGACTTCGTCACGGAGTCGTTGACGTTGATCGCCGGGAACAGCAGCTCGCCGGTCTCGACCATCTGATAGAGCCGGTGCACGCCCGTGGTCGTCTCCTCGGTGACGCCTTTGACGCCCTCGCCGATCCGCGTCCAGCGCTGGGGGTCGTCGGCGAGCGAGCGCGTCAGCAGCGACAGGATCACGCCGAGCTCCTCCGATTCGGACCTACCGGGCCCGCCCGCCCTGGGCACGGCGCCCGCCCGCTCGTACTGCGTGCCCTTGTGCACGAGCAGCGTCGCGTCGCCGCCGTCGTCGAGGATCATGTTTGGCCCGCCGGTATCGCCGTCCGGCCAGCGCAGCGCCTGTTCGGTGCACCACCAGTACTCCTCGAGCGTCTCGCCCTTCCACGCGTACACGGGCACTCCCTTGGGCTCCTCGAGCGTTCCCCGCGGCCCGACCGCGACCGCCGCGGCCGCGTGATCCTGGGTGGAGAAGATATTGCAGCTGCACCAGCGAACCTGTGCGCCGAGCGCCGTCAGCGTCTCGATCAGCACGGCCGTCTGCACGGTCATGTGCAGCGAGCCGGTTATCCGTGCGCCGTTCAGCGGCTGCTCCTCCGCGTACTCCCGCCGGATCGACATCAGGCCCGGCATCTCGTGCTCGGCGAGCGTGATCTCCTTGCGGCCGAACTCCGCCAGCGAGAGGTCGGCGACCTTGAAGTCCGCGGCGGTCTTCGTGGCGGTCGGGGTCATTGCTGACATGACGAATCCTCCTGTCCGGTCACGTGAGCGCCCTTGCTGCACAGAGAACGGGCCGAGCGTGGCGGTTCAGCCCGTCGCAGCGCTCCTCGGCCGCCCCGGAAGGTAGCACACGGCCCGCGCCGGTCCTGCGCCCGGACACCCCGCGCGGTCCAGCTAGCGCTCCGCGAGCGCGGCCTTCAGCTCGTCGATCAACCTCACCGGGCCGGGGTCAACCCCGCGCAGCGTAGCCAGGTAGATCGAGACCAGGTCGCCGAGCAGCACGAGCGAGATCACGCGCTCGATCGTGGTCTGCCCGCGGGTCTCGATCCGGAAGCTCGCGACCGCCGCGTCGGCTATCAGCTGCTGAGTCAGCTGCATCCGCTCCTTCACGCGCGGGTGCGCGTCGGAGTCGTCGAGGAACACCGCCGTGAAGCGTCCCACCTCGCGCGCGCCCTCCCAGCCCGAGATCTCGTTGTGGTCGAGCTCCGGCAGTTCGTGCCAGAAGCACGGCTGCTTGGCGTTCTCGTTGACCTGGGTCTTCCAGCGGTAGGCCACCGGCGCGGTCAGGCCCGCCCCCGCGACGACCGGGATCGTGCCGTGCAGCCCGCGTGCGAGCTCCTTGGCGAGCGAGTCCTCGGGCGCGTCCGGGCCCCACTCGGCGACCAGCTGCTCGGTGTGCGACGCCGCCACGTCGATCTCCGAAGTCAGGCGCGGGCCCGCGCCGCACAGGGCCGCGACCTCGAGCGCCGCGACGGTCATGTACGCGACCGCGGCGCGCGGCTGAAAGCCGCCGGGGAGGGGGATCACGGGCACGCCGTCAGCGCGCGCCATCTCCGCGAGCCGCCCGCCGGTGGTCACGACCGTGCGCTTGGCGCCGAGCGCCCCTGCGGACTCGTAGCACGCGAGCGTCTCCTCGGTCTCGCCGGAGTAGCTGGCGCACAGCACCATGGTCTCGGGCGTCGTCCATGTCGGCAGCCCGTACGCGCGGGTGACGAAGATCGGACGCGACGCGTGATCGCCGAGCGCCGCGCGCGCGAGCGCCCCGCCGATCGCCGAGCCGCCCATGCCCGCCACGACCAGCCCCGCAGGCGTGTCCCAGTCCTGCATGATCGCCGACTCGACCCGCCACAGCGCGTCGCGCAGGTGCTCGGGCAGCGCCAGCACGTCGCCCAGCTGGCCGGACGCGTCGACACGTGCGATGCTCTCCCGCGAGAGCTCCTCGGCGGGCGGGGCGGCGGTCGCGCCGGCGTCGCTCATGTGCTGCTCGCCTCCTGTCGTGCTGGGGGACTCGTGGCCATGGACTGGGATTCTCTCGTTTCTGCCGGCGGCTGGCCCACGCGGCCTAGAACTCGATCGCGCCGTCGGGCAACTCGACACCCGGGAAGATACGCGCCCCGCGGGTGATCACGTTGCGCGCCCCCACGCGCACGCCCTCGCCGAGCACCGCGCCGCCGCTGATCACGCTGTTCGCGCCGACCAGGCAGCCGGCGGCGAGGATGCAGTCGCGCAGCTCGCACCCCTCGCCGATGTGCGTCCCCTCGAGCACGACCGCGCGCTCGACCGTCGAGCCGGCGCCCACGTGCACATCCTGCGCGAGCACCGCCAGCGAGCCCACGTGCGCCCCGTCCGCCACGCGCACTCCGCGCTCGAGCACCGCCGGCGGCACCACCCGCCCGAGCGCCTGCGCGCCCTCGTCGATCGCCAGCCAATCGCTCCCCAGCCGCTCGAGCACGGAAGTCTGAACATTGCCCTCGATGATGTCGAAGGTCCCCTGCAGGTAGCGCGCGGGCGTGCCGATGTCCAGCCAATAGCTCTCGGACGCGAAGCCGTACAGGCCGTCATCGACCAGCAGCGGCCACACCTCGCGCTCGATCGACACGTTCCGATCCGGCGGCACCAGCTCGAGGATGTCGCGTTGCAGCATGTACGCTCCGGCGCTTATCAGGTTGCTCTCGACGCCATCCGCGTCGGGCTTCTCGATGAAGTCCAGCACAGCGCCGTCCTCGCGCAGGACCACCAACCCATACGCGCTCGGATCGGCGACCGCAACGAGCGCGAGCGTCGCGCGCGCGCCGCTCGCCTCGTGCTGGGCGATCTGGGCGCTCAGGTCGATGTCCGTGAGCACGTCGCCGTTGAGCACCAGGAAGCGTTCGTCGAGGATCGGCTCGGCGAGCTTCAGCGCGCCGGCCGTGCCGCGCGGGTCGGGCTCCTCGACGAAGCGCAGGCGAATGCCCATCCCCGAGCCGTCGCCGAGCACGTCGCGCACGCCGTCCGCGAGAAAGCCGCACGACATGATCACGTCGTCCACGCCGTGGCGCGCGAGCCACTCGAGCATGAACGCGATGAACGGCCGGTCCACGAGCCGTATCACCGGCTTTGGCACGGTCGCGGTAAGCGGGCGCAGACGGGTGCCCTGCCCACCGACCAGGATCACCGCCTGGATGTCTTCACCGCCTCCCCCGTCGCCACGCCACGCTCGCGATCGGCGCGCGAGCGATCATCGCTGAGCTCACCGCCTGCCGATCCCCTCGTAGGTCAGTCCCGCGGCGCGGATCGCGTGCGTGTCCAGCGCGTTGCGCCCGTCGACCACCAGCGTGCCCTGCATCGCCTGCGCGACCTCTTTCCAGTCGAGCGCCACGAGCTCGCTCCACTCGGTCACGAGCACGACCGCGTCGGCGCCCGCGATCGCCTCCAGCGGCGAGCCCGCGAACGTGACCCCGCTGACGAGCTTGCGCGCCTGCGCCTCGGCCACCGGGTCGTATGCGGTCACGCGCGCGCCGTCCGCTTGCAGGCGCGCCGAGAGCACCAGCGAGGAGGCCTCGCGCATGTCGTCCGTGTTCGGCTTGAACGCCAGGCCAAGCAGCGTCACGCGCTTGCCGACCAGGCCGCCCAGGTGCTTTTGCAGCTTGCTGATCACACGGCGCTTCTGCAGTTCGTTGACCTCGATCACCGCCGTCAGCAGCTGGAAGTGGTAGCCCGAGTTGCCGGCGAGCTGCTTGAGCGCGTCGACGTCCTTGGGGAAGCAACTGCCGCCGAAGCCAATGCCGGCCTGCAGGAACTTCGGCCCTATGCGCTCGTCGAGGCCCATCCCGCGCGCGACCTCGACGACGTCGGCGCCGGTCTCCTCGCAGACGTTGGCGATCTCGTTGATGAACGAGATCTTGGTCGCGAGGAACGCGTTGGAGGCCAGCTTGACCATCTCGGCGCTGGCGACGTCGGTGCGCACGAGCGGCGCGTCCAGCGGCGCGTACAGCTCGACCACGGCGTCGCCCGCCCAATCCCCGCTGTCGCCGACGACCACCCGATCGGGGTGCAGGAAGTCGGCGACGGCCGAGCCCTCCTTCAGGAACTCCGGGCAGGAGACATACGCGAGGCTCTGCTTGCCCTGATCGCCGAAGATCCGCCGCAGCGCCGCGCCGGTGCCGCACGGCACCGTCGACTTCATCACCAGCGCATGGTCCTTGGAGGCAGGGATCGCGTCGGCGACCGCGTGCACCGCCGAGAGGTCGGCATCGCCCGAATACGTCGGCGGGGTGCCGACCGCGACGAACAGCAGCCGCGCGTGCTCGAGCGCGTCGGCGATCTTGGTCGAGAAATGCATGCGCTCGGCGTTGCGCGCGAGCAGCTGCTCCAGGCCCGGCTCGTAGATCGGCACCCGCCCCGTGCGCAGCTGCTCCACCTTGCCGGCGTCGATGTCCACGCACCACACATCGCTGCCGAGCTCGGCGAAGCCCGCGGCGGTCACCAGGCCGACATAGCCGGTGCCGATCACTGCGATTGGCTCGCGCGCGCCCATGAGGCGGGGTAGGCTAGCTGCTGAGCGCGACGATCGTGACTCTCGCGCGCGACGTCGAGCTACTGCGCAACCTTCAGGAACGCCTCGTAGCGCTTGGCGTCGCGCAGCGCCCGCGCGCGCTCCTCGCTGTCGGGCTCGGCGCGCTCCGCGCTCGCTCGCGCTTCCGAGAGCTTGCTCTCGAACAGCCCGCGATCCACCCCCTCCGGAGGGATCGCCTCCTCGACGAGCACCAGCGCGCGGTTGTCCGCGACCTGCAGGTAGCCCTCGGCCTGCGCGAAGCGCACGATCTCGCCTTCCGAGCGGTACAGGCGCAGCTCGGTCGGCTCCAGGCGCGCGAGCAGCGGCTCGTGGTTCGCGAGAATGCCGATCGAGCCGACGGTCGTGAACGTCGAAAGCATCTCCACCTCGTCCGAGAACACCTCGCCCTCGGGCGTCAGGACTTCCACCGGAAACTTTTGGTGCGCCATCGTTATACAGACTTTTTGTTAGGAGTGATGCCCGCGCCTGCTCGAGCCGCGCCTGCTCCGGAGCCGCGCCTGCTCCGAAGCCGCGCCCGCTCGAGCCGCGCCCGCTCGAGCCGCGCCCGCTCGAGCCGCGCCCGCTCGAGCCGCGCCGGCGCCAGCCGGGCGGCGGACAGCCGGCCTCATTTCTTCGCCGCCTCCACGACCTCGTCGATGGTGCCCTTCAGGAAGAACGCGCTCTCGGGGACCTCGTCGTGCTTGCCTTCGATGATCTCCTGAAAGCCCCTGATCGTCTCGTCGATTTTCACGTACGCGCCTGGCGTGCCCGTGAACTGCTCGGCGACGAAGAACGGCTGCGAGAGGAAGCGCTCGATCTTGCGCGCGCGCTGCACCGTCAGCTTGTCCTCGTCGGAGAGCTCGTCGATCCCGAGGATCGCGATGATGTCCTGGAGCTCCTTGTAGCGCTGCAGGATCTCCTTGACGCGGTTGGCGACGCGGAAGTGATCGTCGCCGAGCACGTCCGCCTTGAGGATGGTGGAGGTCGAGTCCAGCGGGTCGACCGCCGGGTAGATGCCTTTTTCGGAGATCGCGCGCGAGAGCACGGTGGTGGCGTTCAGGTGTGCGAACACCGACGCCGGCGCCGGGTCGGTGAGGTCGTCGGCCGGGACGTAGATCGCCTGCACGGAGGTGACGGAGCCCTCGCGCGTGGAGGTGATGCGCTCCTGCAGCTGGCCCATCTCGGTCTCCAGCGTCGGCTGGTAGCCGACCTGCGAGGGCATCCGCCCGAGCAGCGCCGAGACCTCGGAGCCGGCCTGCACGAAGCGGAAGATGTTGTCGATGAACAGCAGCACGTCCTGGCCCTGGTCGCGGAAGTATTCGGCCATCGTCAGGCCGGACAGCGCGACGCGCATGCGCGCCCCGGGCGGCTCGTTCATCTGCCCGAACACGAGCATCGTCTTGTCGAGCACGCCCGACTCCTTCATCTCCAGCCACAGGTCGTTGCCCTCGCGCGAGCGCTCGCCCACGCCGCAGAACGCCGACAGCCCGCCGTGCTCCTTGGCGAGGTTGTGGATCAGCTCCTGGATCAGGACGGTCTTGCCGACGCCCGCGCCGCCGAACAGGCCGGTCTTGCCGCCCTTGGCGTACGGCGCCAGCAGGTCGATGACCTTGATCCCCGTCTCGAACATCTCCGTCGTCGGCGTCAGGTCCTCGACCCGGGGGGCCTCCTGGTGGATGCCGCGCCGCTCGATCCCCTCGGGCATGTCCTCGCCGAGGTCGATCGGGTCGCCCAGCAGGTTGAAGATGCGCCCGAGCGTCGCCTCGCCGACCGGGACCATGATCGGTGCGCCCGTGTCCACCACCTCGAGGCCGCGCGCCAGGCCGTCGGTCGTGTCCATCGCCACCGCGCGTACGCGGTCGTCGCCGAGGTGCTGCTGGACCTCGCACACCAGCAGCCGCTCCTCCGCGCCCGCGCTGATCCCGGGCGCCTCCTCCTCGCGGTTGGCGGGCGTGCGCGAGATCGTGATCGCGTGGTTGATCTCCGGCAGGCGCTCGGTGAACACGGCCTCGATCACGACGCCCTGGATCTCCTCGATGCGCCCGACGTTGCGCTCGGCCCTGCCGTTGCCGTTGGCCTCGGCGGCCGCTGGTGTCTGCTCTGTGGCGATGCTGGCCTCCATGTTCCTCGGTCTCCTGTCTATCTATTCAAGTTCGTTCGATGATGGCAGTTGCGCGCGCGCCGGCCGGTCCTACCTGAGTCCCTCTGCTCCGGCGACTACCTCCATGATCTCCTGCGTGATCTCCGCCTGGCGCGCGCGGTTCATCTCGAGCGTGTACGCGGTGATGATTTCCCCCGCGGTCTCCGAGGCGTTGCGCATGGCGGTCATCTGCGCTCCGAAGAAGCCGGCCGCCGACTCGACCAGGGCGCGGTAGATCGATATCTCGATGTAGTCGGGCACCAGGCGCCTGAGGATCTTCTCGGGGTCGGGCTCGTACTCGACGCTCGCGCGTGGGGCGCCGCTCGCGCGCGCGCCCGCCGGGCTCGGCGCCCCGGCTTCGCCCGGCTCCTCGCTGCCGTCGTGCTCGCCAGCGATCAGCTCGCCGGTCAGCGGCAGCAGCGTCTGGCGCGTGACGTTCTGGGTGAGCGGCGAGACGTAGGAGTTGAACACCATCTCGGCCCGGTCGATCCGGCCGTCGGTGTACGCCTGGATCAGGTCGTCGGCGATCGTGCGCGCGTCCGCATACGCCGGCTGGTCGGCGAACCCCGTATAGCTGCCGCTCAGCTCATGGCCGCGGAAGGACAGCGAGGAGACGCCCCGGCGTCCGGTCGCATACCACGCGCTGTGCAGGCCGTCCTGCGCAAGCTCGGACGACAGGCGCACGCCGGCGCGGATCACCTGCGAGTTGAAGCCGCCCGCGAGACCGCGGTCGCCGGTGATCAGCAAGAGCCCCGCGTTGGTCTGGGGGTCGTGCTCGCGCAGCAGCGCCAGCCGTGCGCTCTCCGCGCCCGCCGCCTGCGCCGCCTGGCGGGTCATGCGTGCGATCGCGTCCGCGTACGGGCGCAGCGCCGCGATCCGCTGCTCGGCGCGGCGCAAGCGCGCCGCGGCCACCATCTCCATCGCCCTGGTGATCTTCTGGATGTTCTTGACCGAGGCGATCTTGTTCTTGACGTCGCGCTGGGATGCCATGGGAGTGCTCCGCCGCGGCCGCTAGACCGCGGCCGCCGCCTCCTGGCCGTCGGGCGCGCGCTCCGGCGAAGGCTCGCCCCGCCCTCCGGCCGGCCCCGGCGGCGTCTCGTCCTCGAGCGGCTGGCCCTCCTCGTCGAGGTCGTAGCCGAAGTCCCGCGCGAAGCTCGCGACGGCCTCGCGCACCTGCTTCTGGACCTCCTCCGACCAGTCGCCGGCGCGGATCTTCTCGCGCAGCTCGGGGTGCTGGGAGCGCATGCGTTCGCTCAGCTCCAGCAGGAACTCGGGCACGCGCTCGACGTTCAAGCGGTCGAGGAAGCCGTTGGTGGCGGCGAAGATCTGCACGGTCTGGTCCTCGACCGCCAGCGGCGCGCGCTCGTGCTGGTTGAGCGTCGCCACCAGCCGCTCGCCGCGCGCGAGCGTGCGCTGCGTGTCGGCGTCTAGGTCCGAGCCGAACTGCGCGAACGCCTCCAGGTCGCGATACTGGGAGAGCTCGAGCTTGATCCTCCCGGCGACCTTCTTCATCGGCCCGATCTGCGCGTTGCCGCCGACGCGCGAGACCGAGATGCCGACGTTGATCGCAGGGCGCACGCCCGAGTTGAACAGTTTGGACTCCAGGAAGATCTGCCCGTCGGTGATCGAGATCACGTTCGTGGGGATGTACGCCGAGACGTCGCCGGCCTGCGTCTCGATGATCGGCAGCGCCGTCAGCGAGCCGCCGCCCAGCTCCTCGTTCAGCTTGACGGCGCGCTCGAGCAGCCGCGAGTGCAGGTAGAAGACGTCGCCCGGATAGGCCTCGCGGCCGGGCGGGCGGCGCAGCAGCAGCGACATCTGGCGGTAGGCGTACGCGTGCTTGGTCAGATCGTCGTACACGCACAGCGCATGCCTGCCGCTGTACAGGAAGTGCTCGCCCATCGCGCAGCCGGCGTACGGCGCGAGGAACTTGATCGGCGCGGCCTCGTCGGCGGCGGCGGCGACGATGATCGTGTTCTCCAGGGCGCCGTACTCCTCGAGCGTCTGCGCGAGCGCCACGACGGTCGACATGCGCTGCCCGATCGCCACGTATATGGACACCACGCCGGTGTCCTTGTTGTTGATGATCGTGTCGAGCGCGATCGCCGTCTTGCCCGTCTGGCGGTCGCCGATGATCAGCTCGCGCTGGCCGCGCCCGATCGGGATCATCGCGTCGATCGCCTTCAGGCCGGTTTGCATCGGTTCCTTGACCGGCTGGCGCTGGACCACTCCCGGAGCCTTGAACTCGGCCGGGCGCGTCTGCTCGAGCGAGATCTCGCCCTTTCCGTCGAGCGGGCGCCCGAGCGGGTCGACGATCCGCCCGAGCAGCGTCTCGCCGACGGGGATGTCCAGCAGCGAGGCGGTGCGCCGCACCGTGTCGCCCTCGGACACGCGCTCCCACTCGCCGAACAGCACCGCCCCGACGTTGTCGGACTCGAGGTTCAGCGCCAGGCCGGTGACGCCGTGGGGAAGCTCGAGCATCTCGTAGGACATGCAGTTCTCCAGGCCGTGCAGGCGCGCGATGCCGTCGGCCACCGACAGCACCGTGCCGACCTCGGTCAGCTCCGCCGTGCCGCTGTCGAGCCCCTCGATGCGGCTCTTGAGGATGCTTGTTATCTCGTCGGGGTTGATCTGCATGATGGTCTCCTGGTTCAAGGGGGGCCCGGCTCGCCGGGGGACACGCAGCCCGCGGGCCGGTCCGCCGGCTTCGCCCTAGGCTTGGGCAACTTGCCTGCGCAGCTGCTCCAGTCGGTTGCGAATAGAAGCGTCGAGGATCGAGTTGCCGACCCTCAGGATGACGCCGCCGAGGATCTCCGGGTCGACGTGCGTCGCGAGCGCGATCTTGCGCCCGGTGCGCTCGCCGATCGTCCTGCCGAGGCTCTCGGTCGTCTGCTCGTCGAGCGCGATCGCGCTCGTGATCTCCACCGGCAGCATCCTGTTCTCCTCCTCCCACAGGCGCTCGTACTCGTCGCGGATCCGGAAGATCACGGGCATGCGGTGGTTCTCGATCAACAGCTCGAGGAAGTTCACGAAAGCGGCGTCGGCGCCGTCGAGCAGCCCCCCGAGCGCCTGCTGCTTCTCCTTAGTCGAGAAGTACGGCGAGAAGAAGAACACCGCGAGCTCGCGCCGCTCGTGCAGCGCGTCGGCGAACTGGGCGAGCTGCTCGCGCAGCGCGTCGAGCTTTCCCTGCTCGCGGGCGACCTCGAACAGCGAGCGGCCGTATACCCGGGCGAGCTCCTCCATCTAGGCGTCACCCCCGCGGCGGATCCCGTCCCGCGAGCCGAGAGACTGTTCGGCGTGCGCTCTCACTGGTTGACCCCGGAGGACAAGCTGGAGAAGTCCAGTTCGTTCAGCGCCTCCTGCACCAGGCGGCGCTGGTCGGCGTCGTCGAGCGCCTTGCGCGTGACCTTCTCGGTGGCCAGGACGGTGAGGTCGGCGACCTCGCGACGGATGTCGTCGAGCGCGCGCTTGGTGGCGGCGTCGATGTCGCGCTCGGCGCGCTTGGCCGCCTCGGCGAGGATCTGCTTGCCGTGGTCGCGGGCTTCGTGCTCGTGGGACTCGGCGGTCTGGCGCGCGCGCTGGAGGATCTCCTCCGCCTGGGCCCTGGCCTCCTTCAGGCGCTCGCGGTATTCGTCGAGCACCCGATCGGCCTTCTCGTGCAGCTGTGCCGCGGCGTCGATGTCCCGGTCGATCGTCTGCGCGCGCTTGTCCAGCGCTTCGCCGATCCACGGGAACACCCACCTGCGCAGGATCAGCAGCGAGATCGCGAAGACGACGATCGTCCAGATCATGATCCCGACGTTGGGGGTGATCAGGAACGAGCCGGAGGAGGCGAGTGGGGTGCGTGAGGCGACGAGCATGGAGGTCTACAGGAAGAAGGCGATGAAGCCGCCGACGAGGCCGTAGAAGAAGCACGCCTCGGTGAGCGCGAAGCCGAGCCACTGGTCGCGTTCGACCTCCTGGCGCAGCTCCGGCTGGCGGGTCTTGGCTTGGATCGAGGCGTTGAACACGGCGCCGATGCCTGCACCGGCCCCCGCTGCCCCGCCGCCGGCGCCGACGCCGAGCGCGATCGCGCGACCGGCGTCCTGGCTCTCCTTGATGCCCGCGTCCGCCATTGGCATCAGCGAGTGGAGTGTGATCAGAAAGTGGAGAAACACTCGATAGCTCCCTTGTGTGATTGCTAGTGGGTGGAGACCGCGCTACCGAGATAGATGGCGGTCAGGATGGCGAAGATGAAGGCTTGCAGGCCGGCGATGAGCACGGCCTCGAACAGGAAGATCGCGATCCCGGCAGGCAGCAGGAACCAGGACACGACCTGAAGCCCGACGAGCACGCCCAGCTCTCCGCCCATGAACGCGATCAGCATGTGCCCCGCGAGCAGGTTCGCCCACAGCCGCACGGTGAGTGAGATCAGGCGCAGGAAGTTCGAGAGGATCTCGATGGTGAAGATGAGCGGCACGATCGGGCCGTTGACGCCGCCGGGCATGAGGCTCTTGAGATACCCGATCGGACCTTGGTGCCTGACCCCCTCGAACGTGAACAGGGCGAACACGCCGAGCGCGAGCACCAGCGGGAACCCGACGTTCGTGTCGGCCGCGTAGATCTGAAACGACGGTATGTGCGCGCCGAACAGGGTGAACTTCTCGGTCGAGTCGACCGGGAGCGGGATGTAGCCGATCAGGTTGCTGACGAGGATGAACACGAAGATCGTGGCGATCAGCGGGAAGTACTTGCGCGTCATCCCTTCGTCGAGGTTTTCCCTCGACATGCGGTTGGTGAAGTCGTAGAACATCTCGACCGCGACCTGCAGGCGCCCGGGACGCTGCTGCAGCCGTTTGGCGACGTACAGCATCACTCCGATCGTGATCCCGGCGGCCATCAGCAGGTACAGCACGCCCTTGTTGAACGCGATCGGACCGAGCTTGAACCAGGTATCGAGCTTGAACTCGTCGGTCGGCGAGAAGACTTCGCTGGCCACCGCCGCCGCCTTGTGCGAGGTGATGCCGAACAGCGCGGCGAACAGCACGATCCCGCCGAGCCAGACACCCAGAACCGAGTAGCCGATCTTTCGCGCCTTGCTCATCCCGTGCTTCTCGGGCGGCGTACCCCGCAGGTTGGGGGCGATCGGCGGAGCTTGGGCGGCGGCGCTCATCGCTCGGGGGCTCCCTGCGGTCGCCCGTCGAACAGGCGCATCGCGAACGCGACCGAGTAGGCGCAGAAGACCACGAGCGCGCACGTCAGCCCGTCGGCGCGCCCGCCGATCACGCCCGCAAGGACGATCGCGCCGGCCAGCAGCCAGATCCGCCCGAAGGCCTCGAACAGGCTCAGGCCGAGCTGGTTGCGCGGCTGGGCGGCGCCGCGGATCCAGCGCCTGTCGAGCTGCGCGAGGACGCGCTGCGCGAGCCACGCGCCCGCTCCGACCAGGTAGCCGAGCACCGGCGCGCCGAGCGCGAGCGCGGGAGCCGCCGCGAGCGCGACGAGCACGACGTCGAGATTCCGCGCGATCGCGAGCGCCGCGGGCGTGGCATCCAGGCGTCCTCCCGGTGCAGCGCCGGGCATGCGTGCGAGGCCCTCGTTGGCATCGAAGTCTGGCATTTCTTGCAGGGCCACCCTACAGATGAGATAGGCCCCGCAGGCTTCACAGGACCCATCCGAGCCGTTCCCTCAAACGGTCTGCGGTGGCGGCGTCAGTGTACATGCTCTTGGACTTCGTAACAAGTTTGTGACAGTCGGTACGCGCGTGCGGGGCGCTCGCGCGGGCGCGCGCGCCCGGCCGCATGCGGGGCGCGTGCGGGGCGCTCGCGCGGCCGCTCGCCCGGCCGCCGGGGGGCTCACACGGGCCCGAGCACGCGCGTGCGCCAGGCGCTCGCGCGAGGGCGCCGCAGCCATCGGCCGAGCAGGCGCACGATCAGCACGGAGGCGGCGATCGTGAGCAGGCCGCCGAGCAGGTCGAGCACGTAGTGGTTGCCGGTGGCGAGCACCGCGAAGGCGGTCACGAACGGGTACACGACGGCCAGCGCCCGCACCCAGCGGCGCTCCCAGATGCGCCACGCCACGATCGTGCACCACACGGCCCAGGCGATGTGCAGCGAGGGCATCGCGGCGAGCTCGTTGGCGGCGGACGCGAGCGCGCCCGTGTGCCAGGAGCCGATCGCGTGCGTCGCCGCGACCACGTCGACGAACCCCGGCAGCATCCGCGGGGGCGCCACCGGGTACAGCCAGAACACGGCGAACGCGAGCACGTTCACGAGCACCAGCACGTTGCGCAGCGGGCGGTAGGCGTCCGGCCGGCGCCACCACAGCCACCCGAGCAGCCCGAGCGTGACGATGAAGTGGGCGTTGTCGTAGTAGTCGGACAGCAACAGCCCGAGCGTGTGGTGGGCGGCGAGCCAGCGGTCGAGCGTGTGCTCGACGTCGATGTGCAGCGCGCGCTCGACGCTCAGCATCGCCCGCGCGTGGGCGAGCGCGACGTGCAGGCGCAGCGGCGCGAGGTTGTTGATCGCGTCGTAGATCCAGCACAGCCACGCGATCGTGAGCGCCTCGACCCACAAGCGCGTGCGCGCTTGCGCCTTCGGCAGCGCTTCGGCGGGGACCGGCGAGGCCTCATCGGCGCGGACCGTCGCGCGCGAGCCGCGCCCGTCGATCGGTGCGACGGTGGACAAGCCAACGATGTTATCCGCCGCCCTGGCGGCGTCAGGGGGCGACCGGCTGCAGCCCGCGCGCGGCGAGCGTCTCGAGCACGCGCGGGAGCGCGGCGACGGTGCGCCGCCACGAGCCGGGGGCCGAGTAGTCGTCGGCGTCGTGCAGCAGCAGCACCGCACCCGGGCCCACGCCGTCGGTCGCGCGCGCGGCGATCGACGCGGCAGTCGCGCGCGCCTGCCAGTCGCGGCCCCAGTGGCTCCACAGCAGCGTGCGCCAGCCGCGCGCGCGGGCGAGGCGCAGCGCGCTCGCGTTGAGCACGCCGTATGGCGGGCGATACAGCGCGATCGTGGCGTCTGTGTGAGCGACGATCGCCTCGTGCGCCCTGGCGATGTCCTCGCGCACCTGCGCGGGCGTCAGGCGCAGCAGGTTGCGGTGGCGGTGGCAGTGCAACGCGATCGCATGGCCGGCGTCGGCGATCTCGCGCGCGAGCGCAGGGTTGCGCAGCACCTGCTCGCCGACCAGGAAGAACGTCGCGCGCGCGTGCTCGCGCGCGAGCACGTCGAGCACCGCGGGCGTGCCCTGCGCGTGGGGGCCGTCGTCGAAGGTCAGCGCGTAGCCGCGCCCGCTGCGCGTGCGGTCCTCGATGCCGAGCGCCGGGCGCAGCGCGGGCCAGGCGCCGGCGAGGGCGGGGAGCATGTAGCCGGCGATCGTCACAGCGCCGAGCGCGCCCGCGAGCTGCGTGGCGCTAGTGCGATGATCGGGGGACATGTTCGATCTGGTGCTGGGGATCGCGGCGGCGTTCGGGGCATCGAGCCTGTACAGCCTAGGGGTCGCGTTGCAGGCGATGGACGCCAAGCTGGCGCCCTCGGAGGAGCACCTGCGCCCGGCGCTCGTCGGCGGCCTGTTGCGGCGCTCGCGCTGGCTGGCGGGCACCGGCCTGTCGATGCTCGGCTGGCCGCTGCAGGTCGTGGCGCTGCTGCTCGCGCCGCTGGTGGTCGTGCAGCCGGCGCTCGCGATCGGGCTGCTCGTGCTGCTGGCGCTGGGCGAGCGGATGCTGGGCGAGCCGGCCGGGCGCTACGAGCACGTCGCGACGCTCGCGATCGTGCTCGGCGTGCTCGGCGCCGCGCTGTTCGCGCCGGCGCGCAGCAGCGCCCAGCCGGGCGAGAAGCTGACGATCACGCTCGTGCTCGTCGGGCTGGCGCTCGCGAGCGTGCTGCCTTACCTGCTGCGCGCGCTCGGGCGCTCCTTCGCGGAGCTGACGATGGTGTGCGCGGGCCTGGCGTTCGGGTGGAGCGGGGTGGCGACCAAGCTCGCCTCCGACGACCTCTCGACCCACCATCTGCTGACGGCGGCGTTGTGGGGGCTGTCGACTGCCGCGGCGTCCGGCGTGGGCGTGCTCAGCGAGACGAGCGCCCTGCAGGAACGCCCCGCGATCCAGGTGGCCCCGGTCGTGTTCGTGACTCAGACGGCGGTGCCCGTGGCGCTCGCGCCGGTCCTGTTCGGCGAGCGCTTCACCGCGACCGCCCTCGGGGGCGCGCCGCTGGCGGTCTCGCTGGCGGTGCTGATCTCCGGCGCGGCGCTGCTCGCGCGCTCGCCGCTGTTGCTCGCATTGATGGAAGACGAGCGCGTGAGCGACGCCAGCGGCTCGGCGCCCAGGCCGGAGGCGCCCAGCCACGCGACGATGCGTTCGAGCCCCGCGACCGACGCCGCCGAGCCGCCGAGCTCGACCACGAGCACGTCGCCCGCGCGCATCGGCCGCTGAGGCAGGGCGGCGGTGGCGCTGATCCGCAGCGCGCCCTTCACGGGGATCGCGCCGGTGCTGCGCGCGAGCACCATCTGGCCCATCGCGAGCCCGCCGCGCGGTCTCAGGTAGTAGAAGCGGTGATGCAGGCCCAGCGCGCGCGCCTGCGAGCGCAGCACGGCGCGCGTGTGCAGCCAGTGGATCAGGTGCGGGCTCGGGACTTCCGGCAGCAGCTCGTCGCCGAGCGCGCGCACGCGCGTGACCGAGGCGTGCGAGGGCACGCCGGAGTCATCGGCGAAGGACACGTGGATGCCCCTTTCGGCGAGCTCGCTCGCGACCGGAACGATGTGCGCCGCGGGCGCGTGCACGATCACCGCGACGTCCGGCTGGGAGGTGCTGACGTGGACGAGTTCATGGACGTGCAGCAGGTCGTTCGCGACGGCGGTCACCTCGTCGGTGGACATCATCCACGCGCCCACCACCGCGAGCAGCGTCAGCTGCGTCGCCGCGGCCGCCAGGCGCAGCCGCCAGCGGGGGATCGGACGCACCCGCCGCGGCGCCGCGAGCACCACGTCCACCGCCGCCGGGTGGGCTTCGGCGGCCGTCCCCGAGGAGTCCCCGTCCGCCCGCCCGCGGGCGCCCGAGCTCGAATGCTCTTCGGCGAAGCTCGCCTGCACGTGCGAGCGCAGCTCGTCGGTGTCGTTGGCCAGGCGCAGCAGGTGCAGCGCGGCCATCGCGCGCGTGTTCAGGCGCGCGTGGCCGACGGGCAGGCCGTAGGAGACGACCGGCGTGCCGGCCGCGCGGGCCTCCAGGCAGGTGACCCCGCCGGTGGAGTGCACGAGCACGTCGGCGGCCGCGAGGATCTCGGGCATCTTGTCGGTGAACGCGTACACGCGCACGCGCGGCTCGGCGGCGAACGTGTTGCGCAGCTTGCTCGCCAGCTGCTCGTTGCGCCCCGCCAGGCACACGATGCCGGTGACCTCGGGCACCTTCGTGAACTCGCGCACCGCGCCCGCGATGTCGCCGACGCCCCAGCCGCCTCCGGAGACGACGACCGTGCGTCCCTCCTCGGGCAGCCCGAGCGCGCGCCTGGCCTCGGCGGGGCAGCGCGGCTGCAGGAACTCGGCGGAGATCAGCGGGCGCACCAGCCGCACGCTGCCGCGCCCGGCGATGCGCTCGACCGAAGGCATCGACTCGCCGTACATCACGAGGTGCACGTCGATCCCGCGCTGGGCCCAGAAGAACAGCCCTGTCAAATCGGTGATCGTGGCGACCGTAGAGCAGCGCACCTGGCCGGTGCGCCGCAGCCGCGCGAGCACGACGGTCACGGCCGGATAGGTGGAGACGACGACGTCGGGCTCGTGTTCGGCGATCGCCCGCGCGAGCGGCCGCGCGCCGGCCAGACACAGCAGGCGCCTGGTGAGCGCGCGCACGGGCACGACCTTCTCGAGCAGCCAGTAGACCAGCGAGTAGGTCCACGGGAAGAAGCGCAGCTGCACGCGGTAGCCGTCCTCGACGACCGGGCGCACGAGCGGGCCCATCGCGGCGAGGCCGTCGATCACGGTGACCGCGGCGTGCTGCTCGGAGCTCTCGATCTGCTCGGCGAGCGCGCGCGCCGCCGCGGCGTGGCCCTCGCCGACGTCCGCGGACAGGATCAGCACGCGGCGCGTGCGGCTGGGATACGCGTCCCGGCGGGGCTCGCGCCGGCGCCGGCGGGCCCGCAGCGGCGAGACCCGCAGCGGGGAGACTGCAACGCGCGCGCGCAGGCCGCGGGGCCGTGCGCTGACCCGAGGCCGGTTGCGTGTTCGGTTGCGAGCTCGCATGGGATGACACGGCCCTTGCTCGGGCACGTGAGGCGGCAATACGCGCACACGCAAGCGTCCACGTGTCGCGGCCCTCACACAGGTTATCGACCGTACGGGACGCTCGCGTACGGGCCAGGCGCAACAATGGGCGTCATACCGGCCGCGCCGTCGATATCCGCCGCTCCGCACGCCGCACGAAGGCCCGGGCGCACAGGCGGCGCGGCCGGGGCGCGCGCGCCGGCGGGCGTGCAGCGAGCGCTCGGCGCTCTCGGCCTGGCGGGCGTGCTGGCGAGCGTGTTCCTGATCAGCGCGGGCGCCGCGTGCGCCCCGTCGCAGTACGTGCCCGCTCGCAGCGGCGGCTGGCCGGCGTGGATGGCGGGGCCGCTGCGGGGCCTCGGCGTCGGCCTCTCGAGCACGCGCTTTCAGACGCTGACGCTGATCATGTGCGCGAGCTACGTGCTCGTGCTGGCGGTCGCGCGCAGCCTGCCGCCGGCGCAGGTCGCGGGCGCGATCGCGCTCGCCGGGCTGATCCTGGCGCTCGGGCCGCCGCTGATCTCGCAGGACGTCTTCGGCTACATCTCCTACGCGCGCCTGGGCGTCGTGCACGGCCTCGACCCGTACACGCACGTGGCCGCCGAAGCGCCGACCGACCCGACGTTCCGCTTCATCGGCTGGCCCTTCAAGCACTCGCCGTACGGTCCGCTGTTCACGCTGCTCAGCTACGCGATCGTGCCGCTCGGGGTCGCCGGCGGGCTGTGGGCGTTCAAGGCGATCGCCGTGCTCAGCGCTCTGGGCGCGGTCGCGCTGGTCGCGCGCGCGGCCGCGCGCATGGGACATTCGCCGACGTGGGCGGCGGCGTTCGTCGGGCTGAACCCGGTGCTGCTGGTGCTCGCGGTGGGCGGCGCGCACAACGACACGCTGCTGATCCTCGCGCTCGCCGCGGCGCTGGCGCTGAGCGCGGGCGCCGAGCGCGCGGGGGCGCGCAGGACGCGAGCGCCGAGGACGGGAGCGGCGCGGACGGGGACCACGCGGACGGGCGCCGAGCGCGCGGGCGCGCGGCGGGCGGGCGCGCACGCGCTAGCGGCCGCCGCGGCGCTGGCGGCGGGCGTGGGCGTGAAGGTGACCGCGGGGATCGTGCTGCCGTTCCTGGTGCTCGCGCCCGCGCGTGTGCGCGAGCGCGTGCGCCTGGCGCTCGGCGCAGGGCTGGCGCTGCTGGCGGTCGCGCTCGTCGGGGTGCTCGGCTTCGGCGTGCACGCGCTCGGCTTCGTGGACGCGGTCAGCGAACAGCAGCAGCTGGTGGCCACGCACAGCGTCCCCGCGGAGACCGCGCGCCTGTTCGGCCTGAGCGGCACCCCGAGCTGGTGGCGGGGTCTGTACCTGGCGGGCTTCGTGCTCGTGCTCGCGTACGCGCTGTGGCGCACGGCGCGGGGCGCGGACTGGCGGGTGGCGGCGGGCTGGGCGACGATCGCGCTGCTGGCGTCGACCGCGTGGCTGTTGCCGTGGTATGCGATCTGGGTGCTGCCGCTAGCGGCCGTCAGCGGCGACCGGCGCCTGCGCGCCGCCGCGCTCGCGCTGTGCGCCTACGCGCTCCTCATCCACCTGCCGCTTGCCGACCCGCTGCTCAGCCCGGGAAGGCCCCACGTGATCACGCGCATCCCAGTCAGGGTCCCCGACCTGCGACACCGCCTCGAACTCACCGGTTTCCAGGTCCTTGGCCACGTCCGCGTCGATCTGCGCTGGTGAGAGCTCCGGCCGCAGACGCCGCAGGCGAATCGCGTCGAGCCTCCTGAACTTGAGGATCTCGAGCACGTACACGAGGTACACGCTGGCGGCCGCGACGAGCAGCCCGATCGCGAGCACCACGAGCGTCCAGCCGGTGTTGTAGTGGCCTTTGTGGTCGCTGTAGGGGACGAACCGCAGCGCGAGCGCGAGGCCGGCGAGCATCAGCGTCCACGCGTACAGATACGCGATCGTGCGCCTGCCGGAGAAGCCGATGCGCGCCATCCGATGGTGGAAGTGCTCGTTGTCGGGCCGGTAGACCGGCTGGCGGTACTTCAAGCGCTTGAGCACAACGAACGTGGTGTCCATGAACGGGACCGCGAGCAGGATCAGCGGCAGCACGAACGACACGACCGCCTCGGTCTTGACCGCCGCCTCGACCGTGATCACGCCCATCAGCAGCCCCAGCAGGTTCGCGCCGCAGTCGCCCATGAAGCTGGACGCGGGCGGGAAGTTGTAGAACAGGAAGCCGAGCGCGGCGCCGGCGGTGAGCGCGGCGAGCACGCCCGGCTGCGCGCGGCCGAGGTCGAACGCGATGACCGCCATGGTCGCGGCGATGATCGCGCACACGCCCGCCGCCAGGCCGTCGACGCCGTCGGAGAAGTTGACGACGTTCATCATCGCCACCAAGCCGATCACCGTGAGGATCGGCCCGGCGTCCGCGGCGCCGCTGTTGGGGAACGCGAGCTGGCCGACGAACGGCAGCTCGATCGCCTTGACGGCGACGCCGAAGTGCACGACGATCACGGCCGCGAGCGCCTGCCCGGTGAGCTTGAGCGCGGGGTGCAGGTCGAAGCGGTCGTCGAGCGCGCCGACCAGCGTGATCACCGCGGCGGCGAGCAGCACCCCGTGCCACATCTCGCCCTGGTGTTCGCGGGCGTAGCCGGAGGGCAGCCAGATCAGGCCGGCGACGAGCGCGCCGGCGAAGATCGCAAGCCCGCCGAGCAGCGGCGTAGGACGCTCGGACAGGCCGCGCTCGCGCGGCTCGTCGATCATCCCCAGCGCCCGCGCGAGGCGCATCGTGGGCGGCGTCAGCAGCGCGGTCACGACCGCGGCGGCGAGGAAGGCGTAAAGCGCGTCGAGCTCGGTTGGATGCGCCATCGGCTCGCGTACAGCATCGCATGCCCGGAGGTCGCGAGCACCCGGGAGACGCCGCTTGCGGTTCGGGCCGCACATGTGCGGCCCGGGGGCCGGCGCATGCGCCGGCCCCGCGAACGGCCGCATGCGGCCGTTCGGGAGGGCGCGCATGCGCGCCCTCCGGGGGCTTCGCCCCCCATATATGAGGCTCATATTCGCCCAGCCGCCGGGGACGAGCTATTCGAGCGCGGCCGCCGGTCGGGGTCTACACCTGCGCGGTCGCGGGCAGGGGCTCGTACAGCGGGTAGCGCTCGACGATCGCGCCGACGCGCTCGGCGAGCTCGCGTGCGCGGGACTCGTATTCGGGCGTGAGCGCGATCGCGAGGATCCGCCCGACCTCCTCGAAGTCGTCCTGCTGCAGGCCGCGCGTGGCGAGCGCCGGGGTGCCGATGCGCAGGCCCGAGGCCTCGATCGGCGGTCGCGGGTCGAACGGCACGGCGTTGCGGTTGACCGTGATCTGGATGTCGTGCAGGCGGTCCTCGGCCTGGCGGCCGGTGAGCTCGGGCTGGGCGTCGCGCAGGTCGACCAGGATCAGGTGCACGTCGGTGCCGCCGCTCAGCACGTTCACGCCGTGTCCGGCTTTCAGCAGCGCTCGCGCGAGCGTGCGCGCGCCCGCGACGGTGCGGCGCTGGCGCTCCGCGAACAGCTCGCCGGCGGCGATCTTGAACGTCACGGCCTTGGCTGCGATCACGTGCTCGAGCGGTCCGCCCTGCTGGCCGGGGAACACGGCCGAGTCGATCTTCTTGGCGTGCTCCCGCTTGCACAGGATCACGCCCGCGCGCGGACCGCCGAGCGTCTTGTGCGTGGTGGTCGTGACGACGTCCGCGCCGAACTCGATCGGGTTGGGGTGAAGGCCCGCGGCGACCAGGCCCGCGAAGTGCGCCATGTCGACCATCAGCAGCGCGCCCACCTCGTCGGCGATCTCCCGGAAGCGCGCGAAGTCGAGCTCGCGGGGATACGCCGACCAGCCTGCGAGCAGCAGCTTCGGGCGGTGCTCGCGGGCGAGCCGCGCGAGCGCGTCCATGTCGATCATGCTGCTCTCGCGGTCGACCTCGTACGCGACGATCTCGTACAGGCGCCCGGACACGTTCGCTTTCATGCCGTGCGTCAGGTGTCCGCCGTGCGCGAGCGACATGCCCATGATCGTGTCCCCCGGCTGCAGCAGCGCGTGGTAGACGGACGCGTTCGCCTGCGAGCCGGAGTGCGGCTGGACGTTCGCGTGCTCGGCGCCGAACAGCGCCTTCGCGCGGTCGATCGCGAGCTGCTCGGAGATGTCCACCCACTCGCAGCCGCCGTAGTAGCGCCGGCCGGGGTAGCCCTCGGCGTACTTGTTCGTCAGCACCGAGCCCTGGCACTCGAGCACAGCGCGCGGCACGAAGTTCTCGGACGCGATCATCTCGAGCGTGCGCTGCTCGCGCTCGAGCTCGCCGCGCAGCACCTCGGCGATCTCGGGGTCGACCTCGGCGAGGGGACGGTTGAAGTAGTCGGGGCTCAGCTCACTCACGGCGCTCTCCTTGGACGGCGTTCGAACTGGGTGCCCAGGCGCGCGGCGACAACGCTTGCCGCTTCCCGGTGGTCGCTTCCACCTAAGACGCCAGTCGCGGCAGCTGCGAACGAGGCTAGCAGGGGCTACGGACCCGCGCCGAAAGCGCCTGGCCGGCCGCCGGCCGGGCGCTGTGCGAGTCGCCGCGTGCGCCCGCTGCGCCTCAGGCGAGCGACACGTGCGCCCGCTGCGCCTCAGGCGAGCGACACGAGCGCCTCGCGCACGCTCGCGCGCGGCAGCGCGCCCTCGCGCAGCACATGCCAGCGCCGATGCGCTGCGTAGTCGCGCAGGTCGACGACCGTCGAGGGCGTGCCCGGCAGCTCGCCGCCGTCGAGCACCAGCTCGGCGCCGTCGCGGATGCTCTGCGGCACCTGCGCGAGCGTGCGCGCGTCCGGCTCGCCGGACATGTTCGCGCTCGTCTGCATCACCGGCCGGCCGAGCGTTGCGAGCGCCGCGAGGCGCTCGGGCAGCCGCGGCACGCGCAGCCCGAGCGTGCCCGGGTCGCTCCTGCACGCCGGCGCGAAGCGCCCGGGCGGGTACGCGAGCAGCAGCGTCACCGGCCCGGGGAGCAGCGCGTGCAGCGCCGCGCAATCGTCGGGGTGAAGGCCGTCGAGCACCTCGAGCGCGGACGCAAGCGCAAAGAACATGATCGCCGCCGGGCGCGCCGGCGGGCGGCCCTTGAGCGCGTACAGCCGCCGCGCCGCGTGCTCGTCCTCCGGGTCGCAGCAGACGCCGTACACGGTGTCCGTCGGCAGCACCGCCACGCCGCCGCCCGCCACGCACTCGTGCAGGCGCAGCGCCTGCCGCTCGCTGATCTCATGCTGCTCGCCGATGTTCGCGCTCATCACGTGTGCCGCTCGGCAATCACCACCCTCTGGATACGTGCCAGGTCCCGCTCGAACCGTATCGCGTCGAAGCCCGCCGCGCGGACCAGCTCGGCGACTGTCCGAGCCTGACCGGCGCCGACCTCCAACGCGACGAACCGCAGCTCGGGCCGCGGCGCGAGCTGGGCGGCGAGCGCGCGCAACGCGGACAGCCCGTCGGCGCCCGCGAACAGCGCCTCGGGCGGCTCGTGGCGGCGGATCTCCGGCGCCAGCTGCGCGCGCTCGGACTCGGCCACGTACGGCAGGTTGGCGAGCAGCGCGTCGAGCTCGAGCTGCTCGAGACCCTCGAGCAGGTCGGCGTGCAGCCAGCGCACCTCCAGCTGCAGGCGCCGCCCGTTCTCCGCCGCCAGCTCGAGCGCGCCGGCGCTGACGTCGCTCGCGCTCATGTGCAGGTCGGGGCGCTCGTCCTTGAGCGCGAGCGCGACCGCGCCGCAGCCGGTCGCGAGGTCGAGCACGCGCGCGCCCGCGGGCAGCCCGAGGCCGACCTCGACCAGCAGCTCGGTCTCCGGCCGCGGCACCAGGGCGCGGCGATCGACGGCCAGCTGCAGGCGCCGAAAGCCGCGGTGCCCGACGATGTACGCGACCGGCTCGCGCTCGACCGCGCGGCGCCGCACCGCCTCCTGGAAGGCGCGCGTCGCCGGCCCGCTCACCCGCAGCGCGCGCTCGGGGGCGCCCGCGCAGGAGCCGATCATGAGCCGCTCACGCGGCACGCCCAGCACGTGCGCCAGCAACACTTCGGCGTCCAGCCGCGGCGTCTGGCAGCCCGCGGCCGCGATCGCCGTGACCGCGCCGTCGAGCGCGTCGCGCACCGAGGTGCCGTGCTCGAGCGAGCCGCTGTGAGCGTCGGCGTCGATCGACACGCGGCCGCCGCGACGCTCAGGCGAGCGTCTGGGCCTCGAGGCGCCGGCGCTTCTCGTCGGCTTGCAGCGCCGCGGTCAGCTCGTCCAGCTCGCCCTCGAGCACCTGGTCGAGGTTGTGCACGGTGAGCTTCACGCGGTGATCGGTCACGCGCCGCTCGCCGTAGTTGTACGTCCGGATCTTCTCCGCGCGCTCGCCCGTGCCGACCTGCGAGCGCCGGTCGGCCGCGAGCTCGGCCTGCTGCTCGGCGAGCGCCCGCTCGTACAGGCGCGCGCGCAGCACGCGCAGCGCCTTTTCGCGATTCTGCAGCTGGGACTTCTCGTCCTGCATCGAGACCACGATCCCCGACGGCCTGTGCGTGACGCGCACCGCCGAGTCGGTCGTGTTGACCGACTGCCCGCCCGGCCCGGACGAGCGGTATACGTCGATCTGCAGGTCGTTCGGGTCGATCTGCACGTCCACGTCCTCGGCCTCCGGCAGCACCGCGACGGTCGCCGTCGAAGTGTGCGTGCGCCCCTGGGACTCGGTCTGCGGGATGCGCTGCACGCGGTGGGTGCCGCCCTCGAACTTGAACACGGAGTACGCGCCGTCGGCCGGCTGGGATCCCGGCGGCTGGGGGCCGGGTGGGCGGGATTTGATCGCGAACGTGTACTTGCCGTCGCCCACCTCCAACGGCTCGACCTGAAAGCCGCGCCGCTCGGCGTAGCGCGTGAGCATCCGGTACACGTCGCCCGCCCACAGGCCCGCCTCCTCGCCGCCGGTCGCGCCCTGGATTTCGACGATCACGCTCTTCTCGTCGTTCGGGTCGCGCTCGACCGTCGCCAGGCGGATCTGCTCTTCGAGCTGCTCGATCCGCGCGCGCGCCTGCGTGAGCTCCTCGCGCAGCTCCGCCTGCTCGCCCAGCTCGCAGATCAGCTCCTCGGCGCCCGCCGCGTCGTCGTGTGCGCGGCGCCACTGGGCCGCGAGCGCGGCCGCCGGCTCGAGCTGGCTGTAGGCGCGGCCGGCCGCGGCGTAGCGCTCGCGGTCGGAGATCACCTCGGGATCGGCCAGCTGCGCGCCAAGCTCCGCAAAGCGCGCCTCGATCTGCTCGACCAGGTCGTCGACCATCGGTCGAGCGTACCGTGGGGCGCCCGATCCCGGGGATCCGGCGTGACCGCCGGGCTACGCGGCCAGGCGCCGCTCGGCGGCCAGCTCGAGCAGCTCGTCGAGCGTCGCCGACAGCGCCTGTACGGCCTCGGGCGCGCGCGGCAGGCCGTCGGGGCCGAGCGCCTCGTCGGCCTGCGCGATCGGCAGCTCGCGATCGACGACGCGCGTGCCGATCGTCGCGAGCACCTTGCGCAGCTCGGCCTGCGCCCACACGGCGCCGAACAGGCCGGTGCTCGCGCCGATCACCGCCGCCGGCTTGCCGCGCAGCGGCGTCGTGGCGAGCGGGCGCGAGACCCAGTCCAGGGCGTTCTTGAGCGCCCCGGGGAGCGACGCGTTGTACTCGGGGGTGGCGAGCAGCAGACCGTCCGCGGCCGCGATCGCGGCCTTCAGCGCGGCGACCGCGGCGGGCGCCGGGTCGCCCTCGCAATCCTCGCTGTACGGCGGGATCGCGGCGAGGCCGTCGAACAGCACGAGCTGCGTCCCGGACGCCAGCAGCGCGCGCGCCCCCGCGAGCAGGCGGGTGTTGTGGGAGTCGCGGCGCAAGCTGCCGGACAGTCCGAGGATCGTCATCGCTAGGCCTCCTTGACGAGCTCCAGCGAGACCTCCAGGCGTACGTCGTTGTCGACCGCGTAGCCGCCCTTGGGGAGCTCGGCGTTGAACTCCAGGCCGTACTCGCGGCGGTCGATCACAGCCTCGAGCTCGACCCCGAGCTTCTCGTTTCCGCCCAGGTCGGTGTGCGGCCCGGTGATGGCGCCGCGCGCGGTCACCCGGTGGCTGTGGTCCTTGATCGTCAGCTCGCCCTCGACCTCGAGCTCGCCGTGCTCGCCGAGCGTGATCGCGCTCGACTCGAAGCCAATCTCGGGGAAGCGCTCGGTGTCGAAGAAGTCGGGCGCGCGCAGGTGCGCGGCGAGGTTCTCGTCCTTGACGACGATCGAGTCGGCCTTGACCGTTCCGCGCAGGCTCGGCTGGCCGCTCTCGCCGACCGCGAGCGTGCCGCTGTAGTCGTCGAACTGCGCCCGGAAGGTCGCGACGACCATGTGCTTGACCGCGAATCCTACGTGCGAGTGGACTTTGTCGATCGTCCAGTCGCCGGTGGCGATCGGTTGTGCTGTCGCTTGGCTCATTGCAGCTCCTTTTGGGTGTATTCGGACCTCAGTCCGCTTAGCTGCACGCAGTCTAGCACTTAATCGGACCGTAGTCCGGATGTAAGATGCAGGGTAATGTCCGGTCCGTTGGAGCTGCCCCAGGTCGAGCCCGACGCGTGCGAGCGCGCCGACGCCGCGCGCAACCGCGAGCGCATCCTGTGCGCCGCCAGGCGCCTGTTCGGCGAGCGCGGCGCGGGCGAGGTGTCGATGGACGAGGTCGCGGAGGCGGCGGGCGTGGGAAAGGGCACCCTGTTTCGCCGCTTCGGCTCGCGCGCGTCGCTCGCGGCCGCGCTGCTGTCCGAGCGCGAGCGCGCCTTTCAGGAAGGCTTCATCCGCGGCGAGCCGCCGCTCGGGCCCGGCGCGCCGGCGCGCGAGCGTCTGATCGCCTTCGGCGAGGCGCTGCTCGACACGCTCGACGCGCACTCCGAGCTGCTGCTCGCGGCTGAGACGGGCCCCGCGCGCTTCGCGCATCCGGCGTACGCCGTGCACCGCCTGCACGTCACGCTGCTGCTGCGCGAGCTGGACCCCGGGTGCGACGCGGAGCTGCTCGCCGACAGCCTGCTCGCGGCGCTCGGGGCCGAGCTGCACGTGTACCTGCGCGACGCGCGCGGCATGTCGCTCGCGCGCATCAAGGCCGGCTGGCGGCAGCTCGTGGACGGGGTCGCCGGTGGCGAGCCCGCCGGTCTCGGCGGCCCGGCCTCGGGCGCGCGCGCCGCCGACGCGGGCGTTTTTCGCGCGTAGGCGCCGCCCGCGGCACGACCGGCTAGGAGGCGACGAGCCACCGGTTGTGCGCATCCGGACGATGGTCAGGCGCGATCTTTCGTTGCGAGACGACGACCGGCGCGTAGCCGTGATCGACGAGGAGCTTTCCGCAGTCACGCTCCAGCTCACGCGAGTGCACCTCGACGATCAGCGCCGGATGGCGCGCGCCGAGAATCCGCCGCGCCGAGCGCAGCGCCGCGAGCTCGCCACCGTCGATGTCGAGCTTGATGAAGTCGGGCACGAACCCCTCGCCATATGCCCACTCGTCCAGACCAAGTTGACCGGCCTCGCCACCGACCATCGAGTGCACCGGCCGGATCAGGCTTGCAAGGGTGGGATTCAGCGCAAAGCTCTCGGCCATCCCCGCAAGGCACGCCGAATCGCACTCGAACGCCGCAACCGACGCGCGAGTGTGCTTGGCGATCACCAGGGAGTCGTAGCCGTGCTGGGCGCCCACGTCGAAAGCGGTCACGCCCGTGCGCAGGATCCGGCGCAGGTGCCGGTTCAGCTCGATCTCGTACAGCCCGAGGTACGTGCGGGTCTGATGCTGGAAGTCGATCCGCATGCGTACTCCGCGCCCGATTCCGACCGGCAGGCGGCACGGGCCCGGCGCGGGCAACACGATTCGCTTGATCGCCTGCTTCACGCGGTCATCGTAGATGCGCAGCCAGTTTCGCCGACCGTCTCGCTGACCGGTCGTTTCGCCGGCCCTCCTAGGCGACGACCTCGACGCCGAGCAGGTCCGCGGCGGACAGCTCGCCCGGGGTCTCGCGCTCGAGCACCGCGTGCAGCGCGGCGATCGCGACCGCCAGCTGGTCGAGGTCGGGCTCGCGGGTGGTCAGCAGCTGCAGCTTCAGCCCGGGCCACATCAGCGCGCGCACCCAGCCGCGCGAGCGGTTGCGCCCGGCGAACTTGATCAGCTCGAAGGAGATCCCGGCGATCAGCGGCACGCCGAGGACGCGCGTGGCCATCAGCCAGTACCACGCCGGCAAGCCGATCGGGGCGAACACGAAGATCGCGACGACCATCACGATCAGCAGGAAGCTCGTGCCGCAGCGCGGGTGCAGGCGCGAGAAGCGCTGCGCGTTCGCGGGCGTCAGCGGCAGGCCGGCCTCGAAGCACGAGATCGTCTTGTGCTCCGCGCCGTGGTACTCGAACACGCGGCGCAGGTCGCGCACGCGCGAAAGGGCGAACATGTAGCCGAGGAACAGCGTCGTGCGGATCAGGCCCTCGACCAGCCAGAACAGCACGGAGGAGCCGAGCTGGCTCTTGATCAGGCTGGTCAGCCCGACGGGCACGAGGAAGAACAGCACGATCGCCAGCACGACCGCGACCACGACCGTGCCCACCCACACCGCCTTCGGGATCTCCTGCTGCTCACCCCCGGACGCGCGCTCACCCCCGGACGCCCGCACACCCCCGGACGCGCGCTCGGCCTCGAGCTCGTGCTCGCCGCCGGCGGGCGCCCGCGGCGCCGGGCGCGCGTCGGGGGGAAGCTGCGCGTTTGCCGACAGTTCGAGCGCGCGAAACCCGATCGCCATCGAGCCGCCGAGCGCGACCACGCCGCGCACGATCGGCAGTCGCAGCAGCCGGTGGCGTTTGAGGGCCGAGTCGAGCGCCATGGTCGTGACCTCGATCTCGCCGAGGCCCGCGCCCGCGCCCGCGCCCGCGCCCGCGCCCGCGCCCGCCTCGCCGGCCCAAGCGCCCGCTTGATCCTCGCCGCGCTCGTCGGCGGCCGGCTTGCGCACGGCGACCGCCCAGTTGGAGACCCCGCGCATCATCACGCCCTCGATCACCGCCTGGCCGCCGAGCGGCGCGTCGCGCTGCGCGCTCAGCTCGCCGTCGGCCTCGACGAGCGTCAGCGCCGGCTTTGACGGCTGGCCGATCCTCGGTCGCGGGGCGGCCAGGCGCTCGGACATCGGGCTACTGTGCTGACCGAGCCTGAGCCGAGTGCAGCCGACCCTTGGCGATCCTGCGCTGGAAGCGCTCGACGCGCCCGCCGGTGTCCATCAACTTCTGGCGACCGGTGTAAAACGGATGACAATTGGAGCACACCTCGACGTGCAGCTCCTCCTGCGTGGCGCGCGTGATGAACTCATTGCCGCACGTGCAGCGCACGTGCGCGCGCACGTAGTCGGGGTGGATCTTGGCCTTCATCGTCTGAAGATTCTAGCGGGCCGTGCGCGCCGCGCGAGCGCCCGGCGCGCGCTCGACGCTCAGCCGGAGCTGCTGCTCGCGCCGCCGGTGCTCGCGGGCGCGGGCGCGGCCGGCTGTTCGCAGCTGGCGGTGTGCAGTTGCGAGCTCTTGATCACGTGCCCGTAGGCGTCGAGCCAGCGGAAGCTGATCACAGCGCGATAGAACGCTGGCGCGGAGAGGTTGGTCACCTGTTGGATGTGCGTGAAGATCTTCACGCCGGGGTTCGAGCCGTGCCACACGCCCAGGCCGGGAGCGGCGACGGTGCGGTAGCGCACGTCGATCGTGGGGCGCTCCTCGAGGGCGATCCGCAGCTGCATGCGCACGGTGCCGGGCACGGCGGTCATTTCACCGGAGAACGTCGCCGAGCGTTCCGTCTGGGGCGCCGTGGCGGTTGCGCACTGCTCGAGCGTCGCCGCGGCGAAGCCGGGCTTGGCGCTCGCGGGAGCGCCCTGGCCAGCCTCGCCCGGCACCGCGGCGGGCGCGAGCGCGGCCAAGGAGGGAGCGCTCGTCGTGTCTCCGACCGCGCCAGGCGCAAGCGCGAGCGCGAGCGCGCAGAGCGCGGCGGCGCACACGAGCGCGAGCGACGCGCTCGCCGGGCGCGCACGACGCGTGCGAACGTGCAAGAAGGCGCGTTTCATCACATTCTCATAACACCGCACGCGCCTGCGGGTTGCGCAGGGCTTACGGCGGCTGGCTGTCCACAGGCGCGCCTGCGAGGGACGCCTGGCGAACCGCCGCCGGGGCCGCCGTCAGGTGATCTGGTACAGCGGCCCGTCGCCGCCCTCGGGCGTCGTCAGCCGCCCGCCCTTGGCGGTGATCGCACCGCACTGCACGCAGTTGGTGTAGTTGACGATCACGTCCACCTCGCCGGATTGCTCCCCACCGTCCTCGTCCTCGGGGATCTCATACACGCCCGCCGGGCACATCCAGCGCCAGGTTTCGGCGAGCTCGCGCGGCACGTGCGTGCGCACGCGTATGTGGTTGGGGGCGTCGTCGCGCGTGGCATTGCCGGTGATGAACACCGAGGAGAGCTTGTCGAAGGTGTACTTGCCGTCGGGCTTGGGATATGAGTCCTTGGTGTCGCCGATGAACACCGGCTCGGCGTCATCGCGGTGCCACTCCTGCCGACCCGGTGGGACCTTGCCCTTCGACATGATCGACGGACCCGCGAGCAGGCTGCCGACGAGGAAGCCTTTTTGGAATGCCTGTCGTGTATTGCGCACCTGGTAGAGCTCGGTTCCGATCGTGGATCTCTCGACCATCTCCTCGTAGTCGGACAGGTCGCCGCTACCGCGCTTGAGCGTCGCGTAGATCGACTCGGCCGCGAGCATCCCCGACTTGATGCAATGGTGGACGCCCTTCAGCGCCGCCGTGTCGACCATCCCGCCGCCGTCGCCGACGAGCACCGCGCCGGGCATCGACAGCTTCGGCATCGACCAGTAGCCGCCGCCCGGGAGGGCCTTCGCGCCCCACGCGACCCGCTCGCCGCCCTCGAGGATGCCCTTGACGAGCGGATGCGTCTTGAACGTCTGCAGCAGGTCGTGGGCCGAGGTCGTCGCGTCGCGATAGTTGAGGTCGACGACGAACCCGACCGAGACGAGATCCTCGCCCGTCTTCTCGTCCTTCATCGGGTACAGCCAGGTGCCACCGAGCTGTCCGTACTTGGCCGCGACCTTCAGAGGCCACGGCTGCACGAACGTGTGGATCACCCGGTCGAGCGGCTTGGGGACCTTCCACACCTCCTTCACGCCGAGCTCCCACACCTGGGGCTCGCGCCCTTTGGCGAGGTCGAACTCCTTGATGGCGGCGCCCGTAAGGTGTCCCCAGCAGCCCTCGGCCAGCACGGTGGCGTGCGCCTTGATGTCGGTCCCCGGCTCGAAGTTGCCCAGCGGCTGGCCATCCTTGCCGCGGCCCTTGTCGCCCGAGCGCACCCCGACGACGCGTCCGTGATCGACGATCAGCTGCGTGGCGGAGGTCTCGGTCAGGATGTATGCGCCGGCCTCCTCGGCCTGGCGTTGCTGGAAGCGCGCCATCGCGGAGACCGACACGACCTCGTTGCCGTGGTTCTTGAAGTTCGGCACCGCCGGAATCGGCACCGAGAGCTTGGTTTTCGGCCCGGTGAGCATGTACACCGACTCCTTCGTCACCTCGCCGAACGCGAAGCCCTCTTCCCGCCACTGCTCGCGGGTCATGTCCGGAAACAGCTCCTGCAGCGGCCCCGGGCGCATGACCGCGCCGGAGAGATTGTGCCCGCCACAGGTCTTGGCCTTCTCCACGACCGCCACTGGCACTTCACCTAGCTGCTCCAGCAGCTCGGCGTCATCACCCAGCAGCTGCAGCAGGCGGTTGGCGCAGGCCAGGCCTGCCGTGCCGCCGCCGACGATCACGACGCCGACCTCGATCAGCTCATCCTCGGCGTCCAGTCCGCGCTTGATGAATTCCTTGCGCGAGTCGACCGGGGGCGGGAAGGCCGCCGGCACGACCCGCCCGTTGCTCGAGCCGCCGGACATGTCAGCTGCCCTTCTTGGCTTTGACCGCTTCGGTGAGCTTGGGCAGGATCTTGTTGAGGTCGCCGACGACGCCGAGGTCGGAGAATTCGAAGATCGGCGCGTTGGCGTCCTTGTTGATCGCGACGATGTTCTCGGAGCTCTGCATCCCGACCTTGTGCTGGATCGCGCCGGAGATGCCCGCGGCGAGGTACAGCTTGGGCGCGACCGTCTTGCCGGTCTGGCCGATCTGCGCTGCGTAGGGATACCAGCCGGCGTCCACGACCGCGCGCGTCGCCGCCACCGCGGTGTTGCCGCCGAACGCCGCGGCGAGGTCCTCGGCGAGCTTGAAGCCCTCGGCCTTGCCCAGGCCGCGCCCGCCGGCGATGAGGATGTCGGCGCCCTCGATGTCGACGTCCGCGCCGCGCTGTTCGCCGCGCGTGAGCATCGTCGCCTGCCGGGCCTGCGGGCTGAGCTCGAAGCTCAGCTGCTCCACGGCGGCGGGGCCCTCGCCGGTCTCGCGCGCCTCGAACGCATTCAGGCGACCGATGATGATGCCGACCTCGGAGCGGTATTTGATTTCGGAGATCGCCGAGTCGCCGAGGATCGGGCGCTCGGCGATCAGCTCGCCGCCGGAGGCGCGCACGTTGGTGACCTCCATGACCACCCCGGCGCCCAGGCGCGCGGCCAGGCCGGCGCCGATCTCGAAGCCGAGCAGGCCGCCGCCGAACAGCGCGTACTTGTAGTCGCCGCCGGCGATCGCGGCGGCCATCGCGTCGACGAGCGGCTGCGCCAGGCCCTCGGGACCCTCGGCGACGAGCGCCTTCTTGGCGCCGTAGGAGCCGAGCGAGGCCGCGAGCTCCTGCGGGATGTTCTCGCCGAGCAGGATCGCGTGCGCCTCGCCGCCCAGCTCGGCGGCGAGCTTGGCGCCCTCGGAGACGGCCCCGAGCGAGTTCTTGTTGATCGCGCCTTCGTAGTGCAGCGCGTACACCAGGATGTTTGCCATGTCGTTCGAGCTCCTCCTTAGATGAGCTTGCGCTCGTCGAGCCAGGCGACGATTTTCTCGACCGTTTCGCCGGTGTCCTCGTCTTCGATGATTTCCCCGGCGGCCTTGGCCGGCGGGGCCTTCGCGGCGATCCACTGGGCGGCGGAGTGCTCGCCGCCGACTTTCGTCGCGTCGATCTGCACGTCGCCGGCGCTGAGGGAGTCGAGCGGCTTCTTCTTGGCGCCCATGATCGCCTTCAGCGACGGATAGCGCGGCTCGTTGATCGCGTCGCCGACGGAGATGACCGCGGGCAGCTCGACCTGCACGGTGTCATAGCCGTACTCGGCTTGGCGCTCGCAGCGCAAGGATCCGGACCCCGCCCCCCCGGGTGGGTGGGAATCAGATGATTCGACGTCCATCTTGATCACCTGCGTCAGCGACGGCATCCCGAGGTGCTCGGCGACGACGGCGCCGATCGTGTAGCACTCGCCGTCGTCTGACTGCTGGCCGAGCAGCACCAGGTCGGGGCGCTCGCGCTCGAGCGTCTTGGCGAGCGCGTAGCCCGTGGCCGCGACGTCCGAGCCGGCGAGCGCCGGGTCCGAGAGGTGCACGGAGCGATCGGCGCCCAGCGAGACGGCCTTGTGCAGCGCGCGCACGGCGGACTCCGGTCCCATGGTCACGGCGACGATCTCCTCGACGGGCACGCTGCCGCCCTCCTTGATCTGCATCGCCGCCTCGATCGCGTGCGTGTCATACGGATTGAGGTTCTTCTCGCCGCTGCGGTCCATGCGCCCCGTCGAAGGGTCGATTTTCTTTTCGACGGCGGCGTCCGGGACCTCCTTCACAAGGACGCATATCTTCATAGAGTCGGCTTCTCCTTGGGGTCTAAGTGGCTTGGATTCTACTCCGTCGCGCGATTGACTGACGAGTCAATCAGTTGCTCCGCTCCACGACGGCGCCGCGGATGAAGTCGACGATCGCCTGCGTCGGCGCCCCGGGCGTGAACACCTCGGCCACTCCCAGGCGCTTGAGCTCGGGGATGTCCTCCGCGGGGATCGTGCCGCCGACCGTCACGAGCACGTCATCGACGCCCTGCTCGGCGAGCAGCGCGACGACGCGCGGCACGAGCGTCATGTGCGCGCCCGAGAGGATCGACAGGCCGACCGCGTCGGCGTCCTCCTGGATGACCGTCTCGACGATCTGCTCGGGCGTCTGGTGCAGGCCCGTGTAGATCACCTCCATGCCGGCGTCACGCAGCGCGCGCGCGATGATCTTCGCGCCGCGGTCGTGGCCGTCGAGGCCCGGCTTGGCGACGACCACGCGGATCTTGGTGTGGGCGGCGGGGGACGCCATCGGGCGGCAGGTTATTGGCGCGCCCCGGCGCGCGCTCCGACGTGCTCGCGCAGGACGGTGCCGAAGCCACCGACGGCGGCCGCCGCGCCGAGCGCGGCGAGCAGCTTCAGGCGTTTGCCGAGCCGATCGAGCTCGATCATCTCCCAACCTTCCCGAGTGGCGATGCGCCGCAGCTGCGGGTCGGGGTTGACGACGACCGCGTGGCGCACCGCGCGCAGCATCGGCAGGTCGGACTCGGAGTCCGAGTACGCATACGAGGATTGCATGTCGATGCCCTCGCGTTCGGCGAGAACGCGCATCGAGAGCACCTTGCCCTCGCGGTAGTTGAACGGCCCGGCGGGACGGCCGGTGTAGCGGCCGTCGACGACCTCCGAGCGCGAGCCGAGCCCGCCGTCGAAGGCGAGCACGTGCGCGAGCAGGTCGGCCATCTCCTGCGAGGCGGCCGTCAGGATGTACACCGGCTCGCCCGCGTCCTGATGGGCGTAGGCGCGCGCGAGCATCTGCGGGTACAGACGCGGCAGCACGCCGGCGAGCACACGCGGGGTCAGCCGTTCGAGGTCGCGCACGCGCACCCCCGCGATCATCCTGCCCACGCGTTCGCGCACGTCGTCGGCGCGTTCGTCGGTCGAGCCGCGCACGCGAAAGCGCAGGTTCTCGTACACGTCGCGCGCCAGGCGCCGGCGCGAGATCATGCCGCTCTCGTATGCCGCGCGCGCGAAGTGGATGCCGGACGAGCCCGCCATCAGCGTCTTGTCGAGGTCGAAGAACGCGGCGCCGCGCGGCTGGTCGTTCGGCGAGCCCTCGGCGCCGGATGCGCTTGCGCTCACCGATCTCGCGGGGCTCGTCACACCTTCAGGATGAGCGCGTCGCCCTGCCCCCCGCCGGAGCAGATCGCCGCACAGCCGAGCCCGCCACCGCGGCGGCGCAGCTCGAGCACGAGGCTGCCGAGGATCCGCGCGCCGGAGGCTCCGATCGGATGGCCGAGGGCGACGGCGCCGCCGTTGACGTTGACGCGCTGCTCGTCGATGCCGAGCATCCGGATCGAGTTGAGCGTGACCGACGCGAACGCCTCGTTGATCTCCCACAGGTCGATGTCGCCGGGCTGCAGGCCGGCCTTCTCGAGCGCCTTCTTGGCGGCGCTCGCGGGCGTGGTCGCCAAGTAGGCGAAGTCGTTGGCGCTCTGCGCGTGCGCGACGATCTCGGCGAGCGCTTCCTTGCCGTTGGCGCTCGCCCACTCCTCGGAGGCGAGCACGAGCGCGCCGGCGCCGTCGTTGACCCCCGGGGAATTGCCGGCGGTGTGCGAGCCGTCCTTGCCGACGAGGCCCGGCAGCGCGGCGAGCCTCTCCAGCGAGGTGTCGCGGCGCGGGCCCTCGTCGATCTCGACGACCGTGCTCTGCTTACGGCCGTTGACGCTCACCGGCACGATCTCCTCGGCCATGCGTCCCTCGTCGATCGCCGCGAGCGCGCGTTCGTGCGAGCGCAGCGCCCAGCGGTCCATGTCCGCGCGCGTCAGCTCGAACTCGTCGGCGACCGCGGTCGCCTCGACGAACATCTGCTTGCCGGAGAACGGGTTGGTGAGGCCGTCGTGGACCATCGCGTCGAGCATCTGCGCGTCGCCCATGCGGTAGCCGAAGCGTGCCTGCGGCAGCAGGTAGGGCGCCTTGGACATCGACTCCATCCCACCGCCGACGCCGACCTGCATGTCTCCGGCGCGGATCGCCTGATCGATGATCACCGACGCGCGCAGCCCGGAGGCGCACACCTTGTTGACCGTCTCGGAGGAGACCTCCTTGGGAATGCCCGCCTTGATCTGCGCCTGGCGCGAGGGGATCTGGCCCTGTCCGGCTTGCAGCACCTGGCCCATGACCACGTGATCGACCTGCTCGGGCTCGACGCCGGCGCGCTCGAGCGCCGCGCCGATCGCCACGCCGCCGAGCTCGGTGGCCTGCAGCGTGGACAGGCCGCCGCCCATCTTGCCGACGGGGGTGCGCGCACTGGCGAGGATGACGGTCTTTGACATTTAGGTGGGTCAGCTCCTAGGGGTCGCCGGGGACGGGGTAGGGAACAGCGAGCATGGTAATGGAACGCCCCACCATTTCAGCCGCGTCCGGCCCGTGTGCGCCGCTGGGCCTGGACGCGGCACGCGCGCGCCGGGCGCGGGCGCGGTTCGCGACGACGCGACGCCCATAAGCCGGATAAGGTGCCCGCGCATGCAGTGCACCGCGAGCTCCCAAGCTGCTGCGAGCACCGACGCGGACACGATCGCGATCGGCGTCTTCGAGGACGACCGCGCCCTCCCCGGGCTCCCGCCCGAGCTGGGCGAGCTGCTCGTCTCGGGCGAGGCGCGCGGCGCGTTCAAGGCGCTCGCGCTGGCGCACGCCGAGGGCAAACGTTGGCTGCTGGTGGGGCTAGGCAGGCGCGAGCAGTTCACGCCCGAGCGCGCGCGCGTGGCGGCCGCGGCGGCGTGCGCACGCGCGAAGGAGCTCTCCACGCGCACGCTCTGCTGGGCGCTGCCCGCCGGCGAGCAGACCGACGCCGGCGAGATCGCGGCGGCGCTCGTGCAGGGCACGGTCCTCGCCGACTACCGCTTCGAGCGCTACAAGTCCGCGCCGCCCACCGACGCCGCGGGCGGCGACGCCCCGGCGCCGCCGCTGCAGGGCGTGGTGGTCGCGGGCGCGGGCGGGCTCGAGCGGGCGGTCGCCGAGGCCGGGCAGGTGGCCGAAGCGGTCAACCGCGCTCGCGACCTGCAGAATCGGGCGGGCAACGACCTGACGCCGACGGCGCTGGGCGAGTACACGCACGCGCTCGGCGAGGAGCTCGAGGGACTGTCGGTGCAGGTCGAGGGACGCGAGCAGATCATCGCGCGCGGGATGGGCGCGTTCACGGCCGTCGCCCAGGGCTCCGCGCAGGACCCGGCGCTGATCACGATCCGCTATGAGCCCCCGCAGGGCGCGGCGCCCGGAGCGCCCACGCTCGGCCTGGTGGGGAAGGCGGTGACGTTCGACAGCGGCGGCATCTCGCTGAAGCCGGGGGCGAAAATGGCGGATATGAAGTTCGACATGTCGGGCGGCGCGGCCGTGATCGAGGCGGCCGGCGCGATCGCGCGACTGGGGCTGGGGCTCAGGTTCGTGGCGGTCGTGGGCGCGACCGAGAACCTGCCGAGCGGGCGTGCGATCAAGCCGGGTGACATCGTGACGGCGGCGAACGGCAAGACGATCGAGGTCAACAACACCGACGCCGAGGGCCGGCTGGTGCTCGCGGACTGCCTGTGGCATGCAAACCAGCAGGGCGCCGAGCGGCTGGTGGACCTCGCGACGCTGACCGGCGCGGTGATCATCGCGCTCGGCTCGACCTACGCGGGGATGATGAGCAACGACGACGAGCTCGCCGCGCTGATCGCGACGGCGGGCGCGCGCACCGGCGAGATCGTGTGGCGCCTGCCGCTGCACGAGGAGTACGACGAGCTCGTCAAGGGCAAGTACGGCGACCTCGACAACGCGCCCGAAGGGCGCAAGGCGGGAACGATCGTGGGCGGCACGTTCCTGTCGAACTTCGTCGGCGAGACGCCGTGGGCGCACCTGGACATCGCCGGCTCGGCGTGGGAGCTCGACCGCGAGTACGTCGGCAAGGGCGCCTCGGGCTACGGCGTGCGCCTGCTGGTCGAGCTCGCGAAGTCCTACTGCGGGTGAGGCGACGAACGCGGCGAGCGCGCAGTCACGCACCGCCGGCTCGCGCGGTTGTCAGTCGAGCTGCTCATATCCCCACAGGCTCACGAGATCGCGCTCGAGGTATTCGCTCAGCGCCACCACCTCCGGCTTGAAGCGCCGCCGCAGCGCCAGCATCACGCCCTCGTCCGGCGCTCGCGGCGGGGCGAACAGAAGCCGATCGCCGATCGCGACGGCCGACTCGCGGATCACGCCCCGCGGCGCCAGCGTTCGCGCGGCCGCGCGCGCGGCGCGTGCGGTCGGGCTTTGCCCGGATGCCACCCGGCGCGACAGCGTGTGCAGCCGCTCCGAGCGCACCCGCACCGTGTGGTTGATTTCGCTGAACGCGATCGGAACCGCGTCGTCCACGTCGAGGAAGCGCTGCACCTTTCGCACCGTGCCCTCGTTGTCGCGCTTGTAGTCATCGTAAATCAGCACGAGCACGCGCTCCTGCGAGAAGAGCTCGCGAAGCCGCCTGACCTGCGCCGCGTAGCGAACGCGGTCGGTGTAGATGAGGGCCTGTGGAAAGCGCGCGAGCACCCGCCCCCCGAGCTCGCGCCCCTGGCGTCGAGACTCCTCGAGGGCAAGCGCCTTGCGCAGGCTCTTCTCGGTCTCGACCCCGCGCTGCACGAGCTTGATGTGCAGCGAGCGCACGAAGCTCGCGGGCTCGCGCAATATCGCGATTATGCGCGCCGAGGGCTGCGCGATGGAGATCAGTTCCGGTGCGGTCTGCGACCAGATGTACGTCGGACTGGCCTCGCCCACGCGCTGCTCCGGCTTCGCCCCGTCGAACAGCGCCAGGTAGTCGTCGTAGGTCTCGCCGAGCTTGTTCGGGTGTCCCGGTTTGTAGCGCGTCGGCAGGTCGCTCGCGAAGAACCGCGGCTCCTTGCGCTCCGGCATGAACACCTGCGAGTGCGATCTGAGCATCTGGTACAGCGCGCTGCTGCCGCTCCTGGCGTGCCCGACGATGAAGAAGTCCGGCACCCTCCTGCCGGGGTGCGGCCCCCTGATTTCCGCCGCCACACGGTCGCGTTCCGCAGCGATCTCAGAGGCGCTAATGGGAACGTTGTCGCCGTCTGGTGGCGACCGCCGTGGCGATCCCGCCATACAGCGAAGCCTAGCAAGCGCCCCACTCTGGGAAGATGGCCTGATGGACTTCGACCTGTCCCCCGAGCACGAGCTGACCAGGGACACGGTGCGCGAGTTCGCCCGGGGTGAGATCGCGCCGGTCGCCGAGCAGCTCGATCGCGCCAAGGCGTTCCCCTATGAGATCGTAGCCAAGCTCGGCGAGCTGAACCTGATGGGGATTCCCTTCCCGGCGGAGTACGGCGGCGGCGGCGGCGACACGCTCGCGTACGCGCTCGCCGTGGAGGAGCTCACGCGCGTGGACTCCTCGGTCGCGATCACGCTGTGCGCGCACACCTCGCTGGGCACCCAGCCGATCTACCTGTTCGGAACGGAGCAGCAGAAGCGCGAGTGGCTGCCGCGGCTGTGCTCGGGCGAACGGCTGGGGGCGTTCGGGCTGACCGAGCCGGAGGCCGGCTCGGACGCAGGCAACACGCGCACCCGCGCGCGCCTTTCCGGGGGCGAGTGGGTGATCGACGGCGCCAAGCAGTTCATCACCAACGCCGGAACCGAGATCTCCGGGCTCGTCTGCATCACGGCCGTCACCTCGGAGAACGGCGCCGGCTCGGGCAGCAACGCGAGCCGCGAGATCTCGAACATAATCGTCCCCAACGGCACACCCGGCTACGAACAGGGCGAGCCCTACCGCAAGATGGGCTGGAACGCGTCGGACACGCGCCCCTTGTCCTTCAGCGGCTGCCGCGTGCCGTCCGAGAACCTGCTGGGGCCGCGCGGCGCGGGCTTCAAGCAGTTCCTGCAGATCCTCGACATCGGGCGCATCGGCGTGGCCGCGATGGGCGTCGGCCTCGCGCAGGGCGCACTCGATCAGGCGCTGGGCTACGCCAAAGAGCGGCGCGCGTTCGGCCAGGCGATCTCCAGGTTCCAGGCGATCCAGGCCAAGCTCGCGGACATGTCCACGGAGATCGCAGCCGCGCGCCTGCTCGTGTACAAGGCGGCTCGCGAGAAGGACGCGGGTCGCAACTTCACGCTCACCGCCGCCCAGGCGAAGCTCAAGACCGGACGCCTGGCCGTGCGCTGCGCCGAGGACGCAGTGCAGATCCACGGCGGCTACGGCTACATCGAGGAGTACCCCGTGTGCCGCTTCTACCGCGACGCCAAGATCCTCACGATCGGCGAGGGCACCGACGAGATCCAGCAGATCGTGATCGCCAGGGCGCTCGGCGCGTAGGCGGCGCCGGCTCGGGCCGGCGACTAGCGCTCGAGCAGCCAGCTCGCGGCGCTCGCCGGATCGAGGCGGCGCTCGACGACCTCCTCGAGCAGGCGCTGGAACTCGGGATCGGACTGCAACTCCTGCTCCAGGCGCCGGCGCAGGCGTGCGGTCGCGATCGCGAGGACCTCGCCGCGCAGGTTGCGCGCGCGCCGTTCGGCGAGCTGTCCGGCGGCGAGGATGTGGGCGCGATGCTCGCGCAGCCTTCGGGCGAGCTCGTCGACGCCCCTGCCGAGGCTGGCCTCGGTCTTGACGATCGGCACCCGCCAGCGCCCGCGAGCTTCCTCGGGCGTGGCCTCGAGGCTCGCGAGCGAGAGCACGCCCCTGATCTCGCGCACCATCGTGTCGGTCAACGGGTGGTCGGCCTTGTTGATGACGATCACGTCCGGGATCTCCATCACGCCGGCCTTCAGCGCCTGGATCGAGTCGCCGGAGCCGGGCATCAGCACGAGCACGATCGTGTCGGCGTGGTCGATGATGTCGATCTCCGCCTGGCCCACGCCGACGGTCTCCACGAACACGTCCTCGCGTCCGGCAGCGTCGAGCAGCAGCGCCGCCTGCAGCGCCGCCTCCGAGAGTCCGCCGAGCGCGCCCCGGTTGGCCATCGAGCGGATGAACACGCCCTGATCGAGGAAGTGCTCGGACAGGCGGATGCGATCGCCGAGCAGCGCGCCGTGCGTGAACGGCGAGGACGGGTCCACGGAGAGCACCCCGACCGTTCGCCCGGCCTGGCGGCGCGCCTTGGTGAGCGCGCCGATCAGCGTCGACTTGCCGACGCCCGGCGGGCCGGTGAAGCCGACGACCTCCGCGCGGCCCGTGTGGGGATATACCTCGCGCACGAGCTCCCAGCCCTCCGGTCTGTTGTCCTCGACGAGCGTGATCGCGCGCGCGAGCGCGCGCCGGTCGCCGTCGAGCAGGCGCTGTGCGAGGGTAGGCTCGGCCATCGAGCGCGAAATCATCGCAGGGCAATACGATTGCGCCCGACCATGGAGCTGCTCGCCGACCCGCTCGCCGCGACGCCCGCAGAGCAGCGCGCCGAGGCCGTGCGCCGGGCGCCCGAGCCGCTGCACGGCGGCCCGCTGACGCTGCTGCGCTTCATGCGCGCCAACCACATGCTCACGCTCGGCTACGCGCGGCTGCTCGCGCGCCTTGCGCTGCTCAAGCTGCGCTACCGCGGACGCCTGCAGACCGACGGCATCTGCTTCATCTGCCCCGGCGTCACGCTCGAGATCGGCCCCCGCGCGAGGTTGCGCGTGGGACGCTGGGCGTGGATTGGACACGGCAGCAAGATCCGCGTGCACGAGGGCGAGGTGAGCATCGGCGCGAAGACGGTCATGGGCCAGGAGTGCACGATCTCGGCCTACCGGCACGTGTCGATCGGGCGGGAGTGCATCATCGCCGACCGCGTGATGCTGATCGACTTCGACCACGGCGTCACCGAGGTCGAGCGCCCGATCCGCGCGCAGGGGATCTACAAGCGCGACGTGCGCGTCGGGCACAACGTATGGGTCGGCTATGGCGCCTGCATCCTGCGCGGCGTGAGCGTCGGCGAGAACAGCATCGTCGGCACCAGCTCGGTCCTCACCAAGGACTTTCCGGCGAACTGCGTGCTCGGGGGCGTGCCCGCGCGGGTGATTCGCGTACGCGAGACGCCCCGCTCGATGCACTGGGAGTAAGGTCTCGATCCAGTGACACATGCGCCCGCGGCGACACCTCCGGTGTCCTACAGCCACACACGCGCCTCTGAAGCCGAGTTTCGCGACGAACTGCGCAGACTGGTGGAAAGTGACGCGAAGCGCTTCTGTGAGATCGGGGGCGGCACGAGGCCGCTGGTCCCGATCTCTCGGATCGAGGAGCTCGGCCTGGAGTATGTCGTGCTCGACGAGTCCCACGAGGCGCTCGGCAGGACACCGGCGGGCTACGAGCGGTTCGAGGCCTCGATTCTCGACTCCGACGCGGTCGGCCGGCTCGTGCGCGAACGCGGCCCGTTTGACGTCGCCGTCAGCCGCTGGACGGCGGAGCACGTTCCCGACGGCAGGAAGTTTCACGAACAGGTCTACGACATGCTCCGTCCCGGCGGCACAGCGATTCACTTTTTTCCTACGCTTTACTCGCTGCCCTTCCTCGTCAACCGGCTGCTCCCGGAATCGGTGTCGGGTCTGGTGCTGTCCAGTGCCCAGCCGGGGCGCAAGGAAAAGTTTCGCTCGTATTACTCATGGTGTCGCGGCCCCACCGCCAGACAGATACAGCGGCTCGAATCCGTCGGCTTCTCCGTCGATCGTTATGTCGGCTATTTCGGCCACAGCTACTTCGCACACGTCAAGCCGCTGCACGCAGCCAACACGCTGATCACGGAGAAGCTGCTCGAGCATCCGCTCCCGAGCATGACGACGCTCGCACTGGTCGTGCTCAGCAGGCCCGCGTGAGCGGCGCGCGCGGCGGCAAGCTCACGCGGGCGGCGCCGCGCGTTTGCGGCACGTCGCCTCGTGCACCTCTTGGGTCAGGGTGCTCAACCTTTCGCTCAACGTGTGAATCTGCTCGGTCAGGTCGGTGTTCCTCTGCAGCAGGTCGGTCTGGAACTGCGCGAGCTCGTCACGGTGCTTGGCCGCGGCTTCCTCGTTTGCCTTGTCGGTGCGCGTCTGCGCCTTCTGGGCGATGATCACCAGCGCGCCCGTGTAGAACGCGACCGCGGAGAACACGAGGTTCAGGAGGATGAAGGGCGCAGGATCGAAGCCCTTGCCGTCGAGCAGGCCTTTCCAGGACTGCGAGAGGAAGTGGACGACGTGGTTGGCGAGCACCCACGCGATGATGATCGCCGAGCTGACCACCAGGAAGCCGACGGTGCCCATCCCGCTCGCGACCGCCTCCGAGACGCGCTCCATGAAGCTGCTGCCTCCGGCGTATGGAGAGTCTCCGTCTCCGGCTTGGCTGTAGTGCTTGTGGTAGCGCAGCGGGTCGAGCGGGCGTTTGTCCTGCCGGGTTGGCTGCGCTGCTGTGGCTGCCATCGGGCTCCTCTCGTCAGATCGCAGGGGCCATAGATCATCGCGGAGCGAGCCGACGGCTTACGGCGCGAGCAGCCAGCGGCGATCGGCGTCGATCGCGAGGTTGCGCGGCCCGGGCGGGCAATCGCGCTCGTGGGGGCGGCGTCCCGCGCCCGCCTGCGCGTCGGACGCGTCGGACGCGTCGGGCAGCGGGCTGCGCGCCGCGCCCGTCCGCACCGGCGCCGCGCCGGTCTGCGCGTCGGCCTCGAGCGCGCGCGCGAGCGCCAGCGCGTGCCCCGCGAAGCGTTCGTGCGGATAAGGCCCGGCGAGCGCGCGCGAGACCATGAACGGCCAGTCGCTGGCCTGCAGCGCGAGCAGCTCCCTCGCCGCGATCGCGCCCGCGCGCTCGCCCGCGCCCACAACCCGCAGCTCGGCCGCGCGCATCGCGAACGCCATCTGCGCCACCGCCGGCCCCGACCATGTCGAGAGGTCGCCGCCGCTTCCCCAGCTGGAGGCGAGCCCGTCGGGGCCCTGGGCGATCTGCACCAACTCGCCGCGCGCCACGGGCTCGATCCGCTCGAGGGCGTCGTCCAGGCGCACGAGCTCGAGGCCCTGGCGCGTGCACTCCTCGACGACCGCGCGCAGCCACGCCGGGCCCTCATACCACCAGTGGCCGAGCAGCTCGGTGTCGAGTGCGCACACCACCAGTCCGCCGCCCGGCAGCCGCGCGCCGGGGCTCGCCGCGGCGTTCGCATCACTCAGACGAGCGCGCGCGCGCGCGACGAAGTCGGCCGCGTGCTCGCCCGCGAGCGCCAGCGCCCGCGGATGGTCGTAAGCGCCGCCGTCGTTGCTCCACGGGTTGTGGTGATGAACGGTGTGGTGGTGATAGTCGCGGTATGCGCCCGCGGCCGGGTAGCCGCGCTCGCTCCACACCAACGAGATCGTCGCGCGGTCGACCGGCACGAGCCGGACGCCGGCGTCGGTGACGATCGGGCGCAGGTGCTCGCGCGCACCCAGCCCGAGGCGGGCGGTCAGCTCCACACACACCGCCGCGACGCCGGCCTCCTCGAGCGCGCGCTCGAGCCACGACGCGTAGGCGCACTCGGGCAGCCACAAGCCGCCGCTCCACTGCGCGCCGAAGCGGCGGCGATGCGCGGCGATGCCGCTGCGCAGCTGCAGGCGCATGCCCGCGTCGCTGGCCAGCAGCGGCAGCACCGCGTGGGTCGCCGAGGAGGTCCACTGCGCATGGCGCGCGAGCGAGCCGAGCAGCTCGCCGCCGCGCGCGTGCAAGCTCGCGAGCGCGTCCTCGTAGTCGCTCCACGCCCGCTCGAGCTCGCGCGCGAGCGTCTCGTAGCCGCCCGCGCGCAGGCCCGCGGCGTCCCGCTCATGGGTCGCACGGCGGACGTCGCGCACGAATCCTTCGAAGCGTTCGTACACACCCGGCGCCTCGAGCTGATCGCACAGCACCGGCGTGAGCGACAGCGTCAGCGGCGCGCCCTCGTCGAGCAAGTCGAGCAGCGGCAGGTAGGAGCCGGCGATCGCCTCCCACAGCCACTCCTCGCCGGAGGGCCACGTCCCGTACCCCTCGACGTAGGGCATGTGCGTGTGCAGGACGATCGCCAGCGAGCCGCGCTCGCGGCCGCGACTCACGGCCGGCACACCGCGAGGAGGTCCAGCGCGGGATCCAGGTCCGCCTCGCCGGCCGCCCGCAGGACGAAGTCCGAGGCGGCGATCGCGGGCGTGAACCAGCCGTAGAAGCGCCGCGTCAGGCCGACGCGCGGGTGCAGACGATCCCAGCCGAGCGCGAGCGCGAGCTCGTGCGCGCGCAGCTTGCGGGCGTGGAAGAGGCCGTACATCTCGACGCTTGCGAAGTGCTCCTCGCAGAGGCGCTCGAACTCCTCGAAGCGGTACTCGCGCACGTGCCACGGGTTGTCCGAGCGCGCCGCGCCCCGCGGCGCGAGCGTGAGCACGTTGGGGGTCGAGATGAACGCGACGCCGGCGCCGCCCGCGCTTCCGGCTTGGCGAGCACCCGAGCTCGGCGGCGCGCCCAGCAGCGAGCGGAAGTGCTCGAGCACGACGCCCGGGTCCTCCAGGTGCTCGATCGTTTGCAGGAACACGACCGCGTCAGCCGGCGCGCGGAAGCTGTCGACGAGGCCACGCGCGAAGCTCAGGTTGGCCCTCCGGTAGCGCAGCCGCGCGTGCTCGTGGGCCTCCGGATTCGCGTCCACGCCGATAACGCTCGCGGCCGTGCGCGCGAGCACGTCCGAGCCGTAGCCCTCGCCGCAGGCCATGTCGAGCACACGCCGATCGCGAACGCGCGCGCCGATCCACTCGTAGACGACGAGATGCCGGCGATACCAGTAGTTCTCCTCGGGCACGTCCGGCAGCGTGCGCTCGCCCGTGAGCGCCAGCGGCGGCACGCCGCGCGGCTGATCGCGCTGTCGAAAGACGGGGGTGTGCGCGTGCGCCATGCCAGACAGCTCACAGGCTGGAGCCGGATAGACGCTTTGCGCTGAGAGCGTCAGGCCAGGAGGTGCGGGGCACGGGCACGGCGCGCGAGTATATGGTCCGCTCGATGCAGCCCGCACTCAGTGGCGCGGAGATCCGCGACGCGAACACGCGCTATCACGACGTGGCCGCGGTGCACTACGACGCCAAGTGGGGAATCGACTTCGGCGAGCTCGGACGCGGCCAGGTGACGGCCAAGGTGCGCAAGGCCCTAGGCCGCGAGCCCGCGCGCTTCGCGCGCTCGCTCGAGATCGGCTCGGGGACGGGCTACTTCACGCTCAACCTGCTCGCCGCGGGAGTGATCGGCGAGGCGACCTGCAGCGACATCTCACCCGGGATGCTGCAGACGCTGCAGGCCAACGCGGCGCGCCTCGGGCTCGAAGTCGAGACCGAGCCGGCGGACGCCGAGCGCCTGCCGTTCGCGAACGAGAGCTTCGAGCTCGTGCTCGGACACGCGGTGCTGCACCACATTCCCGACCTGCGGCGCGCGTTCGCAGAGTTCAAGCGCGTGCTCGCACCCGGGGGGACGGTTCTGTTCGCGGGCGAGCCCTCGCGTCACGGCGACCGCCTGGCACGCGTGCCCAAGCGCCTCGCGAGCGCGCTGGCGCCACTGTGGCGACGCGCGATCGGCGCCGCGCCGGCGCCGGCGGCTGGCAGCGGCGAAGCCGACGCGGCGCTCGAGAGCGTCGTTGACATCCACGCCTTCGCCCCCGCTGAGCTCGCGCGGGTCGCGCGTGCGGCGGGCCTGCGCGACGTGCGCGTGTGCGGGGAGGAGCTGCTCGCGAACTGGTTCGGGTGGGCCAACCGCACGCTCGAGGCGTCCGCCGACCCCGACGACGTGCCGTGGTCGTGGCGGCTGTACGCATACCACGGCTATGTGCTGTTGCAGGAGCTCGACCGGCGGCTGCTCGAGTCGCGGCTGCCGGCGGCGATCTTCTACAACCTGATGCTCTCCGCGCGCAAGCCGCCCGCGTGAAGCGCACCTAGACTGGGTCCATGCCCGAGCGAGTCTGCCGGGACTTTCCGTTGTTCCCGCTCGGGATCGTCGCGCTGCCCAGCGAGAGCGTGCCGCTGCACATCTTCGAGGAGCGCTACCGGCGGATGATCGAGCGCTGCCTGCAGGCCGGCGCCGACGCGCCCGAGCGCGAGTTCGGGATCGTGTGGCTGTCGCAGGCGGAGCTCAAGCCGATCGGCTGCGCGTGCCGGATCGAGCGTGTGCTCGAGCGCACGGCGGATGGACGCATGAACATCATCGTCCGCGGCACGCGCCCCTTCCGCCTGCTCGAGCGCCTCGAGAGCCTTCCCTACCCGGCCGGCGTCGTCGAGTTCCTGGCCGAGGGCGAGGAGGACCCCGACCCGCGGGCGGCGAGCACCGCCCGCGACCTCTACCGGGAGCTCGTGATGGCGGCCACGGACCGCGAGATCGGGGCCGGCGAGCTCGAGCGGATGGACGCCTACCGGATGGCCGCGACCGTCGAGCTCGCGATCGAGGCCAAGCAGGAACTGCTCGAGCTGCGCTCCGAGAACGCCCGCCTGCGCCTGCTCGCGCTGCTGATCCGCGCGGCGATCGAGCGCGTCGCGCTGATCGAGCGCGCCCAGAGACGCGCGCTCTCAAACGGCAAGGTGAGGTTCGCTTAGCGCGGCGGCGCCGCGTGTAACCGCCAGACACGAGCTCCGTCCGCAAGCGTCGCTTCACCAGTATGCGCGACGACACCGGACACGCCTCCCTCGCGACGACACCGGACACGCCTCCCTCGCGACGACGCCGGACACGCCTCCCTTGCGGTTAACGACACTGACCGAGGCCGCCGCGCGCGGCTCGTCGCGGCGCATATGCGATGATCCTCGACCATGCGCATCATCGCAATGATCCAGGTATACAACGAGCGCAGGTTCATCGCCGGCTGCATCGAGCATCTGCACTCGCAGGGGGTCGATGTATACGTAATCGACAACGAATCAACCGACGACACGCTGGCGATCGCCGAGAGTTACATGGGGCGCGGCGTTGTCGGCATCGAGACGCTCGCTCGCGAGCAAGACAGCTTCGCGCTGCACGCCCAATGTGTCCGTCAGGAGCAACTCGCGCAGACACTCGACGCCGACTGGTTCATCCATCACGACGCCGACGAGATCCGCGTATCGCCCAAACGAGGGCAGTCACTCGCGGACGCGATCGCCGAATACGACGCCGCCGGCTTCAACGCGATCAACTTCCTCGAGTTCACCTTCATACCCACGCGCGAGTCACCCGACCACGACCGCCCCGACTTCCAGAAGACGATG